>Ga0209164_1000130_pt1 | contig 242719 bp, 223 predicted proteins | sample MTBNYHSulfiMetaG_FD_187458 | JGI IMG/M metagenome (GOLD analysis project Ga0209164, IMG submission 187458) | Enrichment culture microbial communities from rom New York Harbor, USA that are MTBE-degrading - MTBE-NYH (New York Harbor Sulfidogenic)... | ecosystem: Environmental > Aquatic > Marine...
CAGATTTAAAGAAAAAGGATGAAGAAGAGATAAAAAAGAACTACGGAAGGGAAAAAGAAAAGCAAACAGAGAAGGAAAAAGACAAAACATAACTAATCGCGCAACATAACTACTGTGTCAACACACCCCCTCGGCTTGCCATGCTGCGGGAGTGCCGTATGGCCCTTATGGTGTCGATAATCTGCTGGTCCGACAGAAAGGGAGAGTCAGGCGGGGTCGTTCTTAACTTATTAACTTAACGAACCTCATTGTTTTTGGTTTTGTTCTCACATGCCCAGGCAAGCACGAATTGACACTCCAGGCGCCCTGCGCGTCATTGTCCGCAGGATTTAACGCTGTACTGTATCGTCATCGTTCTTTTGAAACAACTTCAGGCGACAAGCTCTTCCACTCCATCTTGAAAAACGGCCCGCACTTCGAGATGACCACCAAGGGCCTCAACATAGCGCTGCAGCACGCTTAACGTTATATTAGGGCGCCGTTCAAGTTCGGAAAGAGCCGATTGTGACAGTCCCATTGAAGCGGCAAGCTCTTTCTGGGTGATATTATGGGCTTTACGCACCTGCTGCAGGCGGAGCGCGGCAACTTTTTCCTGTGCTTTCCGGCGTACTTCATCCCTTTGTTCTGGAGAAAATTTTTCCTGCATGATTTGGTCGAGCGTTTTCATGACGATCTCCTTATTTTTTCTCAATACTCTGAAGATACTCCGCAAAAAGCTCATCAGCTTCAGCGACTAACCGTTTGTAGAATCTTGCTTGATCCTTCCCTTTTTTGTCGCCACCATTGAGGATCACGGCCTGGCGATGGATGTCGAAGACAAAAAGGCTCCTGTAGACATGGCCGGAGACTTTGGTTCGCAATTCCTTCATACATATTGGAAAACCGTGAACCTTTCACCTGATCAACATAGGGACGGCCAAGTGATGGACCCATTTGGGCTAATACCTGAAGATCCGTAGCGATGGCTATTTTCTCCTTTTCAAGGAGGTGATCAAACCAGGCTTCATACGCATCAGTGAAAATAATGGTCCATTCCATGTATAAAATATAACATATATACGATATTCAGGCAAGCCGGGAAACTACACCAAAGAAAAATCGGCTTCCTGAAAAGATAAAAAACTTCTTTTCAAACAATTCAGCGCACCCCGGAAAAATGGGACAATCGCATTCCGGGAAAATTCGGTCATGTCATGCGTGAAAACTGCCAAGGGCAAAGTCTCAATGGAATTCGTTTGACATGAGTTAAGCTGTCTGCTGTATACGTATCCTCAGGAAGTACCCTCACCGCAAGGTCCACAATTTGCCCAGCCTTTTACTCAGCAGCGCTATTGCCAGCCATTCCGGCAAGATGCTGAAAGCGACAGCTCCCCAATGGTTTGCGCTGTCTTGATAAACAGCAATGTTTCCTTTAATTCTTGATGGCAATCAGGGGAGCAGGGATTTGCTTGCGGGACGCGCAACAGGAGGGCAGGCGGCAGCCGGGCCGAGACGGTTGAGGTGACCCTCCTGACTTCAAGCCGCTTTATGGGGCCTGCTCTTGTTCGGCCGGCTCTTCGTATCTGCTCCAGGTGCCGTCCGGGTTAAAGGCGGTCATGGCCGCCGCGGTGGCCACCGTATCCTCGCCCAGGTCTTTTTCATAGATCACCCCTTCCTGGTTGACGATGAAGGTCATGATGCCCGAGGCCCCGTATTTGGCCGGATAGGCAACCAGGGCAAAGCCGAGCACCATTTTGCCGTTGGCCACATAATCAAAGGGACCGCCGGTGGCATGCCCGCCCTGGGCCTTGAGGATTTTGAAATAATAGCCGTGAAAGGGTTCAGGCGGCACATCATCCAGGCCGCCGGTATATCCCTCCTCCGTGGCCCTGGCGATCAGCGGGCCGAAAGGGCTCTGTTCCTCGCCCTCTGCCGCCTGCCAATAGAGGCCGTCCTTGCCGCCCTCGCTGCTGGTGAATTTCTGGGCGAACTCAGCGCCTCCGCCGTTGCGTTTCATGCAGGCATACTCACGCTGGGCATCGGTATAGGCCTGCATCACTTCGATGGTATGCAGCTCGTTTCTGCCGATCCGCCGGTTAAGGATCTCCTCCTTGCCGGCCTGGGTGTCGAAAAACCAGGCCTCCTGCGGCCGGACCAGGGGGATCGGGAAAGGGTAATCCCTGGTGCCGACCAGCAGCACCGCCCGGCCTTCGCTTTCCTGCACGATGCTGTTTTTCTCCTCATAGGCCTTGAGAAAGCGCGCTCTGCCGTTCCGGTCAGCGACCTGGTCGCTGGAGGAGATGAGGTCCTCCGAACCGGGGCCCAGGATGGCAAGCAGCCCGGCATCGCTGTTGTCCCGCACCGCGGCGACCAGGGCGGCCACCGCCTGCTGCGGGGAGGCGAAACTCTTCGCTGCCGCCGGTTGCTGGGCCATGCCGGCTGAGGCGGCCAGCAGCATCATCGCCACGAGCATTGCCAGAGTACCGGAAAATGGCCGTAACGACCTGTAGGTAAATGCTTTTCTTATCATTATCTGGGTTCCTCTCTGTATGAATGGAATCATTGCTGCATTTCCCGGCTCATCTTCTGAAAAGGTTCCGGCCGTCACCGCCTCGATCGCCGCGTCCCCGGTACTGGCGGCCGCCCATATCCTCATCGTCTAAGCCACCCTGGCCGCGGGAGTAACCGCCCCGGCCTTGCCGGCTGGCCTGGCCGCGTTCGCTGGACCGGCGTTCCGTTCTGCCGTTGTCGACCCGGTCGAAGACATTGTCGCGGCTCTGGACAGGCGGCTGCTGGCGCTGGACGGCCTGGCCGTGTTCAACCCGTTCCCGCGTCCGCTGTTCCTGCTCGGCCCGTTGCCGCAGCTGCCGCTCCCGTTCAGCCTGTTCCTGCCTGGTTCGCTCGATTCTCTGCCGTTCCTGCGGTACCTGGCTGGTCTGTTCCCGCAACTGCCGGTCGCGTTCGATCCGCTGCGGTTGCGGGCGGCCAGGAGTTGCTTGTTCCCGCCTCGGCTGTTCAGGTTCGATTCGTTGCCTCTCCTGCCGGTCGCGTTCGACTCTGGCGCGATCATCTCCCGGCCTGCCCAGGTCAAGCCTGAGCCGGTCGTCATCGCGACGGTCCCTGTCCCGGTCCGGCCCCCTGCCTGGCGGAAAACCGCGGGTGTCCGGCCGGTACTGCCTGTAGCGCTGGTACTGTCCGTATTTGCGGGCGGTGTGTTTGTCCCGGTAGGCGACCCCCCGCCGATGGTGGGGAGCGTGCCGCCAGGGGCCGGGCTTTGCCACCCACCGTTCATGTCGGACGAACCGTGGCCGCTTGTGTACATGGTAGTGAATAGAGTGGCGGTGCCAATCAAAATAGACCCAGTCACCGAAGGAAAATCCGAAGTAGAAGCCGGGCCAGAAGGAGATGCCGCCCCCGAGGCGCGGCCCCGGCGGTCCCCAGTAATAAGGCGGGTAGGCGGGATACCACCAGGGCCCGTAGACCGAGAAGGGATCATAGTAGGGCACGTAGATGATCCGGGGGGTGGCCGGTTCGATGATGATCGTCTCCTTTTCGACAATGACCTTCTGCTGGGCGGTGGTGGTGAGGTTTCCCTGTTCCTTGGCCCTGGCCCGCAGTTCCTGGATCATGTCCATGACCTCGGCCTCCTGGGCGAGAAAGGCATTGCCGATGTTGGTGGTTTCGGAGATCCGCTCGCTCATCATGGCCAGGATGGTCGGAAAATGGCAGACCGCCTTGACGCTGGGGTCCCAGTCCTGGTCAAGCAGCGCCTCATCCAGCTCCTTGTCCTGCAGATTGGGATTATTCTTGCGCCAGCGGTCGGCCTCGATCACTTCAATGGGATAGGTCGAGGCCATCAGGACCTGGGAGAGGAGGGTGTCGGGATAGAGGGCGATGGGCGCCAGCATCTGGGCCAGTTCCTCCCGGCTGTATTTTTCGGCTGGCTCCGGCTCCGCGCTGTCCTGGGCCACCGCCTGCCGCGGGAGCAGGGAGGCACAGAAAATCAGGGGAAAAATGATAAACAGGCCGAGGAGTTGATGGAAGATGGGGGCTGCCTTCATGATACCTCCTTATAAGGGCCTGCCCGGCAGGAATTTTCTTTTTGCATGCTGCTGCGGGCAGTCGTAAGGTGCTGCCGATGCTGAAATCCGCGCCGCGGCCCTGCTGCAGCCAATGCCGGAACATAACATCGGTTGGCGGCAAGTGACCCTGAATGTCATCGCAAGATGCGGGAACAGCTTGCGGACAGGGCCGGACAGATGGAAACGTCCAACTTCACTGGTCAGATCATCTTAACATGAGATGCCCTTGAAGCCAAAAAAATACTGCATCGAGAAATCAGGATGTGGCTGACGGGGTAAACGCTGCCCGCTATCTGCTGTTTTTTCCAGGGAGCTGAATCATTGCCTGCATGGTGGCGGTGCGGCAAAGCGCTGTCTGATGGAGGCGATATCTCTTTTTCTGGCCAGAAAAAGATCGACCAGCTCCGGGTCAAACTGCGAGCCCTTGCCCTTTTCCACCTCGGAAAAGGCCTGGTCCGCATCCCAGGCAATTTTGTAGGGACGTTCGGAGGTCAGCGCGTCAAAGACGTCGCAGATGGCGGCGATCCGGCCGGGCAGGGGGATTTCTTCCCGGCACAGGCCCTCTGGATAACCGGTGCCGTCCCACCGTTCATGGTGGGTGAGGGCAATGCCCCTGGCCATTTGCAGCAGCGGCGAGTCGTTGCCCGAGAGGAGCTTGGCGCCGATGATGCTGTGGTTTTTCATGATGGCGAATTCCTGTTCGGAGAGTCTGCCGGGCTTGTGGAGAATGGCCTCGGCAATGCCCAGTTTGCCCACGTCATGCATGGCAGTGGCATGGAAAATCAGCTGCCGCTCCTCTTCGCTCAGGCCGGCCGCCTCGGACAGGATATCGCAGTAATGGCTCATCTTGGTGATGTGCGGTCCGGTGCAGCTGTCCCGGAACTGGGCGGCCTGGGCCAGACGGTAGATCATTTCCAGCTGCATCCTCCACAGCTCCTTGTTCTGCTGTTCGATCTTTCGTTCAAGTTCCCTATGCCTGCTGCGCAGCAGCTCTTGTTCCTGCTGCTCCTGTTCCTCGGCCTTCATCTCCATGGTGACATCGGTCAGGGAACCGAAGGAAAGGCAGATGTGGTCCTCGGGAAAAGACTCCACCGCGGCCTGGTCCTTCAGCCAGATGGCCGGCCGGTCTTTTAACGATATCTTGTAAACGGCTTCCATGGTGCCCCTGCTTTTTCCCTCATGGCGCAATTCTTCCTGGATGTGCTCCAGGTCTTTGTGATCTATCATCTTTTTGCTGATTTTTTCGCTGTCGGAACCGTAATGATAGGTGAGATGCTGCAGAACGCTGCCTCTGAAGATCTCCGCCACTTCGCATGGCTGGCAGTCGAGCAGCTGCAGCAGACGGCTGCCGGCAAACTCATACCAGATGGCTTTGTCGGAGTTTTCCCGCCAGGCGGAAATGTAGGGGATGGAGGGATTGGCGTTGACGCTGAAACTGCGGAAGAGACTGATGGCATCGGCAACCCGTTTTTTGAGTTCGTTGCTGAACTCGCCTTTGAGGATGCGGCCACAGTAATCACGATCGAAAATCCAGTGGGAATCCTGCTGATTGCTCATCTGGTTCACCTCATCGTCAAATTGTTATTTAGATTATAGCAGTCGGTTTTGGGCGGATGTCAAGAAGATAAGAAGTTACAGGCAAATAAGTTAAAATTTCCGGGGCTGGAAGATCTTTTTTATCTTGTGTTAGGAGAAAATGTGATTTAATATATCAAATTTTTTGGCGGATTTTATGGGTGACAGTTCCGTCTCCCCAGGGATCGGCCATAAGGACATTTGAGTAAAAGCGGATATGGATCAGACAAAAATCAGGAATGTGGCAATCATCGCCCATGTTGACCATGGCAAGACAACTCTGGTGGACCAGCTGTTCAGGCAGAGCGGCATGTTCCGCTCAAACCAGGCGGTTACCGAACGTCTCATGGATTCCATGGATCTGGAGAAGGAAAGAGGTATCACCATCTCCTCCAAGAATGGATCATATAATTTTAAGGATTACTGGATTAATATTATCGACACCCCGGGCCATGCCGACTTCGGCGGTCAGGTTGAGCGGGTGCTGCGCATGGCGGACGGCTGTCTGCTGCTGGTGGATGCCCAGGAAGGCCCCATGCCCCAGACCTATTTCGTGCTGAAAAAGGCGCTGGCCAATGCGCTGCCGATTATTGTGGTCATCAATAAGATCGACAAGCCGGCAGCCCGCTGCGAGTGGGCCGTTGATCAGGTTTTTGATCTCTTTGTCAAGCTCAATGCCCCGGATGAACTGCTTGAGTTTCCGGTGGTTTATGCCTCGGCCAAGCAGGGTTATGCCCTGCGCACCCTTGATGAAAAAAACAGCAACATGGATCCCATTTCGGAAATGATCGTTTCCGCCATCCCGGCTCCCTCCGGCAGCATCGATGCCCCGCTGCAGATGCAGGTCAATACCATCGACTACTCGCCCTATCTGGGCAGGCTCGGCATCGGCAAGGTGGTGAACGGCACCCTGAAAATCAACAGGGATATTGCCGTTGCCCGCCGGGACGGCTCCATTTCTCCCATCCGCATTTCCAAGATTTTCCGTTTTGAGGCCAATGAAAAAATCCCCGTTACCGAGGCCACCACCGGTGAAATCGTGGCCGTGGCAGGCATGGATGACGTGACCGTCGGTGTCACCTTCACCGACCCTCTTGATCCGCGGCCCCTGCCGCTGATCGAGATCGATCCTCCTACCCTGTCCATGAACTTCGTGCCCAATGATTCTCCCTTTGCCGGCCGGGAAGGGAAATATGTCACCTCCCGCCATATCGAGGAACGTCTGGCCCGGGAGACCCTGTCCGACGTGGCGCTGCACGTGCAGCCCCTGACCGAAGGCGTCGGTTATAAGGTCTCCGGCCGGGGCGAGCTGCATCTTTCCATTCTCATTGAGAAAATGCGGCGGGAAGGCTACGAGTTCCAGGTCACCAGGCCCCAGGTCATCATGAAGGAGGAAAACGGCAAACAGCTCGAGCCCTATGAGGAGCTGACCATTGATGTGGATGAGCAGTATCAGGGGGTGGTGATTGAGAAGCTCGGCAAGCTGAAGGGCCAGATGCTGGAAATGCGCAACGAGAACAACATGGCCAAGCTGATTTACAAAATCCCCACCCGGGGACTGCTTGGCTTCCGTTCCCAGTTCATGACCGACACCAAGGGCATGGGGATCATGAACTATGTCTTTGCCGAATACGGCCCCTACGCCGGCGATATCACCAACCGGGTCAACGGCGTGCTGATCGTCAAGGAACCATGCACCACGGTGGCCTATGCGCTGTTTAATCTGCAGGAAAGGGGACGGATTTTCCTCGGCCCCGGCATTGATGTCTATACCGGCCAGATCATCGGCGAAAATACCCGGCCGGCGGACATGGTGGTCAACCCGGCCAAGGGCAAGAAGCTGACCAATATGCGCGCCTCCGGCTCCGATGAGGCAGTCATTCTCACCCCGCCGAGGCTGATGAGCCTGGAAGACTGCATTGCCTACATCAACGACGATGAACTGGTTGAGGTGACCCCCGCTTCCATCCGGCTGCGCAAACGCAAGAACGGCAACTGGAAGCCCTGATGAACTGGTAAAAAAGTCTTTTTTCACCACAGAGCACACAGAGGGATTTGCAGCAAGGGCGGTTCGCCAACCGCCCTTGCCGCGGGCTCTCCGTGGTGATTCCAGCCGGGCTTGGCGAGGATTGTTCAGGCCAGCGGGGTCATGCCCTTGTTCTCAAAATTTCCCTCCAGGGCCTGCTGGCGGAGATCAAGGATTTTATCAATAATGGTATTGATTTCTTTATCCTTGAATACGACATTGTCGGCCTGTTCTCCTTTGATGTCCTTGAAAAAGTGAGTAATTTTCAACTCACCCGTCGGTTTTGCCGGGACAAAAAGCTCCTTTTCTTCATGGCTGACCGGCAGGATTTTGCCAATTTCCTGCAGCCGGGCCAGGGCGTTTCTGACAAAACTTTCGGACAGTCCCAGCCGGTTGCTGATGGCGGCCGGTCCGGACGGGCCATCGCCTCTGTCGAAGGTCAGGCAGATGTTAAGCAGCACGGCCAGGCATATTTTTTCCTTGCTGGCAAAGTTGATGTTTTTTTCAAATTCAAGGGGATGGAATTTGCCCGCGTTCTGGCAGGCGAAATTGATGACCCCGCCGAACAGCAGGAGAATCCAGGTCGTCTGCAGCCAGATCATGAAAATCGGCACCGAGGCGAAGGTGCCGTAAATCGCGTTGTATTTGGCCACCCCGATCTGGAATTTGATAAAGATGATCTGGGTGAGCTGCCAGAGGCAGCCGGTGATGGTGCCCGCCAGCAGTGCCGGGAAAAGGCGGACCGTGGTATTGGGCATGATGATATAGAGCAGGGTCAGAATGAGAATGCTTGTTATCCAGGGAAGGCTCAGAAAAAAGAGTTTCATGGCCCCGGCGAACAGACCGATTTCCAGCAGCTTCTGGGTAAAGGTATGACTGTTCAGCGTGGTGGACAGCCCCAGGGTGACCGCCAGCAGCAGCGGACCGATAATGAGGATGGAAAGATAATCGCTTGATTTTCTGATGAAGGTGCGCGGTCTTTTTATGCCCCAGATCTGATTGAACGAGTTTTCAATCTGGCCAAGCATGGAGATTGCCGTATAGGCAATAAATAAGAGGCCGATGGAGCCGAGGGCTGCCACATTGGTATTGTTGACATATTCGATGATTTTGGGGGTCAGGCCGGAGGCGATTTCACCGCCGACGGCCTTCTCCAGCAGCAAGGGTTCGATCTTTTCCTGGATGCCGAAACCCTTGGCAATGGAAAAAATCATGGCCAGCATGGGAATCAGCGAGAGAAGAAAGGTGAAGGAAAGAGCCGAGGCATGATTGACCAGCTGGTTGTTGAACGGGGCGCGGACGGCAATGAGGCAGATTCTGGCAACCCGCAGTCTGAGCCGTTTTGCCGGAGGCAGCTCCGTTTCCCGCATACTCCAGATTGATCTGCCCTCAGAGTCCAGTTGAAAAAGGTGTCTCATTGACGGTTTCATGGGATGTGACCTGCTCCTTGTCAAAATGAACGTCAAGCTGGGGGTATGGTATTGTCACGCCCTCTTCGTTGAAGGCTTTATAGATCGATTTCAACAGATTGTGGGTCTGCAGCCCTTTTTCGCTCGGGTTTTCCACCCAGAGAAGCAGTTCGAAATCAAGGGAAGAGGCGCCGAAGCTGCGCATCCGCACCCTGGGTTCCGGATCCTGGACCACATTGGCGGCAGTGGCGGCCACCCGCAGCAGAACAGCTTCCACCTGGTCAACATCGCTGCCATAGGCGACACCAACCGGGATGCGGATGCGGAAGCGGGGGATCGGCGCGCTTTCATTGATTATTTTCGAGTTGGCCAGAATGGAATTGGGGATGGTGATGAGTACATCGTCACGGGTCTTTATCCTGGTTGAGCGGATGCCGAGTTCCACCACCTCACCGCGGTCGACGTTGTCGATGATAACGTAGTCCCCCACCTTGAAGGTTTTGTCCATGAAGAGGCTGATGCCCCCGAAAAAGTTGGATAAGGAGTCCTTGGCGGCCATGGCAACGGCGATACCGGCAATACCGGCGGAAGCAAAAAAAGGGGTGAGATTGACCTGCCATATGGAGAGTATCCAGTATATGCCGGAAACAATGACGATGATCTTGACAAGCTTGCGGATGAGGATGACCAGATCGCTGCCCAGCTTTTCACTGGCCACCTTGGTAAAGATATTCTGGGCGGCCAGAAAACTGATTATCCTGATGGTGGTGACCAGCCAGATGAGCAGGGTGATGCTTTTTATGCTGTTTGGCAGAACCGTATTCCAGAAGGGGGGAAGGGGCCGAAGACTTAAGGCATGGGTCAATCCCAGGGCCAGAACAGACCAGTAAACCGGGGTGTGGAGAAAATCGAGAAGCTGCTCGTCGATTTGCAAAGAGGTTTTGCCGGCAATGCGCCGCAGAATTTTTTCAATAAAGAGATCAATCAGTTTTGCCAGTAGAACGTAAATAAAGACGATCACCAGCTGTTTGAGCAGCAGGTGTTCGTCCAGATAGTGAAACTGGCTGATGAGATCTTCGATATTCATGGATCAGCCAGTGATTTTCCGGCCAAGCTTCTTGAGGAGATATTGAGAAACCTCGTTTTTGGAGGTATGGTCCATCTCCAGAAATGAAACCCCGATTTCGTATTCGTTGGCTCCTGCGAGTTCAATACGGGCCACTGTGCCGAGCAGCAGCACCGATACGTTGAAATCTTCAAAGGGAATATGCAGCTGGATTTTGTCGCCCACGGCAAAACAGGGGCTGGTGCTCCTGAAGAGGATGCCTGCCAGGCTCAGATTCTGCGCATTTGCCGTGAATGATTCGGTGGCTTCATCAATACTGATTTTTTTGACGATGATTTCCGGGGAAAAACCAACCCTGACGTAGCGGCGCTTATTGGGTGAGTAGGCCTGCACATTATTTTTCCCCAGGGATTTGGCCCGGAGGAGGGCCGTATCGGCAAACCTGACGAGTTCTGTCGGGTCGCTGCTGTCAATGGGGAAACTGGCAAGGCCGCCGCTGATGGTCAGCGGAATATTTTTGCCTTCATACTGCAGAGCAAGATTGGCAATGAGTTGCCTGATCCTTTCCGCCAGGATGAGGCCGGTTGCCTTTTTCGTTTCCGGCAGGATAATGATAATTTCTTCCCCACCATAGCGGGAGGCAATGTCTTCCGAGCGGATCTCACCCACGATGGCTTGGGAAATTTCTTTTAACACAAAGTCGCCGGCAAGATGGCCATGGTTGTCATTGACGGCCTTGAAGTTGTCAATGTCCAGAAACAAAACGGAAAGTTCCGTATCGTACCTCTTGGCCCGGGCAACTTCCCTGAGCAGGCACTCATCAAAATAGGCGCGGTTGTAAAGGCCGGTAAGTCTGTCATATTTGGCGGTATTGATCGTATTTTCAAAGATATGGATTTCAACCACCTTGGGGTTGATCAGCGATTTGTGGATCGAGCAGAAATAATCGCAAATGGCGGTGCGCAGGTTGACATCATGGCCAAGCAGTTCGCTCATCTTCCGGCGATGCAGACAGATCTCGCGCCAGAAATCCGCGGCTTCATGCCGGCTGACATCAAGATGGGTCAGGACATGAAGGATCACCGGAAAAGCCTGCTGGCCGAACTCAGCTGCAACTGCATCGAGGGCTGTTACGAGTTTTTCGTCATTGCTTGAGTAATTGTAAAGGCAATCCAGTATTTTGTTGCGTACGACTTGCATAGGTGTAACCTTTCATGTCTGGTTCCGGTAAAGCGACTTGCAGGGAAATGAGCTGATAGTTTTCCCGTGACGGCATGACAAGCTTGAAACTCATATCGTAACACTATAATATACCAGCAGGGTATCTCCTTACAAAAAGTGAAAATTTTACTTTAACATATGGAAAAGTTCGAAACAATAGCCCGGATTGCCGAGTGGCTCGCCTTACCGCTGACCTATTTCATTCTCCTTGTTCTGTTTCTTTTTTTTGTTGTGCGTCCTTTTTTTACCTACCTTTTCAACTGGAACAGAATAAATGCTCTCCGGACTTTGCAGGAAGCTCACAAAAAAAAGGAAATGACCAGGCAGCCTGATACCGACGGGGATGAACAGGGCGCGGCCGAGGATGAAGAACCAGCCGAGTTTCTGCACCCTGGCACCGGTGACGAACAGCAGCTCATGGGCAGGCTGGCTGAAAGTGATCCTGAAAAGGCCGGTACTCTTGTCAAGCAATGGCTCAGAAAGGACCAGCGTTAACTGACTTTGCCATTGACGTTCTGTCATAAATAAATTTATATTTTTTGCTTTTCGTTATAACATTTTTCCCTTTGGCAAAATGCAATAAGGTATTTTGTTTTTTTGCTCTTATTCACCATCGGCGTATTCGGATCAGGTCCCATGAAAGCAAAGTTCAAAAAAGAGCTTATCGGCAGAGAAGGGATGGTGCTGCTTGATACCATCCGCCGCTTTAACAGGCGTAACGCCGTTGACCGCCTGATCAAACTTTTAAACAAAACCCATCCAGCCGATATCGCCTGGGTTTTCCGCCATCTTACCCCGGATGAACGGTCCCATGTCTTTAATATCATCGCCCAGACCAGCACTGTGGGAGAATTCCTCAGTGAATTGGACCAGGCCATTATGCTGGAGCTTGTCCGCAATCTCACCCCGAAGTTCATGGCGGCTGTCATCAAGGAGATGGCCTCGGATGATGCGGCTGACCTCCTGGAGGCACTGCCGGGAGATGTCGCAGGTGAAATCCGCAAATACATGGGCAAGGCCGATCGGGATGAGGTTGAGGAACTCATGCAGTACCATCCGGAAACGGCGGGCGGGCTCATGTCCCCGGATTTCATGGCTCTTGACGGGGAGTTGAGCGTAGGTGACGCTATTGAAAAGGTCCAACAGCGCAGTGAAGAAATGGAAATGGCCTTTTACCTGTATATCACCAACGGTGACGAGGGGCAGCTTTCCGGGGTGCTGTCCCTCCGCCAGCTGCTCACCAATCCGCCTTACCGCCAGTTGAAAAATATCATGAATCCCAACGTGATAGCAGTTACCACGGACACCGATCAGGAAGAAACCGCCCATATCGTTTCCCAGTACAATATTTTAGCGGTGCCGGTGGTGGACGCTTCATACAGACTCGTCGGCATCGTTACCGTGGACGACATCATTGATGTTATCCGGGAAGAGGCCACTGAGGATTTCCTGCAGATGGCCGGTGCCGGTAAAGACAGGGAAATTCTTTTGAAATCAACCCTTTCCAACGCGATCACCCGCGCTCCATGGCTTTTTGCCAGCTGGGTCGGCGGGATCATGGCGGCTATTATTATTTCCATGTTTGAAAACGAACTGAAGACTGTGCTGGCCCTGGCGTCCTTTATCCCCATCGTCATCGGCATGGGCGGCAACATCGGTACGCAGTCCAGCACCATTGTGGTGCGCGGTATAGCCACCGGCCGCATCAATATGAATGCCTTGTCCCTGGTCGTCTTCAAAGAGATGCGGGTTGGTCTGCTGCTCGGGGCCTTTTACGGCCTCATTCTGGGGGTGTTTGCCTTTTTTACTTACAATGATCCCCGTGAACTGGGGCTGGTTGTCGGTTTTTCCGTTCTTTTCGCCATGGCCCTGGCCGCCACCATGGGAACTTTGGTGCCGCTCGTTCTGAAAAGGTTAGACATTGATGCCGCTGTCGCCACCGGTCCTTTTGTCACCACCTCCATTGATATTGTCGGAGTTATTGCTTATTTTTCAATAGCAAAGCTGTTTCTGGAAATCTGAACAGGTATGTCCCATGAGAGATACATTCTTTCGCAAAATGCCCCCCCTGCTTTTTTTTCTGGCAGGGCTTATCCTGTTCTGGTGGTTTTTTGTCAGATCGGATCAGTCTGTCGTCAATCCGAATGCCGCACCCCGTGCGGTTACGGCCCGGGGTGATCTGGCTGCTGATGAGCGTAATACCATTGAGCTGTTCCAGGCGACTTCGCCTTCCGTTGTCTACATAACCAGCATCGAACTGCGGCGCAATCTGTTCAGCCTGAACATCTATGAGATACCCAAAGGTACCGGCTCCGGTTTTATCTGGGATCAGGAGGGCAGGATCGTCACAAATTATCATGTCATTGAGGATGCCAACAAGGTACAGGTTACTCTTGCCGATAACAGCACGTGGAAGGCGGTGCTGGTGGGGGTCACCGCCGACAAGGATATCGCGGTTCTGAAAATTTCCGCACCCGCCGGCAGTCTCAAGCCGATTCCCGTGGGAGAGTCCGCCAACCTGCTGGTCGGGCAGAAGGTTTTCGCCATCGGCAATCCCTTCGGTCTTGATCAGACCATCACGGCAGGGATCGTCAGCGCCCTCGGCCGTGAAATAAAATCGGCCAACGGCATGACCATCCATGATGTCATCCAGACGGATGCCGCCATTAATCCGGGCAATTCCGGCGGGCCGCTGCTTGACAGCGCAGGGCGGCTCATCGGGGTTAACACCGCCATCTACAGTCCTGATGGCGTCAATGCCGGCATCGGTTTTGCCGTTCCGGCCGACGAAGTAAACCGGGTGGTTACCGATATCATCAAGCATGGGCGCCTGATCAGACCTGGGCTTGGCGTGTCCGTGGCCAACGAAAGGCTCATGGCCAGACTGGGTATTGAGGGGGTGCTGATTGTCCAGGTGGAGAGCGGTAGTTCGGCGGAAAAGGCCGGTATTCGCGGCGTAAGAAGAATCGGCGGAGAACTCATTTTAGGGGATATCATTGTAGGGCTGAACGGCAAACCAATAGCAAATCTTGATGATCTGCGCCGGGAAATGGAGCGTTACCAGGTGGGCGACGAGGTGACCTTGAAGGTCATCCGCGATGGCAAGGAATTTCAGGTCAATGTTATTCTGGATGCGGTGGGGTAAGGGTTTCTATGAAAAAAAGGACAAGGCTGTGATTTGGTGGACGAGGGCGCTTAAAAGTGTCATTTCCTTTGATGAGGGGCAAAGACTGGATTTGTTCAGGATTTTCCCGGCCTTCAGAAGATTTCTGGCGGCGAGGCATCATTACGCCCAGCTGCGTACAGCTGGTGACATCCTTTTTGTCCTGGTGCTTATTTCCGGTTTTTTCGGACCCCAGGATGCGCGGCGTAATATTGCTGTTTTCCTGACCTGGGGCATACTCTGGCCCGCCATTGTTCTTTCCTGGTTTTTTGTCGGCCGCATGTGGTGCGGCATCTGTCCGTTTCCGGGACTTGGTGTTTTTCTGCAGAGCAGGGGATGGACGTTCTCCATGAAAGTCCCCCGGTTCCTGCAGCAATACGGGGTGTACATCGCCGTTTTTCTGCTGGCCCTCATCATCTGGTTTGAGACGGTTACCAGCCTGAATGAATGGCCGGCCGGCACGTCGTATTTTGTTCTTTCCATTGTGACGGGGGCGACGGTGATGGCGGTGCTTTTTCAGGGCCAGTCATGGTGCCGCCATCTCTGCCCGCTGGGACGGATCAGTGGCGCTGCTGCGACGATTTCCATTACCGAGTTCAGGGCTGATCATGATAAATGCCGGGGTTGTAAAAGTGTTGCCTGCAAAAAAGGGGCGGAGAAGAGGCGCGGATGTCCTGTCTATCTTGGCGCGGTTTCTGTGCAGAATAATCTGCATTGCCTGGTCTGCGGCCATTGTCTTCCTCTCTGCGACCGTGATTCGCCCCAGTTCCTTTTGCGCAATCCGTATAATGAACTTATCCGAGGCGCCGGCAGATACAAAACCTGTACCTACACTGTCCCTTTTCTTATCGGCTCCCAGATTGCCCGTTTCATGCGGGAAAAGCCGGTTTACAGCCAGGCCCTCGACTATTTTGGCTACCCCGATCCGCTGCTTTTCAGTCTGTTGCTGGGAATCTGTATTATTATCGTGCTCGTGGTGATAAGAATCGGGGCAAAACTCTTCGGGGTTGTGGATAATGACCCGATTGTCGGCAAGTTGTCGCCCATGGTGCCCGTCCTTATCCCCATGGCATTTACCGGCGAGCTTGTTTACCGTATGGCGCATTTTGCCGAGGGTATCGGTGATTTTATCCCAACGTTTGGCAGGCAGTTCGGGCTGCCGATCCTTGAAAATCTCTCCTTTTCCATCCCGGTGTTTCCGGTTCAGGTGCTGTCAGCCTTTTTTATGATGAACGGCTCCATTGCCGGCGGTTATATCCTGTGGCGTTATTGTCTCGGCCCTTTTGAGGGATTCGTCGATCTGAAGAATTTTGTGATTATTCATCTTCTGCTGATCGGCGCTTTGTTCAGTTATCTCCTGGTAATTTTTTAGGGAAAACAACTTCTTTATTCGCTTTTATGCCGTTTTCTGGCTGACAGGAAAATTTTTCCCTTGTCCCTGGCGATTTCCCGCATTGACTGAGAAGGGTCTGTCTCGTCAATGATTTCCTGTCCGACAATCTCCTCGATGATATCTTCAAGGCTGATAACACCGGTCATGCCGCCATATTCGTCAACCACGCAGAACAGATGCTGCCTTCGCTCAAAAAATTCAAGCAGGATGGTGTTGAGCTGGGCTGTTTCCGGGACGAAATGAACCGGCTTCATCAGGGAGGCGAGGGTGCGGCGCTCTTTCCCTTCCACGGCACTCAGCAGCACATCTTTCCGCAGAACAATGCCGGCGATGTCATTGGGGTTTTTGTCATATACCGGAACCCGGCTGTGTCGGTTCCACTGGTCCTGCATGCGCTGGGCCTCGGCAACAGAAAGGTTTTTATCCAGGGTAAAGGTGACGGTGCGGGGCGTCATGGCCTCCCTGACGGTTTTACTTTTCAGATCAATGATGTTTTTGATAATTCCTTCCTGCTGGATGTCAATCACCCCTGATTTTCTGCTGAGAGCGGCCATGGCATGAATTTCTTCCGCTGAAATCTCCGTTTTTTTATCATACCCCGGGATGAGCATGGTGGCGTGTTTGATAATCCAGACAATGGGAGACAGAATTTTAACCAGGGCGAAGAGAGGAATGGCGATCACTGGGGCAAGTTCCCTGCTGTAAACAACCCCCACGGTCTTGGGAAGAATCTCGGAAAAAATGAGGATTGCGAAGGTGAAGAGGGCGGAAAACAGACTGAGATATTTGTCGCCGAAAACTGCAGCGGCCGATGCGCCGGCAATGGCGGCACCCATGGTGTTGGCTATGGTGTTGAGGGTAAGAATGGCGGTAATGGGTTGTTGAATATTATTTTTCAACCCTTTCAGCAATTTGCCGGAGAGTTTGCCTGATCTGGCAAGGATTTCGACCCGGCTTGCCGGCACGGAATAAAGCACTGCTTCAATGATGCTGCACAGGGCGGAAACAAGGATGGCTATACCGGCTGCCAGACAGAGTTTTACTATCAAGTGATCTGATTGAGCTGTGGTGAAAATAAAGCAGTTTTAATGTGATAAAATCTCCGGGGGAGAAACTTTCCCGGAGCTTTCTGCAAGAAATTCTTCAATTTTTTTCCGTTGTTCAATGCTTAACTCCCCGAACTGCACGCCGTTTCGCCGAATGATTGTTGATCCTGACGGATGAATGGGAGCGGAGTCGGTTGAGGTTATCGTTTTGCACGGGATGTTTTCAAGGTAAAAACCGCTTGAACTGTTTAAGATGCCCAGTTCAAAAAAAGAATTCTGGGCGATGTCCTTACTGGTAAGAAAGCGAAATGCCAGACCGCCTTTGCTGATGTTGATGATCTGCCCGAAGGTTGTTTCATTGAAAACAAGGATGTCATCAGACAGATGAAAGCGTTCGAATTTGCGCCGTTCAACAATAGGTTTGCTTTGTTCCATGGACATGCTGATACCCCCCAGGCTGTTTGAGATGAAACAGTGGCTGGATATGAATTTAAAAAACGAAAAAGATTATGAGCCTCATGCAAAATGAACATCTACTCCGATCGGCTAAAAATAACCTGTGCGGCGTCTTCCTTGTGAAATCGTCCTCAACGTAGCACTGCTACGCTTCCGGGCGATTTCACAACTCATCCTTGCCCAGAATATTTTTCTCTCGATCTCGCTACGACGTTCATTTTGCATGAGGCTCGTATTACATCAAATTAAAAAATGATACTCGATTCATTATTGGTTTTGCAATATTTATTCCTTGATTTTTTCGATTACTTTTACCATGTTTTCGGCATGATGCACTCTTCATGGAGAAATGAAGTATTCATTTTTCCGGAAAATTGACCGTTTTTATGGAAATTTACCGTGTTGACTCTTGCTCAGTATACTGTTCTGCTTGCACGTTTGAATGAAAAAAGTATGGAGGGTATCAAGAAAATCACCCTCCTGCCAGGGATGAATTTCATGGATCGTGAAAAGTGGTGGTGCCGGGGCGAGATGAGAAGTCGTTCCCACGAGGGCGTGGATCTGGTCTGCTGGGAGGATGACGCAGGCGAAAGATATTTTTTCGGCCAAGGGATAAAGGTGCCCTGTCTCATCTCTGGCGAAATAGTCGCCATATGCGATGATTTCCTGGGGAAATCTGTTTTCGTCAGAGGTGAAAGCCGCACTCTGGGAGGCATTGTCGCGGTGTATGCCCATATTCTCCCCGAGGCCAGACCGGGAGATCATGTGGCCAGAGGTGAGGAGATTGGGGTCATCGCCCCGGCGGAGGGACCGGTCCCCGCACATCTTCATCTTTCCCTTCTCAGGTTTACCCCGGTGTTTTCTTGGGCGGATGTTGACTGGAAGTATCTTAACAAATGCGATTGCGGCTTGTTCCTTGAGCCATTTGCATAAACATGAAGGAGTTCGATATGGCTGACAATATTGATAGAAAATTAATTCCCAGTCTTCGTGAAGGAATTGATGTGGTCAAGATGATCTTTTTTAAGAATCTGAAAGAGTCTCTGATGAAAAAATTTCCTGAGGAGGGGGATGTCTACGCCGGGATGCTTGCCGGGGCAATAATGAACGATCTTTTTGGCTCACCCAATCCCCAGGAAAAATTCAGGTTATTTGCCGAAGACAACAGCCAACGGATCAGGCAGGAACTGGAAAACGTCTCCACGGAATTTACAGATCTGTGCATCCTGCTTACTGACGCTTTGCGCATGCATTTCCTCTGTAACCATCAGGAAGGCATCGAAGACAACAATGAGGAGATATTAAAAAAGGCAAGAGATTACGGGATACTGATTGAAGCCCGCGATGTGCCGCTGCCCAAAGGGTTCATGCAACTGGTCTACCGGGTCGGCAAGGCAAACGGGTTAATTGTTGAGCAGCAAGCTTAGAGCCCTTTGCTCTTCTATCGGGTTTTGGCGGGGTTAATGACAGCAGTGATGAGGGGCTGATTGTTTGTCATGAGAGCCTCTTGCAAAATGAACAATGTGCCATATCGTCATTCCAGCGAAAGCCGGAATCCAGTCATTTAGGCCCATTTCTCCTGTTCTGGCCCCCGGCTTTCGCCGGGGTGACGTCATTTTGCAAGAGGCTCATGAAAAAGCAAAAAAAGATGCTTGCATTCGTCTCTAATTTTGCTATGGTACAATTTAATGATTTTTAAATGATGAATGGTGATTCAGAAAAAATGGTATTTTGTAATTGGCGTTTTCTAATTTAATAAATGAAGAGTTGACGAAATGAGCAAACGTGAAGCTGTCCGCATCCTGATGTTAAGTCCAATTTATTTCAAACTATCCCTTACCGAACGACACGAGTTGATAGAAGAGTTTCTGCAGATTCACCGGCAATCCTCTCAAAATATTCCTGGATAAGAAGTAAATCATATCTGCTGTTTTGCTTGTCAGTCTTCTTAATCCCGGGTTATGAAATCTTCATAACTCGTAAAGAGTGTCATCTTCCGCTGGCGGGGTTTTGTAACCGCCTTTCATTTTTCTCCGCATGGCGGCAAAGGGGTCTTCATTTTCCAGAAGTTCTCCCATTTCCGCCTCGATCTTGTCCGGGTCTTCACCCGCTTCCATGCGGCTGATTGCTTCCTCCATTCCATCACCTAACGCGAGACCGGTCTGTTGTGAGAATTTGCGCATGAGCTGCGCCATCTGCCGGGGATCGTCTTCATTGATGTTATCTGATTCCTGGGCCAGCCCGGCAAGAACCCGTTCCATTTTTCCTTCATCAAAATCAGGGATAAAATCTGCTTCCTCCCCTTTTTTTGCTTTGCCCAGGGTGGCGAAGGTGGAGACTTTCCGTTGCAGCGCGCCTTGACATATGGGGCAAGGAGGCTGGGCAGTGGTGTTGACCCGCCGTGATAGAAAATTAAAGATCGTATGGCAGTGTTTGCAGTAAAATTCATAAATCGGCATGCTGTTATCCTTATGATTCCTGAAAGGCTTATTAGCGATTCGGCTCTGAGTTACGTGCGTGATTCAAGATCCTCCCAGCGGGCATAGAGCTTGTCGACCTTTTCCTGGGCCGGCTGCAGAAGCGCGCACCATCTGGCCAGCTCCTCCGCATTGCTGATGACGGCCGGGTTTTCCAGCTGCTGTCGGCATTGCTCAAGTTTCTCCTCCGCCTCGAGGATTTTTTCTTCTATGGCGGCCAGTTCGAGCCGTTCACCATAGGTTATTTTTGCCTCATTCTGCTTCAGCGGTTTTTCTCTGCCCACAGTTTTCTTTTTCACGGGTTCAGACTGCCTGTCCTGATCCTGGAGCCACTGGGCAAAATCCTCATACATGGCAGTACCGCCCCTGCCGTTAAAACCGAGAATTTTGGTGGTGACGTTGTCCAGAAAAAAGCGATCATGGCTGACCAGGACGACAGCCCCGGGAAAATCGATCAGGCTCTCCTCCAGCACGGCCAGCGAGGGGATATCAAGATCATTGCCGGGTTCGTCGAGCAGGAGGATATCCGCCTGCTGCAGCATGAGGCGGGCAATGAGGATGCGGGCCTGTTCGCCGCCGGAGAGACGGCTTACCGGCTGATCAAGCTGATCCGGCTGGAAAAGGAAACGTTTGGCCCAGCCGACGATGTGGACGGGATTGCCCCGGTAAATGACCGTGTCGCCGGACGGTGAAAGAGACTGGCGCAGGGTTTCATCCTTGTTGATCTGTTCCCGTTTCTGGTCAAAGAGCACAATGCGAACCCCATCGGCCGGGAGAATTTTTCCTCCGTCAGGAGCGATTTTGCCGGCCAGGATATTAATGAGGGTACTCTTGCCGCTGCCGTTTGCTCCCATCAGGCCGAGGCGGCTGCCCGGCGAGAGGACAAAGCTGAGATTGCTGAACAGGGGAAGGCCTTCCGCGGATTTGGCAATATCCAGGGCCTCAAGCAGTTTTTTCGTTTTACGGGCGGTTGCCTCAAAATCAATTTTCACCTGCCGGTTTGCCGCATTCATTTCCCGTACGCTATTGAGTTCACTTTGCAGCTCATGGGCCTTGTCAATGCGGAAACGGGCCTTGGTGGTGCGGGCTTTGGGGCTGCGGCGCAGCCATTCCGTCTCCCGGCGCACCTTGTTGGAGAGAATGGATTGGCGCTGGCTCTGGTTGTCGAGAAAGGCCTCTCTTTCTTCAAGAAACCGGCTGTAATTGCCTTTGACCCGTAAAAATCCCTCGGGATAGCAGCGGTTGAGTTCAATGATGCGGTTGGTCGTATTCTCAAGGAAGGCCCGGTCATGGCTGATGATGATAAAGGCAAATGGCGGGTTGGTCAGGATCTTTTCAAGCCACAGGATGCCCTGGATATCAAGATGGTTGGTGGGCTCATCCAGCAGCAGCAGATCCGGCTGCCGGATCAACGCCCTGGCAATGGCCAGTCTTTTGCGCCAGCCGCCGGAAAGGTCGGCAACTTGCTGATTACCGTCGTCCAACTGCGTCTGGCCCATGATGATTTTAATCCGGCCATGGCGGGAAACTTCGTCATGATCATCGGCAATCGCTGCCTGCAGGACCATCTCAACCGTCTGCTCCGGCTGGAAGGTGTCCTCCTGCGCCAGGTAGACAACCTTCAAGCCCTTCTGGCTGGTTATTTTCCCGCTGTCCGGTGTTTCCTGGCCGGCCAGAATTTTCAGCAGAGTTGATTTGCCGGAACCGTTTGGCCCGATCAGACCGAGCCGCTCATTGCTGTAAAAACAAATGGATATGTCGGTAAAGAGCTGGTGGGCCCCGAAACTCTTACTGATTGACTGGCAATTGATAATCATAAAATGAAAATAGAAATGTCTCGTTAATGCGCATGCGGGTGGACATGCAATGGATTAATGTCGTCAGCAGAAATTTAAGCCTTTTTGCTGAAAAATAAAGGAGGGCGGATTTTTTTATTATCCGCCGGATAAATCCCGGCATCGGTAAAGCGGTTGTTGCCGGCAAAAGTGTTTCCTGAAAAAGTGTTGACTTCTCAAGAAGGTATCAGGCAAAATTGAATTCCTGGTAAATCACATCCTGTCCTGCGCGACAGGGAATATATTTTATTGATGAGGTTATCATATGTCAGACGAACCGGAAACCATTGACATCGTGGCTAATATTTTCAGTCAGGCCATTAAGAAAACCCTGGAGAAAAGCACAAAAAAAACGATCAAATATTCTCCGACCTTTCAGTCCATCCCCAGGGTCAGCCTGAAACCTGAAATAGGATGTTTTGTCATGTTCTCAGGCGATTACTGCGGGCTGGTGGTAATGAATTTCACCGCTGATGCGGCAATGGATCTCTATACGAGTTACATGACCAACATGGGGCTGCCGGAAAATGATTTAGCCAGGGAATGCACATCCAATGAAGTCATTGACACCATGGGGGAGATGACCAACCAGGTCATGGGCCGCGCCATGAGCATGGTGGAAAGCAAATTTGATCTCACGGCAAGTTGCGGTCAGCCAAAGGCCCTGGCGTTGAACAATGCCATTACCCTCACCCCGGAGATGGATTATCAGGCCAATCGCCGTGTTGCCTTTTCCGTGGGCACCAACAGGTTCCATATGGAACTTGCCCTGGAGCAGACCCGGTTTGTTATCTTCAAATAGTTTTGTGCCTCTTTTTTAGTGGATGCCGTGTTTGTTCAGAAACGGGCCGTACTGTTTATCTTCAATAAGGATGTGAGTTTGCAGCCAGTCTTTGAGGAAGGTGAGGACATCAATGAAATTGACGTCCTTGCCTTCCTCGATCCGGGTGATAATGCCTGACACCTCGCCGAGCAGTTTCTCGTGAATTGCCTTATGTTTCTTGGTTTCAGGATAATTGAACCGGGCAAAATATTTTTCTTCATTGGCGAAGTGGCCCACGGTGAATTTTGCCAGGTCCCCGAGAATCTTTTTGATCTCATTAACTGGTTTGTCCTTTTTTACTGCGGCATGGACCTGGTTGATGTAGTCCATTATTTTCATATGCTGCTCATCAATTTCCGCGATGCCGACGCTGAATTCGCTGGTGAAGGAGATAAATTTTCTCTCAGCCGATCTTTTGTCGGCCGCATAGTGCTGCGGCACCGTAAAATTCTGCAGTATTCTGTCAATATCCTTGCCCAGGCTCGCCACCTCCATCCCGCTGGCATATACCTTGGTTGAATCGGTTTTCATCTTGGTGCTTTCTGCGGAAACTTCGGTCATGGATTCAGCCACCAGGTGGGCAAGCTGGGCGGAATCGGCAATGAGCCTGTTGACCTCTGTGACCGCGTCACTGGTGGTGAGCACGGCGGCGGTCATCTCCCTGATGCCGTCCGTCACCTTGGCAATGCTTTCCGCAATGTCCTTAGTTGTAACCGATTGTTCCTCCACAGCTGCGGCAATGGTCGCCACAACATTATTCACCTCATTGATGACCTCATGGATGGTGCTGATTTCCTTGATGGTCGATTCTGTCGCCGACTGGATGGCATTGACTTTCAGGCGGATATCTTCCGTCGCCTTGCTGGTCTGGGTGGCAAGATCTTTTACCTCGTTGGCGACCACGGCAAATCCCTTACCCGCTTCTCCGGCCCGGGCCGCTTCAATGGTGGCGTTTAAGGCGAGAAGTTTTGTCTGGTCGGAGATCTCGGTGATGACGGATATGACGTTGTTGATTTCAGTGGCTGCGCTGCCTAGACTGTTCACCCTGTCGGAGGCCCGCACCACGGATTGCGCCGCTTTGTCGGCAACAATTCTGGCCTGCTCGGAATTCTGAGCAATTTCGGTGATGGTGGCTGACATCTCCTCGGTTGAGGTGGAGACAATGCTCAAGTTGGCAGATGACTCAGAGGCCTTGGTGGAAACGGCTTTCATATTGATTGCAAGTCTTGAGGCGACAATGGCAATGGTCTGCAGATTTTCTTCCATTTCCTTGGTGGAGGCGTCCACATCGGCAGTGTGGCCGGCCATGGTTTGAGCACTATTGCGCATGCCGGCGGACAGGCCTTCAAGTTCCGCGGAGGCAAAGGCAAGATTTCTGGTGTCACTTATGACACCGCTTACGATTTTGGCGAGATTTCCCTGCATGTTGGCAATGGAACGCAGGACACTTTTGCCGCTGGCCCGGTCCATGACCGTGGTGAGATCGCCCTGGGCGATTTTTTCGATGATTTTTTCAATTTCGGCCAGGGACGAACCGCCTGAACAAAAAAGACCTTTTCCAAACATAAAACCCTCTTATAAAGTTGCTTGCTGCATCAGAGCAGTTGAGAAAAAAGTGGACAATAAATAACTCTGACTTATCTTATGAAGTTGTAATCCGGTAATGAATGCGCTTTTCTCGGCTGAATAAAAAAGAAAAGGTTTTTAAAAATGTTTTTGATGCGGTAGTATAGCAGACTTTGGTTCTTTCTGCCTGTAACGCATTGACTATAGCATATTTGTGATTGCAGTATAATCGAAGAATTAAAACAATATTTCAAATATATTACAATCTTTTATAAATTTCATCCATAAGGAGGAAATACATGGTAAATTCCTGTCAACAGAAGAGCAGCTCCTGCAGCAGCGGCACCTGCGGTTCAGCCGATGCGGCAATGGCCAAGCAGAACATGGCGATCACTTCATCCCTTGGCAAGATTAAAAATAAAATTCTGGTCATGAGCGGCAAGGGCGGGGTAGGCAAAAGCACGGTTTCGACTAATCTTGCCCTTGGCCTGGCAAATAAGGGCTACAAGGTCGGTCTGATGGATGTGGATCTCCATGGACCGGACATCTGCCGTATGCTTAATCTGACCGAAAAACTGCAGGGTACCCAGACTGACGGGCGCTCATTGTTTCCGCCGATGCAATACGGTGAAAATCTCAAGGTCATCTCCCTTGAATATATGATGGAAGACCGGGATGATCCGATCATCTGGCGTGGCCCGCTCAAGGTCCAGGCAATCCGTCAGTTTATTGCCGATATGGACTGGGGGGAGCTTGATTACCTGATCATCGACGCTCCTCCCGGCACCGGCGATGAACCGTTGACCGTGGCCCAGACCATTAAAGACGCCCAGGCCGTTGTCGTCACCACTCCCCAGGAAGTGGCCCTGGCTGATGTCAGAAAGTCCCTCAACTTCTGCAAGCATGTGAAGATGAAGGTCGTCGGTATGATTGAAAACATGAGCGGATTCATCTGCCCGCACTGCAATAAAGGGGTGGAAATTTTCAAGACCGGCGGCGGGGAGAAAACCGCCATGGAATTCGGCGTTAATTTCCTGGGCAGGGTGCCGATTGATCCCAGGATTGTCATGGGTGGCGATGACGGCAAGCCCTATCTCAGTTCCGCTGCTGACAGCCCGGCCATCAAGGCCTTTGGCGATATTATCAGCAATGTGGAAAAACAAATGGCCACGGCAACTCCGCTTTCTTCCTTGAAGAGCGCCGATGCTGGTTGCGCCTGCGGCTCAACGTGCAATCCTTCCACCTGCAACTGTTAATGCTTTGCTTGGTCAGTTTACCTGTGGATCGGCTATGTTTTCTAACCGGATCAGTCCTATCAATATGGTGAATTATGCTTATTAGGCAGATGACGGTCGGCTCCATGGCGGTTTGTTGTTATCTCGTGGCCTGTGACAAAACCGGAAAGGCAATGCTCATTGACCCGGGTGGCAATGAGGACGAGGTGCTGGCCATGATCAAAAAAGAGGGAGTCAGCCTTGCATATATCGTCAATACCCACGGCCACCCTGATCATGTCTGCGGCAACGGACCGATAAAGAAAGCGACCGGCGCCCCTATTGTCATGCACGAGGCGGACGCGGCTTTTTTCTGCAGGCCCGAGGTGGACAAATATTTTTCCATGCTGGGCCTGGCCGCCTCTCCGCCGCCTGACAGGCTGGTCAAGGATGGGGATATTCTGCAGGTCGGTCAGCTTTCCTTTGCGGTGATTCACACCCCGGGCCATACCCCCGGCGGCATCTGTCTTTACTCCGCCCCCCACCTCTTTACCGGCGATACCCTCTTTGTTGGGGCCGTGGGACGCACCGATTTCCCCGGTGGCGACCTGCGAACCTTCATGCATTCGATCCGTTCGCGCCTCCTCTCCCTGCCGGATGAGACCGTGGTCTGGCCGGGACACGGTTACGGCGGTTCCCGTTCCACCATCGGTGAGGAAAAACGCAGTAATCCCTTTATTAATGGAGAGTTCTGAGAATGCGGGAAATCGTACTGGGGACAGCAGGTCATGTGGACCATGGCAAGACCAGTTTTGTCAGGGCCCTGACCGGTATTGACACCGACCGGCTCAAGGAAGAAAAAGAACGGGGCATCACCATTGAACTCGGTTTTGCCTACCTTGATCTGGACTGCGGCCATCGGCTTGGCATTATTGATGTTCCCGGGCATGAGCGTTTTGTCAAGAATATGGTGGCCGGCGTTGCCGGCATTGACCTGGTCGCTTTTGTCATTGCCGCTGACGAAGGGATCATGCCGCAGACCAGGGAGCATTTTGAGATCTGCCGCCTGCTCGGGGTGAAGAAAGGCCTGATCGTCATCACCAAAAAGGATATGGTGGAGGCTGACTGGCTTGAGCTGGTGGAGGAGGAAGTGCGGGGATTCTTTGCGGACAGTTTTCTGGCCGAGGCCCCGATGGTCATGGTTTCCTCCACCACCGGGGAGGGGATTGACGAGGCGCGCTCTATCCTGGATTCCCTGGTTTCCTCCTGCGACTTTGCCGAGGCCTATGGGCCTTTCCGCCTGGCCATTGACCGCATCTTCACCATGAAGGGATTCGGGGCCGTGGTCACGGGAACCTCCCTTTCCGGCCGGGTTGCCGTGGGTGATGATATCAGGATCTATCCCAAGGAGCTTGACGGCAAGATCAGAGGCATCCAGGTGCATGGTAAGAGCGTGGAAATCGTGGAGGCCGGTAACCGCACGGCCATCAATGTCCAGGGCATTGAAATGGATATGCTGGAGCGGGGCAATGTGCTGGCCACTCCCGGCTGCCTGAAGCCTTCCTATATGCTTGATGCCGAGTTTCTCTATCTGTCCTCCAATGAAAAACCGCTGAAAAACAGATCCAGAGTCCGGGTGCATCTCGGCACGGCTGAGATCATGGGACGCATCGTGCTGCTCGAAGCTGAGGAGGCTGCCCCCGGCAGCTCCGCCAATGTCCAGCTGCTGCTGGAAGAGCCGGTGGGGGTCTGGCCGGGCGACCATTATGTGGTGCGGCGGTATTCGCCGGTGACCACCATCGGCGGCGGGGTCGTGCTCAATAATTCCGCCCCGAAACGAAAACGGTTCCGCGAGGAAAACAGCAGGATCTTTACCCTTTATCATACAGCCTCCCAGGAGGAGTTTGTTCTTTTCCACCTGGGGGAGAGTGGCTACAACGGCCTTACCGGAGCGGAGCTGTCGGTGAAAATGGGTTGTTTCGGCAACCGTTTCAAAAAATTGATGTCCGGTCCGATTTCGTCCCGCAAGGTAGTGGTCGTTGATTCGGAAAAGCAGCTTTATGTGGCGGAAGAGGTGTACAGCGGGCTGCTGGCGAAAATTGTCGACAGCATCCGCGCCTTTCATCAGGAAAATCCGCTGAAGCCGGGCCTGCCCAAGGAAGAATTGCGCAGCCGGGTGGAGAAGAGGCTTGGGCAGAAGCTTTTTCATCTCTGTCTGGCTGAGCTCAGTAAAAAGGGCATGATTGTGCAGGAGGAGGGTATTGTCCGTCAGGCCGGCCATCAGGTCTCTCTGCAGGCTGATGAAAAGGAAATCAGGGAAAAGATGGAAAGGCTTTTCGCCGCCGCCGGACTGAATGCCCCGACGATGAAGGAGGTGCAGAGTGCCTTCCCCGATGTTCCCCAGTCGCTGGTGATGGAGGTGCTGAGTCTGCTGGTCAAGGATGGCCTGGTGGCCAAGGTGACCAATGACTTTTATTTTTCCGCCAGGGCACTTGATGAACTGCAGAAAAGACTGGTCGATTATCTGCAGAAGGAAGGGGATATTGACGCCCCGCGCTTTAAGGACATGACCGGCTTGACCAGGAAATTTTCCATCCCCCTGCTTGAATATTTCGATAAGATAAAACTGACTCTGCGGGTAGGCGACAAGCGTATCCTGCGATCAAAAAGCTGATGGAAGATCTGTTGTTTGCTGCGAGCATCTGCCTGATGAAACGATCACACTTACAGGAGAACAGGTATAAGTAATCTCACCGGAAATCTCAGCGGCCTGAAAACCGGCCAGCTCAAACGACTGGAACGCCTCAGTAAGCGGAGAGTTGATCCTGCTCTGATTATCTCGGCGGAAATGGCCAGGGAGATGGCGGAACTTTCCGCCGAGATCAAGCGCCAGATCGGTCTGCTGCTTGCCCGTTCCGGCCAGGTGGAAACGGTCATTGTCGGTGATCATAAAAAAATCGTCATTCCCGCTCTTTCCCATATCCGTTCCGCCGGCGGCCGCCTGAAGGGATTGCGTTGCGTCCATACCCATCTCGGCGGGGAAGATCTCACCGAAGACGACCTGATGGACCTTCTGTTCCTGCGTCTGGATCTGATGGCGATGATCAAGGTCATGGACAGCGGGCTGCCGGAGAAGCTCTATGCCGTGCATCTCATTCCGGTCCCGGTTGCCGGGAAAAGCTGGCATTTCCTCCCGCCGGTTGTCCCATCCCGGCAACCGGCAAACTGCCTGGAGCTCATAACCGCCCTTGAGGACGAATTCTCCCGCTCCGCTGCGACGAAAAAAAGTGATGCGGGTATAGACCGGGCCATCCTGATCAGTGTTACCACGCATGCAAAGGCCGTGGCCCAGGAATCAATGGATGAACTGGTCGAGCTGGTCCGTTCCGATGAAGTCGAGGTGCTGGAGACCATCATCCAGCGGCGTGACCGCATCAATCCCAAACTGATCATCGGCAAGGGAAAACTGGCGGAAATCATGCTGACGGCCCTCAAACGCAATGCCAATCTGCTTATTTTCGACCAGGAGCTGAACCCCTCCCAGGTACGGTCCATCACCGATCACACCGAGTTGCGGGTTATTGACCGGACCCAGCTTATTCTGGATATTTTTGCCAGACGGGCGCTCAGCCGGGAAGGCAGACTGCAGATTGAAATGGCCCAGCTCAAATATCTGCTGCCGCGCCTGGGGCAGCGTGATGACGCCCTGTCAAGGCTGACCGGCGGCATCGGCGGCAGGGGGCCGGGTGAAACGAAACTTGAGATCGACAGGCGCAGGATCAACGACCGGTTGAGCAAGCTGGACAAGCGCTTAAAGCAGGTCGGGCAGGAGCGGCATCACCGCAGGTCGCGCCGCCGCAAAAAGGACCTGCCGGTCATTTCCCTGGTGGGCTATACCAACGCCGGCAAATCAACCCTGCTCAACAGTCTGACCAAAAGCAACATCTATGCCGAGGACAAGCTCTTTGCCACCCTTGATCCCACCAGTCGCCGCCTGCGCTTCCCTGAAGATGTTGAGGTCATTGTCACCGATACGGTGGGTTTTATCAGGAATCTGCCGGAAGAACTGCTCAAGGCATTCAAGGCAACCCTGGAAGAACTGCATGAAGCAGACCTGCTGGTGCATGTCATTGATATCAGTAATCCGCGTTTTGCCGAGCAGATCCGCGTTGTCGAGGAACTGCTGGATGAGCTTGAGCTTGGCGATATGACTATCATGCAGGTTTATAATAAAATTGATAAGGTGGATCCCGTGTCTGTGGCAGAACTGCTGGAAAGATCCGATGCCGTGGCCCTTTCGGCCATCAATCCGGCCACCTTTGCCCCGTTTCTTGAAAAAGCAAAGAAACTGGTGCTGAAAAAATGGAATGGACATCAAAATGTCGCCTGAAATCCCCGCACGCTGTACCCATTGTCTCACCTTTTCCTATGATCAGCCGCTTGGCAGCTGCCAGGTTTGTCATGATCAGGCAATGGCTGAATCGTATCTCTGCGACATCACCAGAAGTTCATCCGCTGCCCAGTCGTTTGTCTGCCATGCCTTCCGTCCCAACCTGACCCTGGTGGGCAGGCAGGAAGAAAAGGCGCCGGAGATCGCCTTGTGCCAGAATAAGCAGACCTATTTTGCCAATGTGGTCCGGCTGATCGGTTCGGGACAGTGTGCCGGCGGGGGATGCGGCAATCCCGCCTGTCAGCCTGGCAGTAACGGGGCGGCTGAAAAATATCATGTGGTATGGAGTGTGCGGCAGAGAAAACCGGTGTTTGCGGCAAGCAATATGTATGTTTCCTTTCTGCATGACATTTTTCTCTCATGCGGCCAGCTGATGGCCGGTAAGGTCTATCTGCTCTGGCTGGCTGCTGATCACCTGCACCTCTACCTCGAGTCCGCCGGCTGGGAATCCGAACATGAAATTGTTGAAGACCTGCAGGGGCTGGTCCATGATGCCCTGATGCAGGAGTTCCCCGTCCTGAGAAAAGATTATGAGAAAACATTGATATGGGAACGTGATTTCTTCCTGGAAAAAATATCTTCCGAATGAACATGTCATTACCTCGAAATTTTCTGCTGCTAAGCTGTTTCATCCTGCTGCAGGGGCTGCTGTTTACCCCTGCCTCCGTATGCGGCAAGGAGTCCGCCCGCATTGCCGATATTGTGGTGATGAATTCCGATCGTGACCTGCTTCTCTATTTTACCCTGCAAGACGCTTTCACCGATGAGATGGTAAAGGGTATCGAAAACGGTATCCCTGTCACCTTCAGTTTTTTTATTGAACTCTTCCAGCTCCAGGCCGGAAAGCCTGAAAGAAAGATCGCCAGTCAGGCATTTGATCACACCTTGAATTATGATCCGCTCAAGCAGGAATATGCGGTGGAAATGGAGGAGAGACAGGTGAGCGTCATTGCCTTCAAGAGTTTTGCCGAAGCAAAAACCGCCATGGTCGATCTCCATGATCTGGCAGTCGCCGAACTTGCCCTGCTGGAAACGGATGGCCGATATATGGTGAAGGTGAAGGCCAAGCTGGCCAAAAAGACCTTACCCATGAACTTTCAATATATCATACCCTTCTGGCAGCTCTGGAAGTTTGAAACCGACTGGTCTTCACTATCGTTCACCTATGGAAATACCGGATCAGCAGCAGAGAGATGACCGCAAACGGCGCAGGGTCTGGACGGTCATTTTATGCTGTCTGGTCCTTATCCCGCTCCTGACTTTTGTTGAAACCAAGGTTTTTCAGCTTGGCGCCGTCCCGTTTCCGGTCAGCGGCAATGTGCTGGTTTTTGTCATCATCAACTGCAACGTCTTTCTGCTGCTGCTCATGGTGTTTCTGGTGCTGCGCAACCTGGCGCAGCTCGTTTTCGAGCGCAAAAAAAAGATCCTCGGCACCAAACTGCGGACAAAACTTGTTATTTCTTTTGTCTCGCTTTCTCTGATTCCCACGGCCCTGCTGTTTTTTATTTCTCTGCAGTTCGTCTCCACCAGCATGGATTACTGGTTCAATATCAAGGTTGAGCAGTCACTGCTGGAGTCCCTGCATGTTGCCCAGGACGTCTATCAGGAAAAAAGGGAGGAAATGCAGAGGCTGGGGGAAAATATCGCCCGCCGTATTCAGGCCCGGCACAATGGCCCGGCAGGGGCTTCCTCCCTTGATACCCTGCTGAGCGATATTGTTGACAGTCATGGGCTTGCCTGTCTGGAGATCATTTCTCCGCAGCGCACCCTGGTGACGAGAATTTCCGCTGAACAGTCCCGGGATGCGGTCTATGTGCCGGAAATCCTGCCAGATCTGTTACGTAAGGCCCTGAGCGGTGACGCCAGGCAGATTGCCATTCAGAAGGTTAACGGCGGCGAGCTGGTGCGCAGTCTCATTCCCTTCACCCTTGGTGCCGACGGGAAGAACCCGCACGTATTGATCATCTCTGCCCTGATTCCCCAGTCCCGCCTGGATAGAATGGGGATTATCTCAAGCGGTCTGGAAGGGTACCGTCAGTTGATGCAGCTCAAGCAGCCCATCAAGACAAGTCTGCTGGTCATCCTGCTCATTGTCACCCTGCTTATTGTTTTCAGCGCCATCTGGTTCGGGTTTTTCGTGGCCCGCAGTCTGACTGATCCCATTGATAAACTGGCCATTGCCACGAGAAGGGTTGCGGACGGCGAGCTTGATTTTGTGGTGGAAACCGATGCCGGGGATGAAATGGGCACATTGGTCGAATCGTTCAATCAGATGACCCGTGATGTCCTCGCCAGTCAGAAGGAACTTGAGGCCAGCAACCAGGAACTGGAAAACAGAAGGCGTTATACGGAAATTATCCTGCAGAATGTGACGGCCGGTGTCATTTCCCTCGATGCCGACGGGCGTATTACCACCATCAACCGCTTTGCCGAGGAACTGCTGAAAATTGATAAGAAGGCGATTTTGAACTATGATTACCGGCAGGTTTTAAATGCGCAGCATCAGGAGGTTCTCAATCATTTTTACGCCGAGCTTGACCGGAGCGGCAAAGGGACCATTGAACTTCCTCTGCGGCTCAAGGTCCGGGACGCCTCATTCTCCCTCAGGGTCAATATGACCCGCCTTGTCGACGAATACGGCAAGGAGCTTGGCGTGGTGCTGGTTTTTGACAATCTGACCGAACTGGAGAAGGCCCAGAGGATGGCGGCATGGCGGGAAGTGGCCAGGCGCATTGCCCATGAGGTGAAAAATCCCCTGACGCCGATTCAGTTATCTGCCCAACGGCTGCGTAAAAGGTATCTGGATAAACTGGGTGAAGAAGGGGAAGTTTTTGATGTCTGCACCAAAACCATTGTCAATCAGGTTGAAGAGCTGAAGCGGCTGGTCAGTGAATTTTCCAATTTCGCCAGGATGCCGGCCGTGCAGAAGTCAATGAACAGCCTGAAAGAAATGGCGGAAGAGGCCATGGTTCTTTTTCGCGAAGGGCATAAAAATATCGGTTTTGCCTTTGTCTGTAACGCCGATGTGCCGAGATTCCCCTTTGATCTGAAGCAGATGAAGAGGGTGCTGATCAATCTGCTGGACAATGCGGTTTCGGCCGTGGGAGACAGGGGGAATATAACGGTGGAGATCTCGGTGGATGAAGAGCAGAAGCTGGTATTTCTCGAGGTGCGGGATGACGGGCCCGGCATAAATGACGAGGATAAGCATCATCTCTTTGAACCCTATTTCTCCACCAAAAAATCAGGAACCGGCCTCGGGCTGGCCATTGCAAGCACGGTTGTCGCCGATCATGGCGGCTATATCAGGGTCAAGGACAACGTGCCCACCGGCGCCAGGTTTATCATCGAGCTGCCATTGGCATAAACACTGTTCGAATTGCGGATTGCGGATTGCGGAAGTACTGAGAGGTTGCGAAAATGGCAAAAAAAGTAATGATCGTCGATGATGAAGTCAGCATCAGAGAGTCTCTGGCCGGTATTTTATCTGATGAGGGATTTGTTCCCGTACCGGTTGAATCTGCGGAAAAGGCCTTTGAGGTGCTCAATCAGGAGAAGATCAACCTGGTGCTGCTTGACATCTGGATGCCGGCCATGGATGGCATGGAGGCCCTGCCCCGCATCAAAGAACAGTTTCCCCAGCTGCCGGTCATCATGATATCCGGCCACGGCAACATTGAAACAGCGGTGCAGGCCACCAAAATGGGCGCCTTTGATTTTATCGAAAAACCGCCGTCCTATGACAAAATAATCCTGTCCATCAATAACGCCCTGCTCGTTTCCGATCTGGAAGAAGAAAATCTCATTCTTAAAGAGAAGAATGAGAAGAAATGGAAGATTAGCGGCAGTTCGCCGGCAATTATCAATGTCCGGCAGCAGCTTGAACGGGTGGCGCCGACGGATGCCTGGGTGCTGATCCGCGGTGAGCACGGCACCGGCAAGGAGCTGGCGGCCCAGATGATCCACCGTTTGTCCGCATCAGCTGAAAAACCGATGATTGAAGTAAATTGCGCGGCGATCCCGGAAGAGCTCATAGAAAGCGAGCTTTTCGGTCATGAGAAGGGATCTTTTACCGGTGCCACCGGCAGTAAGCGGGGCAAGTTTGACCAGGCGGACGGCGGGATTCTTTTCCTCGATGAAATCGGGGACATGAGCCTGAAAACCCAGGCAAAAATTTTGCGGATTCTGCAGGAACAGAAGTTTGAAAGGGTGGGCGGGACCAAAACAATTGCGGTGGACGTGCGGGTGCTGGCCGCAACCAATAAGAATCTGGAGCAGGAAATCGAGCAGGGCAATTTCCGGGCCGATCTGTTCTGGCGTCTGAATGTCGTTCCCATCTATATGCCGCCGCTCAGGGAACGGTTGGAGGACCTGCCTCTGCTGGTGAACGAATTGCTGGTTGATTTTTCCCGGAAAGGTCTGGGGCGAAAAGAATTTACCCCTGAGGCGCTCAAACTGATGACCTGCCACGACTGGCCGGGCAATGTGCGTGAGCTGCGTAATTTTGTCGAACGGGTTGCCATTATGACCCCCCAGGAGATCATTACGGAAAAAATTATCGCCCCCATGCTGCCGATTGATGTCCGTGCGCTGGAAAAGTTTCATGCTGACGGCGGGAAAGATTTCAGTCCCATATTCCATCAAGGTTTTGACGCTTCTTTCAAGGAGGCCAAAAGGATTTTTGAAAAGGAGTATCTGGAGGAAAAGTTGAAGGAAAATGAAGGGAATATCTCCCAGACCGCGGAACAAATCGGGCTTGAGAGGAGTCATCTGCATAAGAAATTAAAAGCGTTGGGTATTGAAGTGAAAGTTGAAAGTTGATACCTTAGACGAAGGCCCTGTTGTGTTTTCTTTATATTTCTTATGAAATCCCTGGCAGGCCGCAGAGGGTTTCATGAAATTTTACGTGATACAGGGGCGTCATGCCCCGGGACCTGCCCGGCGTCGCGGCTTCCTGCCGCTCCCCATAAAATTCTACGGTGAAAGAAATCTATAATGGCTGACGATAATCTCCCCAATCTTCCCAATCAAAAAGACCTTGAAAAGGAAATCGCTGACTATTTAAGCAGGAAATACGGAGGACAGGTGAAGATTGTTTCCACCGGTTTCTTCCCTTATCCTGAGAAGAAGGGCGAAAAAAAACAGAAAATTGCAGCGCAGAAGAAAACATCCTTTCATTTTGAGCTGAAACCTGAAGAGCTTGCCGCCTATCTTGATGAGTATGTCATCCGGCAGGACGATGCCAAGGCGATACTCGCCACCAAGATCTGTACCCATTTCAACCGTATCCGCCAGGAGTCGGAAAAGCCGAGGAGTCAGGCGGCCGGCCGGATCAAGAGTAATGTCCTGCTTATCGGTCCCACCGGGGTCGGCAAAACCTATCTGATCAAACTCATTGCCCGGCATATCGGTGTCCCGTTCGTCAAGGGCGATGCCACCAAGTTCAGTGAAACAGGGTATGTCGGGGGTGATGTGGAGGATCTGGTGCGGGACCTGGTCAGAGAGGCTGACGGCGATATTGGCCGGGCCCAGTATGGCATCATCTATGTGGATGAAATCGACAAGATTGCCTCTTCACCTTACCGCATAGGCGCCGATGTGTCGCGCACCGGCGTGCAGCGTGCTTTTTTAAAGCCCATGGAGGAGACCGAAGTTGAGATGAAAGTGTCCCATGATCCCATTTCCCAGCTTGAGGCGATGGAGCATTACAGGGCCACCGGCAAGCGGGAAAAAAGGGTCATCAATACCAGGAATATCCTCTTTATCATGAGCGGGGCCTTTTCCGGTCTGGAAAAGACCATCAGGCAGAGAGTGCAGCAGCAATCCATCGGTTTTGAAAAAAGTATCTCTTCAGGCCGGGAAGATATCCGACTTCTCAAGCAGGTGAAGGCCGAAGATTTGATCGATTTTGGTTTTGAAAGCGAGTTTGTCGGCCGTTTACCTGTGCTCGCCGTGCTTGATGAGTTGCGGGAAGAAGATCTTTACCAGATTCTGATCAACCCGAACAGCCCGGTTGTGGTGGCAAAAAAACAGGATTTCGCCGCCTATGGCATCCATCTTCAATTTGAAGATGATGCCCTGCGGTTGATTGCCGCCAAGGCAGTCAATGAACGGACCGGGGCCCGGGGACTGGTCAGTGTCATGGAGCACGTGCTGCTGCACTTTGAAAAGACACTGCCCTCCTCAGCGATACGCTATCTTGTTGTTTCTCCGCAACTGGTGGAAAATCCTCTGCAACAGCTGCAGCTTCTGCTGGCCGATGAGGGGGTGCAGGAATCACAGCGGATTCGCTATTATGAATACATGGCCCATGAATTTACCAGGATTGTCAGCTTCATCAGGGAAAAACAGGAAAACCTGCTGAGAGCGGAAAATGTTACCCCGTCTGAAGGGAGACTCGAGCTGATAGCCCATCTGTGCCAGACGCAGATTATCGATCCCCGGGATGCCTGCAAGGAATTTATCGCTCTTGTGCGGCAGATCCGGGAATGCGCAAAAATCATCGCTGAAGAATATGGCCTGGGGATCACCTTTACTGACGAGGCGATTGACCTGATTGTGGCCCATGAATCGTGGAACCAGCTGGCGGTCGTCGAACGGTGCGAAGAGATTTTCAATGCATTCGAGTATGGTTTCAAACTCATCCAGCAGCGAAACGATGTCAATGAGGTGCTGATCACCGCCAAAGGGGTGGAAAATCCCGATATTTTCATTAATGACCTGGTGGCGGAGATATTCCACCTGTAATGTATTTGCTAAAAACTTGAATTTTTTCCCCGGAGGAAATGTAAATGGTCTTTCCAGATTATCGTCCCCGCAGATTCCGGCGCAATGCCCAGTTGCGTTCCCTGATCCGCGAAACCCGCCTGTCACCCGAGCAGTTTATTTATCCTCTTTTTGTTATGCCCGGCAAGGGAGTGAAAGAGGAGATATCGTCCATGCCCGGAGTTTTCCGTATGTCGGTCGATCAGCTCGGCAAAGAGGCCGGGGAGATTATGTCCCTGGGCCTGAACCACGTGATTCTGTTCGGCCTTCCCGAAAAAAAGGATCCGATGGGTTCCGGTGCCCATGCCAAAGAAGGCATTATTCAGAAGGCCATTAAGGAGCTCAAAAACAAGGCGCCGGATTTGATGGTGACCACCGATGTCTGTCTCTGTGAATATACCAGCCATGGCCATTGCGGGGTGCTGATCAACAAGCAGGTCGACAATGATGCAACCCTGGAGATCCTGGGCCAGGTGGCCCTGTCCCATGCCAAGGCCGGGGCGGATATTGTCGCCCCTTCCGATATGATGGACGGCCGGGTGGCGGAAATCCGGGGGATGCTTGATGAGAATGGTTTTGACATGGTGCCCATCATGTCCTATGCCGTCAAATACGCCTCGGCTTTTTACGGTCCGTTCCGCGACGCGGCGGAATGTGCCCCCCAGGAGGGTGACCGCCAGGGGTATCAGATGGACCCTGCCAATGCCCGGGAGGCCCTGCGCGAGGCCACCCTTGATGTGGATGAGGGGGCGGACATCCTGATGGTCAAACCTGCTGTTGCCTATCTGGATATCATCAGAAGCCTGCGGGAGGAATTCGATCTGCCCATCGCCGCTTATCATGTGAGCGGCGAGTATGCCATGATCAAGGCCGCCGGGGAGCGAGGGTGGATTGATGCGGAGCGGGTCATGGCTGAGACCCTGTTGTCCATCCACCGGGCCGGGGCTGATATCATTATCACCTACGGCGCAAAAGAGATGGCCAGAATGCTGAACGGCTGATAATAACCGCTGCCAAAGAAAACAGGCCGGATATGACTGCTTGACAACAGCTGCCTATCCGGTTTTTTTGTTCCGGCAAGGGAAACGGATTTGCGAATTTTTTCTGCTATGGTGACCGATGATGAAGATGAGCGAGGCAGTCAAAGGGAGAAGAAGCATCCGCAGGTTTACGAAGCAGGATATCACCAGCGAGCAACTGGAGCAGATACTTGAGGCGGTGCGCTGGGCTCCCTCATGGGGCAATTCACAGTGCTGGGAGATCGTTGTTGTTCGTGACCTGGAAAAGAAGCGGCAACTGCATGACGCACTCACCCCCAGAAACCCGGCAGGGCCTGCCGTGACCGGTGCGCCGGTGGTGCTGGTGGTTGGGGCGGCAATGAAGAAATCAGGATTTTATAAAGGTGAAAGAGTTACTAAATTCATGGACTGGTTCATGTATGATCTGGGCCTGGCCACCCAGAATATATGCCTCACCGCCCACAGCCTCGGCCTCGGTTCGGTTATTGCCGGGGCCTTTGACCATGACAGGGTGAAGGAAATCCTCGGTGTGCCGGCAGGTTATGAGGTGGTGACCATGATCCCTGTCGGCTGGCCTGACCACGAACCTTCCGCCCCGAAAAGGAAAGAGGCGAAAGAATTTACCCATTTTGAGCACTTCTCCCGCTGAGTTCATTCCTCAGGATTTGTTTTACTCAAACTGTTTCCTGAATTCAAAGAAAGCTGCTTTCAGGTCCTGCAGCTCCTGCTGCAGCAGGGTGATTTCCAGCTCCAGTTTCTCCAGGCGTCCATTGTCATCCTGCCGGTCGGATGCGGGTTCTGCAGGCAAACCGGCCAACGCTGTCTGGGGCTCGCCGGAGAGAAGATGCATGAATCGGCATTCCTTGCGCCCGGGCTGTTTGGTGAGCCTCATGACAAAACCCATTTCGCCGAGGTCCTCAAGCTTTGCCTCCACCTCGGCAATGTCGTTGAATCTGTATAGACGTTCCGTTCTTCCCCGCAGTTCGCCGGCAGTCTGGGGACCACGCAGCAGCAGCAGGCAGATAAGCGCCGCCTCCTTGGCAAGCAGATTGTTTCTGGTAACGAAGTTTTCTTCATATTTGGTCACCCGGGATGCATCGCTCTGCAGGGCCAGCCGTTTTTCCTTCAGGCTGTCGAGGGCCCGGATGACCGTTGCCTCATCATAGGTGACAACCGGATCACGGTTTGACTTCTGGTTGCAGGCATTGACCAGCGCGTTGAGGGACAGCGGGTAATATTCAGGGGTTGCCATCTCCTTTTCCAGCAGGCAACCCAGTACTCTGACTTCTGTTTCATCCAGCAATTCTTCCATATCATTCTCCTTGCAGACAGGATAACGTTTTTTGCATGCAGCCGGCAACCGGCCAGGCGGGATTTCATTGTCAGAAGAAAGCCCTGCGGTGTTTTAAGTCGGCAAGACAAAAAAAACGGTTCATGATACAGGCAAAAATTTTTTCACGCCACAGGCTTTTTTCTTCCCCGTTTGGCGAAAAGGTGACGATGGATTGAGTGCGGCTCTCGACCTCATGGCCCGGTGTTGCTGCGTCTTATCTCAAACAGGGTGATTTCCGCGGGAGACAGGAGCCGCATGGGCGGCCCCCAGGTGCCGGTGCCGCGGCTGACATAGAGCTGGGAACCGGATGCAAGGCGATAGAGTCCATCCTGCCGGGGATATTTGAGACCGGTGAGAAAATTGAAGGGGAATATCTGCCCCCGGTGGGCATGGCCGGAGAGTTGCAGATCAAAGAGTTGGGCGCTGTCCTCGCTCACCGTGGGGCGATGTTTGAGGAAAATGGTGAAGAGTTCTGATGAGTGGGCCTGCAGAATGACATTTTCATGCACCGTATCATTCCAGAGCTGTTCATCGTCAATGCCGATTAGCCCGACCACTCCGCCGACGCTTAAGCCGGTATTGCGCAGCACCGTAAAACCGCTGCGCCGCAGGAAGTCTTGGCTCTGGTTGAGCCCGGCATACACCTCGTGGTTGCCCAGTACGGCAAATTTCCCTAAGGGCGGTTGCGTCTCCTGCCATAGGGTACTCAAACCATCAAGATGGTTGATCTGGGCATCAACGACATCGCCGGTGGCAACCAGCATATCCGGCTTAAGCTCCTTGAGCAGGGCGATAACGGGTGCAAGAAAGGCCCCGCGGTTGAGCAGGCCGAGATGGAGATCAGAGATCTGGACAACCCGCAGGACTTCTGTCCCGGCCGGCAGTTTGTCCGTGGTGATGGGGACCTTGACCACGCGGATATTTTTTGCTTCTCCATAGCCGTAGATTCCGGAGGCCAGGGTAATGAGGACAACGGTGGCGGCAATGGGCGGCCCGTGCAGCGGCAGCCGGGGCAGGGCGGGAATGATGAGGTGCAGCAGGCGGGAAATAAGTTCGCCAATGGCGATTACGCAAAACATGCTGAAGGCGAGGAAAAGCAGCCCCATCCAGGTGAATCCGGTCAGCGCCAGCAGCCGGGCAGCCTGGAGGCTGCCGCCCATGTCAAGCAGCCGCGCCCCAATCGGGGCGATAATCATCGCCAGCATCCACGACAGCACTGCGGCGGCAAGGGGACGATGGCCGGCCAGCAGGGGATACAGGCCCCAGAAAACCAGGGCATGCATGGCGGTGTAGACGGCAATGGCGATGGCAAGGAAAAGAATCATGTTCTCGCGGGTCAAAAATGGCTGAATTGTGATGCTACATAGAGAGCCGCCAGGATCACGGGCCACAGCATTTTTTGAATTTTCTGCCGCTGCCGCAGGGGCAGGGTGAATTTCTGCCGGGTTTGCCTGCTGCTTTGTCAACAGATTCTCTGACATCACCGTCAACATAAAGCCACTGGCCGTTTTCTCTTACAAAACGGCTTTTTTCGTGCAGGAGCAGCAGCCTGTCCTGATTGACTGCCCTTGCTTTGAACTCGACAGTCCCTCGGCCTGCCGCATCTTCCGTCTCCGCCCCGATGATCTGCAATCCGGTCCAGGCTGGAATGGCGTGCGGATCAATATGGGCGGGCCTGGTTGACGGGTGCCAGGTGCTGAGGATGTAAGCAGCATCCCTGACCACGTAAGCGCTGTAGCGAGAGCGCATAAGCTCTGTTGCCGAAGCGGGGGAACGGTGCCCTTCGAGCAGCGGCTGGCAGCAGGCGGCAAAGGCCCTGCCTGAGCCGCAGGGGCAGATTTGGGGTGTGGTCGTCATTTTTTTTCTGCTGTGTCAACGGAAGAGGGCGGAAATTTTTTCAACAAACTGCTCTTTGGTAAACGGTTTGGTGATAAAATCGGAAACGCCGGCCTGCCGTGCCAGCTCTGTCTGGGATTTCTCCGACTCGGTGCTGGCCATGAGAATGGGGATATCCAGTTTGAGGGAGTTGCGGATTTCCTTCACCAGTTCAACCCCGTCCATATTCGGCATGTTGAGGTCCGTCACCAGCAGATCGACCCGCTCTCCTGATTTGAGCCGATTAAAGGCCTGCTGCCCGTCCTCGGCGGTGGTCAGACAGACATCCATGCCTGCCAGGGCAGAGGTGTAGAAAAAGAGCATGGCCTTGGAATCGTCGGCGGCCAGAATGCATTTTTCGCCGGTCACCTGAGCGCTGAACTTCAGTTTTTTCAGCAGTTCCGCCGCCTTTTCATCGTCCATGGCGGTCAGCAGCTCTTTAAAAAAACTGATGGACTCGTGGTTGTGACTTGCCGCCAGCATGTCGATCAGTTCGACCGGATAGCTGCCATCCTGGAAAACGGCGCTGAACAGTTTGCCGGCCTTGGTGGCCACCAGGGCGGACAGGATTCTTGTCCGCTGTCCGGCATCTTTGTGCAAGGCCTCGATGAGGGCCTTGGCCACCCCGGGATTGTATATTTCGTTCAGTGCCGTCATCACGGCGATGAGGATCATCTCGTCGCTTTCCGCCAGTCCGTCCGTAAGGCCGACGATACTGCGCATGGAGGGGATGCGGCCAAGGGCCTCGTAGGCGGCGAATTTCAGATTGGCGTCAAGCTCCTGCCGGGAGTCGAGCAGGTCGGTGATGATATTGGCGCCGTTTTTGTGTTTGATGAGGCCGATGATGTTGGCAGCCATGATTTTTTCATCCTTGTCGCCGGTGGACAGGGCCCCGGCAAGAAAAGGCAGCGCTGCTTCGCCTGTCTTGATCACCTGTTCATGCACGATTTTACGGATGGTCGGATTATGGTTATGGATATGGGCAATGAGGAAGGAGATGGTTTTTTCATCAGTGAATGCGCCGAGTTTGGAAAAGGCAAGCCCAACCCCCAGACACTCATCCGTCCTGCCGTCCGGGCAGACTGTTGATATATAGCTGCAGAGCGCGTCACGGCCCCGTTCGTCCCCGCTGCTGGCGGCCTTGTCCATGGCCAGTCCGGCAATAGTGGCGTCCTGATGGTGAATATAAGGCAGGAGGATGTCGAGAATCTCCTGGTCTTCCATTTTTGCCAGGGAACGCACGGCTTCCGTGAGAAGTTCGGTTTCATGGCTGCTGGACTGCAGAAGCTCCACCAGCCGGGACCGGGCCGCATTGATACGGTTTTCGCCGGCGGCCTTGACGCACAGCAACTTGACCCGGGCGGAGCCGTGGCCGAGGCCTGACAGGATAGATTCATCCTGGCCTTTGAGCAGACTGATCAGGGCATGATAGACCATTTCGTCCACCGCCACATCCGGCAGAGGAGCCGAGTATATCTCAAACAGGGCGGGGATCGCTTCATGCTGACCGTTTGCCTGGATCTCATCCAGGATGGTGATCTGTTCAATCATGTCCTTGCCGGAAAAATTCTGCAATATATCCATCGTGTCCTCACTATCCTGTTAATTTGCCATGGGCAACAATTCTGGCTGCCAGCTCGGCAAGGGGTGCGATCTCGTCCACCGCACCCATCCTGATGGCCACCTGGGGCATGCCGAAGACTACACAGCTCTCTTCATCCTGGGCAATGGTTTTTGCCCCGGCCTGTTTCATCTCCAGCAGACCCTTTGCGCCGTCGTCACCCATGCCGGTCATGATGATGCCGGTGGCATTCTTGCCGGCGTAACGGGCGGTGGAACGGAAAAGTACATCAACCGAGGGGCGGTGACGGCAGACAAGGGGCCCGTCCTTTACCTCCACATAATACCGGGCACCACTTCGCTGCAGCAGGGTGTGTTTGTTGCCCGGGGCAATCAGCACCTGGCCCCGCAGCACCGTATCACCATTTTCCGCTTCCTTGACCCTGATCTGGCACAGGTCGTCAAGTCTTTTGGCAAAGGCCTTGGTAAAACCCTCCGGCATGTGCTGGACCACGACAATGCCCGGTATATCGACGGGAAGGCTGGTCAGCACCTGTTTCAGAGCCTCGGTGCCGCCGGTTGAGGCGCCGATTGCCACCACCCTCTCGGTGGTCTTGACCATCGCCGCTTTTTTGACAGGAGCGATCACCGCATCGGCGGACAGCTTTTTGGCGGGTTGATAGCTGGCCCTGGTTGCAGAGATTTTTTTGACTTTCACCTTGGCGGCAGCCTTCACGCTGTCGCAGATGAGGATTTTCGATTCTTCGATAAACTGCCTGGCCGCAAGCTTTGGTTTGGTGATGATGTTGACCGCGCCATACTCAAGGGCCCGGATGGTGGTCTCCTCTCCCTTTTCCGTAAGGCTTGAGCACATGACCACCGGAATCGGGTGCTGGCTCATGAGTTTGCGCAAAAAGGTCAGCCCGTCCATGCGCGGCATTTCCACGTCCAGGGTGATGACGTCCGGTTTTTCCTTTTCGATCCGTTCGGCGGCGATAAAGGGATCACCTGCCGGCTCCATGACCTCGATCAGGGGATCGGAACGCAGCACCTCGCTTAAGGCCTGGCGGACAACCGCTGAATCATCAATGATGAGAACTTTGATTTTTCGGGGCATGTATCAATAAACTCTTTAATCTCATTTTCTCAGAGAAATGGGACCAGCCAGGTCACAATCTGCTCAGGTACACTTCGCCGCTGCCGGAATTGAAGAAAAGTTTATATCCCTTATGCCCACCCACACATTCGGCAACCAGAGGGATACCCAGACTTTTCAGAACATTTCTGGCCATTTCCACATTGGCCGGACCGACTCTTAAGGATGCGCCCGATACGGGCGCACTTTTTGCCGTCATGATGGCGCCGCCGAAAAGTTTGGCCTGCATGCCCAGCAGGGGAAGCCCCGCCTCTTTAAGGGCTTTCATCATCCTGGGCAGGGTGCTGTCCACATAGCGGTAACTCCGGTTTTCGCTGTCATGCTCGCCCACCGGCAGCAGACAATGACACATGGCTCCTGCCCGGTGGACCGGGTGAAAGAGACAGACTGTCACACAGGAGCCGAGAATAGTGGTGACAAGCTTCGGTTCCCTGGAGACAAAAAGATCTCCGGGGTGCAGCCAGACAAGGGGAAGCTGCATCATTAAATTCTTTATTTTTTGCATTGATATACTGATGATTCAACTTTGACAAACTTGTCTTCCATGCCATGCAGGTTTTCCGAATGACCGAGAAACAGGAAGCCGTCCGGTTTCAGGTTGCCATAGAATTTGTGAAAAAGTTGCCGCTGGGTTTGCTGGTCAAAATATATAATCACGTTTCTGCAGAAAATGAGGTCAAACGGGAATTTGAACCCGAAATTTCTGTCCATGAGATTGAGCCGTTGAAAGCAAACCCGTTGCCGCAGTTCCGGTACAACCCGATGATAGCCGGTCTGATTGTTTTTGCCCTTCATGAAATATCTGAAGAGCAGGGATTTCGGCACAGGGGTTAAGGTTTCATCATCATAAATACCCCGATTTGCCTCATCAAGCACCTGATTATTGATGTCGGTCGCTGTAACGGCAAAGCTGAACCAGGGATTTTGCCGCTGATATTCACTCAGAACAACGGCCAGCGTATAGGGCTCTTCACCGCTGGAGCAGCCGGCGCTCCATACCCGTAAAATCCTGCCGGCGCTCAGCCGCAGCTCGTGAGCCAGGCGCGGCAGCAGGATACGGGACAGGAAATCGAAATGGAGCTTTTCCCGGAAAAAATCGGTTTTATTGGTGCTGACCGCATCAATGAGATGGCCCCACTCATTATAGCGTCCCGCCGAACTCATGACATAGTCAATGTATTCTTTAAACGAGGGATGCCTGAGTGCTTTGAGGCGTTTCCTCAGCCTGGAGCTGACCATGGTCTTTTTGGCCGGGGGCAGGTTGATGCCCCAATTGTCATAGATCAGGTTGCTCAACCTGCGAAATTCCTTATCAGCCAGCAATGGCGCAAATTCATCTGTGTAGAGTTCAGCCGGGGTGATTCTTGGGCTACTGTCGGCGAACATCCGTTGACTCCTCGATCCTGGCCAACCGTGTCAGGGCATAGGTGTCGATAATCAGGGCCACTTCCCCATTGCCGAGTATGGTGGAGCCGGAAAGACCTTCCGCATTACGGTAAGCCCAGCCGAGTGATTTGATGACCGTCTGGTGGCCGCCGACCACTTCGTCAATCACCAGGCCGATCTGCTCCTCCCGCAGGCGGACGATTACCATCTGTTCCCGCTCCGGCCGGTTGCCCGGGATGACAAAAAAATCACGCAGTCTGATATAGGGAATGAGATGGTCCCGCACGGAAAAAACCCGGCGGCCGTGGGAACGGGCAATTTCGGCAGCGGTCAGCTCGACGCATTCCTCCACCTCGGACAGGGGCAGGACAAAATGGGTGTCGCCGGTGCGGACCAGCAGACCGTCAATAATCGCCATGGTCAGGGGCAGGGTGATGGTCACCGTGGTTCCCCTGTCTTTTTCGCTGTTGACATGAACCGATCCCCGCAACTTCTCAATGGCATTCTTTACCACATCCATGCCCACCCCGCGCCCGGAAACGCTGCTGATCTGTTGGGCGGTGGAGACGCCGGCGGCAAAGATCAGGGAAAAGATCTCCTGCTCGCTCAGCACCTCATCTTCGCTGATAATGCCTTTCTGCAGGGCCTTTCTGCGAATGCTGTCAGCGTCAAGCCCCTTGCCGTCATCAAAAACGGTGATGAGCACATTGGCGCCGTTATGCACGGCTGACAGCAGCAGGGTGCCGGAACGGGGTTTGCCGGCAGCCTGACGGGCTCCCGGAGGTTCAATGCCGTGGTCGATGGAATTCCTGATCAGGTGGATGAGTGGATCATTGAGCTGCTCGATGACGGTTTTGTCCAGTTCCGTTTCCTCGCCCTCGGTTTTCATTTCCACCTCTTTGCCGAGTTCAGCAGAAAGGTCGCGGACCAGACGCTTGAAGCGGGTAAAGGTGCTGCCGATGGGCAGCATGCGGATGTTGAGCACCAGATCGCGCAGCTCGGCGGTGAGATGCTCGATCTGCTCCACCGGCTCCAGCAGGGCTGCCTGACGCAGAGCGGCGGCGACATCGGACAGTCTGGCCTGGGTGACCACCAGTTCTCCCACCAGGTTGATCAGGGTGTCCAGCTTGTCGGCGGCAACCCGGATACTTTCCATCCCTTTCAGGACTTGGGGTTCTGCACTGTTTTTTTTCCTGGCGGCTGAAGCCGGCGTCATTTCCGCGCTGGGATGAGAGGGAGCTGCGGCAGGTTGCTGTGCCGGCCGGCTTTGTTGTCGCGGCGGAGAAGGTGACTGGGCAGCTGCAGCGGCCAGCTCAACGGCAAGCTGCTGATGATTTTTATCGGTTTCCAGCGGGTTTATTGCAAGATTGGAGCTTGACTCGGCAAAGATGAAGATATCACTGACGGCGTTGTGGTCCAGGCCGGTGCTGAGCAGAATTTTCCAGGCATGACCGGGCAGACCGAGGCTGTCCTCTGCTCCCGTTACGAGCACGGTGCATTGGCCGATGGCCTGTAAACCGTGGAGGATCTGCCGGGGGTCTCCTCCCCCCTCGAAGAAGGCGGCTCCTGGGTTAAAATCAATGAGATAATGGCGCGTCCCGGTGCCGTCCGGCTCTCCTGCCTTTGCTGGGGTGATGAGCGGCCCCTGTTGCGGGCCGACTTCTGTTTCAGCAGGGGCAGCCGGCCCCGGTTGCCCGCTGGTCACGGCTGCCAGATCATTAATAATGGCATCACCCCGCCGGGGATCAGGTTCGTCACCCCCTGAAGCTGCGTCCAGCAATGCGGTGATGAAATCCCTGGACTGCAGAATCAGATTGATCAGCTGCCGGGTTACCGGTAAAGCGCCATCCCGCACCCGGTCAAGCACCGTTTCCACATGATGGGTGAAATCGGCGATCCTGTCAAAGCCGAACATGGCCGCCGATCCCTTGATGGTATGCATGCTGCGGAAAACCCTGCCCACCAGCTTGAGGTCTGCCGGCGCGTTTTCCAGTTCGAGCAGGGAGCCCTCAAGTTCTTCAAGAAGCTCCCTGGCCTCTTCCCGGAAAACCGCGAGAAAATCATTATCAGCCATGAAAGCTCCTATGCAGCAGGGTGCTCCTCCGCCTCTTGAGCCTGGGTAGCCAGGGCGCCTGATTGCACATCCCGCAAAGTTGCTTCTCCCTCGCTGGCCAATACCTTGTCTATATCAAGGAGGATGAGAAATTTTTCCTCATGCCGTCCCATGCCCTTGATAAAATCGGTATTAAGATTGGTGCCCATGCGGGGAACGGACTCCACATTGGCCGGATCAAGTTCAAGGACCGCCTGCACCGCATCGGTCAGCACACCCATGAGCACCGGCGCGGTTTCGGCTTCAACCACGATCTCCATGATCATGATACAGGTGCTGATAGTCTTCTTGACCGGTTCCATGCCCAGCTTGAGCCCGAGATCCACCACCGGCACCACGTTGCCCCGCAGGTTGATGACCCCGCAGAGATAGGAAGGCATGCGCGGGATTTTGGTCAGGGTGGCCACGTCGAGAACTTCCCGTACCTTGAAGATCTCCACGGCAAAATCTTCATCACGCAGGGTAAAGGAGAGATACTGACTGCTGACGGTTTCATTCTGCTTGTCCATGTCAGCCTCCTTAATATCTTTCGAAATCGTCGTCTGATTCGTTCAGTTTTAATTTAACCCCATCGCCTTTCTGGGATTCATCGGCAGCCTTTTTCTTCGGTTTCTGGGCAGGCGGAAGGGTCAGTTTTTTGGCAGCAGGAGTGGGAATTGTGCTGTGCCTCATCTGCGGGGAGTACTCCTTGTTGATCTTGAAAAAGGAGATGGCCCGCATCAGTTCATTGGACTGGGCGTTGAGTTCTTCGGCAGAGGCGGAAAGCTCCTCGGCGGCCGAACTGTTCTGCTGGATGACCTGATTGAGCTGTTCCACTGCCATGCAGTTTTCCTGAACGCCCTTGGCCTGTTCCGCACTGGCCGCGTCGATTTCTTCCACCAGATCGGCGGTTTTTTTGATCTGCGGCACCATTTCCAGAATCAATTTGCCGGCGTTGGCGGCGATTTCCACGCTGCTGCCGGCCACCCCTTTGATCTCCATGGCCGCTGTCTGGCTCCGTTCGGCAAGTTTGCGCACCTCAGCCGCCACCACGGCAAATCCCTTGCCGTGCTCGCCGGCCCGGGCCGCTTCGATGGCGGCGTTCAAGGCCAGCAGGTTGGTCTGACGGGATATCTCTTCAATGATTTCAATTTTTTCGGCAATGGTCTGCATGGCCTTTTCCGTATCAGCCACGGCCTGGCCGCCTTTTTCAGCATCATGGGCCGCCTTGTTGGCAATGACCGCGGTCTGGCGGGCGCTGTCGGCGCTCTGGTCCACCGTGCTGGTCATTTCCTCCATGGAGGAGGAGATCTCTTCCACGGTGGCTGCCTGCTCGCTGGCCCCCTGGGACACGGTCTGCGAGGTGGCGCCCAGTTCATTGCTGCCGGTTGTCACCTGGGCCGCGATTTCCCGGATGGTCACCACCGTGTCCTCCAGCCTGGCCACCATTTTGCGCAGGGCATTGGCCAGGGCGCCAACCTCGTCGTTGCTCTCCAGGGTCATCTGCACGGTGAGATCGCCGTCAGCCACTGATTCGGCAAATTTTACCCCTATGTTGAGCGGGTCGATGATGGAGCGGGAGAGTTTGTAAAGAAAAACCGCCAGCACCGCGGCGGACAGCAGAAAGGTGAGCAGGGCAATGATGTTGGCGGAGGAGACCACGCTGGCCAGATGTTTTTCCGCCTCAGCCCGTTCACCCTCCACGGAGACGCCAAATTTATGCAGGGCTTCAGTGACCGAGGTGCCGTATTCATCAAGGTCGTCGTCCATCTTGTCAAAGGAGGCTTCGATCTGTTTGAGCTGTACCGCGCTGTTTTCAATGAGCTCTTTCAGTTCCACCTTGATGCCTTTCTCCAGGGCAGGAACCCCTTTGCTGATTTCGGTGATCATTTGCCGCTCACTTGAGTGGGCGGGAAAGGAGGTGAGTTTGTCAAGATATGCGTAAAGATATTTCAGATTTTTGTCGATGACGGCAAGCCGGTCATCATCGATTTTGCCTTCATGCTTGTCAATGATGGAATCCATGGCAGCCAGCATCACCTCGAGATGGGCGATGCGCATATCGGTGATCAGCAGGATCATCTCGGTGAGGTCCTCGTGGTCCTTGCCCGTTGCCCCTTCAAGCCTGGCATGCAGCGACTCGTCCAGTTTGCCCAGATTACCGCCCACGGCATCGCCGTATTCATCCAGGATATTGTCAATATGGTCAAAGTCTTTTTCAATGCGGGTCATCTCGCTGCCGGATGCTTCGATGAGATCTTTGAGATCTTTCTGGATGGCGTTGACCAACTGCTCCACGTTGCCCACCAGGGCCGTGGCCAGTTGTTTTTCCTCGGCATTGTCAGCGGCCTCCGTCAGAGCAGGCAGGTTGGTTTTCAAAAAGGAGGCGGAGCGGTTTATGTTGTCCATGCGTTCCTTGTCGATGAAACCATGATCCCTGTCAATAATGGAATCCATGGCGGCCAGCAGCAGTTCGATGGTGCTCTTCTCCATCTCATTGATATCGTTTAATTGATGGTTTCTCAGCTGGCTGATATCCATGGATGAGTTGACCGTGCGGTTGGCAAAAAACATCACGCCAAAAAGAACCAGCAGTGCCAGAATGGAGATGGCGCCCGCCAGGCCAAGTTTCTTTGCTATTGTCATATCTTCCCTCCTTGTTAGGTATAAACAACGTTTATGCAGCCGGCTGACTGAAATATGATAATGCATGTTTACGCGATGCCCTGACGGCTTGGTGCCTTGCGGCAGTCAGAATTTCCTGCAGCCTCAGGAATGTTGATTCGCTGGGAAGAGTTGCCCCAACAATCCCATTATATTCATAGATTTCTGGGAAAGTGAATATAAAAAATAGGGATCATGTCAGGGGGGAGGGGAATTGAAGCGTTGGGGAAGGATGGACCGGTTGCGCTGTCTGTTCCGTTGGACCGGCAAATCCTGTTATGGGCATGGAACGGATGAAACAGGGTGAAACAGTGAAAAAAGAGTATGCTGTTTCATGTTTCCGGTCCATGACCGGGCCTTGAAACAGCCATGCTGTGGGAATCATCCCCTGTTTTTGGCATAGTGCGGGGATTTCAGGAGAACGGGAAAGGGAAGTTTCACCGGCCAGCCGGCAGGGGAGCCGGTCAGCTGAAAAAGGTGATCGTTTACCACCGGGCATTTCACGGTCAGCAGAAAATAGATGGGCGCCTTCACCTCGGAGAGGGTTTCCAGGTTGCCTTGTCCTTTGCTGATGATCAGATCGGCATCATGAAACAGTTTGCGGAATTCTGCTGAACAATGGGGCAGGGGGGTGCCCGGGCAGCCGGTGCCATTGGAGGTCACCCGGCAGCTGTTTTCCAGACCGCACTCCCGTGCATCTTCCAGCAGGGCGTCATTGATGATGGCCTTTTCTTTGACGGCAAAGGTTACGTCCCGGTTCAACTTCTCAATGGCAATTCCGTCAAAGACCAGTTCCCCGCTGTTGTCGCCCAGGTATAAAATGGTCCGGGCCTGGTGCAGGTCGGTCTCCAGTTCGGCGAAGTCATTGATCGGCATGCGGTGGGAAAGGGCCTGGTGAATGGTTTGTTCCATGTCAAACTGGTGCAGGGAGCCATAATCGATGATATTGCCGGCAATGGAAAAGGTCAGGGCGGCCAGCAGCGGATTGTCCGCTTCATTGACTTTCTGCCTGATCAGGGGGGCAATGCTTGCGGCAAAGCGGTTGCTTTCTCTTTTCACTGCGGCAAACGGGTCCGGACAGTTGGAAACCCCGGCGATAAGTTCATAGAGATGAACGGCATTTTCAGGCGGGCTGATGGTGAAATCAATGGCCGGCAGAAAGTGTCTTATCACCTCAAACATGATTTCCTGCTGCACAGCCGGCGATGGGGTACAGAGCCGTGCTGTGTATATCGTCTGTTTCAGGAAACAGGGAAGGCAGTCGAGTGTTGTCCGCATGGTTCAATGTCCGGCGGCAGGTGATGAATTTTCGTCGGCATACCTGCCGAGGACGCATGTTGCCGCCATGGCGGCCGTGGCGGCGATGAGTTCCGGGATGGAAATACCCTCATTGAATCCGCCGAGATGCGGCCCGGTGTGCAGGACGATATCCTGCGTGTCTTTAGGGGTCGCGGCAGCCTGGGCGGCGCTAAAGCCTCTTGCCGTCAGAAACAGACGGAACTCCCTGTCACTCATCTGCTGCTGATCGGCCTGGCGCAGCATCTCTTCCATGTGGCGGTCAACCCCCATCTCCGCAATCATGCGGGAGGCCAGGTTTTTTATGTCAAACGGCATCTCGCCGGGATAATCATGACCGACAAAACCCTTATAATAGCCTGTCAGGGTGTCCCTGATCAGTTCCCGGAGAAGATTTTCATCAAAAAGATGTCTGGCGTCCACAGGTTTGCCTTCCGGGGTGAGGCCCTGCAATTTTTTCTCCTGGTTGCGGAAGTAGCTGGCTGAGACGAGAAGAAGACTGAGAATGTGGGCGCCGATACTCCAGTAAAGCCTTTCCCCTGATGTGCTCGTTGCCTGGAAATGTTCAAAATCCCTGAGACCGGAAAGACCGAAATTGGGGTGCTGGCAGGAGGCCAGCCACTGGTCAAGCCGGCCGCCAAGCGGCCAGTCGTAAAGGCCGTTGTCTTCTCTTCTGTTGCTCTGTACCCGGTTGTGGAAAAGAGGGATCGGTGCGGTGTGGATGTTGCCCTGGGAGGCAAGATGGCCCAACAGCCAGCTGTTGCGAGTCATGACCTCCTTGACTCCTGAAAAATGACTGTATTGATACGGGTCATTGGCGTAGGCGAAATACTCTCGGTGGGCCGCAAAGGCGATGGCGATGGTGTCCGGATGGCAGTGCAGATCAGCGGGAGGAGCAAGGGGCAGGTCTTTGATGCGGAAAAGGGAGAATCCATCTATCTCCAGTGGTTCCGGTATGTTGAAACGGGCCGGCAGGGAAGAAAAGTGTTCTCTTAAGTTTTTCATCCAGCATGTTTCGCCAAATAGATTATCAGGCGAATCATCCCGGCGGGCAAGTTTAATAACCAGCATCCTTTTGCCTGAGGCGAAGGGAAAGATGAGGCTCCTGCCCTTGAAAGCCCCTTGGCCGAGAGACAGGTCGCCGCATTGGCGGGCGATTTCTCCGAAAAAAACGGCCGGGATCATGCGCTGTTCATTTGTCTTGATCTGAAAACGTTGACTGATCGTAACGGGCAGCGATCCCACGGCTTCGGTGGCAGCCCGATGAGAATTGCCGGTGGCGGAGCGCAGCAGTCTTTGCAGGGTGGCCAGAGTGTGGTCGGTCAGGTCCGGGCACTGATGCATGACAACAGCCGTCATGGTTCGCGCAGCTTCGCGGAAGAGAAAAAAGCACTGACGATGCCGGAGAACATACGGGTCATGCATCAGTTTTTCCAGATTGACGACGTTATCCACTGTTATGCTGTGCGGCTGACTGCGGGCAAGTGCGTGCAGATTGCAGGCGGCCATATATCTGGCCGGGAATTCGGCATGCCTGCTGGTTAATGTCTGCTCTTCAAAGAGTATTTGTTTCAGTGCTGTTCCCATGCCGGATAGTTTTTCCCTGGGTGAGTTCTAAATTTTTTTTAAATTGTTCCAGCAATTATGGTTATTTTTCCAGAATACCAAAATTTTATCGGGGAAAATTCCATATATTGAGAAAATGACCATTCACTCATTTTTAAATAATCTCTAATGATTCATTATTATTACATAATTCTTTAGTAATAGATATTATCACATTGTGGCACGCAGGTTGCTTTGGCTAATGTTAAAAAAGTTTATGAAAAAAATACTTATAACATAGAAAACAACAATTCGCAAAGATGGATCAGACCGCAAATGTGCAGGGTGGGGAGGTGATCAATCAAGTAAAATCAACATCTTCCAAACACAGGCGGGACATGCTGCCATGAGTTCATGAATTGACCAGTTGATGTCCTGTAATTTTTTTTAAAATTTGCTTAATCAATTTGTGCAGTTTTTCCGATCAGATAAATAGTGATAACTTTTCTTTGCAACTTTAGATGCAACCGGCAGGACGGTTCAAGGAGGAACCATGAACGCAATAGACAAACTTCAGCTTATGGCGGACCTCACCCATGAATTCTGCGAGCTGAACCACGGACCGAATACACGGCAAGAACAATTTCCGGCAAGTGATTACATTATCATGCCCTTCGGCTATGCTGAAAATGCGGTTACTGATGTTGCCGTACGGGAGATGGTTGTGCCGGTCTGCCATGATTGTGCAACCGCACTGCTCGGCACTGAATGGACGCTGCTTTTCTGTTTTGAATGCTGCAGCAGCCAGTGGGTTTACCGGAAATTTGCCAAGAACAGTTACCGGCATCATATCCTCTGGTTGCGTGGCTGTCCTCACTGCACCAACGAATTCGGCGGGCTCTACTTTAATGACCTGCAGGCGGCGGGGGAGAATGTCGCGTTCCTCAGAGACCATATGAGCAGAATTGCTGCTTAAGATTGTTCCGTCATGTCGAGCAAGGGCTCGGCGGCAATGTCAGGATGAGCAGGCGGTCGCAGGAGATATTCAGTCCTGACATTGGCCAGGGCGGCAAAGATGTTTCCCTTCATTTGCGGATTCCCTTCATAGAGATCGTTCAGTAGCTGTCTGACCTTTTCCCGTTTGGATGTGCCTGCATAAGGGCAGGGATTTTCAGCTGCCTCCAGTTGAATAGATTCAGCCATGGTGATGATCTGCTGCTTGTCGACAAAGGCAAGGGGGCGGATGACCGTCAAGTTGCCGTTAAAGAGAGGCTGGCCGGGCACCATGGTGCTGATGTTGCCGCTGTAAAGCAGATTGAGAAAAAACGTCTCAATAATATCTTCCTTGTGATGCCCTAATGCCAGTTTGTTGCAGTTTTTTTCCCGCGCCAGAGAAAACAGTCTTGTTCTTCTGTTGCGGGCGCACTGGAAACAACCGCTTTCTCCTTTTGCCCCGGCAACGGCATCCGCGCCGAATGATGTCCACTCCACGTCGACATTCATGCCGATTTTGGCCAGCTGTTGCCGCACCAAGGCGGACACCCTGCCGGAATCAAATCCCATGTCAAGATGGACGGCTGCAAGATGGTAGCGGATCGGGGCTTTTTGCTGCCATTGCTGCAGGACCGCGGCAAGAGTCAGGCTGTCAATTCCGCCTGAGACGGCGACCAGCACGGAATCGCCGTCAGCAAGCATGTTATAGGTGTGCATCGCCTGACCGATGAGGCGGTTGATGGTTTTAGGTATGATCATTTGGCCGCTTGCGGCAGTGCGACAAATGGTGTTTTACTCAGCCAGATACTGGCAGTCATTCAGCTTTTCACGAAGGCCTTCCCTGGCCAGCTGCTCAGCGGTTACCCATTTGAATCCCCGGCTGGATGCCTTGGAAAAGGAAAAAAGATTGGAGAGCAGGGTTTGCTGGGTTTCGTCAAAAACTCCCATACAGAGCGCCTTGCCGGTGGCTACGTGTATAAGATGATATTTGAAGGACACGGAAGCGGGTTGGTTGACGGAGTAATCACCGCCGTCCCGTTCACGGTAGCGGCTGACAACGGTCACCATAACGGCGTCAACCCCCAGCTGCTGGCCGATATAACGTGCTGTGGCCTGTGGATTGCCGCTGAAATCGGTCAGTAATGACTCTCTCTGATTTTCAGATAAGAGCAGTATGTTTTTTTTGTCCGCCATCATTTCCTGTAAAATGGTGTTGATGGCGGCGGCCCCTGCCTCGAGCTGGCGGGTGGCCGTATAGTCAGAGTCGTTGTCCGGTCTCTCAATCTCTGGAGGCAGGACGATCAGGGAGGCGATGGCCACGGGAGCCTTGGCATCCTCAACAGGCGGCTGTTTTTTGGCTGAACAGGAGAGCAGCAGGAACGCTGCAAGGAAAAGAGCAATCGGTAATGAGAAAATGGCAAAACGTTTCAATGGAAAGCCTCCGGTGGTTCGGGATAATAAATTTTACAGAGAGCCTTTTGAGGAAAGAGGTCCCTGGGTGCGTAAATGTCTGGCGGTTGCCTGATCGAGGGTTCTGCCAAGCGCCTTGAAAATCGCCTCGAGGATATGATGTGTGTTATGACCGTAAGGTACCTCGGCATGCAGGGTCATGCCGCCATGCAGGGAAAAAGCCCGGAGGAATTCCTGGACAAGGGCGGTATCGAATGTGCCGACCTTCTGGTCGCACTGCACCACATCATAATGAAGATGGGGGCGGTTGGAGAAATCGACGGTGACCCGGGCCAGGGATTCATCCATCGGCAATGTGCAGTGACCGTAGCGGTTGATGGCGCTGAAGTCGCCGAGGGCGGTTTTGAACGCCTGGCCGAGGCAGATTCCCACATCTTCAACTGTGTGATGTGCATCGATTTCCAGATCGCCTGCTGCCTCGACGGTGAGATCAAAAAAACCGTGGACGGCAAAAAGTGTCAGCATGTGGTCGAGAAAAGGAACGCCAGTGTGCAGGGAGGCCTTGCCTTCTCCGTCAATGGTGAGACTTAATCTGATTTCGGTCTCATTGGTTTTGCGTTGGATGGTGCTTGCGCGGTGAATATTCATTAATGGATCTCTTGAGAGTTGATTGTTGGGTATGCAGGGTATTGTGATGAATTTGAGTGGATAAATGAACAAATATAGTATATGTATAACAAGTTAACTGATTGAGTGGCAAGATATTTTTCTGTTTTGTCCGAATTGTCTTTACGGGCGAAAGTAAAGAAATAAAGGTAATTTTTTGTTGACAAGTATTTGCGCCCCCGGTTATATTCATTTCGTTTTTGGGACAGTCATAAGCGGGAATAACTCAGTGGTAGAGTGCAACCTTGCCAAGGTTGAAGTCGCGAGTTCAAATCTCGTTTCCCGCTCCATGCTTATTCTAAGGTTCGAACCGGGTTCGGACCTTTTTTTGTCAATAAATCACCTGGATCTTCATAATTATATAATGATGTACGGGTGTCATATTGTTAGTGAGTTGAGGTTATTGAAATGAAAACGATTTTAACACCGGTCAAAGAAATTGAGCGGAAATGGCTTGTGGTTGATGCGCAGGGGCAGATACTGGGCCGCCTTGCTTCAGAGATCGCACGCAGGCTTCGCGGTAAACACAAACCGAACTTTTCAACATTCCAGGATACCGGTGATTTTGTTATCGTTGTCAATGCTGACAAGGTCCGTTTAACCGGCAGAAAACTTGATGATAAGATTTACTACAATCATTCCGGCTATATGGGTGGTTTGAGAGAACGGACTGCAAAGGAAATTCTTGAAAAAAGCCCTGAAGAGCTGATCTTCAACGCAGTAAAAGGGATGCTGCCCAAAAACACCCTTGGCCGTACCCAGTTGAAAAAACTGAAAGTGTATGCTGGCTCTGAACACCCGCATGAAGCGCAGAAGCCGGAAAATCTTGAATTATAATTGAGGTAGTAAAGATATGTCTGAGCTGCGTTACTATGCCACAGGAAAGAGAAAAACAGCTATTGCCAGAGTCTGGTTGCAACCGGGTAGTGGTAATATCAATGTGAACAAGCTGGCTTTTGCCGATTATTTCGGCGGTGCAATTGACAAGAAGATTGCCACCAAGCCCTTTGTGCTGACAGATTCAATCGATAAATTTGATGTCTTTGCCACCCTGAAAGGCGGCGGCAAGGTTGCTCAAGCTGAAGCATTACGCCATGGCATTGCCAAGGCCCTGCTTGATGTTGATGTAGTCAATCGTCAACCTCTGAAAAAAGCAGGCCTGTTAACCCGCGATGCCCGTGTGAAAGAGCGTAAAAAATACGGCAAGAAAGCAGCCAGAGCAAGCTTCCAGTTCTCGAAACGTTGATCTGACTATTTACCTTTCGTAAATGGATCTTCCATACACGGGGAAAGACGAAACAATATGTTCGTCTTTCCCCTTTTTTATTTAAAATGCATGGAGAAAGAAAAAACGTATGTTACGTGCAGGTATTGTAGGTGCATCAGGATATACGGGGGGTGAGCTGGCCCGGATTCTCAGCCTGCATCCCGGGGTTGAGATTGCTGTCGCCACTTCGCGCAATTATGCCGGGAAAAGGCTGTCGCAGGTCTACCCGCATCTGGCCGGTATAGCCGACATCGTCTGCGAGGACCTGCAGATTGCCGACCTGGTCCAGCGGGCGGATGTGTTTTTCACCGCTGTGCCGCACCAGACGGCCATGGCTATCGTGCCGGCATTGCTGCAGGCCGGCAAAAAGGTTATCGATCTGAGCGCTGATTTCCGCATCGACGATCCAGTGGTTTATGAGGCGTGGTATCAGCCGCATACCGCCCAGGAGTATCTGGCGGAAGCGGTTTACGGTCTGCCGGAGATCAATCGCGATGAAATCGCCGGGGCAAGGCTTGTCGCCAATCCCGGCTGCTATCCTACTTCCATTATTCTGGCCCTGGCACCGCTGCTGAAGAACGGCCTGATTGATCTTGACACCATTGTGGCGGATTCCAAATCCGGTACATCCGGCGCCGGCCGGGGTGCCCAGGTCGGTACGCTGTTCTGCGAAGTGACCGACGGCTTCCGGGCCTATAAAGTCGGTGAGCACCGGCATACCCCGGAGATTGAGCAGGAACTGGCCAAACTTGCCGGCCGCCAGCTGACCATATCCTTTACCCCCCACCTGCTGCCGGTCAGCCGTGGCATATTAAGCACCATTTACGGCAAACTGACCAGGGACCTTGACCCGCAGGAGCTCTCCGATCTTCTCATGTCATCTTATCAGGATGAGAAGTTTGTCAGGATCTGCCGGCCAGGCATTTTCCCGGCGACCCAGTATGTGCGCGGCAGCAACTACTGCGATATCGGCTGCAAAGTGGACACGCGCACCGGCCGGGTTGTCCTTGTCTCGGTCATTGACAATCTCGTCAAGGGCGCGGCGGGTCAGGCCGTACAGAACATGAATATTGTCTGCGGTTTTCAGGAGTCGCTGGGACTTGAAACCGTGCCTCTTTTCCCGTGATGTCTGCTTTCCCCTTGCCTTATGGGTGAACAATCTGTACATTTACGCAGCATCAGGCTGACACTTTCCTTTGACGGTACTGATTTTTCCGGCTGGCAGCGCCAGGCAAACGTTCGGACGATTCAGGGTGAGCTTGAAGAAAAACTTGCCAGGATGACCGGCGAAAAGATTGTGATTCATGGCGCGGGCAGGACGGATTCCGGGGTTCATGCCCTGGCCATGACCGCCCATTTTGCCACCAGGTCGGCCATTGCCTGTTCGTCTTTCCGGAGCGGATTAAACTGTCTGCTGGCTGATTCCATCAAGGTGATGCAGGTTGAGGAGGTTGACTTGTCGTTTCATTCCCGCATCAGCGCCAGGGCAAAGGTTTACCAGTATTTTTTTACCACGGAGGAAATCGTCCCTCCCCACCGGCGTTTTTACTGCGCCCATCTGCCCGGGCCCTTTGACCTTGACCAGGCCAGGCAGTGTCTGCCGCTGATCCTCGGCAGGCATGATTTCGCAAGCTTTGAGGCCACCGGCTCAAGGGATAGGGCGAAGATCGGCGGACGGGGCGCCTGGCGGGAGATATTTTCCGTATCGCTCTCTCCTGTGAAAAGTTCTTGTCCGGAGTATCTTTTTGAGATCTGCGGCGATGGGTTTTTAAGGAAAATGGTTCGCAATATTGTCGGAACGTTGATCGAGGTAGGTCAACACCGCATGACCATAGCCGATTTTGCCGATGTGTTGCAGAGAAAGGATCGATCTCTGGCAGGACCGACTGCCCCTGCCTGCGGTTTGTTTCTCAAGAAAGTCTATTACGATGAAAGCTGGTCAGCAGCATAGAATAAAAAATTGAAAGGTACGCAAATGGAAGGACAAATATCACTTGCAGATCGTATGAAATTGATCAAGCCGTCACCGACCCTGGCGGTGAATGCCAAAGCAAAGGCCATGAAAGCCGCCGGGGCTGATATCCTGAATTTCAGTGTGGGCGAGCCTGATTTCGACACCCCGCCACATGTGTGCGCCGCAGGCAAAAAGGCCATCGATGAAGGCTTTACCCGCTATACCGCCGTGCCCGGCATTCCTGAACTGCGGGAGGCGATCGTCGCCCGCTATGCCGCGGACCGGGGCTGGCATTATGAAGCTGACCAGGTGCAGGTATGCTGCGGCGGCAAACACGGGCTGTATAATATGGCCCAGGCCCTTTTCGGGCCGGGTGACGAAGTGCTTATCCCCGCTCCCTACTGGGTGTCTTATCCTCCCATTGTGCTTCTTGCCGGTGCGACTCCGGTTTTCGTTCCCCTGGATGAAAATGAAAATTTCGATTTGACCGCTGAAAATTTAAGCAGATGCGTCACCGACCGGACCCGCGGCATCATCCTGAACAGCCCGTCCAATCCCACCGGTTCCATCTTCTCAGCCAAGGCGCTGCAAAAGGTGGCGCAGATGGCCTTGGAGAGGGGCTGGGTTGTTATCTCCGACGATATCTATGATACCATCGTCTATGAGGAGGTGCAGCTGCCCCACATCCTTGATATTGAACCTGCAATGAAAGACCAGACCATCATCTTAAACGGTGTGTCCAAATCCTTTGCCATGACGGGCTGGCGGATCGGCTATTCGCTGGGGCCGAAACATGTGATCGCCGCGATGAACAAGATTCAGAGCCAGTCAACCTCAAACCCTGCCTCCATATCCCAGAAAGCCGCCCTGGCTGCAGTTGCCGGCCCCCAGGATTTCCCCGGAATGATGAAGCAGTCCTTTCTGCCCCGCCGCGAATTTATCGTGCAGCAGCTCACCTCAATAGAGGGAATCAGCTGCGTCAATCCCGGCGGTGCTTTTTATGTTTTTCCGAATTTCTCGGCCTATTACGGGAAGAAATTTAATGGCAAGGTGATTGCCGGATCGGTTGAGATGTCTGAGTATCTGCTTGAGGAAAGTTACATGGCCACAGTGCCCGGTGCGGCTTTCGGCGCGGACGCATTCGTCCGTTTTTCCTTTGCCACCTCAATGGGTGCCATTGAAGAGGGAATGAGGCGGTTGAAAGAGGCGCTCGGTAAACTTGCTTGATGGATTTGTAAAAAACTGAAAATTTACCGCAGCAAGCCCAAAGCCCACGGAGCTGCCTGCCTGGAGCCTGCCCGGCAATAAGCTTTTAATATTCCTCTGGACTGGGCTCGCTGAGAGCCCAGGTCCACGGGTCCAGAGGGCGTTCCTTGGAGATGGCTTTCTGGCCGCTTGCCGTGTAGCACTGAAAGACCCAGTTCTGCCCTTTTTGGTAAATTTTGATCAAAGCGAGATTCGGGTGAATATACCAACCGGCTTTGTATTGTCCGTCCATCGCCACTCCTAAGCGTTCAACATGATTTGTTGTTAAAAATTACAATAAATAGGTAACGCAGCCTTGGATTGTCGCCAACCCTCTCATGGAGCTATTTTTCTAAACATTTTGAAATGCATGACTGGCAGTCGTCGCTGACTTTACCCTCGCTGCAGAAGGTACTGAAACTGTCAATCCAATCCGTGCCTCCTCTGGGACACTGTTCAAGAAATTGCACAAAGTGGATCATCTTGTCAATGATCTCCCGGGGAGCGGCATGTTCAATTTTGCAGGCGCCAATGTCGGCAAGCCTCTCATCGACATCCAGCACTTTAATAAAAAATTCTTTCAGAGCATGGTGACGGAGAATGATGTCCTCTGAAACGACCTTGCCCTTGTCCGTGAGGGTAATGACCTCATAAGGAGCATAGTTGATCAGTTTTTTTTTGGCAAGCGCCCTGAATGCTTCCGTAACGGAGGCCCGGCTGACTTTGAGCCGGGCAGCTATCTCTTTTGCCCGGGCAACCTTTTTCTCTTTAATGATCAGGGCAATTACCTCGAGATAGTCTTCGAGGCTTGCGCTCAGCCTTGTTTCTTTTTTCATAATGTAAAAAAAACTGACCACAGTGCCGCCAAAGCGACATCAGTGAGTTTTATTTTAACCTGTAAGTGCTTAATATCATACAGGTGGGATCAATTCTATGCCAGGTTTTTCTGACACAAGCAGCAAAAAGCCGAGCGAACAAAGGAAATATCATGCTTTCTCAAGTAAAGCATGCATGATGCGGAAACAACACTTTTTTTTTATTGCCTTTGTTATCTTATTATTAGCCGGTTACGGTTCTTTTGTCGAACCTTACCGCATTAAGGTTGAACAGGTGGTGATCCCGGATGGCGATCTGCATCAGGCCTGGGGGAATGCCACCATTGCCCAGCTTGCCGACCTGCATATTGACAAGATCGGACAACGGGAAGAAAAGGTTCTGCAGCTGTTAAAGGATATTAAACCTGATCTCATCGTCATTACCGGCGACATGGTCCAATGGAATAAAGATCCGCAAGTAGCCCTGCAATTTCTGGAAAAACTGCGGGCCCCCCTGGGAGTGTACGGTATCCTCGGCGATTCCGACACGGCAAGTGGAAGAGGCTCTTGCATTTTCTGCCATGCCGGGGGTAATGTACATCACCTGCGGCAGCATCCGCGCATGCTGAAAAATGGCTGGGAAGAAATCACGGTGCCCGCAACCGGTAAAAAAGTTACCATTGCCGGTGTCTTTCCCGCAGATGATGACGATGCCGGGCGGCATGCCCTGGCTGAGCGCCTGCGGCAAACAGAGGAACCGGTGCTTTTTCTGGATCATTTTTCCGAGGGGTGGCAGCGGGTCAACCATCAAGGCCCTCTGCTGTGGCTTGCCGGCGACACCCATGGAGGGCAGATCGCTATCCCGGACTTTATCTGGCCCATATTCCGGCTGGTGGATTATCCGCAATACATGTCCGGCCTTTTTTCCGGAGGAGCCCATAAATGGCTCTATGTCAGCCGCGGCATCGGCACGGTTGGCTATTTTCCCTTCAGGATTGGGGTGCCGCCTGAACTTACCGTCATATCGTTTCAAGATAAGTAAATGAAAAAGCCGGTATCACGCTACATTCTGCAATTGTTTTGCCTAACCCTGCTGGCAATCGGGGTTGGCTGCTCAGCGGCCACTTCTCCGGAAAAATCGGTCAGCATACTTTTTGATTTTGAGCAAACGGAGGAGCTGGACCTTCTCCATTGGCGATGCGGCTCTTTTATGGAGCAGGACAGGCAGCACGCGACATCAGGACAATACAGCCTGCGGGTTGAGATGTATCCGAGCGCAGCATATCCGGGTTTCAAGGCGGGCTTTACCAAAGGCTGGCAGGGGTATGAAAAGCTGCTTGTCGATATTTACCTTCCCGGGGTAAATGAGATGAAAATCGCCTATAGAATCGATGACCGCAATGACAATCCGCCCTTTGCCGACCGGGCCAACGGCACGGCTGTTTTAAGGCCGGGCAGCAATACTTTTACCATTGATCTGGCAAACCTGAAAACATCCGGGACAGACCGAAGGCTTGATTTAACCAGGATCAGCAGTCTGTACCTTTTTGTCCATCGACCACCGCAGCCGTTTACCCTGTATCTGGACAATGTGCGGCTGGTTCGTCACTAAAAAAAGATAAAGAGCAAGGGAGAGAGCTATGACTCTGCAGGAGAAGATAAAAAGCGATTTGAAGGAGTCGATGAAGGCCAGGACCGAGGAGAGAACTTCGGCCCTCAGGGTGCTGATCGGCGAGTTTCAGCGGCAGTTGAAAAAAGAGCTGACTGATGCCGAAGTGATTGCCATTATCAGAAAGCTCATCAAATCAGAGGCGGAAACCCTGGAAAAAAAGGGAGAGGAACCATCGGCATACATGCACATTCTGGAGAGTTATCTGCCGAAACAGGCTGGTGAAGCGGAAATCAGGGCATGGATCGAAAAAAATATCGATTTCAGCAAGTTCCCGAGCAAAATGCAGGCGATGAAACCGATCATGGCCAACTTTGCCGGCATGGTTGACGGCAACACGGTAAAAAAGATTCTTGAAAGTCTGTGACAGAACGAGCAGGGTTGCCTCAGCCGCCGGTCAACCGAAACGGCCGGTGATGTAATCCTCGGTCAACTGATGGCGGGGATTGGTGAAGATGCGCGCCGTCTTGCCCACTTCAATCAGGTCGCCCAGGTGAAAGTAGGCGGTCCGCTGGGAAACGCGGGCTGCCTGCTGCATGGAGTGGGTGACGATGACAATAGAATAGTGCTCGCGCAATTCGGCAATCAGCTCCTCGATCTTGGCCGTGGCGATCGGATCAAGGGCTGAACACGGCTCATCCATGAGGATCACCTCCGGGCTGACGGCAATGGCCCTGGCAATACATAAGCGTTGCTGCTGGCCGCCGGAAAGCCCGGTGCCCGGCTGGTTCAGCCTGTCCTGCACCTCTTCCCACAGGCCGGCCTTCTTCAGCGAGCCTTCGACGATTTCATCAAGCTCGGATCTGTTCTGCGCCAGTCCATGAATTTTCGGGCCGTAAGCAACATTATCAAAAATGGATTTGGGAAAGGGGTTGGGTTTCTGGAATACCATCCCCACTCTGGCGCGCAGCGGCACCACGTCCACGCTTTTATCGTGGATATCCATGCCGTCCAGTCTGATGTCGCCGACCACCCGGCATCCCTCGACAGTGTCGTTCATGCGGTTCAGGCAGCGGAGAAAGGTAGACTTGCCGCAGCCTGAGGGGCCTATCATGGCAATCACCTCGTTGCGGGCAATGTCGATGCTGACATTGTTGATCGCCTTTTTGTCGCCATAATAGACACTGACCTCCCGGCAGGTCATGCGGGGGTTGTCGACAAACGGGTTGCCCACGGTTTCCCGTGCTTTATGGAGGGGCTGACTTTTTACTTCTGGCAAAATCTCTTCCTTGCCGGCAGTGGCCATAATTCCGGACTTGGCTGCTTCAAATAGTGATTCCATGAGATGACATTTGTTCGTTTGTATACCACAGAGATCACCGCTCACACAAAGAAAAAAAGGTGTTTGCCGTGATCTCTGCCTGGTTCATTTCCCTGTCATGCCGGAGAAACGCTGATTCTATTTCATGGTGAGCGGTTTAAGCTCTTTGACGTCCTGGGCCACAAGATTTCTCTCCTGCTGCGGCATGGGAATCATGCCCTTGTCAGCCAGATAGCCCTCATTGCCCCATGCCTTTTCACTGGTAAATTCGCCTAGAAATTCCCTGATGCCGGGAATAACATCCACATGGGCTTTTTTTACATAGAAAAAGAGCGGCCGTGAGACAGGATACTTGCCGTCGGCAATGTTTTCAAAGGTGGGTTCCTCACCTTCAACAACGGAACCCTGGACCATGTCGGCATTCTGGTCGAGAAAACTGAATCCGAAAATACCCAGGGCATTGGGGTTGGCCTCAAGTTTCTGCACGATGAGGTTGTCGTTTTCCCCGGCCTCGATGTACGCGCCGTCTTCCCGCACCATCTGGGTGGTCGCCTTGTACATGTCCTTGTTTTTCTTTTCCATGTCGTGGATAAAGGGGAATGTCTTGGCCCCGGTTTCCATGGCCAATTCAACAAAGGCATCCCTGGTGCCTGAGGTGGGAGGGGGGCCTAACACCTCGATTTTTGTTGCCGGGAGTTCAGGATTGACATCTTTCCAGGTCTTGTAGGGGTTCGGCACCAGCTTGTCGCCGCCTTTGGGGTCAGGTACATTCTTGGCCAGGGCCAGGAAGATGTCCTTCCTGCTCAATTTGAAGATGGCGCTTTTTTTGGAATTGGCAAGCACAATTCCGTCATAGCCGATTTTTACCTCAACGATCTCTTTGACGCCGTTTGCCTGGCAGGTGTCAAACTCGGATTGCTTGATGGCGCGTGAGGCATTGGTGATATCGGGATTTTCCACGCCGACCCCGGAACAGAAGAGCTTGAAACCGCCGCCGGTACCGGTGGATTCGATTTTGGGTGTTTTAAAATTCGTGGTTTTGCCGAACTGTTCGGCAACAACCGTGGAAAACGGGTAGACCGTTGAAGAGCCGACGATGCTGATGTAATCACGACCGGCGGCCTGGGCCGATGAGCCGGCGAACATGCCGGCAATGAGCGCTGATGCCAACAGAATGCTTTTTTTCATTGTTTACTCCTTTTTTGGAATTATGAAAGATTATTACCACTTGATTTCAAATCGTTTTCTGAGAAAAACCGCCGCCGCGTTCATGAAAAAGAGAAAGGCCAGCAGGACCATGATGGCGGCCGAGGTCTTTTCCACAAAGGCACGCTCCGGGCTGTCGGACCAGAGATAAATCTGTACAGGCAGAACAGTGGCCGGATCCGTGACGCCATGGGGGACATCAACAATAAATGCCACCATGCCCACCATCAGCAGCGGGGCTGTTTCACCGAGTGCATGGGCCATGCCGATAATGGTGCCGGTCAGCATGCCCGGCATCGCCAGGGGCAGGACATGGTGGGTGACCGTCTGCATTTTGGAGGCGCCGATGCCGAGCGCCGCCTCACGGATGGAAGGGGGAACCGATTTCAGCGAGGCGCGGCTGGCGATGATAATGATCGGCAGGGTCATCAGGGTGAGTACCAGACCGCCGACCACCGGGGTTGAGCGGGGCATGCCGAAAAAATTGATGAAAACGGCAAGCCCCAGCAGACCGTAAACGATTGAGGGCACCGCGGCCAGGTTGTTGATATTGACCTCAATAATATCCGTCCACCTGTTTTTCGGGGCAAATTCCTCCAGATAGACGGCAGCGGCAACACCGATGGGAAAGGACAGGGACAGGGTGATCAACAGGGTGTAAAATGAGCCGCAGGTCGCTCCCCATATGCCGGCCATTTCCGGCTCCCGTGAATCGCCGGACTTAAAGAACCCCGTGTTGAAGGTTTTTTTGATTTTCCCATCAGCAGTTAATTTGTCGATCCAGATCAGCTGTTTGTCGTTTACCCGCCGCTCGGCTTCCGGCCTCGATCTGTCAATGTTGCCTTTTAACAGCATGTCCACATCATCATTGGCCGCAACCCAGATCTGCTGCGTTTTACCGATGATGGCCGGGTTATTTTTGACCAGATCCATGAGCTGAAAGGAAGCGCCCGAGCTGACCAGATAGTAGAGATCCTTTTTGTCACTCCTTACAGTCACCTCCGGGAACATGGCATTGAGGGACGATTTTACCAGGCCGGGAAAATTGGCCGTGGCAAGGTTCTCATTGGTAAATTCAACCGGGTCAAAAAAGACGTCGATCTGGATGAAGGTCTTCTGAAATGCCTTATAGCCGCTCGATACGATGGAGAAAAAGAGGAGAAACAGAAAACAGAGGGCGGTAAATATCGCAGTGGCGCCGGTCAGCCTGAAACGGCGTTCAGCCCGATAGCGGCGTTTGAGCCCCTTGTTCACCTTGGCAATGGTTGGATTAGTTGCCGGTTGATCCATAATAAAACCTCAGCAAAACTTCTATTCGTATTGCTCCCTGTACTTGCGCACGACATACAGGGCAATAATGTTCAGCACCAGGGTGAAAACAAAAAGAAGCAGGCCCAGGGCGAAAGCGGCCAGAGTTTTCGGGCTGTCGAATTCCTGGTCACCGACCAGCAGGGTGACAATCTGCACGGTGACGGTGGTGACCGCCTTTAAGGGGTTGGCCGTCAGGTTGGCGGACAGGCCGGCGGCCATGACGACAATCATTGTTTCGCCGATGGCCCTTGATACGGCGAGCAGAACTCCGCCGACAATACCCGGCAGGGCGGCAGGCACAATCACATTACGGATGGTCTCATATTTCGTCGCCCCGAGGGCCAGAGAACCGTCCCGCATGGTCTGGGGTACGGCATGGATGACATCGTCGGACAGCGATGAGACAAAGGGAATAATCATGATGCCCATGACCAGCCCGGCGGCCAGGGCGCTTTCCGAGGATACGGACAGGCCGAACATGCCGCCGGTGTCGCGTATGAAGGGCGCCACGGTGAGTGCGGCGAAAAAGCCATAAACAACCGTGGGAATGCCGGCCAGAATTTCAAGAAGCGGTTTGGCGATGGTCCTGAAGCGGTTGCCGGCGTACTCGGAGAGATAGATTGCCGACATGAGCCCGATGGGCACGGCAACAAGCATGGCGATCAGGGCGATCAGGGCCGTCCCGGCAAAGACGGGAACGGCGCCGAAGGCCCCTGACGAACCAACCTGGTCACTGCGGATGGAGGTCTGGGGACTCCAGGAGAGACCAAAAAGAAAATCGGATAACGGTATGACCTTGAAAAATCGTATGGCTTCAAAAAGAACGGACAGGACAATGCCCACTGTGATGAGGATGGCGATGGCTGAACTGAGGAAAAGTAAAAGCCGGATGAGCTTTTCCACCTTGTTTCTCGCCTTTAATGCCGGGGATATCCTGTGGCGGATGGTGATGCCCGCGGCCACCATGATCGAAAGAATTACCGCTCCCATGGCATTTATGGAAATCGCCTGCAGTGAACGATAGTGCTCCGCTGCCTGCAGGATGTCGGGGCCTGGCGTGCCTGATGTAATGTTGCCTGAGATGATATTTTTGATGTCGTTGATGATCAGGCTCAGTTTGCTCGGCGGCAGACTGCTGATATCGGCGGGAAGACCGGCGATAACCAGCGAGGTGATGATATGGGATTCCGCCGCATTCCAGATGGTGAAAACTATAAGGGCCGGCAGGGAGCACCAGAGTGCGGTCCACATGCCGTAATGGCTGGGCAGAGAATGCAGTCCTTTGACCCCGCCGCAGCTTCTGGCAACGGTAAAGGCCTTGGAACGTCCTAAAAAGTAAGAACCGAAGGCCAAAACGGCAATGGTGGTGAGAATGTAGGAGGTTCGCATTTTCTCGATCAGTTATCGGAGACGGACAATCTCGCCTTCGACAAGGTAGATGACCTCTTCGGCAATGTTTGTCGCCCGGTCGGCAATACGCTCCAGATGGCGGGCCAGGAGATAGTTGTTGATCATGCAGCCCGGATGTTCCGGGTAAAGTGTTAACATCTTCAGGACCGCTTCGTATGCCTGGTTGCGCAGGGCATTGACTTTATCCTCAATGAGGAAAATCTGTCTGGCCATGGCGGCATCACGGTGGACAAGGGCGTCAAGGCTCATTTTCAGCATGGTGATGACATTTTCCGACATCTCACTGTAATCAAAGGTACCTTTCATGACAGCGGTGGTCTCAGAGATCACATCAACACGTTTGGCGATATTGACCGCCATATCGCCTATCCGCTCGATCTCATTGTTGACCTTGATGACGGTGATGATAAATCGCAGATCGCTTGCCACGGGCTGGTGCAGGGCCAGGATTTTCAGGCAGTCTTCCTCGATCTCCACTTCCATGTCGTCAATCTGGTAATCCGAGCGTATGATGGATTTAATCAGCTCTTCGTCATGGGTTTCGATCACGGTGACAGCCTTGCGGACGCGATCCTCGACCATGGCCACCATGGTCAGCAGCTTCTGGTTCAGTTTTTCAAGCTCGGAGTGAAAGGTATGATGAACCGGCATACGGACTTGCCTCTTTTTTTTATGGTTGGAAGACGACACTTAAATGTTATGATTCAACATATCATTTTGAGACTAAATTACGGGAGAAATATTTTTGTCATGTTAGAAAATTGTTAAGATTGTGTTAGTGCTGCGAAATAGGCTTGCGCGGCAGGATTATTCGCATAAACTTAAGAAAAATAAGGACGGCATTATGTTCGTTTTTGGTAAATTGTCATTTCTGATTCAAGCGGGTTCATCTCAGTAGCAGAGGAGGCAAATGGGCAGAGCCAATATACTCATTGTTGAAGACGATGAAGACATCCAGCAGCTGGTGAGCTATAATCTCATCAAAAACGGTTTTCATGTCACCTGTGCTGATACCGGCGAAGAGGGACTGCAGAAGCTGCAGGCCGGGGGCATTGACTGTATAGTGCTTGATCTGATGCTGCCGGGGGTGAGCGGCCTTGAGGTGTGCCGGGCGATCAGGAAAAACGGGAGCTGCGAGGGCATCCCGATTTTGATGCTGACCGCCAAGGGTGAGGAGGACGATGTGGTGGCCGGCCTTGAGTGCGGGGCTGACGACTATGTGACCAAACCCTTCAGCCCCAAAGTGCTGCTCGCCAGAGTCAAGGCCCTTCTCCGGCGCCGGGCCGAGCAGCTTGTTGATTCGGCGCCGGCTGAAAAGGTGGAAAAGATCATCATCAATGGTCTGGAGATTCATCCGGGCCGCCACGAGGTGAAGCTGAACGGCAATCTGCTGCAGCTGACCATGACCGAATATGGGGTGTTGCTGCTGCTGGCAGGCAAGCCCGGCTGGGTGTACACCCGGCAGCAGATTATTGATGCAGTGCGGGGCTATGACTTTCTCGTGACACCAAGGGCCATTGACGTGCAGATTTTCGGTCTCAGAAAGAAAATGGGAGAGGCAGGCGCAAGCATTGAAACCGTGCGTGGAGTCGGCTATCGCTTTAAAGCGTGAGAGAACGTACATGAATAATAGAAAATTAATCTGGCAAATCTTCCCGCCCAATCTGTTGATTACCCTCATGGCCATGCTGGCTGTCAGCTGGTACGGATCAACCGCCGTGCAGAAATTCTATATTGAACAGCTGGAATCCGCTCTGCAGGCCCGTGCTTATCTCATCCGCGACCGGGTCAGTCAGTTGATGGCTGATGACGATATCAATGAACTCAGGGAGTTCTGCCGCAAATCAGGGCGTGAAGCGCTGACCCGCATCACGGTCATTGACCTCGCCGGCAGGGTTGTGGCGGATTCGGATGAGAATGCGGATATCATGGAACTGCATGACAACAGGCCGGAAATAGTTGATGCTTACAAAGGGCAAACCGGCTCATCCATCCGTTTGAGCAGAACCTTGCAGGAGAATATGCTCTATGTGGCCGTGCCGCTGCAGGGGCAGGGGGGCGAGGCGGAAAGTCAAGGGGCACTGGCCGGCGCTGTTTCCGGGGTGTTGCGGGTGGCCGTGCCGGTTACGGCCATTGAACGGACCCTGGGGGACGTCCAGATGAAAATAGCCTTGGGCGCAATTGTCGTCATTTTTGTCGCAGCCCTGGTCACCCTGCTCGTTTCCCGGCGCATCAGCAGACCGCTCGAGGAAATGAAACAGTGCGCCTTGCGTTATTCCCGGGGGGACTTCAGTCAGCGCATGTCACTGCACAAGGGGGAATCCGTTTCCCTTGAGGTCGCCACCCTGGCCGCCTCCATGGACCGGATGGCTGAACAGCTGAATGAGCGGATCGGGACCATTGTCAGGCAGAGAAATGAACTGAAGGCCGTTTTTGCCAGCATGTCCGAGGCCGTGCTGGCGGTTAATACGGATGACCGGGTGATCAACCTGAACAAGGCGGCGGCCGACATTTTTGCCATTGATGAAAAAGAGGCGCCGGGCAAGTTGCTGCAGGAGGTTGTGCGCAATATTGATCTGCAGCGGCAGGTCAGGCAGATACTCGAGAATCTTGAGCCGCTGCAGGATGAAATTATTCTGCAGTATGGCACGGGTGAACGGTTTCTGCAGACCAACGGGGTGCCGCTGCATGACGGCAGCGGTAACAATATCGGCGTGCTGGTTGTCATGAACGATGTCACCCGGCTGCGCCGCCTGGAAAATGTCCGCCGTGATTTTGTCGCCAATGTCTCCCATGAGCTGAAAACTCCGATCACCTCCATCAAGGGCTATGTGGAGACCCTGCTTGACGGCGCCATTGACAACAAGGAAGATGCGACACGTTTCCTGAAAATCATCGTCAAGCAGACCAACCAGCTTTATGCCATTATTGATGATCTGCTCTGTCTCTCCAGAATAGAAAAACTGTCGGAAAACGAGGAGGTTGACCTCAGCCTCGGCAATCTCCGCCAGGTTCTTGAGGAGGCCGTGCAGACCTGCCAGATGAAGGCATCAGAAAAAAATGTCAGAATTTCGCTCAATTGCCCGGCAAAGCTGCAGGCCAACGTCAATGCCACCCTGCTTGAGCAGGCGGTGGTCAATCTGGTGGTGAATGCCATCAAATACAGCGAGGCCGGCAGCGAGGTCATCATCGCCGCAGAGGAGAAAACGCAGGATGACGGAACAAAACGGGTCGTCATCAGCGTGGAGGACTTCGGCATCGGCATCGCCAAAAAACATCTGCCCCGGCTCTTCGAGCGTTTCTATCGCAGCGACAAGGCCCGCAGCCGCAAGCTGGGCGGGACAGGGCTCGGTCTCTCCATTGTCAAGCATATCGTCCAGATTCATGGCGGCGAGGTGGCGGTAAAAAGCCAGGAAGGGCAGGGATCGACCTTTTTTATCAGTTTGCCTGCGGCGGGGGAGGAGGGAGGAGTTAGGAGTGAGGAGTGAGGAGTTAGGAGTGAGGAGTTAGGAGTGAAAAGTGAAAAGTGAAAAGTAAGAAGTAAGAAGTGAGAAGTAACAAGGCGGTGTAAGACAGAGCGGGGTTGGGGGGTGAGTTTCCTCGTCATGTCTCATCGGCAAGTCCCTGGCTGGCAAAACGTCTCCTTTTGCTGCCGTAGGAGCGGGCCTTGCCCGCGATAACAGAGTTTGGCAATGCCAAAGGTCGCGGGCATGGCCCGCTCCTACGCCCCCCCCGAATTTCAAGTCTGGTTGTTTTCCGCCCATTACCCTTTCCTCTCCCTGCAGCAGTTTTCCCTTGCAAAATAGCCAAATGCGAGTTTGGATATTTTTGATCAGCTGTTTGATTCCCCACGGAAAATAGACAGACGGGCAAAGAGGTTATTCCTTTCCCTATCCTGCGAAAATGTTTTATCTTGCAGGTAGAAGTTTGCTATTGAACAAAAAGAATTTCTGAATTTGCCCTGAATATCATATTATCAGGGCAAATTGACCTGATAATCAATGGTTGGGTATCAAAAGGATGGACACACTATATCTTCAGGCACTCAAATACATGGAAGTTATTTTACATGATCTGGTGAGGCGCCTTCCTCCACCGAAGCGTATACCAGTTATGGATTCCTTCGTCTTTCGGTACACAGAAAAAACGATTCACCAAGCCATCGTTCAAAAGTTAGCACGAATTGTAAGCGGCCTCCATGCCGCGCGAATCCTTCTGGAAGAAGGATTCCTGCAAGAACAAGGAGCGCTGCAGCGAATGCTGGATGAATTTCAAGAAGACGTCACGTTTCTGTCATATGCAGTGATCTTCGATGGCTTAACAGACCTCCACCGCAGATATCTAGACGCCTTTTTTGAAGAAGAATTTGCCATACCAGATGATCCAGTGGCATCCACTCAAAAACGCCCAATGGTGCCTCGCCAAAAAATCCGTGCCTACATTGCGCAGCTAGAAGGAAGTGGTCTAGACCCGAGTCGCGGAGTCGCTCTTGGTCACACCATCAGTAAAGCTTACTCAGGCTATATTCATGGTGCTTCTCCACACATCATGGAAATGTACGGTGGTAACCCTCCTCGTTTTTACGTATCTGGAATGAGGCATACCCCACGGTATATTGAGCATCAAGACGACCTCTGGAATTACTTTTATCGAGGCATATGTGCGTTCGGCTTCTCGGCAAAGGCTTTTGGTGATGAAGAGTTGTTTACCCGTATCAAGAAATATCTCGACAAATTTGCAGAAGCTGCAGGCAAAAATTATAACATTCAAGAAAATAAAAAAATCTAACCCGGCGCTCCACAAGGACCCGCAAACAGTGCGGGTCCGGTGAGCGGCGCGGTAGGTTTCCAGGAACAATCATGCGCGACTTACGGTTTGTTGCCCATCTAGATATTCTCGGCATGTCATCAATCGTGGAGCACGATGCAGATGCTGCGTGGGATCTGCTGACAGATTTGGTGGCAGTAAGAGATAAAACTTCCAGCTACGAACTTGAATTCCTCGAAACCAAGGAGCGCTTAGCCATTTCCGACGCAATACGCTCAGTCACATTCTCTGACACGATATTGCTTTTTACGAAGGACAGTTCCGATACAGATTTGCGCTGCATGATCGTATTGGTTACTGAAATTTTTCACAAAGCCTTGTGCAAGTGCGTTCCGATTAGGGCAGGCATTTCTTTCGGAAAGTTCTACTTTAATTTCGACAAATCAATGTACGCCGGGCCTGCGCTTATAGACGCCTATCGCATTGGAGAGTCTGCCCAATGGTTGGGAATTGCTTTGTCTGAGTCGGTGGAAAAAAGAGCCATCGCTTTGAACATGACCACAGGTAAAAGTAAGGTTATCGTTCCGTGGTCGTTACCGCTCAAGGATGGGACAAAACTTTGCTCGGTAATCAATTGGCCAGCTGTCGTAGCACACGATTTCACCGTCGCTCCGCCGTTATCCGTAGAGCAGTTCTACCAACCATTTGAGAGCGCGTTTGGTGCTCTTGGGCAATTGCCACCGGAAGTGCAGGCCAAGTACCGTAACACTATTGAGTTTCTCAACAAACATCTCATCTGTCATGTCGAAACCTAACCCGGCTCTCAACCGCGCTCCTTTTAGTCGCTGGACGCTGCGCGATAAAGCCGCGCAGTGCCGGTTAGCTCTACGTTGGACTACAGGAAATACACTGGCGGGATCGAAGTCGGGCCATGCTAACTGGCCTCAAAAAAGGAAAACAATGGGTAGGAAGCAAATCATTGAAATACTGCGCGAATACAAGCATGAGTTTGCTGAGCAATACGGCATCCTTGCTATCGGCGTTTTTGGCTCCGTGGCCCGCGAAGAGGGCAGGGAAGACAGTGATGTGGATGTGGTGGTGCGTATTTTAAAGCCTGATCTTTTTATGCTTGTGGGTATTAAAACTGAGCTGGAGGAAAGGCTGCAACGTCCGGTTGATATTGTCACCTACAGGGAAAACATGAACCAATTTCTCAAAAACCGGATCGATGGGGAGGCGGTGTATGCGTGACCAGGAACTCGTTCTGGAAGTTTTGCACCAGATAGAAGAGGCAGCCGCCAAAATTATTGCCCGTTTTCAGGTTATCGGCCAGGTGTCCGACTTCGGCTGAAGCGTCCTTAATCAATAATCGCAGGAGAGTAGATGCGCGCGTATTATTTTCAACACGTTCCGTTTGAAGGACTTGGCAGCATTGCCCCGTGGCTTGCAGAGGCGGGCACCCTGTTTCGTTAATTGCCGGAATTACCGGTAGGGGCAGGCTTTATGCCTGCCCTGAGAAGTTAAAGGAAAAGCCATGAACAGTTGTCTGATGTTGATCGATTTGCAGAATGATTATTTTCCCGGCGGCAACATGGAGCTTGTCGGTATCGAAGCGGCAGCAGCCAATGCCCGGTTGCTCCTGGACCAACATCGCGAGGCAGGAGCTACGGTTATCCATATTCAACACCTGGCCGTTCGTCCAGGGGCCGCCTTTTTTTTGCCGGAAACCAGCGGGGCGGAGATCAATGAACGGGTAGCTCCCCTGGCAAACGAAACCGTGGTCGTGAAAAACTTTCCCAACAGTTTTCGCGATACCTCGCTGCTGGATATTCTTCATCAGACAAACTTCGATGATCTTGTTATCTGCGGGGCCATGAGCCATATGTGCATTGATGCCACCGTGCGGGCGGCATTTGATTTCGGTTTCAACTGCCTGGTTGCCGAAGATGCCTGCACGACCAGAGACTTACCTTTCAAAGGCAGGATCATCAAGGCGGCAGATGTGCATGCCTCCTTTATGGCGGCGTTAGCGGTCCCGTACGCCAGGGTGATTGCCACAAATGAACTCATGGGACGCACGAAATAACCTCTGCTTTCTGAGGAGTTTCATTACGGATCTTTATACCCCTCAAGGGGGTACTGAAAAGAGTGCCGTTTTGACCAGCGGGATGAGGACATTGTTGTGTTACAACCGCTTATCGAAAACTTGGTATAGCCAGTGAAAACCTGACGGTTGATTTTTATGTTGATAACAGCAGCAACCATTGCCGATGCAGAGGCCATACTCGATCTCCAGCGGACCGCCTATCTGAGTGAAGCCCGATTATATAATGATTACAGCTTGCCGCCCCTGACCCAAACCCTTGAGGATTTACAGGCGAGCTTTGCCGGCCACATTTTTTTAAAGGCGGTTGTGGCTGAACGCCTGGTGGGTTCAGTAAGGGCCAGGCCGGAGAAAGGGACCTGCCATATCGGCCGGCTCATCGTCCATCCCCACTATCAGGGGCAGGGGATCGGCTCCCGGCTCATGGCAGGCATTGAAAAGCTGTTTCCCCATGTCGAGCGGTTTGCGCTTTTCACCGGTGAAAAAAGCGCCGCCAATATCCTCCTCTACCAAAGGCTTGGTTACCAGGAGACGAAACGACAGCGTATCTCCGACAAGGTTGTATTGGTTTTTATGGAAAAACAAAATGATAAAGAGGCGTTCCAGCTCTGATCTGCCAGTGGGCAGGCCAGCCGATAATGAGTTACGTACTCTCTTCCCCCGGTTTCACCATGGAACACCCAGAGAAATGCTTTTTGTTACAGCAGGTTAGCTCTGAGTTCTCTGCGGTAATTTTCAGTTTTTTACGAATTTATCAACTCTCTCGCCCCGCATTTTCCAGGTGGTTCTGTTTCCATGTGGCAACACTAAGTTTTTCGCCTTGGCGTAATGCCTTGAAAATCAGCCATTTTCCCTGTCTCATAACAGAGACGTTCAGCCAAAAGAACCCACTCCGATACTCCCGCGGTAACCGATCGCCGCATGGAATCTTCTGCCGGGAAAGATAGGAATTGCCGATCAGGGGACAGGGCATTCTATTTATTTCACTGCCGGCAATAAATTTTCAGCTGATGAAAAAATAATATGATTTCAAGTTATTATGAATAAGATGCAGCTGCAATGGGACTCGGAAAGGTAAATTTCCCCCCTGGGTTTTCACGGGGTAAGAAAAAAAATAAAAAAAATCAGTGCCGGCTGGTATGGGAATTGAAAATTAAGGCTGGCAAATGTTTTGTAAATTCTCTCTATTCAACTCATGTTTCAGGAGGCAAGAGGTAAAATGAAAAAGATTATTCTGGCAGCAGTATTTGGGGCATTACTCAGCAGCGGCAGTGTTATGGCCGCCGGTGTACCGTCTGGCGGTCATGATATGGACAATCTGCTATCCGCTGGCAATGGGTACGGTCATGCCGGCGGCATGCAGGCTTTAACCGACGGGATCTCCCTTGAGGAAGATTCACTGGCCGCAATGTTTAATGGTCCCACGGCAGACAAGGGCAGAGGAGCCTGGGCGGATGGTATCTTCTTGCCCCTCGGTTACCTGCATAATGGCAAAGATCTCTCCCAGTGGAAGGAGCAGCATGCCCAACACCAGGGCGCGGGGTCACCCGTACCTCTGCCAGGAACACTTCTGATGTTGGGTTCCGGTGTTGCCGGGCTGTTTTTCGCTCGGCGCAGCAGCATGCATCATGGCTGATCAATGCCGTACATAACGTTTTTACAGCAGATCGCTTGCCAGCTCGGACAACTCTGATCGTTCCCCCTTTTTCAGGTTGATATGGGAATAGAGGGGTTGTCCCTGCATCTTTTCAATGAGGTAGCTGAGCCCATTGGAAAGGCTGTCCAGATAGGGGTGATCGATCTGAAAAATGTCCCCGGTGAAAACGATTTTCGAGCCTTCACCGGCCCTGGTGATGATTGTTTTCACCTCATGGGGAGTCAGATTCTGCGCTTCGTCAACAATGAGGAAGATATTGACCAGGCTCCGGCCGCGGATGTAGGCCAGGGGTTCGATGACCAGTCTTTCCTCTTCCAGCAGCTGGTGGATGTTTTTCGCCCGGTCGCTTGTTTCCGTAAATTGATTGCGGATGACCCCGAGATTGTCATAGAGAGGCTGCATGTAGGGTTTCAGTTTTGACTGAATATCGCCGGGCAGGTAGCCGATGTCTTTATTGCTGAGCGGGATGACCGGTCTGGCCAGCAGGATCTGGCGGTAACTGTTCCGTCTTTCCAGGGCGGCGGCCAGGGCCAGCAGCGTCTTTCCCGTGCCTGCCTTACCGGAAATGGTAACCAGCGGTATTGCGGTATTGAGCAGCCCGTGCAGGGCAAAAGTCTGGTCGGCGTTGCGCGGCTGGATACCGTAGGCTGTCTGCCGGTCAATACGACTGATGCGTCCGCTTTTGCCGTTCATGCAGGCCAGCACCGATTTCTTGCCGTTGCGCAGAATCATGTATTCATTGGCCAGCAGCGGCGGGTTCATCTTGATCTCATCCGCATCCACCTCGCAGGGTTCCACGTAGAATTTTTCAATTGTCTCCGCCGCAATGTTCTCGTGTATACGGCAGCCCGTGTAGAGAACGGAGATGTCCTTCACATGGTCAGTGGTGTAGTCCTCGGCCATGAGCCCCACCGCCTTTGCCTTCATGCGCATGTTGACATCTTTCGTCACCAGGATGACCTGCCTGGAGACATTGTCCTGGGCAACATGATAGGCGATGTTGAGGATATGATGATCCGCCTTGGCGGGAATGAAGTTTGCCCGGAGATCGGGGTGCAAATCCTGCTCCAGCCGCAGGCTGATCTTGCCGCATTTGGGGCCGATACGGATGCCGCCGTTGAACATTTTGTCGCCGCTGAGTTCGTCTAAGGCCCGGGTAAACTGCCGGGCGTGGAAATTGACGGTCAGGTCGCCTTTTTTAAAATTATCGAGTTCTTCGAGGACGGTAATGGGAATGACTATGTCATGTTCTTGAAACTGATAGATGCAGGATGAATCGTGGAGAATAACATTGGTATCGAGGACGAATATCTTCTTTTTTTTCGGCATGCTCCAATCCAGGCGACGGAATAAGCGGTTTTCCGCCATAGAATTTTTATCTTGATATCGAGCTGAACCGGTACCTGTTCAGCCCTTGTTCTCTTATCCATTTATATCCGGATAAGGAACTAATATCAATTTCTTTTCGCTGCTCATCGCTTTTCTGCCTGCATGTGGAAAGGGGAGAAAAAACAAAGGTGTGGAAAGCCATTCCCACACCTTTGTTCCGCTGTCACGAAGAATATGACGGCGGTCGGTACGCCATTATTTTACCCTGACGAAGATCGGATTTGAATAGAACCAGAGATCGGCCCAGGCTTCCTCGGCCTCATCCAGTCCGAGATTGGCGGTGGCCAGTGAATCGGCCAGCGGATTGCCCATTTCGTCGGTCTCGTAAGGGGAATCGACCGGCTGGTTGGTGCCGCGCAGGCGGAAGTACATGTTCTTGTCCAGGCCCTTGATCGGGTAGGTGATGACATTGTATCCGTCCTCATCCACTTCCCAGTCGGCCGAGGTGAAGGTGGCAATCACCTTGGTGGACTCGTTGGTGGCCTTGGTGTAATCCGGGCTGTCCGGAGCGACCAGGCCGGTGATCTCGCCCGCGATCAGGTCGATGTGGTCAACCACCGGGGAGTCACCGTTGTTGTTCACCGAGGGACTCTTGAATCTGATCTTGATCACCAGCGGTTCCCCGGCAGAATGACTCTTGCCGATCCGCAGATCGCCTCCCATCTCCACCATGCGGTTTTTGGACCTGGCGGTGAATTCCAGGGCGTTGATCAGGTCGCCCATGACATGGAATGAATTGCCGGAGCGCAGGCCGCCGGCGATTTCGTTAAGGGAGATATCTCCGTCACGGTTTTCGTCAACTGCCTTGGTCCAGGTTCTCTGGTATTCTCCGGGATAGAAGTCGTCACCGCCGGCTGTGTGATGGCGATGGTAGTCGGAGCTGGCAAAGTTGTACCAGTGCCGGCCTTCACCGAGCAGGGCGTCCCACAGGCCGCCAATGGTTGCCGTGTAGAATCCGGCCCCGCCGTATGTCCCGCCGAAAGCCTTGTTGGTGCTGAAGCCGCCGCGGTCGCTATTGGCCTGATGACCGGGTGCGCCTTCAAAGCCGAAGCAGACGTCGGGACCGGCATTGTTGAGGTCACGGAAATTATTGATGTCGTATCCTCCGGTGCTCCAGGTGCCGTTTCTTTCAATATGGGCGAAAACGATCCAGCCGTTGTCAATCCTGCCCTCATCGAGCTGCTGCTGCATCCAGGCACAACCGGCAACGGCATCGGCATGCTGCTCCTCGACGGTTTTGCTGGTGATAATCTTGCTGCCGTCAACCCATTCATAGATCTTGCCGTTCTGCTTGGTCAGCACACCGTAAGGGGTCACTTCTCCTTCCCGGCTGGTGTCGTCATCGGATTTGTCAAAAATAAACTCAAAAGCGCTGATGGCGCCGGCATTTTCCGTTACAATCCCGGTGCTGCAATGCTCATGGCCGGGCACATTCCATTCCAGGCCGGAGGCGATTTTTCTGTCAGCATAGATATCGCGGTTTCTCTCGATGTCCGGGTAGACGAAATCCCGCAGGGACTGCCAGCGGTACATGTAGCCCTTTTCCGGGAAATCGCCCAGGATCGGGTTGACGGGATATTTGGTGGTGTCCAGCCAGCTTACCCCCTCGCCGTCGCGGTTACGTGCTCCGCCGTGCTCGGAATTGGCCCACCAGTCCAGGCCGAATTCATTGTTTTTCCCCATGACGAAGTCAAAGGTGGTTGAGCCGTCAGTGTATAAGGTATGCTGATGGAAATCGCCGGCAAGCCATTTGCCGGCCTCTTTTTTATGTTTATCCTGATCATGACTCTTGTCATGATTTTTTGCCCCGGCTGAGGCAGTCATCATGAATGGCACAACAAAGGTTAGAGTCAAGGCAATTGCTTTAAAATATCTTTTCATTCTTTTATTCCTTTATTTGGAGCCTCTTGCAAAATGAACATCTATTCCGATCGGCTAAAAATAACCTGTGCGGCCATCCTGGTGAAATCGTCCTTGTCCAGAATATTTTCCTTTCGATCCCGCTACGACATTCATTTTGCAAGAGGCTCTTTGATGATGAATTAATGTTTGGCCGGTAATTACTCCTCTCTCTCCTGGTAAAGCTCCTGGTGTCACCTCCTGATCGAATATGAATTTCATGGGAAATACTCACGGGAAATCCCGTTGGGCTTCAAAGCTCAGCAGCAGGCCGGGGAAGCTCCGTAAGTCTGGATGCATGCGGCCGATGGGCAGGCATTGATTCCCCTTCTGCTTGGGTTTCAGACAGGATAAACGGGGAGTATGAGATTTCGGTATGGAGGGAAATAGATTTGCGTTAGCAAAATATTAAAAGTCCATTAGGCGGATAATTTTTGCAGGTTCATTAACAGGCAGGAAAGGAATGGGCCGGGCGCCGCATCATTGGTGCTGAAGTTTCATTGATTTCCTTGTGCGGCTTTCAATATTTTTCTTTGTTTATTGTGGCGCTGTTTGTTAGGATGCTTGAGAAAAATGGTGATCATGACAATAATAAATAAGCGAGAAGGAGCAGCCAGTGGATGAAATTAAAAAGATTCTGGTACCAGTTGATTTTTCCGATGCCTCGACCGTGCTTCTGCAATATGCCAATGATATGGCCGGAAAATTCGCGGCCAGGCTGATATTCCTTTTTGTGGCGGAAGACCCTTTCAGTTATTCAGGACTTCCCGTTGAGATAAGTCTCGACTCGTTTGACGAGAACGTCGTGCAATACGCCCAGAAGAGAATGAAAAGTTTTATCGATGCAAACCGCGATCAGTTACATGTTGCATTTGAAAGCACCGTGCTCTCCGGCCATCCGGCCCGGGTGATTATCGACTATGCCGCTGGTGAGGATGCGGACCTTATCATAATCGGCACCCATGGATACACGGGGCTTGACCGGATGATATTCGGCAGCATTGCCGAGAAAGTCATCAAAATGGCACCATGTCCCGTGCTGGTAATCAATACTTACCAGGAGGCAGGGATGGGGAAATGACAGGCGGAATTTTTACCGGCAGGGGAAACGCCTTACAAAATTCCTTTTTCTTTCCAGAATTTTAGGGCGCCGGGATGGAGAGGGGTGACGATACCCTTGATGCCGTCTTTGACACACATTGCCTCTGCCGTCTTTTTCAACCGGCGCATATAGGCAAGTCCCTCATCCGTATAGATGAGCGAGAGAAGGGTGTAAACAACCTCGGCCGGCACGTCTTTGTTGGCAACCCACAGAGCAGAGTCCTGGTATGATACAACGTCTCTGTCCACTCCCTTGTAAGTGCCCGCAGGAATGACGACCTTGGAGAAAAACGGATATTTCTTGAAAAAATCGTTTGCTTCAGCGGTTTGATAGAGGTCGATGAGGTCTATGTCGTTGTGCTCAGCCGCCATGACCGCCGCGCCGCTGGGGAAACCGACAAAGAGCCAGAAGGCATCGAGCTGGTTATTGCTGAAAGAGACTGCCGCATCGTTATAGCCCATGGGGTGTCTCTGTATTTTGTCCCACAGGCCCAGATGGCTTAAAAAACGTTCGCAGTTGGCGTATGCCCCGGACCCTTCATTGCCCACACCCACATTCAGCCCGGCAAGCTGGCTGAGTTTGGTGATCCCGGAATCCTTGCGCACAACGAGCTGGGCGGGAGCCCCATAGAAATAACCGACGGCGAGAACATTGGCATAGCGAGTCGGATCGTCCTTCAGTAAACCGTTGCGCCCCATATAAAGCTCACCGGAATAGACAACGGCCATGGCATAGGTGCCTGAATGGACCTTGCGGAGATTTTCCACTGATCCGGCGGTGGCCTTTGCCTTCACTTTGAAATCAGGGATTTCTCTTACCGGTTCATATAAAGATATGCCGGCGGCCATGAACTGGAAGGTGCCGCCGGCAGGGCCGCCGCCGAAAATATACACATCCCCGGCCCGGCCGGCATGGGGAAAAGCCAGGGCCAGTAACAGCAGGGTGCATATCCTGCCCAGGGTATTGCAGAAAGCGAAATGCATTATCTTGCTCATTGACTTGGTTATCAGGGGAAAGCTATTCCGAAAAGAGAGCAGCTTTGATAAATTCTCTGTTTAATCTGGCAATATGACGGATTGAAATACCCTTTGGACAGGCTGCTTCACACTCCCGCTCATTGCTGCAGTTACCGAAGCCGAGTTCATCCATTTTACCGACCATGTTGAGCGCCCGTTTTTTGCGTTCGGGATGGCCCTGGGGCAGCAGCGCCAGCTGAGAAACCTTGGCGCTGACAAAGAGCATGGCAGAGGCATTGGGGCAGGCAGCCACACAGGCGCCGCAGCCGATGCAGGCCGCGGCGTCCATCGCCTGTTCCGCTGTTTGCTGGGGGATGGGGATGGTGTTGGCGTCAGGGGCGCCCCCCGTGTTGACAGAGACATAGCCTCCGGCCTGGATAATCTTGTCAAGGCTGCTGCGGTCGACCACCAGATCTCTTTCAATCTTGAACGCTCTGGAGCGAAATGGCTCGATAACAAGTTGATCGCCGTCCTTAAAATGGCGCATGTGGAGCTGGCAAAGGGTGGTGCCCGGTTCCGGTCCGTGGGGCTGGCCGTTGACCACCGCCCCGCACATGCCGCAGATTCCCTCGCGGCAGTCATGATCGAATGCCACCGGTTCCATGCCTTCCAGGGCCAGCTTTTCATTCAGCACATCAAGCATTTCCAGAAACGACATGTCGGTTGATATGCCGGACAGGCCGTATTCCTGGAAGCTACCTTGGGCGTCGGGATTTTCCTGCCGCCAGATTCTGAGAGTTATGTCAATTTTTTTGCTCTGCATCGCTATTTATAACTTCGCTGGCTGGGCGTTATATATTCAAAGGTAAGGGATTCTTTGTGCAGAATGGGTGTTTGTGTGGCCCCCTGGTATTCCCAGGCGGAAACGTAGGCATACTTCCCATCATCCCGCTTTGCCTCGTTTTCCTCAGTCTGGCTTTCCTCCCGTAAATGGCAGCCGCAGGATTCTTCCCGGTCAAGGGCGTCGGTGACCATGAGTTCGGCAAATTCAAGAAAATCAGCCAGTCTTCCCGCCCGTTCCAGGGACTGGTTGAGCTGCCGGCCGGTGCCGTGGATCAGCACATTGTTCCAGAATTCCTCCCGGATCTGCGGTATCCTGGCGAGCGCCTTCCGCAGGCCGGACCGGTTGCGGGCCATGCCGCATTCGTCCCACAGCAGTTTGCCGAGTTCCTTGTGGATATCGTCCGTTGTCCGTTTGCCTTTCACCGCCAGCAGTTTGCTGATCATGGCCGCAACATCCTTTTCGGTTTCGGCAAAGACTCCGGCTGATCGGTCAGGGACAACCGGGGGGCAGCCCGACAGATAAGCGCCGATGGTGTTGGGCAGGATGAAGTAGCCGTCGGCAAGTCCCTGCATGAGGGCGCTTGCCCCGAGGCGGTTGGCCCCATGATCGGAAAAATTCGCTTCCCCGAGGACAAAGAGGCCGGGGATGGTGCTCATCAGGTTGTAATCGACCCAGAGGCCGCCCATGGTGTAGTGCACGGCAGGGTAGATCATCATGGGCTGCCTGACCGGGTCCTGGTCCGTTATCTTTTCATACATCTGGAAGAGATTGCCGTATTTGCGTAAAATTGTCTCAATGCCGTCCCGTTTGATGGCATCGGCAAAGTCAAGATAGACGGCCAGCCCGGTTTCGCCGACCCCCTTCCTGCTGTCGCAGACCTCCTTGGCATTGCGGGAGGCCACATCCCGCGGCACCAGATTGCCGAAACTGGGATATTTGTTTTCCAGATAGTAATCGCGCTCCGCTTCCGGGATTTGCGCAGGCGGTCTGTTGTCTCCCGCTTTTTTAGGGACCCAGACCCGGCCGTCGTTGCGCAGGCTTTCACTCATCAGGGTCAGTTTGGACTGATAGTCGCCATGCATCGGGATGCAGGTGGGATGGATCTGCACGAAACAGGGGTTGGCAAAAAAGGCGCCTTTTTTATGGGCCCGCCATGCCGCCGTCACATTTGAGGCCATGGCATTGGTGGAAAGATAGTAGACGTTGCCGTAGCCGCCGGTGGCGAGCACCACGGCATGGGCCGCATGGGAGGCGATGGCGCCGGTCCGCATGTCCCTGGTGACGATGCCCCTGGCCTTGCCGGCCTCCACCACCAGGTCCATCATTTCCTGGCGGGCATGGATGGTTACCTTGCCGAGTTGCGTCTGGCGCATGAGGGCGCTGTATGCGCCGATCAGCAGTTGCTGGCCGGTTTGCCCCCTGGCATAAAAGGTGCGGGAGACCTGAGCCCCGCCGAAAGAACGGTTGGCCAGGGAACCGCCGTATTCGCGGGCAAAGGGCACACCCTGGGCCACGCATTGATCAATGATATTGTTGCTGATCTGGGCCAGCCGGTAAACGTTGGCCTCTCGGGCCCTGAAGTCGCCGCCCTTGATGGTGTCATAAAAAAGACGGAAAATACTGTCGCCGTCGTTCTGGTAGTTCTTTGCGGCATTGATGCCGCCTTGGGCGGCTATGCTGTGGGCCCGGCGTGGGCTGTCATGGATGGTGAAGACCTGCACATTATAGCCGAGTTCAGCCAGTGTTGCTGCGGCAGACGCACCGGCAAGACCGGATCCGACAACAATAATCCGGTACTTTCTCTTGTTGGCCGGATTGACAAGTTTGCCGGCAAAACGGTGATTGTCCCATTTTTCCGCCAGGGGGCCGGCCGGTATTTTCGCATCAAGTGTCATCATGTCTCACTGTATCAAACCAGGAACTCTTTTATCAGTAACGCGCAGAGCGGGATGAGCATGAAAACGGCCGAGAGAAGCAGGGCCGCCGCCAGCGTCCCGATGCGCAGTGCCGCGTTATATCTGGGGTGGTTTATGCCCAGGCTCTGGAAAAGGCTCCAGAAACCGTGGCTGATATGTAAGGCAAGAACCGCCATGGCGGAGATATAGAAGAAAGCATAGAGCGGCTGGCGCAGCATGCTTTTGACAATATCAGCAATGGGAATGGAATGATCCGTAAAATGAAAATTCACTAAGTGGACGACAAGAAAAATCAGGATGACCACGCCGGTGTAAGGCATGGTCCGTGATCCCGGTGTGCGGCCGCCGGAGGATTTTTCAACCTGGTAGCGGAACGGTCTGGCCTGATTGTTCTGCAGGAAGAGAGTAATGCCGAGAAAAATGTGCAGCAGAAAAACGGCAAGCAGACCGAGCTCGAAAAGAGGGACAAGCACGCCCAGGGAGTGCAGTTTTGCCGCATAGGAGTTGAAGGCGTCACTGCCGAAAAATGTCATGGAGTTGCCCACCCCGTGTACAAACAGGAAAAGGCTGAGTAATGCTCCGCTGATTGCCATGAGAACTTTCTGGCCGACTGATGATCGGAATGTCTGGCTGATTGTCATAGATTAAGAGTTTTTATAAAAAGAAAGACCGGTCAATGGCTGAAGAAAATTACAATTTAAATTATTGTATATAGCATTAAGTGACAAAATGCCAGTAGATTTACCTATTTTTGTTTTTTGAGAATGCAACATAATGGAAGAGTTACGTGCGGTTTATTGCGGAATTGTTATATCGAATTGATCTGGTTATCCGCAACATTTTTGACAAAATTTATTTGTAAGGCTTCCGGCTTGATCAATGCTGACCGCAAATTTCAGACCTGGGGACATTGATGAAAATTTATTGATTCGTCAAGTCGAAAGAACGGGAGTTTTTCTTTACTGGTGCATCATTTTTCTGAGGAGATACAGCAGGCCGTTCTGTTCAAGTCTTTTCAGTCCGGCCTGTTCTGCCAGGCTGACGGCCTTTTGGTATTCTTCATGGGAAAGGGGCTTATCGATGGGCGGGAATTTTGCCGCTTTATAGAGGGGGCGGTACTGCTCCATGACATTGACATGGGTCTGCTCGGAAAGGGCGGCAAGAAAGCGCATGATTTCTTCTGTTTCGGCAAGGCCGCCCGGCATGACGAGATGGCGGACCAGCAGCCCTTTGACGGCGATGCCGTTGGCGTCTGTTTGTAAATCGCCAACCTGTCGATGCATTTCGCTGATGGCTTTTCCGGCCTTGTCCGGATAATCAGGGGCATTGGCGAAGCGTTTGGCTGACGCGCTGCTCCAGAACTTGAAGTCGGGCATGTAGATGTCGACTATGCCGGCAAGCAGCCGCAGGGTAGCCACCGAATCATAGCCGCTGCTGTTATAAACCAGGGGCAGAGTGAGACCTTTCTCGATGGCTGCGGGTAATGCCGCGGCAATCTGCGGTACCACATGGCTCGGGGTCACCAGGTTGATGTTGTGGCAGCCCTGCTTCTGCAGGCTGACCATAATGGCGGCCAGCTGGCCGCTGTCCACCTCGATGCCTTCACCCTGATGGCTGATGCTGAAATTCTGGCAGAAAACACAGCCAAGATTGCAGTTGCTGAAGAAAATCGTACCTGAGCCGCTGGCCCCGACAAGGCAGGATTCTTCGCCAAAATGGGCGCAGTAGCTTGCCACGACCGCATTTTTCCCGGTTCGGCAAAATCCCTTCTCGCCGTCAATCCGGTTCACCTTGCATGAGCGCGGGCACAGTGTACATTCTGCAATAATTGTTGTAAGCTGATCGATTCTTTTGGTCAGCTCACCTGATTGATACAGAGCGAGATAGCCCGCTGACTTTTTGTTTTTTGTCATTTCACGGACGCGGCAAAAATGATAGTGTGGCTTTCCGTTGCATATGATCAATTGCTAGAGCCTCTTGTAAAATGAACATCTACTCCGATCGGCTAAAAATAACCTGTGCGGCGTCTTCCTGGTGAAATCGTCCTCAACGTAGCACTGCTACGCTTCCGGGCGATTTCACCACTCATCCTTGCCCAGAATATTTTTCTCTCGATCTCGCTACGACGTTCATTTTGCAAAAGGCTCGATAGACATAATCTTACCAGGAAGTTACGGAATCTGTCCATGCAAGGATGGCAAAATATACTTCAAAAAAGCATCACCAGGGCCGAGGATATTCCTGCGCGCTTCGGGCCATATGATAATGGTATTGCCCAGGCGGCCGGCGTCTATCCCATGCGGATCAATCCCTATTATCTGGGGTTGATCCGGGAAAAAGACGATCCGATCTGGAAACAGGCAGTACCTTCCATTGATGAGTTGCGGGACCAGGTCTGTTTCGAGGACCCGTTGAATGAAGAGAATCTCAGCCCGGTTCCCAACCTGATTCACAAGTATCCGGACCGGGTGCTCTTTCTGGTCACTTCGCAATGCGCCATGTATTGCCGCTTCTGCACCCGTAAGCGCAAGGTCGGTACAGAGCGGATGCTAATCACCAGGGAGACCATCTCCGCAGGTATTGATTATATCAGCAAACATCCTGAAATCAGGGACGTGTTGATTTCCGGCGGCGATCCTTTGTTGCTTGCCGATGAACGACTTGATGAAATTTTATCGGCAGTGAGGGCAATCCCATCGGTTGAAATTATCCGCATCGGCACCAGAGTGCCATGCACCCTGCCCATGCGGGTAACGTTGAAGCTTGCCAGACTTTTAAAGAAATTTCACCCGCTTTACCTCAACACCCATTTCAACCATCCTGTCGAGATCACGCCTGAGGCGGCGCAAGCCTGCTCCCGGCTTGCCGATGCCGGTATTCCCCTGAGCTGCCAGACCGTTCTTTTGCGTGGTATCAATGATGATCCGCATACCATGCGTGAACTCATGCACAGGCTGCTGCGCATCAGGGTGAGGCCCTATTATCTGTTTCAGGGGGACATGACCCGCGGCACCAACCACTTCCGCACCTCCATCGCCACGGGTAAAGAGATCATGAAATCTCTGATCGGGTACACATCAGGTCTTGCCGTGCCGACTTATGCCGTGGATGCGCCGGGCGGAGGGGGCAAGATCCCCTTGCTGCCGGATTATGTAACCGCTGATGGCGACCGGCTGGTCTTTGCAAACTATCAGGGCAAAATCTGTTTCTACGAAGACATCAAGCAGCGCTAGGCCGTTTAAAAGATTGGTATAATTCTCTGATAAAGAAATCTTCTCAACAGGCAAAGGCGCGATTATTGTTGGTTCATTCCCTGGTTAAAATTCTTTTGACTTTCTGCGCTTAAGAGCTATAATAGCCAGGTTTTGTGCGTGTGATGAAATCCGGGGTTTGCTGGACCATCTGGCAGACGTTTAACCGTAAGCAGGCCGACTCTTCCCCGGATGATTGTTTAAACTGAGTTGAAAGGTTTATAAATGGACGACCCTAGCCCTGGTAGGCATAATTTGCTGGCAGCAAGACCAAAAGCTGACAGGCTGCAGTGGCCGACTGCGAAAGGCGCCGGGGGTTTAATCACCATTCCCTGAGCCGCTCATTCTTACGGTTTCCCTCCAGTCAGTCTCTTTGATACTGTCCAGACTGGAGGTGAACAATGACCACTCCTGTATATGCGCAAGAAATGCGCGCTCTCCTTCTCAGCGGCGAGAGTGAAATCCGCCGCGATCTCTGCGCCGAGCTTCCTGAGGCAACACTTGCTGAGATTCTGACCGGGCAATCCCCCCAATCTGTCTGGGAGTTGCTCTCTCTGATGCAGCCATGGAAAAGGGCGGCTGTTTTCGGGTACTTTAATCTCGATTTTCAGGTATATCTCACAGAAAATATCAACAAGGACGAGTTGGCTGATCTGCTTACCGAGATGTCGGCTGACGAGCGGGTTGACCTGTTCAAGCGGTTACCCGAAGATGCCCGGGAGTCTGTTTTTCCTCTGCTGGCCAAAGCCGAACGGGAAGACATCCGCAAACTGAGTTCATACGATGAGAACATGGCTGGATCGGTCATGACTTCAGAATACGTCACTCTTACGCCTGATATCACCGTCACCCAGGCATTGGAAAAACTCCGCCGTCAATGGCCTGGCAAGGAAACCATCTATTATGCCTATGTCATCGGTGAAGGACGGCGGCTGCTCGGCTTTGTCTCCCTGCGCAAACTGATTCTGGCAAAACCTGCCGCCTATGTGGGTGATATCATGAAGGCCGAGGTCATTTACATCCGAGCCAGTGACCCCCGGGAAAAGGCGGCTGAACTCATCGCCAAGTATGATATCATTTCCCTGCCGGTGGTCAATGGGGGGGATGCCCTGGTCGGCATTATCACCCATGACGATGCCCTTGATGTTGTTACCGAAGAGGCCACTGAAGATATGCTGCGCATGGCCAGCACCGATTCGGAAGAATATGAAAATTCTTCGATTCTGCAGAGTATCCGCCTGCGCAGCCCCTGGCTCACCCTCAATCTCGGCACGGCCATGCTGTCTTCGTTAACCGTGAGTTTTTTTCAGGACACCATATCCCATTACGTCATCCTTGCCGCCCTCATGCCGATTATCGCCGGACTTGGCGGCAACGCCGGGACCCAGACCCTGGCGGTGACCGTGCGCGGTATCGCCCTGGGCAAGGTGCCGCTTGGCCGCGGCCGCAAGGTCATTCTGCAAGAGGCGGGCGTCGGTCTGCTGAATGGCGCCATTATCGGCCTGCTTGTCGGTTCCATCGCCTTTTTCGGGTTTGATAAGCCCTGGCTGGGTTTGATCATGCTGCTTGCCATGGTCTGCAACCTGATCATCGCCGGCCTGCTCGGCTCTGCCATCCCGCTGGCTCTCAAGTCGTTAAAGCTTGATCCTGCCCTGGGTTCCAGCGTTTTTATCACGGCGGCCACCGATATCAGCGGGTTTTTCGTTTTCCTGAGCCTTGCCACACTGATGATGCCCCTGTTGCAGTAGCCGGAAACAGCTATTTTAAGGACAAGGGCCTCCCCCGGTCAATCGTCGCAAATACCGGGGGAAGGCGAACCGTTATGAAAAAACGCTTTACGTTGCCGGTAATCTGGCTGCCGATCATTTTTTTCGGTCTGGTTATCATGATCGGAGCCATCGCTCTTCACCAGCCGCAATGCTGCCGGCCGGGAAAGGAGGTATCTCTGCTTGATGCTCTTTTCACCGCCACCTCTGCCACCTGTGTTACCGGGCTTACGGTGGTTGATACCGGCACCAGTTTCAATCTGCTGGGGCAGTCGGTTATTCTGATATTGATACAGCTGGGGGGCCTGGGTATTATGACCTTCAGCGCTTTGGCCTTTTATCTCTGGCGCCACAAGGTTTCCATGACTGACAGAATCGTTATCGGGCAGGGCTTGCTGCATGACAAGAGCTTTCATCTCGGCCATTTTCTCGTGCAGATTGTGCTGTGGACTTTTTCCATTGAAATTGCCGGGGCGTTTCTGCTCTATGTCCGCAGTCCAGTCTCTTTTCATCCTTTCTCCGCCCTTTTTCATGCCGTTTCCGCCTTCTGTAATGCCGGGTTTGGACTTTTCAGCGACAATCTCATGGCCTGGCGGTCTGATTTTGTTGTCAACATCGTCATCATGGCGCTGATTATTTTGGGAGGTATCGGTTTTTCCGTGCTGGTGGAACTGGGCAGCTGGACCGGCAAGCATCTCCGCCGGCAACCAGTCAGACCGATTACCTGGTATTGCCGGGTGGTCATGAAAACATCGCTGATCCTGATCCTGATCGGCGGTCTCTGCCTCTACCTTGCCGAGTATATCGGCAACGGTCAGATCCCCTTTGCCGACGCCGTATTGTCGTCTTTTTTCCAATCCGTCACCTGCCGCACCGCCGGATTCAACACCTTGGATATCGGCGGCATGACAAATGTCTCGCTTCTTTTCATGCTGATTCTCATGTTCATCGGTGGCGCCCCCGGGTCCTGTGCCGGTGGCATCAAAGTGACCACCTTCCGGGTGCTGGCCGCCTTTGCCTGGGCGCAGATCTTCAGGCGCAAGCAGGCTGTGGTGCAAGGCTACGGCATTGAGGAGGAAACGATGAACAAGGCCTTTACCCTGATGATTTTTGCGGTAACTATTATTTTTTGCGCTACAATTCTGCTCAATATGACTGAGGGAGGGAACGTTTCCCACCAGACCACCAAAGGGCTGTTTCTTGATGCCCTTTTTGAGGCGACCTCGGCCTTCGGGACGGTGGGGTTAAGCACCGGTCTGACGCCCAAACTTTCCATGGCCGGGAAATGCATTGTTATTGTGCTGATGTTCATCGGGCGACTCGGACCGCTCATCTTTCTGGATGCCATGAACAGTTTTTACCGGGAACGTTTTTACACCCATCCGGAAGAAAAAATGATGATCGGATGATGGGACCGGTTGCGGGTATTCCTGCAAAGGCAGGCAATGCCGGTTGGAAATGCTGTGAGGACAAGTGAAAAAATGAAGATGCATGTATCAGATATCGGTATAATAGGGTTGGGCAAGTTCGGTTTTCAGTTCGGCCAGACCCTGGTCGACCTCGGCAGAAAGGTCATCGGGGTTGATGCGAATCCGGAAAATATCAAGAGGGCTCAGCACGTCATTCCCTATGTGTATCAGGCCGATGCCGCTGACAGGGAAGCTTTGCAGCAGCTCGGCTTCGGCGACATGGGGCATGTTCTGGTCAGTGTGGGCGATTCCATTGCCGCCAGTTCGATGATCTCCATGTATCTCAAGGAGCTCGGGGTGCCCCAGGTCTGGGTGAAGGCGATCAACAGTGACCATCAGAAACTGCTGTTGAAAATCGGGGTTGATGAGGTATTTATCCCGGAGCACCTGGCCGCCCGGCAACTCGCCAACCGGGTGGCCATGCCGGGGTTCATCAGCGAACTGCCGTTTGCCCATGATATGTCAATCAAGGAACTGGTGGTCCAGCGCTGGGCCGGAAAGACGCTGCGCAATATCGACCTGACCAACCGTTTTAATGTTCAGGTGGTTTCCATCAAAAAAAACGGGGACCGGAAATATTCATTTATTCCCAAAGCTGATCTCATTCTTGAAGCCAATGACACCCTGATGGTCATCGGTTATAATGTGGCCTTGGAAAAGCTTGATCCCTGATCCTGACGGATATTTTTCTCCTGTCCGGATCTCTATCGCCTGAAAAGAGTTGCGGCTGGGGCCGATTCATGAAAGATTTACGTAACGTTAACAAGGTGTATCGCATATGAAATCAGCACGAATCAAACATTGCCATCTTTTTCTCCTGACCGTTTTCCTTGTGTTTCTGTCCGGCAGTAAACAGCTCGACACCGGCGAACAGGTCGTGACAATCACCATGCCTGCGGAAATTCTACGGCAGACGATCAGCGACTCCCTGCCTCTGCCGATTGAACCGGAGAACCATTATATGGAAGGGAGCATTGTCGTCGATTCCCTGGAAAAACTGCAGATAAATGAAAAATCGATTTTTCTCCAGGGTGTTGTCCTGGGCCGTGATATAGCGATGAATACCAAAATCGCCGGCCAGAACATCAAGATGGAGCTGGGCAGTGCCAGGCTGCCTGTAACATGCGAGTTATTTCTCCGTTTCGATAAACAGAAGAAGATTCTTTTTGTCACCCCGGTTTTCCCCAAGGGTGAGAAAAATGACAATATTGAATCGTCTGACATCCTTCTGCCGTTGCTGCGCTCGCTTGGCGGCAAAGAATACCCGGTTGCGCTTGATTCCATGCAGCCCTTTCTCTTTAAGGTGGGCACCCGCGATATTCCCGTCAAACTGCTGCCTGAAGATATTCAGACAATAAAGGGGGCATTGGTAATCAAGATGATACCAAGGGTGGATAAATCCCGTTGATTAACAGGATGAGCAGACCGTGACACGATGCCCGCCCCAGGGGTCCTGGCAGCGGCAGCGGCGGGAAGGGGCCGGGGCAAAAATGACTCTCGCCGTCTTTACCCCGGCGATGGCATCCAGCAGATCATCGGCAATGATTGACAGCAGGAAGGGGTTTGTCTATATTGGTGCAAAAGCAGGTTCCTGTTTTTTTAAATCGTTGAATAACCTTTATGGCAAACAACAATTTTAAACAGCACAGTCTGTAGTGCAAAGGGGCAGGTCGGCTGATACCGCCCAGTCTGCAGACTTCACTTATCGCCAATTTTTTGGAATCTCTTTTCCCCCATAATCTTTCTATGCAACAATCATTACAATATATTGTGCCGTCGGCGAATCCCATGGCTGCAAGACGTCTCGTTCTTGTCTGCATCTTTCTGCTCTGCCTGTTTACCGCACCGCCCAAGTTGTCGGCAGACACGACAATTGAACTGCCACTCACGCTGCGCACTGCACTTCTGCAGCACTCAATCGCCAGGTATCTTAATCCTGAGACAGACAAGCCCACTGTTCTTTATCAGGAAGGGACTTACCGCTATCTGCATTCAGAAGAGCCGCGGCTGTATATCCGCGACAGCCAGCCGCATTTTTCCACCCGTATCCATGCCCGCCTCGGCTTCAAGTTTCTGGGGATATGGCCTGTCGCCTTAAAGTGGAACGGTTCCATTGACATGACTCTTTCCCCATACGTGGACGAGCAATGGCAGTTACGCTATCATATTGTTGATTCGATTATTTACGATAATGCCGGCGCTAAGCCGATGATAACCGGCTTGGTCTGGAACCTTGCCAAGCGTTTTCTCCACCCCCGCCTGGAGGGTTTTTCTCTTGATCTCAAACCGCCGCAGCAGGAGATTATCGCATTTCTCAAAGCATGTACTTCGCCTGCAGAGATGGCCCAGGTCGATGCCGGCTTGAATTCGATCACCGTCGGCACGGTTCGCATAGATATCAACGGCATCGTTGTGCCTCTGATTCTGACCATCCCTGACAGCGAGTTCGTCGCCGAGATGCCGTTGGCTGAGGAAGCACCGCTTGACTCTGCTGAAATTGAGAGTTTTCAGAAAGTGCTGGAGCCCTGGGATGCATTTCTTGTTTTTGTCATCAAGAATGCCGGTGCCGATTTGGTGGATGCAAAAATGCGCGAACAGTTGTTTGATCTTCTCATATCCAGCCGCTATCAGCTCCTGCCGATTCTGGCCGGCGAGGTGCTCCCGGTTGCGGGTGATCCGCTGCGTGCCCTGTTTGTCGACGCCTGGCATCAGCTGCGCTTGATCATCGAAGAGGCCGAAGAGCGGGGACTGATCCAGCAGCAGCCCCTCCGTTACATGACTTTCATCAACGCCGGTGATGCCCTGCTCGCCCTGGATGCTGCGGTGCCGAGACTTGGCATGCATCTTACCAGTGACGGCCTGCGCCGGCTGGCGCGGACGCTGGAGCCTGGAGGCACGGCAGACCCGTTGTATTTTGATTGGCAAGTTGATCCTGCCCTGCGGGAACTGTTCAAGTTTGCCCCTGAGCCGGATCCTTTGCCCATCCCGGAAACAGCCCCGCCGGAAGTAACGCCGTCGCTCAGCCGGCGTTTCCTGGATTTTCTTTTGCCAATGGTTTATGCCGAAGAGGCTGAGCCGGGCAGATCCCTGGACCTCTGGGTTCCTCGCCCGGAGGAGCTGGAGGAATACCAACTTTTGATCGGCAGTTTACTGCAGTCTATTGCTGATGAAGAGCTGCAGCGCAGCGAACTCGATCCCCGTTTTGCCGGGATTTTCCAGTTTCTGGTGCCGTCCACTGCCCTGATTGAAAGTTGCTGGAGGCAGTTCGTGATCAAGGGAGATCAGGTCACCTTCCTGCGTTCCAGTGCCGGCAGCATCGGCCTGATGCAGATCAATCAGCATGTCTGGCGGGGCTTCTATAACGTGGAGCGCCTGCGCTGGGAAATTCCTTACAATATCCGGGCCGGCTCCCAGATTCTCATGCGCTATCTCAAACAATACGGCATAGCTGTTGCGGATAAAAACAACAACCCCAGTTATGCCCCGCGTTCCACCTATTCGGTGTATAACGCCGGCCCCCGCGCTGCGCGGCGCTTCATAAAGAAAGACAGCGGCCCGCGGGAGAAACGGGTTGATGAAAGGTTCTGGTCGATCTATCAGGGCATTGAGGCCGGGGGGAAAGTCGATCTCACCTCCTGCGATATCGCTATTGCCGAGTCTCCCTAAAACAAGTTTTCTCCTTTCCGTTATGATTATTCGGGCGTAGGTTCGTGCAGATGTGCCGCCCATGCCCGGATGCTTTCCCGTCTTTTTTTCTCCAGTACGCCGTGGTTTTCCCTCCAAAATTAAGCCAGCAAATCTGTGGAGAATAGTTGTTGTGGAGCAGAGCCTTGTTTTTCGGAATGTCCGTTTTTCCGGAAAAATGGACAGAAATATCCATTAAAATGAATATGAATTCAATCATTGGTTAAATGAGACAATTATGTTGAGTGATTTTGTTGTGTAACAAGTTGAAATCACATAAGTTTTTTATATGTATCAAAATTTGTATCAGTGGCTTTTAATTTGCATGAAAAATTACAGCATATTGTCTAAAAAATGATAATGAAATTGATAATGAAATTGAGGAGGAGAAACATGAATCGTTGCATCACAGGAGCAGCTTTTCTTTTATTGACCGGCATGCTGAGCTCCCCGGCCCATGCCACCCATATTCAGTATGTTGATCTTGCAGATGTAAGTAATGCAAACATTAATTACAATCCCACCACACCCGATACCTGGACGTGGACATTTGATTTAATAAACGACGCCATGGCCCTCTGGGAGATTGATACACCGACTTCCACAACCGGCGGTACAACTCCCGATGTCACTACGGCGGATTACTGGGGCTCATACGATCCGCTTTACGCTCTCCACTATGTGACGTTGCGAATAGATCCGAATCATTATACCGGTGACCCTACATCGGATTTCATAAAACTGGAAGTAAACGGCATTGAAATAGATGACTGGGAAAACCCCATTTCCCTCTATGACTGGGGAGTTCCAGGTGACCCGGTCTCTGATGAGTACGGTATAGTCGCCAATGATTATACAATCATGGTAACCCTGACCGGACTATCAACTTTGGGGAACAAGACCATTGACATCACCAACGTCAACCTCGAAGGGTGTTTTGACGTTGCCAGCCCGGTCCCTGAACCAGCCACCATGCTGCTTTTTGGCACCGGCCTTGCCGGGCTTGCCGGTTTTGCCAGGAAGAAATCAAGGAAAGGTTGATACCGGTCACTTTCAAGGGGATTATCTCAACCTCATAATCCCTCTGCGGGTCCAAAAAGGGAAGCTGTCTGACCAGCTTCCCTATCCTTCTTATTTTGCCCCGAATACCCGTTTCAGCAGGTCAGTGGTCTGTCTGGCGGGATTTTCACGGATAGCTGCTTCCTCCCTGGCCACATAAAAGAAAATGCCATCCAGACCTTTCTGCACGGTGTAACCGGTTAAATCGGCATTGACATCCGGCGCGAAGGGGATGTTCTTATATTGCCCCATGACGTTATTATAGGACTGGACCGCCCCGACCTCTGACAGGCTCTGGTCAACGATGGGCTTCATCTCCTTGGCAAGGGCAGGGGACATCTTGCGTTTAAAATATTTTGTGGCCGAGTCTTTCGGGCCTTTATAGATTTTTTTGACGTCATCAAAGGTCATGTCAGTTATGGCCTGCCGGAAAAGTTCCTTGGCCTTCGGTGTGGCAGCCTCGGCCGCCCGGTTCAGCTTCAGTTCGAGATCGTCGAGAAGATGGGACATGCCGACCTGGGACAGCATTTTCTTTGCGGTGTCAAGCTGGGAGGGTAAGGGAATATGGATGGAGGGGTCGGTATTGAAACCGTCAACACTGCCCAGTTTGCTTACGACGTTTTCCGTGCCGATGTGCAGGGCATCCTTGAATGCCCCGCCGATTTCTTCATTGGAAAGGCTGCTTTTTCCGCTATCGGGCTTTATCGTGTCGAGAACTTTTGATCCCTGTTCAAGCCAGCTGCTTTGCGCGTGAAGCGCAGCGGGAAGAGTCATGAAGAAGCTTGAAAAGGTAATTACCGCCGCCAGTTTCTGGAAATTTCTGACCGTCAAAGACATAGGACACCTCTCTCATCAAATATTGATCTGCTCTGGTTTGCTGCTGTTTTTGTTTATCAACAGGGAAACAGTTTTTCTCATGCTGCCGCACGGCAATGAATTTGCTCGGCTCAAATCCCCATGGCCTGCGGCTTTGCAGGGTCTGCCCATTGGTTGCAAAATCCATGGTAATCCGAAAGGTATCGTTTTCATCAAACTGACTGGTCAGCAAACCGTTTATCCAGCTGCCGTTGACATCAACAGGGGTTGATCTGGCCGGGGTGGCGGAGAGAAGACTTTTTACCGCATCGGTGGACGAGGCGGGGCCGATGATAATTGTGACGACGGCGATCAGGACGTCAATGAGCGGATTGTTTTTGATGATATGGATAAGCCTGGCGGAGAAAGCATCTTGTTTTTTCATGGTCCGTGATCTGTCCTCCCATGTCAAACATTAGTAGTTTTACATGGCAAAAGGCAAGGGATAAACTGCCAAAAAAATCGCATGACAAGTTTGTCATCTGCCGGGCGGGGCAAAAAGGATTTTGCCGAAACATCGCGGCAGGTGGAAATTCAGTTCATCCACCGGCGACCAGGCTGCCCAGTGCGGGTGGGAGGTTGCATCGCCGCATTTATAAAAATTGGCCCGCCAGACCTGTCCCTGGATCTCCCCCAGCGGCCCGGCATACTGTTCCAGCAGGGTAAACGGAAGAGAAAATTCAATGAACCAGGTGATGTCCGCAGTTATCTCCGGCTCCACCACCGGCTCAGGCAGAGAATGATAAATGCCGACCCTGCTGCCCTGTTCGCCTGTCATCCTGGTAAAATTCTTGAAGCCGTGCTCCACCCGGGTGGGATCGACAATGTAGGATGCCAGCATGGTCCCGCCGCAGTTGAATTCAAAGTTAAAGTAACCGCCGTCTGGTTTCGGCTGGACAAAAAATTCAACGCAGCTGTCCTGGTAAACCGGTTGCTGAAATTGGGTATGGACACAGCGGACATAGCGGTCTCTGACGCGGAAAAATCCATGCAAGGCCGCGGGACTGTATAGCAGTTTCGCCTCGGTCTGCGGACGATGGCCGGTGCTTTCCGGCCGGAAGGCGGCAATGGGTAAAGCAGGGGCCTGTTGCCAGACGATACTGTCCCACTCTTTCTGCAGCTCCAATGCACGGGGCACGGACAATACGTTGTATTCAGGGATTACCATGAGCAGTCAGGAAAAGTCATCGGGTATCAGGGAGGGCCCGGGATGGGCTGGGTATGCCAGTCGGGCGGTTTGTGACAAAAAGGCGGGTTCGGCCACAGGTTGTCGACCCAGCTCCGCTATTCAAGTGTCTCATAGTTTTCCGGCCGAAACCGCGGTGAACAGACACAGTAGAAAATGAGATCAACGTCGCCGGTATTGATGATCCGCTGCGCATATTGAGCGGGGATTCTGACCACATCCCCCGCTGATACATCCGTCGGCTCCATTCCCTCCACCTCGGCCCGGCCTTTGCCTGCCGCAATGATATAGCGCTCCGTTGTGCCGCGCACACGATGCCAGGCCGTGGCCATGCCGGGCCTTACCCGGGCGCGGGCGATGGAAACCTGCTCGTCGTCCGGGTCGTTGGCAATTTCAGCAATAAAGCAGCGCTCATCGGTCATGAATTCCTTAACCGACGCGTTTTTTTTCACTTCCGCGTGCATCATTTTACCATTATTACCCTTTCGTTTAAGGGCAGTTGTTGCAACAGCCGTCACTGGCCGGGCTCGATATATCCTGTGCCGTGGCAGGTGGGGCATTGCACCTCGGGCGTGCACTGGCAGTCCTCCCAGTTATCGCCGTTCTGGGTCCCTCTCCATTCCATGCTGCATTCGCAGGTGCCGGCAATAACTTTTTTCCCCTGGCATGCAGGGCAGGTGGTTTTGGTTTCCTGTGTCATGGTCGTCTCCTTTTGCTGTGAAAAATTAATTGCAACCGGTGCCGGACTGATCCAGGCGCCGGGGCGGTTTGCTATGGTCTCTCGGCTGAGGTGACGGCAAAATTATACAGCCGCCAATGACAGGCTGTTTTAATGAAACCGGCTTCCTGCAGCCAGGAAAAATGACCCGTTAAGGTCATCGGGTGATCTTTTTCACGATGTTTTGCGTACCAGAACTCCGCGTCCTCCCCCTGGGCCGTTATGAAATTCTTCCAGCGGCGGCAGTGATCCTCTGTCACGTCCTGGTCTTCATCGATAATGATATCCCTGGCAATAAATTTCCCTCCTCTATTAAGAGCTGAGTAGATGTCCTGATAAAAAGTTCTTCTTTCCTGCCAGGTGAGGTGATGCAGGGTGAGCCCGGCAAGGATGATATCATAGCCGTTGCCGATCGGATCAACGCGGAAATCACCGGCTTGCAGAGAAAACCTGTCAGCAAAGCGGGCCAGTTTTTTCCGGTAGGCCTGCAGCATGCTTTCCGTCAGATCAAAGCCGACGACACGGGCGCGGGGGAGCTTGGTGAAAACCAGTTCCGAGAGAATGCCGTTGCCGCAGCCCAGGTCAAGAACACGATACTCCCTGTCCTCATCCGGCAGCAGATCCTGTATGACCCGGTGCTGGAAGAGATATTGGGGGACAAGCCTCACCATCAGTTCTTCGTATTCATCCGCCTGCCGGGCAAAATGTTCCTGTACCTGGTGCTGTTCCATGCTGCATCCTCACAATAAAGCCATTTTTTATAAATTTACTCATAAAATGCGGTAAAAGTAAGGTAAAAAAAGATAATTTCGAATTATTCAGCTGTCAGGATTTATTTGAGCGAAATCAGAGTTCTTTTAGTAAGAGGGCAGCTCTTTATGGATAGGAATGGCGGAATAACAGAAAAGTTGGATAACCCTGTCCATAGAACCTCTTGCAATCGGTATAAGATCAAAAAATACATTAGAAATCTAAGCGAACCTCCAGAAAAACCCGGTCATTTTCACCGGCATTCGCCATTGGTCCGTTTCCGGATTGATAGAAGATCATGCCCCCTGTCATGCTCCAGTTGTCGGCCAGATCATACGTTGCGGTAAAACGCTGCAGTGCCCCGTCCTGGGTCCGTTCTCCCATGATGATCAGCAGGGCGGTGAGATTCAGCCTGTGGTGTAACAGATCGCGGGTGATGCGCAGCGCGGCCTGGGCCGCATCTCGTTGCGGAAATTCCGGGGAGTCCGCCAGGATGTGGCGATAGTCGTGCAAATGCCGGTTGATCAGGTCAACGCTGATGGCGGTGTCGGAAAATCCCCTGAATTCGATGCCGGCCAGCAGGTCCGTGCGGCTGTAATCAGTATGGTAATCGGTCAGGAAGCGCAGACCTCTGAAATGGGCGGCTTCCAGGATGTAGAGAAAATTGCCTTGGGCAAGGTTCATTGCGGCTCCGGCCATTTTGATACGGCGATGCTCCCGGGTAAGAGGGGCGGTGGGAACGATGGTGGTCTGATCATTATAGACATCCGCGCCATACAAGGAGATATCCCAGCCGGAAAAGATGCCCTGCACCTCAAAGGCAAGGCAGGTATTGCCAAGGGTGACAGCCGGTTTCTCTTCCGACGGGGCGGGTACAGCGAAAGGATAGAAGTCAGAGCCAAAGGGCGGCAGTTTGTCAAAGCGATGTTCGTGAACGGCGATAAGGGAAAGCTGCCAGTTGCTGCGGAAATAATCGAGTTTGCTCATGGTGGTGGGCAGCCGCAGATCCTCAATGTCCGTGAGCCCTGGTTCCCGGTTGTCCAAGGGGTTGAGAATATCGGTGACCCGGAAATTGTCGGAACGTCCCCATACCACTATCTGACGGCCGAGCTTCACATCAAGACTTTCGGTGAGCGCCCCCTGCACAAAGGCCTCCCGCAGTTCAGCCTCCCATTCATATTCATCCAGCACCTCAGACGTATAGTCACTGCGGCCATTGAGGGAGTAGGAAAAATCGTATGCCCCCTTGGCAGAGGCAAAGAGTCTCCACTGCCACAAACGGTAATCAGCCTCAAGCTGCAGCTCTGCCCGCAGCCGCGACAGGCCGCGCCAGTCGGTCTCTCCCGCAGTCGGGGCATGATGGGCGGTATTAAAGTTTGTCCCCAGTTTGGCATAACCGCTGAACAGGCTGGCAAAATCGTTGTCCGGAGTGGTCGTCTCCCTGCCGGGGGGAGAAACTTCCTCAAAGCCGCCGAACAGATCAGACTCAACTGCCGCTGCCGGGCCGGCCGTGAGTAGAAGCAATCCGCCCATCACCCAGGCCAATAGGGCGGCGGGCTTACAGACCTTTTTCAAGGGTGCGGACCGTGAACAGCTTTTCATCCACCGCTTCCTGGTTATAGCGGACATTATCAAGGGTGAGTATGGTCCGGTGCACAACAGCATCTCCTTTTCTCGCAGTCATATGGATTTCCAGACTGGTCCAGATGTTGTCCACCAGCTCCATCCGTTTTACGTCAAAATACTTGCGCAGGCCCCCGTCCTTGACAAAATGGATGGCGCGCACCACCATGAAGTTGTCCTGTCTGACAAAGAGGATTGAACGGGTATAGCCGTTTTCCTCAATCACCCGGGTATTGCCGGGCAGGCAGTCGATGACCCAGGTCTGCTGACCGTACACGGTTGCCTCTTGCTGCTCCTTGTTGAACGAATAGGTGTAATCGTCGAGGCGTCTCTTGGTCAGATCGGCATAGCTGAAATCAGAGCCCATGAAACTGCCGCTCTTGTCGCTTGCGGCAATCCTTTTGGTTTTTTTCAGGGCCGGCAGATAGAGCCACTGGTCATCGTCACGGCCCGCCTCATCGTAGTCATGGGTGAGAAAACCAGTGTCCTTGACATCGGCCGGGGCGAGAAAAAACATCAGGCTGTACCGGTCATTGCCTTGGTCCAGGCCGAAAGAGCGGATGGTACGGCTGCGTTTTTTCCCGTGCTTGTCAATGAGAACCATCTGTATGTCGGCAGTGGATCGGTCCCCGTCGTCCCGGGCGTCCACCTGCTGCATGATGGATCTGACCCGGTTAGCATCGTTTCCGGCATGAGCCAGCATCGGCAGCAGGCATAATAAAAAGATGATGGGAACGGTCTTGCTGGTCCGACTGGTCTGACCAGCCGGACCAGCAAGATCAGTAGGACCAGTCAGACTGACCAGACTGAGCAAAGCCGGCACCAGGAAGAAATCTGCGGCCAGGGCGAAGATTACCGCACAGCCGGTCAGCAGGCCGTAGCGGACGCTGCTGGCCAGATAGGCAGTGGTGTAGATGAAAAATCCGCCGCACAGCACCATGCTGGTGATCACCATGGCCCGGCCTGTGGTAAACATGGTCTCGCGCACCGCAGTTTCCACAATGCCGCTCTCTTCAAAAGCCCGGCGGAAATGGTGTAGAAAATGGATGGTGTCATCGACCACCAGGCCCAGGACAATGCTGCCGATCAGCATGGTGCTCAGGTCCAGGGGGATATTGAGCATGCCCATCAGGCCGAGAATAAAGATGATGGGCACCACATTGGGGATCATGCTGAGCAGACCGATGCGTACCCGGCCGACCAGCAGTACCATCAGCAGGGAGATCACCACCAGGGCAAAGACATAGCTCTTGGCCATGCTGGTGATGACTTTTTTGATGATCTGCATGAACAGGGCGATGTGGCCGGTCAGCGTCACCTTTTCGCCGGGGAACTGCTTGGCGAGATAGGCCGAGATCCGATCAATGTAATCTTTGTAAAGGACCGCATCGGTCCATGGGGCCAGGATGGAGAGACGTCCGGTCTGATAGGTGCTGTTCGCGAAATCCTCCAGGTCATCGCTGCCGCCTGATTCAAAGAGAATGAGTTCCTGGGCGATCAGCTCCCGGCTGGCGGGCACAGTATAGAATTCATCCCGGCCCTCATGCAGGGCCCGGTTGGTTTCCTTGAGCACATCGGCCAGGGACCAGGCCTTGGCCGCCCGGATATCCTGCACCTCCATGGTGGGAATGGTAGCCGCGGCCTCGCTCATGCGGCGCTGCAGGTCAGGAGCCTGCAGCCCGTTTTCGCGACCCGTATCCACCAGCACCTCGAGCATGACTGTGCCGCCGTTGACCCTGTCCAGCAGTTCCGTGGCTACCCGGACGGGAGAGTCCCGGGGGAACCAGGTCAGGGCGTTATGGGCAAATTTGACGGACAGCGCGCTCCACAAGGCACCGCTGACAATGATCGCCGACACAACGGATACCAGCAGCGGCCGCCTGGTGGTGACGGCGGCGATCCAGGTAAACAGCCGGTCTGCCAGGGGCAGTCTTTCCGTCGCCGCGGCATTACCCGGCCTGATCGGAAATATGGCGATGAGCGCCGGTAGCAGGACCACGGTATAGAGCAAGGCCAGCATGACGCCCGCCGGGGCCACAAGGCCGAGGTGGGCCACATTGTCCAGATCGGCCCAGGCAAAGGAAAACAGGCCGCAGGCGGTGGTGACGCTGGTCATCAGCACCGGCAGGCCGGCATAGCCCATGGCCTCGATAATGGCCTGCTGCTTGTCATTGGTCTTACGGTACAGACGGTAGAAAATCGTCATAATGTGCACGCTGTCGCCAATGCCCACCACCACGAGAAAGGACGGCAGGATCTGGATGACCGTGGTGATGGGGATGCCGGTAAGGCCCATGATGCCCATGGTGCTAATCAGCGACAGAAAGACGATGAGCAGGGGATAGAGCACTCCGGATATTCTGCGGAAGAGTGCGGCAAGAAAAAGGACAATGAGCAGAAAGGAGAGCGGGACCATGGTGCGCAGATCGTTGGCAATGCTGCTGGTCAGTTCGGCCACCACAAAGGGGGTGCCGGTCAGATGAAAATCAATGTCTCGTCCCTGAAAGCCGGCCGCCACCTTGTTGATCGCCCCGGCGATCTCGATGCTCTCCTCATTGCTGAGATACCGGTGCTCTGCCGGGGTTTCTGTCGGGGTGTCATCGGCAAATCCGGCCAACAGATCCTTTTCCTCCACCGGTTTGACAGCCTGTGCCTTGATGAGGATGGAGGTCATGGACCTGTCAGATGAGACCAGCAGTTTGTCATAGAGCGGATAGCGGCCGATCTGGGTCAGCAGGCGCTCAAGCTCTTTTTCTGTCTGCGGCGGCTGGGGCATCAGCTCATCAACCACCAGGGTGTCGCCTTTGCCGTAGACGATGCGACCGTTGACCAGGCTGATGATGTCGTCTAAGTAAGGGATCTTTGCTTCCAGCTCGTGGTGCAGTTCATTGAGCGTAGCGAGAAAATCAAGGGTCAGGCCATGGTGCGGGCGCATGGAGATGATGAACATGTCGTCCTGGCCGAAGGTGTCCCGGAAACTGTTGTAAGCGATCAGAGCCGGGTCATCGGCGGCAAAAAAGCTTTCATCGCGGGTGTCGATGGTGAGTTTTGTCATCTGCCCGGCCAAGGCGGCGGTCAGAAGAAAAATAAGCAGCAGGGCAGTATATCTGCGCCGGTAAACCAGGGCGGCGAGCCGCGAGAACCAGTTCTCGAATTTCTTATGCACCACGGTCATTTTCCGATACTCTCCTTTGGGGTCAGAATGCCGGTCAGATGCTGCCGGGCCGTGACGGAGAGCCAGCCGAGCGCCATGTCCAGCGTCATGTCAGGATTCCTCAGAAATTCCATCAGCACACTGAAATAGAGCGAAAAAAGCGATGATGCGGCAAGCCGCGCATCCGCATCAGGCCGCACCGTACCCTGCGCCTTCTCCTGCTCGATCATGGCCCCGAAAAATTGCAGATAATCCTCCAGTTGCCTGGTCAGATAAGGATTTTCACCCTTCGGTTCAAAAGTTGTATCCCTGATCAGGACCCGGTAAAGTTCACGGTCGTTATCATAAAAGCCGTACATGCAGCGGGCGATGTGCATGAGCCGGTCATGAAGGGATACCCCAACCTGGGGCATGGTGGCAACAGCACGGGCAATGGTGTGTTCGATGTCTTCGTACAGGGCCGCTTCCAGCAGGGCGGTCTTATTTTTGAAGTGGACCACCACCGATGCCGGCGACACCCCGGCCTCTTTGGCAATGTCCCGCATGGTGCACTGTTCCGGCCCTCTGCTGTGAAAGAGTTTCCGGGCGGCATCCAGAATCAGTTGCCGGGTCTCAAGTTTGGAGGTTTCGCGGCGGCTCATGGTGTGTAGATCGTGTTAAACGTGTTTGTTTGTTAAACATGTTTAATATTAAGAAGGGGATTGTTTCCTGTCAAGACAATTTTGTTCAGGGGAAATGCAGAAATCCCTTATGATGTCTATCTGGAGGTATGGAGGAGCGGAAAAATAGTTGCTCCAGCAATATCATTTGGCAATATTTTTGGGATATGATAGTTATCTGGAAACCATATTGATTGTTAGTTGGAACGTTTAAAATCATGGGGAAAAGGAATGCCGGCCCCAAATCTTGCGATATTCAGCGTTTTTGTTAAATTAAAATCAGTGTGGAACCGGAATCAGGAGCCAGCGTTATATAGTACTATGATGAAAAAATTCCGAAGCGGAAATCATGCCTCTCCAAACCCTGATCCTTGCCTCTCGCAATCATCCTCGCCCAACATTTCGAGATGAATATAAAAAAATGAAAAAAATAACCGATACGTTTCGAGTCCTTTTGCCTTCTCAATGCCGTCACCTGCCGACTGTCATCATCCTTTGCCTTTTCTCGCTGCCTTTGACCGGCATGATCACCAACATTTTTGCCCAAGAAACCGAGCAGCAGCAAAACCTTCCCCCCGTTCCAACCGTTGAAACCCTGAGCACCACCCCCACAGTCCCGCTGGATGCCCTCTATGGCTACCTGACCCGGGAGATGGACCGCCTGACCGATGGCACGGTGGTTTATGACGAGTATGACACCGGGGCGGCCGGCTTTTATCCCATCAACTGGTCGGGTGACGTGAACGATCTCACCCTGGCCCCTGACAGCCGGGAAAGCCCATTTTCCGGCACTACCTGCCTGCGCATCACCTATCAGCCGGCGAAAAGAAGAGGATGGGTCGGGGTGACCTGGGCCTTTCCCAATGTGAGCGGAGGAAACTGGGGGGAGCGGCGCGGCCGGGTACTGGTGGGGGCCACCGAATTGACCGGCTGGATTCGCGGAAAAATCGGCGGAGAGCAGGTCAGGATTGAGGTCGGTGGCATTAATGAGAAGGGCCGCAGCAACTCCGAGCGGCCCAACCGCGACACCCTGACCCGGCTGAAATCCGAGCCAAAACTCCTGAAACTGACAACCAGCTGGCAGCCGTTTAAAATTTCGATGCCGCCGGGGGCAAACCTCACCGGGGTGATCGGCGGGCTCTCCGTCTTTTTTGATGCGGGGAAGAACCGCCAGGGCGCAACGGTCTATCTCGATGATGTCAGGTACAACAATGCGGACCCGAAAATGCTGCGTCTGGTCAGGTCTTACCGGACAACAACGGGCAAGGAGGACAAGTCGCTGCGCAACGCCGCCTTTCTGTACGACAATGCCCTGACCATGTTGGCTTTTCTGGCCAAAGGGGACACGGACAGTGCAAAGCGGGGAAAAATCATGGCCGATGCCCTGGTCTGGCTGCAGAATCATGACCGGCATTACCGGGACGGCAGGTGGCGCAATGCCTATCTGGCCGTTCCGGTCGATCTGCTTGCCGATGACTCGGCCCGTCTGCCCGGCTGGTGGCAGATTCCGACAGACGACCAGGGAAAGCCAAGCAGCTCCGCCGTCTGGGTGGAAGACCGATACCAGGTCAGCTCGGATACGGGCAATATGGCCTGGACCGTCATCGCCATGCTGGCCGCCCATCGTAAGTATTCTCTGCCGGGCCGTGACAAGCCTTACCTGCGTGCTGCTCTGCAGGGGGCGGAGTGGATTGAGCGCAATTGCCGGGTCGATGAGACAGCCGGCAATCCTGATACATTGGTGGGCAAAGGCGGTGGCTATAGCGGCGGTTTCGACGGCTGGGAGGACGACGGTCACGGCAGCGGACCGACGCGTTTACTGTGGCGCAGCACCGAGCACAACATCGATCTCTTTGTTGCCTTCATGCAGTTGGCTGATGCCGCCAACGACCCGGTCTGGCTTGAGCGGGCAAGGCATGCCCGCAGCTTTGTCCTGAAGATGTATGACCCCCAGGAGGGGTATTTCCTGGCAGGGACCAGTGATCTCGAGGGCACGGTCAACCGCGATGTGGCGCCGCTGGACGTGCAGACCTGGAGCGTACTGGCCATGGGCCATGATCCGGAGTTCCGCAGGGTCATCGGCTGGCAGGATGATAAAGTGCTTCCTGCCCCCATCCAGTGGCTTGAGGCCAATGTGCGGGAATTACTGCCGGAGCCCGCCTGTGAAGGCGGCTTGGGTTACCGATTCAGCCGGGAAGGGACGGGGGTCTGGACTGAGGGTACGGCCCAGGTGGCAGGAGTCTACAATTTTCTCGGCCGCCAGGAGCAGGCGGAGCAGATCATCAGCTATCTGGCCAGTCCGGTCTTTGTTGCCGAGCGCAAGCCGGGCGGAGACCCGGCGCTGGGCATGTATGCGGCCTGTCCGGATAAGGCTGAAACAGGTTTTATGAGAGACATCGGGGCCTGGTCCGGGCAGTGGACCTATCCCAGGCGGCTGCATATCGGCGCAACCTCCTGGTACCTTTTTGCCAGACTGGGGGTAAATCCTTTCTGGCTGAAACAGTTTCCCAAGTCACCCTGAGACCATAACGTTCCTGTCTTTGCCGGCCAAACCTCAATTTCATCTGCGCGAAGCTGGTGGCAGAGAAAAAAATCTGTGCTTTTCGTGCATTCCGTGGTGAAAATTTTTACACCAATCCCTGATCCAGCATGGCGTCCACCACCTTGACAAAACCTGCGATGTTGGCTCCGGCCAGGTAGTTGCCGGGCTCGCCGTATTCCCCCGCCGTATCGAGACAGGTCTTGTGGATGGATTTCATGATGATTTTCAGCCTGCCGTCAACCTCCTCCCGCGGCCAGTTGATACGCATGGAATTCTGGGCCATCTCCAGGCCGGAAACCGCCACCCCGCCGGCATTGGCGGCCTTGCTCGGGGCATAGAGTACCCTGTTGTCCAGAAAGATGTCGATCGCCTCCGGGGTGGATGACATATTGGACCCTTCGCTTACCAGGCTGACCCCGTTGCGCACCAGGTTCTGTGCATCCTGCCGGTTGATCTCGTTTTCCGTGGCGCTGGGCAGGGCGCAGTCCGCCTGGTGGTTCCACAGGGGATTGTAGCCTGCGTTCGGATCTCTTTCCGTATACACCGCCTCCGGGTACTTGTCGGCATATTCCCGTATCCGGCCCCGTCTGATGTTTTTCAGGGTTTTTACAAAGGCGAGTTTGTCCGCGTCTATCCCCTGCTCATCAAAGATGCAGCCGGAAGAGTCGGACAGGGTCAGCACCCTGCCGCCGAGTTCAAGCACCTTTTCCGCGGTGAACTGGGCCACGTTGCCTGCCCCGGAAACAAGGCAGGTTTTGCCGGCAAAGGTCTGGTTTCTGGTGCCAAGCATTTCCGCGGCAAAATAGACGTTGCCGTAGCCGGTGGCCTCCGGCCGGATCAGACTGCCGCCCCAGTTGAGGCCTTTGCCGGTGAGCACGCCGGTGAATTCGTTGCGCAGCTTTTTATACATGCCGAAAAGAAAGCCGATCTCCCGGGCGCCGACGCCGATGTCGCCGGCCGGGATATCGGTGCTTGCGCCGATGTGGCGGAAGAGCTCGGCCATGAAACTCTGGCAGAAGCGCATCACCTCGTTGTCCGATCGGCCCTTGGGGTTGAAATCGGAGCCTCCTTTACCGCCGCCCATAGCCAGCGTGGTCAGGCTGTTTTTAAAGACCTGTTCAAAGGCCAGAAATTTGATGATGCCGAGATTGACCGACGGATGAAAGCGCAGCCCGCCCTTATAGGGGCCCCGGGCGCTGTTCATCTCCACCCGGAAACCGCGGTTGACATGGACCTGGTTCCGGTCATCCATCCAGGGCACCCGGAACATGATCACCCGCTCCGGTTCGGTGATCCGCTCCAGCACGGCGCTCCGGCGATACTGGGGATAGCGGTCAAGCACCGGTTTGACGGTCTCCAGCACCTCCTGCACCGCCTGGTGAAATTCCCTCTCGGCCGGGTCCCGGTCCTTGATCTGCTGCATCAGCTCATTCATCCTGTTATACCTCGTAAAAAGGGTAAAACGACACGAACATCAGTGAAGTATTTGCAGATACTAGCACAGATAGATTGGTAAGCGAAAGAAGAAGTTTGCCTGCATATTCATCTAATTATGGTGATTTTCAGCCATTGCCATTACAATGGATAAAGTATTTTTTCGACGAACTCACTTGCGCAACCGGGATACCTGTAAATGGAAAATGTTACCCTGGCCCTGGCCGTACTGCTGGCCGCAGGAATGCTGACGGCAAAGGTTGGACAGTTGCTGAAACTGCCATCCGTCACCGGCTACATCCTTGCCGGTCTGCTGCTTGGACCCTCCGGCTTCGGCATCGTTACCATGGAGTCGGTGGGCAATCAGCTGCACCATTTTACCCAGATTGCCCTCATGCTCATTGCCTTCGGCATCGGCGAACAGATTGAAGTCAAACGTCTGCGGCAGTCGGCCAGAAGCATAGGTGTCATCGGGGTTTGCGAGGCGATGGGGGCGCTGATTTTTGTGGCGTCCGTCTCTTTTTCCGTGGCCAGGTCATGCGGTCTCGACTGTCTGGACTGGGGGGGCGATGATTACCTGGTCCTGGCCCTGCTGCTGGGATCTGTTGCCGTGGCCACCGCTCCCGCCACCACCCTGCATGTCATGCGGGAACTGAAGGCCAAAGGGCCGCTGACATCGACCCTGATGGCGGTTGTCGCCATTGATAACGGTCTGGCCATTATTTTTTTCGGTGTGGCCATGTCCTTTGCCGGACAGATTGCCGCGGGCAGCGGTTCAGTGGCCGGCGCCTTGCTCGGCAGTGTGCTGGAGATCTCTTTTTCGCTCTCCGCCGGCCTCCTCACCGGGCTGGTCATCTCCTTTGTGCTGCATCATCTGAAGCGGCAGGACGAGATGCTTACCGCCGGACTGGCCCTGCTGCTGCTCTGCGGCGAGGGATGCCGGGTTTTTCACCTGTCGCCGCTGCTTGCCGGCATGGCGGCAGGTTTCACCGTGATCAACCGGGTGACCAGGGATGTCCGCCTTTTCCGTGCCCTGAACGCCTTCGAGCCCCCCATTTATGTGCTTTTCTTCACCCTTGCCGGCAGCCATCTTGACCTTGCCTCTCTCGGTAACGCGGGTTGGCTCGGGCTTGTCTATTATCTGTTCAGGATTTTCGGCAAATACTTCGGGTCTTACAGCGGGGCATTTTTTACCGGCGCACCTCTTGCCGTGCGCAACTATCTGGGCCTGGCCCTCATGCCCCAGGCCGGCGTGGCCATCGGTCTAATCTTTCTGATCAGCAGTGATAAAAATCTGGCCGTTTTTTCCGCCATCATCACGCCGGTTGTGCTGGCCGGGGTGGTGCTCTCCGAGCTTTCCGGACCGGTCTGCGCCCGGCTGGCGGTGGAAAAGGCCGGGGAATCCGGCGAGATTGGCGACCATGACCTGCAGCACGGCGGCAGAACTGAAAGGGAAAGGAAGAGTAACGGCGGCAAGCCGGCCGAGGAGTTTTCCCTGGCGCCATGGACCTGGGAAAAACTCATTCCCCATCCCATGCCTGACGGGGTGGTGGCCTTCGGGGCCAAGCAGTCGGTCAAAGTGAAAGGCCTGGCCCGCATGGCAACGATTTTTGCCCATCATTACAATGCGCTGCCCCTGTCGGTGCGGGTGGTGCAACCATACAGCAGAGAATATATCTTTAATGGCGCCATGGATTCTCTTTTCAGCGGAGAACGGGAGGAGGTGGAAAAACTCGGCTACGAACTGCAGACGGAACTGGTGCCGGACAAGGATATTGCCTCCGGGCTGGTGGCAGCGGTGGAATACAACGACGCCAGGGCGGTTGTCCTTGGTTATCCCATTGAAGGGACCTTTCAGAGCTTTCAGGAGATTCTGGAGAAAGTGGCGAAAAACGTTGCCTGTCCGGTGGTGCTGGTCAGGTTTTATGGCGAGCTGCATACGGAAAGGATCCTGGTGCCGGTGCGGAGCCTGGAGGAGTTGAGTGATGTGGGGCCCATCGTTCATGCCCTGTCACGGGTGGGTGAGCATCAGCTGACCATTCTTTACCTGTTGTCCGCTGATGAATCTGGCGAGAGAGTAGAATTTAAAAAGCAGCAGCTGGCAGACTGGGTGAAGCGGCTGAAAATCACCTCAAAAATCACCTTACAGATCGAAAAGACGGAGGCCCGGCAGGAAACGATCCTCAAGGAGTCGGAAAAGCATGATCTGGTGGTCATGGGCACATCGAAAAAGAGTGTGCTGAAAAAGCTGTTTTTCGGCTCCTTAGTGGAAACGGTTTTCAAACGGATCCGCAAGCCTTTGCTGATTGTTTACCGGCCGGCCAACGAGGCCCTGCTGGCCGAAAGAAAGCTGGCTTGAGTTCCCAGAAGGCTCCTTAAATTCCAATAACGGAGACCATGATGGTAACTATGTCACAACATACCGTTAATTCGGTAAAATAAATCGGGGAGAGCCATGGATTCAGATTTGATAAACTCACATATGCTGTTGGTGAAAGGTCAGGACTTTGAGTCGTGCCGAGACAATGTGCTGCGTTTTTTTCATAATACCATTCTGGTGAAATACGACCGGGTGAAGGTTATTGCCGAGGAATCGGCGTCCGGCCTGCGGGAGGACTTCATGAAAATTCTGGAGTCCGGGGTGGGAAAAAACAGGCAGCGGGTGGAGCAGTTGCTCACGGAATTACGGCAGGAGGGATTCGGCGACCTCAGCAAGTGGCAGAGCATGCCGCAGGGCTATCCCAGCAAAACCGTCCATGAAATCGCCCATCTGCTGGACGGTTTTTTCGGGATCGATTCGGCATTTTATAATCTGATAGACGACTCGCACTGGGTATCTGCGCAACTGCGGCAGGAGATGGGCAGATACCCGGAGCGCTACTGGCTGATCAGGGCGGACGGCAGTTCACAGCTGCCGGAGTTTGACAGAGTTCCGTTTCTGCGCCGTCACGGCAAGGAGTAAGCGTCCTTTTTTTTACGGAGCCAGGACAATGGGCAGATACTCCGGCTGCCAGCGTATGTTGGTGATCAGTTTGTTCAGTTTTTCCGCATCGTTGTCATGCTGGAAGTCGCTGAAGGCGCAGAGATGACCAACATTGGCCTTGATGGCGGTAAGGCCCACGGCCTGGGCCACTTTGAGGCTTACGTTCCGCAGTTCCGCAACCGGCGGCAGCAGTTCACCCCTGGCCATGGCCTCGGGCTGGACGCACTGTGAAACCGCGTGGGCGGCGGCGGTGAAAAAAGACGGCAGCACCTCCTTGGCCCCTGAGGCAATAATGCCGAGCCCAACCCCGGGAAAGACAAAAACGTTGTTGCACTGGCCGATAGTGAAGGTCTTGCCGTTGTGCACCACAGGCGGGAAGGGGCTGCCTGTGGCGACCAGCGCCTTGCCGTCGGTCCACTGATAGATATCTTCGGGCAGGGCCTCGGTCATGGAGGTCGGGTTGCTGAGCGGCAGAATGACCGGCCGGGAGGTATTGGCCGCCGCGGCCTGCACCACTTCCCTGGTGAAACAGCCAGACTGGCCTGAGGTGCCGATGAGCACGGTCACTTTTTCGTGCCTTACCACGTTTTCCAGGGTACCGTCTTCAGCCTTTTTCAGCCATGGGAGGCGAGACGGGTCCTTGGCGAATTTTTCCTTGTACGGTTCAAGTTTGCGGCCCGAGGTGACCAGCCCCTGGCTGTCCAGAGTGTAGATGCGGCTGCGCGCCGCTTCCGTGCTTAAACCGTTTTCAATCAGCGCGGTTTCGATCTGTTCGGCGACGCCCACCCCGCCGGCCCCGGCCCCGTGGATCAGATAGACCTGATCTTCCAGCTTCTCTTTTTTGATGCGCATGGCGGTGAGTATTCCCGCCAGGGTGACCGCTCCGGTGCCCTGGATGTCGTCATTAAAGGAAATCAGGTCGTGCAGGTAGGCGTCCCTGATGGCAAAGGCGTTCTGTTTGGAAAAGTCTTCCCACTGGCAGAGGGCGTTGGGAAAAACCGCCCGGAAGGCCTTGGCAAAGCGCTGCACGAAACGCAGATATTCGCTGCCGGAGAGTCTTTCATGCCGCCAGCCCAGGTAAAATTCATCGGCAAGCAGCGCCTTGTTGTTGGTGCCCACGTCAAGGGAGATGGGCAGGCAGTGCCAGGGGGCGATGCCGGCCCCCTGGGTGTAGAGCATGAGTTTGCCAAGACAGATGGCGATGCCGCCGGCCCCCTGGTCGCCGATACCCAGGATCCCCTGGTTGTCCGTCACCACCGCCACCCTGATGCCCTGGTGTACATAGCGGCGCAGGATATCTTCCGCCTGGTCGATGTTGCCGGGATACAGGTGAATGCCGTTGGCAGTGCGGAAAATAGATGAATAACGCTGGCAGGCAAGCCCCACGGTGGGGGTATAGATGATGCCCATGTAGGTTTTGATATCGCTGCGGAGCAGGGCGTGGGCCAGGGTCACATTGCGGTCGAAAAGGGCGCGGATATAGATGAAGCGTTCAATGTCATCTTCCTTGTTCTTCACCTTTTCGGCACTGTTGAACACCTGGTTTGCCAGAGAACGGGGCGAGGGCGGCAGGGCGCCGTCAAGACCCAGCCTTCGCCGTTCCTCCTCGGTGAAGGCCGTGCCTTTGTTGACGAAATTGAAGTATTGCAGGGCCAGGCCCGGTTTTTTAGCAATAATCGCCTCGGTGTTACCGTACTCGCCGTACTTGAATGCATAGATATCTTCTGTCATAGAGCTCTCTCAGTTAAAATTATTTACCGAAAAGACCTTTCAGGGCATCCATGGCCTTCTGCATGTCCTGATCTGATCCCTGGTTTGCCGGTGGTGCCTGCTCGCCGGCGGCCCCGGCCTGATTCATGGCATCCCCGGTCTGTTCCTGCATCTTCTGAGAGGCATCCGGGGATTTCAGCGTATCAATGGTGGATTTTGCCATGGCCCTGGCTGCCGCATCAGCCTCCGTGTCATGGGTGATCTCGATGCCGGCGGGCGGGGTAAAGACGCTGTCGGCCACAGCTACCTCATTGACCTGGGTGGCCACTGTGGAAAAATTCATGCCCATCATGGCAGTATCCGATTTCAGGGTGATATCGGTGCCGTGGATGGAGTAGGACCTGGTGCCGGCAACGGACACGAGATCACAGCTGTAACCCAGGATGTTTTCGGCATTCTGCTGCACGCTGCCCTGCATGCCCTGCATGAAGGAGGTGCCCATCTCCTGGACATTTTTATTGACCATGTCCTTTTCCCCGGATGACAGCCGGTTATATTCCTCGATCATGAATTTCACCGGATTGGTCACCTTGGTGCCGGTCCCGGCCTTCATGTCGATGGTATAGACCCAGTCAGGGTTGGTGATTTCAATCTGATCCGTTTCCGTGGTCATGAACATCATCTTGGCCGTTGACTTGCGGTGGCTTGATCTCTCTTTGCCATAGTCGCGTATCGAGAGGGTTTCCGAACCGGTCTCGGAACCGGTGATGCTGTAGTGGATGGTTGCCTCCTTGAAAGGCAGTTTTGTCTCCCAGGGATTTTGCTCTGCGGCGGCGGTGGTGCAGAGGGCAAAGCTGATAAAAAGAGAAAGCAGGAACAGGGTAAATCTTGTTTTCATAGTCGGCACCGGATCATTTAAGTATTGTTGTGTAATGAGTAAATTTGCCTAGATCATACTGTTAAGGAAAGTTGAATAACAAGCTAAAATTATGCCTTCAGTTCAAATGCGGCGCTGAAAAGCTTGCGGGTGTAAGGGTGGACGGGGCTGGCAAAAATTTCTGCGGCCGGACCGCTTTCAACGATCATACCGTCTTTCATGACCGCCACTTCGTCAGCCAGGGCCCGGACGACGCGCAGATCGTGGGATATGAACAGATAGGTGATGGAGTATTTTTCCTGCAGACTGCGCAGCAGGTCGATAATCTGGGCCTGAATGGTCATGTCAAGTGCGCTGGTCGGCTCATCGAGTACGATGAATTTCGGCTGCAGGGCGATGGTCCGGGCGATGGCGATCCTTTGTCGCTGTCCGCCTGAAAACTCATGGGGATAGCGGTCAAGCATTTCATGGGTGAGCCCGACCTCCTTGAGCACCCGTTCGACGGTTTCACGCCTTTGCCCTTTGTTCTGCCCTTTATGGTGCACCTTGAGCCCTTCCTCGATGATATGAAAAATCGTCATCCTGGGTGACAGCGATGAAAAGGGGTCCTGGAAGACAACCTGCAGTTCCCGCCGCAGGCTGCGCATCTCACTGCTCGTTCTGGCCAGCAGATCCGTTCCCAGGTAGCTTATCCGCCCCTTGCTCCGGATGAGCCGCAGGATACCCATGCCGAGCGTGCTCTTGCCGGATCCTGATTCACCGACAATGCCATAGGTCGTCCCTTCCCTGACCGTCAGGGTTACGCCGTTGACCGCCCTGATCTCTCCCACCTGGCGTTTGAAAAAACCCCGTCTGATGGCGAAATGGCAATGGAGATTTTCAATGGTGAGCAGTGGTTTGCCGGCTTTTTTATAAGCGGGTTCGCCTTTGGGCACACTGTCAAGCAGTTTGATGGTGTATGGGTGCCGTGGTGAGGCAAAGATGGCCGTGCATGGGCCGTGCTCGACGATGCGGCCCTGGTGCATGATATGCACGGTGTCAGCGATTTTTCTTACCATGTGCAGATCATGGGTAATGAGCAGGATGGCCATGTCAAGTTCCTGCTGCAGATCCTGCAGCAGGGCAAGGATCTGGGCCTGAATGGTCACGTCCAGGGCCGTGGTCGGTTCATCGGCGATAAGCAGTTTAGGCCGGCAGGCCAGGGCCATGGCGATCATCACCCGTTGCCGCTGCCCCCCGGAAAGCTGATGGGGGAAGCTGTGCATCCTGTTTTCCGGGTCAGGGATGCCGGTCTTGGCAAGCAGCTGCACCGCCTTGGCCCTGGCCTGTTCCTGTGTGAGCTTCTGGTGGTGCATCAGCGGTTCAATGAGCTGGTCGCCGATGGAGTAAACAGGATTAAGCGAGGTCATGGGCTCCTGGAAAATCATGGCAATATCATTGCCCCTGATTTTCTGCAGCCCGGCCTCGCTTTTGGCAAGCAGGTTCTGCCCCTCGAATATGATTTCTCCCCGGCAGCTGAAAGACTGGCGGTCAAGCAGCTGCAGAATGGAAAAGGCGGTCACGGATTTGCCAGAACCTGATTCACCAACCAGCGCCATGGTTTCTCCCTGCCTGATGGAAAACGACACATCATGGAGGACCGGCTCAAAACCGTCCTGGGTGTGAAAGCCTGCATTGAGGTCATTTATCTTGAGAAGCAGATTATTCATACCTTCCTCGGGTCAAATGTTTCCCGCAGCGCCTCGCCGATAAAGATCAGCAGAATCAGGGTTCCCACCAGCACAACAAAGGTGCTCAGCGACAGCCACCAGGCGTCTATGTTGGCCTTGCCCTGGGCCAGCAGTTCCCCGAGACTGGGGGTGGGTGGGGGAACGCCAAGACCGAGGAAATCCAGGCTGGTCAGGGCAAGAATGGCCCCGGACATGCGGAAGGGCAGAAAGGTGATGACCGGGGTCATGCCGTTGGGCAGCAGATGGCGGACCATGATGGTGACGTTGCCCACCCCCATGGCCTTTGCCGCCATGACATAATCCAGGTTGCGGCTTTTGAGGAATTCCGCCCTGACGTAGTCGGACAGTCCCATCCAGCCGAACATGGAGAGCAGGATCAAGAGCAGCAGGAGGCTCGGCTTGAAGATTGATGAGAAGATAATCAGCAGATAGAGTTCGGGCATGGAGCCCCAGATCTCAATGAAACGCTGGAAGAAGAGATCGGTTCTCCCGCCGAAATAGCCCTGGATCGCCCCGGCCACGATGCCCAATAAGGTGCCCACCCCGGTAAGCAGCAGGCCGAAGACGATGGAAAGGCGGAATCCGTACAGGAGACGGGCCAGAACATCCCGGCCCCGGTCATCGGTGCCGAGCAGGTTTTCCCTGGTGGGCGGGGAGGGTACGGGAACAATGAGGTTCGGGTTGATTGATGCGTAACTGTGAGGATTAAGCGGGAAAAAGGCCTTGTTGCCGTTAGTGGTGATCTTGTCAAGAATATACGGGTCCCGATAGTCGGCTTCGGTGGCGAAATCGCCGCCAAAGGTTGTTTCCGCATAGGTCCTGAACAGCGGGCAATAAAAGGAACCGTTGTAGATGATGAGAAACGGCCGGTCGTTGCTGATCACTTCGGCGGCCAGGCTGATGGCAAAGAGAATGGAAAAGATGACCAGGCTCCAGTAGCCGCGCCTGTTGCTCTTGAATTTCCGCCAGCGCCGCTGGAAGATGCTGTTTTTTGTTTTTGTCTGTGGCGGCATATTGTTTTCTTTACTGCTCCATACTCTCAAAGGTGATGCGCGGGTCAACCACCACATAGCTGAGGTCGGACAGCAGGCGGGATATCAGGCCGATAATGGTAAAAAAATAAAGGGTGCCCAGCACCACGGGATAATCGCGGTTGAGGATTGATTGATAGGCCAGCAGCCCCATGCCGTCCAGCGAAAAAATGGTCTCAATCAGCAGACTGCCGGTAAAAAAGGCGGTGATAAAGGAACCGGGAAAGCCGGTGATGATCGGAATGATGGCGTTTCTGAACACATGGCGGTACAGCACCCGGTTTTCGCTCAGGCCCTTGGCCCGGGCCGTGAGCACGTACTGTTTGCGGATCTCTTCCAGGAAGCTGTTTTTGGTGAGCAGGGTCATGACGGCCAGGCTGCCCACCGCACTGGAGGTGATGGGCAGGACCATGTGCCACAGGTAATCAAGCACCTTGGCCAGCGGACTGAGTTCCGCCCAGTTGTCCGAGACCAGTCCGCGCAGCGGGAAGATATTCCAGAAACTGCCGCCGCCGAAGAGGACGATGAGCAGAATGGCCAGGACAAAGCCGGGGATGGCGTAGCCGATGAGAATCATGGTGCTTGAAAAAACATCAAAGCGTGATCCGTCCCGTACCGCCTTTTTAATACCCAGGGGGATGCAGACCCCGTAGACGATGAGAAAGGACCAGAGACCCAATGACATGGATACCGGCAGTTTGGAGGTGACGAGATCCACCACGGTCCGGTGATGGTAGTAGGATTTACCGAAGTCAAAGACCAGGTAATTGCCCATCATGGTAATAAAACGCTCAACCGGCGGCTTATCGAAGCCGTACATGGCCCTGATCTCCTGGATACGTTCCGCGTCAAGCCCTTTGTTCCCCTGGTAAATACTGGCAGCGCCGCTGCTCACCTCGGCTCCGCCGCGGGAGGAGCGCTGCATGTCGGCAATCATTTTCTCCACCGGCCCGCCCGGCACGAACTGGGTCACGGTGAAGGTGATCAGCATGATCCCGAAAAGGGTGGGGATCATGAGCAGTATACGACGGAGAATGTAGGAAAACATATGTAAGTGCCTAGAATGCCTAAAGTGCGCTAAAGTGCCTGAAGTGAACTGAACTTAAAACTTTAGGCACTTCATTTGCCCTTCTCCCACCAGGTCATCAGCAGTTGAAAGGGGGTGTAATAGAGAGGAAGAGTCTCCGGCCGGGAAAATTTGTTCCAGAAGCTGAGCCGGTAGGTGGCGAGATACCAGTTGGGGATAAGGTAATAATTATACCAGAGCACCCGGTCCAGCGCCTTGCAGGAAGCGGTGAGTTCCTCCTGGGTGGTGGCGTAGATGATGCGGTCGACCAGTTGGTCCACCACCGGATTTTTGATGCCGATGATATTGCGTGATCCTTTGCGGTCAGCCGCTGCCGATGTCCAGAAGTCGCGCTGCTCATTGCCCGGTGACTGGGACTGGCCGAAGACCTCTACCGTCATGTCAAAGTCAAAGTTCTGCAGGCGCTGGACATACAGCGCCTGGTCAATGGTGCGGTAGGTGGCATGAATCCCCAGAGTTTGCAGATTCTTGGCAAAATCCCCCATGACCCGTTCAAAAGAGGGAGAAGAAAGCAGGATTTCAAAAGCAAATGGTTTACCATCCTTGTCAGTGAGTTTGCCGTTGTTGATCGTCCATCCCGCATCAGCAAGCAATTTCATCGCGGTGCGGAGATTGTTGCGCAGGGCCTGGGGGGAACCGGTCTTGACCGGGGTGATGGGGGTGGTAAAAACCTCGGCCGGCACCTGGTCCTTGAAAGGCTGCAGGATTTCCAGCTCCAGGCCACGGGGCAGACCGGAGGCGGCAAGCTCGGAATTGCTGAAATAACTTTGCGTCTGGGTATACTGGCCAAAAAAGAGGGTCTTATTGGTCCGGTCAAAGTCAAAGGCCATGCCAAGGGCCTGGCGGACACGGATGTCCTGGAAAAGCGGTTTGCGGATATTGAAGACAAATGCCTGCATGCCCTGGTTGTTTTTATGGGGGAAGAGTTCCTTGATGATTTTAGCGCTGTCAAATTGCGACCCCACCAGATCCCTTGCCCATTGCTTGGCGATGTTGACATGCATGAAGTCAAACTCGCCGGCCTTGAAGGCCTCCACCGCCACGACCTGGTCCTGGAAATATTTGAAGGTGATGGTGTCGAAGTTGAACATGCCCCGGCGGCAGGGGATATCATTGCCCCAGTAAGCCGGATTTCTCTTGTAGGTGATGGACTTGCCATGTTTGAAATCACTGATGATATAGGGGCCGCTGCCCACCGGCGGGATCATGCCCGCTGCGGCAAAGTGATGTTGCTGGTAAAAGGCCTTGGAAATCACGGGAAGCTGGCCGGCTATCATGTGAATTTCACGATTCGGCCGGGCGAAATGAAAACGGATCTGGCTGGCATTGATGATTTCGGCGTGACTGATGTCCTGGTAATAGGAGGTGAAAAAAGGATGGGCGTCCTGGCCTTTCAGGGTTTCCAGGGAAAACTTGATGTCTTCGGGGGTAATGGGTGAACCATCGGAAAAACGCGCCTCTTCATTCAAGGTGAAGGTAACGGACATCCTGTCTTCGGCAAGTTCGATATCTTTGGCGATTAAACCATATTGGGCAAATGGTTCGTCCATGCTGGGAGAGGCAAGGGTTTCGAAGACAAGTTCGGTCAGGCCCTCTGGCGGGTTGCCTTTCAGGGTAAAGGGATTCATTTTGTCAAAACTGCCCAGGGCATGGAGGATGACATTGCCGCCCTTGCCCGCCTTGTTGGAGGTGTAGGCAAACTGGGTAAAATCGGCAGGGTATTTCAATTTGCCGTCAATGCTTACGCCATGCGCCGCCAGGGCCTTGTCTGGCAGCAGCCAGCATGACGAGGCGGCAAGGAGGAATAAGAAGACCAGAAGAGAACAGGACCTGATTTTCATTTTGAACAACCTTTTATCGAATTTCATGATTTTTTATTCAGCTGTAATTTTTTGACCAATGACAGGGAACAGGTCATGACATTGGCGAGCAGGGTGAGGATATCGACATCGTGGTCGTTGAAATGGCCCTGTCCCTTGTTGATCACCTCGGCAACGCCGATTATTTCACCATTGATATGGAGGGGAACGGCAAGGATATTGTAAATTTCCTCGCCGCCGGGATAGGTGCTTTCCCAGGCAACATCGCCAACGGAGGATTTGAAGACAAAGGCAGCCTTGGCATGGCGATACACCCAGCCGGAAAGTCCTTTGTCTACCGGACTGGATCTGCCTTCGAGCAGTTCTTTGTGGGGCCCGCAGTGAATGGCGATGATCAGTTCGTTTTTCCGGCGATTGGCCAGCATGAGTGAGCCCGACTCGCTGCCGAGAAGTTTGACCGCCATTTCAATGATTTGCGGAAATACCCAGGGATCATCATAGAGGTTTTGCGCCAGGATCGATATCTGCAGCAGGGTGAGAAGTTCATCGCTGGTCAGTTCCTTGGTGAGCTGTTGCGGCAGCAGTTGGGAAAGCAGTCCGGTGCGGAGTGCGCGTGGATTGACTGCCTTCATTTCCATGAGGATATCCCCAAGCCTGGCCTGACCTGAATTTCTTGATCGCAGCCAGTCAAGCAACTGCTCACCGATATCTTCCTGTCCCGCGGGTTGCCGGGTCTGCCCTGCCAGTGCCGTCTTCCCCTGCTGTTGCCTGGACAATGCCTCAGTGAGGACATCGGGATGGACCAGGCCAAGCTCCTGCAGGATATCGCCAAGTCTTTGCCATTGCACCCGGTTGCTTAAAAGCTGACCGGAAATATTAGCGATGATGCTTTCAAAGTAGGGATTTCTGCCGTCGGCGAAAAATGCGACAAGATAGTTGTCCATTCTGTCAAACAGTTTCAACCTTGGCAAAATAAAATTCTCATAGAATTCCGGGGTGGTGTTGAGCATTTCTTGAAAGGAATCATAGACATGGACAGCCCGTTTGCGGAGGTTTCTCCTGCCTTCCGCTTCGTATGCCTCCAGAAATTCATCATGGAGATCATGGAGGCGCCTGACATAGTTGATATCGGCCATCTGGGCAATGAGATCTGCCGAGGCGACCATTTGGGCCATGACCAGCTGCTCATCGTTTTTGAAAACGGTCATGTCGGGTTGCTCGCCGAATTCAGTGGCCTCAATAATCCGGCAGATGAAGGTGATGTCTTTTTTGCTCCACCTCTTTCTGCTGAGATAATTGTGGGCGAGATCACGGCTGCGGCCGACATGGGAGAAGGTATACTTGCCCCCTTTGCCCTGCCGGTCATCTTTTTCTTTCAAGTAGCCTGAGTCATGCAGCAGCGATGCGGCGATGCCGGCGAAAAAAACGGACTTGGCAATGGGCCGGTCAGCATTGACCTTGTTCCATCCGCATGTCATGCGGGCTGTGGCAAGGGCTACTGCCAGACTGTGCTGCAGATTATGATAACCAACCTGGCAGGCCGCAAATTGCGGCCACTCACCGGCATAGAGGGCGGTGACGTCGCTGGAGAGTTTTGCCAGTTTTGCGTCAACCCGGCCGTATACCCTTTGGCAAATGGAGTATATCTGCTCAATCATTGTCTGTGGGGATGCATCAGATTGTTCAGGCGGCAGATTTGCGGGTAAGGGTCGATGCTTCTTTTTCTGCATGCGGAATTTGGCTGTAAAATAAGCTGATAAAAGAGTATTAAATGACAATATATTGATTTTTATAGCATATTATTGGCCGGATACAAACTATAAAAAAATTGATTAACTTCACTGTATCTATTAATGTTGTAATCTCGCATATTCCGGTCTGCCGGATCGGAATTTTTTACTGTTTCATTTGGAGGAAAAGAGAAAATGGGTAAAACCATCACAGAGAAGATTTTTGCGGCCCACAAAAGAGATGTTCCCTCGGATAATAATGTCGTGCTTGATATAGATGTGGTCATGTGCCACGAGATTACCACCCCTATCGCGGTCAATGATCTGAAGGCAAGGGGGATGGACAGGGTTTTTGATCCCAAAAAGATCAAGGTGGTGATCGACCATGTCACGCCGTCCAAGGATTCCAAAACCGCCACCCAGGCCAAAATTTTGCGTGACTGGGCCAGGCGCAACAATATAACGGATTTTTTTGATATCGGGGCAAACGGGGTGTGCCACGCCCTGTTCCCGGAAAAAGGTTTCATCCGCCCCGGCTACACGGTGATCATGGGGGACTCGCACACCTGTACCCACGGGGCCTTCGGCGCCTTTGCCGCGGGCATCGGCACCACGGACCTGGAGGTCGGCATTTACAAGGGGGTTTGTTCCTTCCGCCTGCCGGAAACGATGAAGATCACAATCACCGGCAGTCTTGGCAAGGGGGTGTATGCCAAGGATATCATCCTCAAGATCATCAAGGAGTTGACCGTAAACGGCGCCACCGACAAGGTGATGGAGTTCTGCGGCCCGGTGGTGGACGGCATGAGCATGGAATCCCGTATGACCCTGTGCAATATGGCAATCGAGGCCGGCGCCACCTGCGGGGTGTGCATGCCTGACCGCATTACCGCCGAGTACCTCTGGCCCTTTATCCAGGATGAGTATAAGGATATTGAGGCCGCGGTGGCCGATTTCCGCAAATGGCATTCCGATGCCGACGCCAGATATGTGGCGGCAAAGACCTTTGACGTATCAAATCTCGTGCCCCAGGTCACTTACGGCTTCAAGCCGGATGAGGTTAAGGATATCACCGATATGGCGGGAACAAAAATCGACCAGGTTTACATGGGTTCCTGCACCAACGGCCGGATTGAAGATCTGCGGGTCGCGGCGGCAATTCTCAAGGGCCGGAAAATTGCCGGCAATGTGCGGGCCATTCTGTCTCCCGCCACTCCGAAGGTTTACAGCCAGGCCATGGAAGAGGGTCTTATCAAAATATACATGGACGCCGGTTTCTGTGTGACCAATCCCACCTGCGGCGCCTGTCTGGGCATGAGTAACGGCGTGCTGGCTGCCGGCGAGGTCTGCGCCTCAACGACGAACCGTAATTTCAACGGACGAATGGGCAAGGGCGGGATGGTTCACCTGATGAGCCCGGTGAGTGCGGCGGCGGCGGCGGTGAGAGGCGCGATCGTTGATCCCAGGGAGATGATGTGATTGATTGCGGAATGCGGATTTCGGATTTGGGATTGAATACGAGGCAGTCTTTTCAATACCAAATCCGCGATCAAATAAACAAACTAACTAAACATAAATGGCGGGCTGATGGAATTTGCATGATGTGTTGCGGGTTACTTTTTCCAATCCGCAATCCGCAATCCCAAATCCGCAATCAAATGAGGTTTTTATGAAGACATTCGGTGGTCCGGTACTTTTTCTGGACAGAAGCGATATCAATACAGATGAGATTATTCCGGCTAAATATCTGACGGAAAATTCCAAAGAGGCATTAAAACCCTTTATCCTGGAAGACCTGAAGCTGCCGGGATTTGATCCCGCTCTACATACCAAAGGGGCAGGCGTCATCGTCACCCGTTCCAACTTCGGCTGCGGTTCCTCCAGGGAACACGCTGTGTGGGTTTTTGAGGTCAACGACATCAATGTGGTTATTGCGGAGAGCTTTGCCAGGATTTTCCGGCAGAATATGTTCAACTGCGGCATGCTGGCCATTGAGTTGCCGAAAAAAGATATCGATGCGCTTTTTGCCCTTGGGCCAGGCGCAACCGTCTCGGTTGACATGGATAAAGAGACCATCATCGCCCGCGGCAACGGAGAATTCACCTGTACATTCACGCTGAATTCTTTTGACCGGGACCTGGTGCTGGCCGGTGGCTGGTTGGCCTATGCTGATAAAAAATATTAATCCGCTATCATCCGCAAGTTAAATCTGGTGAACCTGTAAAAAGTCTTTTTCCACCACGGAGAGCCCAGAGATCGCATAGAAATATTTTTTTATTACAGTTTGTTAGCTCTGTGAGCTCTGCGCCCACTGTGGTAAATTTTCAGTTTTTTCGAATTCATCAAAGTTAATTGGTGTATTTTTTGTCAGGAATTTTCCGATTTGCTTGACAAACCTGAAAATTATTTTCAGCATGATTTAATATAAAGGTGGGTCGGCAACCCCGGGATGGCAGGTGATGGCTTGTCAGGCTTTTTTGTTCTTGGGTAGTTCGTTTTTATGGAATAAATTTCAATAATTCCAGAAAAATGGATAGTGTTGTTCGGTTTTATTAAATATTGCAGTTGTTTCATTTCCTTGCTGGACAACTTACCCATTGAAAACAAAGGCATTTTTTTCTGTTTGGTGCTTGCGCCGTGTGGCATCTGATTTGCTGTGTATTTATCGGATAGACTCTGGAAGTCTTCCAGCGCCAGATTTTCCCCAATTCCCGGATTACGCATTGGAAAAATTATCTAGGGAGGAGTGAAGGTGAGTAAAAAAACTACATTAAGCATTGCTGGAATCCTTTCAACAGCTGTCATAGCTGCATCAGGTAGCACGGCAATGGCTGCAGATGTTGATGTTTACGCAGAGGGCGCCTATACTGCTGCTGTTTTGGTTGTTTACCTGTACGCTGACATCAACACTGATCCTCTGGTCAGTGCCGGTGTCAAGCTGACCTATGATAAAAGCAAATTCTATCCCGTTGACCCGGCAACTGATCCTGCCGCTTCTGCCCCGATAGCAACAAAAAATGAAGCAGACTGGTATTTCGGTACGGCTGACGGTACCAGGTTTCCCTATCAGGATCCGCAAATTGACACCAATTTGGGAGAAGTGGTTTTCATTAACGGCAAGATTGATGAGAATGCACCCATTGCCGGGGTCACAGGCACCAGGAAGCTGATCGGTAAAGTGACTTTCACCCGTTCTGAAAGCGGTACCCCGGACAAAGATCCGACCACGGGTAATGCCGCGGCCTATTTCGGCGCATCTCTGGGACTCGGCGTGGTAAGACCTGCGCCGGATGAGTTTGCAAATTTCGTCACAACAAGTGAAGCTGTGCTTGACTCAACCGGGGTTGATTTATCTCATGTCCGGATTTATGAGCGTGGCGATGCGAATGCTGACGGAGAGATTAATGGCGCAGACAGGAGTACTGTTGTTTATTATATGGTGAACGGCGGTGCTAATTACCCTTGGATGGATTGCAATGCTGACGATGTAATTAATGGCGCAGATCGAAGTTGTATCGTTTATAAAATCACTCATTAATGGTTGATCAGATAATTGGGGATGTAACTTAAGAGGAGAAAAATGAATAATTTGAAAGTGTTATTTTCGTCATTGGTCATCGTGATGTTTTATTCAGTCCCGGTATTTGGTTATACTGTTTATGTCGGCATTGACGATACATTCCCTGATTATTCAATTATTGATGGATTTCAGTTCGATGTTGCAACTGGTGTCAGTATTGCTGATTTAGATTTGGCGGTTCAATACAAATCCATTTCAGATGTTGACGGGAGCGGATTTCCCGGTGCTGTTCCAGATAACTCTTGGGAAGTATTAAAAACCTCTGATGGGGTGTATGGATACAATAGCTGGGGAACTGGGGATTTATCTGCAGGTGTAATTTTAAAGTTGACTGGCAATTCACCCTTTTCTCTGGAGAGTTTTTTATTATATAGCGATGATCAGCAATATGGATATTATCCAGGTGGTTTTCGGATTACTGAGATAAGTTTGGGAGAAGATGGAAAAGCATACGCATATAGTGTCCCAATCCCCGGCGCGGTATGGCTCCTCGGATCAGCTCTGGCAGGCTTGGTTGCCCTGCGACGTAAAAACAGCTAATTTCACTCCGGGCTGTCAAAAAAATATTTTCCCGTCGGACGGTGACATCGTTTGACGGGATTTTTTTTGCCATAATCGGCAGAATATTTTACGGTTGGAATCTCGATTCTTTACTCGTCTTAACAAAAAAATCATTGCATGACCTTTACGACAACAATTGAAAAACTGGTGATCGGCGGCAGCGGCTTAGGCCACCTGCCGGACGGCAAGGTGGTGCTCGTCCCTTATGTCCTGCCCGGCGAGGAAGTGGAAGTCCGGCCGGTCAGCAGAAAAAAGAATTATGTGGAGGCGCGGGCTGTCAAAGTTCTGCAACCATCAGCAGACCGGGTCAATCCTCCCTGCCCGTACTTTCCCCAATGCGGCGGCTGTGATTTCCAGCACGTCCGTTCCGCAAGCCAGGCGGATCTGAAAAACAGGATTCTGCTTGAGCAGCTTGAGCGGTCCGGCCTGAAGCAGGAAAGCAGCTCGTTTCTTCTTTCGCCCCTGCCGGCGCCACAGCCATTTCATTACCGCCAGCGCATCAGGCTGCATGTGGGGGAAAATGGGGAGCTTGGCTTTCACCGCGGTCAATCCCATGAGGTGAAAGCCATCAGCGCCTGCCTGCTGGCCGGGCCGCTTCTGAACGATGTTCTTGATTATCTGCTAAATACGTCACCCTTTGCCAAGGTTTCTTCATTATCAACATCTCTTGAACTGTTATTGAGCCCTGCCGAGGACCTCGTTGTTATTCTTCTGCATCTGTCCAGAAAACCGAGGCCGTCCGAACGAAAGGTGCTTGAGGAAATCGCCGCAGGCCACGGCAGCATAAAGCATGTGGTCGTGGCCGCGACAGGTTCAGGCATTGCTGATATATTCCCCGGTAATAAAGCCGCTGACGGGCAACCCCTGCTCAATTTTTCCCAGGCCATGCCCGCTGGTGGCAGCCTCAGGATGACCATTGAGCCGGGAGGATTCTGTCAGGTCAACTCAGAGCAGAATGAGCAGCTCATTGCCCTGGTGATGGAATGGGCAAAGGTTGATTTGCGACACGAGGTGCTTGATCTCTTCTGCGGGATGGGGAATTTTTCCCTGCCCCTGGCCCGGCAGGCCCAAGCAGTTGTCGGCATGGACCTGCAGCGCTCAGCCATCCGCAGTGCCAAACGCAATGCTGAGATTAATGATATTGTAAACTGCAATTTTTCCCAGAATTCAGCCCTTGCCGGGGCAAAAAGTCTTGCCGCAGGCGGGGAAAAGTTTGCTGTTGCCCTGCTTGATCCGCCCAGACAGGGATGTGCGGAGATCCTCCCGTATCTGCCGGAACTCGGCATTGCGCGGATCATCTATGTCTCCTGCGATCCGGCGACATTGTGCCGAGATCTCGTTCTGCTTGCACGGGAAGGGTATGAGGTGGAAAAGATGAAAATGGTGGACATGTTTCCCCAGACCCATCATCTTGAAACCATCGTTTCTCTGCGTCGTTCCCGTTAACCTTGCTCCGCCTGTTGCAGATAGAGCAGGGCGCAGCGGGCCAGGAATTCGGCGCCGATGGGCAGAACCCGTTCATCAAAATCAAAGATGGGGCTGTGGGCATTGGCATTGGGAAGATCTTCGCGTCCAGCGCCAAAGCGGACAAAGCAGCCCGGCACCTGTTTGAGGAAAAAAGAAAAATCCTCGCCGCCAAGGCTCGGATACGGTTGACTTTTCACCCCGTTTTCACCAACCGTCTGCCGGGCGGCCTTTCTTGCCACCTCGGAGATGACCGGGTCATTGATGACCGGGGGATAGCCGGCGGTTAATTGTAATTGTGTTTCAGCCTTGTACAGATCCTGAACCGCCAGCACCATACGTCGCAGACTGCTGAAAATCTTTTCTCGCGCCTCAGGATGGGTTGTGCGGATGGTGCCTTCAAGCACAACCTGGTCGGCAATGACATTCGAGGCGGTGCCGCCGTTGATTTTCCCGACTGTTACAACTACCGGAAAAACCGGATTTGTTTCCCTGGAAACCAGGGTCTGGAGATTTGTCACCAGAAAAGAGGCGGCCACAATGCAGTCAATGCTTTCATGGGGTTTGGCCGCATGCCCTCCAGGCCCGCGGATGATGATTTTAAATTCATCGGTAAAGGCGCAGATGAGTCCGGGCTGCACGGCAATTTCGCCAACCGCGTAATGACGCTCAATATGGCCGCCGAAGATGGCGTCCACACCCGCAAGCACCCCTTCCGCGATCATTTTTCCTGCTCCTCCCTCCTCCTCTTCAGCCGGCTGAAAGAGAAGAACGATCTGTCCCGGCAGCTGGGGTAGTCTTTTCAACAGGGCCGCAGCTCCCAGCAGCATGGCCATATGTCCGTCATGGCCGCAGGCATGCATGACACCCGGATTTTGAGAGGAGAAGGGCAGTCCTGTCTTTTCCGTGATTGGCAGGGCGTCCATATCAGCGCGCAGCGCCACCGTTTTTGTGCCGTGTTTCTTTTCGCCGAGGGAGGCCACGATGCCCGTGCCGGCTATGCCTTTTTTATAGGGGATGGCCAGTTCAGCAAGTTTTCCGGCCACGAACTCGGCGGTACGGAATTCCTGCAGGGAGAGTTCCGGATACTGATGAATTGCCCGGCGGATCTCGGTCATCCAGGCAACCAGTTGTTCGTCGGGGGTGAGAGGGGATGTCATTGCATGGCTTCCTCATAGGCATTTTTAGTGTCCGGGTTAAAACAGACAAAGAAGACCTCTGTTAAAAAGGCAATGCGCTCTGCGGCAATCAGCGTTTCCCGCACGGCAATTCGTGCCGCTTCATGCCGCGGAAAGCCGTAGGCGCCGGTGCTGATGGCCGGAAAGGCGACGGTTGCCAGGTGGCGGGCTTCCACAATCTTAAAGGTATTGCGGTAGCATTCACCCAGGAGATGCGTTTCGTCATGATTACCGCCACGCCAGATCGGGCCGACCGTGTGAATAATAAAGTGGGCGGGAAGCTTATAGCCTTTGGTGATCTTTGCCTCGCCGGTGCGGCACCCGTTTAATGTCCGGCACTCTGCCAGCAGTTCAGGTCCGGCAGCACGATGGATTGCGCCGTCAACTCCGCCTCCTCCCAGCAGTGAACTGTTGGCGGCATTGACAATGGCATCAACTGCCAGGGTGGTAATGTCTGCCTCAACCAGTTTGATGATCTCTTTTCTCATCAGTACCTCCGTAGTTTTCCATTGATAGCTCAAGCTCTTTTTTTATTTCATTTATCAGTATGCCGGGGGCGAGAACGCGGGCCATGCTGCCCCAGGAAAGGACCCATCTTTTGATCTCCAGCAGATGACTGGCAGTAAAGGACATAATGACGCTTTTGTCACTGTTTTCGTGAAGTTCCTGGCCTTGGTGCCATTTCCTTTCCAGGATGTAGGGCGCTGCCGCGGGTGAAAACCATATCCTGATACGGTATTTTTCATTACTCCATTGTACACCAAAACGATCCCTTGTCGTTTGGTGAAAGTCAAAGTCTGCGGGAACAGTAAAACAATGCTCTGTTAATTGCGCCTTATTGATGCGGGAGAGCGCAAAAGTGCGAATGCCCTGGCGTGCATGACAGAAAGCGATGACATACCATTCCCCCTGGTAACTGACAACGTGATACGGATCGATTTTGCGTGCCGTGATATTGCTTGTGCCGGGTTTGGCGTAGCTGATTATTAGTGATTGCAATGTGCGCAGGGCGATGAACACAGTTTCCCATACACCAGCCGGAATTATGCTGTAGGGGCTGATAAAAAAGGAGAATCTGTCATTGAGCTGGGCCGGGTCAATGGTGATTTTGTCCGGCAGGGATTCGGCAATTTTGGCAAATAGAGATTGCAGCCGGGGGTAAATCGGCGTGTTTTCATACTGCTTGAGGACCTTTTCGGCGATGAACACGGCAAAGAGGTCACTGTCGTTCAAGGGGATTGCCGGCAGGTGAAAACTCGCTTCCGTATAGTAATAGCCCCGCATTTTTGCGTCATAGGCCATGGGGGCATCAAGCATGTGGCGCATATAATCCAGATCCCGCTGGATCGTTTTCGCGCTGACCTCCCACTCCTCGGCCAGTGACATGCTGTTCGGGTAGGTCCTGTCCCTGATCTTCTTGTCAATAAAGAGCAGACGACTGTGCTGTGGTTTGAATTTTTTCATTTTTTTCTTTTATCCGTTCGATAGGACACTATCTGTCCTACCAGTGGCTGTATGTTGAGAGAAATGGCGCTGGAATGCAAGAAAAAATGAAAAATGGAGGGCATCATGGGAAGAATCATGCAGTCATGGACAGCATCTCAGGAATTACTGCCGGTAATTAATTTCAACTTTGCAGAAAAGAGGATAAAGGCCGACTCGGATGAAGCGAGGATGCCGTATGATGAGGCTCTCAGGGAGGGGTTGATCGAGGTTGTCCCGGTGGATTATTTTGACGGTGTGCCCCATGTGAAAATCACCAATAATTCATCCTGGAAAATATTGATTTTCAGCGGCAATGAACTGATCGGCAATATGCGCAGTCGCATGGTCAACATCTCCGTCACCCTGCAGCACAATGCCAGCGTGGTCATTCCGGCCTTCTTTCTGGCATCCACCTTTTTCTTTGATCAGGGCATGGTTTCCATCCAGGAATATCTCCATCATTTTAAGGCAATGGATAACCAGGCCGGCGTCGTCTTTATCGTCAACGGGAAAATTTCCGGGGAAAGATATGGTGATTTCCCTCTGCAGGTCGAAGTGTGCTACAATCATTATAATCTGGTCTGATATTGAGATGGGACGTTTGCTGATTCCCGGAGGCGCTTATGACTTTTGGCAAACGCAGTGCGGTGTTTCTTGCCCTGTCGATGCTGGCAGGTTGTGCCGGGGCCGGTCATGATCCGGCATCCACCACGGCAGATCGCCGTGACCGTTTGGTAGATCTCGGTAACGGCACCTGCCGGCAGACAAATAACGGCCTGATCTGGCAGGTTGATAAAAGCCGGCAGTATTCCTCCTGGCAGGAAGCAAGGCGCTATGCGGAAGATTTGGAGTTGGGCGGTTGCAACGATTGGCGTCTGCCGACAAAAGATGAGCTTTATATGCTGCATTATATTTCTGAACTGCAGGGTGATAACGACTGTAAGATGAAATTATCTGGTAATTTCTGGAGCATTACCGCAGGGCAGGAGGCAACTGCCGGCAGATGGGAGTCGTATCCCCTCTGCGGGGGAAATGAGTTCAGATATCTAAAAACGGACAAGGGGTTTGTCCGGGCGGTCCGGCCGTAAAGCATATCCTGTAAAATGATATTCCGGCGCCAATGAGATGGTTGTTGTTGTCTGATTGTTTTCATTCGCTTTTCCCCCCTTATTTTTTGTTGCGTCAACTGCTATTAAAACTTTTTCAATGCTTGAAGCATTGTTGATGCGAAGAAAAAGTATCGGCGTGAGTGTGATAAACTTTTTTTATAGCGTGCGCGCGCTCGAAACCGCTTGAGTGGGAAAGGGAACGGAGATTTTCTTGAAAATTCAGGCTGACTTATTGATTTTGCAAGTATTTTCTTTTTTCTTGACAATTAAATGGAAAAAGCTGTTTCATCTAATTATGTGCGCTGCATAAAGGTATGATTTGTGCAATTTGAAAAAACGGTATGCGATTCACAAAAAAATTTAACATGAAATATTTTGGACAAGTAACAAAATTGCATCGAAACAGTCACGGGTTCACGACAATCGAGCTTATTATGGTTATTGCCATAATGGGTGTCCTGATGGCCATCGCGATACCTAATTTTTCCCAGTGGATCGCTAATTATCGACTCAAGGCCGCAACCCGCGAGATTTACTCGAATTTTCAGAAAGCGCGGATTGAGGCTATTAAAACCAACAGTAATATTGTTGTTTCTTTTAACCTCGGTGCGGGAACATATCAGGTTTTTGTTGATAATGGTGGGACAACCGGAACGGCAAGTGATGATACGCAAAATGGGGATGAAAGAATTCTGGCCACTGTCACCATGCCTGCCGGTGTTGTTCTGGATAGCGTGAATTTTTCTTTTGGCAGCACTACTCCCGGGTTTACTCCGCGAGGTCTGCCTTTGAGCAGTAGAATCGGCAACGTGAGAGTAAGAAATGTGAATAATGAACTGTACCAGGTTACACTTTCTCTTGCAGGTGGTGTGACATTGGAGAGGCCATGATGTTGATAAGCATGAATCTCATAAAGCTGGAGCTGGTATTTAAGAAATGAGAACCCGTGTTGAAAACGTGCAGAGAGGTTTTACCCTCGTAGAATTACTTGTTACCATGCTTATTTCAGGTATTGTCATAACCTCAATTTATTCAGCATTCCAATCTCAGCAGAACAGCTATCTTGCCCAGGACCAGGTGGCGGAAATGCAACAGAATATCCGTGCCGGACTTGAGGTCATGACCCGGGAAATCCGCATGGCCGGATATGATCCCACCGGTACAGCCAATGCAGGGTTTGTGGCGGCAACAGGCCCACGCCTGAATTTTACGCAGGATATAACCGATAACGCCGGTACAGCAACTGATGGGGATGGCGACTGCAATGATTCCAATGAAAATATTACCTTCGGCTTTTCGAATGCAAATGACGCGAATACCGATGGAATAGCTGATAATGTGGTGCCGTTGGCAGGTGCGGCACCCCTGGGCAGGAATACCGGCGGCGGTTTTCAGTCTATTGCCAACAATATTGCTGCCATTGAGTTTTATTATACCCTGGCGGATGACTCACAGACCCTCACCCCTGCAAATCCGGCTGATATTCGGATCGTGCAGATAACGATTCTGGCAAGGGCAGCTAACGCGGACCGGAATTTTACCCATGGGGCAACTTACATAACCCCATCAGGAGCTGTCTGGGCGCCCCCAAATGATAATTTTCGGCGTCGTCTTTTGACCCAGAGGGTCAACTGCAGGAATATGGGTTTGTGATCATGAAAAATTTTCGCCAAGCCACAGCATTTTCCAGTCAATCCGGTTTTACCCTCATTGAGGTTCTGATTGCCGTCGCTATTTTTACCATCGGCATTTTGTCAGTGAATGCCATGCAGATAGCCAGCATAAAGGGAAATTCCTCGGCAAACAGGATATCGGAGTCAACGTCGTGGGCCTCTGACCGAATCGAGACGCTGCTCGGACTCGATTATTCAGACAGTGATCTTGATGACGATGATGGTGACGGTACAGGCGAGGATGCTGATAATGACGGCATTGATGATGACGGAGGGAACTTCGGTCTTGATGACACTGGCGCTGGTGCTGACCACCCTCCTGAAACATCTCCCGACGGCAAATATACAATTGAATGGAATGTTGCCGTTGATTACCCTTTCCCGGGGGTCAAAACAATTAAGGTTAATATTACCCGTCAGGAACAGGGACAGGCAAAAACAATCTCCATGACCTACATGAAGGCTGATTCCGTATAAGGCTTACAGGTATGATTCAGAAGAAAAAACAATTCGGGAATGAAGACGGCTTTGTGCTTGTCATTTCACTTTTAATTCTTTTGATACTCGTCATCATCGGTGTTGCCGCAACGACCAACACATCAATTGAACTGCAGATCGCCGGAAATGAAAAGGTGCATAAACAGACATTTTACCAGGCTGATGGGGGAGCGGAAATGGGTATCAGGCTCACTTACGAAAACGCCATGTGTATCAATATGGGCGGCTTTGCTGCAAGTCCCCCAGGACAGTTTCAAGTAATGACTCTGGACTTTGCAAGTCCGGGAGGATACCCGCCTCCTTCCCCGTCGGATATTGTTCGCGATGTGTTTTTCGATCCGAGTCAGGCTTTTGATAATGTAGCTCCCCACACCAATTTGACGGTCGGTGGCGTAACTGTGTTGAGCGAGGGAAGCGGCAGTGCCCAGGTATCAGCTTACGAAGGTTTGGGGCAATCATCCGCTGCCGGTGGAACCCATGTGCTTTATTTGATAAATTCCCAGCATAGAGGAGCTGTCAACAGTGAATCAAACATTGGGTTGGGGTGGAGGCTCAGTAGTCATTTGATTAACAGCGCCAGTTCATCTGATTGCAAATGCGCCAGTGCGGCTGATTGTTTTGATTGATATGCAGGAGGCGGTCATGATTTCATTGATATTTTCGTTTATTCAGAAGGCATCCCGGCGGCAGGGGTTACTTGCCGGCGCGATGCTGTTTGCCTTTTCAACTGAAGTTTGCGCTGACGTGTCAACCCACACCATCTCCGAATTTACCTCAGCACCCGTCAGTCTAATTGAAACCGCCGTCAGTCCTCAGGTGCTCATTAACTCATCACAGGACCATCAGCTTTTTTTCAAGGCCTATAATGACTATTCCGATCTTGACGGCGACGGGCAGGCGGAAACCACCTATACCCATTCGGTGGATTATTACGGCTATTTCGACAACCATAAGTGCTATGACTATAGTGTGGCGAACCAGCGTTTTGAGCCGGTGGCAATAACCGCGGACAAATACTGCACCGGCGCAGATGATGTCTACTGGAGCGGCAATTTCCTCAACTGGGCCTCCATGACCAGGGTTGACACCATCCGCAAGATCCTTTTCGGCGGTCACCGGCGGGTGGACACCTCCTCTGACACCGTGCTCGAACGGGCGTTTATCCCCACCGACATCCATGCCTTTGCCAAATATTATGACGGCGCCGACATCAATGATCTGGTCCCCTTTAACGTCAATACCAGCAAACCGACCGGGACGAGCGCATCAAGCGTGCTGATCGCCATCGGATCGAAGACTTTTGTCACCCAGGCGGGCACCTGGATCAAGATCGGCGATTATGTCCGCGTTGTTGATCAGGCCAATTCCGCCAACTATATGGAAGGTTGGGTGACGGCATTTGACAGCGCTGACGGCAATCCCCTCACGGTGAATGTAACGAAAACCGGCGGCGCAGGTACCCTGGCAAATTGGGGCATTACCAACATGACCAGGACCGGAATCACCCTTTGCAATGTCACGTACTCTCCTTTAAATGATGCTTCCCAGGAGTTATTGACCGCACCGCCGCTGATCCGGACCGCGGCAGGGAATTATGCCTTCTGGAGCGCCGGGGAGGTCACCCAGTGTCTGTGGCAGGAAGAGGAAACCAATGCCGGGCATGGCCTCAATTACAATAACCCCTATTACTCAGGCATTTATGCTTCCTTGGATAACCCAAGAAAGGCGGATGTCGGATTAGGGCCGGTATATGATTATGTGGCCCGGGTGCAGGTATGTAAGGATGCCGACGCCAATGGCGTTCTTGACCTGGCCACGAGCACGGAAAAATGCAAGCAGTATCCGTACGGCAATTTCAAACCAATCGGCCTGCTGCAGGTTTATGGGGATGAGGATAAACTGCTCTTCGGCATGGTGGCCGGCACATACGGCAAGGCGCGGACGGGCGGTGAGATGGTGCAGAAAATCGTCAACATTGACGGTATGGACGGCATGTGCCGGGAAATCAATCTGGGCCGGGACTGCAATGGCGACGGCGATGTGGACGGCGGCACGGATGTCGGTTTTGTCGATCAGGACGACTGGGTGGACGCCAACCACCATATCGGCGACGGCACCTTCAAGCGGGTCTATACCAGCGCAGGCGGCCCCATCGGCCACGCCACCAAGTCCGAGGGCATCATCAATACCTGGAGCCTTCTGCGGGTTTACGGCTATGAGTACGATGACTGGAGTTATGGATCAAACGCGCCGGGGGACAAATGCCCGCTTTCCATCAACTTCTTCGGCGACGCCAGCGACAGTGAATGCCATAACTGGGGCAATCCCTTTGCGGAGATTTATCTGAGCGGTCTCCGTTATTTTGCCGGCAATAATGCGCCGACTGATTACCAGTCCGGTGACGGCCAGTTTATTGAAGGTATCAACTACAATACCGGTGTCTGGGTTGATCCGCTGACCGTTGAAAACTACTGCGCCCGGCTCAATGTGGTCAATTTTAATTCCAGTATCATCTCGGCTGATACGGTTTTTCAAAGCGACCCTGCAGTCATCAAGGACCAGCTTGACACTAACAGTTTCGGGGTTGTCAAGGATCTCGGCTCTTCCAGGAATTCCCGGGAACTGACCGAGATTATCGGCCGTGTGGAAGGTATTTATCCTGATGCGGCGGACCCGGACAAGAAATGGTTTGTCGGGGAAAGCGGAGCGAGCCAGAACCGGAAGTGCACGGCGAAAGCGATCACCAACCTGGGAGAGGTGCGTGGCCTTTGTCCGGAAGGACCGGACCTGCGTGGCGGTTTCCGTATCGCCGGTCTTGCCTGGTACTCGCACGTCAATGACATCAGACCTCCCACCCTGACAGGAGGTAGAGGACTTGAGGGCATCCAGAAGGTTGATACCTATGCGGTGCGTCTGGCATCAGGAAATCCGGTGATAGAGATACCGGTTCCCGGTTCCGACAGCATGGTCACGATTCTGCCCTCCTGTATTGATAACGATAAGAGCGATTATGGCTGCACCATGGTTGATTTCAAGATTGTGGAACCGCACACCGAGGTGGGCGGGGTTGGCCATGGTAAATTCCTGGTGATCTGGGAAGACAGCCTGCAGGGTAATGATTACGATCTCGACGCCGGCGGCACGATAGAATACACCATAACTCCCACGAATATTACCATCTCCACTGGTGTTACCCTGGAGAATCTGGGTTACAGCATCGGCCACGGTTATGTAATCAGCGGCACGACCGAGGATGGTCTGCATATCCATTCCGGCACCAATGGCTTTGATTATACTGATCCCACGTCAATTGCCGGATGTTCAAACTGTTACGGAATAGCAGATGGCGGCACGATCACTTCCCGTACCTATACCCTGGGTTCCGCAACTGCCGGTCTGCTGGAAGACCCTCTCTGGTATGCGGCGAAATGGGGCGGCTTCGAAGATAGTAATGATAATGACGTGCCTGATTTAACAGAAGAGTGGGACAGTAAAATCAATGCCACCTGGGAGACCGGTTCCGACGGTATTCCGGACAACTATTTTTATGCCAGCCACCCGCAGCAGCTTGAAGAGGCGCTGAATCGGGTGTTTCTGTCCATTCTGGAAAGAACATCATCCGGAACCGCTGCCGCTGTCGTTTCAAATAACGTCCGGGGCGAGGGCGCACTCTATCAGGCCTACTATGAACCCTTGAAAAAAGATCTGGACGGCTTGCAGGCAAGCTGGATCGGTACGGTTCATGCGCTCTGGCTCGACAAATATGGCTATACCCGGCAGGACTGCCGGTCAACGGACAATATTGCAGCAGGTGAATGTAATTCGAATGGATTGCTTGACAACTATCTGATTGATCAGGTTGTGCAGACCTTTTATGATGAAGCGGAAGACCGGACCCGTACTAAGGTATTTACAAGTGACAAGGCGGATACCTTTGACCCGTATTTTCTGGAAGGTGTGGTGACAACGTATGCCGCCGGTGCGGTTACCCTGGAGCCCTACTCCATGGAAGGGGTTGTCACGGATTATAATTCCCGGCTTATGACGATAAATCCTTATTCCATGGCCGGCACCGTCACTGCCTATGACCCGGATACAGGTGCCGTGACCCTGGCAGTCACCGCTGGATCATTGCAGGGGCAGACCGGGGACAGCTTTGACAAGTGGCAGATTTACGACGAGACTTCTCTGCTCAGCGGGCGTAGTTTCACCACCATGTCTCTTGCCGACAGCGGCAGCCTTTCTTTTGTAGTCGATCCTATCGGGGACTGGATAGCCATAGGAGATGTCATGTCCGTTTCCACCTATAATCTCCGCGGGGAAGCGAATAAGATCTATGACAGCTGGGACATCTTCTGTCTCTCATCAGGCAGTGTCAGCACTGTTTCCCATGGGGTGACTCTTGCAAACACCGGGGAAATATCGCTGACTGTTGATGATGATATTTTTGCCGGATGTACCCGGTTCAAGCTGATGACATTCAACATGCACGGCACTGCCGGCAACACCTATGATGATTGGACTGTCGCGAACCTGACCACCGGTGTCGACGGAACCAGTTCATCTGCAGTAACCCTGGCTAATTCGGGCGTGCTTAATTTCTCGGTACTGCCTGCAGTGGCATGGGTACAGGCCGGTGATCGGCTGATGCTGTCCAATTTTCAGTTTATCGATAAAGAGCTCTATGAGATAGGTTACCTGTGGAATGCCCGGGAAGAGCTTTACCTGGATGGTCTCAGCGATGCCCAGGTCAAGTCCAATCGTCTTTATGGGGCCAGTGCGGACACCGGCCGCCATATTATGACATGGATAGATAAGGATCTTGATACAAACATCGATGGTGATGAATATGTCGAGTTTGAGGAAACCATGTTCGGCGCGGTGAGTTATGGATTTTTTGATGTTGCGACCGTGGCTGATGCGCAGAATATCGTCAATTATATTCGAGGGGTTGAAATCCCCGGTTTTCGGACTCGAAAAGTTAAATATAAAGTTGATGATGCAACCCCCAATGTCATGCGGCTCGGCGACATAATTAACTCAACCCCTACCATCGTTGCTGCGCCTCAGGAGGCGTTTAATGTTCTCTATAATGATGCCACCTACACACCATTCCGCAGACAGTACGCCGATAGAAGAGTTGTTGCCTATGTGGGAGGCAATGACGGATTGCTGCACGCCTTTAATGGAGGATTCTACGGCATTGTCAATGACGGCGGGGTTGACAAGGTTGCTTACCTTGTCAACGGCAAGAACTGTGCCACCGGCATGGCGGCCACCCCCCATCCGCTGGGAAGTGAAATATGGGCCTATGCGCCGTTGAATCTGCTCCCTCATCTGAAATGGCTGAAGGATCCCAATTACAACCATGTCTATTATATGGACGGGAAGCCGCGGATATTCGACGCCAAGATATTTGCTGCTAATGCGGACCATCCCAACGGTTGGGGAACGGTAATGGTGGTCGGCATGGGTTTCGGCGGCGGGGCCATGACCATTGACACCGGCGCAGACGGTTTTGGCCCGCCCCATCAGGCCAATGATGCAACCATGCGATCCGCTTATGTGATTTTCGATATTACCAATCCGGAAAATGAACCGACTCTGCTTGGCGAGATTCAAATTCCAGACGGCAGTTTCAGTTTTGTTTATCCGGCCATCATGGCCTTTGGTGATAATAATAAATGGTATATGATATTCGGCAACGGTCCGAACCAGCTTTCCACCGCGGCAAGTACCGCTAACGCCAAGATATATGTATTGGATCTCGATGAATTACAGCTTCCCGGCACCACGACGCTTGCGCCGACAGGCTGCAGTGTGGCGCCGATCGGTACCTCGGCAATGAGGATCATCACCTGCGATACCGGGATTGCAAATTCTTTCCTGGGCAGCCCGGTGGTGGTTGACTGGGATCTCGATTACCAGGCTGACACTTCGTATTTCGGCCTGGTTGGGGACGCAACGGCAACATCGGGCAGGATCATGCGCATGAACCTTGCTGAAAACAGCGCACCATCCTTCTGGACCGCGCCGGCAACTTTTGCCCTGACCAATCAACCGGTGGTGGGAAGGCCGTCGGTCGGCATTGATGATTATAAAAATAAATGGGTTTATTTCGGTACCGGCCGCTATTTCGTGATGGCTGACAAAACCAGTACCGCCATTCAGACCCTTTACGGAATCAAGGATGACGGGACCGGACTGGCTGTGAATATCGCAACCGACCTCATTGACTCAACCGATATCGATGTTTTTGTCGATGAGAATCAGACTATTGAAGACGGACCAATTTCAACCTCCACAGCCACACCGATTACCACCTTTCCCGATCTGGTAACAGAGGTGGATTCTCACAAGAAGGGATGGTACCTTGATCTGCCTCCAATAGTCGGTACGGCGGGCGTTGCCCCGGCCACCCGGGTTCTTGGCCAATCTGCCCTGCTCGGCGGTATTCTGTTCACCTCGGTTTTTCAGCCGAGCGATGATCCCTGTTCCGGTGAGGGGTATAGCCGTCTGTATGGGCTCTATTACAAAACCGGTACCGCCTATCCATCGCCAACAATTTTCGGCACGGAGACAATTGTTGTCGGCAGTGATGTGAAGTACAGGGCGCTGCCGTTTGTCGAACTGGGGCGGGGGCTCGCCACCTCACCGGCAATCCATTCCGGTTCAGGCAGCGGCGATACCTCGGTCAGCGTGTTTACCCAGATGTCCACCGGTGACGTTTTCCGCCAGGCTGCCGATACGGCGCAGGCAGTGCGCAGCGGCAAAACCTCGTGGTTTGAAAAATGATAATGGGTAAAACTGATGGTTTTCCCTTAAAATGACACGGCCAATGTTATTGGCGTGACGATTAATCAGAGAGATGATTTTACCGAATGGCGGTCGCACGGAATTTTGCGTGACCGCCATATTTTTTCTATGAAGAAAATGACAAAAATTGTCACTATGTGCTGACAAAAATTGTCATGGCCGGTGAGTGAGACCGAAAGTTTTCAGCATGGCTTGTTGCATTTTTTTGGCTGTTGATAAGAATGTGCGTTTTTCTATTAATAAAAACGAATAGTTGTGGTTGTTGGACGAACCGGTGTGGTAATTGGCATGAAACTGGCTATATCATAAGTTGAAACTCACACATCATGTCACGGATGACAAAAAAAACATAACCCGGAAGTTCAATCAAACAGGAGGCATATCATGATTTCATTGTTGAAAAAAATGCAGAAAAATAATCAGCAAGGCTTTACCCTTGTCGAGCTGATGATTGTTGTGGCCATCATTGGTATTCTGGCGGCCATCGCCATTCCGCAGTTTGCAGCCTATCGTCAGCGGGCGTTCAACTCTTCGGCCCAGTCCGATGTGCGTAACACCAAGACTGCCGAGGAAGTACTTCAAGCAGATCACCAAGTTTATGGCGCTTCAGAAAATGCTGCATTACCTGGTGCTGGAATTCCCGCCGGTGGTATTGGAGCAACACTTACCGGTCCGCTTGCCCCGTCCACAACAGCAGTTGCAGGTGGCGCCATATCGTCGACAAACGCAGCAGGTACAGACGTTGCTATTGGTATCGGCGTCGGCAATAATATTTTTCTGCAGGCTGATGTAACCGCGGCCGGTGGTGCAGGATCTTTCATTATCACCGCCCGTCATGACATGGGACCTCGCTCCTACTCCACCGACTCCGACACCACCGCCATCTACTATATTGATGATCCAGGCATGATCGGTTTGGGTGCTTTGACAGTCGTCCCCGTTGCTGCGACAAACGGTGCAGATGATTTGCTCGCTACTCCCTTAGCAGTTGGTATTACCGCTGATGTTGTAACCAATAACTGGACAGCGCAATAAATAATGTTGCCATGGAGATGCGTGTTTTCCTGCATCTCCCTTTTCAGCTGGATTATTCCTGGTTGCATAAAAGACACGGATTCGGGTCATCTCTGAATCCGTGTTTTGTTATCTCCCCTCATATCCCACCTTGCGCTGAAAGAAAAAAGTGATAGTCTTTACTGACATCTCAAAAACCTATACCAGGGAAATAGGGACAAAATCGCAGGCAGCCCTCAACGGTCTCTCCTTTACCGTGCACAAAGGTGAGACCCTGGGACTCATTGGCGCTAACGGTGCTGGCAAGTCAACCAGTATCCGCCTGCTCATGGACTTTATCCGTCCCAGCCAGGGGACGATCCGTCTGTTCAATGGTTCTCCCAGCGCCCCCCAACTTCGAGGCAAGATCGGCTACCTGCCCGAGATCGGCAACTTCCCGGCCAACCTCACCGTGCTCGATCTGCTCCGTTTCACCGGCGCGACCTGTGGAGTACCCAAAGAGGTTCTCAAACAACGCTCTCAGGAACTGCTGACTCTGCTCGATCTCTGGGAGGTACGCCGCCGCCCCCTGCGCGCTTACTCCAAAGGCATGCAGCAGCGGGCCAACTTCGCCATCGCCCTCATCAACGATCCGGAGCTGCTGATTCTCGATGAACCCATGAGCGGCCTGGACCCCATGGGCCGAAAAAAGATCATTGACCTGATCGGCCAGTTAAAAGAGGCGGGCAAGACTATCCTCTTTTGCTCCCATATCCTCGAAGATGTGGATCGGCTGGTGGATTCCATCCTCCTCCTCCATAAGGGGAAAAAACTTTTCCATGGCACACCGGCTGAACTGGCCGCCCAGGAGGATAAACCATCCATGGCTGAAGCCTTTGTCAGCCGGATTAAAAGGGAGGAAGCGCGTGCGTAAACGCATCCAGCGTATCAGCGCCCTGGCCCGACTCATTATCCTTGATGGCCTGCGACGGCATGCTCTGATTGGACTTATCCTCTTTGCCTTGGCCGGTACCACCGGCGGCCTGATTTTTTTTGATTTCATCCCCAGGGATATCGGCCGGGCCACCAATGATTTTCTCTTCTCCATCACCTGGCTCACCGGATTCATTTTTCTGCTCTTTCATGGTGTCCAGGTTATGGCGTGGGACAATGAGCGCGGGGCATTGCATACCTTCCTGGCTCGCCCTCTTTCCCGCACCGAATACGCACTGGCGCTCTATGCCGGGCTGGCTATTCTCTTGCTGGCGCTCAATATTGTCCTCGGGGCCTTAGGCTGGATGGTGCTCAACCTCATTAAGGATTCTGTGGCGACGATCTATTTTCCACACCTGTCGCTGCATTATTTTCTTCTGGCTGGTGCCGGCCTGTACTGGATCCAACTGATGATTCTGGCCATCATTCTCCTGCTCTCCAGCGCGGTACGGGGCAGCTTTCCCGTCCTGCTTCTCACCCTCTGTTACTACTTTATCTGTTCCGGCCTGCCGGTAGTGAGAGAGTCAATCAAACAAAAGCCTGGCGCCGCCACTCAATTTTTGGATACCCTGCTCAAATGGCTGACGGCACTGTTTCCTGATTTTTCCTGGCTGGATTTCAAAACCCTCGTCACTTCCAGTGATCTGGCTCCGGCTGCCTCCCAACTGACATTGTCCTTTGCCCTGGCAACACTCTATATCGTGATTGTCCTGTGGCTGGCCTGTGTCATCTATGAACGGCGAGACCTGCAATGATGATCATACGCGGGATTGTCCTTGCAGGGCTTATTTTATTCTATGGCTTTATCTTTGCCGCCCAGTACCAAAAGGCCCAGGAGCACACTATCTCCCTTGATGTTGCCCTGCCGGTCAGTTTCCACAAGATCGCTGCCGGTTACCTTAAACAGTTGGCGGCGGAGATGCTGTTCATCCGCAGCAGTGTCTTTCTCGGCGGCGTGCGGCCTGGCACCCCGCCCACCAGCTACGCGGATGCTCTCGGCAACAACTTTGCGGTAATGACCCAGCTCTACCCTCGGTTTATAGATCCCTATTATTTCTGCCAGGGGTTCCTCGCTCCCATCTCACCAGAGTCGGCGGCCAGGGCCAACACAATTTTTGAGACCGGTATTGCCGCTTATCCTGATAATTTCTTCTTCAGAATGTTCCACGGGGCCAACTTTTTTTTGTCAATGAACGAGCCGCTTAAAGCTGCGAAGGCCTTTGAGGAGGCGGCTAAACTCCCCAAAGCACCTCCCATATTCGGCCATCTGGCCGCCATATTATCCGCGCGGGGTGGTGATATCGCCGCTGGACTCATATCATTGAAAGCCATGTTGGCATCTGAAGAAAATGAAGTCGTTCGCGCTCGCTATCAGCAGGAAATTGTCATTTTCGAGCAGACACTAGAAGTACAGAAGGCAGTGAATGCTTACACCAACAAGTATGGCGCAGCCCCCGAGGCGCTGGAACAGCTTGTCCCCGAATTTTTATCAAAGCTCCCTGTTATAAAAGATTCCTTTATTCTCGACTACGATCCTCCCTCCCTCCACCTCCGGCGCCCTGATAGAAAGAAAAACTCTTGAGAGTAGGAAGTTTGGGGGTACTTTTAGCGCGAAAAATAAAAGGTAATCCATAACCTGAGATAATAGCCGTATCGAGTTTGCTGAAGGTAAACTGAGGCTGTCTTTATAATCTCTCCTCCGTACGTTTGTATACAAGAGGCCAAAAAGACGAAAGGGGAAAGTTTAAAACTGAATGTAAGCAAAATGATGGCTGGGAGACAGGGATTCGAACCCCGATAAGCAGAGTCAGAGTCTGCTGTCCTGCCGTTAGACGATCTCCCAGCAGAGTTGAGCTTTTCTATTTAGATAATACGGCTGCAAAAGTCAAGGGAAAATCGATCAGTCGACAACTAAGCCTGCATAGCCGACAACATGATCAGTATCGCCGCTTGTTTCTCCCGAATCGGTGTATCGTATCAGTTGCGCATGTTTGGCACCAAGTTTAAGTGCGGCAATCAGCACAATCGTGGTCGGCATGATGCCGCACATGGATATTCTCTGGCCAAGAACAGTGTTGTATAAACCCTCGGGGTCGAGTTTTTTGATGTGCTCCAGGGCCTGATGGTCTTTGCGGCTGGCCGACACGCGGGGTTCATAGTGGGTCATGTCCGTGCTGGCAACGAGCAGTACCGGTTTTTGGTATTGCTTGATGGCCTCAGCAATGGCTTTCCCTGCTGCCAGGCAGTGGGAATAGGGGACATGGGAGACCACCAGCGGGACGATGGACAGGTTCTTCTGCAGCATCTGCAAAAAAGGAATCTGGACCTCAAGGGAGTGCTCAAAGCGGTGGGCCAGTTCATCTCTTGTAATGACTGGATCAATAATCATTTGCGCCAGCTCACTGTTGATCGGCACCCTGCCCATGGGCATTTCCCATTCTCCTTCGGCCATCAGGGCTATCGCCGCGCCATGGCCGTGGTGGTTGGGCCCTAAAATAATGATATCTTCAGGGACGTTGACTGCCGCAAAGGTTTCTCCGGCAACCCCGCCGGAATAGATGTAGCCGGCATGCGGTGCAATCACCGCCAGAGCGTTTTTCTTGGTGATTCCATCTTCGGGAATGAGGTCGGCCAGGGTGTTTCTCAGGATGCGCTGATCGCCCGGATAAAATTGGTTGGCAACTACTGGAGATCTTTTCATAGTGATCCCTCTCAGTTCTTGTGGTAGTTAAATTTTTACCTGCCAGCTGGTGCTTCCGTCTGCCTCGTCCTTGATTTCAATTTTATGCTTGAGCAGTATATCACGAATTTCATCTGCCCGGGACCAGTTTTTCTGCTCACGGGCAGATGTCCGATCACTGATAAGCGATTCGATGGCCGTCTGGTCAATATCAAGCCGGCTCAATGTCTTTTGCTGTTTGGCTTGAATATAGGCAACCGGGTCCTGCTGCAGGAGGCCCATGATGCCGGCAAGTTCGCTTATTGACTTTGCCGAGCCATGCAGAAGCGCCAGGTCCGATTCCGCAGGAGTCGCGGGCAGAGACTGCCTGATCGTGTTCAGGACTTTGACCACCTCAAAAATATGCCCCAGGGCCTGGGCGCTGTTAAAATCATTATCCATTGCCTTGACGAACCGGTCAACCAGTGAATTGATCTTGCTCACGTTTTTTTTGCCTGCCGCCGGTGACCGGTGCGGATCTCCCTGCGCCGGCAGTTTGGCGATTTCCGCAAGACAGGTATAAAGTCTGTCCAGGCCGGTTTCCGCATCCTTCATCGCGGTTTCGGAAAAGTCCAGCGGGGTGCGGTAATGGGTGGAAAAAACAAAGAAGCGCAAAACTTCCGCCGGGTATTTTTCGAGAATTTCCCTGATGGTCAGAAAGTTCCCCAGGGATTTTGACATCTTTTCATCTTTGATCGTCACAAATCCATGATGGATCCAGGTAGCGACAAAGGGTTTGCCCGATGATGCCTCGCTCTGGGCGATTTCGTTTTCATGGTGCGGGAAAATCAGATCTTTTCCCCCTCCATGTATGTCAAAAGTCTCTCCTAAGATTTTGCGGCTCATGGCAGAGCATTCAATGTGCCATCCCGGCCGCCCGGCGCCCCAAGGGCTGTCCCAGACAGGTTCGCCTGGTTTGCTGCTTTTCCACAGGGCGAAATCCATGGGGTTCTGCTTCTGTTCATTGATGGAAATTCTGGCCCCGGCCATCATGTCTTCAAGGTTTCTGCCGGACAGCGAACCATAATTGGCAAAGCGGTCAACTTTGAAATAGACATCGCCTTGCACTTCGTAGGCAAAGCCTTTGTCAATAAGCCCCTGAATCATGGAAATGATTTCCGGGATATGTTCCGTGGCCTTGGGTTCAAGGGTGGGAGGTTCATTGCCGAGGGATTTCATGTCTTCATGGAAGGCCTTGATAAAACGGTTGGCAAGTTCTTCCGTTGTGGTATGTTGCTCCTGCGCCCGCTTGATGATTTTGTCATCAATGTCTGTAAAGTTGCGTATATAGGTGACTTTAAAGCCTCTATAGCGCAGGTAGCGGACAATCATATCAAAAACCAGAGTGGATCTGGCATGGCCGATATGGCAATAATCGTAAGCGGTAATACCGCAGACGTAGAGTTTGATATGGCCTTTTTCCAATGGGGAAAAAGGTTCTTTTTTGCCGCTTTTGGTGTTATAAATCGAAACGGTCATTTTGACTCCGCAAAAGGCTGCTCGTGTGCATATGTTTAAAACGATGTAGCTTGAAAGACACTTTATACCCTTTTCCTGTAACCTAATCAACCATCCTTATACATTATGAATAAAAACAACGAATCAGGCAAAATTTTAGAATCAACTATGCTGGCAAACGGCATACAGGTGACATTTTATGATTTATCAAGAAGGATTGCAGCTGATCGCTGGCTGGTCAAGATCAAATGTGAGTCTGTTCTGAAAGTTCAGGAGGAACAGTTTGACGCTATTGATGATTCTGACCTGGCATCAGCAATGAAGCAGGATTGTTCCAGCACGGTGATCCATACAATTTTCAGGGAGCGCAATTTCATTGATGAAAGCGAGAAAGACGGGATCTTGCAGGAACTCTTCAGTCAGTTATCGGAAAATGCCCGAACTTACATGGGTGGAGAATTATTTGCCCGCAAGCTTTTTGCTAAGAAAATTGACGAATTCAAGTTGAAATATCTGATGCAAAAAGAAATAGAACGGCAGGCAGCAACGGATGAGGAAGATGATGGTCCCGCTGATTTTTCCGCCTGCTTCAAGGATTGAATTTGCACTGTTTGTCCTTGACAAACTGAGGTTTTCGCAGCATATTGTTTCGTTTTATTTGCTTATCTTTCGTCACGAACATCTATGCAGATTTATTTAAAAAATATTCGATAGTTAAGATAAAAAAGGAGCAGTCATGAAGGTACTTATCAGTGACAACCTTGCCTCTGTGGGAGCACAAATTTTAAGGGATGCAGGGCTTGAGGTCGATATAAAAACAGGAATGAGCCCTGAAGAACTGAAAAAAGAAATTGCCCAGTATGACGGTTTGGTTATTCGAAGTGCGACGAAGGTGACTGCGGAAATTATCGAAGCGGCAGATAAATTAAAAGTGGTTGGCCGCGCAGGCATAGGGCTTGATAATGTTGATGTCGCGGCTGCAAGCAAGCGCGGTATCGTTGTTATGAATGCCCCTGACGGCAATGCCACCACTGCGGCAGAACATGCTCTGGCCATGATGATGTCCTTGACCAGAAATATCCCCCAGGCCACGGCCAGATTAAAGGCGGGCGGCTGGGACAAGAAAAAATTCCAGGGCAGGGAAGTTACGGGTAAGACTTTAGGAATTATCGGTATTGGCAGGATAGGCGCCATTGTGGCCAACAGGGCCCAGGGGCTCCATATGAAGGTAATCGCCTATGATCCTCATATGCCGAAGGATCTCGTTGATAAATTAGGGGTTGAGCTGGTCAGTTTTGATGACCTCTGTAAACGTGCTGATTATATTTCCGTTCATGTGCCGTTGACCAAGGAAACAAGCAAACTGGTGTCTGTCAAAGCCTTTCAGATGATGAAAAAGGATGCGATGTTTATCGATTGCGCCCGTGGAGGGGTTGTTGATGAAGAGGCCCTTTATGAAGCCTTGAAGAACAAAGAGATAGCAGGAGCGGCCCTGGATGTTTTTGAAAAAGAGCCTACTTCACTGGAAACAACTCCGCTGCTGGGGCTGGATAATTTTATCTGTACCCCCCATCTTGGCGCATCAACTGCTGAGGCCCAGGAAAATGTCGCAGTGACCATTGCCGAGCAGATGGCTGACTATCTTCTCAATAATACCGTGGTCAATGCTGTCAATGTACCATCCGTATCAGCCGAGGTTCTTTCAAAAATCAGGCCTTACGTTACTCTTGCCGAAATGCTCGGCTCTTTTCACATGCAGATTGCCAAGGGCGGGGTTGAGGATGTCAATATCGAGTTTATCGGTGATCTTGCCTCAATGGTGACAGGTCCTATCACCGTTGCCTTTTTGAAAGGGCTGTTTACCCCTATCCTGAAAGATGCCGTCAACTTCGTCAATGCTCCCATGATAGCCAAAGAGAGAGGGATCAGGGTGACCGAATCCAAGACCGCTGATTCGGATGATTTCACCAATCTTCTTTCAATCAAGGTGAGGACCTCTGAAGATGAAAATGTCCTTGCCGGGACTGTTTTCGGCAAAAAAGAGCCACGGCTTGTGCGGTTAAACACCTTCAGGCTTGAGGCATTGCCGGATGGCCCGATGCTTTTTGTGCAGAATCGTGATGTCCCCGGCGTTATCGGGGCGCTGGGTGTCACTCTGGGCGAGGAAGGGGTCAATATTTCTCGCATGACGGTGGGCAGGGAAGAGGGGAATGGGGATCATACCCGTAATATCATCCTGTTGAACACCGATACGCTGATCAGTAAAGAGCAGCTTGAGAAAGTAAAAAAACTGGATAATATCAACAACGCAATGGTTCTTGATTTGTCTTGAATCTGTCCGGGAAAGAAATAATATGAGCGAGGCGGAGAAAAAATGTAAGTGTGCCGGCGGGAAGATGGTTAACGGCAAATGTGTAATGCCGGAAGTGACATTTGGGGCATTTATTATGTCCCTGAACACTTCTGCCTTGTTTCTGCTGGGAGAGATTGCCGACCCTGAAACCGGTGCCCGAAAACAGGATCTTGTTCTGGCAAAGCATACCATTGATACCCTGAATGTCTTGAAAGAGAAAACAAGGGGAAATTTGACGCAAGAAGAGGAAAATATGCTCGGAAAATTCCTCTATGACCTGCAAATGCGGTATGTAAAGGCAAAATCGTAAATGGGTTCAGGCCGAAAGCTTTACCTGCAGGCACCGGCAAAGATCAATCTGTATCTGAAGGTTTTGGGGCTGCGTCAAGATGGCTATCACGAGCTCTCAACCTGGATGCAGAAGCTGAAACTCGCTGATGAAATTACCCTGGCATCAGTCACCACAGGAATAAAACTGCATTGTACCGGGGCAGATCTGGCTGCAGATGAAAGCAATCTAGCCCATAAGGCTGCGGTTCTTTTTTTTAAAAAAACCGGACTGGCAACCGGCGTAGAAATTGAGCTGGTGAAAAATATTCCCATTGCTGCAGGGTTAGGTGGTGGCAGCAGTGACGCCGCTGCCGTGTTGACCGGTTTAAATAAATTATTTTCCGCCGGGCTCAATGATAGAGAGTTGATGGCGCTGGGGCTGTCCTTAGGGGCAGACGTTCCTTTTTTTGTGTCCGGCTGCAGTGCGGCCATTGCCACCGGGGTAGGAGAAAAGCTCGAAGAAAAAGCTTCTTTAAAAGAATGCTGGTTTGTTTTGGTGAATCCCGGTTTTCCTGTGTCGACCAAGTGGGTATTTGAAAATTTCGATAGCGTGCAACCTGTTAATTTTACGTTGACATTAGGGGGTAATCCATATATTTTAGGCCGCGAAATTGCAGGGACAATGCCGGCAATGCTTTTCAATGATCTTGAAAGCGTAACAACTGCCCGCTATCCTGAAGTTTCAAAACTAAAAAAAGAGTTGATTGATTCAGGTGCGGCTGGAGTGTTGATGTCCGGCAGCGGTCCTACTGTATTTGGCATCTTTATGGATTTCGAACTGGCAACACAATGTGCAATAAACTTGCAACATGTTTATCCAGGCGGAGTTTTTCTCACGGAACCGCTCTCATCTTCTTAAATATTTTTTTAGCTGGGGTGTCGTCAAGCGGTAAGACACAGGCCTTTGACGCCTGCATTCGTAGGTTCGAATCCTACCGCCCCAGCCATTTTTTGTAGATCAAAAAAATAACTTAAATGTATTGCACATTGATCAATCTGCAATATGATCGATTTGTGATCGAGCCAAATGGATTATGACATGCCCAAATTAAAAGAAATGATGATTTTCAGCGGAAATGCCAACCGACCCCTGGCTGAAGATATTTGCAGACATCTTCAGGTTGAATTGAGCCGTGCGGAAGTCCGGAAATTCAGTGACGGAGAAACCTATGTTGAAATAGGCGAGAATGTCCGGGGTAAGGATGTTTTTGTCGTGCAGCCGACTTGTACTCCTGTAAACGATCATCTCATGGAGTTGATATTAATGGCTGATGCCCTGCGCCGTGCATCCGCCCGCCGTATCACGGCGGTCATCCCCTATTACGGATACTCGCGCCAGGATAGAAAAGTTACCCCCAGGGTGCCTATTTCCGCCAAGGTTGTCGCCGAAATGCTCATGGCGGTCGGCGTCCGCCGTGTATTAACAATGGATCTGCATTCCGGCCAGATTCAAGGTTTTTTCAACATCCCGGTTGATAATATGTATGCTGCCCCGGTGCTTTTAAGAGACATTTCGCAAAATTTCGCTGGAAAAGATGTGATAATGGTATCCCCAGATGCTGGCGGAGTTGAACGTACCCGGGCATTTGCCAAACGGCTCAAGGCAGGTCTTGCTATCATCGACAAAAGAAGAGAGCGGGCAAATGAATCCGAGGCGATGAATGTCATTGGTAATGTAACCGGTAAGCATGCTATATTGCTTGACGATATGGTGGACACGGCGGGCACGCTCTGCGCTGGAGCCGATATATTAATGAAGGAGGGGGCGAAAGAGGTTTATGCATATTGTTCCCATGCCGTACTTTCCGGTCCGGCCATTGAGCGGATCAATGCCTCGATGATCAAAAAACTCGTCGTGACAAACAGCATACCGCTTCGCAATTGTGCAAAAGATTGCAGTAAGATCAAGGTTCTTTCCGTATCCGAATTGCTTGGCGATTCCATACGGTGTATTCACAACGAGGATTCCGTCAGTTCACTTTTCATCTAAAAAATGGTGTCCTGGCTGATAAAGAAGTAAGAAAGTTTATCGATTTTGTATATTGCAGGTCAGTTTTCCATAGAATGGACAAAGAAAAAATTTGGATGCTGGGTGGAGAACACTGATTACAGTGCTTATTCACATTTGCACCAGTTACTCGTTTAGGAGGTTTTTAAAATGTTACAGGTAGATGTATCTGCCCAGGTCAGAAAAAATACAGGTAAAGGCGCGGCAAGAACCATGCGGAGAGCCGGAAAAACCCCGGCTGTAATCTATGGTTCCCACAATGATCCTTTGGCGTTAACCCTTGATACCCATTCATTTACCAAGACGCTTTTGCATCTGCAGAGACGAAATGCTGTTGTCAATCTTGACATTGAAACAGATTCCGGGATTGAAAAGCGTCATGTGCTTATCAAGGAAATCCAGGTGGATCCAATTCATGATACGCTTAAACATGCCGATTTTTATGAGATCAACCTTGATTTTCCGCGCACATTTACTGTTCCGGTAAAATATTCAGGAAAAGCCCGGGGTGTTGAGATGGGTGGTGATATGAGTATTTCGGTTAACGAAATTAAAGTAAAGGGGAATCCTCTTGATATCCCTGACATGATAGAGGTTGATGTGACCCCGCTTGGCACTAATGAGCATTTTACCTGTCAGGATTTGAATCTTCCGGCAAATGTAACCCTGCTTGATAAAAAAGATAAGATCTGTGTTGCAGTCGTAACCGCACGGGCTGCACTGGCAACAGCAGAATAATTTTTTTTGTAATAGATATTTTTTAAAGCCGGGAAGGTTAATCCTTCTCCGGCTTTTTGTCTTTCTCGCTCTGGTGAATTATGTTTCTTGTTGCAGGACTTGGCAATCCCGGTGAAAAATATCACTTGACCCGGCATAACATAGGTTTCCTCTTTGTTGATTACCTGGCTGATAAGCTGCGTGTAAATTTTTCAGCAACAAAATGGCAGGCCGATGCAGCAAAGGCAATGTTCGGCAACGAACAGGTGCTGCTGCTCAAACCCCAGACCTTTATGAATTTAAGTGGTAATGCTGTGGCTGGTGCAGCAGCATTTTACAAAATTCCTCCTGAACAGATTATTGTCATTCATGATGACCTTGATATGCCTTTGGGGCGGGTTAAAGTTGTAGTCAATCGGGGTACCGGTGGGCATAATGGCATACGTTCAATCGTATCGCTTCTCGGCAGTAAGGATTTTATCAGGATAAAAGCCGGAATCGGCAGACCGGTCGCAGGCATTCCCGTTGAGCGGTATGTGTTGACAAAGATGAACGACTCGGAAATCGAATGTGTGCAGAGCATGATGGCGAGTGTTTTCGAATCAGTGCGTATCATCGTATGTGAAGGGGCGGGGATGGCAATGAACAAAATAAACTCCAGTAAAATTGATAATAATTCAGTCTGTTAACCCTTTCAGCTTTTGCTGCTTTGCTGTTAAATGAACCATTAATTGCGTAATTTGTTAAAAAATGTTATATTTGTTAGATGTAGTTTCAAGATCTTGTTTTAAGTGTCAGTTCCTGGTTGATGCCAAATCTAAGATCATGAAAGTCGAACAAAGGTGGTTGGTGTGTTTAACAAAGGTGATATGGCAGTTTATCCGGCGCATGGGGTAGGAGAGATACAATCAATTGAAAAGAGAGTTGTCGGCGATTCTGAGCAGTCTTTCTATATTATGAGAATAATCGACTCAAGCATGGTTGTTATGATTCCTACAAAGAACAGTGAAAACGTTGGTCTGCGAGAGATTATATCTCCAACAGAGGCTGATAGGGTTTTTGATATTCTCAAAGATCGGGATGTAAAAATTGCGGCCCAACCTTGGAATCAACGATATCGCCAATATATGGAGAAAATCAAAACCGGGTCGGTTTTCAAAATCGCCGGTGTATTGCGCGATCTTTATCTTCTGAAGGAAGATAAAGACCTCTCCTTTGGCGAGAGAAAGATGCTTGATACGGCGAAAAATCTTCTCATGAAAGAAATCGCGCTTGCCAACAAGGTTCAGGAAGATCAGGTTGCAAAGGATATTGATCGGATCTTTCAAAATTAAAGAGATATCCTTTGTGGATTTCTTCCTGTAAGGGAAAAGTATTTTAGACTTTTTCTTTTCCAACTGAGAAAGCAAGGTTTGCTTCACGACCGACAAAAAGAATTTCATTTTGTTGTTTCACCCGGCTTATCCGGGAAACGGCTTGATTTGCTCATAGCCGATCTCGATGGTTACGCTCAACTGACCCGTTCCCGTATTCAGGACCTCATCCGAACAGGAAATATTCTTGTTAATGATGGGATCAAAAAAACCGGGTATCGGGTCAGAGCAGGCGAGTCAATACGTATCAATCTGCCTTCTCCTCGACCTTCATCACTTGCCCCCCAGAAGCTTGCATTTGAGGTCCTCTACGAGGATCAAGACGTTATTGTTTTGTCGAAACCTCCCGGGGTTGTGGTGCATCCCTCACATGGACATATTGAGGGAACCCTGGTTCATGGTCTGCTTCACCATTGTCGTAATTTGTCTGGCATAGGAGGTGAATTACGTCCGGGAATTGTGCACAGGCTGGACAAAGATACCTCCGGAGCCATGATTGTCGCCAAAAACGATATGGCGCATCAGAGCCTGGTTAAGCAGTTTAAGGGGAGAACGGTTGAAAAGTTTTATCTCGCACTCCTTGCAGGAACTCCCCGTACCAGGACCGGACGCATTGCTGCAGCCATCGGACGTCATCCGGTTCACCGAAAAAAGATGGCTGTTCTGCAGCACGGCGGGCGTGAGTCCGTAACCAACTGGGAGATCCTGGAATATTTCACGCATTTCAGTTTTGTCAAGCTTCGACTCGAAACAGGAAGAACACACCAGATACGGGTTCATATGGCTTCACTCGGATGCCCCATCGCCGGTGACCCGGTTTATGGCAAAAAGAGTAAAACTTCCGATCTCTTGTTTGTCCGCCAATGCCTTCATTCTTACTCTCTTACCTTTGATCATCCCCGTTCCGGGGAAAGGTTGTCTTTTACAGCGCCTCTTTGGCCTGATATGGAAAATATTGTGCATTTGCTGCGCACGAGTGATGCCGTCGGGACTGGCGGTTAAGAGTCTGTTCATCCTTCATTATGATAACTATCAATTTTCACGGAAATTTAGTTGATCTGTTATCGCGGAAGTCAGCAAATGGTCCTGTGGTATCCTTTCATCTGCAGCGTAGAACCTCTATCAAGGATTTAATAGAATCTTTTGGCATTCCTCATCCTGAGATCGAAAAGATTGCCGTTAATGGGAAAGAGGTCGATTTTGCGCATATTGTGGAAAACAGTATCCGCATAGATGTTTTCCCGATTTCAGTGCACAGTAATTTTTACAAACCTTCACTCCTCAGGCCGGATCCTCTCGTTTCTCATCGTTTTGTTGTGGACATCAATGTTGCAAAACTTGCCTCTAAATTGCGGCAACTGGGATTTGATACTCTTTTGCCCCGGGACTGCGATGATACCGGACTTGCGGCAATCGCAGGCTGCCAGAGGAGGATCTTGCTTACGAGGGACTGCAATCTGTTAAAGAGGAAAATCGTCGAATTCGGTCATCTGGTCCGGGCAGAATTTCCCAATGAGCAGCTTGTGGAAATCATCAAACTATTCGGATTGAAAGACATGATAAAACCTTATAGCCGTTGTTTCCGCTGCAATGGTTTACTGGAGCCGGTGGCCAAGGAAGATATCCTGCCATTCCTCGAACCCCTTACGAAGAAATATTATCACGTGTTTCACCGCTGCATTGACTGCAAGAAAATTTACTGGTCCGGCTCACACCGGGAAAAGATGGATGAGATACTGCAGGTAATTCTCGCATCATGCTGATGCGGCCGGACATCACCTGATGCTGGGAAAGTGTCCGTTTGTGCTCTCCTGTCGTGTGGAAATAACTGCCGTGGGGTTGGCCATCTCCGACCTCTGCCGGGTATCATGGGCCATGATGATAATTATGTGATAAAAAAAAGGATTCAGAGTAACTACCTGAATCCTTTATGGGAAAAATGGGGTGAGCGATGGGACTTGAACCCACGACCGTCGGAGCCACAATCCGATGCTACCACCAGCTGAGCTACGCTCACCATCCAAAACGTTGAATATCGTTTATGATCAAAGAAAGAATTCTATAATAGATTCCCGGTCCAATAGCAAGGTGAAAATGATGTTGGACGAGTTTTTCATTCAGGCATGAGAATGAACAGGCGGAAAATAATCAGATGAGTTCCTTGCCGCAGTGCATGCAAATTTTTGCCTGTTTCTTTATGATTTCAGCACAATAAGGGCATTCTTTTTTGAAATTGGCCTGAAGTATCTGGCTGATGGCCATATTGGCGCTCTGCTCAATATCTTTATGGGCGAAGAAGTGGTTTCTGATCGGATCAATGCATGTAATATCGTTAAGTTTAACAAGAAGTTCACAGGATTTCAATCTGCCATCCAGGCCGGCGCATTCATCGAGTAAAAGTCTGAGAACAGGTTGTATATTATGTGTTTCGACACAGGTTGCCAGGGCATTTAAGGCGTCTTGTTCTTCCTGGTAGCGTCCATCTTGTTTTTTGAGAGCTTCAGGATCAATCACGCAACCGGTAAAGGCCTCTTTGCTGCCAACCATCATAACGCTGCCTTTTTTTTCACCGGGAAGCAGCATATAACGATAAGAGCCCATATGGCCATACTGTTCCTCTATGTGCTGCCAACCCTGTGAAAATATCGGGCATTCATCATTGAGACAGACAAACATGACATCGGTTCCCCAGCCCAATCCATCACCAATATGGAAGGGAGGGGTTTCGCAGCAGGACAGGCGCGTCTGGCAATGGGGGCAAAAGTGTTTTTCTTGTGAATATTTAATGCATGAATCATATGACAGCATTTGGCAGCTCCTTTAAGAACGAATTAAACTTATTTTTGAATTACAGGAGGTGGGCAACTTATCCCAGACTGGGACACTGATATCGGTGTTGCTCATGATTTTTGGCGATTTTCGTTGAAAGTATAGGTGATAGCCATCCACGTCAAAAGGATTATAAAGGCAAGTGCTTTGTTGAGATAATTTTTTTTCATAAATATAAATAACTCATTTAGGCTGGCAAAGCAACCGGCAATGAATGGCCATTCATGTGTGTCATTTTGAATTTTTATTTTTTTTAATATATTAATATTAAAAGATTTTTTTTACCAAGATGCACCTGGTGCAATGGAGCTGCCAAAGAAAACAGATTGACTTTTTAACCGTTGGAAAGTAAATGTTTTCTATATTAATAATTACGTTTTTATTATATAACAAGATGTTATAAATTATTTTTTTCAATATTTTACAGGGCCCTCTACGGGTCGCAAATTCTTAATGAAAGTCATCCTGCTCCCGGAAGCAAATGTGTCTTTCAATTAAAATTCAGGCGGTCAAAGCGAAAATGGATCATATTCAAACTTCCAGATATTCTGAGTCTGGCGTTGATATAGATAAAGGAAATCAATTTATTTCGAATATCAAGCCTTTGGTGGCTGCAACATTCAGGCGCGGGGTTTTAACCGATATCGGGGGATTTGGAGGTTTATTTGCAATAGGTGGCGACCGTTTCACCGATCCTGTTCTCGTGTCATCTACTGATGGGGTAGGCACCAAGCTGAAAATCGCAAGCCTGTGCAATAAACATGACACCATTGGTATTGACCTTGTGGCGATGTGTGTGAATGATATCGTTGTGTCCGGTGCCCAGCCCCTTTTTTTCCTTGATTATTTCGCGGTGGGCAAGCTCGATCTTGATGTTGCCACCGATGTCATCAAGGGAATTGCCAAGGGTTGTGAGATTGCGAAATGTTCACTGATTGGCGGTGAGACTGCTGAAATGCCGGGATTATACCATGAAAGTGATTATGATCTGGCAGGTTTCGTAGTTGGTATTGCCGAGCGGGACAAAATAATTGACGGATCAGAAATCAAGGTCGGTGATAAGCTTATAGGTCTTACCTCCAGCGGGGTCCACAGCAATGGTTACTCTCTGGTCCGGAAAATCTGTTTTGAGGAGTTAGGGCTTTCTGTTAATGATCATGTGGCTGAATTGGGTTGCACCCTGGGAGAAGAGCTGCTCCGGCCCACTCGAATCTATGTGGAAACCCTTCTTAATCTCTTCAAGAATTTCAAGGTGCGGGGCTTGAGTCATATTACTGGTGGTGGTTTCACTGACAACATCCCCAGAATACTCCCCAAAGGAACAAAAGTTCAGATTCATCGGGGAAGCTGGCCGGTGCTGCCGATTTTTGATTTCCTGCAGAACAACGGCAGGATTTCCACCGAGGAAATGTATCGTACCTTCAACTGCGGCATCGGCATGGTGCTGATTATCGACGCGAGGATTGTGGAAGACGTAACCCAGCAGTTGATTGCCTTGGGCGAGTCGCCTTATGTTATCGGCGAGGTTGGCGCACGAAAAGAGGATGAACCGCTGGTTGAATATGTTGATTGAAAGTCATTGAGTATTCTTCAACTCAAATTACTACTATTCTCAAAAAAAAAGGTGGGTCGAAAAAAATCGACCCACCTTTTTTTTGTATAAAAAATGGCACTTGATGAACTCGTATAACTTAACAGTTTAATTGACTTGATTTTCTCCTGATGGCAATCATGCCCAGCAGGCCTGAACCAAGCAGCCAGACAGCGCCCGGTACGGGCACTGCGCTCATCGCAGAGGCCTTTGCCATTACTCCGGCGCCAAAATGCAGATACTGACCTGCTGTTGCTGTATAAGTAAATGCTATTGTTCCTGATTTCGGACCATATATGTAGTCATCAAATTCAATATATTTTGTCCTGGTTACATCACCGGCCCGGATTGTGTCCCAGGTTTCGGTCGTTGTATTCCACCGACTCAGATTGCTGAATGCCAGAATATCTGCCCAGCCGTAACCGTCAGCGGCATCAATAGATATATTGTCGAGGGTATAATTAATAGAAAAAGTGAGACTGCCACTACTTTTGACTTCATAATATCGGTCTCTTTGGGCGGTGGCAATTGCTGAAAAGTCTTCATAATTGGTTGCATGGGCACTTGCTGTGGCGATAATATTTCTTTCTCCCGGGACAGTATCCGTTTTAGCAAGGCCGTAGGCTTCACCAAATGCGTTCACCTTGTCTGCTTCAGCAAGAGTGCCAACAATGCCAATACGTAAATCACTGCTCTGGTATGGATCTGCGGGGATAGTCCATTGGTCATATGCTCCGGCCCGGGACCAGCTGCTTGTCCAGGTTGTAGGTTCGTAAAGAGTCACTGAACCCGTCCCGGTGATTTGCAGACTGGCCCATGACATTTCCGCGTTGGCCGATACTGATGCTGCATCTGCCGATCCTTCTGATATTCCTAAAAGAAGAAATGCAGAAACAGTTATTGCACTCGCTCTTTGCCAATATGTAATCTTCATTTTCGTCATCTCTGTTTTGATAGTATTAAACATCAAAAAAATCAGTTCCGCAATATGTCACGGATTCCCTACTGAACATGAGCTCTCACTGTTCTCTTAAGAAACTTCTGGTTGCGGCATCGACGGTTGCGGTGACCCCCCTGTACTGGGAGCAATAACAACCGGAGGAGCAGGTTGTGCAGAACCACCGGGTGTATGAGGCACATCGGGTTCAGGGGTTACCGGTGGTGGCGGTGGTGGCGGTGGAGGAGGTACCGGCGGCGGTAGCGGATCCGGCGGATCAACCGGGTCCGGTGACGGCAGCGGCGCGGTTACTGCCAGCGGGGCAAGCGCAACAGGCCCGGCCGCAGGCGGTACCATTCTGCTCCAGTGTCCCCATTTGTAGGGAGACAGTTCTTCATCAACCTCTTTTTTTTCGCCTGAAAATGCAAGAGAGTTGGTCATCAGCACAAAGGCGGATGCCAGAACCACCGGGATCAAGTACTGTTTTTTTATTTTCATTTTTTCCACCTGATCAATTGAGATCATCGGTTTAGGTTGTTTTTGGGGTTGTCTTATAATAGTAGCAAAAGTTGTGCCTGGTTTGTTGCTGTTTCTGCAAACCTAATAATTTCAATGAGTTATATGTGTTTGCTGGCGTATTTTCACCTTACTGATCGCCACTAAGTTCGTTTTTGCGGACGTATGTTTCCGGAAATTTGGATTTTTGTGTCCATGTCAGCTGGTTAAAACCTTCTTGACAGGGTTATCATTGTTTCCGAGCGGCTGTAGTCATAGGCCGTCACATTGGAATCCGCGCTGGTATGGATCACCTCTGCATTGAAATCCCAGTCAGTCAACCAGCCGAAATCCTTGAAGGTATGGATAAAACCCAGTTTGTATTGCCTGTTGATCTCATCCCGCGGACTGTCCCAACCAGGTAGGCCGGGAACTAAAGCGGCATCGTAGCGGCTTTCCGTCTGGATATAGCCGGCATGCAGGGTGTTATGTTCCAGGAATTTCCAGCTGCCGGTAAGAAAGAAGCAGATCGCATCCTGACTGTAGGCATCATCCTTCGCGTTTTCATTTATATATTGAATACCTGTGAGAGCAGCCATTTTGCCGTTGTAAAAAGTGTAGCCAACGGAAAGGCGTGGCGCGAGATAGACGCTGTCTCTGCCGCGATAGCCTTCCTTTGCGTAATCGCGTCTGGAGATAATGGCATCGACGGTTGACTCAAAACCGGAATCACCGAAATGCCAGGTGTAACTGGGCAGCAGGTAACTGTAAATGGCATACTTGTCGCCACCCCAGAGGATGATATCCTCCTGCAGGGTAAGATTAGCGCGCCAGCTGCCGGTGGTAACCAGCGTCGGCCCGGTGCGAAGAGTCATGACGGACAGATCGTATTCATCTTCATTAATATAACCTTTGTGATAAAGATTGGCCCCGCTCTGCCAGAGAAGGTTTGTCGGACTCGTCCCCCAGTTATAGCGTTTCCCGGTCTGATAAGTATGGTCAGCGCCCACTGAGAAGATCATTCCTGAGTCGCTTGTTTTTTCAGCACCGGGGGTAACGGTATTGTCAGGACCGATATTAACGTTTGTGTCATAAACATAGCCGAATTCAACAGGAAATTTCCAGGTGCTCTGGCCTTGGCTCAAACGATCAGAATCCTGTTTGACCTGGGCCAGAAATGCAAGAATTGAAACCCTCACGTTGGGGGGGGTCTCCGGATCGTTTAAGACATACTCAGCCTCTTTGACCGCTTCCTCGAACTTATATGTTTGATAATAGGCGACTGCCATTTCAAGACGGGCTCTGTGCAGTTTCGGCTGCGTACTGAGGATAGATTGGAAATCCTCAATAGCAGAGTAGATATTGCCGGATTCACGTTTTTCCATGGCCTGCCGGAAGAGGTCTTCCATCTGTTGACGATACTGTTCATCTGTTAAGGTGGGGGAGGTCTCTTGCGCATGCAGCGCAACCGGCACAGAAATGCTTAATAGAGAGGTTAATGAAAGAATTGCCGTAAAGGCCTTTAATCTTTTTTGCTTGTTGGATTGAACTGTCATCAGATCCTCCCATGGATTATAATGGAATTTTTCATTTTATGTGTGATTGTTCATTCAATTTTTTTTTATTACATATAAATTGTATATCTTTAAAGCAGTCGTAAATAAAAAGCAAGAATATCCATCATCGGTAAAAATTATGTTTGAGAAAGATCAATCTCATTTTCCACCACATGGAACAGTGCGGCAATAACATGGCGGTCATATTTGCTGTCTGCTGCATTGAGTAATTGGGTCATGGCTTGTTTGTCGGTGAGACGGTCGCGGTAGGCCCTTGGGCTGGTCATGGCGACAAAGGCGTTGGCCGCAGCAACAATGCGGGAAGTCAGGATAATTTCATCTCCTGCCAGGCCTTTGGGATAACCGCTGCCGTCAAGGTATTCATGCTTCTGGGTGATTGTTTCCAGGACAGGACCCTCAAAGTCGATCCCTGCAAGAATTTCAGCAGCAGACGCTGTTTCCCCTCTTAAAACAGTCTGTTCATCCGTGGTCAGTTCGCCGGTTTTCAGCAAAAGCTCCTTGGGTAGAGATAACTTGCCGAGATTGCAGAGGTTTGCGGCGATTTCAAGGGTGGTTAACTGTTCCGTGGACAATTGCATGGCCCGGCCAACAGCTGTTGCCAGCTTTGCTGTTTTGGCGGAGTGGTTGGCGGAGTAAGGGTCATGGAAATCAATGGCGCGCATGAGGGAGTAAACGATCTGTTTCATGAGCCGGTCTCTTCTGGTTTGCGCCTCCTGCAGGAGGGTGACATCGTTCAAGGTAAGAAGGAGCGAATCTTTTCCCTGGTATTCATAGGCAACCGGCATGCAGGTTGAAAAAAAGTGATGATGCAGCCCTTTGATATCAAATGAAATTTCTCTGGAGGTTATTTTTTGCTGAGAGGCCGCGCTGTTAACGATTTCCTGCAATTCTGCGGCGGCATCCGGCCCGAAGATATTTGACAGACTTTTCCCCTGCAGATCAGCCATCGGAACCTGCAGATGTTCAGCCAGGGTTTTATTGGCAAAAATGAGACATGACTCGGCGTCAAGAAGCAGAATAAATTCGGTCATATTATCGTTGATGGCATTGAGAAGATTGGTCTGTGCCTCAAGCTGGCGGGACTTTATCAGCAGATCATGGGCAGTCTGCCGTTCTTTGATGGAACTTCCGTACCACCAGGCTGCAACCATCAGGGCTGAACAGAGGAGCAAGGCCAGCAGCAGTGAAATGAGCAGGAAGCGCTGATGGTTTTGTGATTCCGCCAGGGCCTCTGCATAGGTTATTTTCTGGATGAGAGTCATGCGCAGGGCGGGCAGCATTCTGCTGGTAAAAAGACATTTCGTCCTCGCATAGTCGAGGCCCTGACTGAATTGACCGGGGTTGGCCAGGGCGAATGCTGCTGCCAGATCTGCCGTATTGGCGGCAAGGTTCAGGGTCAAAGGGGATGTCCCGTCAGCCAGAGGAGAGACATAAGTAATCAGGTTGCCGTCCTGGCGCACCAGATAGCTTTCAGCAGTTTTTGTTGCCAGGCTTTTTGTTGCAAGCATGGTAAACAGTGAGGTCGCAGCATTGTTATATCCGTACAGAACTGCAATGGGACGCTGGGTATCGCTTTGTTTCTGCAATGAAAAAACAGGGACCAGAAAGCCTGCCACAGGTTGTCTGTTTTCATTAAGCTGGATGTCGAAGAAAAGATGTTTCCCGGAAACAATGACCTTTTCCACCGCCTGCTGGAGCGTGGCATCAGGCGTGGCAAGACCCGGCGTTGAGGTAATGATCTGCTTGTCAGGGGAGAGAATGGCTAAACCGTTGTTGGCCTGGAAGGCAATATTGGCCGGAGCCGGCATGTTGGTTTGCGGATCATCATAAAAGCCGGACCGCTGGCCTGTTGTCTGGATGAGGTTGCGCAGGTAGGAGAGCTGTATCGCTTCCGTTTCCCTGCTGGTGTCCGGGTTAATGAGAAGCTGCTCCACATAGAGCTGCAATGAACCATTTGCCGCAAGTTCCTGCAAAACAGCGAATCTGCTGTCAACCCATTTGATGATCTCTGCTGAGCGGCTGTCTGCCACTACGGAGAGGGTAATCTGCCAGTTGTTGAGGTCTCTTCGCTGTTCATAGCTTGTCAAATAAAAGACCGAGAAGACCCCGGCTGTCATGACAAGAATCAGGCTGGCGGCGCTGATCAGAAAAGGTTTCTTTCTCATTTTGTTATTTGTCATCAGTCATCTCATTTACAATTTGGGAAGATGTAACCACCATTTTTTCTCATTGACCGAGTACAGTGGGAGATAATGGGCTATAGTCCTATGGGAAACGACCCTCTGCGTCTGATTGTCAAGGATGAGGATGTCATTATTATAAGAAACAGCCAGCACCGCATGGGCTATGCGCAGGTTCGCATCCTGCAGAATGACGATGCGCAGATTGTCCATATCAAAGCCGAGCCAGCGCAGAGAGAAAAATTTGGTGATGGCATAGTCCTCACAATCACCGCCATTATAAAGAAATTCCTTGGCAATGGCCCAGTAATCTTCCTGGCCGTAATTTGCCATATCCAAGATGTAACTTTTTTTATTTGCGTACAGATTGACCGCATTGATCTGCTCACGAAGCGGTTTTGTTTTGATTGTTGCAAGAAAATTGACCCAGTTTTGCAAATGGCAGCGGTTGAAAAAGGTGTCGGAGCAGCTTCCTTCAGGCACATCCTGGGTAATATGACGTTCCAGGACGGAAATCCACTGGGGAAGATAATTCAGACTTTGCTGAGGCTCGGCGGTATAACCGAAAATGTTGGCAAAACCTGGTGAAGCCAATGAGCTGACGGGGGAAAAAAGAAATGAAAGCAGGAAGAGATACGGAAGGTGGGTTTTTCTTGTTTTCAAAAGCAATCCCCGAAGTCAAATGAGGTAAGAGAAATGAAATTTTAACAATTACATCGAATGGGAAGATTTTTGTCAAGGGAAAATAAGGTGTTAGGGAAGAGGCAGGGTAAAAGAGAAGACCGCGCCCCCCTCTTTTTTGTTGTTTTCCGTCCACACCTGTCCGCCGTGGCTTTCAACGAGCTGTCTGACGATTGCCAAGCCCAGTCCAGTCCCATTTTCCCGGGTCGTGAAAAATGGTTCAAATACCTGGTCGATAAATTTCTCAGCGATGCCTGGGCCGTTGTCCGCTACTTGAAACAGTGTTTTTTCCTGGCCATTCTCCGTGATCTCAGTGGCGGAAACAGTGATGGTTCCTCCGGTCTGCTCCATGGCGTTTGTGGCGTTTTCCATCAGGTTGAGAATCATCTGCTTCACCTGTCGGGCATCTGCCCAGCAATCGAGGTTCTCTGGAATCAGGGTTTTTACAGTAAAGCGGTCGTCCCAATTGCGGCTCCGGGTGAGCAGGGCACAACTTTCCTGGACGATTCCCTGGATGGAAAGCCAGGATTTCTCCGGAGTGGCTGGTTTGGAAAACTGCAGGAACTGACTGATGGTTTCTTCCAGCCGATCACATTCCCTGACGATGATGTTCATGAGACTTTTTGAGGAGGTAGCCGGCTCAAATTCATTTTCAAGAACCTGAGCAGCGCCGGAGATTGCTGCCAGCGGGTTGCGGAGTTCATGGGCGATGCCGGCCGCCATCTCGCCGATTGCCGCCATTTTTTCCGATTGCCGCACCTTTTCCTCCATTTTTTTGATAATGCTGAGATCCTGCATGGTGTAAACCCGGGCATTTTCCGAATCCCCCGGCATGTTAAGCCTGGTCCATGAGTAACCAACGGGAATCTTTTCACCCCCCTTTTTTTTCAGATAGGTCATGGGGCGAATCGAGTCTGAGGTCGTGATGCTGAGTTCCGGGAAGGCTTTATCGATTTTCCTGCCCAGCACATCAATGGCCCCATAGCCTGTGATAATACCGGCAGATCGGTTAAAGGAGGATATGCGTTCCTGAGAATCAACAGTGATGATGCCGGTGGCAATATCATCAAAAATTTGTTTGTAAAGCAGGGCCAGCCGGTCAAGATCCTGGGAGGTTTTAGAAAGTGCCGCTTCAGCCTTGTGCAGCCGTTCAGAGAGAATGAAGCTTAATGCCGCCACGAGAAAAAAGGTGATGCCGCGGACGGAGAAGGAGTGCATGGCCACCTGGATGCTGGTCAGCGGGGTAATGCCTATATGCAGCAAGGTGCTCTTCGGCATCAGAAATTCTGCCGCCAGGATTGCGGCATAGGAAAAGCTTGATAAGGCGGCCAGCAGCAGGGCGCCTCTGCGGAAGAGCAGAATGGCGCTGCTGATAATGGGAAAGAAGTAAATGATGGTGAATATGGAGTGGCTCCCGCCGGTGAAAAAAACAAGACAACTGGTGAGCAGGCAGTCTGTGATGATCTGCAGATAGGCGAAATGTCGGTAACAGGGGATCACCTTTAAGAACAGGGCGGAGAATATGGTGAAGATGTAGGTGCCGACAATGAAGAAGATGATGTAGCTTATCGGGGGGATGATGATTTCATGTTCCTTGGTTTGCAGAAGCATGCTGATCCCCAGAAGAATGGTGAGGACCACCACCCGCAGAAACAGAATCCACTGTATCTGGCTTTTCAAGTAATAATCAACCGCGGTCGCAGATCTGGCAGGGCACAGCTTGTCAAATATCATAGTGAATAATTCCAAGTACCTTCATGTGGAGAGTGTTGTCCCACTCTGGGGATTGAGCTGAACCGGACATCCCCTTTTGCCTCTGCAAGTGAAATGGAGGGGAGGAGATCAGAGAATATCGTACTTTTTCACTTTATAGCGCATTGAACGAAAACTGATTTTCAAAAGTTCGGCAGCTTTCATTTTAGAGTTGTTCGCTTTTTTCAGGGCGAGTTCGATCATCTTTTTTTCAAATCTGCTGGTGGCCATCTCAAGGCCGAGATCATAGAGTTCCTCCTCGCTGCTTATGGAGAAAATGGCATTGTCAGACTTCTCTTGCGCCGGGGCGGTTCGGCGCTGGGATGATAAGGTAAGGCTTTCCGGGAGAATGATATTTGACGTTGAAAGGGCGACACCTCTTTCAATGATATTTTCCAACTCTCTGACATTGCCTGGGAAATCATAGTCCATGAGAACCTCCATGGCATACGTTGAGAGCTGCGGCGCATCCTTTTCAAAGGTTTTCGAATATTTTTGCAGGAAATGATTAACCAGCAGCGGGACATCCCCCTTTCTCTCCCGTAAGGGCGGCATGCGGATAGGAACAACGGCAAGCCGGTAATAGAGGTCCTCCCGGAAACGTTTTTCCAGGATTTCCTGTTCCAGATCACGATTGGTGGCCGAGATGATGCGCACATTTACTTTGATGGTCTTGGTGTCGCCGACCCTTTTAAACTCTCTTTCCTGGAGCACCCGCAACAGTTTGGTCTGGATAAGGGGGGTAAGTTCGCCGATTTCATCTAAAAAAACACTGCCGTTATTAGCCAGCTCAAAAAGGCCGATTTTGTTTGAGCTGGCTCCGGTGAAAGACCCTTTCATGTGCCCGAAGAGTTCGCTTTCAAACAGGGACTCAGGAATGGCGTTGCAGGTGATGGGAACAAAATTGCAGTGGGCCATTCTGCTTTTCTGATGGATTGCCTGGGCCACCAGCTCTTTTCCCGTGCCGGACTCCCCGATGATCAGCACGTTGGCATGGGTCGGGGCAATGCGATCAATCTGGTCGAAAATATTTCGCATTTCCGGGCTGTCACCAATGATGTTGGCATAATCCTGACGAGATTGAGAAAGGGAATGTGCCGGGTCACTGCTATGGCCGTCAATAGCACACGTGATAATGGATTTTATTTCATTGAGCTTGAAGGGCTTGGTGATGTAATCATAAGCGCCGTGTCTCATGGCCTGTACCGCATCCTCGGGCGAGGCAAAGGCGGTAATCATGATAAACGGCAACTCAGGGTTCACCTTTTTGACGGCATCAAGCAGCTCAAGGCCGCCCATGCCGGGCATTCTGATATCGGAAATAACCAGATCAAATTCCTGCATTTCGATGGCTTTCAGGGCCTTCTCGCCATCAGAAGCGGCAACCGCCTGGTAACCCTCTTTTTCAAGAAGTATTTTCAGGAACTCCCGCATGCTGAGTTCGTCATCTACGACAAGTATAGTGGACATATTTTACAAAAGGTAAATTTTACGTTAAGAAGGAATTATCTCATAAAATGTAGCAGTTTTTGCAGTGTCTTACAAGACGGTCAACGCAGCTTATCACTTTATATGACGAAATTCATATGGCGAGAAATCTTATCATTTTTGGGGTACTGCTCATTGTCATCGGCCTGCTGTGGCCGGTGTTGAGCAAGCTGCCTCTGGGGCGTCTGCCTGGCGATATCGTGGTGCGCCGGGAGAATTTCAGTTTTTATTTTCCCCTGACCACCTCAATAGTTATCAGCCTGCTGCTTTCCTTGCTCTTCTGGTTGCTGCGCAAGTAATTCATCCAGCAGGTCGTCCACGAGCCGCCGGAGTGCGGTAAATGTCTCAGCCTGGTAAATTCTGTGGCGAATCTCCGCCCCATGACGCATGGCCTTGAAATATTTGCCGGCATGATTGCGGATCTTGCCCAGTGCCCACTGCGGCTGACAGAACTGCTCAATGAGCTCCAGATGCCGTTTGAGGGCTTTGAGGCGCAGCAGGGGCGTTTCAGCAGGATTATCCCGGGCAAATATCCATGGCCTGCCAAGACAGCCCCGGCCGATCATCACTCCGTCGCAGCCTGTTTTTTCCATCATGGCAAGCCCCTGATCATAGGAGTTGATGTCACCGTTGCCGATCAGAGGGATGCTGATTCCTGCCTTGGTTTTCGCTATGACCTCCCAGTCAACCGTCCCTGAAAAACCATCACTCCAGGTCCTGGCATGGATGGTCACGGCCGCGGCTCCCTCCTCTTCGGCCATCCGGGCAAATTCCGGGGCATTGATGCTCTGGCGGGTCCAGCCGGACCTGAACTTAACCGTGACAGGCTTGGTGGAGTTGGCGCATACCATGCGGATAATCTTTGCTGCCACGACCGGGGATTTCATCAGGGCGGCTCCGGCCCCTTTTTTGGTGACCTTCTTTACCGGGCAGCCCATGTTGATATCGATGCAGTCAATCGGCTGCCGGGAAAGCATTGCCGCCGCCTTGCCCATGATATCCGGTTCGCTGCCGAAGAGCTGCATGGCAATCGGCCTTTCCTGCGGGGTGGACCGGGTCATGTCCCATGTCTTCTGCTGTTCATACAGTAACCCGTGGCAGCTGATCATTTCCGAGAAGACCAGGCCGGCGCCATATTCACGGCAAAGCAGCCGGAAGGGCAGGTCGGTATATCCGGCAAGCGGCGCTAAAATAAAAGGATTTTCAATGGTCAGATCTGCAATTTGCAGCGGCTTTATTTTCATGGATTTTCTACTGGAGAGTTCGGCTGGAACGTAGTAATATGGCCATCCTGTTAAAAAACAGTTCCTTTACAACTTTCAATAAACCAGTCAACTGATCAACTGGAGATGTCATGACATTCAAATTAAACCCGAATAATGATCAACTGTCCACGGAAGAGTTGCTAATGCTTGCCGGGATGAGAAAACGGTGCGCCCGCCGCATCCTGCTGTCAACTTCCCTTGCCGCATCCGGCCATCCGGGTGGCTCTCTTTCTTCCCTTGATCTGCTCCTCGTCACCTATGGCATCATGAGCCATAAACCCTCCGAACCCCTTTGGCAGGAGAGAGACCGGGTGGTTATGAGTATCGGCCATATCTCACCCGGCGTTTACAGCGTTCTCTCCGAATATGGATATTTTACGGAAGAGGACTTCCTGACCGGTTTCCGGCGGGCCGGTTCCGGCTTTCCCGGCCATGTTGAAAAGATTGTGCCCGGAGTGGAATGGGATACCGGCAACCTCGGCCAGGGGTTATCCATCGGGGTGGGCATGGCCATGGCCTTAAAACTCAAAGGCTCAAGCCGGAAGGTCATTGTTTATATGGGTGACGGCGATCTGCAGAAAGGGCAGGCGGCCGAGGCGATGCGGTTTGCCCATAAATATAAACTGAACAACCTGATGGTGATCGTCGACCGCAACCATCTGCAGATATGCGGCAGCACGGAAGAGATCATGCCGAGCAATATCCGTGGACTTTTTGCCTCCTGCGGCTGGAATGTTGACATTCTCGACGACGGTCACGATTATAATAAAGTTTTCCAAAAATTGTCAGCTGTCTATAACGGCAGGTCTACCAACCCGGAACATCCCACGGCGATCATCGCCAACACCATTATGGGTAAGGGCGTCTCTTTTATGGAGAATCTGGCCAAATATCACGGTTCTCCCTTGAAAGTCGAGCAGCTGGCCCAGGCCTTTGCCGAGCTTGGGGTGGAAAATGATTATGACCGGTGGGCGCAACTGCGCACCAAGCCGGTTTCCACGGCAACACGGCAGACCAACAAGGTCTGTTATCCAAAGATTGAAGCCGGAGCCTCCGTAGTTTACGGGGCGGACAAAAAGACCGATTGCCGGTCCGCCTATGGTACGGCACTTTACGAACTGGCCAAGGCCAATAATATGCCGGGCAAGGCGCCAAGAATTGTCGGCATATCCTGTGATCTGGAAGGGTCGGTTAAAATGGGCGATTTCCGCAAACATATGCCTGAGGCCTTTCTTGAATGCGGTATTCAGGAGCATCATGCCGCCACCATGGCCGGGGCGATCAGCCGGGAGGAGATGGCCACCTTTTTCAGTACCTTTGGCGTATTTGCCGTGTCAGAGGTCTATAACCAGAACAGGCTCAACGATATCAACCACACCAATGTCAAGGTGGTGGCCACCCATCTCGGCCTTGATGTCGGTGAAGACGGCCCGACCCATCAGGGGATAGATTATATTGGTCTTATGCGAAATTATTTTAATTTCCAGGTAATTATCCCGGCGGATCCCAACCAGACCGATAGAGTTATCCGGCACGTTGCCACCACCGCCGGCAATCATTTTGTCGGCATGGGCCGGTCCAAAATGGGCATGGTGCTGGCAGAGGATGGGACACCGTTTTTCGGCAGCGGCTATACCTTCACCCCCGGCAAAGCTGACTGGGTCCGGCGCGGCACGGCTGGCACCATCATTTCCTACGGCGCGGTCAGTCCCAGTGTGATGGAGGCATGGAAGCTGCTGCAGGATGAAGGCATATCCGTGTCCGTCCTGCTGGTGGCCTCTATTGTGCCCTTTGATAAACAGAGTGTCATCGAGGCAGTGCAGAGCGGCGGACCTATCCTGACGGTTGAAGATCACCATGTTGACACAGGTGTCGGTGCGATTGTTGCTGCCATTCTCGCCGATGAGGGGTTAAGCTGCCGTTTCAAAAGGCTGGGGGTGACTCATTACGGATCATCGGGTAAACCGGCTGATCTCTATGCGGAGCAGGGCCTTGACGCCCGGGGAATTGTTGAAGCCTTCAAGGGGCTGATGTAAAAACAGGCTCTGGAAACATTTATATGAAAAAAGGCCAGGACTCATGACATCATGAGTCCTGGCCTTTTTTGGTGAAATCGTAAAAAGTCGTTTTCCTGCCACAGAAATAACTGAAAAAAATAATTTAATTACAGTGAGTCAGCTCTGTGGGCTTTGTGCGCTCTGTGGTAAATTTGCAGTTTTCAGTAGTCCACATCTGTTTGTTCGATGGGAATAGCGGTCTTGCCGCCTTTTTTTGCTGAGAATTTGTTGAAAAGATTCACATAGATGTTTTCGGAGATATTTTCGGCAATTTCCCGTAACGCCTCCCGTTTGTTCATCTCCATAACCGCCGCATTTCTTCCCACCCTGAAGGATTCATGCCAGTCGGCATCTCCTTTTTTAAGTATAATTTCACCCGTTTTCCTTTTTTTAAGCTCAACGCTGAAGATGATTTCCGCCCGAAGTTCCACTGCCCGGTCAAATATTCCGTAGGAAAGGCCGGGGAGATGGAGGGATTCAATAACACCGCTGAGAATATAGTCAGCCCTTTCAGGGGTTGTGGCCATGGAAAAATGCGGTGATTTTTTCAGCCATCTGACCAGAGATTGCTTTACTTCGCTCTGGAAACCCAGTTCGCTGGTGTTGTTTTTCCACATTTCCACATAGATGGAAATTGTGCCTTGCTCAGCCCCATCAGCATCGTCTGACTGGACATAAGGATTGGTATAGCCACAGGCGGAAAGGGCCATTGTCAGCCCCAGAAAGAGGGCGAAGAGAATGGACGGATTTTGTGATGAAAGCAGTTCTGTTTTTCTCATTTTGTCTGCGAAACTCGTCATGATACGACAATATTTACCAGTTTGTTCTTGACCACAATGATTTTTCTGATTGTTTTTCCGTCAATAAATTTTTGTACCTTGTCGTCGGCCAGGGTCAGTTTTTTCAGGGTCTCTTCATCGCAATCAGCTGCAACCTGCAATTTACTGCGAACTTTACCATTTATCTGGACTACCAGGGTAATGCTGTCTTCCCTGGCCGCCTCGGGGTCAAATTCAGGCCAGGGAGTGCGGGACAGGTCGCTGTCATGTCCCAGCCGCTGCCAGAGTTCCTCGCAAAAATGGGGGACCATGGGGCACAAAAGCAGGATAATTGCCTCAACCGATTCTTTGATCACCTCGTTCTGCGGTTTTTCCGCGGCATTCTCCCCGGTGAGATTATACAGGGTATTGGTGAGCTCCATCACGGCGCTGATGGCGGTGTTGAAATGGAATTTGCCGTTGATGTCATTGCTCACCTTGCTGATGGTCTGGTGGGTCTTGCGGTGCAGTTCGCGGCTGGCATCGCTGAGCGCGGGGGGGATAACGCTCTTTGCCGTTTTCAGCATTGCCATATTATCCTGCACAAAACGGTAAACCCTGTTTAAGAAGCGGTAGGCCCCTTCAACTCCCTGGTCACTCCATTCCAGATCTCTTTCTGGAGGGGCGGCAAAAAGGCTGAAGAGTCTTACCGTATCCGCCCCATATTTTTTAATGAGCACGTCAGGGTCGACAACATTGCCTTTTGATTTGGACATCTTGGTGCCGTCTTTGATCACCATTCCCTGGGTCAGCAGATTGGTAAACGGTTCATCAATGGACAGGTAGCCGAGGTCCCGCATGACCTTGGTAAAGAAGCGGGCATAGAGGAGATGCAGAATGGCATGTTCAACGCCGCCGATATACTGATCAACCGGCAGCCAGTGATCAGCCGCCTTTTTATCCAGAGGCCCGGTGGTGCAGTCAGGACAAGTATAGCGGGCAAAATACCATGAAGACTCAACAAATGTATCCATGGTGTCGGTTTCACGCCGTCCGGCCCCGCCGCACCTGGGGCAGGTTGTCCGATAAAAACTTTCAAGGTCATGCAGAGGCGATTTGCCTGATTTTTCAATGGTCACATCCGGGGGGAGGGTGACGGGGAGGTCTTTTTCCGCGACAGGCTGCACCCCGCATTGCTCACAGTAGATAATCGGAATCGGCGCCCCCCAGTAGCGCTGCCGGGAAATTCCCCAGTCGCGCAGCCGGTAGGTCGTCTGTTCTTTGCCGAACCCGTTGTCCGCGGCAAACCGGGTAATTGTGCTTTTCGCCTCATCGGATTGCAGGCCGCTGAACTGGCCGGAGGCCACCAGGATTCCCGGCCCCTCATGGGCAGCGGCCATGGTGGGACCGTGCAGCGTTTCTCCGGCTGGCTGGATAACAACCGTGATCGGCAGATCATATTGCCGGGCAAACTCGAAATCCCTCTGATCATGGGCCGGAACAGCCATGACCGCTCCGGTGCCGTATTCCGCCAGGACGAAATTAGCGGCATAAACGGGGAGCTTCTCCGCCGTAAAGGGATTGATGGCATGAAGGCCGGTGAAAATACCTTCCTTGGCAAGTTCATCCTCAGGATTCTGACGTTGTCTGGCAATGCGTGTTTTTTCGGCAAAAGCAGCCAGTTCTGCTTCCCGTCCCGTTCCCGCGCAGAGTTCCTGGATATATTTATGATCAGGGGCGATTGACATAAAGGTTGCCCCGAAAATCGTGTCAGGTCTGGTGGTAAAAATGGTTATTTTTTTGTCTGAACCGTCTATGGGAAAATCAATTTCGGCGCCACTGCTTTTACCTATCCAGTTCCGCTGCATGGTAAGCACCTTCTCCGGCCATCCTTGCAGTTTATCACATCCGGCGAGCAACTCCTCGGTATAGGCCGTGATTTTGAAAAACCAGCCGTTCATCTCCCTGGGCATGACGCTGTCATCGCATCGCCAGCAGCGGCCGTCGATGACCTGTTCATTGGCCAGCACGGTCTGACAGGTTTCACACCAGTTGACGATGGTAACCTTCGGATAGACCAGCCCTTTTTCATAGAGTTTGATAAAAAACAGCTGTTCCCACCGATAATACTCGGATTTACAGGTGGCGATCTCACGGTCCCAATCGTAACTGAGGCCCATGCTCTGCAGCTGTTTTTTCATGTAATCGATATTTTCATAGGTCCATTTCGCCGGATGGGTGTTGTTCTTGATGGCTGCATTTTCCGCCGGCAGACCAAAGGCGTCCCAGCCCATGGGGTGAAGCACATTGTAGCCCTGCATCCTTTTGAACCTGGCTACAACATCACCTATCGAGTAATTGCGTACATGGCCCATGTGAATACGGCCAGAAGGGTAGGGAAACATCTCCAGCAGATAGTATTTTTCAGCCGCAGAGCTGGGGGGGACCTTGAAGGTCTTTTCCTGGCGCCATTTGTCCTGCCATTTTTTTTCGATGGCAGCAAAATCATAGATGTCTGTATTCATTTTTCGTCTGGTAGCTGTGTTGATCGTCGATAATCAGTTTTGACTGTCTCGTAAAAGAGCACTCGACAGCCGTTCAGTGCATGATAATCTCTTCATTTATCGTCACGTAAATTCGGTGCCGGGACTTTGTACGAAGCCATCAGTTTTCATATCCCGGCATCATCGGGGCCAGATTTTCAAAACTTGTATATTTGCCCAGGAAAGCGAGTTCAACGGTTCCTGTCGGTCCATTCCTCTGTTTGCCGATGATCAGCTCGGCAATGCCCCGTTTGGGATTATCTTCTGCCTTGTTGTAAACCTCGTCCCGGTATATGAAGCAGATCACATCCGCGTCCTGTTCTATGGCGCCGGACTCCCGCAGGTCTGACAGCTGTGGGCGCTTGTTAGGTCTGCTTTCAAGACTTCTGTTCAGCTGGGAAAGGGCGACAACAGGAATATCCAGCTCCTTGGCCATGGCTTTCAGGGATCTGGAAATTTCACTTATTTCCTGCTCCCTGCTCTCGGAACGGCCACGCATGAGCTGCAGGTAGTCAACGACAACCAGGCCTATGTCGTTTTCCGCCTTTAAACGCCGTGACTTGGCCCTCATTTCGAGTACGGAAAGGGCAGGGGTATCATCGATAAAAATTTGCGCCTGGGACAGTTCCCCGGCCGCCCTGGTCAATTTAGGCCAGTCGTTATCTTTAATGAAACCGGTCCGTAATTCATTGGAATCAACCTTGCTGAGAGAGCAGAGAAGGCGGAGGCCAAGCTGAGCCTTGGACATTTCCAGGCTGAACACCCCGACGGATGTTCCGTGATGCAGAGCGGTATTCTGAACCATATTCATGGCCAGTGCCGTTTTTCCCATGCTCGGCCGGCCTGCCAGAATAATGAGGTCACCGGACTGTAATCCTGCTGTCATTTTATCAAACTGATCAAATCCGGTGGGCACGCCGGTGATCAGTTCCTTGCGTTCGGCCAGGGCGGTCACCCGCTCAAAGGTCCTGGTGATGATTTTATTTAACGGCTCAAAGCTTTCTCCACTTTTATCCCGGGCAATTTCAAAAACAGTCTGCTCAACCTCGTCAAGAAGCTTTTCAATGTCATCCTGTTGATCATAGCAGCGTGAGGCGATGTCCGTGGTGGTTGCGATAAGTTTTCGCAGAATTGATTTCTCGCGGACAATTTTTGAATAATAAACAATATTTGATGCCAACGGGACCAGATCGGTCAAGGAGGCGAGGTAGGCAGGCCCCCCCGCATCGGCAAGGTTGTTGGTGCTTTTCAGATGGTTGCTGACGGTAATGAGATCCTGCGGCTCGTTTTTTTCAAAGAGAGCCAGCATGGCGGTGAAAATTAATTTGTTGGCCTGAAAATAGAAATCATCCGGTTGAAGAATATCAATGGTTTTCGGCAGTATTCCCTGCTGCTGAAGGATAGCCCCTAATACACACTGTTCCGCGTCCTTGTTGTGGGGGGGGATACGGTGAACTGGTGTGAAAGATTCTTGCGGTATCATCTTGTCGCAGTTTGATCCATTTTCTACAGGGGAAAAATTGAGATTAAATGAAAAATGGAAGGAGATTTATGCGTACAACAACAATCTGATAACCGGGAAACCCGACTTATGGGCGGGTTTCCCGGGGAGCTATGAGATTATTCCGCGCTGACTAAAGGTACAATCTCAACCTTGATATCAGTAGTCATCTGGTACCCGGTCTTGCATGGGACCATGGTGACACCCAGGGTCTTAATCGGTTCGTCAAGCATGATTTTCCGCTTGTCGATCGCAACACCCAATGCGGCAAGCTTATCAGCAATATCAGCTGAGGTGACGGAGCCGTACAGTTTATCTTCCTCGCCGACACGCTGTTCAATAACAACCGTGACGCCGGCGATTTTTTTGGAAAGTTCTTCAGCAGCCTGGCGCTCCTTTTCCTTGCGGCTGGCGATGGAATTCATTTCCTGTTCAAGAATTGCCAGATTAGCTTTGGTGGCCAGAACTGCTTTGCCGCGAGGTATAAGATAGTTACGCCCGTAACCGGGTTTGACCTTAACAAGATCACCTTCCTCGCCCAAGGTATCAATAGTTTGCTTCAGTATTAATTCCATTTCTCTACCTTTCATTTTAGATGGAACGCATCAGCCGAAAAAACCGTTCAGGTTGTTTCGTTCTGCGATTTTCGTAAATCAAACCAAACATCAATCAAGCCGGCAATAGATAGAAAAATAATGCCATAGGCCTGGATAAGTATTAATGCATAAACAAAAAATCTGAATGCCCAGGGGACATTCCATTTGTTGAACAAACATGCCAGCACGGCAAATCCCTGAAAAAAATAGAGAACACCGATGACCAGCACGCAGTTTAAACTGATTGCGTTCAACAAAGGCAATGGCAGGATCAGGCAGACACCTGATGCAATGACAAGCCAGACAAGTTGATCGGGCAGTCGCCATTGACCATAAGGCTGCCATGGACTGAGTCCGGCATCCTTCCTTTTCAAGAGCAGATCCCCCAGCAAGAGATTGACCCAGACAGTCAGCAGTACGGTGATCAATAAAATTGCCGGGAAAATTAACGGAATAATAGTTCGTATCCGTGTAAAAGCAAGCTCAATCTGCGCCAGCGTGTCGGCTTCGATGTCTGTCGACTGTTGATACATGGCAAATGTTGCAGCCAGTGATGAATCAATCGTCTCAAGAATCTGCTTGTAGGGATGTGCCTGCTCAGTAATCCCATAAAAGATCGCACCTGCGACCCAGATTGATGTTAAAACAATTGCGCCGGTGGTGCCGGCGCGGAGAACTGAGTGTTTGTTCCGGGCAGCCCTGGCAAGTATATACGCTAAAGGCAGAAATAATACCGAAAAAAAGAAGGCCTGCAGCGTGCCAAAAAGAAGAGCTCCCAGTCCGGCTGCAAGACTTGCCTTTATCAGTAATGAACTTCCACGATATTCTCCGCTCGTTACAAGTATATAGAAAGCCGGAAGAGGTACAAATATTCTCATCCAGCTCAACTCCCCTGAAATTGTTGGAACTAACAGGAAGGCGGTTAACAGTATTCCTTGCAGTAATTCTTCAGGGGGAGTTTTCCATGCCATAAAAATTATATTTGCGAGCCGGTGTAAGGCAACAGCGCAATATGGCGGGCGCGTTTTATCGCTTCAGTAAGTTCCCGTTGATGTTTGGCGCAATTGCCATAAATGCGGCGCGGGATGATTTTCCCTCTTTCGGTCAGAAAATTTCGCAATGCCTTTACATCTTTATAATCAATGACAAGTTCTTTATCTGCACAAAAGCGGCAGACTTTACGACGATGAAAGATTCTTTTTTTTCTCATAATTGCCTCTCCTGTGTAGTTTATTCTTCTTCTTCGTCAAGACCGTTTTCAAGATCAAGTGTTTTAGCGGAAATGGAGCTTTTTACCGGGGTGTTCGGATCATAAACTTCCTGCAGTTTGACTGTCATGAATTTCAGCACATGGTCATCGATCTTGAAAATACGTTCCATTTCACTGACCGCTGAAGGAACGGCAGCAAATTCCGTATAGACATAATAACCCTGCTGCTGTTTTTTGATCGGATAGGCGAGTTTTTTCAAGCCCCAGTTGTCTACATTAATAATGGTTCCACCATCGCCTTCGATGATGCCGGCAGTCTTTTGACTGATCGCCGCGAGTTCATCCTCCCCGACAGTGGGGCTGATGATTGATATGGTTTCATATCTACGCATTTGGTCCTCCTTGTGGACATTAATGGCCCTCTTCCATTGCCTCAGACAGAGAGCAAGAAAGGACAGTAAAAAATGCCTGTTTCACCATGAAACGAGCATAAATAAGTCGATTTTTTTAACATGCTCCGCAGGTTAATGTCAATTGAAAATTGGCATCAGCCTGGTGCAGGAGAAAACAATTGGCGGGAAATCCTGTATTTTATCAGCTTGTTGTGCTGCTGACAGAGAATTGTCAGAGAATTGTCAGTGGTGGTCTTTTGCCTTGGTCCAGAATTCGAGTTGTGAGTTGCTTGTCAGTTCGCCCATGGAAAGGTTCTGGGCGGATATTAATTCTTCCATCAGCTTGAAGCGCTTAATAAACCTGTTTATCGTCTGCTGCAGGCACTCCTCGCTGTTTACTTCACATTTTCTTGCTAAATTGATGAGCAGGAAAAGCAGATCTCCCAAATTTTTTTCGATCTCTTCCTTATTGCCTTGCAAGGCATCGTCGGTCAGAATTTTAAATTCTTCGGATAACTTTTTCACCAACGACTGCATATCAGGCCAGTCAAACCCGGTTCGGGCGGCACGGCTTGATACCTTCTGGCCTCTGATCAGTGCCGGCAATGATTTTGGTACATCAAGTTCGTAAGCCTTGTTTTTTTTCTTGCTGTTCTCCCTTTCCTTCACTCTTGCCCAGTTTTTACTCATTTCATCATATGATGTAAAAGTTTTCCCTTCAAATACATGAGGATGACGGCGAACCATTTTGTCTATTATCGCCTGCAGGACATCTTCAATTGAAAAAATGCCCTTTTCTTCATAAAGCTGATTGATGAACCCCAGTTGAAAAAAAAGATCACCCAGTTCTTCGCGTATCTGGTTCGGATCATTATTATCCAGTGCTTCACTGAGTTCATGCGTTTCCTCGATGAGATATGGTTTGAAGGTCTGCACGGTCTGCTTCTGGTCCCACGGACAGCCTTCCGGACTGCGAAGAAGAGCGATAATCTCCAGCAGTTCGCAAAATTTCTTGCCGGTTTCGTCTGGGTTAATCATGTCGTTATCGGGTTGCTCCTTAACGTGCGGTAATGCTATTTAATTTTTTTAGTGTTAATTTCAACCACATAGATTAATAAATATTTTTGAGCAATTTATTAAATTGCAGCAATATGCAAGATAAGCTTAATTTTATTTTCCATCATTAATTTTTTTTTAAAAATTGCCTGACAATTTTGTTGAAAAATATATCTGATAGGTATATATACGTATTAGATGCTATAGATCTCATCAGTTTTATTCCACCATCAGGCAGAGAGGTAAACAATGGAACTAAAAAAGGAAAAAAAGATTGTCTATGAAAAACACAAGGATATCGCCCGTATCGATCAGGAGTCCAAACGGACCCATGGTTGGTATGTGCGTGTGCGGTATTATGGTAAAACCCATTCCAAGTTTTTTTCTGACGGCAAATGCGGCGGACGATATTCAAGCCTTCTTGCGGCCCTGGCCTGGAGAGACGAGATTGAGTCTCGCATAGGTAAACTCCGGACAAACAAACATATTGTTACAGTAAGCAACACAACAACAGGCGTTGTTGGCGTTCGACTGAATGACAAATTGCACCGTTATGAAGTCAGCTGGGTGAATGGTACCGGCAAGCAGGGAAAAACCTCGGTATCAATCAAAAAACACGGCAAGGAAAAGGCTTTTAAACGGGCCTGTGAGATCCGCAAGCAAAAAGAAGCTGAGAGACTTTCCATCTGATTTTCAGATATGCTGTAAAATGTCGAGTGGGTGCCCAAGCAGAGCTTGCGCTCCACTTGCTCTCAGTTCAGCAGCGGTACGGAAACCCCAAAGAGCCCCCAGGGCAAGGATGCCCGCGTTCTTGGCTGTCTCCATGTCGGTTTTGGTGTCTCCCAGGTAGAGAAACTGATCGCTGGGGATATTCAGGGCTTTAATTATATGTAAAGCACCGGACGGGTCGGGTTTTTTGGGGGTTTCTTTTTTTGCTCCTGCCACAATGTCGAAGGTGTATCCGGAAAAGAAGGCGGAAACGGTAAGTTGCGTAAAATCGTCCGGCTTATTTGATAGAATGTTAAGACTGATACGGCGTTCAGTCAGAGCATCCAGCATGTCATTGATCCCCTTATAGGGACATGTTTTATTACACCAGTTCGTCCCATATTCGCGTTTCATTTTTTCAACACAGCTTGTCACCGTTTCGTTGTTTTGATGGGTCTCAGGCAAAACACGGGTGGCAAGTTTTTCTATGCCATCACCAACGAAATATTTGTAAGCATCTACCGGGTGTGCGGGAAAACCCATCCGCATGAGCACTCGGTTCATTGAGTCTGCCAAGTCCTCAAGGGTATTCAACAGGGTGCCGTCCAGGTCAAAGATAATTGCCTTCACTGTCATCTGATTTTTTTGGTTTTTTTACGAAGTTGTTTGATTTGTCGGTTATTCAGCAACGGCACACGAGCAGGACTGTGCTGTTTCGCTGGTTCCTTTCCCTGTCCCGAAAGCCTGGAGCGCAGTTCGAATGGTTTGCCCGGTTTTCGCGGTAATCATCCAGCTCCCCCTTCCGGGGCACATGCTGTTCCCCGTTTTATTTCCCGGTACGGAACATAAGGTGATGAATACATACGGCATTTTCACCCTGTCCTCCGGCGCCGGCATATCTCTCATCCGCTGAGGCCGGGGAGATTCCAGGCAAGTGAGGAAAGCCTCTGCAATCACCAGCATTAATTACAGGAAAATGAAGCTCGATTCATTTTGCTCTTGACTCGGAACAGTTAACGAACTATCTTTTTGCACTACTTAAGTTAAGTAAGTTCCCCGCAAAAAAAATGTAAATTTTCGCAAGGGGTTCTTGTTTGACTTGCCCTGCACAGCAGGGTTTAGCAATTAGTTTACCCCAGCGTTGGCAAGTTGTATAGGTGAAATTCAAAATTGTTTCTAAGGAGGTTTGTACCATGTCTATTTGTGTAGTTGGCCACTCTAATCCAGATACTGATTCCGTTGCTGCAGCAATATCATATGCAAATTTTTTGAAAGCCCAGGGGCAGGATGCTGTTGCCTGCATGCAAACCGATGCCAAGAGCTTGAACCCTGAGAGCAAAACAGTTCTTGCCCGCTTTGGTCTGACCGCTCCCGAGCAGATCAGTGATGCAGAAGGCAAAAAAGTCGCTCTCGTTGATCACAGCGATATCGCCCAGGCCCCGGCAAACATCATGAAAGCTGATCTGGTTGCCGTTGTTGACCATCATAAAATTGGCGATATCACCACCAACAATCCCATTTATTTCAATGCACAGCCTGTTGGCTGCACCTGCACCGTGTTAAATGAGATGTACAAAAACAGCGGCATCGCCATCCCCAAAAATATTGCCGGCATCATGCTGGCTGCAATTTTGAGCGATACGGTAAACTTCAAGTCACCCACCTGCACCCCTGCTGACAAAGCAGCTTGTGCTGATCTCGCCAAAGTTGCCGGCGTCAGCAACATGGACGAATTGTTCATGGAGATGCTCAAAGCGAAATCCGCCGTTGACGGCGTTCCGGTAAAAGATCTTCTTTTCCGCGACTACAAAGATTTTGATATGAAGGGCAGCAAAGTTGGTGTTGGCCAGCTCGAGCTTGCCACCCTTGATCAGGTCGCCCCTATGCGCGATGATCTCTACAAAGAAATGCAGAGGGTAAAATCCGAGGGACGTCATTCCGTTCTTTTGATGCTCACCGACGTTGTCAAGGAAGGAACAGACCTGATGGTTGTTTCCGATGATCCCGCTATCATTGAGAAAGCTTTCAATAGCAAGCTTGCAGGAAATTCAATGTGGATCGATGGCATGATGAGCCGCAAAAAACAAACCATCCCGAACCTGCAGAAAGCTTTCGGCTGCTAAGTTCAGTTATTTTTTTACGCAAAAAAGCCGCGCTTCCTTCCTGGATGCGCGGCTTTTTTTTACTTTATTTCCCTGTCAATGAACCTTTTTGCTGTCTTGTTCAAAATGAAACGCATCATCATGCTCAGTGCTATGGCACTGAAGACAGAGGTAGGCATCAGGAGAATCGTTGAGCTTTGCCTCCTCTGGATTTACCGTATGGGCCATACCAGGACCATGGCAGGTTTCACAACCGACGTTGTGCAAAGAGTCCGGGAGCGATAGAACGGCGGATTGTTTTTTGTCGAGAATAGAAACGCCTGTTACATGGCAGGGAAGACATTTGACGTTGAATTGCTCGTTTTTTTGCACCAGTGTTTCATAAGCACGGGCATGGGGTGTCCGTTGCCAGCGCTCGCCTATTTCCTTGTGGCATTTCACGCATGCCTGACTGCCGACATAGTCACTCATGGTGTTGCCATCACTGCTCCCGCTTCTGCCGGCAGCATTAATTTTTTTCCTCGTTTGATTAATGATTTCTTCCATTGCCGGGTCATCGGCAATAGTTGGCACTACTGCTAAAAATGTATTATGGAAGGTAGAGTTTGGCGACTGGTTCATGTTCTGTTGCGAGTCGATGATTTCCTTTTCAACATATTTCATCCGTTCAACAAGTTTATCATAGGACTGCAAGGTCGCCGGACTGTCCTTATAGATAATTTTAGGGTCTCCCTTATCTTCCAGTCTTTTTATCTGCCATGTTAACCGGTCAAGTTCCTGCCTCTTCATGAGGGCCTCATCTGACGTTTCGTCTATCCACATACCGGTTTTTTTCCAGTTGATACGCAACCGGCCTATGTATTTCCCCTGCCTTTCCGCTTGACAGATCAAGGCATTGTCAGCCAGGACGGGATTCTGATTATGGGAGTACATACCAGCCTGGATAATGATATGAATATTGGGAAATTGCTGGCTGATCTGCTCATTTTCCAAGGGAGACAAACTGGATAACAGGATGACGAGATCAGCCTGTTTGCTGATTTCTTTCATGAATTTCGGTAATAAATCCTGCCAGGCAACGATGAAATAGTTCTCCCGTTCACGCGGTTCATTGGCAGCGCCGCTGCCTGTGAGGCCGATAATGGCTATGCGCAGACCTGTTTTTTTCTTAATGATAAAGGGGGAGAAAAGTGGTTCTTTTTTCTGCAAATCAAAGAGGTTGGCGCTGAGCCAGGTGAATTTTGATTTTTTCTGTAATTCCTTTAAGAAATCAACCCCGCCGGCGAGATCAATTTTGGCAATTCCAACAGCATCATAACCGAGATGATTATAGGCCTCGACAATACCCGCGGCATTTATTTTTGCCAGGTCGAGATGGCGCCCGGCAGGAAGTTTGCTTTTGTCGAACAGGAGGGCGCCTCCGTCAAGAAACAGAGCTCTGTCCTCTTTGACATCAAGCTGTTGAAACAAGGTTTTTCTTTTGGACAGACCGCCCAGTTGTTTAGACTTTCAACCACAAGGCTCGGTTGCGCCATGAACATCATTGCTGTAAATAAGGGTGATTTCTCCTGTTGCCGGGGCGGCAAAAAGCGTTGCAGGGTGAAAAAGGAGGAAAATTATCGAGAGCAGGCGCAGGCAAATAGTCATGTTTTTCTCCTTCAGGTGTTAGTCTTTCGCTGTGAAAGGATTTGTCGCCATTTGGTCAATCGGTCTTTAATAATTGCTTCGTGTCCTCTGTTGGACGGTTCGTAATAGCGTGCACCGCTGAGTTCCTCCGGGAGATGGTCCTGGTCGACAAGGGCAGAGGGTGAATCGTGGGCATACTGGTAACCTTTGCCGTAGCCGAGATCTTTCATGAGCCTTGTCGGCGCATTACGGATGTGAAGCGGCACGGGCAGGCTGCCGGTCCGTTCGATATCCTGGTTAACCTTGTTATAAGCTGCATAGGTTGCATTACTTTTCGGCGCTGTGGCAAGATAGATTACTGCCTGGGCGATGGTCAGTTCTCCCTCTGGTGAGCCGAGCATATGGTATGATTCTCTGGCATTCAAGGAAACCGTTAATGCCTGCGGATCAGCGTTGCCGATATCTTCCGAGGCAAAGCGTATCAGGCGCCTGGCTATGTAGAGTGGATCCTCGCCGGAGCGGAGCATGCGAACGAGCCAGTACAGTGAACCATCGGGGTCACTGTCACGCAGGCTTTTGTGCAGCGCGGAGATAAGATTGTAATGTTCTTCACCTGCGGCATCATAGCGCAGGCTGTTTCTCTGGAATGCGTCTTTCATCATCGTCAGAGAAACCGTTTTTGTCCCGTTTTTTTCCGGAACGGCAAGGGAAGCAGCAATTTCCATGCTGTTGAGAAGTCTGCGCGCGTCACCGTCTGCCATGGCAATGAGGTGCTCAATCGCCTGTTGCTCAAAATGCAGATGCGCCTCTCCCAGTCCATTTTTGTCGTCATGCAGGGCACGTTGAAAAATTTGCTCAAGATCCTGCGGTGTCAGAGGAGACAAGGTGAGCACCCGGCAGCGGGACAGAAGGGGCGCTACGATCTGAAATGACGGATTTTCCGTTGTTGCCCCGATCAAGGTGAGCAGACCGCTCTCCACATGGGGGAGAAAAGCGTCCTGCTGGCTCTTGTTAAAGCGGTGTATTTCGTCGACAAAGAGAATCGTTGCCGCACCTGAGAGCTGCATCTGGCGCGCTTCATCGATAATCTGTCTGATTTCCTTTACTCCGGCCAGCACGGCGGAAAAAAAGATGAAATGGGATCCGGTTGATCTGGCGAGAATTCTTGCCAGGGTGGTTTTGCCGGTGCCGGGCGGCCCCCAGAGAAGCAGGGAGGGGAGATGGTTTTCGTCAAGGAGACGCCAGAGGATTTTCCCTTCACCGAGCAGATGATCCTGTCCGACAAAGTCACTTAACTGCTGCGGCCTCATTCTTTCAGCCAGAGGTTTTCTGTCGGTTGTCGACCCTTTCATTTTGCCTGAGAAAAAAGTAACATAAGCCGGTCCGCCATGCGTTCAGATGAAAAAACAAGGGATTCCAGATCAAGATAATCCAGCACGTTTTTGTCGAAAAGGATTTTTATCCTGGCATCAAAACCGTCTTCAGGTTCCTCGTCCCAGAAAAGGAGCTGCTGCGGCAGGCGGGGAAGGACGGGGATGATTGCTGCGGCAGTGGTTGAAGAATTCTGGACGGATTTTCCTCCCAGTTGCGCGCACAGTGAAAATATCGTATCGCTTGGGTGACCTGCAAAAAGTTGCGCCAGGCGATTTTCACAGTAGGTGGCCAGGGTTTTAATCTTGGAGATTGAATTGGGCAGGCTTTCAAGACCTGTCCAGATCCCGCATGGGGGATCGGCTCCGCCTGAATAGACATAATTATATAAGAGAATCTGATCCCGGGGATCTTCCGGTTCCCTGCCGTTGATCAGTATCTGTGATTTGCTCAGTAAAACGTGCTGGCCAAGGTAAGGAAAGGTGAGAGCGTCCTTTTCGCCAGGAGCCAATGACAGCCCCAGGGGGGAGGCAATCGTGGTGAAATCAAGATCACGGATTTTGTCCTGCAGGTGACGGATTAAATCAAGATCATGTTTTTCGGCCATTTTGTCGAGCGAGGCGCTGTCCTGTTCAGCAAGTGGCAGGCCGTCGAGGTTGATATAAGGACATTTTTTCGGGTCTTCGCCGCTTTTGGCAACATTGGCGGCAAAGGCAAGGCAGGCCTGATAACCGCATTGGCCACAGTTTGATTTCGGAGTTCGTTTGAGCACTTCAAGAGGATTCATAATCTCAAAGCACCATTTTGATGGAGGAGTGTTGCCGCAGGGCGGTGAAAAAAAAGTTGCGCGCTTCCTCGGAATGCACCGCTACTTCAAGATTAAATGATATATATTTCCCCGTGCTGCTTGCGTTGGAAAAGGTGAGAGTGTGCTCGGAATCTGCAAAGATTTCGTTAACCGCAGAAATAAGCGCATCTTTTTCAGTGCCTATGATTTTGTAAAGCCAGCGGCAGGGATATTCAATTTCAAGTTTTTGGTCGATATGTTTCATGTAAAAGAATATGCTGCAAAAATGGTCAAGGGGAAAAAGAAATCAATTGCCGAATTTAAACATATAATAGCTAAAAGACAACAGATGAAATGGTTATGAAGCGGACAGGAATAACGTTGAGAGCCTGAGTTATGCGAAAAATCAGGAGGTTAGGCCTTGCAAGAAGTTGTATGTTTTTGTTGAGTTGGCTAACATGGCCGGGCAGTACCAGCGGTTAAAACGGGCACGGCAAGGAAATATTTTCACAGTTATCAGAAAAGGTGGGCGCTGATGGGGGAAAAAGTACAGGTTACATTTGAGCCGGTTGGACGGACGGTTGACTGTGAGCAAGGGGAGACACTCATTGATGTTGCCCGCCGGGCGGGGGTACATATCAACGCCTCCTGCGGCGGCAGCGGGGTGTGTGGGAAATGCCGAATTCACATCGAACATGGCCGGGTTGACGGAGAAAAGAGCGAGAAGATAAGCAGCAGTGATTTTACCAAGGGGGTGCGGCTCGCCTGCTCCTCCACGGTGACCGGGAACGTGACTGTGCGGATTCCCCTTTCCTCCTCCATGCAGAAAGGAGGGCTGTCCGATGGGGTGATCGGCCGCCATCGCGCCCTTGAACATCATTTTAATATCGAAGAGTTGCGCCGGGAGGGTATTTTTTCCCCACCGGTGGAAAAGGTTGCCCTTGAGCTTCCCCCGCCCTCCCTCACGGACAATATGGCAGATGCCGGCCGTATCGTTCAGGGCCTTAAAAATCAGTATGACGAGCATGGGCTGATCATCAGTCTTGCCGTGCTTCGGAAAATCCGCAAGGCTCTGCGGGAAAAGGATTTTAATGTCACCGTCACCCTGGCCCGGCCCGTCCACCCGCGAGGCAAGACCCATGTGGTCAATATCCAGTCAGGAAACTGGGTCAACCGTAATTTCGGCCTTGCGGTGGATATCGGCACAACCACTGTCTGGGGTCAGCTCATTGATCTCAATACAGGAATGATCCTTGCCAATGCCGGAGATTACAATGGCCAGATCAGTTATGGGGAGGATGTCATTTCCCGCATCATTTATGCGGAAAAGCCGAAAGGCGCTGAGTTGATGCAGGAACTTGTGGTATCCACCATTAATAATACCATTGCCAGGCTGCTGGTTGAGGCGGATATTGATGGGGATGAAATCGATTCGATCACCATTGCGGCAAATACCACCATGACCCATCTATTTCTTACCCTGGAACCGCACAACATAAGACGTTCCCCCTATGTGCCGGTTAGCACCTTTTTTGCGCCCATCAGGGCGACTGACCTGGGCCTGCAGCTGTCCAGCCATGCCATTGCTCTTGTCTATCCAGCCATCTCAAGTTATGTGGGCGGAGATATTGTGGCCGGGGTCATGGGCTCGGGCATGTACCGCACAAACAAGTTGACCCTTTATATTGATATCGGCACCAACGCCGAAATTGTCATCGGCAGCAGGGAGTGGCTGGTGTGTGCGGCCTGTTCCGCCGGACCGGCCTTTGAAGGCGGGGGAATTACCTTCGGCATGCGCGCCGCGGACGGGGCGATTACAGATTTCAGCATTGATCCCGATACCTTTGAGCCGATGAATATCACCATCGGCAGAAAACCGCCGGTCGGCATATGTGGCTCAGGCCTGCTCATTATTGTCGCCACCCTGTTTGAGAAGGGAATTATCGACCAGCGGGGCAGGTTTAAACGTGATCTTGCCGCTAACCGCATCCGGGAAGGAAAGAGCGGTTTCGAATATGTCCTGGTCTGGCAGGATGAGGCGGGTATTGACTCTGATATTGTTATTAATGAAGTTGATATCAGTAACTTTATTCGCGCCAAGGCGGCAATTTATGCCGGAGTGAAAACTCTGGTCGAGGAGGTGGGCCTTTCCATTACCGATCTGGAACAGATAATACTGGCCGGCGCCTTTGGCTCATACATTGATCTTGACAGCGCCATGACCGTGGGCCTGTTGCCCGAGTTTGATCCGGCTAAAATCCTTTATGTGGGTAACGGGTCGCTCATGGGAGCCCGCATGAGTGAGTTAAGCAACCATATCCGCCAGGATGTGGTTGAAGTTGTGCAGAGAATGACGAGCTTTGAACTTTCCGAGGTGGCGAATTTCAAAGAGCAATATGTGGCATCCCTGTTTCTGCCCCATACGGATATAAGCCTTTTCCCCCTGGTTGGAATGCGGCTGCAGGCCGTTTCCGCCGGCAAGAGCTGAGCCATGCTGACCAAAAAGATCAAAGCCGCATCATCCTCTTTTTTGCCGACATGTGCCGCCGAGATGCGTGCCCGCGGCTGGGAGGAGGTGGATGTTATTCTGGTCACCGGGGACGCCTATGTGGACCATCCCGCCTTCGGTGTTGTCCTGATCGGCAGACTCCTGGAGGCAAGCGGCCTGCGGGTGGCCATTCTGGCCCAGCCCCGTTACGATTCACTGCAGGATTTTCAGCAGTTCGGCCCGCCGCGCCTGTTCTGGGGAATTACCGCGGGCAATCTTGATTCCATCGTGGCCAATTATTCGGGCAACGCCAAGGTGCGCGATGTGGATCAGTATTCGCCGGCCGGTAATCCCTACTTCGGAGAATTGCGTTCAAAAAACGAGCGGCGCAGACCGGATCGTGCCACCATCCGCTATGCCAATCTGGCCAGAAATGCCTATGGATCCGTCCCGATCATTCTCGGCGGACTGGAGGCCTCGCTCAGGCGTTTTGTTCACTACGATTACCAGCAGGGGAAATTGCGGACCTCGGTTCTCACCGACGCCAAGGCAGACCTGCTTGTTTACGGCATGGGGGAAAAAGCCGTGGTTGAGGTGGCGAAACGGCTTGCCGCAGGTCGTGATCTCGGCGGCATAGCCGGCACCTGCCAGCGGTTAACCGAGGCGCAGTGGCAGAATATTGCCCAAGAGGATCACGTTTTTCTGCCGTCACTTGCCGAAATTGAACAGGACAGCGCGGCTTTCTTAAGCGCCGAGCTCCTTATCGATAAACACGCCCGGTCACTCAGCCGGTCAATGCTTGCGCAGAAACAACAGGCAATGTGGGTGGTGCAGCATCCGCCGGCAGACCCCCTTTCCCCTGGGGAAATGGACAGTCTCTACGGATTGCCTTTTACCCGCAAACCCCATCCTGCCGCCGGTGACGTGCCGGCATACCGCATGATCAGCCACTCGGTAACCATTGTCAGAGGTTGTTTCGGTAATTGCTCGTTCTGCGCGATCTCCAGGCATCAGGGGCCGGTGATTACCTCAAGAAGCGAAGATTCCGTGGTGGCTGAGGTGAAGCAGATTACCCGCATGGATGACTTCCGGGGCACGATAAGTGATCTCGGCGGTCCAACAGCCAATTTATACGGATCAGGCTGCAGGAGCACAGCATGCAGCCGCCATGATTGCCTGCATGAAGGAGTGTGCCGCCATCTTGTCATGGATGAAACACCCTTGCTCAGCCTGCTTGACAGGGTAAGCCGGGTCGACAAGGTAAAAAATGTGTTTGTCTCCTCCGGCCTGAGGATGGAGCTTCTTCTCAAAACCCCGCGGCTGCTGAAAAAACTGTTGACCGAACACACCCCCGGCGCCATGAAAATAGCCCCGGAACATACGGTTGCCCATGTTCTCAGGCTGATGCATAAGCACGGCCCTGATATTTTACCCGCCTTTTTGGCACTGTGCCGGAAAATTGCCGGGGAAACCGGGAAAAAATATATCTTTACTCCTTACTTTATCTCGGCCCATCCCGGCTGCACTGTTGATGATATGAAGGCCCTGGCCAGGGACGTGCGGAAATTGGGGTTGACTGTCCGGCAATTTCAGGATTTTACCCCGACCCCAGGGACCATATCAACGGCAATGTATGTCTGTGGACTTGACCGGTACTCACGCAAACCCATATTTGTGGCCACGAGAGCAAAAGAGCGTATGCTGCAGCGCCATGTTCTTGAAGAAATGAAATGATTTTTTCATATGACTTTTTTTCATAAAAAAATCTCCTAGTGGTAGTTGCGGGTTTTATGTAAGGATTGCTGTTATTTGTCTTGACATAATTTTATGCGCCATTGTATTTAACTCTATAACTCACTCAGGCTTCTTTCTATTTCCCCAATATTCTGTTCTCTTCTAAAAGAGATTTATCTCCCTTAGTTTAAGGATAATCAGCGTGGAGCACACAAGAAAGAATAGCAATGGTATACTTGTCGGTATAGATCTTGGCACATCACGTACAGCTGTGATGACAAACAGGGGTTATAAAGACATCATTCGTTCAGTAGTCGGCTATCCCAAGGATGTCATCGGGCTGAAACTTGTCGGTAAAAGCCAGGTTTTCGGTGAAGAGGCCTTGAAAAACCATTCCGCCCTGACTCTTTATCATCCTCTGGAAGATGGGGTTATCCGTGAGGCCAGCAAGAATGATTATAACGCCGCCTATGAACTGATCAAGCATGTTATTGAACAGGCGAGGCAGGGAAGTACAGACGATATCTGCGGGGTAATTGGCGTGCCTGCCCGGGCATCCATCATCAACAAGGAATTGCTGCTGAAAATTACCCAGGACCTGATGTCTGTTTCTGTCGTGGTTTCGGAACCATTCATGGTTGCCTATTATCTGGACAAACTCAATGACTCAATTATAATTGATATCGGTGCCGGAACTGTAGATATCTGCGGCATGAAGGGCACTATCCCTTCCCCGAAGGACCAGGTTACCCTGCTCAAAGCCGGCGACTATATAGATGAACGGCTGGAGTCCCTGGTCCAGCAGCATTATCCTGAGGTACAGGCCACCACCAACTTTCTGCGGCTTATAAAAGAGCAATACGGATTTGTTGGAGAACCTGATCAACCGGTCAAAGTGACCATGCGTATGGGCGGCAAACCGGTGGAGCTGGATATCACCGAAGATCTGCAGATGGTTTGCGAAAGTATTGTGCCGGATATTGTTGAGCATCTGGAGGCCATTATCAGGGGATTTGATCCTGAGGACCAGCAGCAGGCCCTGCTGAACATCTATCTTGCCGGTGGCGGTTCAAAAATTCGCGGCATTGACACCTTTATAGCGGCACAGCTTCATGATTATGGAGACGTGCGGGTAACATGTGTGGCCGATCCAGACTTTATCGGCAGTTCCGGAGCATTGAAAATGGCAACGGAAGTGCCGCCGGAGTTGTGGGATCAGGTCGGTTTCCTAAGTTGACGAAGAGTATAATATGGATTTTTTAATATGGTTTTTATTCCTCGCATTAGGGGCGGCTGTCGGCAGCGGAACTGCCGCCTATCTTTTGCGTAACAGGGGAAAACAGGAAAGTGAACAAACGAAAAACGGCTACGAAGAACAGGTAAACTCTTTGAACAGCCAGCTTCGTGATGTAAAAGCTAAAATGGACAGTGTGCGGGATGAAAGCAAGCGCTACTGGGATGAGTTGCAGTCTGAAAAAAAACAACGCCAGGAAGCTGAGGAGAAAATAAAAGTAATTCCCGGGCTTGAATCCATGCTTCAGGATCTGAAACGGCAGGTGGCGGAGCTGATTGAACAGAATACGGGATTAAAAAATTCCCTGGCCCAGGTCGAAGAGGAACTGTCGGATGAGCGCCGGTCTTTTCAGGATAGCCTCATCTTTGTCCAGGGCAGCCATTATCTTCCGGCCAGCGTTGTGCGCAATATGATGCGCCTGGAGACAGATGCCGATAATGCAGCCGAATGAGATTTAATCAGCACCTGCATCCTGTGTGGAAAAGTTTTTTTGTTTACCGCTTCATTTTCGGAGAATTTAATTTCAAAAAGGCAAGCATATATGGAAAACCATCAACAGAATCCCCGGGAAACAGTGCATCACACGCAGAATCAGCTTCTTATCGGCATCGATCTGGGCACTTGCCGTACAGCGGTTATGTCCAATCGTGGTGCTCGGATAATAACCAGGTCTGTCGTCGGCTATCCCAAGGATGTCATCAGTGAGAGGATGGTGGGCAAAGGGCCTATTATCGGGCAGGAGGCCATCAGGAAACGGAGTTTCCTTGATCTCTGCTATCCGCTGGCTGACGGGGTCATCCGGGAGGCCAGCGAACGGGACTACGATGCCGCCTATGAACTGATAAGGTATGTGGTGGGTCTGGCAAAGCAGGGGGCTGAATCTTCCGTGAGCGGCATTATCGGGGTGCCGGCCCGTGCCTCGATCATGAACAAGGAACTCCTGCTTGACATCGCCAAAGAGGTCATGTCGGTAGCCCTTGTTGTCTCAGAGCCTTTTATGGTGGCCTATCAGCTCGGTAAATTAAGTAATTGCATCGTGATTGATATCGGCGCCGGCACGGTAGATATCTGTGGCATGAAAGGAACCGTTCCCACGGCAGATGACCAGGTGACCTTTCTCAAAGGCGGTGATTTTATCGATGAGCGGCTGGAGTCCTCCATTGCCCGGCATTATCCCGGTGTGCAGATCACGGAGTCTGTTGCCTGCTCGATAAAGGAAGCCCATGCCTTTGTTGGAGAGGCCCAGGCGCCGGTGATAGCAAAACTGCGCATGGAAGGTAAACCGGTTGAATTTGATGTTACCGAAGATGTGAGCGCAGTGTGTGAAATTATTGTTCCCGATATTGTTGAACAGCTCGAGACCTTGATCATGAAATTTGATCCGGAAGACCAGGAAGAGACACTGAAAAATATTATTCTTGCCGGGGGAGGGTCCCGGATTAGAGGCCTTGACCGCATGATTGCCCACCAGATGAAGGATTATGGTGAGGTTGTTGTCTCCTGTGTCGATGACCCGGAATTTATCGGCAGCGCGGGGGCCTTGAAGCTTGCAACAGAAATTCCATCAGAGAAATGGCCTGAAATTGGCGTGATGTTCGGGGCCGATTAGCTGGATTTGCCGGGGAAATTGCGTTGATTCCATCTAAAGTTTCCCTGTGCTGCGGGAAACTTTTTTTGTTTCAAATATACTTTCGTGAGTGAATGAGTTTAAAAAAATGATCAGGTTGGCGATATGAAGAAAAAGATACTGGTAGCTGTTGATGGTTCTTATTGTTCACTTAATGAAATACATTATTTAAGTAAACTATATACTGGATATGACGATATTTCTATTCATTTGATCAGCGTTATTTCCGGTTCCTTGCCTCCTGATTCGGAATGGTTGAACGAAGAGGACAAAATGAACATGCTTTCCCCGGAGGCGAGAAAAAAAATTAATTTGACCAAAAAATTTTTACGGGAAGAAACGGCATTTTTCACCCATCATGGCTTGGGAGAAAACCAGATTACCTCTGCCATACAGGTCGCCCGTTCAGGAATTGCCAATGATCTTATCCATGAAATGCATAAAGGAAGCTATGATGCCCTGGTTATCGGCAGAAGAGGGCTCGGCAAACTGCAGGAACTCGTCCTGGGAAGCGTCACCACCACTATACTGGAAAGATGTTTGAATGTACCGATCTGGATTATTGACGGGGAAATTGATTCCCGCCGGTTTCTCGTTCCCGTTGACGGTTCATGGAGAACCCTGAAGGCGGTTGACCATTTAAGTTTTATGCTTGAAAATGTGCAGAACATTGAGATTGCCCTGTTTCACTCTGTTTCATGGCTTACGCCTAAAAAATCATTGGATTCAGACAAGTTCCATGAGATCTGGGGCAGGGAGTGGTGCGAGGAGCATCTCGGCCGGCCTGATGCCATGTTTCATGGGCCGGAGCAGCTGTTACGGGAAAACGGCTTTGACATGGAGAAGGTTTTCAGGATTGAGGAAAGCAGGGGGCCGGTGGCGGCTCTTGATATAATACTTGAGCTGCGCGATAAAAAATATGGGACAATCGTCATGGGCAGACGTGGACCGGATGAGCCTACGGGCATTTTCGGTGGAGTGTCAGGCCAGGTATTGCGGACAGTGAATGATGTGGCCGTGTGGTTGGTGAATTAAGCCGTTGCCGGCGGCTTCCTGGTAATTCTGTCTGATGTTTTTTTGTTCCTCTTTCCCCGCTCGATTAATGAATTGATGAAACAATGCCTTTGTTCCTGCCTGGAACAGTACCGCCTGCTGTTGAAGAAATACTTGCAAAACGATCCTCAGGTAAACCTGGCCTGTCATGGGGTGTGGTTAAAGTATGCTCATGAGAAATGGGTGAAATAACTCAAAGTGTCGGCCAATATCTGCTTGCATTGATCATATCCCCCCGGCATTCCTCAGGGTTATTGCACCAAATCAGCTAACATCCGTCTAACTTTCTGAAATACAGAGGAATTTAAATTCCTTGCACCTATCTTGCAATTGGATTAAATTTTGCATAAAATAGAAATACTATTTGAGGATGGATTTGCAAGGAAAAATGAAATGACTCAATAACTCATATTTTCAGTGAGGTGAAAGATGGACATGATTGATGAGCACAGAACGCACAAACGGTTCAAAGCGCCAGTTGGGACGGTTATGTATACTGGTGACAGTATGCGGCAAATAGTTGACATCGGCCCCGGTGGGTTTTCTCTTAATCTGAAGTATTTCGATATGGAAACATTTGCCGAGAAACAGAAGAAAGTTGATATTCTGCTGGGCGGTACCCTGATGACAGAAGTTCCTGTCACGGTGGCCTGGGAGGACAAGTCGCCATCTTCAGGAAAAGATTCTGCTTCGATGGACAATGTTGTTGGGGTGAAATTTGAAAATCTGACGGAACAGCAAAGAGCTCTGATCAATGATTTCATCTCGCGCCATAGCGCAGGTAATGCCTGAGACAATTTCAGCCGTTTGGCTTGGATCAGCGACTTTTTGCCTGGGGAGGGGCATGATCCGCCCCGGGCGGAGGAGCTGATTCCCGGTGCCTCTTCCCCGGCAAGCCGCAAAATGAGACAGTTCTCTTCTGCTCTACGTGCAGGGTTGTTCTGTTTTTTCAACTCCGGGCTGCAGAGGCTGACCAGAGCGGTAAAGCAGTGCCACTTTATTCAATTCCAGGAGAGCGTTCTCTTTTGCATTAAGAAAACAGAGAACGCCTTCCTCGCCTTCGGTCAGTCCCAGCTCGCGCAGAGTTTCTCCGGAAAATCCGACAAACAGTGACTGTTTGAAAAAATTGCTTCTGCTGACATTATGGTAAAAAGGGGGCAACTCCTGGGGCAGTTTCCGCCAGAGCTGGTCTTTCAGCTGTTTTAACAGGTGCGGACCGAGGTGGTCGGGAAGAAAACGATGGCCGCAGCGCAGCCAGTCGTAAATAAGAAGTTCTTTTAACAGCTCACGCTTCGGATCATGCCGGATGAAATCAGCGAGGATCTCACTCATCAGCAGCTGGGTCTTTGCCCTGCTGAAGAAATGATGTTTTCGGCAAAATGCCAGCAGCTCCAGAAAAAACTGGAAACCGTCCCGGCCATTTCTCTGTAAAAATCCGAAAAAGCTCCTGAAATAACGGTTGTTGTAGAAAGCCTCGACGCATTCGCCAAACCAGAAAAGTTCGGCCAATTCTTCATGAGTCAGCCATCTGGAAGAAAGGACTTCATAGGGAGGCTTGAGGCAATGCTGAAGGGAGAATTCCTCAAGCTGGCTGCTGAGAGGGGTCCTGGGAAGGACTTTTAACAGGCCCATCTGTATATAATGAGGCCCGACTGAAAAGATATCGTTAAAGGATTTGCCGAAAGACGCAAATGTTTCATGGGGAAGGCCCAGAATAAGATCCACATGCAGATGGACGGTATTGATGGCCACCAGGCGTTTAAGATTTTCCAGCGCCTGCCTGGTGCTGCTTTTCCGATTGATGGCGGCCAGGGTCTTTTCATGGGTAGATTGAATGCCGATCTCAAAATCAAAGAGCTGCGGGGGTATGGTTTGCAGAAAGGCAAACATCTCCTCGGAAAAGAGGTCCGGAGCAATTTCAAAATGAAAAGAGGTCTCGGTGGCTTCATCGAGCAGAAATTGCCAGATGTCCAGTGCTCTTTTGGCTGATGCGTTGAATGTTCTGTCGACAAAACGAAGGCTTAACGGTTTGTGGGCGAGGATCGCTCTGAGTTCATCGCGGACTTTCCCCATATCCTTGTAGCGGATTCCGGGTTCCAGTGATGATATGCAGTAACTGCATGAGTAAGGGCATCCCCTGGATGATTCATAGTATATATGACGGTTGGCAAGCTGATCACGGAAGTCGTCTGCCATAAAGGGGGAGTCAAATTTTTCCGACCTGGCGCCCTGGTAGCGTGGGCCAAGCGAACCGTTTTTGAGATCGACATAGAAGGATGGGTCTATCCCTTCGATTTCACCGTCGACTACAGTAGTATTTGCCGGCAGATCATCCGCCTGCAAAGCAATTGCCTGGGGGCCGCCAAGAACAAAACTGGAAAATGGTTGAATTTTGACAAGATCATTTATAATTCTTTTAATGATATCGGCATTCCAGATATAAACAGAGAAAAAAAATGCGTCAGCCTTTAAGCTGCTGATTTGCATCAGGGTGGGGTAATAAGGATCATTGATGGTAAATTGATTGATGTTTATGGCAACGTCATCTATATTCTTGAGTAACTCTTGTCTCAGATAGAACAGACTCAGGCAGGAGTGGGTAAATCTGCAGTTGAAGCCGATTAGAGCGAATTTCATAATCCGGTTTTATGTGGTGTAACTTTATGATTTGATAGCTGTTTTTCTGATGCTGGCAAGCAGTCTGAGAGCGAAGAAATGCTTGACAGTTATTATTAAAACATTTTAAGACTGTCAAGCGGATTACGTTTTTTAAAAAAGGTATTTTTAATTGATCGCACTCTGTCCGGCGATTTAAATATATTTGTCGAAAAATAATAATGACTTCTCTCATAACCAAGCTCGGAGATGCATTTCTCTATATGGTCCGGGATCTGGGACGTATGGGGCTTTTTCTGCTGTCTGCCCTGATGGGAATATTTTCACGACCCTTCCGCTTCCGTGAAACCATTCGGCAGATCCAGATTATCGGGGCAAATTCATTTGCCGTGATTTTTTTCATTTCTATATTTACCGGTATGGTGCTTGGTCTGCAGGGTTATTATACCTTGCGTAAATTTGGATCAGAAGGCATGCTTGGTTCTGCCGTTGCCTTGAGTCTGATTCGCGAACTCGGCCCGGTTCTCACTGCCCTGATGGTTACAGGTCGCGCCGGTTCGGCAATGTGCGCCGAGATCGGCATCATGCGCAATTCCGAACAGATTGATGCCCTGGAGTGCATGGCCGTCAATCCCTTCCGCTACCTCATCACTCCCAAATTTCTTGCGACAATTATCTCGCTTCCTATTCTGACCCAGTTTTTTAATGTTATCGGCATAGCCGGGGGCTACGTGGCAGGAGTCATCCTGCTCGGAGTTAATCCGGGAGCCTTTTATAACGGGATAGAACAGAGCGTGGTTAATGAGGATATCAATCTCGGCATTGTCAAATCCTTTGTTTTTGCCCTGCTGGTGGTTTGGATCTGTACGGGAAGGGGGTATTTTGTGCATATTCTGCGTAACGCAGGATTCGGTGCCGAAGGAGTCAGCCGGGCTACAACCCAGGCCGTGGTGCTTTCCTCAATTGCAGTATTGATCTGGGATTATCTGATTACGGCAATCATGCTATGAGTCCCTCGATAATCGAATTCCATAACGTGGTGAAGGCATTCGGCCAACAGCGGGTGCTTGACGATGTTACTGTTTCTTTCGAGTCAGGCAAGACAACGGTGATTGCCGGAGGCAGCGGCCAGGGTAAAAGCGTCACGTTAAAGCTTATCCTCGGCCTGCTGTCCCCGGATTCCGGTCAGATTCTGGTGAACGGCCGGGACATTACCCGGATGAAGCTGCGGGAGTTAAACAAAATCCGGGAGAGATTCGGGGTATTGTTCCAGGGGGCAGCGCTGCTTGATTCAATGTCGGTTTTTGAAAACGTTGCCTTGCCCTTACGGGAAAGGACAAAATATAAAGCTCCGGAGATCGCTCAACGGGTCAGGCAGATGCTTGCCCAGTTTAATCTTGAGGGCCACGAAGATAAATTTCCCGCGCAGCTCAGCGGTGGGATGAAAAAAAGGGTCGGGCTGGCCAGGGCATTGATGCTGCAGCCGGAAATCATGCTCTTTGACGAGCCGACGACAGGTCTTGATCCGCAGATAACGATGGACATCTACCGCCTTTTTTTTAAAAGTCAGAAGCAATTCGGCTATACGTCGATCATCGTCAGCCATGATATTCCCAAGGTGTTTAATCTGGCCGATCAGGTTATTTTATTAAATAAAGGGAAGATGGTGACTTTCTCAAGCCCGGAAGATATTCCTCTGAGCAGTGACCCGCAGATTGTTTCTTTTGCCACCGAAACCATGGGGCATATCTATTCAAGCAGAAAGATGGAACATAACCTATGAGAAAAGCCAATATAGAACTTGTTGTGGGGATATTCTTGATCCTCGGATTTCTTGCCTTTGCCTACATTTCATTGCAGTTCGGCGAATTTTCAGTTTTTTCCAAAGGACAGAATTATACCATATTGGCCGATTTTGACAGTGCTGCAGGGCTGAAAAAAGGGGCAATGGTGACAATTGCCGGGGTGAGCGTGGGGAAAGTGTCAGACATCAGACTGACAGAGGAACAGCAGGCCGAAGTGGCTCTTTATCTTTCAAATGAGGTCAAGGTCACGGAAGATGCCATTGCCTCCATCAAAACTCAAGGTATTATCGGTGACAAGTATATCCGCATCAGTCAGGGAGGTTCGGATGATTATCTCAAGGAAGGAGGGATGATCACTGAAACGGAATCTGCCGTTGACCTTGAAGAATTGATCAGCAAATATATATTTGGTGATGTATAATCAATTACACTGACCTGTTTTTTTATGAACCAATCCTGATTGTTACGGTTAAAACTTCTATATGGCATTAAATGAGCGTCGATGGGAATAACCAATAAACTGCATATTGTTCCCCTGTTGCTGTCGATATCGATGGTTTTTTTTGTTGTTTTCTATGATTCCGCCCTTTGTAAGGCTTCATTTGAACCAATAGATCAACTGCACGATTCCGTGGACCAGATTCTCGCTATTTTACGAAGAGACGTCCCGGGCGAGCAATGGGTGGTCAAAAAGGAAGAAATTGTCAGCATTGTCAAAAGCAGGTTTGATGCCGATGAGCTCGCGCAACGTGTTCTGGCTCTTAACTGGAAATCGAGAACAGTGCAGGAAAAAGAACAGTTTGTTTCTCTTTTTTCCCAGGTGCTTGAAACGACATACATTAACAGGCTCAAGTCCTATTCCGATGAAGAGGTCACATTTAAAAAGCAGATAGTCAACAATGACAAGGCGGTTGTCTATAGCGAGATTGTAAAAAATAATCAAGAAATTCCAATTGTTTATCGTGTAAAAGATAATAAAGGACAATGGTTGATCTATGATATCATTATAGAAGGGGTCAGCCTCGTACAAAATTATCGTCAGCAATTCGATCAGATAATCAAAAAGGAAGGTTATGGTGGTCTGGTCCTGCGCATGGAAGAAAAAATTCAGGAAAACAAAGAAAAGGATATTGAGGAAAAAGATTAGGGGCCGTTCGGTAAAGTCCCTTATGCCGGTCACGCAGAGGAATGTTAGGGTTATTTCTATTACAACGGTTTAGCAGGATTCAACGACGGGGAATTATGGTGACAAAAAATATTGTAAATGCGAAATCCATCGCTGTTCTTGCGTTTCTGCTGGTGTTCATGTCAGGGTGGGCCAATAACAGTTTTCTAAGTGAACATTTTCAATCACAGGCATGGGCTCAAGACGAGATAGGCGGGGACGCTTTCCTCGACGACATGGATGAACAAGAGATCGGCATGGAGGTGAGTGATCCCCTCGAACCTGTGAATCGTTTCTTTTTCCATTTCAATGACAAGTTGTATTTCTGGGCCTTAAAACCAGTGGCCCGGGCCTATGGCGCGGTTTTGCCCCAGGATTTTCGTATCTGCATTCGCAATGCCTTTCATAACCTGCTCTTCCCGGTTCGCTTTGTCAATAATCTATTACAGGGGAAATTTAAAAATGCCGGCATTGAAATATCACGTTTTGCCATTAACACCACCGCTGGTGTGGCAGGTTTCGGCGATCCGGCCAAGGATGTGTTCGGTCTTGAAATCAAGGAAGAGGACTTGGGCCAGACTTTCGGATACTGGGGAATAGGTAATGGTATTTATTTCTGCTGGCCGGTCCTTGGTCCATCCACCCTGCGTGATACCGTCGGTTTGGTCGGAGATTCCTACCTGAGTCCCCTTGGCTGGGTCATGCAGAATGATCCGGATGAGGGGATGGCTTTGCATGGCGGTCAGCAAGTGAATAACACCTCGTTGGTGATCGGTGACTACGAGGCATTTCTTGAATCGTCATTTGACCCCTATATTTCTCTTCGGGACGCTTATATTCAATATCGCCAGAGCAAAATCAAAGATTCCAAGCAGAATAACAAAATTTATTGAATTTACCCGGTAACCGACAATGGATGTTGTTTCCCGCAGGCAAAGGGGCATTCTCCATTTTTACTTCGCATTTGTTGATTACTCGATTTGATATGAATGAATTAAATATCCGTTTCCCCAAAAAGGCAATATTCATGTGTTGCCTTTTCGCCCTGCTGTTGAATGCCGGCAAGGCCGCGAGCCTGAATAGCCCTGCTGATTATATGCAATGTGCTGTTGAAGAAATAATGGCTATTCTGAAAGATGAGCAGCTGGGGCTTCCTGAAAAAAATCCATACCGGAGGGAGCTGATCCTCACCGTAATTCGTCACCATTTTGATTTTGAAGAGATGTCGAAATTGACACTCGGGGCGCATTGGAAGAAGATAACAGATGATGATAAGGGCCATTTTGTTGAGATCTTTTCTCAGTTGATTGAAAATTCCTATATAAACAAAATTGAAGCCTATTCAGATGAGCAGATCATTTTTTTGCGGGAATCAGTAAAGGAAAACAAATCACTGGTGCCTACCCTTATCAAGCACAACAATCTTGATATTCCTATTCATTATAAACTTCATAAAACCCAGGACAGATGGCGTGTTTATGATGTGGTTATTGAAGGGGTCAGCCTGGTGCAGAATTACCGGAGCCAGTTCAACACTATTATCAAGAAAGAAGAATATGCGGGTCTGGTGCGGCGGATTGATGAAAAACTCGGAAAAATTACGGCGCAAGGGAAATAGGTACTACTATGCATGGTGCGCAAGAGAAAGCATCTGGGTCTCCTCTATCTCCCCGAAAGTTTCAAGAAGCGTTTTCTGATTTTTCAGAAAGAGAGGTTGATAAACTGTTTTGTCATCTTGAACTCCGTAACTATTCGCCGGGGACGATAGTATGGAATCAAGGGGCCCCCATGGAGTTTATGGGCTTTCTGGTTGAAGGAAGACTGGTTGTCAAACGGGAAGGCAGGTTCCCAGGCAAAAATATCATTCTGGCAGTTTTAGAAAAAGGCTCCCTGTTTGGTGAAATGGCAGTCGTCGCATCCAATCACCATTCGGTCACGATTTCCGCCGTTGAAGAAACACAGGCTTTTGTCCTGTCCTCTGTCAATGCTGAAAAGCTTTTTCAGGCAGAACCGGCCTTGTCCATCAAACTTCTCAAGAAAATTATCATAGTATGCAGCTTGCGTTTGCAGTATACCGGAGCAAGACTGGCAGAACTTCTTTAGCTGTATAACGCTTCTTTTTTATTCATTCCCTTTCTATTTCTGTTCGCCTCAATGAAAGCTCTTGACAAGAAATTAATTTTATTTATAATTTCTTGTTCCTTTGCCTGCTATATATCCCTTTTGGAGTTTGTGTGGTGAAGATTGATTTTTATGAAATACCGGAAGAGGGCGTGTCTCTCTCTGTGGACGATGCTCAGTGGTTCCCCGAGGATCTTGAACGGCTTGGAAGAGCGGAGGCGTCGTTAAGGCTGAAAAGACTTGGGCAACGAGTTGTTGTTACAGGAAGATTTGCCGTTACTGTCGTCTTCGAATGTGACCGTTGTCTGGGGCAGTTTCAGCTGCCGCTGGCCTCAGAGTTTGGAATAGAGCTGGAGCTTCCGGGAGAAGGCATAAGTGAAATCGAGGAAAAAGACCATTACTGTCACGATAACGAGATGGATGTGGACATCCTTGAAAGCAGTGAAATCAATATTGCCGATATTTTGCAGCAGCAATTATACCTTGCCGTGCCCATGAAAAAACTCTGCTCCGAAGAGTGCCGTGGCATGTGTAGTAAATGCGGAGTAAATCTTAATTATGAACAATGTCGATGTCAGCCGGATACTTCTTCGCCCTTCAGTGTTTTAGCCAGATTGAAGGGTTGATATTCATGCCGTAAATTTTACAAGTTGATTTTTTTTTCACATAAACTCGTTGGTTGGAGGAAACATAATGGCCTTACCGAAAAGAAGACACTCTCGTTCACGCACCAGAATTCGTCGTTCCCATGACGGATTGACCGCACCCACCATTTCCACATGTTCCGAGTGTGGCGAACCAAAACTGCCACATCGGCTCTGTTCCGGTTGCGGTTCCTACAAAGGTCGCAAAGTAATCGATCTCGGTGAAGAAGAACTTGACTAAACTCCATTGGCTGAATCTGGGGCAGCTGTGATCTCCGATAAAGCTGTCTCAAGATCTGGTGACCTGGGAAATGGATTAACGGGCCTGCTTCAGTTAAGAAAGAAAAGTGCTCATTTGGCCAGAGGAGAAGTTGCGTGCGGATAGCTCTTGATGCCATGGGAAGTGACCGTGGCCCTGCAGAAATGGTTGCAGGTGCCGCGATGGCTGTCCGTGCAGCTGATGTGCATATAACCATAGTCGGTGGTGAGGAGCAGATTAAACCCGCCCTGAAAAAAGAGGGCATCTCGCACCTGGTTGACTTTGTCCCGACCTCCCAGGTCATCACCATGCACGACTCACCTATCGAGGCTGTTCGTAAAAAGAAAGATTCTTCAATTGTCGTTGCCTTTGAACTTCTCAAAAAGGGTGCAGTTGATGCCGTGGTCAGTCCCGGCAATTCCGGTGCGGTCATGGCCGCTGCCATCAAATTTCTCGGCAGGTTAAAGGATATCTCGCGTCCGGGCATTGCCAGTGTTTTCCCGACGCTGAAAGGCCCGGTTGTGGTCATGGATGTCGGCGCAAATGTTGATTGCCGTCCGAAACACCTGTTCCAGTTCGGCGTTATGGCTTCCGCTTTTTCCCGCATCATGTTTGGCATTGAAAACCCCCGTGTCGGCCTGCTCAGTATCGGCGAAGAGGGCGGCAAGGGAAACGCGCTGGTGAAAAGCGCTCATTCCCTTTTTCAGAGCAGCGGGCTGAACTATATAGGTAATGTCGAGGGCCGTGATACATTTGTCGGCGATGTGGATGTTATCATCTGTGACGGGTTTGTCGGCAATGTCTGTCTGAAGCTCAGTGAGGGGTTGGCTGAGGCCATATTAGCCATGCTCAGGGAAGAAATCGGTAAATCATTCAAGGCGAGAATGGGATATTTTCTCGCCCGGCAGGCCTTCGGCAATTTCAAAAAACGAGTCGATTATGCCGAATATGGCGGCGCTCCCCTGCTTGGCTTCAACGGCACCGGAGTTATCTGCCATGGCCGGTCCAATATGTTGGCCATCAAGAATGCCCTGCTGGTAGCAGATGGCCTGGCCAGGCATCATGTAAATGACCATATTCTCGCAATGCTTGAAAATATGAAACCGGCTTTAGCCCATTTTGAGGAAAGTGATGTCCCGGCGGGAGCTGCTTAAATGAACAGATTGGTTGTCCTTGGCACTGGCTCAGCCCTGCCGGAGAGAGTGCTGTCCAATGCGGACCTGGAAAAAATGGTGGATACCTCCGACGAGTGGATTACCACCCGGACGGGCATAAAAAACAGACGTATCGCCGGCCTGGGTGAGGAAACCTCCAAACTCGCCACTGCAGCCGCCGGCAGAGCTCTGGATATGGCGCAGCTGTCACCGGCTGACATCGACATGATTATCGTCGGCACCATCACCCCCGATATGGGCATGCCGTCATGCGCCTGCCTGGTGCAGAAGGAACTTGGGGCCACAAACGCATTTGCATTCGATATCAATGCCGCCTGTTCGGGATTTGTCTTTTGTCTTGATGTGGCTGATAAATATATCAAAGCTGATCCGGACATGAAGATTCTTGTTGTCGGCGCTGAGACTTTATCGAACCGGGTCAACTGGGAAGACCGCAACACCTGCGTCCTCTTTGGTGACGGGGCCGGGGCCTGCGTGGTGACAGGGACAACAGAGCAACGCGGCATGCTTGCCAGTAAACTCTTTTCCGATGGCAGTCTTTACCGGCTGCTCTATATGGACGGTGCGCCGAGCATGAACAAGGCTCTGTGCTGCAAGGACAATGACGGTTCCTATATCAAGATGGCCGGCCGGGATGTTTTCAAGTATGCCGTACGCTCCATGGACTTGGCTATCATGCATGTGCTCGATACGGAACAGGTGTCTATTCAGGATATTTGCCTGATTATTCCCCATCAGGCCAATATCCGGATCTTGAAAAGCCTGGGCGAAAGACTCGGGGTGGCCAGTGAAAAAATCTACATAAATCTGGACAAATATGGTAATACATCGGCGGCTAGTATCCCCATAGCCTTGGATGAGGCAAATAGGGAAGGGCGTATCAAGCCCGGAGATTTTGTTCTGCTCTGCGCCTTTGGCGGAGGTTTTACCTGGGGAGCCTCTTTATTTCGATGGTAGTTTCAGATGATAATTTTTTGTTGAGGAGTAAGCTGTGGATTATTTTTTAACTGAAGAACAGCAGATGATAGTTGATCTCTCCAGACAGATTGCCGATGAATTAATTATTCCCCAACGTGCAGCTCTTGATGAATCCGAAGAATTTCCGAAAGATATTCTTGACGCTGTCGCCAAAGCGGATCTTTTTGGTATTTATATCCCTGAAGAATACGGCGGGTTCGGGGCCGGCACCTTTGAAATTGTTTTAGCCCTGGAACAGTTCGGCCGCGGCTGTGTCGGTGTGGCAACCGCATTTGCCGCCAGTGCCCTTGGCGCCTTTCCCATTATGATTTCCGGCAGTGAGGAAATGAAGCAAAAATATCTGCCGGATATCGCCAGCGGTTCGAAAAAAGCCGCCTTTGCCCTCACCGAAGCCAATGCAGGCAGTGATGCCTCGGGCATCCAGACCACCGCCGTACTCGATGGTGATGAATGGGTGCTGAACGGCACCAAACAGTGGATAACCAACGCCGGCGAAGCCAAGATTTATACGGTCATTGCCATCACCGACCGTTCAAAAGGCCCCCGCGGCGCATCCATGTTTGTCGTCGAGGATACCGATCCGGGTTTTTCTTACGGGGTCAAGGAAAAGAAGCTTGGCATCCGGGCATCTTCCACCCGTGAGCTTATCTTCAAAGACTGCCGGATTCCCAAAGACCGGCTTATCGGCCGGGAAGGCACCGGCTTCATAACGGTCATGAAGACATTGGATAAATCACGGCCGGGTATCGCCATCCTCGGCGTCGGCCTTGGTCAGGCGGCCCTGGACGAGGCGGTTACCTATGCCAAGCAGCGGGTACAGTTCGGCAAACCGATCATCTCTTTCCAGGCCGTGCAGCACATGCTTGCCGATATGGCCATCCAGCTTGAGGCTGCCCGGGCTCTGGTTTATGCGGCGGCCAAGCATATTGACGCCCATCCCAAGGATATGTCCAAAGCCTCTTCCATGTGCAAGGTGTTTGCAACCGATATGGCAATGAAGGTGACGGTTGATGCGGTCCAGGTTCTCGGCGGTTATGGTTATATGCGGGATTATCCGGTTGAGAAGATGATGCGGGACGCCAAAATCCTCCAGATTTATGAAGGAACCAACCAGATACAGCGCAACGTGGTTGGTCAGGAACTGAACAAGGAGTACACGAAAGCCTGATGAAGATTATAGTCTGTGTCAAGCAGGTCCCGGACGCCAAGGATGTCCGTCTGGACCCCAAGACCAATACCTTGTCCAGGGAAGGGGTGCAATCCATCATCAATCCCTATGACCGCCACGCCCTTGAAGAGGCGGTCCGTCTTAAGGAAAAGCATGGCGGCACAGTGACCGTGCTGACCATGGGACCACCCCAGGCCGCGGAGATTCTGCGCGAGTCCGTTTCCTGCGGGGCTGACGAGGCGGTGCTGGTCTCCGACCGGGCCTTTGCCGGCGCCGATACCCTGGCTACCACCTACACCTTATCCCAGGCAATCAGGAAAATAGGCGGAGCTGACCTTATTTTATGCGGCAAGCAGGCCATCGACGGCGACACCGCCCAGGTCGGGCCGGGGCTGGCCGTGCGCATGGACATTCCCTATGTCACCTGCGTCCGCAGGATCGCCCAGGTCAATGAAAAGAGCTTTGTGGTCGAAAGATTGATGGATGACGGCTATGATGAGGTGGAAGTCGAGTTGCCGGCTCTCTTTACCGTGGTCAAGGAAATCAATGAGCCGCGGCTTCCCTCACTGAAAGGGAAGATGAAGGCGAAAAAACTGGCCATAACCACCCTGACTGCCGCGGATATTGATGCAGATACCGCCCAGTTGGGGCTGAAAGGTTCCCCCACCTGGGTGGTCAGGGTCTTTGCCCCCCAGCTGAAGGGAGAACGAACCATGCTTGAAGGCACTGTACAGGAACAGGTCGATCAGTTGGCTGAAAAATTGATGGAGTGGTGTTAGGGTTATGTTGCTGATAGATATTGATGCCTGTATTGGCTGCGGACTCTGTGAGGCAAATTGCGCCTTTGATGCAATTCATGTGGTTGACGGCATAGCCGAGGTAAACGAAAACTGTACCTTGTGCGGCGGCTGCGTTGATTTCTGCGAAGCCGGGGCCTTGAAGATTGAAGGCAGAGAGTACGAGGAAAAAGATAAACTTGCCGCCTGGTCCGGCATCTGGGTGTATGCCGAGTACCGCCATGGCCGCATCGCCCCTGTTACCCATGAGTTGCTCGGTGCGGGCCGTAAACTGGCAGACCGTAAGAAGGTGCCGTTATCGGCGGTACTGCTCACCGATAAGGCGGGCGAAGTGCCTGCCCAGCTTATTTCCCAAGGGGCGGACCAGGTATATGTTGTCGAGGATCAGGCCCTTGCCCAGTTTACCGATGAGGCTTACGGCAACGCCCTTGAAGATCTGGCCCGCAAGTATAAGCCTGAAGTGATTCTGGCCGGTGCGACTGCCATCGGCCGTTCCTTTATTCCCAGAGTGGCGACATCGCTTAAAACAGGTCTCACTGCTGACTGCACCCAACTTGATATCCAGCAGGAAGACGGCGCCCTGCTGCAGACCAGGCCGGCCTTTGGCGGCAATATCATGGCCACCATTGCCTGCCCCAATACCCGGCCGCAGATGGCAACCGTGCGGCCTCTGGTGATGAAGGCCAATGCCCCTGATCCTGCCCGCAAAGGTAAAATCATCAATTGCCCCATCGCCCCGGGCAGACTTGCTTCCCGGGTGAAGGTGCGCAACTTCGTCGCCCTGGAAGGAGATCAGGTCAATCTCAACGAGGCTGATATAGTTGTATCAGGCGGTCGCGGCCTGGAAAGTGAAAAAGGATTTCAGATGATTGCCGAATTGGCGCACCTGCTTGACGGGGCAGTAGCAGCCTCCCGGGCGGCCGTGGACAGCGGCTGGATGCCTTATCCCCATCAGGTTGGGCAGACCGGCAAAACCGTCAGTCCCAAAGTCTATATAGCCTGTGGTATTTCCGGGGCAATCCAGCATCTGGTCGGTATGCAGTCTTCCGACACCATCGTTGCCATCAACCGGGACCCGAATGCTCCCATATTTGATGTGGCAACATATGGTGTTGTCGGCGATGTTTTTGAAATTCTGCCGAAATTAATTGAAAAAATAAAGCAGTTGCGTTCATCATAGATTTGAAAATCAGCAATGGGCAAAGGGAATGAGATGACATTGGACGGAAAAATTGCGGTGGTTACCGGAGGGAGCCGCGGAATAGGCAAAGCAGTCTGTTTGCGTCTTGCCGGCATGGGCGCCACTGTGGTAGTTAATTATGTAAGCCGGCCCGATGCTGCTGAAGCGACAGTCGCATTGATTAAAGAAGCGGGCGGCAATGCTGCGGCATTGCAGTTCAACGTTGCCGACCCGGAGCAGGTTCAATCCGCTTTTAAAAAGATACTGGCTGATTTCGGCCGGGTTGATATTCTGGTCAACAATGCGGGGATTACCCGCGATGGCCTCATTGCCATGATGAAGGAACAGGCTTGGGATGAGGTTATTGATACCAACCTAAAAGGCGCTTTCAATTGTATCAAGGCTGTAAGCCGTCCCATGATGAAACAGCGCTGGGGACGGATTGTTTCGATTACGTCAGTAATCGGTTTTGCCGGTAATGCCGGACAGGCAAACTATGCGGCGGCCAAGGCGGGGATGGTTGGCCTGACCCGGTCTGTGGCTAAAGAACTCGCCTCTCGTGGAGTGACTGTTAATGGTGTTGCTCCTGGTTATATTGATACGGATATGACCAAGGAGCTGTCTGAAGAGGTAACTGAAAAAATCAAAGCGGAAATCCCCATGAATTCTTTAGGGACTGTTGAAGATGTGGCTGCTGCCGTTGCCTATCTGGTTTCAGAAGAGGCCCGATATATCACCGGTCAGTTTATCCATGTTAACGGCGGAATGTTCATGGGATAGGACAGAAAGTACATATGTAGACCCCTGGTGCTTGAAGGGCAACATGAAGGTTTGTAAGGAAAAAGAAGGAGAAAATCATGTCTAAAGAAGAAAAACTTATTGATATTATTGTAGAGCAGCTCAGCGTTGACAAAGCAAAAGTAGTACCCGCCGCCTCTTTCGTTGATGATCTCGGTGCCGATTCACTTGATCTTGTTGAGCTTATTATGGCAATGGAAGAGGCTTTTGATACCGAGATCCCGGACGACGTAGCTGAAAAAATTACAACTGTGCAGCATGCGATCGACCATATTAACTCTCTGAAATAAGGCCTTATCGCATTTGATATCCTCCATGATCGTGTGATATGGCCCAGGTTTCAGGGTTTGGTAAAGTCTCAAGCTTTCGAGGTTGCGAATGGCTAGAAGAGTAGTAGTAACCGGTGTTGGTCTCGTCACCCCGCTTGGTACCGGCAATGAAAAAACATGGAATGGACTCTGTGCCGGCAAGAGCGGAGTCGGTCCGATCACCCGCTTTGATACCGCAGACCATGTGGTCAAGATTGCGGCAGAGGTCAAGGATTTTATTGCCGAAGACTTCATAGATCCGAAAACGGCTAAGCACCTGGATTTTTTTGTGCAATATGCTGTCGCTGCGGCAGAGATGGCCTTTGCTGATTCAGGATTTGCCGTCACTGAAGAAAATGCCCCACGGGTTGGGGTCATTACCGGTTGCGGTCTTGGTGGCTTGTCCACCATTGAAAAATATCACCAGATCTGTCTTGAACGGGGGCCGAAACGCATTACCCCCTTTTTCATTCCCATGGTTATCCCGAACATGGGGGCCGGGCAGATCTCCATCGTGAAAAAGATCAAGGGACCCAATCTGTCAGTGACCACAGCCTGCGCGGCCGGAACCCATGCGGTGGGCGAAGCCTTCCGCATGATAAGCGCAGGCGACTGTGACGCGGCCGTAACAGGCGGCAGCGAGTCAGTCATCTGCCCTCTTGCTGTTGGCGGATTCGCCGCGATGAAGGCCCTTTCCAGAAATAATGACTTCCCGGAAAAAGCCTCACGCCCCTTTGACCGGGACCGTGACGGTTTTATTATCGCTGAGGGTGCCGGTATTCTGATTTTAGAGGAACTTGAACATGCGAAGGCAAGGGGTGCCCGTATCTATGCCGAAATGGCAGGTTACGGTCTTTCCGGCGACGGATTCCATATGGCTGCCCCTCCTGAAGATGGAGACGGCGCAGTACGCTGTATGAAAATGGCCCTTGCCGATGCGCAAATGAATGTGGACGAAATCGATTACATCAATGCCCATGGCACCTCAACGCCTTTGAATGATTTGGTGGAAACGCGGGCAATCAAGAGGGTTTACGGTGATCATGCCAGGAAACTCGCCATCAGTTCGACCAAATCCATGACCGGCCATATGCTGGGCGGGGCAGGTGGTATTGAAAGCGTTTTTACAGCTTTGTCTCTGTATCATCAGATCGTTCCTCCCACGGCAAATCTTGAAAATCCGGATGAGGAATGCGATCTTGATTATGTCCCCGTCATGGCACGGGACATGAAAATCCGGGCGGCCATGTCCAATTCCTTTGGATTCGGCGGGACAAACGCCGTCATTATCATGAAACGTTATGAGGGATAGATGTGAAGATTGCCATCGGCTGTGATCACGGCGGTATTGCCTTAAAAGAGGTCATTCTTCCTCTGCTGGCAGAGTACGGACATCAGGTGCTTGATCAGGGTACCGACTCGACTCTCTCCGTCGATTATCCGCAATATGCCAAAGCCGTCTGTGATCTGGTGGCTGACAGTACCTGTGACCGCGGCATTCTGATCTGCGGCACCGGCATCGGCATGTCCATGGCTGCCAACCGGAATACAAAAATCAGGGCTGCCCTGTGCAGCGATATGTATTCGGCGCGGATGAGCCGGGAACACAATAATGCCAATGTGTTATGTCTCGGGGCCAGGGTTATCGGACCCGGCCTTGCCGAGGAAATTGTCCGCATCTGGCTTACCACCGATTTTGCCGGGGCCCGTCATCTGCGCCGCATTGAGATGTTTTAATCATTCGCTAGAGAGAGTGGTTGAAATCTCCTGTCAGCAGACGAATGAACCTCGCATGAGTTTTTTTGTAACCCCTATCTCATCTAAGAGTACTGTATGTCATCATTAAAACAAACAGACCCGGCTGTTTACCGAGCCATCAGGTATGAACTTGAGCGTCAGACTAACCAGCTTGAGCTGATCGCCTCTGAAAATATCGTCAGCATGGCTGTTCTTGAGGCCCAGGGTTCCATTTTTACCAACAAATACGCTGAAGGCTACCCGAGCAAGCGTTATTACGGCGGTTGCGAGTATGCCGACGAGATTGAGTCTCTGGCCATTGCCCGGGCCAAGGAAATTTTCGGGGCCGAATATGCCAATGTGCAGCCGCATTCCGGCAGCCAGGCCAATATGGCTGTCTATTTTGCCACGCTCAAGCCCGGCGAGAAGGTATTGGGCATGGATCTGGCCCATGGCGGTCATCTGACCCACGGCAGCAGCGTCAATTTTTCCGGCCAGCTTTATGATTTCGTCTCCTATGGAGTAAAGAAGGAAACCGGGCAGATCGACATGGAAGAGGTGGAACGCATCGCCCTTGCTGAAAAACCGAAGATGATCGTCGCCGGGGCAAGCGCCTATCCCCGGGTGATTGATTTTGAGGGGTTCCGCAGGATTGCCGATAAAATCAATGCCTTTTTCATGGTGGATATGGCCCATATCGCCGGTCTGGTGGCGGCCGGCATTCATCCATCACCGGTGCCCCATGCCCATTTTGTCACCACCACTACCCATAAGACCATGCGTGGCCCCCGGGGGGGATTGATTCTGGCCAAGGGGGAGTTTGACAAGAGGCTCAACAGCAAAATATTCCCCGGCATCCAGGGTGGACCGCTGGTGCACGTGATAGCGGCCAAGGCTGTAAGTTTCAAGGAGGCCATGACCGAAGAGTTTAAAATCTATCAGGCCCAGGTGGTCAAAAATGCCAGAGCGCTGGCGGAAAACCTGCAGAAATTCGGTTTCCAGCTCGTCTCCGGCGGCACGGACAACCATCTGTTGCTGGTCGACTTAAATAACAAGAATATCACCGGCAAACTCGCAGAGGAGGCCCTAGAGAGCGCAGGCCTTACGGTCAACAAGAATGCCATACCCTTTGATACCCAGAGTCGCTTCGTCACGGGCGGTATCCGCATCGGCACACCATCGGTGACGACCAGAGGGTTGAAAGAGCCTGAAATGGCAAAAATTGCCAGCTGGATCAACCGGGCCATTGTCAACCTCGACCGCAAGGAGGAACTGGCTGCCATCCGGCTTGAAGTGCGGATGTTATGTGATGAGTTCCCCCTGTATCCCGAGTTGGAGCGTGATGATGATTAATGCCGACCAGCGCCCGTCATGGTCTGAATATTTTCTTTCCATAACGGAGCTTGTCGCCCAGCGATCAACCTGCATCCGGCGCAAGGTGGGCGCAATCCTGGTGCGGGACAAACGAATCATCGCCACCGGTTATAATGGCGCCCCCACCAAGGTCCGCCATTGCCTTGAGGTCGGGTGTCTGCGTGACCAGCAGAACATCCCTTCCGGCGAGCGACATGAATTGTGCAGGGGGCTGCATGCCGAGCAGAATGCCATTATCCAGGCGGCACTGCATGGGGTCAGTGTGGAAAATTCCACCGTTTACTGCACGAACATGCCCTGTTCAATATGCAGTAAAATGCTGATCAATGCCCGGGTCAAGGCCATCTACTATAAGGACGGCTATGCTGATACCCTGGCCGCCTCAATGCTGGCCGAAGCCGGTATTCCACTCATCCAGATGGAAAGCGCGGCAGGCAACGGGGTTAAAATAGGCGGATTTTGATTTCCTTGCATTGGCCACGGAGAGGTGCAGATCTCTTTGTGGCCTTTGTTTCATTTAAGTGATTATTGCAGGCTGAAAAATGAAATGCCCGTACTGTGGCCATCTTGAAAACAAGGTGGTTGATTCCCGCCTCAATAAAGACTACACGATAACCCGTCGCCGACGTCTGTGCGATTCCTGCGGCAGACGCTTCACCACCTATGAACGGCTGGAGATGACCATGCCCATGCTCATCAAAAAAGATGACCGCCGTGAAGCATGGGACCGGACAAAGGTTGTTGCCGGCCTGAAAAAGGCCTGTGAAAAGAGGCCGGTCAGCATGACCCAGATCGAAGAATTTGTGGATAATCTTGAAAGGGAATTACAGGACATGGGAGAGAGGGAAATCCCGGTCCGTATTGTCGGCGCCCGGGTAATGGATGCCCTGCGCAACATCGACGAGGTGGCCTATGTCCGCTTTGCCTCGGTTTACCGACAGTTCAAGGACTTAAATGAGTTCATGGAGGAATTGAAGGGACTGCTGGGCGGCCGGGAAAATGAAAAGAGTGAAGGATCCTGACCTTGTCTTTATGAGAATGGCCCTGCGGGAGGCCCGCAAGGGTCTGGGCAGGACCTCTCCCAATCCAGCCGTCGGGTCTGTGGTGGTGCAGGACGGCAGGGTTATCGGCAAAGGGTATCATAAAAAGGCAGGGACACCCCATGCTGAGATCCACGCCCTGAGGGAAGCCGGGGAAAATGCCCGGGGAGCGACCCTTTACGTCACTCTTGAACCCTGCAACCATACCGGCCGCACCCCACCCTGCAGCCGTGCCATACTTGCATCCGGCATCAGACGGGTGGTGGTCGGCATGATCGACCCGAATCCCCTTGTCGCCGGTGCCGGCTGTGCCTTTCTGCAGGACAATGGGATCGAGGTCCGGGCCGGGGTGCTGGAAGATGCATGCCGGGAACTGAATTACCCTTTCATCAAACATATTACCACCGGGTTGCCCTGGGTGATCATGAAGGCCGGTTGCAGTCTCGACGGCCGAATTGCCGCGGCAAACGGCCAGAGCAGCTGGATTACCTGCGCAAAGTCAAGGGCAGAGGTGCATCGCCTCCGCAACCGGGTTGACGCAATACTGATCGGAGCGGGTACGGCCCTGGCCGATGACCCGTCACTTACCACCAGATTAAAGGGAAAAACAGGAAAAGACCCTTTACGGGTGGTGTTGGACGGCAGGCTCCGTCTCGCCCCCGCTGCCAGGATGGTCAGGCAGCAGTCCACCGCACCAACCTGGATTTTCTGTTCTCACCAGGCTGATGCCGCCAAGGCGGATGCCCTGGCACAGGCGGGAGCAAAAATCATCCGGGTTGACAGCGGCCGGGACGGTCATCTTGACCTGCTGCAGGTGCTGAAATTTTTGGGCGCGGCCCAGATAAACAGCATACTTGTGGAAGGCGGCAGCCAGGTGCATGGCTCATTTCTGCGGGCAGGGCTGGTGGATCAGGTCTGTCTTTTCCTGGCGCCTCTTTTTTTAGGCGGTGACGCCGTACCGGTGGTCGACAGTCTCATGCTTGCCGGAGTCCGGGACGGCAAAAGATTTATTACCCGCCGCATCAGACGTTTTGATGATGATGTGCTGATCGATGGCTTGTTCACCGGGGCGTGAGGGGAATTTCCCCCGCCAGGCACTCCGCGTGTTAATGTAAAGCAAAACTTTTTTGAGTGGCAAAATGTTTACCGGCATTATCCAGGGAAAAGGAAAACTCATCGAAAAAAGGCCGGCAGGCGGCGGCATGGTTTTCGGCGTGGAAGCGGATTTTGATTTAACTGATCCGGCGGAAGGTGAATCCATTGCCTGCAACGGTGTCTGTCTGACCGCCAAGAAGATTACCGGCAGACGCTTTGAGGTTGATGTGTCGCCGGAAAGTCTGTCCCGTACCAATCTGGGCAGTATCGCCGTAGGCATGAAGATGAATCTGGAGCGGGCGCTGCGCTTAAGTGATCGGCTTGGCGGTCATCTGGTCAGCGGCCACGTTGATGCAACCACGAAGGTTTTGGAAATACTGCCTGAGGGTGGTTTCGTTCGTTTCCATTTTGCCGTCCCGCAAGGATTAGGCCGCTATATTATTGAAAAGGGCTCCATTACCATCAATGGCATCAGTCTTACGGTAAATTACTGTGATGACCGTACCTTTTCCGTGGCCATCATCCCCCATACCCTGCAGGTCACCACCCTGGGTTCGGTGAAACAGGGGGATCTGGTCAATATTGAGGTTGATCTGATCGGTAAATATGTGGAAAAGCTGCTGCAGGTGAAAGACAGCGGCGACAGGCCGCAAACGTCGCGCATCAATCCTGCTTTTCTGGCGGAACATGGCTTTTTGAAATAATCTTGTTTTTATTGGCAACAGATCTGGATTAAATTACAAAGATACTTACAGTACCCCTTAATTTACACGATCATTTATTAATATTTCATATCCGGCCCGGCCGGATCAGGTGAAAAATATGCCGGTAAGCAGTATAGAAGAGGTAATTGAAGACATCAGAGCAGGCAAGATGATCATCCTTGTTGATGATGAGGACAGAGAAAATGAGGGTGATCTGTTCATGGCCGCCCAGATGGCTACTCCGGCAGCCATCAACTTCATGGCAACCCATGGCAGGGGCCTGATCTGTCTGACTCTGACCCCGGAGCATCTGGACAAACTCAAATTGCCCATGATGGTGCAGAATAATCAGTCTCCTTATCAAACCGCTTTTACCGTGAGCATTGAGGCCCGCCACGGCGTGACCACCGGCATCTCCGCGGCCGACAGGGCAAGGACTATTCAGGCGGCGGTGGCTCCTGATGTGCAACCGGAGGACCTGGTCAGTCCGGGCCATGTTTTCCCTCTGCGGGCGAGAAGAGGCGGCGTGCTGGTGCGAACCGGCCAGACCGAAGGCTCAGTCGATATTTCCAGGCTCGCCGGGCTCGTGCCGGCCGGTGTCATCTGCGAGATCATGAAAGCCGACGGCACCATGGCCAGAATGCCTGATCTGGAAGTCTTTGCTGGGGAACACGGGCTGAAAATTGCCACTATTGCCGACCTGGTCGCCTACAGAATGAAAATGGACAAGCTGGTCCACCCGGCGGCGGAAACAGTTCTGCCCACCCGCTACGGCGGTGAGTTCAAGGCCGTGGTGTACACCAACGATGTTGATGACTATGAGCATCTGGCCCTGATCAAGGGCGATATCCACGCTGACAAAGAGGTGCTGGTGCGGGTGCATTCCGAATGTCTGACCGGCGATGTTTTCGGTTCCATGCGCTGCGACTGCGGCGGCCAGTTGCAGGCGGCCATGCGGATGGTGAACAGGGAGGGTTGCGGCGTCATCCTCTATATGCACCAGGAGGGCAGGGGAATCGGCCTGGCCAATAAGATCAAGGCCTATGCCCTGCAGGACAAGGGGTTTGATACGGTTGAGGCCAACCTCAAACTCGGCTTTAAGGCCGATCTCCGTGATTACGGCATCGGCGCCCAGATTCTGCGCGATATCGGCGTCAGAAAGATGAAACTGATGACCAATAATCCAAAAAAGATTGTCGGACTTGAAGGATACGGGCTGGAGGTGGTGGACAGGGTAAAGATCGAGACCAACCCTGTTCCTGAAAATCTGGGTTATCTGCGTTGTAAAAAAGACAAAATGGGCCATCTTCTTGAACTGAACGGTTCTGAAAACGAAGGCTGAAAAGAAATTTGGAGTGTTTCAATGGCAAAATGTTTTGAAGGAAATTTCCAGGCTGAAGGTAAAAAAATCGGCATAGTGCTGGCCCGTTTTAACTCATTTATTGCGGAACGTCTGCTGGAGGGAGCCCTTGACACCTTGCTCCGTTTTGGCGCTGCGGATGATGACATCGAGGTCGCCAGGGTGCCGGGGGCATTTGAAATACCCCTGGTTGCCCAGAAAATGGCGAAATCCGGACGTTATGACGCGGTGATCTGTCTCGGCGCCGTCATCCGCGGGGCAACCCCGCATTTTGACTTTGTGGCCAACGAGGCAGCCAAGGGGATCGCGCAGGCCAGTATGGAGAGCGGGGTGCCCATAATATTCGGCGTGCTTACCACCGACACCATCGAGCAGGCCATCGAGAGAGCCGGGTCAAAGGCAGGCAATAAAGGTTCCGAATGCGCGGCCGCCGCCATCGAGATGGTGAACCTGTTAAAAAGCCTCCTATGAGTATCCGCCGGAAAGCAAGGGAACTCGCCCTGCAATGTCTCTATCAGATTGATCAGAGCGGCAATCACCAGGCGGATATTGCCCTTATGAGTGATCATTTTGATGTGAACAGAAAGGCGGTTCCCTATGCCCAGGAACTGATCAGCGGCATTCAGCTGCAATGGGATGCTATAAACGGCATGATCGAGTTGCACGCCAAAAACTGGCGTTTGAGCCGCATGGCGGTGATTGACCGCAATATCCTCCGTATCGCCTGTTTCGAGTTGTCCCACATGCCTGATGTTCCATCATCCGTGGTTCTCAATGAGGCAATTGAGATTGCCAAACGTTACAGCACCGATGATGCCGCACCCTTTATCAACGGTATTCTTGACTCCATCTGCCGCAACGTAAGGAAGGAATAACTCAGTAAATTTCAATCGGAATCGGTGAATTTCTTCCGGTTATACTATGGTAAAAGCCACCACAAATCACACTTCCCAGCCTACTCTCGTGCAAGAGGTTGCAGCTGTTTTAGCCATAGTTGCCGGTCTTTTTCTGCTTCTGTCCTTTGTCAGTTTCACCCCGCCGGCCGAGCCGTTTAATCCTGGCGCATCCCCCAACTGGTGCGGCAGTGTGGGCAATTTCCTGGCAACACTGTTCATGAGTTTTCTCGGTCTCAGCTCTTTCTGGTTGCCGGTACTGCTGTTCTTTTTCGGGGTTGCAATCTTTTTCGGCACTTTCTCCATCCAGCGTCTACCCATTATCTGCGGAGGATGTACCGGCCTGCTCATGGCCAGCAGTGCCCTTTTGGCCTCTCTTTCCTGGCATACCCTGACCCTGTTCGGGCACCCATACCCCATTGCCGGTCGACTTGGTGATATTCTCTTCGGGGTGACCAGTACTTATTTCGGCTGGGCGGGCGCCTTCCTTTTTTATTCCACCATCATGCTGCTGTCCCTGATGGCCACCGTGCGTTTTTCCCCCTTTTTTGTGGGGAAAAGTGTCGTGCAGACATGCGGTAATCTCAACCAGAGAATAAAGCAGCGTAACCAGCTGAAGGCAATGGAGGAAAAACCGGCGACAAACGGCGCCGCCCGGGGCCGGATTGATGAGCCGGCGGAACCCCGGCTTGCCATTCCGCAACTGCACGAACCGGTGGCCTTGAAAGGCGTTTCCACCAAGGAAGAATTCCAGCCCCTGCCCGTGCAATCAGGCAACTTTCAGCTGCCGAGCCTCTCCCTGCTCAATAATCCCAGTGAAGATGCGGTGGTCATTGAACGGGAGCATTATCTGGCCGTCAGCCGCACCCTGGAAAGCAAACTGGCCGATTTCGGCGTCAAGGGCAATGTCACCGGTATCTCGCCCGGTCCGGTGATCACCACCTATGAATTCGCCCCTGCCCCTGGGGTCAAGATCAACCGCATCGTTTCCCTGGCGGATGATCTCGCCCTTGGTCTGCAGGCGGAAAGCGTGCGCATCATCGGCTCCATTCCCGGCAAGGCGGCAGTGGGCATCGAGATTCCCAATCCGCGCCGGAAAACGGTTACCATCCGCGAAATTCTGGCCACGGATAAATTCCTCAAGGCTGAATCCAAACTGACCATAGGGCTCGGCATGGATGTGGTGGGCCGGCCGGTGTGCGCCGATCTGGCCCGGATGCCCCATCTGCTCATTGCCGGCGCCACCGGAGCGGGCAAAAGCGTGGCCATTAACGCCATCATCTGCAGTATTCTGTTCAAGGCGACACCGGATGAGGTGCGCCTGCTCATGGTTGATCCCAAGCGCATTGAGCTTTCCAGCTATGAGGCGATTCCCCATCTGCTGCATCCGGTGGTGGTCGATCCGAAGATGGCCAGCCGTGCCCTGCAGTGGGCCGTCCGGGAAATGGAGCGCCGCTACATCCTCATGGAGGCGATGCGGGTCAAGGGTTTTGCCAGCTATAATGAAATCGCCGAGGAAAAACTCCCCTATATCGTCATCATCATCGATGAACTGGCCGACCTGATGATGGTTTCCTCCAGTGAGGTGGAAACCGCCGTGGCCCGTCTGGCCCAGATGGCCAGGGCGGCCGGCATGCATCTCATCCTGGCCACCCAGCGGCCCTCCGTTGATGTCCTGACCGGACTCATCAAGGCAAATTTCCCCACCAGGATGTCTTTCAAGGTTTCTTCCAAGATCGATTCCCGCACCATTCTTGACACCAGCGGCGCGGAACATCTCCTCGGCGCGGGCGACATGCTCTTTCTGCCGCCGGGCACGGCCCGGCTCCAGCGCATCCACGGCGCCTATATTTCCGAGCAGGAATCCGAGCGGCTGATCGAATTTCTCAAACAGCAGGGCAGCGCCCGTTATGATGAATCCGTCATCCAGAGTGTGGAAAAGGAGGAGGAAACACAGGACGGGGATGCCGAAGGGGATTTTGACGAGAAATATGACGAGGCGGTGGCCATTGTCTGTGAAACCGGGCAGGCCTCCATTTCCATGATTCAACGCCGGCTGCGGGTGGGATACAACCGGGCGGCCCGCATGATTGAAACCATGGAAAAGGAAGGGGTCATCGGTCCGGCGGACGGGGCAAAACCCAGGGAAGTGCTGGCCCGCAAGAATTATTGATAGTAAGTAATCAGGTTGTTTAGACTATCAGACTGTCAGACTATTAGTCTATTAGACTGTAGTTTTTTCATTACTGACAGACTAAATACCTACAGACTATTTTATCATGCCGCGAGCAGCCATCGATATCACCACTGACGGCCACGTGCATACCCGTCTCTGTCACCATGCCAGGGGCGAGATGGAGGAGTATGTCAAGGCGGCTGTTGCCGCGGGGCTCAAAAAAATCATCTTTCTTGAGCATTACGAAACAGCTGTCCGGTACTTTGAATCCACCTGGCTCACCGAAGCGGATTTTGTCTATTATCATCAGGAAGGCCTGCGGCTGGCGGAAAAATATCAGGGGATCATTGCGGTAGGCACCGGCGTCGAGGTGGGCGCCAACCCGGAGCATCTGCAGGAAGCGGTGGATTTTCTAGGCAGATTCAGTTGGGACCGCATCGGCCTTTCCTATCATTACCTGAAAACGGATGAGGGCCATGTCAATATGGTGAGCCGCAGGCCGGCGAGCATTGCCCTGCTGGAAAAAATCGGGGTGGAGAAGGTGGCCGCCGCCTATTTCGACGGGCTGACAAAGGCCCTTGCCGTGCTGCCGGCGGATGTGGTCTGCCATCTGGATGCGGTGATGCGTCACTGCCCCACTTTTGCCTTTGCAGATGAGCATTTCGCCAGGACGGGAGAAATCCTGTCGCTCATGCGGGAGAAAGATGTGGCGCTGGAGGTGAACACCTCGGGTTTTGTCCTGCGCGGTGAACCGTTTCCGTCGATCAGGATTATCAAAGAGGCGCAACAGCTGGGGGTAAGACTGGAGGCCGGTTCGGATGCGCATAGGCCGGAGCATGTGGGGCGGTATTTTGACAGGCTGGTTGAGTTGGTTGGTTAGATAACGGTTGGGTGTATAAACAAAAAGGACTTAATCGTATGAAAGAGAAATTAGAAGCGATTAACAATGAACTTTTGAAATCATTTCCTAATGCCAAAATTGAATATCGGTATTTCGACGATATGCATAAATTTCGGCTTGATTTTGAACATCATACACAGTGGCTTTATCTTGGTCGCGAAACTGTAGAGGACAACACGATTATAGAATTGCTCAATCTGCTTGACATATATCAGGTCATTAAAGCTTTTAAGAACAATCCCCGCTCCAAAAAAATTCTATTAACTCGACAAGTAGCCAGTGAACTACCTCTTGAATCTTAAAACAGGGCAAAAGAAATTTAATTTTTTTTCACTTTTCGCTCACGGCTGGAGGCGGGTTATTCGTTGACCAGATGTAAATGAAAATGATTGATATAAAAGCCTACGCTAATTTGCTGTATTCCCGTATTCACGAGGCGAGGATATTGAAGCGTGTTGAGATTGGTATAGTTGATTGGGAAGCCCAACCCAATATGTGCCATCACAATGTCACTGTGCTTTATTTACATGATAATAGTTATACCCCGGTTAGAGGATGGTTGTATTTCGCTCTTCCCGGATTGGGGTATGTCAAGTTTGTATCGCATTCCGCAGTTAAGACCCCTGAAGGCGAGATTGTCGAAATCACTCCAAAAGCAACCGCTGCATCTCAAGACTATCCTTTTTTGGAAGGCAATCTGACGGAAGAGGATTATGAGTATATAGTGGATGGCTGTGGGTACAGTGAAATTAACTTTGAAGTTAAAAAGAATTAATAAACACATCGATTTCGGCGCCTAGCCCTTATGCTACGTTCTTAGACAAGGCGCCTTTAAGACGAAGGGTTTATTCCACCTGAATAACCAGCGGAATAATGTGCAGATCGCTGGAAACGGACCTGGTGCTGGTCAGTGACCACTGTTTGCAGTTCAGTTGCCCGCCAAGAAGTTTGTTGATGTCGGCAACCAGCCCCTTGATATTGATGACCGGATGGCGGGAAAAGACCTCGGGCAGCCCATAGGTCAGATTGCAGGCCAGACATTTGCCCGGCCGCTGGATGAGATGAAGGGCAAAATACAACTCTTTGTCCTCAGGCTGATAAGCGACGAATTTCAGTGAGATATCATAGGCGCCTTCCGAGGCATCGCCGAACAGGGCATCAAAAAAATCATTGGCCCGGCTGGCAGGGAAGAGTTTCTGGAGTGCATCATCCGTGAAAATATCGTGCAAATCAGCCATTTTCAGAAAACCTCCTCACTGTATGCATGTACGTAGCAATTGAATATCATTTGTAATTTCCTATACTACTTTTTTTACAAATTCAGGTCAAACCAAAAAAATATATAGTTCATAACTATGGAACAGACAAGCCTTTTTCCCTCAAACAGCAGCTCCGGCAGCCGTTTGCCGTCACGTATCAGCGCAAATGATCTGAATCCCGCCCAGCTTGAAGCAGTGCAGACGATCAACGGGCCGGTGCTGGTCATTGCCGGGGCCGGCAGCGGCAAGACCCGCACCCTGGTCTACCGGCTGGTCCATCTGGTGGAGCAGGGGATTGCCCCTGACAATATTCTGCTGCTCACCTTTACCCGTAAGGCCGCGCAGCAAATGGTGGGCCGGGCGGCGAGCCTGCTTGATGACACCTGCCAGCGGGTCATGGGGGGCACCTTCCACGCGGTGGCCAACCTGCTGCTGCGCCGTTACGGACATCATGTGGGATATGCGCCAAACTTCACCATTCTCGACAGGGCCGATGCCGAGGGGATCATCAATCTCATCAAATCCTCCCTTGATTTAAGCGGGGCCGGTAAACGGTTTCCCTCCAAACGGGTGATCCTGAACATCATCAGCGGTTCAGTCAACAAATCCCATCCTTTTGATGAGCTTGTTGCCAGTCAGTACTTTCATCTCACTGAATTCATTAATGACCTGCACCGGATCCGTGACCATTATCAGCAGTTCAAGCGTGATCACGGACTGATGGATTATGACGATCTGCTGGTCAATTTCCGCGATGTGCTGGCCGGAAATGAAAATGTCCGCCGCGAGATCTCCGCCCGTTTCCGCTATGTGATGGTGGACGAATATCAGGACACCAACCGGATTCAGGCCCAGATCGTCCGGCTCATCGTCTCAGAACATGATAATGTCATGGTGGTCGGCGATGACAGCCAGTCCATTTACAGTTTTCGCGGCGCTGATTTCAGAAACATCATGGATTTCCCGAAAATTTTCCCCGGCACCAGGATCATCCCGCTGGAGGAAAATTACCGGAGCAGCCAGAAAATTCTGGAGGCGACCAACGCCATTATCGAACAGGCCCAGGAAAGATATCCCAAAAAGTTGTTCAGCAATCTGCCGGCAGGAGACAGACCATCACTCTTTGCCGCCCGGGACGAAGGAGAGCAGGCCAGATATGTGGCCGGAAAAATAGATGAACTCCATCGGCAGGGCACTCCCTACCACGAGATGGCCGTGCTGTTCCGCGCCGGGTTCCATTCCTTCAAACTGGAACTTGAGCTGGCCGGCAGCCAGATTGCCTTTGAAAAATGGGGCGGGTTAAAACTGACCGAAACGGCCCATGTCAAGGATGTCATTTCCTATCTGCGGCTGATCGCCAACATGAAAGACAGCCTGTCCTGGCACCGGATCTTGCTGCATCTGCCCAAGGTCGGCCCGAAAACCGCCCAGAAGATCGTGGCAACGGTGGCCGCTGCGGAAGATCCCCTGGCCGCCTTAAGCAAATATCCCCCTGCTCCGGCCTGGAAAAACGAGTTTGCTGAGCTGGTGCGGATGCTTTATGACCTGGCTAACAGCCGGACCCCGCTTGCTCAGTTTGAAAGGATCATGGAGTATTATCAACCGGTTTTCGAGCGCCTGTACCATGATGATTATCCCAGCCGCGCCCGGGATCTGGAACAGTTCAAAGCGATTATCGGCGATTATCAGACGCTGCAGGACTTTCTTGACGATGCCTCCCTTGATCCGCCTGAGTTGACGGCGGATCCCTTTGCCGCTGAAGATAATAAGACCCTGGTCCTCTCCACCATCCACTCGGCAAAAGGGCTCGAATGGGACACGGTTTTTATCATCGATCTGGCGGACGGCAAGTTTCCCTCGGCCCATTGTCTGGCCTTTCCCGAGCAGTTTGAAGAGGAGAGACGCCTGCTTTACGTGGCGGCAACCAGGGCCAAATCACGTCTTTTCCTGTCCTATCCCCGGGAAACCATCGCCCCTGACCGCACGCGGCACTATTGCACCATTTCCCCGTTTCTGGCGCAACTTTCGGCAGGGCTGATCAATAATGTCAGCGTAAGAGGCGATGTTTATAGCGCCTATGGCGCGCCTGCCATGCGGTTTTCCCATCAGGAAAAGCCTGACCTGGACAACTTTTCCTGTGGGAAAACCGCCAAGGCTGAACAGGGGGAAACCTCTCCTGCCACGGGTAAAATCATCTCCACCAGGATGCTCACGCCTGGAATGGCCGTCAAACATGGTTTCTTCGGCCACGGGCAGATCAGAAAAATTACAGGAGAAAAGACGGTGGACGTTTTTTTCCCCCGCCACGGTATGAAAACACTCAGGCTTGACTATGCACAACTGGAACTTGCCTGAAATATGATGAACTCGTATTTATGCCCCTTGAGGGTAAAAAGTCTTTTTTCACCATTGAAAACTAATTATTAAATAACAGATTCCTAACAATGCCGGGTTATCTTCTTTTGAAAAACAAGGAGGATAACCATGATTTGTCACTATTTATCGATTTATTCCAGCAATGCGTTCCGTTGGCAGGTTGCCTCATGTTCTGCCAGACAGGAAAATTACATTCCGAGCATTGCTGATCTGGAGGATTTCTGCCATCAGGACCATACCAGATGCCCTTTTTTCACCTTAACAAGCAGGAAAGGACCCAGCAAAAAGGAGAGCCGCGTTTGCATGCCCGCTCCCGCCTGCTGAAATGAGCAGGGGGACGACGGAATTTCTGCAGTAAATGATGGTGACTTGTCGATGCAGTTGCAGGTTGTGCAGTGTTCTGGTATTTTTACCGGTTTGACAGGTTCCGCATAGACAAAACGGAAATTCCCGTTCCCCCTTTTTTCAGCAGGAAGCAGCATATGCAATACCAGGAGGCCTGGTCTTATCTGGACCAGTTGCAGTTTTTCAAGATCAAGCTCGGCCTTGACTCTATGGCCGCTTTTCTTGAAGGTGTCCAGCATCCCCAGCGGGACCTGAAATTTATTCATGTGGCAGGCACCAACGGCAAGGGTTCCGTCTCGGTTACCCTGCTTTCCCTGTTGGGTGAGGCCGGCTACAAGGTCGGGCTTTACACCTCCCCCCATCTAACCTCCGTAAGGGAACGTTTTCGCATCAATGACCGCTTTATCGGCAAAGATGAGTTTGCCGAAACAGCAACCATCATCCGCGACAGCCTTGACGGACGGCAAATCACCTATTTTGAATTCACCACCGCCCTGGCCCTGCTCTGGTTTGCCAGCCAGAAGGTGGATATAGCCATCCTGGAGGTGGGGCTCGGCGGCAGGCTTGACGCCACCAATGTCATTACGCCGCTGGTCAGCATCATAACCAATGTGTCCATGGATCATGAGGCCCATCTCGGCACGACCCTTGCCCGGATAGCCGCGGAAAAGGCCGGCATTGTCAAAAATCGTATTCCAGTGGTCGCAGGGGTTGCCGCGGATGAGAGCCTGGATGTGGTCAGCCGGACCTGTCTGGAAAAAGAGGCGCCGTTTTACCTTTTGGGCCGTGACTTCAAAGTCAGCAGACATGATGACGGCAGCTGGGATTATCTGGGGCCCGGCGGCAGAGAGAGAAACAATCTGCCCCTGCTGATGAAAGGCGGCCATCAGTTTGATAATGCGGCCATCGCCTTGGCCGCACTTGACTTGCTGCAGCACGATGGCTTTGTCGTAAGTGAGGACGGTATCCGCTCTGCCATGGCCAAGGTGCGCTGGCCCGGGCGCCTTGAATATTTCTGTCTTGACGGTTCAAGCCACAGGATTATTGACTGTCCTGCCGCTCACCTGTTGCCTGGCAATAAAAATCTGCGCCGTTATCTGCTGGACGGGGCACATAACCCGGCCGGTATTTTATCGCTCACCCGGAGCCTTGAGACGGATTTTGTTTACAGAAGACTTATCTGCGTCTGGGCAAGCATGGCTGATAAGGATATTGCCGGAACCCTCAATGCCATTGCCCCGTATTGTCATCGCCTCATTTTTACCCGCCCGGAGTCGGAGCGGTCGGCAACGGCTGAAAATATGCGTGACCTTCTCCCCGCCGCACTCAAAGAACGCTCCATGGCCGGCGCCACTGTCGCCGATGCCCTGTCTTGTGCGGCAGGAGAGGCCGGGCCGGAGGACCTGATCTGCGTGGCCGGTTCTCTTTATCTGGTTGGGGCGGCGAGAAAGATTCTGCTCGGGGAGATTGTTGATAATGACGATTGATGATTGCGGATTTACCGGTGTAGATGAGAGGGCCATCAAAAAGGAAAAGGCCAAGGCCCGGGAGCTGCGCAAAACGTCCTGGTGGAACAATAAAATCGCGGCGGGCATCTGCCACTATTGCGGTAAAAAGTTCCCGGCAAAAGAACTGACCATGGACCACCTGATTCCCCTGGCCCGGGGAGGGACGAGCAGCAAAGGCAACATCGTTGCCGCCTGTAAGGAATGCAACACCAGGAAAAAGATTCTGCTGCCGCTGGAATGGGAGGAGTATATGGCCAGTCTTGACCGCCAGGAGAGGTGACTGCCCGGGCGGCAGGGGGCAGCGGATGAAAAATCAGCCGGCCTTTGTCGATATTGAGACAGAGACCGGCCTCCCTGAACGTATCTTATCCGCCGAAACAGATGCCGATCTCCCGGGCGGTCAGCACCTTGTCGCTGTCCAATGGCACTTTTTTGCGGCTTTTTATCGCATCGGCAAGAGGAACGGAGCGCATCTGGTCCCCAGCCAGGGCAACCATCTGGTCATAACTCTCGCTTTCCGCCAGGCGGACCGCCGTGGCGCCGAAGCGCAGGGCCAGCAGCCGGTCAAAGGTGGTCGGCGAGCCACCGCGCTGCAGATGGCCGAGGACAAGGGACCGGGTGTCTTTGCCCGTCCGCTTGTTGATTTCCTTGGCCACCCATTCGCCGATGCCGCCCAGCACCTTCTCGGACCGGCCTACCTCGCCGTCACCCTTATAAATGGTTTGCTGATCAACGGCCCTTGCCCCTTCCGCCACGACGACGATGTCATAATGTTTGTCCAGCAGTTCATTGTCGTTGATCTTTTCACAGACAAGATCGAGATCAAAAGGTATTTCCGGGATGAGGATGACATCGGCGCCGCCTGAAATGCCGGAATTCAAGGCGATCCAGCCGGAATCCCGGCCCATGACCTCAACCACCATCACCCGGTCATGGGATTTGGCTGTTGAGTGGAGTTTGTCCAAGGCCTCCGTTGCCGTGGAAACAGCCGTGTCAAAACCAAAAGTCAACTGGGTTGCCAGCAGGTCGTTATCAATGGTTTTCGGCACGCCGATAACCGGCATGCCTTTTTCCGTGGCAAAGCGGTGGGCGATTTCCAGGCTGCCGTCTCCGCCTACCGCAATGTGACATGAAAAATTCATGCGGAGAAAATTTCTCATGATCCGATCGGAAACATCGCGGATCTGGATCTCGCCGGCCAGGTTTTCAATGGGCATGGCAAAGGGATTTCCTTTGTTGGTTGAACCCAGAATGGTGCCTCCTGTAGGGGTGATGTCCGCCACATCCTCAGGCCGCAATCGGACAAGCTCGTCCTTGTCCAGCAGACCGAGATATCCCTGGCGGCTGCCGTAAACCTCCCAGCCCCTGGAATTTGAGGCCATGACAACTGCATAGATGACGGCATTCAAGCCTGGGGCATCACCGCCGCCGGTTGAAATAACAATTTTTTTCATTGCATATCCCTGATTGATTGTTAAGAAAAAAATTTTCTACCAATTTTTATCTGATTATAGAGGGTTAGCTTCTCCCATGCAAATAAATGTCTCAAGTTTTGCGTTTTTATCCGATGACCATTATATTGACTTATGATGGTTTATTACTTATTATTTGGGTAAATATTATCACATTGTAGAGTTTTCAGTTTGCGGGCAGGGCCTTCAGCAACCATCCACACATATTAGTGTAACATGTTGTTTTGAATAAGTTTAACTTTAAATTCACAATTTGTCATTTTTACATATTTCAACTTATTTCAATTTTATCGAGGAGGTTTTCCATCATGTTGAATGTTACAGCGCTGGCTATTAAAAATCTGAAAGCGTATCTGGAGCAGAATAATATTGATTCTGCCATCCGGATTGCCTTGATGCAGGGCGGCTGAGCCGGGCCATCCCTTGGCTTGGCTCTGGATGAGCCGAAAAATTCCGACAAGGTGTTTGATCAGGATAATTTAAAATTTCTGGTTGAATCAAGTTTATTGAACACATGCGGCAGCATCAAGGTTGATTTCATTGATGCCGGTCCACGATCAGGATTTGCCATTTCTTCCAGCATGCCTCTTGGCGGTGGTTCAGCCTGTGGTTCATGCGGCAGTACCTGCGGCAGTTAACATCAGAAAATATCAAATTAAAAAGCCCCGCCTTCCGGCGGGGCTTTTTAATTTGCGAGTGCCGCTTCGCTCATCTTCCTCCCCGGTGCTGTTATCGTCCATTGACATCGGACCTCTTTCACGCGCAGTGAAAAACCACGCCAGCTGTGCATACCTCATGTTCCACCTGGCTTTTATCCGGATCCATCCAGCGGCAAACATGGCAAAGTGCCCCCTCATTCCCACCGTTCTTGACAAAGAAGACCATCAATGATATTGGCTTTAAAGCTATCAGTAAAACTACCTGCTTTATGCTTTTCAACAACTGGCAATATAAAGGACGGATCATGGCGAAATATGAAGATGTTTTTCGGATGAGTCTTGAGCAGCCTGATAATTTCTGGGCTGAAGCAGCGGAAGGGATCAGCTGGTATAAAAAATGGGACAAAGTGCTCAATGATGATAATCCCCCTTTTTATCGCTGGTTTTCCGGGGGAGTGATGAACACCTGTTATAACGCGGTTGACAGACACGTGGAAAACGGCCGCGCTGATCAGGTGGCCATCATCCATGACTCGCCGGTGACAGACACGATCCGTAAAATAACTTACCGGGAACTGCGGCAACAGGTATCAGTCTTTGCCGGCGCACTCAAGCGGCAGGGGGTCACCATGGGCGACACGGTGATTATCTACATGCCCATGATTCCTGAAGCTGCTGTGGCCATGCTGGCCTGCGCCCGTCTCGGCGCCATTCACTCCGTGGTCTTCGGCGGTTTTGCCGCCCATGAGCTTGCCATCCGCATTGATCATGCCCAACCAAAAGTAATTGTTACCGCTTCCGGCGCCATTGAAGGGGAAAAGATTCTGGCCTATAAGCCGCTTGTTGATAAGGCGGTTGAAATGGCGGATCATAAACCGAAGAAATGCATCATTTATCAGCGGCCCTTTATCAAAGCCGATCTGCAGGAAGGCCGGGACCTGGACTGGCAGGAGATAGTCGACGGAGCGGAGCCAGCGGACTGTGTGCCGGTGAGCGCCACCCACCCCTTATACATTCTTTACACATCCGGCACCACCGGCATGCCCAAAGGGGTGATACGGGATAATGGCGGCCATGCCGTGGCCCTTAATTGGAGCATGAAAAGTGTTTATAATCTTGATGCCGGCGATGTTTTCTGGTCAGCCTCCGACGTCGGCTGGGTGGTGGGCCATTCCTACATCGTTTATGGTCCGCTGCTGAAAGGCTGCACCAGTGTCTTTTATGAGGGCAAACCTGTCGGTACGCCTGATCCGGGCGCCTTCTGGCGGGTGATCTCACAGCATGGGGTCAAGGTGCTCTTCACCGCGCCCACCGCCTTCCGGGCCATCAAAAAAGAGGATCCCAGGGGGGAATACTGCAGAAAATACAACCTGGAAAATTTCGAGGCGCTCTATCTGGCCGGGGAGCGGCTTGACCCGGATACCTACCACTGGGCCTGTGATCTGCTGGACAGGCCGGTCATTGACCACTGGTGGCAGACGGAGACCGGCTGGGCCATTGTCGCCAATTGCCGCGGCATCGAGAAATTTCCCATCAAACCCGGTTCGCCGACCAAACCTGTGCCGGGCTATGACGTGCGTATTCTCGACGGCAACGGCCAAGAGCTCGGTCCTAACCAGGAAGGCAATGTGGTGATTAGATTGCCTCTGCCGCCGGGCACTCTTCCCTCCCTCTGGCGTGACGAGGAAAAATTCGTCAAATCATACATGTCCACCTTCAAGGGGTACTATGAAACCAGTGACGGCGGCTTCAAGGATGAGGATGGCTATGTCTACATCATGGGCCGCATGGATGACGTCATCAATATCGCCGGCCACCGTCTCTCCACCGGCGCCATGGAGGAGGTTATCTCCGGTCATCCCGATGTGGCTGAATGCGCGGTAATCGGCGCCCAGGATGCGTTGAAAGGTGAGCTGCCCATCGGCTTCATTATTTTGAAGGCCGGGGTTGACCGTGATTTTGCCGAGATCGAAAGGGAACTGGTGCAGAGGGTCCGTGATGAGATCGGCCCCATTGCCTGCTACAAGGAATCCATTCTGGCCAGCCGGCTGCCCAAGACAAGATCGGGCAAGATCCTGCGGGGCACCATGCGGGCCATTGCCAACGGCAGGCAGTACAGGATGCCGTCCACCATCGATGATCCGACGATTCTCGATGAGATTACCACCCTGCTCTCCACCAAAAGAGCGGCGAAATAGATAATTTTTCTGCTGACTTATGAAAATTCACGAATACCAGGCCAAGGAACTCTTCCGCCGTTACTCCATCCCGGTACCTGAGGGTGGCGTAGCGGCCACGTTGGCAGAGGCGCTGGCCATGGCTGACAAACTCGGTGGTTATCCCCTGGTGGTCAAGGCACAGATCCATGCCGGCGGCAGAGGCAGGGGCGGGGGGGTGAAGCTTGCCGCCAACCGTGATGAGCTGCTCAGTCATGCGGAGGAAATCCTCGGCATGACCCTGGTCACACCCCAGACCGGCCCCGAGGGCCGCCTTGTGCAATGGGTCCTTATCGAGCAGGCGGCGGACATCGGCCGCGAGTTCTATCTCTCTCTGCTGCCGGACCGCGAATCGGCGACAATTGTCATCATGGCAAGTTCCGCCGGCGGCATGGATATCGAGCAAACAGCCGCGGCGATGCCGGACAAATTCATCAAGGTGAGGGTGAATCCCCTGCAGGGCCTGCAACCCCATCATATCCGCCAGGTACTGTTCGGCCTTGCAATCGCCCCGGGCATGATGAAGCAGTGGTCGGCCCTTGTTGCCGCCCTGTATCGTCTCTTTGTGGAAAACGATTGTTCGCTGGTTGAGATTAATCCGCTGGTCATCACCGGCAGCGGCGCCCCACTGGCAGTGGACGCCAAGATTGAGCTGGACGGCAACGCCCTTTTCCGCCATGCTGATTTGCAAAGGTATCGCGATAGCAATGAAGAGGACCCGCTTGAGGCCAAGGCGCGCCAGTATAACCTCAACTATATCAGATTAAGCGGCAATGTGGGCAACATGGTAAACGGTGCGGGCCTTGCCATGGCAACCATGGACATCATTAAAAGAGCCGGGGCCGAACCCGCCAATTTCCTCGACGTGGGCGGCGGGGCAACCGCGGAAATGGTGGAAAAGGGCTTTGCGATCATTTTAAGCGACCACAACGTCAAGGGGATCTTCATTAATATTTTCGGCGGCATCCTCCGCTGTGACGTATTGGCCACCGGCATTGTCGAAGCGGTGAAAAAGTGCAATGTTACCGTACCGCTGGTGATCCGCATGGAGGGGACCAATGTAGAACAGGGCCGGAAAATACTTGCCGACTCCGGACTGCGGCTGATAACCGCGATGGATATGGCCGATGCTGCGGCAAAGGTGGCGGAGATGGTTGCATGAGCATATTTGTTGATCAGTCAACCCGTCTTGTTGTGCAGGGCATCACCGGCCGGGAGGGGCAGTTCCATACCCGGCAGTGCCTGGACTACGGCACAAAGATCGTGGCAGGGGTCACCCCGGGCAAGGGGGGCGCCGAGGTGAGCGGCATTCCGGTCTTTGACACGGTGCGGGCAGCGGTCCTCCACACCAATGCCGATGCCAGCATGATTTTCGTCCCCCCGGCCTTTGCTGCGGACGCCATCTGCGAGGCGGCTGATGCCGGGGTGAAACTCATCATCTGCATCACCGAGGGTATCCCGGTGCTTGACATGCTCAGGGTGAAACATTACCTGGCATTGACCCGGACCCGGCTCATCGGTCCCAACTGTCCGGGTATTATCAGCCCCGGTCTGTGCAAGGCCGGCATCATGCCCGGCGCAATCCACCAGCCGGGAGGCCCCATCGGCGTGGTCTCCCGTTCCGGCACCCTGACCTATGAGGTGGTGCATCAGCTGACCCGTCAGGGCATCGGCCAGACCACCTGTATCGGCATCGGCGGCGATCCGGTGATCGGCACCTCCTTTATTGACTGTCTGGCGGCGTTTGAACAGGATCCGGCAACCAGGGGCATGGTCATGGTCGGGGAAATCGGCGGCCATGCGGAAGAGGATGCCGCCCTTTATGTGAAGGAAAAAATGTCAAAACCCGTGGTAGGATTTATCGCCGGACTCACCGCCCCGCCGGGCCGCAGGATGGGCCATGCCGGCGCCATTGTCAGCGGCGGCAGCGGAACGGCCCTGGGGAAAATCGCCGCCATGAAAGCCTGCGGCATCCATGTCTGTGAGGATCTGGGCGGACTGGGTGCATTCTGCGAGGAAATATTCAGCCATGCCTAAGCAAGACAGCCCTTATCGAATACTGATCGGCAAGCCGGGTCTGGACGGACATGACCGGGGGGCCAAGTTCATCGCCAGGGCGCTGCGCGATGACGGATTTGAAGTGATCTATACCGGCATCCGCCGCACCCCTCAGGAGATTGTGGCGGCCGCCATCCAGGAGGATGTGGCCGCCATCGGGCTCTCCTCCCTGTCCGGCGCCCATCTCCGCCTTTTCCCGGCCGTGGTTGAGGCATTGCGGGCCGCAGGCGTAACCGACATCCCTGTGCTGGGGGGTGGGGTCATCCCGGAGGAGGATATCCGGCAACTCAAGCAGGCCGGCATTGCCGAGGTTTTCACCCCCGGCACGCCGCTGGAAGTCATTCTGCAGGCCTTTCGCCGCGCCTGCGGGCAACACGGGAAAACGGCATCAACCTTGCCGGAGTTTGATGAAAATCGATCTTGAGGCACTGCTTGCGGGGCTGCATGACCGGGACGCCCGTTCCATTGCCCGGGCCATCTCCCTGGTCGAAAATGACCGCGAGGCGGCGGAGATCATCCTTGCTTCCCTGGATCAGCATCATATCGGCAGTGCGCAGGTTCTGGGCATCACCGGGTCCCCCGGGGTGGGCAAATCCACCCTGACCAGCGCCCTGATCAAACATTTTCGCAGCCAGGGCCAACGGGTGGGCATTGTGGCGGTTGATCCCTCCTCGCCGGTCACCGGCGGCGCTCTGCTCGGCGACCGGGTGCGCATGATGGCCCATGCCCTTGATCCTGATGTGGTGGTCCGCTCCATGGCAACCAGGGGCAGGCTGGGCGGCCTGTGCGCTGCCGCGGGCGCGGCGGTGCGCATCATGGCCGCATCCGGCTGTTCGCCGGTCATCATCGAGACCGTGGGGGTGGGTCAGTCGGAGATGGACATTATCCGCCTGGCCGATTTGACCCTGATGGTGCTGGCCCCTGGACTGGGCGATGAGATCCAGGCCATGAAGGCGGGCATCCTTGAGGTGGCGGATCTGCTCGTGGTGAACAAGACCGACTGTGCAGGGGCGGAAGCCCTGATCATGGACCTGGAGACCGGGCTGCGGGGCAGAAAAAATCCCTGGCAGGCCAGGGTCTATAAAACCGTGGCCACGGCAGGGCAGGGGATAGCCGAGCTCGCCATTGCCATAGACGAAGTTGAGGCCATTTTCCGGCGCAGCGGCGAGCATGCCAGACGGCGGCTTTCCTCCCTGGAACTTGAAACCGTTGACTGGGCGGTTGAGCTGCTCAAGCCCCGTTTGCTTACCGAACTGCAGGGAAAGGCTTACCCCCCGGAGCCGCGACGGGCCGCAAGGCTGCTGCTCGACCGGCTCTGCCCCTCCATAACCGACACCTGAAAGGCACGGTAACTGATTATGGGAAAAAACAAAGATCTGGCCGAGTGGCAGGACAAGGTGCTGGCCAAAAGTCTCGCCCGTTTCCCGGAACGCAGCAAGCGATTCACCAATCATGGCGGTGACGAAATCCCCCGGCTGGCCCTGCCGGAAGAGATTGATGACCAGTATGTCAGGCAATTGGGGTTTCCCGGCAGTTACCCCTACACCCGCGGCGTGCAGCCCACCATGTACCGGGGGCGGTTGTGGACCATGCGTCAGTACGCGGGATTTTCTTCCGCCGCGGAATCAAACAAGCGTTACCGCTATCTGCTGGAGCAGGGCACCACCGGACTGTCCGTGGCCTTTGATCTGCCCACCCAGATCGGCTACGACTCGGACCACCCCATGAGCCTGGGTGAGGTGGGCAAGGTCGGCGTGGCCATTGATTCCCTGGCAGATATGGAAATGCTGTTTCATCAGATCCCCCTGGACAGCGTCAGCACCTCCATGACCATCAATTCACCGGCCATGGTGCTGTTGGCCATGTATGTGGCGGTTGCCGAAAAACAGGGGGTTGCACCGCAAAAACTGCAGGGAACGATCCAGAATGACGTACTGAAGGAATATGTGGCCCGGGGCACCTATATCTTCCCGCCCCAGCCGAGTCTCAGGCTGATCACCAATATCTTCCAGTGGTGCGGCGAGAACACCCCGTCCTTCAACACCATTTCCATTTCCGGCTACCATATCCGCGAGGCCGGTTCCACCGCCGTGCAGGAGGTGGCCTTTACCCTGGCCAACGGCATCACCTATGTGCAGACCGCCCTTGCCGCCGGGCTTGAGCTTGACGTGTTTGCCCGGCGGCTGGCCTTTTTCTTTAATGCCTCCTCCGACCTGCTGGAGGAGGTGGCGAAGTTCCGCGCCGCCCGTCGCCTGTGGGCCCGGATCATGCGGGAGAGATTCGGGGCGGAAAATCCGGCCAGCTGCATGCTGCGTTTCCATACCCAGACCGCGGGCAACACCCTGACCGCCCAGCAGATCGACAATAATATCGTGCGGGTCACCCTGCAGGCCCTGGCCGCTGTGCTGGGCGGCACCCAGTCGTTGCATACCAACTCCAGGGATGAGGCCCTTTCCCTGCCTGCCGAGGATTCGGTGCGTATCGCTCTGCGCACCCAGCAGATCATCGCCCATGAATCCGGGGTGACCAATACGGTGGACCCGCTGGCCGGGTCCTATTTCATCGAACAGTTGACCGACAGGATTGAGTTGGAGGCAATGGCGCTCATCGATAAGATTGAGCAGGCCGGTGGGGTGGTGGCGGCCATTGAAGACGGCTTCATCCAGCGTCAGATCGAGAATGCGGCCTATGAATACCAGCAGGAGATCGAAAACGGTGAACGGCTCATTGTCGGGGTAAACAGCTTTCAGATAACCGAAGAGAGCAGGCCGCCCACCCTGCGGGTCGATCCCGCCGTTGAAACAATGCAGGTTGAGGCGCTTTCGCAATTGAAAAAAACGAGAAATCATGACAGAGTAAAAAATTCTCTCCATGAACTCGACCGGGCCGCCCGGACTGACGCAAATCTCTTTGCTTATGTGCTGGCTGCTGTTAAGGAATATGCAACGCTGGGTGAGATCTGCGATGTGCTGCGCCAGGTTTTCGGTGAATATAAACAACATTGAGCTTTGCTGACCATGCTGAAAAAAATTGATCATATCGGTATTGCGGTGAAATCCATTGCCGAGGCCAGGAAATTTTATGAACAGGCCCTGGGCCTTACCTGTGAAAAGGAGGAGATCGTTGCCGGCCAGCTGGTGAAAACCGCCTTTTTCCGGGTCGGCGAGGTCCATATCGAACTGCTCGAACCCACTGATGACAAAAGTCCCATCGCCGCTTTTCTGGCAAAGAAAGGGGAGGGGATTCACCATATCGCCTACGGCACCGACGATATCATCGGCCAGCTTGAGCAGGCCCGGACGGCCGGTTGCCGCCTGATCCATGAGGCGCCTTTCGAGGGGGCCGGAGGCAAACAGGTCGCCTTTCTTCATCCAAAATCTTCTTTTGGCGTGCTGACCGAGTTGTGCGCCAAAGTCGTCAAGGTGTGACCATGCAGAAAAAACTGGACGAACTCATGCGGATGCGGGCCGAGGTCCGGCTTGGCGGCGGTCAGGACCGCATTGACCGGCAGCATGCCCAGGGCAAGATGACGGCCCGGGAGCGGCTCGACCTGCTGCTCGATGCGGGCTCCTTTGAAGAATTCGACATGTTCAAGGCCCACCGCTGCCAGCAGTTCGGCATGGCGGACAAGCAGTTTCCCGGCGACGGGGTGGTGACCGGCTACGGCACCATCGACGGCCGGCTGGTCTATGTTTTTTCCCAGGATTTCACCGTGCTGGGCGGCTCTCTCTCCGAAACGTTTGCTGAAAAGATCTGCAAAATCATGGACCTTTCCATCAACAACGGCGCCCCGCTTATCGGGCTCAATGATTCGGGCGGCGCCAGAATCCAGGAAGGGATTGAAAGTCTGGCCGGTTACACGGACATCTTTTTGCGCAATGTCAAGGCCTCCGGGGTGGTGCCGCAGATCTCCGCCATTTTCGGCCCGTGCGCCGGCGGGGCCGTCTATTCCCCGGCTCTGACCGATTTCGCCGTCATGGTCAAGAACAACAGCTATATGTTCCTCACCGGTCCCAAGGTGGTGAAATCCGTTACCCATGAGGATGTGACGGTTGAGCAGCTCGGCGGCGCATCGGTGCATGCCACCAAAAGCGGGGTGGCCGATTATGCGGCGGAAAACGGTGCCGATGCCATCCGTTATGTACAGGAGCTGCTCTCTTATCTGCCCCAGAACAATGTGGAAAATCCGCCCTATGTGCCCACCGGTGACAAGCCGGAACGCCGGGATGAGTTCCTCAACCAGATCATTCCGGACAACCCCAATGCGGCCTATGACATGAAGCAGGTCATTCTGCGCACGGTGGATAACGGCAGATTTCTGGAGATCAAGGAGCTCTTCGCCCCCAATATCATCATCGGTTTTGCCCGGTATAACGGCGGCAGCGTGGGCATCGTCGCCAACCAGCCGAGCTGTCTCTCCGGCGTGCTTGACATCGACTCGTCCATCAAGGCGGCCCGTTTTGTCCGCTTCTGCGACTGTTTCAACATCCCCATCGTCACCTTTGTCGATGTTCCGGGTTTTCTGCCGGGCACCAACCAGGAGTATAACGGCGCCATCCGCAACGGGGCGAAAATCCTCTATGCCTATGCCGAAGCCACGGTACCCAAGGTCACGGTCATCACCCGCAAGGCATACGGCGGGGCCTATTGCGTCATGTCATCCAAACATCTGCGCGGCGATGTGAATTATGCATGGCCGACGGCGGAAATTGCCGTGATGGGCGCCAAGGGAGCGGTGGAGGTGATCTATGGCCGCGAGGCGAAAAACGCGGCGGATCCCGTGGCGTTTCTGGCGGAACGGGAGAGGGAATACGCGGAAACCGTGGCCAACCCCTATGTGGCGGCGAAACGCGGCTATGTGGATGACATCATTGAGCCGGCCCGCACCCGTTTCCGCATCATCAAGGCCCTGGGCATGCTGAAAAACAAACGTGATACCAATCCCATGAAAAAACACGGCAATATCCCCCTGTAACCGCCCATGAACTTTTCATTTGACCATATGGGGCATGCCAACCTGTTTATCGGCGATTTCAATGCCGTCACCTTCAGCATCATCGGCATGCTGGTGGTTTTTGCCGGTCTGACCATCATCAGCCTCTATATTGTTTGCCTGCCGTGGCTGTTGAAAGGCCTGGGGAAAAAACCGGCCCGCCCGGAAGCCGCCGACCAGGCTGCCAAACAGCAGGATATGGAACAGGAAAAGGAAATTCTCATCGCCATCGCCACGGCCTTTTATCTTGATCAGAATTTCCCGGAGGAAAATCAGAAAATAACCTGGAAAAGCCATGGCGACGTGGAATCTCCCTGGCTGATTTCCGGACGGGTGCAGGGGATGGCCCAGCGGACCCATGTCACCCGCCGGGTCTTCCCCCATCGTTAGTATCGCGAACAGGGCGGAATCAGAAAAAACTCAACCTGAAACGGTAACAGATACCTTATGCGCATGTATAATTTATCGATCAACGGCAATGATTATGAAGTGATGATCAAACAGGTGGCGGAAGAGACTGTCACGGTTGAGGTCAACGGCGTCGAGCACATCGTCACCATCAACAAGATCATGAACATGGCGGTGCCGAATATCAGCGAACAGATCGTCCAGCCGCAGCCAGTCAGTCCTCTCGTCGCCAAAGCCGAACCCGCCGGGACATCAGCCGGGGAGGACGGGAAGGGCTGCATCTGTTCGCCCCTGCCCGGCCATGTCCTTGAGATTGCCGTGGCAGAAGGGGACAAGGTGCTGGCCGGCCAGAAACTCCTGGTGCTGGAGGCCATGAAGCTGGAAAACATTATCACGGCGGAATGGGCCGGGGTGGTGAAAAAAATTCTCGTTGCCGAAGGTGACGCCGTCAACCACGACCAGAAACTCATCATCATCGCCTGAGGCCCGTTGCCATGGATTTTACCAGTTTTTTCAATAACACGGGCATTGCCCATCTGGAGTGGGGCAATCTGGTGATGATCCTGGTCGGCGTGGTTTTCATTTTTCTGGCCGTGACCAGGGATTACGAACCGCTGCTGCTGGTACCCATCGGTTTCGGCATCATCGTCGGCAATATCCCGCCCATTGCCGGCATGCCCCTGGGGGTCTATTCGGAAGGCAGCGTTCTCTCTTATCTCTACTTCGGCGTTATGAAGGGCATCTACCCACCCCTGATTTTCCTGGGCATCGGGGCAATGACCGATTTTTCCACCCTGCTGTCCAATCCCAAGCTTATTCTGCTGGGTGCGGCGGCGCAGCTCGGTGTTTTCCTGACCTTTCTCGGCGCGCTTTATCTGGGCTTTTCCCTGAAACAGGCCGGGGCCATCGGCATCATCGGCGGCGCGGACGGCCCCACGGCGATCTTCCTCGCCTCCATGATCGCCCCGGAACTGCTGGGACCCATCGCCATTGCCGCCTACTCCTACATGGCCTTGGTGCCGGTCATCCAGCCGCCGGTCATGTATCTGCTCACCACCAGGGAGGAACGCCGAATCCGCATGAAACCGCCGCGCAAGGTCAGCAGAAAGGAGCGGATCATCTTCCCTGTGGTCGCCTTTCTCATCTGCACCCTGATCGCCCCGGGCGCCATCACCCTGCTGGGCATGCTGTTCTTCGGCAATCTCCTTAAAGAGAGCACGGTGACCGACCGGCTGGCCAATTCAGCCCGCAATGCCCTGATTGATATCGTCACCATCCTGCTCGGCTTTACCGTGGGCGCTTCCACCCAGGCCCAGACCTTCCTGACCCCGCAGTCGATTCTCATTTTCATCCTCGGCGCCCTGTCGTTTGTGGTAGCCACGGCAGGGGGCGTAATCTTTGCCAAGATCATGAACCTTTTTCTCAAGGAAAAGATCAACCCGTTGCTCGGGGCGGCCGGCGTATCGGCCGTGCCTGACTCCGCCCGGGTTGTGCAGGCGGTGGGCCAGAAGGAAGATCCCGGCAATTTCCTGCTCATGCACGCCATGGCGCCCAACGTGGCCGGAGTCATCGGTTCCGCCATTGCCGCCGGTGTTCTCTGGTCGGCCCTTGGTAAATTCTAGCATTTTATTCCCATCAATTGCCGCTTGCCAACATGTCTGCGATATGCTAATAAAAGCATTCAAATTCATGCCCGGATGGCGGAACAGGTAGACGCAAGGGACTTAAAATCCCTCGGCTCTCGTAGCTGTGCGAGTTCGATTCTCGCTCCGGGCACCAATAAATAAGGGGTTTTCTGCTTCAGACTGAAAACCTTTTTTTGTTTGTTGATCGATTTTGTCCCCACGCTGTCCCACTTTACCCCTCAAGGCACAAAAAAAACGGCACCCACTCCAAGGTGGAATAAAAAGAAGTAATTTGCAGGGAATTTTCTGTTTCTTTTTCCCCTGTTCAGGAGCAGGGTTCGAAGAAACTGCAGGTTTGAATGTGACAGGATTTGCCCCACATGTCGCCGGAAACGGGCTTTTCGGGAGTTACCCTATCCCTGAAAAATCAATTCACAGAAAAACCTTGTAGCCGGCATTCAACGCTTCACCAAGCTTCTTTGCCCTCACTACGCCAATCGCCATTAAGCCGCGTTCCATCTGGGATATGTGGGCTTGCGGAATGCCGGATCGTGCGGCAAGTTCTTTCTGAGTCAAGCCCTCCCGCCGCCGGGCCGACCGCAGACATACTGCCGGGGTTTCCTCAGTTGAGTATTCCGGGAATGCTTCTCGCCAGGGGATGGAATCTGTTGCATTCTCGAACCCAAGTTCTTTCAGCAGTCGGGCCGCTTCGTCCTTTTTTGAAGCCGGGCCGCGAAAGCGAAGCTCCACCGTTTTAGTATGGCGCTTTTTCGTGCGTTCCAACATAGACAACCTCAATCAGTTTTATTTCTTTGTCTCGTTCTTCCCAAATGGCAACATAAGTGGGCCGCCCCTTTTTTAAGTGGCAATGGTGCTGGCCTGGTTTCAATTTACTGTAGTTCGGCCAGTTACCACGCACAGGCCCGTATTCTTCAATGTCGCGGATCAGGAATACCAACTGCTCTTTGATCGTTTTCGGCAATGACTCTTTTTGTTTGGCCGTTTTTTTTGTTAAGTCAACCTGCCATGTCATAATAATATACCATAAATAGAATATTTCAAGAACCTGTTTTTACCATCGGCACAACTTTTCCCGGTTCGGCAGTCAGTGATTGAGCAAGTCCTTGCATGGCTCTCCGCTGCACGTCCTCGTTGCACTCAGCTTCCTGTTGTCTATCCACTACATTCATGTTAAAAGAAAAAAGTACCTCCCCCATAAGCTAGGCATGTCGAGGCTCTAATAATCAGAAAAGTGAAGACCTCTGCACAGAGAGGAGACTCGGTGTCACTGGTATCAAACACCACATGCATCTCCCTGTGACTACGCTGGAGATTGCGACTTTTTTTATTAACCTCAAATCCTATAAGGAGACGTACATGGCTGAAGTTCTGGGGCTGGTGACCGTTCTACTTTTGACTGCCAACTGTGTTATTGGTTTGGTCGAGCTTGTAGTCAGGCTAGTTAATCGTACATAACGGAACGTGGGGGGAGGTATTTCGCTTTAATGAATTTTTGGGGAAAATCTGGGAAAAGAAAACTGTCAAAACTATAGAATCTTTCCCGAACTATTACAAAATATTCCAAGCATATTTTCTAATAGTTTCAAATAGTTATTTCAATATTAGGTAGTTGTAAAAAAAGTGCCGAAGGCTCTTAAAATCCCTCGGCACTCGTTGCTGTGCGAGTTCGATTCTCGCTCCGGCACCAGTAAATAAAGGATTTTCGTTTTTTTCTTCTGGAACTTTTTTTGTGGTCTACTTCTTTTTCTCCCCCTTCTCTCCCCATTTTTCAGATGAAACAAAAAAAGCGGCGACCACTCCTCAGGTGGACACCGCTTGAAAACAACCGTCAATATTCAGCAAATCAAACCGGGCAGCACTCAGGCAGACAATTCAACCACTCTTGCGGATTAAGAACAAGCTCCTTTGAGTGTTCAATTTTCTTCCGCTTTGCCGGCAATTCCTTGAACATATTCAGGACACCGCCACAAATCATATGATTTGCCTGTTCAGAGGCATACATCATGTAAACCGATCTCAACAGCCGGTCATACGCTTCACCTATTTCTTTTTTCCCGTTCTCCCATCTCGACACGGTGGAAACGGTAACGCCCAGCATGGCAGCCAGTTCTTTTGCCTTCAGGTGCAAATCTTTTCTGAGAAATTTAATCTCTTCCGGCTTCAAGAGTGCTTTCCTTTTCTGGCAGATATACACCCCAATGAGCCTGTGAAGCTTTTGCATATTCGGGATAGAAGCGTATTTTTCACCGCATGAAGGACAATCATATTGCGTAATGCCGCATAAAACAACATCAAGCCCGCACTCATTGTAATGATAAGGCTTGTCTTTTATTACCTTTATTTCTCCACCGCATGAATAGCATTTATTCATCGTGCCCACCTTTTAGCCAAAAACGGTTATTATGACGCAAGCCTGCCGGCTGATAATGACAGTGACAACACCGCCCTCATCACCTTCAAGGTCAACGTCTTTTATCGTATAGGCCCAACTCTGAGTATTGTCCTTAAATTCTTTGTTTGTGATTTTTCCCCGGATCAGAATATGTGCAACGTCATGTGTTGAATAACCTCGTTCAAGCATTCTGGCTTTGGCATGTGTTTGCTGACAATAAATTCCCCGCCCACCACAATCTCACGGATTATGGAGTGCGCCTTCTCATTGTCAATTTCTTCTGCCGGGTCAAATTTCATGATTTATGATAAAATAAAAGTTGATCCAAAAGCAACTTTTATTAAGAGGGCCGACAAAAAAAGCCCAGCACGGTTGGGGTGAGGAATGAACCCCAAACTTCACCATCGACGCCATGGTGATTTTGCCGGAACTCCTTCATGCGGTGTGGACCCTGCCGCCAGGGGATGCGGACTACCCCAGACGGTGGATTGCTCATCAAAACAGGATTCTCGCGGCATATCCCTCGGGGGGAACGCCGGAGCGCCAGTCGGGCGAGCAAAGGAGAACGCGGCATCCGGCAACGCCGGTATTGGGAACACCTCATCCGCGACGAAGGGGATTTTGCGAGACATGTGGATTACATCCATTTCAATCCGGTGAAACACGGCCATGTGAACCGGGCGGCGGATTGGCCGTATTCGAGCATCCACCGGTATATCGAGGCGGGGATGATGTACCACGATTGGGGCGGTGGAATCTGCGGCAACGATAAAAGCGGCTATGGCGAGAAAGAATGATGTTGTTGGGGTTCGTTCCTCTCCACAACCTTGCTGAAAGGAGATGTTATCAAGTTTTCGATTATCACCTCCTCGTTAATGATATCGGGTTAGAAATGAGTAAAATACCCTATATTTCGTTGTCAAGAATGTTAGGTTGGAGTAAATATCAAGAAATTCGATACTAACTTGTTGGGCGACAAGATTGGGAGCTATCGCCCAGGAGGGAAATCAAGGGAAATGGGTCAGAAATATTTTTCATGATTTTTCCATGCAGGTTGACGCCAAAATTAAATCCGTCCCCTTTTTTCTATGCAATGAAAACGGCATATTTTCCGTGACAGAATAGATTCAAAGCAAACCCTTTTTGCACAGGGCGCCAAACAGACGGCGTCCGTGGAAAACCCGGTTGGGCTTCAACTACATTTCAAATGGAAAAGAAACTTATCGTGGGGGTGTTATGAAATATTTCGAGACATTTATATTGATGCCATTTGGGACTAATAATGAGTACAGTGGTGGCGTTGATGAATCAGAATTTGTATTTAAAGAAATAATTGAGCCAGGGGTAATGGGGGCTTATAAATCACACTATCCTGAGTTAAAAGAGCTCAATGAATCAACTATTTGCCAGAACTTGCCAAAAATAAAGAGAGAGATAGACAGAAATCAACCAGGTTCTATCACAGCTACTATCGTTAAAAGCATAGTTACTGCTGATGTCGTGATCGTAGATATCACCGGAAGAAATCCGAATGTATTTTTAGAATTAGGAATTCGCTATGCGCTGCGAAGCAAAGTTACAGTGCTTCTTGTTCAAGATGGCAAGAACATTCCATTTGATATTAGAGGTTATCGCTTTATTGAGTACAACAAGTATAGACCAGCAATTGCAAGGAAGAAAATCACAGAGTTTATTTTGCAGGGTTTATCTGATAACGTTGTTTCAGATAGTGTCGTTTTTGATGTGATACCTAGTTTGACTGTAACTATACCAGGAGTAGCAGAAAGCTACGGCACCGAAGTTATTTCAAGTCGTGATGTGATGTCATGGAATGAGTATATGGATCGGATAGAGAATACGTGCAAATATCTCGAAATAGCAATTACCGAACATAGGTATTTTCCTGATGCTATTGTAGGAATAACAAACGGTGGCTTGATAGCTGCCGACCTGATTGGTAAAAGAGTCTATGCTGGGAGAAATACACCTGTTCTCTCCCTTTGGGCGAAGCGTCATGAAGCAAAAGGTCGTAGCCAATATTGGTATTTCGATAACGATTTTAATGATTCAGTTTTCAAAGGCATCCATTGCACTTGTGATAAAGATAAGCCAAATAGTCGAATAGAAATTCTACTTATTGACGACCATATGGGCACTGGTTCAACAGCGGTACAAGCTGTTGAATACATAAAGCACGTGCTTGGAGACAATTTGAGAATAATTTATATACCGATAGTGTCTAGACGTTTAGATAACATTGGAGTAGTCGAAGATTATTTGCCCTATAAATGCGTCGATAAAGAAGGGAGGCCTCTTTTTAGTATCAGCGAGGAAGAATTCAAGCGACGCTTAAACACAAGCTCGTTGTATTTTCCATATTTTAAAAAGCAGGTAAATGTTAGCACTAGTGGATAATTAATGTTGGCAGCTGTTTAATTTTTACAAAAAATTGCCCAACCACAGCTTGGAGATTGACGCGCAAAAAACTGCGCGCCCCTCAAGCTGGCCGTTGAGCCTGTAGAAAAAGCCAAAAACATTGATAAAATACGGGCATTTCTGGCTGATTTATTGTAATTTTACAACAGACTAAAGGAGTAAGACCGCTTAACTTCAGCACGAGGAATTGCAGTGGCCAAATACAAACCTTACTGCTATG
>Ga0209164_1000131_pt1 | contig 239744 bp, 216 predicted proteins | sample MTBNYHSulfiMetaG_FD_187458 | JGI IMG/M metagenome (GOLD analysis project Ga0209164, IMG submission 187458) | Enrichment culture microbial communities from rom New York Harbor, USA that are MTBE-degrading - MTBE-NYH (New York Harbor Sulfidogenic)... | ecosystem: Environmental > Aquatic > Marine...
CAAGGGGAACTTCATTATTGGTATTTTCTCTATAGAATTTATTATCGTTAACACTGTAGTCCAGTACTAAATCCCCCTGGAAATTTTCCGGTAATGTTGATGTTCGATAATCAAGATAAAAATATTTCCTTTCATTAGCACCAATTTTTGCAGTCACTTTATACTGTCCAAGCGCAAAGACGTGTACACGAGATGGATAATTCCATACTGAGGACCATTCTAGAATTGTTTTTTGGATACTACTTGTTTGGGAAGAACCATTATATGAAGTAGTTAAATTATGCAAATCGAGATTAGGGTAAGGATGGGCATCCCAGCAAAGTGTATTCGGGACTAATTCAAGAGAGATTGTGATATCGAAATTCAGTGGATTATCAGTAATATAAAATATTAATTCTCCTGCTTCCAATGGAATCGATTGAGCTTTTACCGCAGAGAAATTACCCCCCCCCATAAAAGAATAAATAGTAATAATGCTAAGTACTTTTTCATCTTGCATCTCCTTAATTATTAATATTGTAATTGTCTGTCCCGGGACAAATGCAAGATGCAATAAAATTAAATTACAGTCAAGTTAATTTCTTTAGTATATCTTATTTTTAGGTATTGTTTTTTGGACTTATTATATGATTTGTTTTTATACACTAAATATCTTATTAACTTTTACTCACCTTAGTATTGAAATCAATCGTTTTTTATTGAAATCCCCGGGATTTTCTTAAATAAATAAGAAAACAAAAATCTTGGTTATTAATTTTTTATCTGACAAATCCCGGGGATTTTTACGTTGAATATTTGTAACCGCAGACTTCACGTCTGCGGTGGTAACCTCTCGATATATCTAAAAGAATCTGGTGGTTTATAGAATCCGAGTTATGTAATCACGCTGACAAATGTCTGCGGTTACATTCCAAAATCACGCTGATAAATGTTAAATGCTACGATTGAAATTTAACGGTAGTTACTAATCCACTGATCGATTGTCATTTTGAGGAAGTTGATAGAGATTGGTTTTGCGATGTAGTCGTTAAGACCTGCAGCGAGACATTTCTCTCGGTCTTTCATACTTGAATGAGCTGTTACTGCAATTACCGGAATTTTCTTCGATTCACTTTCCAACTGTCTAATTTTTTGAGTTGCGGTAAGTCCGTCCATACCCGGCATTTCAATATCCATTAAAACAACATCATATCTTCCGGTTGAAACTGATTTAATAGCTTCTTCTCCTGATGAAACTGCGTCAACTTCGTAGCCTACACTTTTAAGAAGTTTTACTTCAACGTTTTGGCTTATCGGGTTGTCTTCAACTAATAGAATTCGTTTTTTATTACTATCTACATAAGTCGTCGCTTGATCGATAGCTTTTTTGAATTCTTTCTTTTCGTCAATTTCTTCTACCGGTCCTTCATCAAAACCGTTTTCTCTTTCGCCGGTTGCAATCTTATCGTAATCTAATTTTTGTTCAACAATACTCGGTTTAGTACCAAGCTTTACGGTAAATTCAAAAGTTGCTCCAACCCCTATTTCACTCTGAACATTAATATCACCGCCCATTAAGTTAGAGAACTCTTTACAAATTACGAGTCCCAAACCGGTTCCTTGTTTATTGGAACGCAAACTATGTACTTGTGAAAACGGTCTAAACAACATTTTAAGATTATCTTTGGAAATTCCGGGACCGGTATCTTTAATTGTCGTTTTAATTACAACAACATTGTCCTTCTCTTCAATCATATGAACAATAATATCAATTTGACCCCGTTCGGTATATTTAACTGCATTAGCTAGAAGATTTAACAGAATTTGTCTGAAACGCGCAGCATCACCGAACAATGTGGGGGGAATAGAACTATCGAATTCTTCATTGACTTTTAGGTTTTTGTCTTGCGCAATTTGGCTGATTATCGAAATAGCTTTGTCCATTTCTTTCTTAACGCTGAACTCAACTTCGTCAAGCTCCATCTTACCTGCTTCAATCTTAGAAAGATCGAGAATGTTATTAATTGTATCTAACAATGAATGAGCTGATAATCTTCCGCTTCTAGCAAAGGTGGTTAATTCTTCTTTGTCTTCATATAAATTGTTTTCAATAAGATCGAGATAACCCAATATCGAATTCATCGGTGTTCGAATTTCGTGACTCATATTTGCAAGGAAACGGGTCTTAAAATTACTTTCTTCAATTGCTTTTGTTGCTGCTTGATCGGCTTTAATTTTTTCCATCTTCAAGGCATCAAGTGCTTTTTGCCTTTCGTATTCGGCTTGAACTTGCTGAGTTATATCCTGCAGACTTCCTTCAAGATAAAGTGGATTTTCGTCATCATCGGTAATTAATCTAATATTACCTTTAACTACTATATGTGTTCCGTCTTTTCGTTTAAGAACTAAACGATAATTTTTAACTTTGCCTTGCTTGCTTAACAACTTCAATAATGTTTGCCTATCGGCGGGGCTTTTATAAACGTCTTTTTCAATATCAATTGACTTTATTTCTTCCAGAGTTTTAAAACCGAGCATTTTTACCAAAGCTGGGTTAGCTATTATAAATCTTCCGTCTAATGAAGATTGGTAAATACCTTCCGCAGAGGTTTCGAAAATATTTCTAAATCTTTTCTCTGAAGCGGCTACCTCGAATGTTTTAAAAACGGAATCTCTTCTTAACCGGTAATTTATTGAACTTGCCGCAACTGCCATCGCACTTATAAACAGAACAAGTAAAACGGATTCAAACATATTCGGAAGTGCATATACGGCTCTATCTGTCATTAAAATTGAAGAGGCAAAAACAACATTGTAATAGATTGCAACAATAATTTGGTTGGTTACTTCCCAGCTTAAGAATAAAGCAGCTGTAAAAATTATTAAGCTTATGATGTGAGAATTAAATACAACAGTATCGGGTATTAAATAGATTATTATTCCGAATGAAGCAATGATAGTTAAAAGAAGAATATGTACTAATCCAACCGGATGATTTTTTCCGAATTTACTGTTTGAAATTAACAGCAAAATGAAAGCGATAAGAATAGCCCCCAGCCGTGATAGATAAACTTCAATCGAGTGTTCGGAAAAATATCTTACTTCGAATATTAGTGCAAAAAGTCCGGCAACAGCCGTAAATTTTGCAAGCGCTCTAAAGGGAGCCAACAACATTCGATTGCTTTCTTCTCGAAAATACCGGTATTTATATGCTTTTTCTGAAGTTATCTTTATTTCAGACAATTTGGAACCACACAGTTTTAATCGAAAAGTAAATTAACAAATTTTATTGTTATTAATAAAGTGTTTCATTAAATATATTGGAATAAGTAATTCGTATAGCGTAACTTAATAATAATTAAATTAATTTTTGTGATATATATGATTGATTTTTTGTACCAACTAGATATTGCCGTTTTTTATTTTTTTAATCACACTTTATCAAACACACTTTTTGATAAATTTTTTCCTTTTATAACAGATGTTAAACACTGGTATATAACTTATGTTATTTTAATTCTGTTACTGATTATTAAAGGAAAGAAATTAGAACGTATCTCCGCCGGATTTGTAATTTTATTAATTACCGCAACAGATCAATTCAGTTCGTTCTTTGTAAAGAATTTAGTGGGAAGAATAAGACCTTGTAATGAACTCCCCGATGTAAATATTTTAGCGGGATGTACAGGCTCGTTTTCTTTTCCGTCATCGCATGCAGTTAATAATTTTGCGGTTGCGGTTTTCTTTTCGATTTTATTTCCGAAATATAAATGGGCATTTTACATAACTGCTGCGTTACTTGCCTTATCGCGTGTTTATGTTGGTGTTCATTATCCGTCGGATATCATCGGCGGAGCATTAATCGGCTCAGTATTCGGATTTATATTTGCTAAAGCTGTTTTGTTTATTAATAATTTTTTCACATTCAAAAAACAATAAAATGAAAACTAAACTTGATATTGCAAAAAATTGGCTCCCACGATATACCGGAACGGAAATTGACGAGTTCGGTGATTATATGCTTCTTACTAATTTTCATGATTATGTAACTAAGTTTGCGGAATTATTTAACTGCGAAGTTAAAGGTCTGAATAAACCAATGCAGACAGCAACAAATAACAAAGGGCTTTCAATAATTAATTTTGGAATAGGATCGGCAAATGCCGCAACAATAATGGATTTACTAATTGCAAGAAATCCAAAAGGTGTTCTGTTCTTAGGCAAATGCGGCGGGTTGAAACGTTCAACAGAACTTGGACATTTTATCCTTCCTATTGCTGCAATAAGAGGTGAAGGTACTTCAAACGATTATATGCCGCCGGAAGTTCCGGCTCTTCCTTCATTTAAGCTGCACAAATTTGTTTCAAATATAATTATTAACAGGAAACTTGAATACAGAACAGGAGTTATATATACAACGAACCGAAGACTTTGGGAATGGGATAAAAATTTCAAAAAGTATCTACGAACTTTAGGGGCTATCGGTATTGATATGGAAACGGCAACTTTGTTTATTGCAGGTTACAAGAACCAAATAGCACGAGGTGCGCTTCTGCTTGTTTCCGATCTGCCGATGATGGCTGAAGGCATTAAAACTGGTGAATCCGATAAATTAGTTACTAAAAAGTTTGTTGACCTTCACCTTCAAATCGGTATTGAAGCTATGAGTGATATTGGAAACAAAGGTGAGCAAATTAAACATTTTATGTATTAGGTAGATTAATTGTCCGGGAGGTTGCTATGAATAAATTTCTTTTGGTGATAATTGTTTTTTCAATTTCGATCTTTGCGCAAAGTGTTGATGAAAGACTTACTGAATCTATAGAAAATTTATTTTCCGTAAGTAAGCAAAGAGATTATAATAATGTATGTGATTTGATTGCCTATACCGGTTCGGATGAAACACGTAATTTATCTTCAAAACTAAATGCAAAAAATAATGACGAACTTCAGCAGGCAGAGAGAATTGCTAAGAAAATAAAAGCGTACGTAGATATTAGTGATTCTTATGAAATTACTTCAACCGATAAAATAACAGAAGAGGGGGAAGAACTGCTTCATGCAACAATTGAATTCAAAAGCGGGAACCAAGTTCTAGAGGTTGTCTTTGTATTTGTTGAAATTAATGAAGTTTTACTTCTTGTAGAAATTGATTAAGGGAAATGAATAGTATAACAAAAACATTCAAACTGCTTGAACAAATATTTATTATTTTGTTCGCATTTCAATTATTGCTTGCCCTATTTTTTTATTTTCTTCGCGATATGCAAATTATTGAGTTTGATTTTTTCGATTACGAATATCTGCCTATTATACTTCTTATTATAAACACAACTTGTATTCTTTTCGCTAAATATATTTTCACTGCAAGAAACCAAATCGATATTAAGCTCAGTATTAACCAGAAATTAACTAAGTACAGAGATCTTAGCTTAATAATAATCGTTATACTTGATTTTGCTAATGTTACTAACCTGATTTTCTTTTTATTGACAGGTTCGCAAACGTATTTACTTGTTGCCATCCTGGTATTAATTCTTTATACGGTTTATAGACCGGTAAAAGAAAAGTTTATTAATACAACTCTAACCCCAAAAGAAAAATCTCAATTCTAAAATTATATAACAAAAAATTTTATTTTTTATCTCTCTTTAGCGGCCTCGTTTCTTTTTTAGAAATATCAAAATAAAGTAGATTGGAACAAATCCATAGTTTATGTAGTACTAAATAATTGTGGGCTTAGGAAAAAATATTCAAGAAAATGCAATATCTGCTCTTATTATCAAAAGAATTTCAATTCCATTATCCGATTTAAATCATGAAAAATGGTATTGACATTAATTGAATAATTGTTTACAAATAATTGAGGCAAATTGAGAAGGGGAGGACAATTATGGAAAATATTAGGCTTAGTTCTATGATAAGTTATGAGAATTGGGTTAAGAAATTGAATCAAAATACAAGACCTTCAACAGATTCAAAATTAAAACCCCAGGTACCTTCTTCGCAAATTAAAAATCCGAATCAATTTGTGAAGAGAGAGAAAAAATTAGCTACAAGCGAATTGTGGATTGGTTGAAATAAAAGGGGAGTTAATTAGCTCCCCTTTTTACTAATGTAACCCCGATAAAAATTACTATCATACCAATTATTATTTCTAAATTAATTGTTTCATTCAACACTATCCACCCCAAAGTCAGAGCAATTACCGGATTGATATATGTATAAGTTGATACAAACGATATCGGGAGTCTTGATATTGCATACATATAAGAACCGTAACCAAAAATTGATGCAACAAATGTTAAATAACCGAATGCATATAAACTTTCTGCGGTAAAATTAAAATTTTCCCATTCCCCAAGAGAGAAGCCCAAAGATAATTGCAGAATACCCGCAATAATCATTTGAACCGCAGCACCCATAATTGGATGAACGGTAACCTTGTTGTATTTAGAATAAACAGTTCCGCTGCCCCATGCAAACATCGCAATTAATAAACTAACCACACCCGGGAAATAATCTGTTTTCCATATGTCGGTTAAGTTCTCACTGAAAATAATTGCCACACCAATTAAACCGCATAATAATCCTAAAATAATTGTGCTGTTTAATTTCGGTCCTTTAGGCACAAAAGACTCAAGTCCGACAATCCAAAACGGAAGAGTAGTTATAAGTAATGAAGTTAACCCGCTTGGCAGCCATTGTTCGCCAACCACAACTAATCCGTTTCCGAAACCGAGCAACAAAGTTCCAACAACTGCAAGGTGTTTTATATCGGAAAAAGACGGGAGTTTATATTTACGTAAAACAAGAATTAGAAGAAAAAGTGGGCCTGCAATTATCCAACGGAAACCGGCGAACAAGAACGGAGGTAAATCGGTCACACCTATTTTAATTGCCAGATAGGTTGTCCCCCAAATAACGCAAATTGTTATCCATGCAAGATAAGCTTTAAAATTAGAATCATTCTCTGAACGAAAATTCAAATTATTCTCCAAATGGAAAGCAAAATTAAAAAATATTCTTCATTTGTTTATAAAATGAAAGACAGAAAGAGACTATTTTTATAAATTACATCTGTGATTTCCATAAATAAATGAGTTTACTATGAAATTTTTTGAAAATATCTCCAATTGGTTAGATCAGTATCCGTTTCTTAAAGAAAATGTGGCACTATTAGGTGTATTAATACTTTCCTACATAGTCTACCTAATTACAAAAACAGTTTTGATCCGCGTTATAAGAGGATTTGTTCAACGCACTAAAACCGAATGGGATGATATACTTTTAAGCAATAAAATGCTTAGAAGAATCTCCCTAATTGCTCCCTTTCTTGTTATAATGAATTTTTCATACCTCGTACCCACGTTTGCCGGGTTTATAGAACGATTCTCGGCGGTTTTAATAATCTTCTTTATTATTCTTACACTGAGCGCCCTGTTAAACGGTGTGGTGGAAATCTATGAAAAAATAGAAAAGTACAAAGAACGCCCTATAAAAGGTTATTTACAGGTAGTAAAAATTATAATGTACATCTTTGGGGGAATTTTAATTATTACTGCATTAACCGGACAATCGCCGTGGGCAATACTAGGCGGGTTAGGTGCTTTAACTGCGGTTATAATTTTGGTCTTTCGAGATACAATTCTTTCTTTTGTTGCAAGTATTCAAATTTCATCTTATGATTTGATTAAAGTTGGAGATTGGATTGAAGTTCCTAAGTTCGGAGCGGATGGTGATGTGATTGATATTGCACTTCATACAATAAAAGTTCAGAATTGGGATAAGACTATTACGGTAATTCCAACCTACAAACTTATCGAAGACAGCTTCAAAAACTGGCGTGGTATGCAGTTAAGCGGCGGAAGAAGAATTAAACGATCAATTTATATCGATCAAAATTCTATTACATTTTGTAATGATGAAATGCTGGAACGTTTCGGTAAATTTCAACTGATCCAGAACTATCTCGAAAAAAAGAAAACCGAAATTGCAAAATTTAACAAAGAGAAAAAAATTGATCCATCTCAGCTAATAAACGGAAGAAGGTTGACCAATGTAGGTACTTTTCGTGCTTATCTTAAAGAATATCTTTTACAAAGAGAAGATATACATAAAGGATTGACTTTTTTAGTTAGACATCTTCCCCCGGGACCGGAAGGATTACCAATTGAAATTTATGTGTTTGCCACCACAACAAAATGGGCAGAATATGAAGATATTCAATCGGATATTTTTGATCATATTTTTGCGGTTGTTCCGCAATTTGAGTTAAAGATTTTCCAAAATCCGACCGGCAATGATTTTAAGTCGCTTACTGCAAATAATAAATAACAGAGAATAATATGTCAGCTAAAGTATTGGAAATAATATCGCAAGCTTTTATTGATTTGGGAGTTTCGGTTGTAACTAACGTGCCCGGCTTAGGCGGTAGTCAAGTTTATAATGAATTTAATGCAATGTCTCTTAAACAACACCCGCCTTCATTTCATGAAGAAGTTGCATTTACAATAGCACATTCCGCAGCAATTTGCGGAAAGCGTTCTGCCTTTCTCGGTAAATCTCAAGGCATTGCAAAAGCAATGAATTCACTTACCGATGCACTATATACCGACATTACCGCCGGTTTTGTATCGATTATTTTTGATGATAAGACAGGTAAGAGTTCCGATAATATTTTGGAAATTGAACCTCTTCTCAAAGGAAGCGGTATGCCGTACCGTATTGCCAAACCCGAATTGGTCTATGAAGATATAATTAGTGCATACCGTGAATCGGAACGAACTTTTCTCCCTTATGCACTGATCATAGATGCTGCTTTAATTGATGATACTTATGAATTTGATAGAAGAACTAACCTCACAAGAAATTTTATTTATAAGCGCGACATATATCATCATGTTGTTCATCCGTTTTTATCGGATTATCAATACAAAGTATTTGCAGCAAAAATATTTGACGGAGACAGAAGTGTAATTAAAAAACCTGTTCTTCCGAAAATACCCGGCAATTTACCGGATAAGTATATTGAATCTGCTGAGAAATACATTCCTTTTTTTGAAATATTCAAATCAGTAAAGCGGGATATAACAACAGGTGATACAAGTATTTCAAGTTCATTTGCCTTTCCCCCTTATGATGCTATTGACATTGTTACATATATCGGCGGAAGCATTCCATTAGCAATCGGGGCTTATATGGCGGGTAATAAAAATGTTTGGGCGCTAACAGGCGATTTTGGATTTCTTTCCGCAGGACAGCTCGGTTTAATGGAAGCCGTTAACAGACAACTACCGATTAAGATTGTTATCTTTAATAATAAATCAGCAGCTGCAACCGGCGGACAAAAAATTGATAAAAAACTTTTGTTAAGAATTCTTGCCGGTTATGATCAATTTGTAACTCATATTACTTCACCGTCAGACCCTTTCGAAATTGAATCTGCAATTAATGAAGTGAACAAGTCAAACGAGTTGAAAATTTTGGTCGTTAATTACTGATTGGTTATTACAATAAATTCAAAAAAAAAGCGCTCTACTTTGGAGCGCTTTCTTTTTAATATAATTAAAAATAATCATTGAACAATATCCGGAACAGGAATATTTTTATCTGTTTCAATATCTTCCATCGACTTGCTCAATCGTTCAAATTTTCTTCTCAAAGATTGAACCGACGGATCACCTGGTAAATATGATTCAATTTGATCAACAAGTTCAACCGCCTTACCATATTGCCCGGTTCTCTCATAGATATCCAGTAATAATCTATAAGGGTTATAAGAACTTTGAAAATCAGTAGGATTTTCTTCCAATTTTTGTTCGGTTATTTCCTGAACTTCAGATGAAATTTCAACATACTTTTCAAAAGCTTCCGCTTCGTAATATATGTTTGCCACGTCAAATAAAATTCTATGGTCTATCGGAAGTACATGACGGGGGAGTCTTTCTTCCATCTTGTCTAATGTTCGAATAACCATTTCGTTTTCACGAGTTTCGTATAAATAGTAAAGAGCCAGTTTAATAAACGAGTTTCGGTAATTCTGCATCATTCTTATTTCACCGTCATTCAAGAATACCGAGGGGTCATCCATTCCGCGGAATTTAAAACCCGGTTGATAAGTTTTACTATATCCTTCGGGGATATTGAATAATTGCTGTTCAATTATTTCCGGGTTGACGTTTGTTATTGAGGTCTCTTTTTTATCCGGTATTAATCTATAAGCCATTCCCTCCATCTGAAGATAATCGAGTATTCCGATTTTACTATCATCACTAACTGTTGCCGCAAAATAAATTGGTCTATCCCAAACATTAGAACGAATAATATCCAACGCAATTAAATCTTGAACTCTTACCGCAGTAATATCACCATATTGAGCTGCGTGACTCATTCGCCATGTAAGTTTACCCGAATTTATTATGGAAGTGTCCGTAACATTGAATTGCTCAATTACTTCCGGCGGGACATCAATTGACATTGCTCTTGTTTCCCATCTTGCCGGACCTATTCTATTTATTTGCTCATCGGAATAACTCATTTTAATTTTTTGAGCACCGTGCGGCTCGGTATTTTTCATTTGAAAAATATACCAAGGTGTATTAAGCAGACTTAAATTTACAACTCTAACATCCTGTCTAACTCCTTCAACATCCTGCAAATACCAAAGCGGGAAGGTATCATTATCACCGTTAGTAAAAATTATTCCGTTAGGGGCAACACTTTGGAGCAAGTTGTAGGCATAATCCCAAGGTAAATAATTTTTTGAACGGTCATTCGAGAAATAATTTTTAGAGAGCATATTTACCGGTACGGCAACAAATGCAACAATCATAACCAAGCTGAGTACAGGTTTGAGAAATTTTGTGTTTAGAAACTTTTCTCTGACAAAGTCGAATGTACCTCTCACTCCTAAACCAATCCAAATAGAAAAGACAAACAAAGCACCGGCATAAAAATAATCCCTTTCGCGTGGTTGCGGCTGCTGCATATTAAAATAGATAGACATTATATAACCAAGCATAAGAAACAAGACTAAGAATACGCTAGCCATTTTCCAATCTCTTCTGAAATGATAGAATATACCAAACAGACCTAAGAAAAACGGAATTCCCAATAATTTCGACCAGTCAACACCGTCATCCTGCATTGTAGATGCGCGTCCGGCATAGTTCCAGAGCAAATACCTGTTGAACATATGATCCATTTGATAATTCCAAAAGAAATCAAGGTCGGAGCTGTAATTCCTGTAAATTGCTTGATGCTGAGGTTCCATTGAATATCTTCTTTGGAATAATGGTGCATCACCGTATTGCTCACGATTTAGATATGAAACTAATTCGGAAAAAGTTTTCGGGCTATTTAAATTAATCGGCGTGTCTTGGTTTGATCGTATAATAATCATGGAGTAACTTGAAAATCCGATGAATGCGAATAGAAAACACTTTGCTAATAAGTTTAATGTATGTTTATTATTTTTTCTTGAATAATAGATTATATAACCGGTTATACCCAGGATAGCAACTAAAATTGTTATATCAACTACTAAGTTGTTTTTGCCGATTGTAGCAATAAGATTAGGGATATGCTTAACTATTCCGGGATAAACAGATAAGAGTGCCAGACTGCCTATTAACATCGGAAGGTAAAAAGAATTTTTTGAGAAGATTTTCTTTCTAAAAAATAAAACAAAAACCACGCTGACTGTTCCGGCAATCATTAAAACACGCCAATCAAAATCCGCAGCTTCTTCATAACCAACCGGTGATGAGTGGGTCTGCCCAGCCCAAAGTGCCATCAAAAGTAATAATATTATACCACTGTGAATTGCAAGCAATATACCGGTCTTCTTTAGGTTTTCAAAATCATCCACATACTTGCGGAATATAACCACCATAACTATTGAGACACTAGCCAGAACAGCAAGTAAGTGTACACCGCTTGAGAGACCAATTAGGTAAGCTATCAGAATAAGATACTTACTGTTATCTTCTTCATCGGCTTTTTCATTCCATACCATTATCAACCAGGTAACTATTCCGATAAAAAATGTTGATAAAGCATAAACTTCCGCTTCGACAGCGTTGAACCAGAAAGTATCTGCAAAAGCAAGCGAAAGTGCACCGGTTGCAGCGGCAAGGTATGTTCCTAATTTGTCTAAAAGTCCTTCTTCTTCATTCTTTTTAAAGATATGTATTAATTTAACTATAATTAGGTAAGCGAATAGGACTGTAAATGCGGAGGATACGACAGAGAGCATATTTACCCTGAATGCTAAATCTTCCGCAAAAGGAATCACGGAAAATAGTCTTCCAAGAATTAAAAAGAATGGTGTACCGGGAGGATGGGGTACCTGTAATAAAACTGCGGAAGCAATGAACTCACCGCAATCCCAAAATGAAACCGAGACCTGTGCAGTTGAAATAAAAACGATCAATGCAATAAAAAAAACAACTGCTGCAATTATTTTGTGTAGTTTGTTAAAATCCATTAATCCCTCAATTAAATATCATAACAAAATTTATTTTTGAGTAACAATACAAAGTTCTGTATAACCGCTTTTTACAAAAGACTTTTTAAACAACGGGTCAAATGATTTGTTCAATAATTTCATTAAAAATCCGTTTATGCTTAACGGGTCTATACCGGTTATCTCAGCAATTTTAAATTTATTTTCTTTGAATAATTTTTTTAGACCGGAATAAGAATAAGCTTTTTCATAACCGTGCTGCCAATTGCCGAAATGCAATAATTGATATAACTGCCACAAAGAAATTTTTGCCGGAACAAATGTAACTAAATACCCCGATGTATTTACAATACGTTTCATTTCATTAATAAACGGAAGTTCATCTTTGAAGTGTTCCATTAAACCGGCGCTGTAAACTAAATCGAATTGATTATCTTCAAAAGGAGTTTCCCTGCAATCGCCCAAATATGAATTTGGAATTGTCTCTTTAATTTTCTCGATAGCAATTTCGCTGTTGTCTAATGTGTAAACTTCAACATCGCTTCGCTTTGATTTCAGTAATTTTATATTAGATCCGAAACCGCACCCGACTTCCAATACTTTTTTTACCGGTTTATCAATAAGATCGAGATATTTATTTAATACAACATCTCTTTCACCGATCATCCATAATTCAGCTTTTGAAGTAGAGTAAGTCGCCCAGTAATCGTTCCATTCTATCATTAATTACCTATAATAAACAGTTTTAATAGATAAGTTAAGAATCGGTTTTTTTGAAAAGATCATCGAGATTTGGTTTTGATCTGTTGGCGTGATACTTTTCAATTAATTCTTTTAAAAATTCCATCGAAGCTTTATCAAGGTCTTCATCATCTTTATGACGCTTTAACAACATATCGTAACTTTGTTTTTCCTTCGAATCGAACTTACGTTCATATCTTTTCAAAGTTTCAAAATATTTTTTTTGATCTCTGTAACTCATTGCAAAATCTATTATTTAGAGTTGGACAATATATAAAAAATAACCGGTAAAAATTATCCGAATTAGACCTGTTCTAATGCCGGGTACCATTGATAAACTTTTTTTAGAAAATGATCTGCAGAATTATCCCATGTAAAATTGGAAGCCCATTTTTTTGCTTCGAGTGACATTTCTTGAAGTTTCTCTTTGTTGTCTAATAATTCAATCAGGACATTTTGAAGCTGCTGTGTATTATCTAATTCAACAAGTTTGCCGGTAACATTATCCTTAATTGAATCACGCAGCCCGGGAACATCCGAACCAAGGACGGGAGTACCGGCGGCGTTGGCTTCAATTACTGTAATTCCCCAACCTTCCTTTAATGCCATAGTAATGAATAACCATGATTTTGCCATTTCTTCAGCTTTTTCTTTTTCCATTAAGTAGCCGAGAAAATCTACATTAGCCGATAATCCTTTTGCTTCGACATATTTTTTCAATTTTGGAAGATGATCACCCGAACCACCGATTTTAAATTTCAAATTGGGAATATTTTCAATCACACCCGGCAGAGTATCAATAACGGCTTCCAAGTTTTTGTACTTTTTTATTCTGCCGATATAACATATAGTCGGTTCTTCATATTTGTCAACCTTAATGCTATCAAACAAATCATGATCAATCGCGTTATAGAGTATATCAATTTTGTTTTCCGGCTGTCCTAACTCAATCAATTCATTTTTTGTACTTTGTGAGACTGCAAAAATCGGGGTATTACGGTAAACTTTCGGTATCATTTTTTCTGCTCGGATTATATAGTTTGCCATTAGTTTCGGAAGCTCTTTATAAAGGGATTTCCCGTGTATGTGGTGAATGATGCCGACAACCGGTTTATTAATGTATTCAGGTATGCGTAAAGGAATTTTCGAAATATCGTCGACAATTAAATCATACTTTTCTTTAGCAAGATGATTTTTAAAAAACTTTTTGAATTGTCTATTGAAAAGAAATTTATTCCCGGTTCTAATAATTTCCACACCTTCAAACATTTCCTTTAACGGTGCCCCTTTGAAATTATGAGCTGCGTAGGTTACTTTATGTCCTTTTGCAGCCACTCTCTTAAAAATTTCGTGCATATGAACTTCGGCTCCGCCCATTTCCGGGTTTTTAGGACAACGCCAGTTTACGACAAGTATTTTCATTTAGTATTGCTTCATATTTATTATAGAAATTGAATCAACTTCGTGAAAATTCGAAATCCTAATCCCTAAATTCTAAACAAATTATAATACCCAAAATTCAAAATCAGAAACCGGTGTATATTTATTGTTTGGGAAATTCCTATTTCGGATTTTGATATTGTTTCGAAATTAGTCCGTTAGCTAACGGATTAGAAATTAGAATTTGTTTCCAATTTTGTATATTAAAAATAATCAAATTAGGACAAACAACGATGCAGTTATACAAAAACTTTACACCATCAGTTTCTGTAATTGTGCCGACATACAACCGGGAGGAACTTCTTCCCCGTGCATTGGATTCCATTTTAAAACAAACTTTGCACAATTGGGAATGTATTGTTGTTGATGACGGAAGTACGGACAATACTTTTCAAGTAGTTAATAAATATTTGGAAAATGATCATCGTTTTAGATACATGAAGCACTCCAACAAAAAACCGCCGCTTACTTTTAATACGGGGATACAAGCATCAATAGGAAGATTTGTAACTTTTCTCGGAAGTGATGATGAATATAAAACGGAGCATTTGCAATTACGTTATGATTTTATGATAAACAATCCCAAAATTGATTTAATACAAGGCGGCTTAGAAATTATCGGGCACCCGTATGTAAAAGATATGAATGATCTTTCTAAAGAAATTCATATTTCGGAATGTAAAGTCGGCGGAACCTTTTTCGGGAAAAGAGAAGTCTTTTTTGAATTGGAAGGATTTCGTGAAATAAAGTATGCAGATGATGCAGATTTTTGGGAGAGAGCGAATAAAAAATTTAATATTACCGATGTAGATTTCCCGACTTATATTTATTACAGGGACACACCGGATAGTATTTGCAGCAATATTAAGTAGAACGTAGAGATTATTTGATCACGTGAGAGGCGGACGAGTTAATTAAATCTTCCTTATTAAGAAAAACGAATTTGCCTCAGAGATTTCATAAATGAAATTTCTACACAGTGTATTTTGCGATGTAATCTTCCGGGATTTTGGCTGGTCTGCCGGTTTCAATGTTAATCATAGTATAAATAAACTGTCCGTCCGCTGCGACTTTACCGTTTTCTTTTTTTACAATCTCAAAATTGACAATACTTTGTGAACGGTTGAAATCTTCAACTTGAGTTCTAACAATTATTTTATCGGTAAGAATTAATGCACGTTTATAATTTATATTAACCTGCGAAACAACCCATGTAAATCCGCGTTCTAAAAAATCTTCCATTGTAACTTTATAATCTTTCTGCATTTGATCATATCTTGCTGCAAGAACATAATCCAAGTACTTTGAATTATGTACATGGTTATTCATATCGATATCATCGGGTCTTATTGTTAATTCGGTTTCGAAAATTGAGTATTTGTTGTTCATTCTATTAGCCTTGGCAACCTCGAAGGAAAATTCAAGTTACCTTCGAGGTTTTGTTGTGTGCTTTTTATAATGATTAGATTTTCAATATGAAATTTACTCACCAAAAGATAAAATGCGTTGTAGTTCTTCTTCGTTTACATTCAGTAATTCGTTAACCAGTAATTTCGGAGTAAGAATTTTCCAATTATTATCCTTGCTGAAAACTTCTTGAAATATCGGCAGTGCCGATTCAAGTTCACCGATATTTGTTAATGTAACGGCACGCCAAAATTTCATTTCAAGATTTTCGGGAAACAATTCTTCCGCTTTAGAATATTCTTTCATTGCTAATTCCATATCACCGTGCTCAATTGCCAAATCGCCTTTATTCATATGTTCATAAGCTTGGTGAACTCTGTATAATCTTCTTAATTCTACTAAAGGTTCGGGATGATCTTCAACATGCAAATCAACTAATCTATCTTCCCAAACTTTACCTGTAGATTCGGCTTTTACTACTAATAATGATGCGGATTGTTTTCCTCTAATATCTCCTCCTGCTTCTTCCGCTGCTTCGAGAGATAATAATAATCTTTCGGCTAAACTGCCTTTAGAGTTTTCAAAAGTTTCTTTCATTACAGGCCAAACGGTATTGTTTTTCATCATATTTGCTTGAACAGAAAATTGATTCCCCTGAACATGTCCGGCTTCGGGAGTACATTTTTTACCCGAATAAGTAGCAACATTTCCTTCGGCATCAAGAATTGCTAATTGCCGGTAATCCCTTCCTTCATCTTCTTCAATCAATTTATCCAAAACTTGTTGTGCATTATATCCTTCTCTTAACAATGCCAACCCGTTCGGTCCGAAAGAAACATTAACGAATGATTGAGTAGCAATAACTCCGACTCCTGCTTCACCCCATGATACAATAGTTCCAACCGAGAACCAATGCGATTGAACTGCCACTCCCATCTCTCCTGTTACCGTATCTCTTGCAACAATACTGTAAGTATGAGCAAGAGGATTATCTCCATAAAATGTTTGGGCATTTACTGTTAACAGCAATACTAATAATGTAAAAATAGTTTTCATTTTTAATCCTAATTTGTGTTTACCACTTTATTTCTTTTCTATTTATCGGCATAGTCATACAACGGCATCCACCCCCGCCGCGTGCCAATTCGGCTCCTTCAATTGTAATGACACATTTTTTCAGTTTATTTATATCATATTTGGAAAGATCATCCGATTTAACAACTTCGTAACCGTAATTGCTCAACGCTTCTATTGTATAATTATTTCTTCCGTAACCTAATACTTTGCCGGGAGCTAAAGCAAAAAAGTTAGCACCGCTGTGCCATTGTTCCCGTTCTTGAATCCAATCATCGGAATTACCGCCGCATGAAATTGAGTTAAGATCAATTTTTAATTTTCTTAATGCGTCCGGTATGTTCTTTTCTTCTTTTATCCAAGCAACCTTTCCGTTATCAACTTTTATGTGAACCGTAACAAAATTATGCTGGTTAAAAACTACCGGGTCGTAACTTAGGCATGTATCTTTATCAAGCATAGTAAATACCATATCAAGATGAATAAATGATTCTAAAGTTGTAGGAAGTTCCTGCACAATAATATGCTTCAGGTTTTTCAACTTTTTGAATTCATCTATTAAAAAATCAATTCCTTGAACTGTTGTACGTGCACTTAACCCGATACAGATTATGTCATCCCTTATTAGAAGTATATCTCCGCCTTCATATGAAATTGATGGTGAATAATTCAGTTGTTTAACCAGGTTAATTGTTTCGGTATTTAGGTCAGGGTGATAATTAAAAATTGCTTCCATAATAATTGCTTCACGTTCACGGACCGGGCTGCTCATCTTAGCAATAAAAATTTTTTCGCCAACCGAGATAGAAGCATCGCGTGTAAAGAAAAAATTATGAAGCGGAGGGAGAGCATATCTTTCCTTGCTTAGAAATTTTGTAAGTGTGTCTTTTACAATCGGAACACCTTCAATTAATTGCCGCGATAATTCTTTCGGACTTAGTGTTAAAAGATAATCATGAAGGCAATCAACATTTTCGTTCGAGCAAATTTTATCGAGAATGTAATCTCTCGCCTCATCAATCCTCAAAATATTCTTAAGCAGGTCGGAAATTTCGTATACTTTTGTAAATCGATTCAAAACAGATTTGAATTGTTTGTATTCTTTCTTTGCAACTGCAAGATTTAGAATGTCGCTATAAAGTGCTCGTTCGGCATTCAGAGGAGTCATGTTTTCAACTTCCTGACCCGGTGTATGAATAATTACTCCTTGAAGTTCGCCTATTTCAGATGAGACATTTATTTTCATAAAACTCCGGATTAACTAATTACCCATATGTTATTCTTAATTTTAAGTTGAGTATCGTCAAGAAATACAGCACGCCCAACTCCGCCCGGTCTGAAATCAGTCACAATATCAACATGCTGTGCTGATTTATTCATAATTCCTTTTTTAAGATAATCTTCAATTTCACTTTTCCCTTCAATTGAGTTTGGTTCATCGGTAAAACATTCGGGATAACTTGCCCCGATTGCAATGTGAAGTGTTCCACCGACTTTCTCTACAAACAAGGGATGCTTAAGAACTTCTTTTATTCCGTTATTCATGCCTAAGGCAACTTCGCCTAATCGATGAGAACCTTCGTCGGTTTCAATAATTTTTGCTAATGCATCGTGTCCTTTTTCAGCAGAATATTCAACAATCTTTCCGTTTTGAAATTTCAGATAAATACCTTGAATAGTTGTACCCCCTTGGAAAACAGGTAAGTCAACAAAAATTTCACCTTCAACACTATTTGAGTTGGGACTTGTAAAAACCTCCCCGTCCGGGAAATTTCTTTTACCGGTGCATTTAACAATATTTCTTTTTGAGATATCCATTTTTAAAACTAATTCATTACCGTTATGCGGATGTTCTGTAATAATAGTAATCTCTTTACTCGATTTCATTTTTTGATAGATATCTTCTTCAACTTCTTCCAGCATTTGAGGATCAACTGTAGAAGCAGAAACAATTACATTAGCATAATCATCTAAAGTCATCTCTTCCATATCCGCAAAGCCTTGAGTAGGGAATAGTGTTAAAACCCAGGGTTTGCCGAGTCTAATATTTTTCAACGGTTCATCTGCTCGCATAATGGCTTTAGCATTTAATTCCGGCAAACCGTCAAAAAGTTGAGGATTCTCAGCTCCTAAAATTTCAATATACTTAGTCATATTGTTGTATCGTTCGGTCAACCAATCCGGCACACGTTCGATTTGTTTAACCGTTCCGTGCTTTGCAATAGATGCACCCCAGACTCTTCCTCTGTCGTTATCGGGAAGAATTAGATTCACATCGGCAATTGCACCTGCTCTAAAAATTTTATCCTGCAAAACTGAAATAAGAGGCCAGCAGATATGTTCTCCCTTAATCATAATAATATCGTCAGGGGATATTCCGTCAAGCGAATAGTTGAGCAGGTAGTCTGCCCAGGTATTCAAATTTTCTTGAGAAATATTTAATTGCATAATTATCCTTTTGTTTTAATTGCTTGTTTGCTTTCAGTTGTATTGTCAAAAAATCTAGTGGTCGGATATGCATATTGAATATCGTCATGTTGGGCAAGTTCGGTTAAAACATCTTCCCAAATATTATGTTCGGTTGTTCTTCTTTTCCTAACATCGCAAAGATAACGCATTGTTAACTTAACACCGTTTTCTTTCATTGATGTATATACAGTGGGAGTTAATACACTATAAAATACCATGAACTTGCGGGAAGTTTCTTTTATTTGATTCCGGACTTCGGTTGTGAGATTTTCAGTACGTTTGTTAACAATATCCAGCAGAATTTCTTTTGCTTTCTTCCAATTACTTTCGAATGTTACCAGAACGGCAATTTCATTCCAAATATAATTAAAGCCGGTGCTGTAATTTGCTTGATATTCCGTAAAGACTTTTCCGTTCGGGATATGAATCATTCTGCCTGTACTCTGATCGGAATCTACCCAGTTGCCGATTTCCATTAATGTGAATTGAAAAATTCTGATATCAATTACATCACCGGCAACGTTATTAATTTCAATACGATCACCTACTTCGAAGGGTTTTCGGACTAATATGAAACCCCAACCGACAAAATTAAGTATCGGGTCTTTTAAGGCAATTACAAAACCGGCGGAGAGAAGTCCGAAAAAGGTAGCGAATGAATCAAAACCGTGAAACCAAATTCTTACTAGAATGAGAAGAGCAATAAAAGTTATAAGATAAGTTAATGTTTTCCTCCACTTATATTGGAGTTTTATATCATCAACATTTTTTGAAACAAAGTGTAAAATTATCTTGCGTATAATAATTAATATAAGAACAGCAACAACAGTAAGCAGAAGTTTTTCTTGAACTTCAATTGCAATACCAAAGTGCTCGGTCAGCCATTCAGACACGTAATTCATATTTAATTAAATTGTATTGATGTAGAAATCTTTTCAAAAGTTCTTCTGAATTTCATAAAATCTTCTGGCATTGAAGTAGAGTTAATTACAAAACCCATCCCGTCCCTATAAAATATATATCCCATAGAAGCTAAATCCTTCAATCTACTTGTATAACCGAAAATTATCCATCTGGAATCAACACCGTTGATAACTTGCTTTCCTTCTTCAGTAATATTCATATTAGCTAATTGAGTGGGGAGATAACTTTTAGAATATTGCAAATATGCATCAACATTATCGACGGAATCCGGTAAAGTTTCAATGAAGATATTTACATTTTCTCTAAAGAGGTCCATTTTTCCTTCACTTGGTGATTGGAATACAACAATTGAACCTGTTATTTGTTCACTATCTCTGCCGAATCCTTCTCTAAAACTCCAATCTTCCGGGTAATAAATCGAGAAACCAAATTCATCATTTTCATATAATTTATATCCTTCCCATTTATCTTTTCCGCAGCTTAATAAAAAGAAGAGTGAAAATAACAAGAGTATTACGGAATACAACTTTTTCATATATATCCTTTGCTTATTAAAAAGAATTCATTATTAGTAATTTAATGAAGAACTTAACCATTTTTCAACTTCTTTGGTACTCATTCCCTTGCGTTTTGCGTAGTCTCTTACTTGGTCTTCGGAGATTTTACCGACATTAAAATATTTAGATTCGGGGTGAGCAAAATACAAACCGCAAACCGAAGCAGCCGGATGCATTGCCAAGCTTTCAGTTAAAGTGATGCCGGTTTTATTCTCCACCCCCATTAGTTTAAAGAGTATTAGTTTCTCTGTATGATCCGGTTGAGCCGGGTAACCCGGTGCCGGACGAATACCCGCATATTTTTCTGCTATTAATTCCTCGTTGGATAATTTTTCTTCGACAGAGTAACCCCAAAATTCTGTTCTAACTTTTTTGTGAAGTAATTCTGCGAAAGCTTCGGCAAGTCGATCAGCAATTGCTTTTACAAGAATACTATTATAATCATCATGATTTGATTCATAACTTTTTACCAGTTCATCTGCACCGATTCCGGCAGTTACGGCAAACGCACCAATGTAATCATTTATTCCTGATTCCTTTGGGGCAATAAAATCAGAAAGTGCAACATTTGGTAAGTTTGTAGTTTTTAACAACTGTTGTCTAAGTGTGTGAAATGAGGCAAGCAATCCTTTCCTTGATTCATCAACATAAACTTCTATATCATCGTCAACAGAATTTGCGGGAAAGATTCCGCAAACTGCGTTTGCTCTCAACAACTTTTGCTCGATGATTTTATCAAGTAATGCGTTTGCATCATCAAAAAGTTTTTTAGCTTCAATTCCGTAATTTTTATTATCGAATATTGCAGGATACCTTCCTTTTAATTCCCATGTTAAGAAAAACGGTGTCCAGTCAATGAAATTTCTTATTTCTGCTAGAGGATAATCTTCTAATACTTCAACGCCGAGTTTATTAGGATTTTTTATCACGTTATCATAATTATAAACCGGTATATTTTTTCTAGCATCTTCGATTGATATTAATCTCTTTTCACTTTGTTTACGTTTATGATTTTCTCTCAACTCGGCATATTCATTCTTGATCTTACCTGTATATTCATCTGAAATTTTTTCGTTTAGAAGGTTCCCAACTACACTAACACTTCTTGAAGCATCAAGAACATGAATTGTTGGTCCGCTGTAACTTGGTTCAACCTTTACAGCAGTGTGTATCCTCGACGTTGTAGCTCCTCCGATTAGCAAGGGAAATTTCAGATTTAATCTTTCCATCTCTTTTGCCACGTGTACCATTTCATCAAGCGACGGTGTGATCAATCCGCTTAAGCCGATTATATCAACATTTTTTTCAACTGCGGTTGATAGAATTTTATCGGACGGAACCATGACACCGAGATCAATCACATCATAATTATTGCATCCGAGTACGACACCGACAATATTTTTCCCGATATCGTGAACATCGCCCTTTACTGTTGCAAGAAGAACGGTTCCGTTATTTTTAATGTTACCGGATTTCTTTTTCTCTGCTTCGATAAATGGAATTAAATAAGCAACTGATTTTTTCATAACACGAGCGCTTTTTACAACCTGGGGTAAAAACATTTTTCCCGAACCAAAAAGATCTCCGACTATATTCATTCCGTCCATCAATGGTCCTTCAATTACTTGAAGAGCCGAAGGGAATTTTTTTCTAGCCTCTTCTGTATCTTCTTCTATGAAGTCGGTGATACCTTTAACAAGTGAATGTTTTAGTCTTTCTTCTACGGAAGCATTTCTCCATTCAGCAGTATGAATTTCCGATTTGTCTTTTTGCTTAACGTTTTCAGCAAATTCAGTTAATCGTTCTGTTGCATCTTTTCGCCTGTTCAGTATAACATCTTCTACTCTTTCCAATAATTCTTTTGGGATTTCTTCATATACTTCGAGCTGACCTGCATTTACGATTCCCATATCCATACCGGATTCTATCGCATGATATAAGAATGCCGAGTGAATTGCCTCTCGCACTAAATCATTCCCTCTAAAAGAAAAAGATACGTTGCTGACTCCGCCGGAAACTTTTGCAAGATGAAGATTTTTCTTTATCCACTTTGTCGCTTCAATATAGTTGATTGCATATTCATTATGTTCTTCAATCCCGGTAGCAATTGCAAATATGTTAGGATCAAAAATTATATCCTGTGAAGAGAATCCTACTTTTTCTGTTAATATTTTATAAGCACGTTCGCAAATTTTGATTTTACGTTCATAAGTATCTGCTTGTCCGTCTTCATCAAATGCCATAACAATAACAGCCGCACCATATCGCATTACTTTTTTTGCATGATTGATAAACTCTTCTTCCCCTTCTTTTAAACTGATTGAATTTACAATCCCTTTGCCTTGCAAACATTTTAACCCGGCTTCAATAACAGACCACTTTGAAGAATCAAGCATTATCGGAAGTTTAGCAATTTCCGGTTCGGATGAAAGTAGATTCAGAAATTTTACCATTACTTTTTCCGAATCGATCATTCCTTCGTCCATGTTTATATCCAAAACTTGTGCACCGCCTTCAACTTGCTGACGGGCAACAGATAAAGCCTCTTCATAATTATCTTCTTTAATTAATCGAGCAAACTTTTTTGAGCCTGTAACGTTTGTGCGTTCTCCTATATTAATAAAGTTTGAATCCGGTCTGAATACTAATGGTTCTAATCCGCTTAGTCTTAAATAAGGTTCGACTTTTGGAATTTGGCGTGGTTTGTGTTTTGCCGCCATTTGTGCGAATATTTTAATATGATCGGGTGTTGTTCCGCAACATCCGCCGACAATATTATAGAAACCGGCTTCGGCAAATTCATCCAACACTTTTTTCATTGCTTCAGGTGATTCGTCATATTCACCAAATTCATTTGGTAAACCGGCATTAGGATAAATTGAGATATAACAATCGGCAATTTTAGATAACTCTTGTATGAACGGTCGCATTTGTTTCGGACCGAGCGAACAATTGAGTCCTACACTTATCAAATTTTTTACATGCGAAATAGAAATCCAAAATGCTTCTGTTGTTTGTCCCGATAAAGTTCTTCCGCTTTGGTCTACAATTGTACCTGAAATCATAATGGGTACTTCTTGATTTCTTTCTTCCAACAAATCTTGAATTGCAACAAGAGCGGCTTTAGCATTTAATGTATCGAATATTGTTTCGACTAACAATATATCTGCACCACCGTCAAGCAGACCTTTAACAGCTTCTTTATATGATTCATAAACTTCATCAAAAGTAACTGCCCGGAAACCGGGATCATTAACATCCGGAGAAAGCGATAGAGCTTTGTTCATTGGACCGATTGCACCGGCAACAAATCTTGGTTTACTCGGATCTTTTTTCATTACTTCATCAACAGCAGATTTAGCAATTTCAGCAGCAGATTTGTTTATTTCATATGAAAGATGTTCCGTTTTATAATCTGCTTGAGAAATTGAAGTGCCGTTAAATGTATTAGTCTCAATTATATCGGCACCGGCTTCAAGATACAGTTTATGAATTTCTTTAATTACTTGTGGTTGAGTTAATGAAAGAATATCATTATTGCCCTTTAACTCGTTTGAGTGATCTTTAAATTTTTCACCGCGGTAATCGGAATCGGTTAATTTATATCTTTGAATCATGGTCCCCATTGCTCCGTCAATTACCATGATTCTTTCATTAAGTATATTTTTTAATTGATCAATTAACATAACTATAGTATAACCTTTCTTTGAAGATGAAGCCCAATATAGTTAAATTAGCTTTCAATATAAATTGATAGGAGTAAGTATAACTATGATAATTGTAACAGGCGGCGCAGGTTTTATTGGAAGTGCAACTGTATGGAAACTTAATCAATTAGGTAGAAATGATATTGTAATAGTTGATGAATTGGGAGACGGTGAAAAATGGAAGAACTTGAACGGACTTTCATTTGCAGACATATATCATAAAGCAGATTTTCTTGATATGGTTTTGGATAGTGAAGTTCCTTTTGAACCGGAAGCAATTATTCATCTCGGTGCATGTTCTTCTACAACTGAAAAAGATGCAGATTATCTATTACATAATAATTTTGTTTATACAGTCGAACTTGCGAAGTATGCTCTGGAAAGAGATATACGATTTATATACGCATCTTCCGCAGCTACTTATGGAAGCGGTGAATTTGGTTATGATGACAATGAAGATGAGTTGGAAAAATTAAGACCATTGAATATGTACGGCTATTCAAAACAAATGTTTGATCTTTGGGCAAAGCAGAATAAAGTTTTAGATAGAATTGTAGGACTAAAATATTTTAACGTATACGGACCGAATGAATTTCATAAAGGAGATATGAGAAGCGTTGTTCATAAATCATTTGAACAAATTAGAGATACGGGAAAAGTAAAGTTATTTAAATCAACCGACCCAAAATATGCAGACGGCGGACAGATGCGTGATTTTATTTATGTTAAGGATGCCGTTGATATGACTCTATTCTTTTTAGATAAACCCGGTATAAATGGTGTATATAATATCGGTACCGGCAAAGCCAGAACATGGAATGATTTAGTAACCGCAGTATTTAATTCAATCGGTAAACCGGTAAGCATTGAGTACATTGATATGCCGCAGCATTTACTTGGCAAGTATCAAAATTTTACCGAAGCGAAAATGGAAAAAATAAGTAAAGTTGGTTATGCTAAAGAGATCACTTCACTTGAAAAAGGTGTTGAAGACTATGTGAAAAATTACCTTTTGAAAAACGAGTACCTGGCTTGGTAAAAACTGCCGTAACCTTCGAGGTCACATACATTGCGACCTCTAAGGTTGCCGGTTTGTCTAATAATTTTTAATGATGGAGATTGAATGAAGTTAGCAACACTCTGTTACGTACAAAAAGATGACAAAACATTAATGCTGTACCGCAATAAAAAAGAAAACGATTACCACGAAGGTAAATGGAATGGTTTAGGCGGTAAGTTTGAACTTGGCGAATCCCCGGAAGATTGTGCAATAAGAGAAATTAAAGAAGAAGCCGGATTATCAGTAAAGAATTTAATCATGAAAGGATTCATAACTTTTCCATTATTTGATGGAAAAGATGATTGGCATGTATTCCTATTTGTAATTGACAAATTTGAGGGCGAGTTAATAGATTCAGCCGAAGGCGAGCTTGAATGGATTGATAATGATAAATTATCGGAAATAAATCTATGGGAAGGGGATAAGATTTTCATCCCTTGGTTGTTCGAAGATAAATTTTTCAGTGCTAAGTTTAATTACGAGAATGGTAAATTCAAAGATTATGAAGTGAATTTTTATTGATAGAATGGAAGCGATCTTATTCTAACTTTGTCCGGTTGAATTACTATTAAAGAACCCGTAATTAGCTCTTCCTCAAAATCTTGTAATATTCTTTCCAAATATTTAATAAAAATTTCTGGGTTTAATGAAATATATCTGGCTATAATTATAGATGGCTGGCTTGAATTCCATTCTGATAAAAGATATCCAAAATCAGTATCAGCCGAAATTATAACCATACTGTTATCTTTAGCGTATTGGAAAATCTCTTTATCGCTTGCCTTTGAAAGCCCAATATCATAAACATGAGTTGCTTGATGGTTAATTTCAGAAAGTAATTCTATTAGTTTCGGAGAGAGATTATTATCTAATAAAAAATGCATTATAGTGAAAGTGGAATTTCACGTGTCTTAGTTATGTAACTTGCATATTCCAAACATGCTTGTATATCTTCCTTCTGCATGTCAGGATAAATCGCAAGAATTTCTTTCTCTGTTTTTCCTTCGGCTAGAAGTTGTAAAATAGTAGCAACCGGAATACGCAGATCTCTAATGATCGGTACTCCGCCCATTTTCTTCGGATCGGATTTTATTCTTTTTAAATGAGTCATGTTAAATTTTTTCTTCAAACTAATAAACAATTCCACAAAAGAAAATACAATATTTTGTTCTTACTTCTTACCAACAATCCTTCTCTTCAAAAATCCGCAAATCATATCATTTACATATGAAGGATTTTCGATCGGGGATAAATGCCCAGCTCTTGGAACAATTGCATGTTCGGAATCTTTAATTTTATCAGCCATATCACGCATAACCGGCGGCGGAGTTAATTTATCAAATGAACCGCCCATAACAAGTGTCGGTATTTCTATCTTTTTCAAAAATTTTGTCGTACTTGTTCTTGATGCCATTGCAAGCAGCGATCCTTTAACACCAACCGGATTATTGCTTTTGCAAATGTTAGTAATATACTCGACAGTTGATTTCATATTCTCGAGAGATTCATCGGCAAATAAGTTTGGAATTAAGTCATCAACAAATTTATCCAAGCCATCGGTATTGATTGTATTAATTCCTTCTGATCTTTTGACCTTTCCGGCATCATCATCCGCATCTGATTTTGTATCAAGTAGAATCAATCCGTTGAATCTTGATTGATCCCTTTCAACTGCGCGCAAAGCAATATATCCGCCCATCGAAAGTCCGCACAGAACAGGTTTCCCGAGCTTACCTAAATCCAGTTCATGCATTAACCAAAATAGATCATCGACAAAAAATTCCATTGTATATTGACCATCTCCGACATAACTTTTCCCTAATCCTCTTATATCATACGCGATAATATTATAATCTTTTTGAAGCGCGCGGATTTGACTGTTCCACATCGTATAATCAAAAGGGAATCCGTGAATTAAAATCACAGTTTGTTTTTCGCTATTACCTAAATCATGAACAGATAAACCGTTAATCGTAATATGCATAACAACTCCAAGAATTTGAGTGAACAAGATAACAAAATCTTTGTGAATGTTGAACTATGAAAAGAATAAAAGGGACATTACTAATCAATTGTAGACAGATTATCCCTTAATATTTTCTAAAGATGGCATCTTTCCGAAAGATGCCATCTTTAAAGTTAACCCTTAATAACACCCACCGGTTTAATCTTCGCAACTTTATTGCTTATACCCGAATTATGTATTATTTCAACAACATCAAAAACATCTTTGTATGCATAAGGCATTTCTTCGGCAATTGTACCATAACCTTTAGCTTGTATAGAAATTCCTTGCGATTGTAATTCTTTAATTAAATCCCTTCCTTTGCCGGCTTTCTTAGCTTGAGTTCTGCTTTGTAGTCTTCCGGCGCCGTGACATGAACTTCCGAAAGTTTCTTCCATCGCTTTTTCAGTTCCGGAAAGAATAAATGAATAACGTCCCATATCACCGGGGACTAAAACCGGCTGACCAATTTCTTTATATTTAATTGGAATAAATTCATTTCCCGGTGGAAATGCTCTTGTTGCACCTTTTCTATGCACACAAACTTCTTTTAATTCACCGTCAATATTATGCTTTTCGATTTTTGCGATGTTATGGCAGACATCGTAAATAAGTTTGAAGTCAAGTTCACTTTCGGAAATGTTAAGAGTTTTTAATAAACTTTTCTTTGCAAGATGCATTATAATTTGCCTATTGTTCCATGCGAAGTTTGCTGCACATCTCATTGCGTGGAGATAATCTTGTCCTTCTTGGGATTGAATCGGTGCGCATGCAAGCTGTCTATCGGGCAAATTGAAATTGTATTTCTTTTCTGCTTTAACAAGTACTTTTAAGTAATCATCACATATTTGATAACCCAAACCTCGCGAACCGGTATGGATCAATATTAAAATCTGTCCCTTAAATATTCCGAAAACTTCAGCAGCTTTTTCATCGTATATTTCATCCACTACATCAATTTCAAGAAAGTGATTACCCGAACCGAGAGTTCCGGCTTGATCTTGTCCGCGTTCAATCGCTCGTTCTGAAACTGCATCCGGATCTGCATCAAGAAGTTTCCCTTTTTCTTCCGTGTATTCGATATCATCCGCATTACCAAAGCCATGCTCAACTGCCCATTGGCTTCCGTTTATTAAAATGTTCTTGATTTCTTTCGGTGGTAATTTTTTAATTGCTCCGCTTGCACCTACACCGGTTGGTACATCTCTAAAAAACTGTTTAACTAGGTCATCAATTTTTGATTTCACTTTTTCGAATTCAAGAGATGTTCTTGCTAAGCGAACACCGCAGTTAATATCATAACCGACACCGCCTGGAGAAATGACTCCCTCATTAATATCTGTTGCGGCAACTCCACCGATAGGAAAGCCGTATCCCCAATGAATATCAGGCATTGCAAGACTATATTTTTGAATTCCCGGAAGATGTGCAACATTAACAACTTGTTTCAATGCTTCGTCATTTTGCAATGATCCTTCGAGCATATTTTTTGAAGTGTAGATTCTGCCGGGCACAAGCATCTTACCTTGTTTTGGTATTTCCCAAAGATAGTCGGTGATCTTTTTTATTTCGTATCCGCTTATTAACATAATTACACCTTTTACTTGTACAGCTTAATTATAAGAGGAAAGTATTAAATGTCAAAGACAATTCGAGTGGTATATAGGTTGTTTACTTTTTTGATTTCTAACTGATGATAAGTTATGGCTTTTATTTCTTCTTTAAAATCGATTTTTGAATTATCTACAATTAATCCGGCGAGACGAGCGGTTATTTTGTATTTATCGGTATGAATAAGTTTTATGTCTTCAGCGGAAGTGCAAAACCATTTTTTTGAAAGGAACAAATAATTTATTTCGCTTAAAAAATTTACCAGTAATTCTTCTAGCGACTCTGCTTCAAAATCTAATTTAATTTTTTCATCATCGTATAAAATTTCGGCATCGAGCATTGCTTTATTCCAGGCATCAACCGCGCAAAGAAATAATTCTTCAATTGTTGATGCGGTTAATTCAACCGCAATATCGGCAGTGTGCTCTATGAATTTATAGTTATACATACTGAAATGTGATGAATTCCGGAATCAAAAGAAATAGTAAAAGTAGTTTTTTAATTAAAAATAATAAAGATAACTTACCTTTAATACTCCTGCTCTATTAACGGTATGCATTCTATTTGGAAGAATTGTCCCCGCTAGATCAAATTCGGGACTTCTATCCTGAACTTCGTTATACGCAAAATGAATCCAGCTTTTTGGTGAGAAATTGTAAGATAAAAGAAAACCGATAATAAACTGTTCAAACTTGTCGGAAGAACGAACAAATACATTATCAAAGTAGATTCTTATTTTAAGATCATTCACAGGTTTTACATTCAAGTATGGGCGAGTGTTAAATGTGATATCCTCAACATTACCGTCCGGATTTCCTTCAACAAACATATTATAAGATGTTCCGATTGTTAATTGGCTCATGAGTTTGTAACTAAATGAAGTTCCAATCCAAGAATAAAATGCAAGCCAATCTCTGCTGAAATTATATGTATGAGAATATCCTCCCCACAAATTTCCGTTCCATTTAGGTGATATATTAAACCAAGAACTTAAGTTTGCACTGTATGAAGAATATTCAACATTATTATCTTTTGATTTACCGGCATCTAAATTAATCTCGAATCCCCAGTTATCTCTGAATTGCATATTGTAGCCAAGAATTAACGACCAATCTGTGTATTCGTCTTTTTTCTCCCAATTTACAGCCGGACCGGCATAGAGTAGAATTGATTTAATGTAGCCGGTGTCAAATAACCATGCAGGTCCAAATAAGCCAACAGTTTCCCAAGTTCCCTGCCATGGAACAAAACCTATTTCCTGTACATCAAAATTTTCTCCGACATATCTTGATCGAAACATATTTACCCAAGTCTGCCCAAAATTTATAAGCCCTGCTGAAAAAGCATAATCACCTTTGTTGCCATTAAAGGAACGTGCAAGTTGATATGATAATTGCCAATCTGTTCCCCTAAATGCACCGTCAATATCTAGTACGCCGTAGTTATTGTATTCGTTAAACTTTCCAACGTACAAGACACCAATCGAAGAGTTATCCAAGATTTGCTTTTTCAATCTAACCGAAGCAAAATATGAGGTAGGTTCAGTTTGCTTTTGGTTTCCTAAAAAATAATCTGTTTGTTCTGTTCGAGCAACAAAACCGCCGTATTCCCAATCACCTAATCTTCCAAATGCACGGGTTCCGAATGATAAAGGAACTTCTTTTCCATCGGGTAATTTTTTGCCGATTCTTCTTGAATAGAATAACTCAATAGGTCTGTAAAAACCGGAATTTCTCTCTCTTCCCGACGCATTGAAAACTTCGCTTCCTTCAGTAAAAAATTGCCTTCTTTCTGAAAAATAAGATTCATACCGCGAGATGTTGAAATCGTATGGATCAGCTTCAATTTGTGCAAAATCGGGATTTGCGGTGAACTGAAATTTTAATTCGGGTGAGGGATTATAAGAAATATCTAATCCCGCATCGGCTGTAATATCATATTCATTATTTCCTTTATAATTTATTTTACTAATACCGACAGGATAGATTTCCAAATTCAATCCATGTTGAGTAGGAGTAAAGTCATTAAAAACTAAGCTGCCCCATTTAGAAATTCTTTGCCCCTCATTTTCTTCATAAGCTATCCAATAAGTATCTTCGTTATTGATGGAACGCCATCTGTCAAAATCGAGACCCCATTCTGTTAACTTCTCGTTATACTGAATTGATTTATATGGTATTTCCATTTCTGCGACCCAGCCCCAATCATAAACTTCGGCATCGCCAAACCAAATTCCGTCCCAACTGTAATCGCGGTTACGTGCATCATCAAGTAATCTTGTATCGCCTCGAACGCCGGAAGCGTATACAATAAATTTATAAGCGGTTCTTCTATCTCCGAAAGTATCAATCATAAAAGAAACACCGTCGCCGGCAAAATCATCAAGTACTCCTGTTTCGATTTGAATTTCTTCATAATTATCGTAACAGATAAACAAACAATACAAGGCTTCATCTGTAGTTAAAACTTTTGCAACGGTTTTTTTTGTAGGCTCCTCGTTGTTGTATGGAGCGTACTGAACAAAATCGGTAACCGAATCAGCTTGTGACCAGACATCATCAATCTTACCGTCAATTATAATTTCTTGATCAGTTATTTTGAGATGTAAAACTTTGTTGGAGTTATTTAACTGAGCAGTTATCGAAACTACAAAAACAATAAAAATTAGAAATGACCGCATTTGCTCCCCATCATTTTGAAAATCAACATTTTAGACGAATCTCTTTACGTAAAGTTCAAAAGAATTATTTGTGTTTCTTATTTCAGCACTATGTAAATTAAAACGCATAAATATATTGTTTTCTCAAGAGATAGAGTAATGAAAATCTTTTTGCTTGGCGGTTATGGTAATGTTGGCAAATTTCTTTGTGATTTAATTTTATCAAATACAGATTCATCGATTATTATTTCCGGAAGAGATGAATTAAAAGCAAGAAATTTTAAAGATGAACTTTCGATTAAGTATAATGCGTCGAGGATTGAAACTGCAATTGTTGATGCATCAAAAACCGATTCGCTGATAAACGCTTTTAATAAATCCGATCTTATAATTAACTCCGCAAGTACAATTCAATACACAAAGAATATTGTTGATGCATTATTACAAACAAATAAGAATTACATCGATGTTTTGATGTCATCTCCGCAAAAATTAAACTTATTAAAAGAGGCTTCAGCAGAATTTGTAAAAAACAATCAAACTGTAATAACTGACGGCGGGTTTCATCCCGGGTTACCGGCTGCATTAATTCGTTATGCTGCCGAACATTTCGATGAAATCAATGTAGCTAATGTTGGCAGTTTATTAAACATGGATTGGAAGTTCGAATTATCCTCACCGGATACAATCAAAGAATTCATTTATGAGTTCAAAGAATATGATTCAACCGCATACGTAAATAAAGAATGGAGAAAGCTTAGTTATAAAGAGTACAAATACTTTGATTTCGGCAAACCATACGGAAAGAGACCTTGTATTTCTATGATGATGGAAGAGTTAAAAGAATTACCGGATAAATATCCATCGCTTACTGAAACGGGATTTTATGTTTCCGGATTTAATTGGTTTACAGATTATATTGTGACTCCAATAATGATGATAGCAGTTAAAAATTTTTCTATGCAAAGGTTAAATTCAATTGCAAAGCTTTTTAAGTGGAGTATTCAGAAATTTTCTAAACCACCCTATAAAGTCATACTTCAATTAATTGCAGAGGGAATTAGAGATGGTAAAAATCAGAAAATGAAAATTGAGGTATCACACGAAGACGGATATTTTTTAACAGCCGCTCCAGTGTTCGCTTGCCTTAATCAATATTTAGGTGGAAAAATCAATAAGCCGGGATTACATTATCAAGCTAGTGTAATTATTCCTAAAATATTTTTTGACGATTTAAATGATTTTGGTGTTGAAGTTACTGTTGTTATGTCTTGAGTAGATTAATCAAATATTCTGCAGCAGTTGTTGCGGGAAGTTTTCCTTCTAATATTTTTTCTTTCAATACCGGGAGTTCTTCCTTCACATTAGGATGATTATAAAATGATTCTTTCAAACCGTCTTCAACCATTCGAAATACCCATTCTAATGATTGTTCCTTTCTTCTTTGAAGAAAGATACCCGATTCTTTTGTAATTTTTTCAAATTCCTTTATCATTTCCCAAATCTCGGGAATACCCTTACCTGTTAATGCAGAACAAGTTAAAGCTTTAGTCTGCCAGCCCTTTGTTGCATGTTGAATGTAATGAAGTGCATTTGCGTATTCCGATTTTGATAGTTTTGCTAACTGCTCGTTTTTTCCGTCTGCTTTATTAATTAATACTGCATCGGTTAATTCTATAATGCCTTTTTTAATGCCTTGCAGTTCGTCACCGCCGCCTGGAATTAAAACAAGCAGAAAAAAGTCAACCATTGACCGAACAGTGATTTCACTTTGCCCAACACCAACAGTTTCGATCAAAATGACATCGTAGCCTGCCGCTTCACAAAGAGTAATTGTTTCGCGGGTTTTGCGTGCAACACCTCCGAGTGTTCCCCCGGAAGGAGAAGGACGAATAAAACAATTTTCTTCCTTTGCCAATTTTTCCATTCGTGTTTTATCACCAAGTATACTCCCTTTTGAAATACTGCTAGAAGGATCTACGGTTAATACCGCAACTTTGTGCCCTTGTTTTAATAAATACATTCCAAGTGATTCAATTAAAGTGCTTTTCCCTGCACCTGGAGTTCCGGTTATTCCGATTCTTAAAGAATTGCCGGAATGGGGAAGCAGCTTTTGTAATACTTCTTGAGAAAGTTGATGATGTTTCGGTGAGTTGCTTTCAACTAAAGTTATCGACCGGGCAAGTTTTATTCTGTCGCCTTTTATAACTCCGTCAACATATTCATCAATCGAAAGTAAATTATTCTTTTTCAAATTAGTTAATTCGGATTTTTTACCGCTCGACTGAATTCCTTTAACAATTCTAATAGCAAATTCATCGCCGGCATTTTCGGGAGTCCATTCGGGTTTGTATGTGTTATCCTTTTTACTCATTCATTGTGCCCTTCGTGTTAGCTTGGTGTTCTTAGTGGTTAAGATCAACCACAAGGAACACAAAGAAATCACAAAGTTCGCTAAGTTTTATCAATGTATTCGCTTCTTAAAATACTATAAATTTTCACATCAATATACACACCATTTTTAAGAATATCTTCTCTAAGATATCCTTCTTCTTTTAATCCGTTTTTCAGCATTACATTTCCGGATGCCGTATTGGTTATCATATGATGAGCAAAAATTTTATTTAGTTTTAATTCCTCGAAACCGTATTTCAAAATAACCGATAGAGCCTCACTTGCGTAACCTTTATTCCAGAAGGGAACACCTATCCAAAATCCAAATTCCGCTTTGTTAAATTCAGGACGAAGTTTAAAATCAATTGCTCCGACAAGTTCACCCGAATCTTTTATAGTAATTGCCCAAATTATACTTTTATTTTCTTCGTATTCTTTTTGATGAGTTGAAATCCATTTTTCCGCGGCACCATCCGGGTACGGATGAGGTATATCTAATGTTGTTTCGGCAATATTTTTATCACCTGCAAGCCTTTGAACATCTTGTGCATCATTCAAAGTAAACGGACGTAAAGTAATTCGTTTTGATTTTAATGTTGGTATAGTTTTCATTTCTTAGCAATGTGTAGTTTGTTGCACTATCCATGAGTTTGATCAAAGTACTCAAAAAAAATTATATGATTATGCAAAATATTGCACAAATAGTTGTGAAAAAAAAGAATTTGTACAAAGAATAGTCATAAACGAAAAGCGCTTCACAAAAATTTATGATGCAATGCTTGATAAAACCAACCAAGTAAAAGAAATGGTTGATGCTTCTTTTTTAAGAAGTGATTTGAAAAATGTTTATTATGAGAGTTATGTAAGTAGGTTGGAGAGGTTGGGACATTAAAAAAGCCGGGCAGAACCCGGCACCACATAAAAAATTTTTATTGTGTTTTAAACTTTAGATTTTTGTTTATGAGATTTTTTAGCTGAAGATTCACGGTATTTTTCCCCAGCTTCTTTTACCTCTTGAAAAAATTTTTCCGGATTTTCCGAGTACAATTTAGACAATCGCTCACGCTGTTTCCTCATGAATTCGACGGCATCAAATGATTTTTTCTTAGTCTTCGTCATTGTGTACCTCTTTCGGAGTTCTAATATCTATTATGGGATAACCCTCGCTTAAATTTACTGAATTATATTCTCTTATTCTTCTTACGTTTACCATGTGTTTGAAGTTCCAACTTACAATTAAATCGACCCTTTGAATAGTAGCTGTAGCTATATGAAGAGCATCAGCCTTAAATTTTTCACTGATTATTTTTTTCGAAATATACTTTCTTGATAGCTCGACAATTTCTTCATCAATTGCAACTGTACTTACGATTCTTTTCGGAATATTATTCAATAGTTTTTGGATTGTGTGTGGTGCTCCCTCAATTTCTCTTAAGGTTATCTCTGATAAAATTATATTGTGATTGAGGTTAAAAATCTCCTTGAAAAGTTTACGCGTTCCATCAGCAAACTCTTCATCAAAATAGCCTCCAAACACAGATGTATCTATGTAAAGTCTCATTAAAATTATAAACCTTTTTAAAAACCAATTTACAAAATCTCCGGTTTTAAGCAAATAAAAAAGCCGGGCAAAACCCGGCTTACTTTACATCAATTATTTTATTTCTAATCAACCAAACCGCTTATTTATCTCTTCCATAATTTTTATTCCGGCTTCAGGAATCTGCGTACCCGGACCAAATATCAAGGCAGCACCGGCTTCATATAAGAAGTCATAATCTTGTGATGGAATTACACCACCCACTATAACGATTATATCTTCACGACCGAGTTTTTTTAGTTCATCAATTAATTGTGGAACAAGAGTTTTATGTCCCGCTGCAAGTGAGCTGACACCAATTGCATGTACATCATTTTCAACTGCTTGCTTTGCCGTTTCTTCCGGAGTTTGGAAGAGGGGACCGACATCAACATCAAAACCCATATCTGCATATGCCGTTGATACGACTTTTGCACCGCGGTCATGTCCGTCCTGCCCCATTTTAGCAACTAAAATTCTTGGGCGGCGACCTTCGTGTTCGGCAAATTCGTCTGTCATTTTTCTTACTTTATCCACAGTGTTTCCTTGTTCGGTGTTGTATTCACTTCTATAAACTCCGGAGATGGTTCTTGTTGTTGCTTGATATCTTCCGCTTACTTTTTCGATTGCATCGGAGATTTCTCCCAATGTTGCTCTAACTCGCGAAGCTTTAACAGATAAATCTAATAAATTTCCTTCACCTGTGTCGGCACATTTTGTAATTGCTTCGAGAGCTGACTTTACATCTGCTTGATTTCGTTCAGATTTTACTCTCTGTAATCTTTTTATTTGCGACAATCTAACTGCAGTGTTATCGACTTCTAAAATTTCAATCGGGTCTTCTATGTCTAATCTATATTTATTAACACCGACAATTGTTTCTCTTCCGGAATCGATTCTAGCTTGTCTTCTTGCGGCGGCTTCTTCGATTCGCATTTTAGGAATACCGGCTTCTATTGCCTTTGTCATTCCACCGTAAGATTCAACTTCATGAATGTGTTCCCATCCTTTTTTGAACAGTGCATCGGTTAATGATTCAACATAATAAGAACCTGCCCACGGATCAATTACTTTTGTGATGTTTGTTTCGTCTTGTAAATAAAGCTGTGTGTTACGGGCAATTCTTGCTGAAAAATCTGTCGGCAGTGCAATCGCTTCATCAAGTGAGTTTGTATGAAGTGATTGTGTATGACCAAGTGCAGCAGCCATCGCTTCAATGCATGTCCGCGCAACATTATTAAACGGATCTTGCTCGGCTAAACTCCATCCCGAAGTTTGCGAGTGTGTACGCAATGACATTGATTTCGGATTTTTCGGATTGAATTGCTTAATGAGTTTTGCCCAAATCAATCTTGCCGCACGCATCTTTGCAATTTCCATAAAGTAATTCATGCCCTGTGCCCAGAAAAATGAAAGTCGCGGAGCAAACTCATCAATATCCATTCCTGCTTTGACACCGGTTCTAACATATTCTAATCCATCGGCTAAAGTGTAAGCCATTTCCAAATCAGCCGTTGCACCTGCTTCCTGCATGTGGTAACCGGAAATTGAAATGCTGTTATACTTCGGCATCTCCTTTGCAGAATATTTAAAAATATCTGCAATAATTTTCATTGACATCTCGGGTGGATAAATATATGTGTTGCGAACCATATACTCTTTCAAAATATCATTTTGAATAGTACCGGTTAATTCTTCATGCTTGACGCCTTGCTCTTCGGCTGCAACAATAAAGAAGGCAAGTACCGGGAGAACCGCTCCGTTCATCGTCATCGAAACCGACATTTTATCGAGCGGTATTTGATCGAATAAAATTTTCATATCTTCAACAGAATCAATTGCAACACCTGCTTTACCGACATCGCCGACTACTCGCGGATGATCAGAGTCGTAACCGCGGTGTGTAGCTAAATCAAAAGCGACTGAAAGTCCGCGTTGCCCTTGCGCAAGATTTCTTCTATAAAATGCGTTGCTTTCTTCTGCAGTTGAGAAACCTGCGTATTGGCGAACTGTCCATGGTCGCATTACATACATTGAAGCGTAAGGTCCTCGCAGAAACGGAGGGATGCCCGACATGTAATCAATGTGTTCACAATTTTTAATATCGTCTTTTGTGTTAAGAGGTTTTACGTTGATCTTCTCCATCGTTTCCCAAATAAATTCATCAACCTCTTTACCGGTTTCTTTTTTGATTTTTTCTTTCCATTCTTTGTAAGAAGTTTCTTTGCTTTTCAAGTCTAATTTTATTTCTGCAAAATTAGGTTTCATTTTATATCCTATAATTTTTCTTCATCAAGTTAAAAACGTAAACCACAAGGGGCACTAAGATTTTCACGAAGTTAACAAAGTATTCTTTGTGATCCGTGTGCCTTCTTAGTGTTCTTCGTGGTAAAACTTATCAATTTTTTTCAACAATTTATTCAGCAATTCAAAAGCATCGCAACCGAGATATATGAATTCGTCTACACCGGATTTTTTATGTTCTTCAATTTGATCTTTCGGATAACCTGCAAGAACAACAGTAACATCTTTGTTAATTTCTTTAATTCCTTTTGCAATTGGTGGAACAAGCTCGGGATAAGTTTCATCTGTTGAGCAAATTACGACGACATCAGCATTTGATTCATTTGCCGCTTTTACTGCTTCTTCCGTTGAATCAAATTCGCTGGGGTATTCAATATCAAATCCGCCGATTTCAAAGAAACCGTGTGAGAAATCCGCACGACTTTTGTATTGTTTAATCGATCCCATAGTTGCAAGGAATACTTTTGGTCTGTTACCTCGTTTTAATTTTATTTCTTCAGTTTTTTCCCGAAGTGATTCGAAAAATTCAGAAGCTCTACGTAATTCAATTTTATCAATAGAAATACCTGCGCCATTATTTTTATTAATAACATTTGATATTTCACCTAATGTAGCACCGCCTATTATTGCTAGGGTCAGATTGTCAACAAATTCTAATGTTGTTTTTTCGTTAACTGTGCTGAGCTTATCCAAATTATTTTTAATTTTTTCATTATCACGAACGGTTTTTAATTTTTGCAATTGATCGGATTGTTTTTGTTGAACAGTTTTGTGATCCGGAAAATTATTCTTTTTTATTTCTTCTTTAATATTAGCATACATATTTGTACCGACAATGACAGATTTTCTTTTAGAAATATCTTTCTTTCGTTCGTCCCAAACATTATCTATTTCTTTTTGTACATAGCCATCATGAAGAACTTTTATTAATCCCCCCATACTTTCAATCTTTTGAAATTCCTTCCAAGTGGCTGTGGCAATTTCATCTGTTAATTTTTCTACAAAAAATGAACCGCCCACTGGATCAATAATATCCGTTAAGTGTGATTCTTCATCTAAAATGATTTGAACATTGCGTGCAATTCTTCGAGAGAATTGATCTGGCAAACCAAATACTTCATCAAATGTATTTGAGTGGATGGAATCTATTCCACCAACCACTGCAGAAAAAGCTTCCGTTGTTGTCCGCAGCATATTAACATAAGGATCAAATTTTGTTAGACTGAATAAACCTGTCCTTGCATGAATGGTCATCTTTCGGCTTTCTAAATCTGCACCATATGCTTCTGTGATTTTCGACCATAAAATTTTTGCCGCTCTTAACTTTGCAATTTCCATAAAGAAGAAAGTTCCGATACCAAAGGTGAAACGCATTCGATTAGTAATATGATTTATATCTAATCCCCTTTCTAATAACGCATTAATATATTCCACACCGGCAGCTAATGTGTAAGCAAGCTCTTGAACAGCATTTGCACCGGAATTGTGATAACTTAATCCGCTGACCCCAATTGTTTTTATGTTAGGAATATTTTGAATTGACCAATCGGTTGATGTCTTTAGCTGATCAAATAAATAATCAATAGAGGCGGGGAGTTTTCCATTTGAAATTAAGTAAGAGATCGGATCGGCTGAGATGCTACCGGTTATTTTGTTTGCATCAATATTTTTCTTTTTTAAATAACCATTTATAACCGGAAGAAAATGAAGTGAAGTATACCCGGTATCAATATGAATTGGAAACTTTGTGATGTCTATATTTTCAAAAGATTTCTCAATATCGTCTAACGATGAAATTGAAGTACCATTTTTTCCGACTTGGGAGACATCTGTTTCATCCGCATCTAAACCATTTATCGAAGCTTCATCAAGTTTTAGTGAAATTGAATTTTGTCCGCGTGATAAATCATTGATCAACGCCGTGTTAAATTCTTCAGCTAATGGGTAAGGCAGATCTTGACAAATTTCCCAACCGGAATTTTTGTAACCGGAGAAGTTTTTCCCGCGTAAATAGTTTCCTTCACCGGGAAGTTCATCAACGAATTCTAAATTCTCCAAATCTCTTTTTGTGTAGATGGGCTGTAGATCAATTCCTTCATATGTTTTTGTGATTAACTTTTTTTCAAAAGGAACACCTTTCAAATCTTTTTCAACAACTTCACGCCACTGCTCATAGGAAGGCGATTCAAAATCCTTTTTCAAATTTAATTCTTTTGGAAGTTTCGGTTTCAGTTTTTCTTCAGACATTATAAAGCTCCGTTATAAACTTTTCTTTTTGTTAATCTAATAAACTTATTAATAATCAGCGATAATATCTCATTTAAAGAAATAGAAGAAAAGAAAAAATCGAGCCAAACAAGGATTGAGTTTAAGCAAAATAGGGCTATTTTTCGCAAAAATCTTAACTTAAATTGAGAAATATTTCTCGTTTTTGAAAATGATTTGAATAGATTATCGTTATTTTTACAAAAGGAAAAATTTTAGATCATGAATAAAATCAACGGCATAATCCTTTCCGGCGGGAAAAGTTCTCGGATGGGTGAAGATAAAGCTCTGATGAAAGTCGGCACAAAAACTATTATTGAAATAATGATTGATAAGCTGAAACCGTTTTGCAATAAGTTTATAATCAGCGCAGATGAAATAGATAAATATTCTCAATTCGGATTTAAAGTTGTACCGGATAAATTCAAAAACAGCGGACCGCTTGCAGGAATTTATTCTTCACTTCTTGAATCCAACACAGAAAGAAATTTTGTGATCTCTTGTGACTTGCCACTTGTATCTCAAAAAATTATTGAGAGACTATTAAGCAATATTTCTACAAAAGAAATAATTCTTCCAGTTACGGATGGAAAGTACCATCAACTTTGCGGAGTTTATTCGAATTCCGTTTTGGAGAAAGCTGAGTCAATTTTAAATGCAGAAGTGGAGAGGGGGAGAAAGGGAGAAGGGGAGAAAGGGGGAGAGAAGAGAAATACTTCCGTTAAAAGGTTACTCGATATTTCTCAAGTTGAGTTTGTTGATGTAACTTCAATCGCAGGAGAAAATGAATTTTTGAATATGAATACTGTTGAGGATTATAAAATGATTAGTAGAATATTTTCATGGAGCAATCAAACTTGAGCATGTTGATTATTCGTTCATTTTATTCTTCAGTTTTTCCAATTGATCGGCATCAGCTAAATCTTGTGGTCTTCCGGTCTTCTTTTTTATATCAATTAAATCTTGAAGGGAGAGAAAATTAATTTTTATTCCCTCCAAATTGGCTTCGACTTTTCTCTCATAACATTCTTGAAAATTTATACCCTCAACCTCAACCACTAAATCTATTCGATAAGGCTCGTAACCAAGTTGAATAATATTCTCGGGTTTCAAAAAATCATCTTTGTTTAAACCAACATCACCAAATCCAAATTCTTTAAGTGCTTTCATTAATCTATTAATATTTTCTTCAGATAACCAAAGCCATAAATCAATATCTTTTGTATAACGTGGATAACCGTGAAAATTAACAGCGTAACCACCGATAACTAGATACTGTACGTCAAGCTTGTTTAATAATTCTATAAACTCTCTGAAATCCCTTTCGAGTTCCATATTTTCTTTCGTTAACTTGTTGTCTAATATTTACTAATTCTCTCATTCGTTCTTTTGCATCTAACGAGATCCAATAAAGCAAATTGCTGTCGTCGTCACCTTTTTTTACGATTTTCACTTTCTTTTCCATATATACCTTCGATCTTATTAGTCCAAGCAATGCAAAATAATTTTATTGTATTGTAATTACAAGATGATTAATCATAATGAAAGCGGCATTTCAAAATTCTTATCTCATCATCAGTTACTTGATAAATTAATCTGTGTTCACTTGTGATTCGCCTTGACCAGCAGCCGGTATATTTATGCTTAAGGGGTTCGGGTTTTCCAAGACCTGTAAATGGATTGCGAGAAATATCTTTTAAAAGTTCATTTATTCTTTTAAGATTTTTTTTATCAGTTTTCTGCCAGAATAAATAGTCCTCCCAGGATTCTTCCACAAACAGATATTTCATTCTTCTATCAGATCTTTTTCAAAATGTTTACTTTCTTTGAACTTCTTAATTGCGGAATCTAATCTTTGCTCATTAAGTTTTGAAGAAAGTTCGTGAGATGTTGCATTGAGTGAATTGTATTCCTCCAGAGACATTATTACAACTCCGTTGTCTTTCCCACGATTAATTAACAAAGTTTCAAAGTTATTGGTGACAACATCTAAGTATTTTTTTATGTCTTTTCTAAACTCCGAGATAGTAGTTGAGAGCATAATTCACCCTTATTTTTTTTGTACAATTATATGTACATAAATTGATTTTGTCAATGATAAATCAATTGTTTGAATCTTTTCACAATCAACATCATCTTAACAAAATAAAAATATCCGGTTATATCTTGTGTGGACAAAACGTCTTTTATTTCCCAAAATCAAAGATTTTATGAAGAAAAATTTCCCAATTATAAAAATGATAAGCTGATACCCTCAAAAATTTTTGCAAAAGCGCATATTTATAAATGGCAAGAAAGTTGACATCCACAAATATCAACATTTACAAATGAGAATTTCTCAATGAACTTAAGTGAAATAAAAAACAAACCGATATACCCGATCAGAACTGCTGCCGAACTTCTCGGTATTTCGGTTCATACTTTAAGAATGTATGAGCGGGAGGGATTGATAATCCCGCATAAAACAGAAGGGAATCAACGCTCATATTCTCAAGCGGATATCGATAGAATCGAATGTATTCGCAGAGCAATCAATGAAAGCAAAATCAGTATAAACGGAATCAAAACAATTTACTCATTGATTCCCTGCTGGGAAGTAGTTCAATGCTCGGATGAAGATAGACGAAATTGTAAAGCATATTTGGGTCACACAGAACCTTGCTGGACTTACAATCACCCAAATACAACTTGTGAAAATAGAGACTGCCGCGAATGTGAAGTTTATACAAATCACTCAAGCTGCGATCAAGTTAAAGAATTAATTCGAAAAATTTCTGGAAACTAATATGGAATTATCGCGACGAAGATTTTTGCAGATTTCAAGCGCAACTGTAACCGGATTGGCAGCAGTAACATCGCTAAGCACGATTACGAGAGGCGCAAAAAAGATTGAAGAGAAAACCGGCAAACCGGTCAAAGGAATACAAAAAATTCCAACATACTGCGATCTATGCTTTTGGAAATGCAGCGCTGTTGCTTATTTAAAAGATGGTGAACTTTGGAAAATCGAAGGACATCCGAACGATCCGTTAAGTAACGGTAGACTTTGTCCAAGAGGAACAGGTGGTGTCGGTGCTCATTACGATAAAGATAGATTAAAAACTCCTCTGATTAGAAAAAGTGAACGCGGTGAAGAGAAATGGGTTAGTGTTACTTGGACCGAAGCTCTCGATTACATCGCCGATAAAATGAAGAATATAAAAAGTGAATACGGTCCCGAATCAGTGGCTTTGTTCAGTCACGGTGTTGGCGGAACATTTTTAAAACATATGATAAAAGCATTCGGCTCTCCGAACGAAACAGCCCCGTCATTTGCTCAATGCCGCGGACCGAGAGAAACCGGATTTGAATTAACGTTCGGCGATATTGTCGGCTCACCCGAAAGAACCGATATAGAAAATACAAAATGTATGGTGTTGATCGGTTCGCATCTCGGTGAAAATATGCACAACACACAAGTGCAAGAATTTGCAAAAGCAAATAAAAATGGTGCAACATTTATTGTTGTCGATCCGAGATTTTCCGTTGCTGCAAGCAAAGCAAAATATTATCTGCCGATTAAACCGGGAACAGATATCGCATTGCTGCTTGCTTGGATGAACGTTATTGTTAAAGAAAATCTTTATGATAAAGATTACGTTGAAAAATATGGTTTCGGATTCGAACAGTTTGTTTATGAAATCAAAGATTATACACCTGAATGGGCTTATCCAAAAACTGGTATTGATCCAAAATTAATTCGGGATACTGCTTATGAAATGGCGAAACATAAACCGGCTACAATAGTTCATCCCGGAAGACGAACAACTTGGTACGGAGATGACAGTCAAAGAAGCCGTGCAATTGCATTACTCAATGCACTTCTCGGAAGTTGGGGTAGGAAAGGTGGATTCTTTATGCCGACCAAATTAAATGTTCCTTCCTATCCTTATCCGGAATATCCGAAATCCGAAAAGGGAAGAGTTGATAACCCTAACTTTAAATATCCTTTTGCAACAGGTGAACTTTTAGCAAACGGAATTCGTGAAGCAACAATTACGGGAAATCCTTACCCCGTGAAAGGCTGGATAATTTACGCAACCAATTTATTGCAGGCAATTCCGAATCAAGAAGAAACAATTAAAGCAATTCAAAACTTAGATTTAATGGTGGTTGTTGATGTTGTCCCGAGTGAGATTGCCGGATGGGCTGATGTTGTACTTCCCGAATCGGTCTACCTGGAAAGATATGATGAATTAAATATTTCTCCTTTCAAAGAAGGGTTTGTTTCGATTCGTCAGCCCATTATTGAAGAACCATCACATCAAAAACCTAATTGGTGGATTGCAAAAGAATTAGGGAAGAGACTTGGCTTACAAAAATATTTTCCGTGGAATGATATTGAAGAATATCTCGATGCAAGATTAAAATCAATCGGCTTATCGTTAGAACAATTGAAGAAAGAAGGTGTTATCAAAGCTCCCAAGCAGCCAATCTATTTTGAGGAAGGAGTGCAGCCGAACTTCTGGACACCTTCCGGTAAAATTGAATTCTACTCACTTCAATTAAAAGAAAAGGGATTCGACCCGGTTCCGAAATTTACCGAACCGGAATCTCCACCACCCGGATATTTTAGATTACTGATGGGAAGAGCGCCGGTTCACACTTTTGCTAAAACACAATCGAATCCGATCTTAAAAGATATGATGGAAGAAAACTCGGTTTGGATAAATAACGACATTGCAATGAGATATGGTTTAAGATCAGGTGATTATATAAAACTCAAAAACACGGACGGAGTTATTTCGAATAAAGTGAAAGTAAAAGCGACCGAGAGAATTCGTCCCGACAGTGTTTACATGGTTCATGGATTTGGACAGCGTTCAAGAATGTTGAAGAGCACTTACTTAAAAGGTGCAAGCGATGCGCAACTTACAACAAAGTATAAACTCGACCCGCTGATGGGAGGCACTGCAATGAATGTCAATTTTGTAACTATTGAGCGGGAGGCATAAAATGGCAAGATACGGAATGGCGATAGATACCAAACTTTGCGTCGGTTGTATGGATTGTGTAGTTGCATGCAAAACTGAAAACAGCGTTCCCGAAGGATATAATAGAGATTGGATAACCGAAGAAGCATTCGGAAAATTTCCGAATATAAATCTGGAAATAAGAAGCGAAAGATGTAATCATTGTGAAAATGCACCCTGCGTTTCAAGTTGTCCGACCGGTGCAAGCCATTATCACGATGTTGGCGGAGTTGTATTAGTTGAACATAACGAATGTATAGGGTGTAAAGCATGCGTTGCTAGTTGTCCTTATGATGCAAGATTTATTCATCCCAAAGGTTATGCAGATAAATGTACATTTTGTATTCACAGGGTGGAAGAAGGAAAAGATCCGGCTTGTGTTTCTGTTTGTCCGACTCATTGTATGACCTTTGGCGATCTCGATGATCCGAACAGTGAGATTAGCAAACAACTAAATTCAAGAAAGCATCATTCATTGAAACCGGAAGCCGGTACAAAACCAAAAATATTTTATTTGACCTAAGAGGTTTACGATGCACGAAATAACAACAACAAGAAATAATCATTTAATCGATCCGACGCTAAGTGTTTGGGGCTGGGAAATTCCGGTTTATCTTTTCTTAGGCGGAATGGTTGCCGGGATGATGATTATAACAGGATACTTTTTATTCAAGCAGAGACAAGATGATAAAACATGTTCATGCCGTTATGTGCCTTGGGTTAGTCTGGTTCTGTTGAGCTTGGGAATGTTTGCTTTATTCTTAGATCTCGAACACAAACTTTTTACTTGGCGATTATACACAACATTTCAAATAACTTCACCAATGTCATGGGGTGCTTGGATTTTAATAATTGTTTATCCCGCAATACTAGTAACAATTTTAATCACACCACCAAAATGGTTGATTGAAAAGTTTCCTGTTGTAAAAAAATATTCGAATTGGCTGAACGAAAGAAAAATTTGGATTAAAAACATCGGTGTTGCAAACATGATTTTAGGAGCAATGCTCGGAATGTACACCGGTATTCTTCTAAGTTCGCTTGGCGCACGACCTTTGTGGAATACTTCAATTTTATGGCTGCTCTTTTTAGTATCCGGACTTTCCGGAGCGGCGGCTTTTGTTCATATGGTTGCAAAAAATGTTTACGAAAGAGAATTACTCGCAAAAGCCGATAATGGATTTTTAACCTTCGAATTATTTGTAATCGCATTGATGATTATAGGTTTGCTTACATCAACTCAAGTCCATCAAGATGCAGCGATGTTAATTTTAAGCGGACCATTTGCCGCAACTTTTTGGGTGTTTGTTGTAGGTATCGGGATTGTAATTCCGTTGATAATACAATTGATGGCAGTTAATCATAAAGTGAATCACACGCCGTGGGCGCCGATTATGGTTATTGTCGGCGGATTGATTTTAAGGTTTGTAATTGTTGAAGCTGGACAGGTTAGTAAATGGCTATAACATGTTCTTGTCATTCTGATCCCGATGCTTTTTATCGGGTGAAGAATCTCACTCTAAAAAAATTATGAGGTGAGATTCTTCGTCATCAAAAAACGATTCCTCAGAATGACACTAATGAGAATCTTGATGCAGGAATTGAATCTTTAGGAGAAAATAAATGACAGCACTTACTCACATTTTATCAAAAGTTAAACTTCAGGTGACTGATAAAGAACATACTCACAGTCACGTTGAAGCAAAACCTTATTCGAACCCATATTATGTTGGATTTGGGTTGGGACTTGTTCTTTTAGCAGCATTCGTAATTATGGGAAGGGGACTTGGAGCTTCCGGTGCGGTTTCTTCAGTTGTAACTGTCGGAGTGAACGCGGTTGCACCGGAACATGCACAAAATAACGGTTACTTTTCATCCTATATCGGCGACGGCTCAGTAAGTCCGTTAAAAGATTGGCTCGTATTTGAAGTACTTGGAGTTATCTTCGGCGGATTTTTATCCGGTATGTTAGCCGGAAGAGTTAAAGGCGGAGTGGAAAAAGGTCCGCGAGTTAAAACAAGAACTCGATTTATTTTTGCTTTTATCGGCGGCACATTAATGGGATTCGGAGCTAAACTTGCACGCGGCTGTACGAGTGGGCAAGCGCTTACCGGCGGAGCTTTACTCGGACTCGGAAGCTGGGCGTTTATGCTTGCCGTTTTCGCCGGCGGATACGCATTAGCTTATTTTATGAGGAGGCAATGGACATGAACGCACCATTTTACAAATTCGACTTATTTGGTTTTGACGTTAGTTTAATTATTGCATTTGTAATCGGTATCGGTTTCGGATTTGCTTTGGAACGCGGAGGATTCGGAAGTGCAAGAATTTTAGCGGCGCAATTTTACTTTACCAATATGCGTGTTCTTAAAGTTATGTTCACCGCAATTGTTACGGCAATGATCGGAGTTTTTTATTTGTCATACATTGGATACTTAGATTTATCTTTAATTTTTATAAGTGATACATACATTATCCCGCAAGTTGTCGGTGGATTAATTCTCGGTATGGGATTTATAATCGGCGGTTATTGTCCCGGTACTTCGTTTGTCGCATTTTCAACAGGCAAGAAAGATGCAATTGTTTTTATACTCGGGGTTACTTTCGGCATATTTATTTTCGCTGAATTATTCCCATTCATCGAAGATTTTTATTACTCAACTAATATGGGAAGAGTAACTTTGCCGGACTTTTTCGGTCTCTCTTACGGAATGGTTGTCTTCTTAGTTGTGTTGATGGCGCTCGGTGCGTTTGCCGCTGCTGAGTGGGGTGAAAGAGTTATGGCGAAAAAAGGAGAATCAAAATGAAAAATTATATTATTAATTTATCCGGTTCAAAAAAATTAGCAATGGTAGGTTTAATACTCGGTTTAGTTGCCGTACTTCTTGGTAACCCATACGATAATACTTTTGCGAAGGTTAATGTAAAAGCACTATCGGTCGAATCAATTCGTGACAGTGAAATAATCAACGTAAAAGAACTTGCCGGTTGGATAATTGAAGGAAGAGTAGATTACAGATTGGTTGACTTACGCGATGAGGAAGCATACAAAGAATATTTTATTCCAACCGCTGTAAATATTCCGACTTCCAAATTACTTGAATCCAATTTAATGCGTAATCAAAAAATTCTTTTATATTGTGAAGACAACATAAAAGCTGCACAGGGTTGGTTTATTCTGAAAGCGAATAATTACAAAGGTGTTTATATCTTAAACGGTGGTGTTGATAGTTGGAAGGATGAAATACTTTTCCCAAACATTTCAGCAAATGCTTCTCCGGAAGAAAAAGCAGAATTTGATAAGATGGTTGAAGTAAGTGAATTCTTCGGCGGCTCACCGCAAGTCGGTGAAACCGAAGGTGAAAAAGAAATTAAAATGCCTAAGATTGAAATGCCGGCTGCAATACCGATGAACACCGGCGGTGGAAAACCAAAGAGGGAAGGATGTTGATTGATTTAGCGGATTGACGAATTGGCGGATTTTGCGAATTATAAGTGCGAGATTATTTAATTCGCAAAATTCGCTAATCCGCAAATTCGTAATTACACTCACTTAAACCATACTTCTTAATCACCTCTTCAACCAAACTTTCTCTAACGACTAGAATAAGATCAAACGAATTTTCTTTTTTGAATTTATCAACGGTAATACTTACCATTGGCTCGTAACCTTGATCAATCATTTCGAGTTTACCGACTTCATCAATAACAATGTAATCAACTTCGATATGCAGTGATTCTTTAATTTGCTGTTTTGCCCACTCAAATGCTTCTTTACTAAATTTATATTTGCCGATTACAATTGAATCTTCACTTTCGGTTTCAAGCGGTTTAATTTCACCGGTTTTAATTCTTTTAATATTCCGCTTACCTTCAATTATAGGCGCAAGAATTCCATCACAATTTTTGCCTTCTATAAACTTTTGAAGTCGCGTAGTTTTCCCGGAATGAATTGGTCCGCTAAATAATATTATTTTCTTCATACGATTCGATGTCAGCCATTAATAGTAGAATGAAAGAGTTTTTCAAAAAGGGAATTATGCGTTTATAATTTTTCAATCCTTTTGTCTGCTCCCAACTGTAGTTTATGATTCCTTTGAAGTATGGGAAAAGAGCTATTATGGATTCTACTTCTCTAGAGTAATCGGATTGTTTTTTCATCAAATACTTTTTTACCCATTTGATAATTATGGGTGATAGTAACACGAACCAAACATACATTATAAGAATTGAGCGAATTATCATGAATATAATGTTGTAAAATAAATTATCGTCCAGCTCCGGATTTGTATAAGATATTATCATCATTAACACAGCGAAAGCAGCAACTGCAATATTTGATTTTTTCTTCCACCACTTTCTTTTCTTTTTTGTTTTATCTTTTTGCAGTAATATCGATTCATCTTTTCTTGTAATTGATTCGTTGAACTCTTTGACTTTACCGGAATTATTAGTTATCCAGCTATGAATATTACCTGCGATAACTCCGAAAATGATTCCGCCAAAAATATGAACAATACCATATGCGCCGATTAAAACATAGCTAAGTTGTATTGCTGTATCTGCAGAAGAAATTGAAAAAAACTCATTCATCAAATAAATTCCGAAAGCGTCGATCGATTCCCACAAAGTATTTCCGAATACGACGGTTAACACAAATATTCTTTGAAATGCAGAGTAAGTCAAAGAGATAAATCCCAATGAAAGTGCGGCTAACTTTTTGTTTGAGATAAAACCAAAAATTAGATAGGCAAATAGTCCTTGCAAAAAAACTGCAAAGTAAGCATTAAAAGGAGTGTGCGGACTTACCATAGCTTTAATTAAAATAACGATAAAAGTAGCTTTTAGAAGTGTTGATTTTCTCTCCGTGGAATGAGCAATTAGTGTTAAGAAAATTACAGCACTCCCGCCGATAAACAAACCGGTGAACGGTATTCTTAATGCATGCAGAATTCCGCCCAAAGCCGCTTCGCTGAAAGCCCAAAGTGCGGTTATTCTGCTTATGGTTGAAAATTCTTTTTCAAGAATTGAACTATGTTGAAAGTTATTTCGGTACAAATTATGATTCTAAAATATCGTTAACCCAAGTCATTGCAGCCATCATATTCGGCAGACCGATTGTAGGTAATGCCAAAAGTACAGCATGTTTTATTTCTTCTTTTGAACAGCCTGCATCAAGCGCTTTACGAGTGTGTGAGTGCACCGCACCTTCCATTCTACTTCCGACCGAAATAGATAATTTAACCAACGCACGTGTTTTTTCATCAAGCGGACCTGCGGAATGAATTTCACTCCCTAATTTCTCGTATGCTTCCGATACTTTCGGATAATCTTCTGTAAACTTCTTAAATGGCTTTGGTAATTCACTCATATTGACCTCTTTGTATTAAAGTAAATATCATTTTCGTAAAGTTAAAGTATTATAAAAGTATCTACAAGAAAATCACTGTTAGCACTTAAATAATCGCAACTAACTTTGGGATTTTTTGTAAGTTTTACATTAAGAAATTAAAAAATAATTGCCGAATATAGGAGGTATAATGAAATTATCAGTTATCGGTACCGGGTACGTTGGTTTGGTTTCTGCAACTTGCTTTGCCGAGATGGGGAATCATGTTATATGTGTTGATAATAATCAAGAAAAATTAGAGAAGATGCGTAAATCAATCGTTCCTATTTATGAACCGGGATTGGATATTTTATTTCATCGAAATATTGAGAAGAAAAGATTAGAGTTTACGGATGATCTAAAATATGCAGTAGAAAATTCCGATGTTGTTTTTCTCTGTCTACCAACACCTCAAGGGGAGAACGGCTCTGCCGACTTAAAATATGTTTTCGGAGTTGCCGGAGATATTGCTAGAATAATAAAGGCGAACGGTGATAAAGATTTTAAAATAATTGTAAATAAAAGTACTGTCCCGGTTGGTACATGTGCTTCGGTTACTAAAATTATTTCCGATGAAGGGGTAAATAATTTTGAAGTGATTTCAAATCCCGAATTTTTACGAGAAGGTTTTGCTGTTGATGATTTCTTAAAACCGGATAGAATTGTTATTGGCGCAGAAAGTAAAGAAGTCTTTGAGAAAATGAGAATCTTATATGAACCTTTTGTTAGACAAGGTAACCCAATAATTGAAATGGATCCGTATAGTTCCGAAATAACTAAGTACGCAGCGAACTCGTATCTCGCTATGCGTATTACTTTTATGAACGAACTTGCAAACTTTACAGAAAAGGTCGGCGGCAATATTGATATGGTTAGAAAAGGTATTAGTGCCGATACTAGAATCGGTAAAAGATTTTTATTCCCCGGAATCGGTTATGGCGGTTCTTGTTTTCCAAAAGATGTAAGAGCGTTGATAAAAACATCTATTGATAAAGAATCTTCAATGACTATCTTGCAAACTGTCGATGAAATTAATAATAGACAAAAGCTTGTAATAGTAAATAAGGTTCTTAATCATTTTGATAAAAATATTACGGGGAAAGAATTTGGAGTATGGGGACTTTCATTTAAGCCGAATACGGATGATATGCGCGAAGCTCCATCAATTTATATCATTAACGAGTTATTAAAACACGGCGCAAAAATATCCGCTTACGATCCTGAAGCAATGGGAAATTCTAAGTTTTATTTTGATGATAAAATTGAATACGCAGAAAACCAATACGATGCAATTAAAGATAAAGACGCATTACTAATTTTAACCGAATGGAATGAGTTTAGAAATCCCGATATGAAGTTGGTAGCAGATAATCTAAAAACTAAATTAGTTTTCGACGGAAGAAATGTTTTTACACCTGATAGAATGAAAGAACTTGGGTTTACTTATTATAGTATTGGACGGGTTGCGGTGAAATAAATTTTTGAGATTCCTGCAGTTTTGAAAATTGCGGGAATCTCTTTTCTCTAATAATTCAACACCTTATTATAGTATTCCATATACTGCGGAACAATTAACTTCTTCTCAAAATTATCTTTTGCCAGTTTTATACAATTATCAGAGAATACTTTATATTTTTTTTCATTAGTTAATAAGTCAATTGCATACTTAGCCATTCTTTGCACATCACCAAACTCTGCAATGAAACCGGTCTCATTGTGACGAACAAGTTCCGGCAAACCGCCGACACTGGAACTAATTACGGGAACACCGCATGCCATTGCTTCTAATGCTGACAAACCAAAACTTTCCGATTGTGACGGAAGCAAAAATATATCTGATGAACTAAGTATTTCCGTTAATCCGTCCTGCTTACCTAAAAAGATCACATCTTTATGAACTTCTAACTCTCTTGCTAATCTTTCACATTCAGATCGTTCGGGACCATCACCGACTAATACTAACTTAGTTGGAATTTTCTTTTGAACTTCTTTTAATATTCTAATTGTGTCGGGAACACGTTTAACAGGCCGAAAATTAGATGTGTGAACTAAAATTCTTTCACCGTTCGGCGCAATATGTTTTTTGAATTGCTCATGATTAACCGGTTTATAAACCTCTGTATCAATAAAATTGTGAATTACTTCTATGTCTTTATTGATGTTGTAATTTGTAATAGTTTTCTCTTTCAAAAATCTTGAAACTGCAGTTACACCATCACTTTCCTCAATACTAAATTTTACTAATGGTAAAAATGAAGGTTCTAATCCAACCAATGTAATATCAGTCCCGTGAAGTGTTGTTATAATTTTTGTTTGCTTGTTCTCTTTCTTCAAAATTTGTTTTGCAAGATATGCACTTGTTGCATGAGGTATAGCGTAATGAACATGAAGCAAATCTAAGTTTTCATATTGTATAACTTCAACCATTTTGCTGGTCAAGGATAAACCATAAAGTGAATGCTCAAACAATGGATATGTAGTAAATTCAACTTCATGGAAAATTACATTCTCAACAAAACTATTTAATCTATGAGGGAGAGCATAACTAATAAAATGAACTTCACATCCTTTCGCTGCCAAAGCTTTGCCAAGTTCGGTGGCAACCACACCGCTTCCGCCGTATGTCGGGTAACATGTTATTCCGATTTTCATATTAATTGATTACCGTATAAATTATAATTGTATTTTTATTGGACTAAGTTAATCAAAAATATCAACGTAATGAAAAGCGGTTGAATTTATGAAATTATTAATAATCGGACATTCGGTTGTAGATCATATTATTTCAGAAAACGAGGAAATTATTAAACCCGGTGGAATTTATTATTCTGCAATCGGATTCAACGGAGTTAGAAAAGATGATGATGAATTTTATTTATTGACTTCAAGTTCAAAAGAAGATGAAAAATATTTTCAAAGATTGGTTGCTTCATTTAATTTGGATTTTGTAAATCACTTAGAAGAAATTACTCATGTTAATTTAACTGTCGATGGTCAATTTGAAAGAAGAGAACATTACCAAAATTTGGTTGAGCCGTTAAAGATAAATGACAAAATAAGATGGAATGAATTCGACGGTATTTTTATAAATATGATAACAGGCAATGATTTAACAGCAGAAAAATTTGTAGAAGTAAGAAAAAATTTTAGTGGTCTGATTTATTTAGATGTTCACACTCTTTCGAGAGGAGTTGGTAAAGAACATCATCGTTATTTTAGAAAAATTCCCGATTATGAAAAATATCTGCACAATGTTGATATTATTCAAGTAAATGAACATGAACTTAGAACAATCACCCCGTACGATGAAAAGAATGAAATACTAAAAAAGGTATTTGAATTTGATATAAAATATATCATAATAACAAAAGGTGAGCGAGGTGCAGAAATTTATGGAAAAGACGGTTCAGTTTATTCAGTTGATGCAATAAAAGTAAACTCAATAAATAAAGTCGGCTGCGGTGATGTTTTTGGTTCCGTTTTCTTTTATTCATACCTTAGCGGATTGAATTTTCAAGAATCATTAACAAAAGCAAATTATGCTGCAGGTATTATTACAACCTATTCATCGGAAAATGAATTTCTAAATTTGAAAAATGATATCATCTAAAGACATATTAAAAAGAAGAATATTAATAGTCGGTTCGAACGGAAGACTCGGTCAATCACTTGTTAAAAAAATAATGAATCGCGATAAGACGGAACTGATGTGTTCCTCAATCGAAAGTGAATCTTTAATTAGAGGTGTTGAATACAGAAAGGCAGACATTACTAAAAAAGATCAGGTGAAGAAATTAGTTCTTGATTTTGTGCCTGATTATATAATAAATGCCGCAGCATTTACAAACGTTGATAAATGTGAATCCGAACGTGAACTTGCCTGGAAGATTAATGTTTCCGGTGTTGAATATCTGGCTCAATATGCAAGATTAGTTGATGCCCATCTAACTCATGTTTCAACCGATTATGTTTTTGACGGTCACGATGGACCTTATACCGAAACTGACTCAACCAATCCGATAAGTTATTACGGAAGAACAAAGCTTGCCTCGGAGAATGCATTAAAAATCAGCGGAGCTAAATATGCAATTGTTAGGACAAATGTTTTGTTCGGGCCCTCCGAATTCGGCGAACCAGATTTTGTAAATTGGGTCGTGGATTCGTTAACCGGCAAGAAGAAAATTAGAATTGTTATCGATCAAATTAATAATCCGACATTTATTCCCGATTTAGCAGACGGAATTCTTAAAATAGTCGATTTGAATAAAGATGGAATCTATAATCTTGGTGGAAGAGAATTTTTATCAAGATTTGAATTCACCGAAAAAATTGCAGAACATTTTAATTTAGATACCACGCTCATAGACAAAATTGTAACAAAAGATTTGAAGCAGCCCGCCTCTCGCCCGTTAAAATCCGGGCTCATTACATTGAAAGCCGAAACCGAACTTAATTACAAACCACGTCCGTTGAAAGAAGCCTTCATTATTATGACTAAGGAACAATCTGAGTAATAATTAATAAAATCATTTGACTAGTACTGTCAAATTACCTAAGTTTGTTATGAGCATATGCTCATAATTAATTATGCCGAGACCATGTAAACATAGAAAAACAAGATGCAACCCCGGTTCAAATTATTTCAAACCGAGAGGAATACCAATGTATGATCTTGAAGAAATAATTTTAGAACGCGATGAATTAGAAACAATTAAACTTGCAGATTACGACGGTCTTAAGCATGAAGAAGGTGCCGTGAAAATGAATATTTCGAGAGCAACATTCGGACGAATTTTGGAAAAAGGTCGGTATAAAATTGCTGAATCAATAATAAAAGGTAAAGCTATAAAAATAAATTAAACGAGGTGTGTTATGAAAGTAGCAATCGCAACAGATGATTATAAATCCGTTACCGGACACGTTGGAAGATGTAACGGCTTTCTAATTGTTACAGTTGAGAACGGTAATATTAAAGAGACTGAAGAACGAGAAAACAATTTTACAAATCACGGGAGAGGTAATCACGGACAAGGACACGGGCATCATCATCATGGCGAGGAACATAAAACCGGTCACCAAAGATTAGCTGAAGGATTAAAAGATTGTTCGCATCTAATTTGTCACGGTGTCGGCTGGAGATTGGTAGAAGACTTAACAGTTGCCGGTATCAAACCAATTCTTACGAATGAAGAAGATGCTTTACAAGCAGCAATAAAATTAGAAAACGGTACGCTTGAAATTTTGGAAGATGCAGAGTGCAGAGCACATTAAAACATAGAGGCTGTCTTTAAAGTAATAAATTGATAACAAATGAGAAGCAATTACAATAAATGTTTTGCATTTTACTTTAAAGTCAGCCTCAATAATTTATGGAGTAATACTATAATGCAATTCAGCTCCAGGTCCAACCGGGAATCCAAAACTAATCCAAATGACCAGCAATATACTCCAAGCAATCAGAAATACAATCGAATACGGAAGCATTGTCGCAATAATTGTTCCTATACCGGCATTTTTATCATATCTCTGAAAGAAAGCCACTATCAATGCAAAATATGACATCATCGGCGCAATAATATTTGTTACGCTGTCTCCAACTCTATAAGCAACTTGTGTGTACTCCGGTGAGAAACCGAGCAGCATAAACATCGGAATAAATACCGGCGCCATTATTGCCCATTTAGCGGATGCACTTCCCATTACAAGATTTATTATTGCGCTTATGAGAATGAAGGCAAATGTTAAGGGGATACTTCCTAGTGCCAAACTTTCTAAAAATGATGCTCCTTCAATCGCAAATATTAGTCCAAGGTTTGTCCAATTAAAAAATGCAACAAACTGTGCAGCAAAAAATGTAAGTACAATATATACTCCGAGAGTCTCCATCGACTTTGCCATTCCTCTTACCGCATCTTTATCGCTTTTGTAAGTTCCGGCTCCGATTCCATATGCTATACCCGTTATTGCACCGCCCAAGAAAATTATTGCTACAATTCCCGACATAAAAGGAGATCGAAGTAAATCACCTGTTTCCAAATCTCTCAAAAAACCATTTGCGGGGACTGTACCGAGAACAAGAATTCCAACAAAAATTAACGAGGTAATCAGAGCATAGATTAAACCTTTTTTCTCCTCAGGCTTCAATCTTTCCAGCTCGTCGGCTTTCTCTTCACCTGAGTATTTCCCTAATCTAGGAATCACAATTTTTTCGGTTACCCATGTACCTAAACCTGCAAGAAAAAATGTTGAAACAAACATGAAATAATAATTAGCTGCCGGATTAACTTTGTAAGTAGGATCGATAATATGAGCAGCTTCCTCGGATAAGCCCGCAAGCAGCGGATCTATTGTGCCGAGTAATAAATTTGCGCTATACCCGGCGGATACAGCGGCAAATGCAGCAGCCATTCCGGCAATAGGATGACGACCGACTGAAAGAAATATTATAGCAGAAAGTGGTACAAGCAAAACATAACCGACTTCACTTGCTGTGTTTGAAAGAATTCCGGAAAAAACTATAACAAATGTTAAAAGTTTTTTAGGAGCCGAAAGAACAAGAAGTCTCAACACGGCACCGATCAAACCGCTCCCTTCGGCAACTCCAATTCCCAATAATGCCACAAGTACGGTTCCAAGCGGGGCAAATGATGTAAAGTTATCCACCATATTTTCCAAGATCATGTGAATGCCTTTAACCGAAAATAAATTAACAGGTCTCACGGTTTCGCCTGTACCGGGATGAATAACTTCAATATGAAATAAGCTTGTTATACCCGAAATGATTATAACAGCAACGGCTAATATTGCAAATAATGTTGTTGGTTCGGGAAGAGCATTACCAACTTTTTCAATTGTTGATAAAAATTTATCAATAGCGGATTTCTTTTGAGTTTTGGATTCAGTCATTCTCACCCTTTAATAAATTATTCGAAGTCAATTTATATTTCGGCAAAGATATAATTTTATATCTTCTTAGAAAAATAATTCTGTTTCGTAACTTTATATTTTTACTTACGTCTAAAATTAAAATTTCGGAGAAAGAGAATGGAAAAGCGTGAAAAACTTAGGGATTTGTTTTTTTACCTATTAATAGGTTTTTTCACCCTTGCTATCCTTGCGCATGCACAAAGTGAAATTAAGTTAGAAAATGTTGAGCCTGGTTTTGTCGATTATGGTTCATTTTCACTTACTAATGACGGTGAAATAAAATTAACTGGAAGTGTTGCCGGATTTGAGAAATGGGGACAAAAAACTTATTTCTACGGATGGATTCTTGATGCCGATTCCCGTAATGTAGTTTGGCATATGCTTGATGATAGAGAAATTCGTGAAAGGTTAGATGAAAATGATTTTATTGATATCGATAAGACATTATTGCTTAAAGCCGGCAATTATGAAATTTATTTTACCGGGGGCATGAATTCTACCAATATAGAAATAAAAGGTTTTAAAGGATTGATAAACAAAATTTTCGGTAAGGGACAGAGAGAGTATCGGCGTAGATACAGAGATCAACTTTATCTAAAAGTGACTGGAGTTTCGGGGGGATTCTCTGTCGTAGATAAAAATTATTTTGCAGATGCTCTCGCTGCCAATTCTGTTGCAAGCTCAATTCGAACCAGTGATAATGAAAACATCAAACTTCCGTTTGCTTTAAGTAAAGAAACCAAGCTGCGTGTTTATGCACTCGGCGAAGGTTCCCGCGATCGTGTTTATGATTACGGGTGGATTTATAACGCATCTACTTATGAAAAAGTCTGGCAGATGACTAACCGGCGTTCCGACTTTGCCGGTGGTGCAGAAAAAAATATTATGTTTGATGATGATATTACTCTTCCCGAAGGGCACTATATAGCCGTATATGTTACAGATGATTCTCATTCCTTCGATGAATGGAACCAATTGCCTCCTGATGATCCGCAGTTTTGGGGGATTACTATTTGGGCTGCTACCGATGCCGACAGCAAAAACATTATTGCTTTTGACAAGGATAAAATAGTTAAACCGTTTATTGAAATTATTAAAGTAGGTGATAACGAATTCAAGAAACAAGGTTTTACTCTTAAAAAAGATATGGAAATTTTGATTCATGCTTTTGGTGAAGGTTATGATAAACGCCGCCTTGCTGATTATGGGTGGATTGTTAATGCCGATAACGGCGAAAAAGTTTGGCACATGGAAAAAGCCGATATACAATACGGCGGCGGTGCTCAAAAAAACCGGATGGTTCATGAAAAAATTAAACTGAATAAAGGAAATTATATCGTTTTTTATTCAACCGACGGTTCACATTCTTATAATAGATGGAACGCTGCTCCTCCTTTTGACCCGGAAAGGTGGGGAATAACTCTTTGGGCTGCTAACAAAGATGATAATAATTTTATAACGGTTTTTGATCCGGATGATTTTCAAAGTGAAAAAGTTATTACTCAAATAACGCGCGTGCGTGATAATCATTTTGAATCAAAATCATTTACTATAGATAAAACACAGCAAGTTAGAATTATTGCAATGGGTGAAGGCTCCGAAGGAAGAATGTATGATTACGGCTGGATTGAAAATGCGGATACGAAAACAATTATTTGGGAAATGACTTTTAGAAAAACCGATCATGCCGGCGGTGCAATGAAAAACAGGAGATTCGACGGCAACATTACCCTTTCACCCGGCAAGTATAAACTTTACTACGAAACAGACGGATCACATTCATACAGAAGATGGAATGCTACTCCTCCTCCCAACCAAGAGATGTACGGAATTACTTTAATGCGTGTTGAATAAAATAAGACCGGGGATAACGAGAAAATCTAAATACATTTTGTTATCCCCGATTATGTAGGGGAACTTATAAGGTTTTCTTATAAGAAAAAATTGATTAGTTAATATCTCTCAACAACAACTTTATCAAAATGATTAAATACTTCTTTTTGTTCCGGGTTTAACTCTTCTCCTAATACTATCTGGATTAAATTATAGCGCGCAATCATAGATTCGTATATATCATCAGAGAATAAAATCTCGATGTAATCTTCTACTTTTGATATACTTTCCTCTTTGCCGCAAAATGAAAGCAGCATAGAAAATATTTCGTAGAGTTTATGTTTATCAAAATTCTCGGAGTGGTTGTTATAAGCAATTGCCAAAGTTGCACCGGCAAAGTATGCAAGCTCTATTTTTACATTGCCGTGAATTGAAATTTTTTCTTTAATCAAACTGAAGAATGCAGTCAAGTATTCATAAATGTCATGTTCATTTCTATACCCGGGAAAAGTAATTATCGATTCATCAAATACATTTTTATAATCATCTTCAAATAAAAAGAGAGACATGTAATTCTGTTTACAATTAGATGTGATAGGATTTTGTGCATCGCCTCCTAATAATGATTCAATTTCACTTTCGAATAGAGAAAAAAAGTAGCCTAACTTAAAGGAAGATGCGATTACTTTACTAAGAGGGATCTGCATAAAACTCCTGATTATAATGTACGAAATTAAATTTTTTGATATTCGTTAAATTATTATAATTTCTATACTTACGGGGATTCAATATAGCAAAACTTTATATTCTCCGAATCCGTATTATTACTTAGTAAAAAAAGATTTTTTTCCTTACTACTAAGTACTTATACCTAATTATCTTCAAATCCTTGCAGTCAATATTTCTTTATAAAATAACTCAAAAAAGCAGTGTTGTGTTTACTAATTATATTATCATCACAGCTATTAAGTATAACTGAATTGTGAAAAGTAAATCGTTGATTAACTCTTACCGGGGATTGAAAGGAAAATTATTTTACGATTTTAATTAAGCGGATAGTTCTTAGGAGTTGTTTTATTTTGTAATTGTGTAGTATTTAAAATACTATACCTGTTATTCTCCGGCGACTTATTTCCACGAATAATTATTCCGGAGTTATTCGTTATTTTTTTTACATCATTTGAATAAGTTGGAGCGCTGTACTTTGTTTGGTTTAACAATCCGGGTTCAAGGTTTGTATATTTTGTAGCATATTGATGATGGTACTTTATAATTTTTCTTAACTGCTCTCTATTCTGTGTTGTTTTTTCTTCCTGCTTATTTTTAATAGTTTTGAAAATAATGAAGGAGATTATTAACACGAATAAAAGTGCTGTAAGGAAATAAAAAATTATGTCGGTTATAAAGGGTATTAATTCCATATGAACTGTAAATATTCGGCTTGAAAATAGACAAAATTGATGCCATAGAAAAAATTCTTGAAAGTGTGAAAACTAATGTAATAAACTAAAAAGATGTCTCATTTATTTTTATAGTGATTTTTTTGAGACAAATTTTCACTTTTATTTTCATCTGTCTTCATTTCCGTATTGCAGGTTTCTCCTTTGCAGCATTCATCAATATTTGTTTTACATATAGAACATTGCCCGTGCCCGTGAATCCAGATTATTTCAACTAAATTACCGCACCAATTACAGATTACCGGTCTTTTATTAGGCTTATTCATGAAACTTTATCTCTACTGTTTATGTAATAGAAGAACAGAAAATATTAAAGCGAAATTAATTCAGAAGAATTTTGTAATTTCGTCAACCTCACAAAAAAATATTTGCATATAATGAAATTAAACGTATTTGACCGCAGCAACTACCTAAAAGGACTTTTAGTCTTAATAAGTAAAGATAAAAAAATTTCGGATGATGAAAGTAGTTTTATAATGAAAGTAGGCAAGACTTTAGGTTTTGACAGAGAGTTTTGTGAAGAAGCAATTGAGACACTTCTTGAAAATAATTACATATCGCAAGAACCTCCCGAGTTTTCAAACGTCGAATTTGCCAGAAGTTTTATTGAAGATGCAATATCTGTGGCAATTACCGATGATGAACTAAGTCAATTAGAAATCGGTTACTTAAAAGCAATAGCAGAGAAAAACCATGTAGATGATGATTGGTTTGTAAGACAATTATCAACCGTAGATAAAATTTCTAAGAATATTAAGTTCGATATTCCGCATCTTTCGGTTGAAAAACATTTATAACATTAACAAAATATAAGGAACACAATGAAGAGATTAATTCTATTAATTGCGCTTCTGTTTATCCTCTTCTCAAATTTTTATTCTCAAGAAGAAGGAAGACTCCTACGATTTCCCACCATTCATAATGATCAAGTTGTATTTACATATACAGGTGATCTTTATACTGTATCAACAAACGGGGGAATTTCCCGCAAATTAACTAATCATGTAGGCTTGGAATTATTCCCGCGCTTTTCGAATGACGGGAAATGGATTGCTTTTACAGGGCAGTATGACGGCAATACAGAAGTTTATGTTATGCCTTCAACCGGTGGTATACCAAAAAGATTAACATATTCTGCAACTCTTGGAAGAGATGATGTATCGGATAGGATGGGACCTAATAATTTAGTAATTGGATGGACACCGGATGATAAAAACGTTCTCTTCCGTTCAAGAATGTATGAATTCAATGATTTCAAAGGACATCTTTTTTTAGCTCCGGTTGACGGCGGTATTCACAAACAATTACCCCTGCCGAGAGGCGGTTTTGCTTCTTACTCACCGGATGGAAATAAACTGGCATATAATAGAATATTCAGAGAATTCAGAACTTGGAAAAAATACCGCGGCGGTATGGCTGACGATATTTCTATTTATGATTTTGAAACTAAGCAGACGAAATCAATTGCGGAATCTCCCGCGCAAGATATTATTCCGATGTGGCATGGAGATAATATTTACTTTTTATCCGACCGTGATGAAAATGCAAGAATGAATTTATACGTTTATCATTTAACAACCAGTGAAACAAGAAAACTAACTAACTACACCAATTTCGATATCAAATTCCCTTCACTCGGAAATAATGCAATTGTTTATGAATATGCCGGTTACATATATCGTTTTGATCTTGAAACTGAAGTAAGCAAAAAAATAGATGTTCAATTTGCCGAAGATTTTGCAGTAAGCAGACCCAAACAAGTTGATGTAAGTAAATCTGTAAGTAATTATGAAATTTCACCGGATGGCAAACGAGCATTATTTGGAGCAAGAGGTGAAGTATTTACTGTACCTGCCGAAAACGGAATTACGAGAAATTTAACTAACTCATCCGGCGCTCACGAAAGAAATTCAAAGTGGTCACCTGATGGAAAATACATCGCATTCGTTTCCGATAAATCCGGCGAAGATGAAGTTTATATTATTCCACAAGATGGCAGCGGTGAAGCAATTCAAATAACAGATCAAAAAGGTGCTTATAAATGGCAGCTAAGTTGGTCGCCCGATAGTAAAAAAATTCTATTCTCGGACAGAGAGCTTAAACTCTACTATGTAGATATCGATTCTAAAAAAGTAATCGAAGTTGCGCAAGGAGAAACGGGAAGAGGTTTATTTGGTTCTTGGTCACCCGATAGTAAATGGGTAACTTATGCTTTGCCCGAACACAGAAAAATGAATAGAATATGGGTTTACTCGCTTGATGAAAAGAAAAGTAATCCTGTAACTGATGACTGGTATAATTCAGGTTCACCGATTTTCTCTGAAGACGGGAAATATATTTATTTCGTTTCGCAAAGAGATTTTAGACCGACATATAGTTGGACTGAATGGAATCATGCATATCAAGATATGAGCGGTATTTATTTAATCACACTTGCAAAAGATACCAAATCACCATTCGAACCGAAGAATGACGAAGTTGAAATAAAGAAAGATGAAAAAGAGGCAAAGAAGGATGATAAGAAAGATTCTAAAGAAGAATCAAAAAATGTTAAAATTGATTTTGACGGGATTACTGATCGAACGGTGAAAGTGCCTGTCTCTGCAAGTAACTATTTTAATCTAACTTCGGTCGGCTCCAAAATTTATTACATGAGAAACGGCAGCAAAGATTCCAAAGCAGTTTTGTTGATGTATGATCTGGATAAACAAAAAGAAACCGAACTCGGTAATGTTAACGGGTATGAAATTTCCGCAGATAATAAAAAGATGTTGGTAGGTGCAAATAATTCTTATTATATAATTGATCTTCCGAATGGAAAGATTGACTTAAAAGAAAGTCTAGATTTGTCCGGTTTGAAAATGCACCTCGACAGACATGAAGAATGGCGGCAGATTTTCCACCAAGCTTCGCGTGCGGTAAGGGATTTCTTCTATGTTGAAAACATGCACGGTTTAGATTGGGATGCAAACGTGGAAAAATATGAAGCTCTTCTTGATAATGTGAATCATAGAATTGATTTAACATACATTATGGGCGAAATGGTCGGCGAGTTGAATGTTGGTCATGCTTATGTCGGTGGTGGTGATTTTGAAAAACCCGATAAAATTAAAACCGGTTTACTTGGTGCTCAAGTTGAACTTGATCCGTCCGGATTCTATAAAATTACAAAAATATTAGATGGTGCAAATTGGGATAAATCACTTCGTTCACCGTTAAAAGAAATTGGTGTTAATGCTAAGGTTGGCGATTATATAATTGCAGTTGACGGAAAATCACTTAACGAATCAACTAATCTATTTGCCGAACTTACGGGTAAAGCCGATAAACAAGTTGTACTCACTTTAAATAGCAAACCTTTGAAAGATGGAGCGAGAGATGTTATTGTTGTCCCGGTTGATGACGAATCAAATCTATATTATTATAACTGGGTAAAAGATAATATTGAAAAAGTTAGTAAAGCTACTGACGGAAAAGTCGGCTATTTACATATACCTGATATGGGAGTCGGTGGGTTAAATGAATTTGTGAAAAGATATTATCCGCAGCTCGGTAAAGAAGCGTTAATAGTTGATGTGCGAGGAAACGGCGGCGGTAATGTTTCACCGATGATTATTGAAAGATTACGACGCGAAGCAATTATGATGGACAATGTAAGAAATAATAAACCCTCACCGGATCCCGACGGATTATTAGTCGGTCCGAAAGTAATGTTGATTGATGAGTTCTCGGCTTCCGATGGAGATATTGTGAATTATCGCTTCAAGCAATACGATCTCGGTCCGATTATAGGTAAAAGAAGCTGGGGCGGAACTGTCGGTATATGGGGTTCGCTTCCTTATGTTGACGGCGGTACTGTAATGGTTCCCGAAGCCGGTCTTTTTGATCTTAACGGTAAAGATTGGCTGATTGAAGGAACTGGTGTTGAACCTGATATAGTTGTTGATAACGATCCCGCAAAAGAATGGGCTGGCGAAGATCAACAGTTAAACCGGGCAATTGAAGAAATTAAAAAATTGATGAAAGAATATCCTACAAAACTCCCCGAAAAAGCTCCCGATGGTGATATAAAAGTAAATTAGCTTACCAATTCCCGCAATAATTACTATTGCGGGAATTGCCACATTATTCATAATAATAGTTTATTTATTTAATTGGCATCTATTTTTTTTTTTTTGTTATTGCAATTTAAAGCTAATAATATATATTTGAATAATAGAGATTGAGCTTTATCCGAATATTATGCATTACTTATTGTAGAATGTAAATAGCAATTCACTTAAATAGTTCAAGATAATTTTCAATTTAATAATTAGGGAGAAACAATGACATACCTCTACATATTTTATTAACCAAAACCATTCACAAAAATAAGGTAATAGAATATGAAACATCTAATAGCTGTAATTTTATTTTTGCTTCAATTCGGTTTTATAACTGCACAAAGTAATTTTGAAAAGATTCCCTCTTTTTATAAACAAAGTTATAATACGATTGAAAATATATCTGAAGATGTAATCCTTCTTAAAAACAACCGTACTGGTAAAATCAAAATAAAAAACCTGTCTGATATTGATAGAGAGGCAAATCAAAGAGTAAACAAAAACTCCACAATTAATAAGTTAATTATTGATATAAATACTTTCAGATTCGAAGATTATTCTCATCTCTATTACCAATGGAGCCAAGCACCGTTAACAAATTGGAAGGTGTTAAAAGCAGTAGATGCCAATGAAAATGGGAGAGCAGAGCTATACGGAATATATAATATATGGCCGGAACAAGATTATGCTACAAATAGAATATACGAACTCGGAGAGGATGGTAAATTCAATTATGTATATGAATTTGAGGAAGATACAATTAACTTTTCTTATGATATTGGCGATCTGGATGGAGATGGACGCTTGGATTTAGTAACGCAGCATAGAGAACATGCTATTTATGTTTATTCGCAATCAGACTTTACCGACCATATAACAACACGAAAATTTATTTACGGTTTTTGGGAAAGGACTATGCAGCCAAACAATATAACATTTTACGACTTTGACGGTGATGGAGTATTGGAAATAGTCTACAACTTGGACGCTGGCGGTAATGGTGAACCATGGAGCTATAGTAATCATATTGCAAAATATAATCCGGTAATTGATAATTATGAAATGGTATATTTTCACAAACCCGAAAGATGGTCATGGGGACTATCTGTAGGTGATTACGATGATGACGGGCTGGGCAATATGGCAGCGGGAGATTCATATGGTACAGTTTACCTTTACGAATATGATGGAACCGGAGGATATAATCTTCAAATAATTGACACTCTTGATGTGAACAATGCCTTTTTAACAACATACTCACCTGATTTAGACAGAAACGGGAAATCAGAATTATGGATAGGTGGCGATTCATACGGAAGTATAACCGGTGGATATACAAGAATCTATATGTTTGAAGCCGAAGAAGATAATAAATATGAAGCCAAATTTTGCATAGATATATTAGGTCTATTTTCCTGGTCTGCCGGAAATATGTGGACGGATGATTTGGATAATGACGGAACCGATGAGGTATTGTTGTCTGTCGATGCCGGCGTATTTGCGTTTAAGTGCGTAGGTGAAAGTAAATATGAATTGTTGCTTGCAATACCGAATCCTACAGTTACCGATGGCAATCTATGGCCTGATGGGGCAAATTCATATGACCTTGATTCTGATGGGAAGGCAGAAATTTATATTTCGGGTCAAGTCCATGGAGATCGTTATGGAAGGTCTCGAACAATAATTTATAAGACGGATATAGTATCAAGCGTGGATGAAGAACCAGTTGAGCAACAATTAAATTTATTTCAAAATTATCCAAATCCTTTTAATCCAATCACAGAAGTAAGATATGCATTACAAGAAAGAAGTTTTGTGAGTATTAAGGTTTACAACCTGCTTGGAGAAGAAGTAACAACCTTAATAAATGAGGAACAACCGGGGGGAGAATATAAAGTAGATTTTAATGCTGAAAATTTATCAAGCGGCATTTATATAATAAACATGAACACCGGAAGTTATAACAAATCTGTTAAGGCAGTTTTATTAAAATAAATATAAAAATCCCCGGGATTTTATGAAATAAAGAGTAAAATAGAAATATTGGGTTTTTGTTTATTAAACTGACAAATCTCAACTAAATAGTAAAAAATAATGAGGAACAACAATGAAACATTTCTACATATTTTATTAACCAAAACCATTCACAAAAATAAGGTAATAGAATATGAAACAACTAATAGCAGTAATTATTTTTATTTCGTTGATGAATTTCACATTCTCACAAGTAACTGTAAAAGAGAAGGTAGAATATCTAAAACAACATGCCGAAATAAAAATAATAGAAATAGAAAAGGATATAATTAAAATTGAATACCCGAGCGGTAAAACCAAAATAAAAAACATCGGTGAATATACACAGCCGGAAACAAACCTCAACAAGTCGGCTTCATTTGCAATAACGGAAATTGATTTAACGACAATAGATACCTCACTCTATCATCACATATACAAATTTTGGCAGGAGGTAAATATTGGCAATAGTAGTGATCCAATAATAATTGCTGATATAAATAGAAACGGATTTGCAGAAATATACGGGATACAAAAAGAGTATTACGGTAATTATAGCGATGTAACGGTAATGGAAATAAACGAACAAAGTAAGTTTAAGAAAATATTTACATACGACAGCACCCAAGAATTATTGTCAATATCCGATGTTGACAAAAATGGATTATTAGAGGTTAATTTGCGAAGAAGAGTATCTGAAGAAACCCCTGACCCGCAATGGCTAGACTCGTGGTGGCAACATTTGTATTATGAACAACCAACCGCAACATCTTTTGCAAACACTCTTTCTTTTGTTTTTGAACCCGATAAAGTATTAGACCAACAAGAAGACCATGTATTCGGCGATTGGGATGGTGATAATCATACCGATCAGATATTTGTTAATATAACTACAAATTCAAGCATAGATATATATGAATATAACCCTGCAGTAAACAATTTTGATTCTGTTTACGGTTATGATTTCGACTCTCAGAATTTTTATTACCGAGGATTTGCTGTTGGTGATTTTGACGAAGACGGTAAAACGGAGTTTTTTGCCGGGAGTATAAAAGGGAAGGTAATAGCAATAGAGAATAGAGGAGATAACGATTATGATTTAAGCTGGGAAGGCATGGTAGAAACATACAATGCTTATTTATTTACGCAAACAAATGATCTGGATGGAAACGGTAAAAAAGAAATATGGGTAGGAGGAGACGCAACCTACGATGGAGTAGGGAAAACGAGGATAACGATATTCGAATCAAATGGAGATGATAGTTATGAAGCAGTTGGAAGGATAGATTTAATTGGAGTATTTTCATTTTGGGCGGGTAATTTTCAAGCGATAGATGTAGATAAAGACGGTAAAGAAGAAGTGCTGGTCTGTATTGATGGAAATGTTTTGATACTAAAGTTTAACGGCAGCCATAATAATCAAACTTATGAAGTGTTTTATATTAAACAAGATCATTTATTCTATAGCGGAAGAAATACAGTTTTTTTTGGTGCAACTCTGTATGATATTGATAACGATGGTAAAGAGGAGATTGTTATTAATATGGATGAAATTGATTATGATTTACCCTATCCCCAAAGAAGATTTTTTTCCTTAATATATAAACCTGACTTTATGGTTAATGTTGAAAATGAAAATGATAAACTACCATTAGGGTATAATTTGCATCAAAATTATCCTAACCCATTTAATTCTATTACTACCTTTAGCTATGAAATACCCCAAAAAGAATTTATATCTATAAAAGTTTTTAATGTATTAGGAGAAGAACTAATGACTTTAGTTCATGAAGAAAAAGCAGTTGGAAGCTATACCGTAAATTTCGAGGCAAATAACTTACCTTCCGGTATATATATCATAAATATGTCTGCTGGAGGATTTAGGCAATCAATTAAAACTCTGCTTTTAAAATAATTAGGAGGTAGCATGCAATCAAATCATTTTTATTAGCTGAAACAGCGGAATGCCATTGTATTAATAAATACAAAGGCGGACAAAACCGTAAGCAAAAAGAAGTTTACGCCTGGCAGGCAAAGTAAACAAACATCCAGCATCGGGCTTCATCCGCAAACTTGGGTAGAGTCCTAAATTAAACAAATTTACTAATTAATTTAGGAGATACCTAAATGAAAAAGTACTTAATTCTTTTATTAGCAATCTTATCAGATAAGGTGGTAAAGACAAGTTTTAGGATTGCACAAAAACAATATTTGATTTTGATCATAATAGCATTAATCGGTTTTACATCATGCAAAAATCAACCTTCAGAACCAATAACTGATGAAGCACCTAGTTTACTAAAATCCAAATATCTCAAAGAAGACTTAGTGACTATTTCTAAAACACTTGTAAATTATCTTTCAGACAAGAGAAATCAAAAATTTCTCGAAAAGCAGATTAATTCATCAGAATACGTGGAAAATATTATCGAATTCTCTGAATTTTTAAATATGACAAATACCGAAAAAGAAGGAAATCCTTCCGTGTTTAGTGATCTCCTCGCTTATGTACCTCAAAATATGAATTTTGAAAAGTTTCGTTACAGTGACTTTGGCTTGATCGATATCTATTTTCCGTACAAAGAACACCGTAAAAAATGGAAAGCTGGTGATGATCTGATTGTTGTTCCAGTCTATCTATCTGAAACAAAAGAGAAGAAGGAGGTAGTTGGATACAGCTTAAATGGTGGCGATATAAATATCTCAACTGAAACACCGACTGATATACCAACACTTGTTGTTGCTTTTAGCGAAAAGCGTGGACAATATATACTAGACAATAATATGAACAATGTGTCTTCAGATGAAAATGGGACAGCAGTTTCAAATCGATTTGAACTAAGGTTAATAAATATTTATGTTAAAAAAGATTATGAAGGATGGTTGATGGGAGATATGGAAATCTATGTCAAAGTCAAACAGAAATATCTTTCTGATACCTATTTTGGACCGTGGCATGAACATGGGTGGTGGAGTGTTGCTGCAAATACTTCCACAGATATTCCTGCAACAAATATTGCTTGGGCACCTTACTTGGATTTTGAAATCAGGATAGAAATTTGGGAATATGATGTTTCGAGTCCGGATGATTTTGTTGCTGATGAATATTATGACAGCTTCAGAATAGGTACTCATTGGGTAACTTGGAGCAATTGGCTAGGTTCAATTGCAAGCATTCCGTGGGCCTGGTCGATACCTGGGACTTCGGGTGATGATATGCAAATTCGGGATGGCCAATTAGGTTCACAAGATTATGATTGTTTGATTTTAAGAAGATGGAATAATTTGCAGATAGCAGACTAAAGTTAAGGAATATATACATGAAGAACGCTTTGATTTTGCTTTTGTTATCGAATCTTTTATTAGCCAAAGCATTCATCAGAGGATACGTAAAAGATTATAACACGAATGAACCACTGATTGGTTCTATTATTCTAGAAGGAGGAATGGGGATTGCTGTAACCGATTCCTCCGGTTTTTTCGTGGTGACCTTAAAAGAAGGAACGTATCACCTTACCGCTAGTATGCTTGGGTACAAACATGAGACAAAGGAAATTAATACAACTGCAAATCAGGAGTATGTATTGTTTTTCTATTTGGTGCCTCAACCTATTGAGATAGAAAAAGTGACTGTATTTGGCGAAAGGTTTTCAGAATCACAAAAGTATAAAACTTATGAATTAACAACCGTTGATCTTAAAAATATACCCGTATTCATTGAATCAGATCCAATAAGGGCTGTTCAAGCACTACCCGGCGTTACTCAATCACATGATCTTTCCGACCTCGTTTTTTTACGTGGAGGAAACTTTGATGAGACTTTAATTACACTTGATGATGTTCCGGTTTACAATCCTCATCATGCTGGTGGAGTTTACAGCATCTTTAATACAGATATTGTAGAACGTGAAATTCTATACCCATCGAATTACCCGGTTAAGTTTAGCAACGCTCTTTCGGGTGTTTTGAGTCTCTACTCTAAAGATGGTAATTGTGATAAGATAGGTGGTGTTGGAGCGATCGGATTGTTATCCGGTAAAGTTTTTCTTGAGGGTCCATTAGGAACTGGGAGCTTTGTTCTTTCGGGACGTAGAACATATCCGGATTTAATTTTAAATACATTCACAGATTTCCCCTACTATTTTTATGACTTTAATGGAAAATATTCGCTACCGATTGATAATAACAATTTGATTTCAGCAAACTTCTTTTATTCAAAGGATATTTATAGACTGTATGAAAGTACCGGGCTTTCCTCCAGAGAAATAGATTATAAAAATGAAGATCTAAATTGGGGAAATATAATTGGTAAACTTTCCTACATACATTTATTTGATAATGGTTCATTAGATATAGCAGGTTATTTCTCGTCGTCCAATTCCGGAGCTGACGCAAAAACAAAACGGGTTAAAGATGAACGTGATAATGTTAGGGAGAGCGAACATATCATTATCGACAATTACTTGAGGGATTTGAGTCTTAAGTCTAATCTTGCATTAAACCTTACCGGTCAATCGATTAATCTTACACTACAATACAATAGAATTAATACAAATTACTATTGGGATATTTTGGATGAAACTTTGAGTCAAGATATCAATGGAAATATACAAGATATATTTTTTGATTTTGCCCCAACACGTTTCAGTCAAACGAAAAATAAAATTGTTATTACCGCTTCAATAAGTGATGAAATTATTTTAACACCTTCCTTAACAGCTATTCTCGGTTATCGAATGACTTATTTGAATTCTATTTCTGACTATCTTCACTCGCCTTATTTACGATTCACATTCAAATTAATGAATAGTTTAGAACTCAGCCTTAGTTATGGAAAATATCATCAATACCTGTTTACAAATAAGGATTTAATTTATTCGTCAACTTACGCTCCGTTCACTCCATATTTTTTACCAAAAAATAAAAATGAAGTTCGATCATCAGATCATTACAGCGCTGGATTAAAATGGTTTGAAATTTTTCCCGATATGGATTTTGAAGTGGAAGGTTATTATAAATCGCGTAATAATATTCTCTCCTCCGATGCAATTAATAATACGATTGTTTTAGTAACTGGATACGCTCTCGGAGCAGATCTGTTATTGAAAAAAACAGAGGGCTTCATAACCGGTTGGCTTAACTACTCATTCTCTCGTTCAATAAAAGAAGATAAATATAAATATTACGCAAGCTACGACCGCACTCACACTTTAAAAGCACTTCTTAATTTTAACTTAAGTGAATCATGGCAGTTTAATGCTTATTGGATTTATGCAACCGGGTTGCCTTACACTCCGGCTATAGGTAAATATTTAAGTGGTTTAGATTACGACCCAGATTCTGCTGAAGCTGGACGTTATTATGGTCTAAATAATTTTATTTGGGAGCTTTATTATGGCAGAAAGAATACTGTTAGATATTCCGGCTACACAAGATTAGATATAGGTGTAACCGGTCGGTTTATTTGGTGGGGGTTGATTGCAAAACCATATTTACAAATACTTAATGTTTATAGAAGCATGAATGCATTCGATTATGATCCACGCCCTGATGATACAAGTGTTCATGATGGTTCGAAAAGAGGTTCGGAAATAATTCCAACAATCGGAATATCAATTGAGTTTTAATATGAGAATAAATAAAATCTATCTATCTTTCATTGCCATAATGATATTTACTTCTTGCGAAAATCTTAACGAGATTGGCTCACTTGACACAAAGTACAGTGTATTTATTAATTTGACTGTCAATCAAAACAAACAAGAGTTTTATTTCTATAGAACCTTACCTATTGAGATTGCTATTAATGGTTATCCCTTTGGATCAAATGATGATTTTTTTGTTGACAACTCATATATCTCATTTACTGATGAAAATGAAAATATTTTTGATAATTTCATAATGGAAATGAAACCAGATGGATATATAAATAGGAAGTATATAACCAATAATTCAGAGTTCTACGTTATTCCTGAGATTGAATATACGTTACAGCTTCAAATTGATGATGTTGTAATCAAAAGTACCGTTAAAACTCTTCCCAAAATTGATATTTATAAATTGGAATTTGGAGAAGAAAAAAATGAGGGTGGTTTAATAATTACTCCAATAGTGTTCAGTTGGGAAAACATTGATAACGCAATGTATTATATAGTTGAGAGAATACATTATTATACTTATCAGTTTAATGAATCTACCTCGCTTTCAAGTAGCAATAATATATTTGATTATTTTCATGCAGATCAAAAGGATTATGAAATAACTTATAATACCTCTTCCGAAAGTGATTCATTAAAAATTACTTTGACTGCTTTTGATATTAATTTATTTCAACATTTTTTACAAAAAAATGATCAAGTAAATCTGACTAATGCATATGGATATATTGGTAGCTCATCGGTAATTGATACATTGATAAAGCTAAAATAAAGCTAATCGGATCGAATAATTACTTAGTTATTTTTTTCAATAACACTTTTTATTCGCTAACTAATTGAAATACCAATTAAGATTTTGTGCAATTTAATAAACGAACCATTTTTGCCACAGAAACTAATTTATAAATTTGGATATGAGACTAATGTAGAGAATAGGTTCAAAATCCATCTGGTTGATTTTTCGAGTTGAAGGACCACCGTTAAATAAAATTTCAAGTGAAGGCGAACTCAGTATGACTTATGAACTATCACAGAATTATCCTAACCCGTTCAATCCATCCACAAAGATACAGTTTAAAATTCCGGAAGATGGGTTCGTAAGCTTAAAAATCTATAATACAATTGGAGAGGAAATAGCATCTCTCGTAAACGGCTTTATTACAACAGGAAAATACTCAGTTGAATTTAATGCCGGTAATCTACCAAGTGGTTTGTATATATATAGAATGGTAAGTCAAAACTTCTCGAGTTCGAAAAAGATGTTGTTGGTTAGATAAAATTAATGAAAATGGATCCTACAAAACTCCCCGAAAAAGCTCCCGATGGTGATATAAAAGTAAATTAATTTCATTCCGAGATTCCATCCGTTAGCTAACGGATGGAATCTCTTTTCATTTTATTATATTAACAGCAAGTAATGAAAAAAATTATCAAACAGATTATTTTCAAATTATTTCCAGCAATTAAATTTAAGCGCAGTGGTGAAAGACAAGTTGCGCCGGATCTTTCCGCAATACGAGCCGACCATATAGGAAGATATAAGTTTACCTTAAATTTTTTCCAACCGGGAATGAATATTTTAGATATTGCCTGTGGAATAGGCTATGGCAGTTATCTTATTGCTTCGTCTTCGCCGGGAGTAAAAGTGCTCGGGATAGATATTGAACAACGTGCAATTGATTATGCCAACAAACATTACAAATGCGATAACAACAAATTCTCAATCGGTGATGCTTCCAATCTAAATTTAAGTAATGAATCATTTGAAGCAGTCGTTTCATTCGAAACGATTGAACACATCAATCAACCGAAATTATTTATTGAGAATGTAAAAAGAGTTTTAAAAAATGACGGATTATTTATTGTATCATCGCCAAACCAAACAACGCTTCCGTTTGATAAAGCAAAATTTCCTTTTCATCGTCAGCACTTCACTTCAGACGAACTAAGCAAACTTTTAATTGATTCCGGGTTTGAGATAGTTGATGTTTATTCACAACCGGGAAAAGAATTCGAAGAAGTTATAAAGAATGGTTCGGGTTTATATCTAATTATTATTGCAAAAAGAAAATAGGTTTTTTATTCATAAATTTAGTTTTGTTTAGAAAAATATTTCTAATTAAATTTTCCGCTTTTTCCATTTGATACAAATCCCGATTTAATTTATACTTACCATCCCAATAGATAAAATAATTAATGAAAGACCCGGCATTGATTACAACCTACAATAATGTTGATGAAATAATTGGTCACCACGAATTACTTCATGAATTTTATAGTATTCATCTTAAGAACGAACGCGATATCATTATTTGGTTTCCTCCTTCTTATCAGTCCAGTTCAAAAAGATATCCCGTGCTTTATATGCATGACGGACAGAATTTGTTTTCACCATCAACAGCATATATCGGTAAAGATTGGCGTGTTGATGAAACGGCAACCGATTTGATCAATCAAAGAAAAATTGAAGAGCTTATTATTGTCGGCATTTATAACACTTCAGAAAGACTTGTGGAATATAATCTTTGGACGGAAAAGGGGAAAAATTATTTTCAATTTATTCGTAAGGAATTAAAACCCTATATTGATGAACAATACAGAACCAAAGCAGATAGAAACAATACATATGTAATGGGTTCTTCGCTTGGCGGATTGTACTCATTTCAATTGATTTGGTATTATCCAAATATATTTTCAAAAGCCGCTTGCCTTTCAAATTCGTTTTGGGTTGACGACAGGAAAATTTTCAAGGAAGTGAAGAAAGATAAAGCACCATTGAAAGATATTACCTTATATATCGACTGCGGTGATGAAGAAAAAAAGTTAATAGATGATTCAAAAAAAATGATTAAGATTTTAAAAGAAACCGGTTATGTAAATAATCAAAACCTTTTTTCGCATATTGAAAAAGGGGGCAAACATTCCGAAGAAGATTGGGCGAATAGATTACATATACCGTTTACAAAATTATTTCCGAGGAAAAATGATCCAAGCATCTACATTGGTTAAGAAATTAGATTTACAACCGCATCCCGAAGGCGGTTATTTCAAAGAAGTTTATCGTTCAGATGAACTAATTAAAACGGAAGGATTACCTGAACGTTACTCTTCGGAAAGATGCTTCGGGACTTCAATTTACTACATGTTGGAAGGCGAACAGTTTTCCGCATTTCATAAATTGCAATCGGATGAAACCTGGCATTTTTATCTAGGCTCACCGATTGTTCTACATTTAATTTCTTCAGAAGGAAACTATTCAAAGATTATTCTCGGAAAGAATATTACCGAAGACGAAATTCTACAATACACAATTCCCAAAGAAACATGGTTCTCGGCGGAAGTAAAAGATAGAAATACTTATTCGTTGGTAGGATGCACAGTCGCACCTGGTTTTGATTTTAAGGATTTTCAATTTGGGAAGAGAGATGAACTAATGAAACTACTTCCTTCACAAAGTGATATAATTTCAAAATTTACGCGCGAATAATTTCTTTTCTACATTTTATTGATCGAAGTTTCTATTTCAATTGCAATTGAATAATTTGATTAATATAGCTATAATACGGCTATAAAATTAAATGTAATAATAGGTGAATAAAAATGGGTAAAACTGTCACTGTAAGGGCTATGATTGATCCTAAGAAAAAGGAAAGAGTAAGCAGAATTCTATCACGCTTAGGAATTAATCATTCTGAAGCAATCAATATTTACTATAGTTTGATAGAAGAATACAAGGGACTTCCTTTCGATATCAAATTGCCGGGTGGAGATTCTTCTAATCAAAATATAACTCCGGAAGTTGTTGATTATCTAAAAGAAAGTATCAAAAAAAATCATAGTCTAGGTGAATTGTTGGCTAAATGAAAAAATACTTATCTGTATCGGATGTAATTTATATTCAAAAAATTTTGATCGATGAATTTGGTGGAATTCACGGAATTAGAGATAATAAAGCAATTGAATCTGCTGTACTTCGACCACAATCAGGATATTATAAATCTCTCTTTGAAGAAGCAGCTGCACTGATGGAAAGTTTAGCGATTAATCATTGTTTCATTGATGGGAATAAAAGAGTTTCTTTCTTTTCAGCAGATGTATTTTTAAGAATGAATGGATATTATATATCATGCAATCCTGAAGAGGCAAATAATTTTTATGTAAATAATCTCTCCGAAGGTTCTTTTCGTTTTGAGAGAATCCATAGATGGCTAAAGCAAAGAATAAAAAAGATTGAGTAGTAAATTTAGATAAGCTATACAACCGCACTCTCTTTACCTGAGTCTTTTATAAACAAACATGAAGAATTTATATTGGTGGGTATATCCCGCATCATGGTAAAATTAAGTTCTTCACCAAGACCGAAAATATTTATATCAGCTCTCGGAGCTTCTGTCAACACTTGGTCAAGTTTCCCTTGTAGTACATGAAATTCCGTAAGTGAAGGAAGTCTTGTTTGATCACTCAATCTTTCTAAAAACCTGTACAATCGTTTTTCGTCTTCCTGCTTTGCGGCAACAGTTGCAAGATTTATTTTCCCTTCCCAATTAAGTTGAAGTTGAAGAGCAATTAAAATAGCAAGATGCCAATTCGGACTTCTATCGCGCAGCCAAAGGTTTATTGTTTTCTGAAATCCGAATGCAGTGCGGGGATGCTGGCGTAAAATTATTATACCTAATTCATGCTTTGTTGCCTGTTTAACAATTTCATTAATTATGTGATCTTTTTCTTCATTACTTCCTAAAGTTAGGAAGAGTGTATTAGGTCTTAGTGAGCCGCCTTGTAAAGTCTGGATAACCAACTTTGCTCCGTGAAGAAAATTTTCATCTTCAATTACGGATGAACTAACAAATATCTTTTCTTCCTTAAGCGGATCAACCAGTTGTTGTAAACTTGCTAAAGTTTTTTCTCTATCATTTGATTTTACAGAAAATGCAAATACACTCCCGGATGGATAAGTTATATTCTTAATAAACAAAAGTGATCCCGACCATTTATTCGGTTCTTCAATTGGTAGTAAAATATCTGGTTTCCAAACAACATGATGCCGTGGAAATTTTGCTGCAATCCTAGATGCAAACTCGGCAAGAACTAAGAACATTCCGCCTCTTATATCACCCCAATCGGCTTGTAACCCTTTTCTTGTCAAATAAATGTATATCACAATTATTGTTACGATAGCTATAAAACTAAATACCGGGTTAATTAAAAACATAACAAACAAAGAACCTGCAGCGCCGATTAACGGAACAATTCTCGGCACTTTAAAAGTCGGTCTAAAACTTATCATCTTCATGCTTTGCTGAATGAAGACAACCAAGTTTAATGTTCCGTAAGTAATTAAAAAGAACATGGTAATTAATGACGCAAGGGCATCAAGACTTCCGAAAATTAAAGCAACAAAAATGATTGCCCCTGTAAAAATAATAGCATTCCGGGGTTCTCCTCCCTCTGTTTTCTTTCCGAAAAATTCATGCAATGGAATTGATTTATGAGAAGAAAGAGCCTGTAAAATTCTCGGTGCACCAACCATACTATTTAAAGCAGACGAAAATGTTGCGGCTAATATTCCTAATAAAACTAATGCTGGCGAAAATGCTTTTTCAACCATTATCATTTGATTTGTTCTTAATTCTTCGGAAGTACCGACTAAAGAAACGAAGTAAGCTAAAAGAACATAAATTATCAGTGTAACGATTATCGCACTTATTGTTCCAACCGGTAGAGCTTTACGCGGGTTCTTTAACTCACCCGATAAATTGGCGCCTGCCATTATACCAGTAACCGCGGGAAAGAAAATTGCAAAAACTATCCAGAAGTCAGCATCCTGGAACGAACCGATAACTTCAACATTTCTATGCAACGGTTCAGGAGTAAAAAGAAAAGATAAAATCGATAAACCGATTATAGCTAGAATAAAATATTGTACTTTTATTGCAAACAATGCACTGATGTAAGAAATGCTTAATAGAATTATCCATGCCGCAATAGAAATTATAAACGGGTCATGCGAAGGAAAAATGAAAATCCATGCTTCGGTAAATCCAACTATGTATAATGCGGCTGAAAGAGTTTGGGAAATATAAAATGGAATTCCAACACTTCCACCTGCTTCTAATCCTAATGATTTTGCAATTATAGAATAAGCGCCGCCCGCACCGATCTTGATGTTGGTGGTAATTGATGACATCGAGAGCCCGGTACATATTGTAATTGTTTTAGCAAGCAGAATGATTAAAAGTGCACCGCCGAACCCGGCATTTCCGACAACCCATCCAAGACGTAAATACATAATTACGCCGAGAATAGTCAACACATCGGGTGTAAAGACTCCGCCAAAGGTATTTAACTTTCCTGGTTGAAAGATTTTCTTAAACTTCTGCGTTATGTCTGATAGGAAAACTTTATTCACAATATATTTTGAAGGTTGATAGACTAATTTACTAATTGGAAGGGAAATACAAAAAAAAATGATTTAACCAATTTACACAGGTAAAATAAAGTGGAATAAGATCAAGAAATAATTTATAAAAGATATTTGAGCTTCTAATCCTCTTTAATAATATAGTCCTATCTTGAATAATTGTATTTAATCGACTACTTTTTCAATGCATTTAATTCCTTGCTTGAAACATTCTGAGCTAATCTATCATCAAATTTCTCTTCCACATTACAGCGCTTCTCCCAAGGACATAGTTTTTTTGATTTCCTTAAATTATTATTTAGGTGTTTTCAAAATTGTTGGTTTAAAAACCTAGGAGGTATCGTGTTTAAAAAAATCACAATATTGATTTGTTTAATTCTATTAGTAATTGTATCAACGAGCGCACAAAACTCAGGAAAGCATGAACATGATGGATTTTTTATGAGATTTTTGGTTGGCCCATCCTATTCAACCCAGGTTTATAACGGCGCCCCGTCAAAGATGGAAGTTAAAGGGCTCTCTGCCACATTCAATTTTCAAATTGGAGCTACGATTGCAAAAAATTTAATTGCTTTTGGAGAAGTTAGTGGTTCAACAATCACAAATCCTGATATCGAAATTAACGGAACCGTACATGAAACCGATGAAACAAAATCTTCAAGTTTTGGTTTCGGAGGTGGTATGACTTATTATCTAATGCCGTTAAATTTTTACTTCACTGCTTCGGTACTAGCATCCAAAGTTAAGATTGAATACACGAAAGGTTCGGTTAAGTATGAAGGTGAAACCGATATGGGAATTGGTGTTTTTGCCGGTGTGGGTAAAGAATGGTGGATTGCTGATGATTGGGCTTTGGGAGCTTGTGCATTTTTTTCCTATGCAAATGTCCCGGATAAAGGTAGTTCCGATATTACAATTGCATGCACAACTTTTGGAATTGCCTTTTCTGCAACCTTTCAATAGTTATCAAAATATGTATTCTAAAATGTAGTGAACGCAAAATTTGCGTTCACTACGTTTGTTAATCTTACAAATTAAAGTACATCTTATACTCAAACGGATGAGGCATTGTGCCTATTGATTTTATTTCTTCATTCTTTATTTTTATCCATTGATCGAGCAGCTCATCTGTAAATATATTTCCTCTCTTAAGAAATTCGTTATCAGCTTTAAGTGCTTCAAGAGCTTCGGTTAAGTTTCGCGGCAGAAAATGAATTTTATCAATATGGTCGTCATCAAGGAAATTTTTGTCGTATGGTCCAAACCCTTCTTCAGCCGGATCGATTTTGTTTACAACACCGTCAATACCGGCAAGTAATATTGAAGACAAACACAAATAAGGATTAGCGGTTGCATCGGAAGGACGATATTCAAACCGTGTTTCTTTCGGATTCGAAACATACTTTGGAATTCTAATTGCACTTGCTCTGTTGCCTTGCCCGAATGTTAATGCAACAGGAGCTTCAAATCCAGGTACTAATCTTTTATATGAATTGGTACTTGGGTTTGTAAAAGCCGTCAAAGCCGGACCATGTTTTAATATTCCGCCGATAAAATATAGACCGAGTTCACTCATATTACCGTATGCACCTTTTTTGTAGAAGAGATTTTTCCCTTTCTTTGTTAGATATAAATGGAGATGCATTCCGTTTCCGGCTTGATGATACATAGGTTTCGGCATGAATGTAATAAATAAATCACGTGATCTGGCAAAATTAAATAGAGCATATTTCGAGGTAACAATATGATCGCCTGTGTCTAATAAATTAGAAAAGTAAGTTTCGATTTCCTGTTGACCTCTTTCGCCAACTTCATGATGATGATACTTAACATCTATTCCGAAGTTTTTTAAAATTTTACATGCTTCATCTCTAAAGTCGTCATAAATGTCAAACGGGTTGGCGGCGTGATAAGCTTTACCGTGAAACTCTTCTTCATGTTCAACTTTGTAGTATGAGGTTGCGGTTCTTGTATCATATTCAACATTTGAAAAAATATAAAACTCGAATTCCGGTCCCCACCATGACTGATCTGCTCCGGTTGTTTTCTTTAATAATGCTTCGGTTTGTTTTGCAATGTGTCTTCCGTCTTGTGAAAAGGGCGAACGTTTTTCATCGGTTAATACTATGTGAGAGTAAAAACTCATTGTCGGTGCTTCACGGAAAGGATCAATAACCGCTGTATCAAGATCGGGAATTAAAATCATATCGCTGTTTTCAACTTTTCTAAAACCGTAACTTGATCCGTCAAAACCAACACCTTCACTCATAAGTCTTTCCATAATATCATCACGAACCGGAAGAGAAATATGATGAAGTCTTCCTGCCAAGTCGATTGCTTTTAAATCGATAACTTCAATTTTCTTTTTCTTTAATTCACTTTTAATTGATTCGATAGTTCTTTTAGCCATACCATCCTCAGTATTTTTTATATAGACAAAAATGGGCTGTCAAGAATTTTGCAATTCCGGACAGCCCCAAATGCGGGTTATTCTTAAATTTTATTTCTTATAATTAATTGCTGCTAAGCCGGGATAAACACCTGTTATATCTAAGTACTCTTCTATTCTTAATAGTTGATTGTATTTTGCAATACGATCTGTTCTGCTAGCCGAACCGGTTTTAATTTGCCCTGCGTTAGTTGCAACAGCAATATCTGCAATTGTAGCATCTTCAGTTTCTCCGGATCTATGCGAAATAACTGAAGTATATCCTGCTCTTTTTGCCATTTCAATTGCATCAAGTGTTTCTGTTAATGTACCAATTTGGTTTACTTTAATTAGAATTGAGTTTGCAATACCTTCTTCAATTCCTCTTGATAATTTTTCGGTATTAGTTACAAACAGATCATCACCAACTAATTGAATTTTCTTACCAAGTTTATCCGTCAATAATTTCCAACCTTTCCAGTCATTTTCATCAAGACCGTCTTCTATTGAAATAATAGGATATTTATCAACAAGTTTTGCATAAATCTCTACCATTTCTTCGGCAGTTTTTTCGGATTTGTCTGATTTGAAAAATGAATAAACGTTTTTTTCTTTGTTATACATTTCACTTGATGCAACATCGAGAGCAAATGAAATTTCATCACCCGGTTTGTAACCTGCTTTTTCAATTGCGGTCATCATTATATCTAAAGTTTCTTCGTTAGATTTTAGATTAGGTGCGAATCCGCCTTCATCACCAACTGAAGTACTGTAACCTTTAGATTTGAGAACTGATTTTAATGAGTGAAAAGTTTCTGTCCCCATTCTTAATGCTTCGGCAAATGTTTCGGCACCATGAGGAACAATCATAAATTCTTGGAAATCAACTGTGTTGTCTGCATGACTTCCGCCGTTAAGAATATTCATCATCGGAACCGGTAATGTTTTGGCATTAATACCGCCGATATATTGGAATAAAGGTAATCCTAAAGTTTCTGCGGCAGCTTTTGCACATGCTAATGATACTCCTAAAATGGCATTGGCACCGAGTTCACCTTTATTTGGTGTACCGTCTAATTGTATAAGTAAATTATCAATTGCAATCTGATCTACTGCATCAAAATCAATTAGTTCATCTGCAATTTTGTCATTTATATTTTCAACAGCTTTAAGAACACCTTTACCGAGATAACGTTTCTTATCGCCGTCTCGTAATTCGACTGCTTCATGTTCCCCTGTAGAAGCACCGCTGGGAACAGCAGCTCTTCCAATAATACCTGATTCTAATTGCACTTCAACTTCAACTGTCGGATTACCGCGCGAGTCTAATATTTCGCGTCCCAATACATCAATAATTGTAGTCATTTTTTCTCCTTTTTAGTTAGTTTTTATCATTGAAAATTAGAAAAAAGGACATGCAAATTCAATTTAAAGCGGATTAAGAAATTGTTACCGGGATTACTAATTTTTATATTTGAATCTTGCTTTTTGATTTAATGCCCCGGTAGCTCAGTAGGATACCCGTCCGATTTCATCGTTCGGGCAGGGAGCAGCAGTTTCCTACCTGCCTAAGGCGGGCAAATCCTTTCCGGAAAAAATATTAAATAGCCCACGTAGCTCAGGGGATAGAGCAACGGTTTCCTAAACCGCAGGTCGCAAGTTCGATTCTTGCCGTGGGTACAAGTTTATGTTTTGGAATTGTGCAGATTATAATTTCTGCTGAAATCTAAATGATTATTCTTTAATTCTAACCGTTTCTTTTGCTAATTCATGATTAAATAATCTTTCCTTGCCATCAACCGCAGTTTGCATAATAGGTAGGTTTCCATAAGCATTATCTTTTACAATAATTTCTCGTTTGCAGCGCTTGCATTTCAAAGCCCAAACTGTAGGGTTTAGTCGTTCCAATTTAATTCTGTAATTATTGCATTCGTAATGAAATAATGCTAAATCCTCAAAGTTCTTAACCGTAGATTGATGAACTTTTTCAACGGAAATTGTAAACTTTTTCATACATCTTACCTCATATATTCACTTATTACTATCGAATAAATGAAATTTTTGTTAATAAGGCAAAGGAAATAATAAGCGGATAAGAGATAAATTTCTACCTATAATATAGTACTAAACATCATGAAACTTTCTACGCTCCTTACCGTCTTAATAATTGAATTAAGGAAATTGAGTACAACAAAAAAGGAGTTTATCAGTCTAATATAGAAACACAAATTCAAAGATCAATCTCTGGGGGGAGAAATGAAAAATAAAAAGATGTTCTTTGTTCTTACCTTACTTGCAATTCTTATGTCGAGCGTATTCGCCGGTTCAAATGCAATACCAGCCGATCTAATAGAAGAAAATTACCTAGTTGGTGTTGGTTCAACAAACCAAGGACTTAAAGTAAGTTCAGCTTATTTCCTTGGTGAAATGAAATCCTCAAAAGCTGTTATTCCTTTAATGAAAATTTTGCGTGAAGACAAATCTGAAAGTGCCAGATTAGCAGCTGCTCTTGCACTTGTAAAAATTGGTGATGCCCGCGGTATTTTTATGGTAAAAAGAACGGTTGATTTTAACGACCACGAAAAAGTACGAAAATTAGCTAAACATCTTTATTCGGCTTATTTGCTCGGTGATGAACACAGTGCACACAATGATGTAAATTTTGCTTTAGCAGTTCTGAAGTAACAAGACCCTATAAAACCCCTTCCATAAATTATAGGTGATAGAAAGTCCGGCTGACCACCGGACTTTTCCTTTATATTCAATAAATAAATATTTTTAACAAATGTGCTTTCTATCACATTTTATTGCTTAACATTTATTAAATTAATAAAGATTTTGCTTTACTTAAAAACGGAGGCGTTATGAACGGACTGTTTATAGTAGCCTTTCTAATCTTGATAATCCTTCTTCTTTCTCGACCTGCTTCAAAGATACTAAAGGAAATCCTAACAAATCACGAATAATTTAAGTGGTTTGGAACAAATAAATTCTCTAAAATGACCCAAAAACGCAATAATTTGGGTCTTTCCTCATTTTATGTTATTTTTGAAGACAAATGATACATAATCCACATAAATAGAATCCTTCTTAATTCTTGTCTTAATTGCTAATTGTATTTAATATGGTTGGTTTCCAGAGTTATGGAGGAGGGATTGTTTTGTTCAAAATATAAGGTTAAAAAATGTTAGTAATTAAAAAACTGGTTAACGAATCCGATTTTGATGCAAATTTAAGCAGAGAAGAATTTGTTGATTTTCTGTACAGCCATTTAGACCAATTCGGTGATTCTAAAGATGCTATTAATAAATGTATTGATTTCGCATTTGGTAAAGATGGTAAACTCGGCGGATTTCTGCTCGCTGCTTATTATGAAAATAAATTAGTCGGAACTCTTATAATCAATAACACCGGAATGTCGGGCTATATTCCCGAACATATTTTAGTGTATGTAGCTGTTGATGCTTCTTACAGAGGAAAAGGTTTCGGAAAACAAATTGTTGAAAGAGCAATTGCAGATTGTCCGGGTGATGTTAAACTGCACGTTGAATATGAAAATCCCGCAAAAAGATTGTATGAGCGGATTGGCTTTACAACAAAGTATGCCGAAATGCGATTCAAAAAATAGGATAACAAAATGGCTACACTGCATATTCATCCTGAACGAATTATTGGCAACATTAAAAAACTCAATGAATTTCTTAAACCGAGAGGAATTGAGTGGACACTTGTAACTAAAATTTTAAACGGTTACAAACCTATCCTCGAAAAGATTCTCACTGATCCTGTTATTAAACAAGTTCATTCCATTGGTGATTCGAGAATTTCAAATCTGCGTGCAATAAAAGAAATAAAGCCTGATATTGTTACCGTTTATATTAAACCACCGGCTATAAATCTAGCAAAGAGCGTTATTCAATATGCAGACATTTCTCTTAACTCATCTTTCGAAACAATTAAGCAGTTGGACATTGAAGCACGTAAACAAGGTAAAATCCATCGTGTTATTGTAATGATCGAAATGGGGGAACTACGTGAAGGTGTTGTACGTGATCAGATTCTAAATTTTTATGAAAAGATTTTTGAGATGAAAAACATAAATGTAATCGGTATTGGTACAAATTTAGGATGTATGTACGGTGTTGAACCAACTTACGATAAATTGATTCAGTTGAGTTTATATAAGCAGCTTATCGAAACTACATTTAAGGTGAAGTTGGAGATTGTATCAAGCGGAAGTTCTATTACTTTACCTCTTGTTTCAATGAATAAAATCCCGAAAGGGGTTTCTCATTTTAGAATAGGTGAAGCAGCTTTTCTCGGAATTTCACCTTACGATGGAAAAAAGTTTAGAAATCTTTCGACAAATGCTTTTACTTTTTCCGCAGATATTGTTGAACTTGAGAAAAAAGAAGTAGTCCCCGATGGAAAAATTGGTGATGCCGCAATTGGTGAAACAGCAGATTACAACAAGTTAGAATACGATGAATCATATCGTGCAATTGCAGATTTTGGTGAGCTCGATGTTGATTATAGAAACTTAATTCCGAAAGATGATAAAATTAATTTTGTCGGTACTACTTCCGATATGACTGTTTATGATATCGGAATTCGAAACGGTCAATATAAAGTAGGAGATCAGCTTCATTTTAATCCGAATTATATGGCAGTTGCCAGACTCACAAATTCGAAATACATGACTAAAAAAGTTCTTTAACAAATACTCTTATTCATGCATTGGATTGACCTATCAATTTTTATCGTTTACATGATTGCCGTCCTCGGTATTGGTTTTTATTTTCTTAAGAAAAATAAAAGTGCCGATGATTATTACGTCGGCGGCAGAAAAATGGGAAGTCTTCATATCGGACTTTCCGTTGTTGCAACCGATGTAGGAGGGGGATTTTCAATCGGGCTCGGCGGACTCGGTTTTGTTATGGGTCTTTCCGGAAGTTGGATGTTGTTCACCGGATTAATCGGTGCTTGGTTAAGTGCGATCTTCTTAATACCAAAAGTAAGCAAATTAGAAAACTTCAAAACGCTTTATACATTCCCGCAAATCTTCGAAAGTTTCTATAGTAAAAAAGTTGCAATTGCTGCCGGGTTAATTTCCGGTATCGGCTATATCGGGTTTACAGCGTCTCAAATTCTTGCCGGTGCTAAACTTGCCTCTGCTTCATTTGTTAATTTAGAAATGAATACTGCTTTAATAATTATGGGAACGATTGTGGTTGTCTATACCGTTCTTGGCGGTATCAAAGCTGTTATTTATACCGACACTGTTCAGTGGATAATTTTAATGGCGGGATTAATTTTAATCGGAATTCCTCTCGGTTATTTTGCGGTCGGAGGGTACGAAGAAATTTCATCAACGGTAAGATCGGAAATGTTAACTCTTACCAATGTTAGCTGGCAGGAATTAGTTAAATGGGCAGTAACTATAATTCCAATTTGGTTTGTTGGAATGACATTATACCAGAGAATTTTTTCCTGTCCCGATGAAAAAACTGCAAAGAAAGCGTGGTATATTGCCGGTGTGTTTGAATATCCGTTAATGGCTTTTATGGGAGTATTGTTAGGACTGTTTGCAAGAGTTGCCGCTGATCAAGGTATGTTTGATTATCTCGGTTATGAAGCAATCCAAGACCTTGATCCCGAAATGGGATTACCAATGTTGTTAAGAACAATACTGCCGGTTGGATTGATGGGATTAATGATGTCGGCTTATTTCTCGGCAATTATGTCAACAGCAGATAGTTGTTTAATGGCAGCATCCGGAAATTTTGTAACCGATATACTCGATAGATTTATTAACATTAGCGGAAATCACAAACGATTTTTGAGAACATCGCAAATAATGACCTTAGTTCTCGGAGTTTTTGCTTTACTTCTCGCAACTAATATGCAAAACGTGTTGGAGTTAATGTTATATTCTTATGCATTCATGGTCTCCGGTTTATTCGTTCCGGTTATCGGCGCGTTTTATTGGAAACGAAGCAGTTCGGTTGCGGCATTCTGGGCAATGCTTCTCGGCGGCGGAACAACAATTACTTTAATTGTTGCTTCCGTAAAATTACCTTTCAATCTTGATGCTAATATTTTCGGAATCACAACTTCGCTTATAGTATTTGTAGTTCTTTCATATATTTTCCCGTCAAAAGAATTTATTGTAAAGGGAAACCCAAAATGAAATGGGAAGAGATAGAATCCGAGTTGATTTCACTTCGTAGAGAACTTCACAAATATCCCGAATTATCAGGGAAAGAAACTGATACAGCCGAAAGAATAATCCAATTTGCTGAAAAATTTAATCCGGATGAAATTATTAAAAATATCAGTGGAAACGGTTTAGCAATTATATTTAATGGTAATGAAGAAGGCATTACGATTTTAATTAGATGCGAATTAGATGCACTACCAATCGAAGAAGAAAACGAGTTTGATTATAAATCTCAAACCGAAGGAGTTTCGCATAAATGCGGTCATGACGGACACATGGCAATTGTCAGCGGACTGATTCCAATATTAAACGAAAATAAAATTGATAAAGGAACGGTTGTCCTTCTTTATCAACCTGCAGAAGAAACCGGTGAGGGCGCAGAAAAAGTTTTACAAGATGAAAAATTTAATGCGATTAAACCTGATTATGTTTTTGCTCTCCATAATCTACCGGGATTTGAAAAGAACAAAATTATTATTAAAGAAAATGAATTTGCTTCAGCCTCAAAAGGATTGATTGTAAAATTAAACGGCAAAACTTCACATGCAGCAGAACCGGAAAAAGGAATTACTCCATCATTAGCTGTCGCAGAATTAATACAAAGATTGGTTGAGCTTCCTCAAAAAGAAAAGTTTGAAGAGTTTACTTTAGTTACAATCATTCATGCAAAAATTGGTGAGCGTGCTTTCGGTACAACGCCCGGTTATGCTGAATTGATGGCTACTCTTCGTTCATACAAAAACGAAGACATGGAAAAACTTCAAAGATTTTCTGAGAATATTATTTATGAAGTTGCTACGGAAAACAATTTGAAGTACAAACTTGAATGGGTAGAAGAATTCCCATCGACAGTAAATGATAAATTTTGTGTTGATGTTGTTCAAAAATCAGCCGAGGAAAATAATCTACAAATTGAAGAAATTACAAATCCATTTCGTTGGTCTGAAGATTTTGGACATTTTACCCAAAAGTATAAAGGAGCTTTGTTTGGTTTAGGTTCCGGAGTTGATCAACCGCAGTTGCATAATCCCGATTATGATTTCCCGGATGAAATAATTTTAACCGGAACAAAAATGTTTTATTCAATAATAAAAAATGTTTTGGAAGAATAGATGTTGGAAACAACACAAATAGAAATTAGTAAATCTGCGTTAAAACAAAATGTTAATTTCATTAACGAATATCTGAATGATGGTGTTAAGTTCTCTTCGGTTGTTAAAGGAAATGCATACGGGCATACAATCGAAAAGTTTGTGCCAATTGCCGAAGAAGCCGGGGTTGATCACTTCTCGGTATTTAGTGCCGATGAAGCAAACCAGGTTAAGAATGTCTGCGATGATTGTTCCGACATAATGATAATGGGAAACATTGATAACGAAGACTTGCAATGGGCAATTGAAAATGAAATTGAATTTTATGTTTTCGAAATGGATAGATTGGAATCGGCTTTAATTGCTGCAAGGAAAATTAATAAGAAAGCAAAAATTCATCTTGAAGTTGAAACAGGAATGAACAGAACAGGATTCGATATCGATGAACTAAAAAGTGCAATCAAAATTATAAAAGAAAATCAAGAATATATTTCTTTTGAAGGAATGTGTACGCATTATGCCGGTGCCGAAAGTATTGCCAACTATTTGCGAATCCAAAATCAATTAAAAAAATTTAATCGAATACGCTCTGCAATTGAGAAAGAGGGAATTAGACCTAAACGTTATCATTCGGCAGGTTCGGCAGCAACTATCACTTATCCCAAAACTCAAATGGATATGGTACGTATAGGGATTCTTCAATACGGATATTGGCCTACACGTGAAACATATATTCATTACATAAGCAAATACGGTGAACCGCGACAGCCACTTAAAAGAATTCTCTCGTGGAAATCAAAAATAATGAATGTTAAGAAAGTGAAAACCGGTGAGTTCATTGGTTACGGAACAACTTATCTTGCACAACATGAAATGAAAATTGCAAACATCCCGATCGGGTATTCACATGGTTTCTCACGTGGACTGAGTAATATAGGAAGAGTTTTAGTTAACGGGCAGCGTGTAAGTGTTATCGGAATGGTCAATATGAATTTAATGACGATTGATGTAACCGGTTGTTCGAATGTTAAAAAAGGTGATGAAGTTGTAATAATCGGTAAACAAGGCGAACTTGAACTTTCGGTTGCTTCTTTTAGTGAGTTAAGCGCTCAAGTTAATTATGAAACTCTAACAAGATTACCGGTAAATATTCCGAGAAAGATTGTTGATTAGTAAAACGAATTAGCGAATTTAACGGATTAACGAATTTAGCGGATTGTGTATTTCCATTCACTCAATCATCAAATCAACCAATCGTTCAATTAATTCCAAAGGTTTAAAAGATGAATTACTCTTCTGCCAATTAGTTGTGAATACAAGAACAAGATCAAACTTTGGAATTACAAAAATATACTGACCGCCATATCCAGCTGCAAAATTAATAGTAACATCTTTATAAGTTTTTACCCACCATTGATAACCATAATGTTCGCTGTACTTTTCTCCAATACCCGCAGTTTTAATTTGAGGTGATAACATTTCATTAATGTATGCGGAATCAATAAGTTGTTTATCATACCAGAAACCATTTTTCAAAATGAGTAACCCGATCTTTGCCATATCGCGTGAAGTCAAGAACAATTCGGAGTTGCCGAGATTATAACCGTTTCTATCTTTTGTCCACTTATAATTTGTAATACCTAAAGAATCGAATAAATATTTTTCTGCAAATTGTTCTGTTGACATTCCGCTTTTCTCAGTAATTATACTTGAAAGCATGTGCGATAAGCCTGAATTATAGTTAAAAATTTCTCCCGGATTACTTCCCATTACTGTTTGAGTAATCAAATATTCATTTCGATTACCTTTGTACAAATCCCAACCAGAACGATACTTGCCGCCGAAGTTATTCCATTCAAATCCGGCGGACATTGTTAACAAATTTTTGATTCTAATTTCCTCTTTAAGTGAGTCGTTAACACTCTCAAAATACTCCGGAAAGAAATCAGAAATTTTTTGTTCAACGCTGTCAATTAAACCCAGCTCAATTGCTTTACCGACCAGTAACGCATTTATACTTTTTGTAACGGATTTAATGCTGTTTAGATCTGTAGTATCCCAATTGTTATAATACTTTTCATAGAGCAGCCTGTAATCTTGTACAATTATAAAGCTTCTAAAATCATTAGAAATTTTTCGATGGTTAGTTATGCCATTATTAATTGAATCTATTACTGCAGAATCAATGCTTGTTTCTGTAAAACTTATTTTCTCAAATCCGGAGGTAGGATTGTAGTTCCATGTTAAATCCTTTTCGGCTTCAGCAATCTTTTCAACTGATCTTTTATTTTCGTCAGTTCCATTTCTGCAAGAAAGAACTATCACAGAAATTATAATTAGTACTATTGTTTTGGCTGTCATTAGATTAACAAAATAAGAATAAATTTGGAAAATGAAATGGATTCTATATCCTCTTTCTGCGAAATAATACTGAATAATGGGATATTTTAGAATTGTTAAACTGAGATAATTTGAGTAGTTTAAATTGTATTAGGTGGGGTAAATTATGAAGTATTTTCTTTTTGTATTACTATTTTATATTTCCCTTTCAGCTCAATTACAACTTACAGTTCATACTGATAAACCGGAATATGAGTATGGAGAAGAAATTAAAATTAATTGCAAAGTAGAAAATAATACTGATTCAACTATTACGTTCTTTGCAAGTAATTTACAGACTTGTCAAGCTGAATTTATTTTAAACGATTTCGATTCATACGAGTGGGAAACATGCTTGCCTACAGTCGAAGAATTAATTTTCCCTCCTTATAGCAATATTCAATATTCATGGACTATTGATCCGTACGTTTTTGGATTACCGGATAAAGACGGCATTCAAACATTGATAGGGTATTTTCAACCGGGTTGGAATTCTTTTGATGTTTCTCATTTAAGAGATACGACTACCTTTTCTGCTCCAATGTTTTTGGGAGGTCAACTAATAATTAGTTATACCAATGAGAATAAATTAGAAGTTGATAGCATCAAAAATCAGTACGACGTTGAAGTGGTTAATAGTAGTTTGTTAAATGATACATTTACTGAAACATGGCAATTAATTGGAATGCAGTTAGACGATTACAAAACTCATTTTGAAAATTCCGGTCTATTTCATTATGTAGAGTATAACCGAACTATTAATTATGATAGAATATTTAAACAGTATTCTCCTTCTCAATTTTATCCGTTGCAAATAGGGAATAAATGGTTATATAAAAATTCACTGTATGAAGTTGGAACAGTTCCGACTATAACTTACTTCAGTAAAGAAGTTATCGGTGATACTTTAATGGATAACGGCAAGAAATATTTTGTTATTGAAGAATGGGGCAATATTTATTATGAAAGATTTGATTCAGCAACTAACGAAATTGTCAGATACATGGATTGGCAATGCGGAAAGATAGATAATCCAATTTATAATCTAAATTATATACCAAATGATACATTAGAATGGTGGTATTGTGATAGTTTAGGAAACCCATATTATGTTTTTTATAACGAAAATCTTGGTCCTGATAGTTCATTTATTGAGTTTGAAAGAGATGATTTACTGTCTGAAGAAATCAGTTTTAGAAAACATCTCGGACTTTTTTATAAATCAATTGGTGAAATCAGTTTAAGCACAACTGTTTTAATCGGTGCAGAAATTAACGGCAATGTTTGGGGAACACTAACTTCGGTTGATGAAAATGAAGAATTAATTTATGAGTTCTCTTTACATCAAAACTACCCAAACCCGTTTAACCCAGCTACTGCAATTAAATTCACAATACCAAATGTAGGGGACGAAAATTTTCGTCCCCTACAAACCAAGTTAATTGTATTTGACTTACTCGGTCGCGAAGTACAAACATTAGTAAATGAACAAATGCAACCCGGTACTTACGAAGTAATATTTGATGCGAGCAATCTGCCGAGTGGTGTATATTTCTATAGATTAACGAATGGAAACTTTTCACAAACAAAAAAGATGCTGCTTATGAGATAATTCTCTACTCCGTTTCCCACAATAAAGAGGAGTTGTAATGAAAGCTATAATGAAGTTGATGTTTGTATTAATTTTATCATTATCACAATTTGTAGTTGCTCAGGAAGTTAATGGTTCTTCGTTTTTTACAAAATCGGAATATGGTTTATATGGCGGTGTGAACGTATCGGGAGAATCTAATCTTGGTGGTTTAACTAGTTTTGAATTTAAGACTAATCTCACATCTCATCTAAATTTAAGATTATCTGCATCTTATTTTTATTTACGGACAGATATTACACAACAGGTAAAGAGCTTTACAACCGGTGAAATTCAAGGTGAAGAATTTTTTACCGCTGGTGAATACACAATAAAAGGAAGAGAATACAAGAATATTCCCATATCTGTAGGTCTTCAATATTTTTTAAGTAGGTCAATGCTTTCACCTTATGTTATTGCCGAAGGTGGTTATAATTTTATTGATGGTAAATTAGATAGGACACCCGGACATTCTTGGAGTTACAATTCAGTGGAAGAAATTCCCGATGAATATAAACACCATAAACCGGGAGAACCGATACCTCTCAGTTCATTCCGTTACGGAGTTGGGATCGGGGCTATGTATCCAATATCAAGTGTGTTCAATCTTGACGTAAGATATCTCTATAATTTTGATTCAGAAATTGTGAATACTCATCAAATTCTTGTTGGCTTTGTTTTCTAAATCTTATTATTGGATAATATTTACATAATCCAAGAGAAAATTTTAATTAACAGACTAGAGACGTCATATTTGGCGTCTCTATATATTGATTTCTCTCAAAGGTTCAGGTAAAAATATGAAATTGAAATTGATAGGTTTAATCTTTGCCCTTTTATCATTATCTCCCAATATTTATTCACAAGGCGAAGCAGCAGTTCCGTTCTTAGTTTTACAGCAGTCACCGCAATTTACGGGCGCGGCTCAAGTTGGTGTTGCTGTTCCACCGATTGATCCGATGGGATTTTATCTCAATCCCGCAGTAATCGGAGAAACTTCTAAAGAGTTTAATTTCACAACACTCTTTCTTCCAACAAAAGTTAATTGGCTTGGATGGGATAATTTGAAATTCAATACTTTCGGAATGAGTCTAGGTTACAATTTTGAAAACTCACTTTTGAATATTCCGTTGTCAATCGGAATTGGATACATCAAAAATAGAGCTGACTATGGAGAGTTTGTACGTACTGGTCCAGACTCTCCGGATCCAATTTCAATATTTGATAGTTATGATGAGTTTCGAAGTTTTAGTCTTGGTATTGGTTATGAATTTTATTTGAAATTCAGTGCAGGAGTAACAACCAAATCATTTAAAAGTGTATTAAGCGACTCTCCTTCGGAATCTGAGCCGGGGAAAGGAACTGCCGAGGATCAAGCATTCGATTACGGTTTATTAATCACTGCTCCGATTTCAAAATTGTTTTACGATGATGTGATGTTTAATGTAAAAGATTATTGGAATATAAAACCGAAGACAAATATCTCACTTGGTTATTCGCTAACTAATATCGGCGATGAAATAATTTATTTTGATCAAGCACAAAGCGACCCTATACCCAGAACTGCTCGTCTTGGCTACAACATAAATCTCGGTTTCGATCTTATAAATGATAATCTGACATTCAATTTACTTGATTATTATTTTATCACTGAAGCTGAAGATATTCTTATAACAAGAGACGAATCAAATAACTATAAAACAGAATACCAAGATTGGATGGGCGATATTAGTTTCGGGAAACATGTCATAGGATTAAAAGGTGATGACAAAGTTGTTGTTCGTAAAGCTCATATATTCCGTATTTTAGAAACTGTTACTTTCTCTATTGGAAGATTTGACGGAAGAGGTTATTATCCTTTAAGAAAAACGAGTGGAGTTACTTTAAGTACAACCGGACTTTCGAAATACTTAAATGCAAATTTTGACAACGAAGTTCTTCAATTCATTTCGGAACATATTTCAATTGAATATTACAATTCAACTCTTTTCAAAGATTGGGAGTTCGAAACCGATATTGCCGGTATTGGAATTTTTATAAAGAATATTAATTTTTAGATTACGCATGAATAAAAATAATTATTATGAGTGGTGAAACAGCTTTATATATAGGCGGTATCTTCAATTTAGTATTTGCGGTTTTTCATTTATCTTTTTGGCGCATTTTTAATTGGCAGAAAGATTTGAAAGACATTCGATTTGTCAACCGCGCAATAATGCAGATTCTTAACCTGAGTCTTACGTTTATCTTTTTTATTTTTGCTTTTCTTTCTTTTACTCACACCTATGATTTATTAATAACAAGAGTAGGTCATACAATTCTTACGAGCATATCATTGTTTTGGTTTTTGAGAGCGTTTATGCAGGTTGTTTTTTTTGGTTTTAAGAATAAACTCTCCGTACTCTTCTTTGTGTTGTTTATTTTCGGGGGATTTATTTATATGTACCCACTCATTAGATAAAAATGTGAGAAAATGAAATTAATTTTTGTCTCAATAATACTTTCTCTTTCATTTATAAGTTGTAAAGATGATTCAAATCCGGTTGAGGTGCCGAAAGAGATTCCATTAGAAACATTGCATGCCGCACCGGAAACATTAAGTGTTGCCGGACAAAATATCTATCTTTCTACATATATGTGGCGCGATTTTATGCCCATTAGTCCTCCCGATGGTAAACCGCTTATTGCAGTTGTTTATATCGGTACAACAGATAGTACTGATATCTCAACAGAAATTGATGCCGACGTAATATATGTTATTAAGGGAAACGAAATCTGGCGAGCTTATCTTCATAAAGAAGAATTTCCTTCTTACCAAAATCCGCCACGCGGATTAATTAAAGTTGCTAGAGACGGACCAAAGTGGCAAACTCAAATTCTTGTTGATGTTGTTGTTAATGTTAACTACCGGAATAATAATTATCTGCTGAAAGCTAAAGATCAATTTATTTCCGAAACTTGGTAGTTGTTTTTTATTGATTCGAATATTGTAAGCGATTAGGGGAGAAAGGAAGAAGCAGAGAGAAGGAGAAATTGAGAGGGGGAGAAAAGGAGACGAGAAGAACGTGGAGATTATTCTGCAGATCTTGATGTTTAATAAATACCGATTAGTAAAACACACAACCAACCGGTAATGAATTAACCTTTCTAAATATTCTTTTGAACACATTTTCGTTATTTAAAAATACAAATTGTCCTTTATCTTTATTAATTTTGTTCCTTAAATTTTAGGAGGAACACTGAATGTTTATTGGTCATTTTGGAGTTGGACTTGCAGCAAAAAAAGTTGATCAGAAACCTTCACTCGGTACACTGTTTTTTGCTTCACAATTTATTGATTTGTTATGGCCGATCTTTTTATTACTTGGTATTGAGCAAGTCGTAATTGATCCGGGCAATACTGCTTTTACACCTTTGGATTTTGTTTATTATCCATTTACTCACAGTTTAGTCGGCGTTTTATTTTGGGGAATTGTTGTTGGTGGTGTCTATTATTTAATCAAGAAGAATTCTAAAACTGCTTTGTTATTAGGTGGACTTGTTGTCAGTCATTGGGTACTTGATTTTCTTACTCATGCGCCGGATTTGCCGATTGCCCCGGGACTTGATTTGAAAGTAGGTCTAGGATTGTGGAATTCGTTGATTTTCACTCTTCTTTTTGAAACCGCAATATTTGCAGTAGGTATATTTCTTTATTTGAAAATCACACACGCAAAAAATAAGAAAGGCGAATACGGATTTTGGGGATTAATAATTTTTCTTATTTTGATTTACATTATGAACGTATTCGGATCAACACCACCGAATGAAGAAGCAATAGCCTGGGCGGGAAATTTACAATGGCTTTTTGTTCTTTGGGCTTACTGGGTAGATAAAAATAGAGATGCTAACCAAAAATAGAAATGAATATAATTACTAATAAAAAAATTGCCGCATGGTTTAATTGTCTAAATATTTTGTTAAACACTTTACAACAATTTAGCCATGCAGCAATTAATCAATACTAAACAACAAATAACTCAATAACAAATAACTCAATAACCAATAACAAACCTACGCTTTCATCCTTTCGCCTTTTTCTTCTTTAATGAAGATCCAGCCGACAACCTTACCGATATCAATTTTCTCAAAGTTATTCCAGTACTTTTTAGTTCTTACATGCATTGAGCTGGTATCATTCGGATTGATTGATTCGGCTTCTTTAATAATTGCTTTCAATCGTTCTATCCAAACGTTCATATTTTTTTCACGAAGATCAACCCATCCATCGAATGCCCACTTATCGATGTTTTCATCATTAAGTAGAAGTTCATTCTCACCTCTGAACGGAGGAATCTTAATATCATTACCTCTTAATAGTGATTTACCGTCAGGCAATAAAATCGGAATGCCGATAGAAACTATTTCATTTCTCAGTTTTCTATTTTCAAGAATGTATTGATGACATTTTTCGGATAGTTTTTCGGGAGTATTTTCTATAATAGTTTTCATTCCGCCGCCGATTTTTCTCAGCATGTTAATTTCATGTAGTAATTTCGAAAGTCGCGGTGGTCCAAGTAATTCAAAAGCAACACTATCGGAACCGTATTCTTTTTCGAGTTCGTCAAGTTTATCAACTGCTGCATGCTGCATGAACCCGGCTCTGTAAGTCGGAGCTAAAGTAGCGTTATCAAGAGCGTTTATAATATCGTGTCCCGTATTTCCCCCTCGTATTTCATATATAGCATCGACTGCAATTTCTTCAGGTGTTACATATTCCATTTGTCCTTGAGCGGTAATAGTTTCAAATTCACCGCGTGAGAATGTTCCGTTTTCGCCTGTATCGATAAAAACAGATTTTAATATTTCCCCGGTTGATTTGAATTTTTTACCTTCCTTCAATACCAATCTATCTTTAAGCGGGATTGCTTCCGTAGGATCAACTTCAATTATTTCGATTGGTTTTCCTTTCTTTTTGATTTCGCCGTATGTAATTCGCTTCCAGGCAATTGCCGCAGTCGGTTTAATTTCTTTTATAATTGTTCCGCCTGGAGTTCTCCCCAACAAAAATAAAAGAAGTGTATGAGCTCCGGCAACAGATGATTTGCTTAAGAGAACACGAGATGGTTTTTCCTCGCTGTGTGTATAGGGAATGTTCAAACCCATACCGCCGGTTCCGCTTGTCCCGATTTTAACATAAATCTTTGTTTCCATCTCTTGCATTGAGTTGTAAAGTATTTGAATATGTCTAATCAACTGAGGGATGTAAACAGTACATAAAAGTTTTTCAGTTTCTTCTGCTAGTTGCTCTACTGTCGGATTTGTATCAATAACTTTTTTGATATGGTGATAAGTCGTATAAATATCTTGATAAGCAATACCGGTTGCCGAGTTAATAGAATCAATTATAATTTCCGGTTTATACTTAGTAAGTAATTGATAAATAGAAGAGTTGTGAAGAATTTCATCGGTTAATTCTTCCATAATATCAGCCATTAAAACCCTTCTTTTTTTCTTATCGGTAAGAATTGCGAATCGGTCTTCGTCTTTAAACTCGTTCCTTACAAAAATATTTCCCCACCAGGGTTCAAAATAACCTTTTTTTGCCTCGGGGAATTCTTCATACAATCTCTTACATTCTTCTTCTGCTTCATGTTTAAATAATGAAGTTACAATAATTTTTTTGGGTTTTTCAGGATAAATTTTCCTGACGATTGCATTACCAACCAGTCCGTATCCGCCTAATACTAATACGGTTTTGTTTTCAATATCCATATTCCATCCTCGTTTTCATTAATACAAAAAATTGGTGTCAACCAAATTAAAGGTTATCGATTAGCTAAACAAGTGAAATAGGATAATAGAATGCAATTTTTTATTTTTCATTTCATAAATTGATATAACAAATGCCGTTTCTTAAATTAACTTTTCAAAAACTAATATTCTGATGATAAAATGAAGATTTGCGAAATACTTACTACTTCCAGAATTAAGGTGGAAATCACCTCAACCGAGAAAGAAAAAGTGATTGAAGAATTGATCGATCTTTTTGTTAATGATCCTGATATAACAGACATAGTAGAGGTTAAAAAATCTATTCTCAGCCGGGAAAAAATTATGTCAACAGGCGTTGGCAAAGGTTTTGCGATTCCTCATGCTAAATCCGATGCTGTAAAAGGTATTGTTGCAGCCTTTGGCAAATCTTCTCATCCAATTGAATATAAGGCTTTAGACGGAGAACCTGTTAATCTTATTTTTGTTTTAGTCGGTCAGCAGAATTTGGTTGGTGCCCATATCAAACTATTAAGCCGAATTTCGCGCATGATGAATAAAGACTATTTCAGAGAATCATTATTAAAAGCTCAATCTCCGGAAGAAATTTATTCAATTTTTCATGAGGAAGAAAAAAAATATTTTGATTTAACATAAATTCAGTTTCTCACACAATTTTAAAATAATATTATGATAAAAGCTGTAACGGGTACAAAAGATATTCTTCCCGCAGATATTTCCAAATGGCGCTATCTCGAAGAATTAGTCCGCTCTGAATTTTCTAAGTTTGGTTATAAAGAAATTAGAACTCCGATCTTTGAAGAAACTGCACTTTTTGCAAGAGGTATCGGTGAAGAAACCGATATTGTTAGTAAAGAGATGTACACTTTTATTGATAGAAGTGAAACAAGTATAACTCTTAAACCGGAAATGACCGCTTGTGTTGTAAGAGCTTTTCTCGAACATTCGTTAGGAAAGCAGCAAGTACTTAACAAATTATTTTATATCTCCCCGATGTTTCGTCAAGAAAGACCTCAAGCCGGAAGATTCAGACAGTTTCATCAATTCGGTGCAGAAGCAATTGGAAGTACCGATCCCGCTTTGGATGCTGAAATGATAATTATGTCGTATGATATTCTTCGGAATCTTGGACTTAAAGATTTATTAATAAAAATAAACTCACTCGGTGTTCCGAAGTCAAGAGAAAAGTATAAAAAGATTTTACGCGAATATTTTTATGATAAACTCGATCAACTTTCCGATGAAAGCAAAAAAAGATTTGAAACAAATATTCTAAGAGTTCTTGACAGCAAAGATGAACATGATATAAAAGTAGTTGAAAATGCACCCATGCTTATTGAGCATTTGGATGAAGAAAGTCTCGAACATTTTGAAAAAGTAAAACAGATTTTATTGGCTGCCGGAATATCATTTGAAATTGAACCGAAGTTGGTAAGAGGTTTAGATTATTATACACATACGACATTTGAAGTTGTAAGCGGAAGTGTCGGAGCGCAGTCGGCATTACTTGGCGGCGGAAGATACGATAACCTAATTGAAGAACTTGGGGGGAAAGCGACACCTGGAGTCGGTTTTGCCGCCGGTATGGAAAGAATTCTTCTTGCGTGTGAAAATGAAAATTGCTTAAATCTCCCCGAAGAAAAAATTGATGCATACTTTGTTTCACTCGATAAAGAAATTGCTCAAAAAGTCTATGAACTAACTCTTCTTTTTAGAAGGAAAGGATTAACAATCGAATTGGATTATGCCGGAAGAAGTGTAAAAGCTCAAATGAGAGAAGCAAATAAAATGAATGCAAAGTATGTTGTATTTATTGGCGGTGAAGAATTTGAAAAAGATTTGATTAGATTAAAAAATATGGAAAACGGAAATGAAGAAACACTTCCGATCACCGGTATTGAACAAATTATGAATCTTATAAAAGGCAATTAATGCCACTCAAAAAGCCTAAAGATATTCCCAAAATTCCTAAATCTCGAAAGAAGAAAATTGATAGTGCACTGAATGCTATTCCGGAAAAGAAACCCGATAAATTAGAATACAATTGCAAAACATTCTTCGGGTTTGATGAGATTACAAAAAAACAATATTCCGTCTTTGCAATTGAAACCGTTGCCGAGTTTACAAGTTTTGCATACGAAGTTTCTCTTGAAGCTATAAAAGATAAAAGGGAAATTCTAATTATGTTAATGGGATTGAAAGCATTAACAAATAGAGCACCGCAAATTCAACCGGCTAGAACGGAAATTCCTTTTGAGGATTTAATCGGTGATTATACAGTTAAAGTTGTTAAGCAGGACGGTGCAATCAATTGTGCGGAGTATAATTTCAACATATTTACAAAAGAAATAAAACTCCTGAAAGAGTATAAACCAAAAAAGAAAAACAACAGACTCTTCTGCAAATTTGAAGTTGCTGAAGATGAGTTTAGTTTTGGGTATAAGTAATTAAAAATCCTGGTTGTTCATAGCAAAATAACTCCGCTATAATGAAATTTCTACGAAGTTTTGACATATTGTTTTCCCCCACTATTACCATAATGAAGTCCTACGGACTTTAAACGAATAACCCATTCAGACGATCTGATTATTTTTATTAATTCGGTATAGCCAAATAATTATGATAACTAAAAATATCCCCACCGACAAAAACTCCATCGGCGTTTCATTATGATTTCATTTTATGATAATAATAAATAATGAAGCTCCGATGGAGCTTAAATTATACCTCTAAAATATTCTACCATAGTAAAAGTCCTACGGACTTTTTATAAACCGGATTAGCTGTGAAATGATAAATGCTAATTCGGCGTTAGCCGAATAATTATGGTAGAAAAAATTTTACCCCAATTTCCAAAAGCGCCGTAGGTGCTTCATTATATTTTATTATTTTTGAACATATCCAAAGAATATAGTGAGGTAGTAATGGCAAATACCTACACACAACTATTCGTCCATATAATATTCTCAACAAAAGGAAGAGAGAAAGTTCTATCAAAACATTTCCGAGATGAAATATTTAAATACATTTCCGGAATTCTGAAACATAAAAATCAAAAACCATTTGCCGTAAACGGTACAATAGATCATATTCACATATTAGTTGGAATGGAACCGAATATTACCGTCTCCGATCTCGTTAGGGACATAAAGCACAGTTCAACGAATTTTATTAAAGAAAAGAAATTTATTAAACACAAATTCAATTGGCAGAAAGGATTTGGTGCGTTTACATATTCAAAATCGCAACTTGATTCGGTTATTAACTACATTATAAATCAAGAAGAGCATCACAAACGGCAAACGTTTGAAGAAGAATATATCAAGTTTCTAAAGCTATTTGAAGTAGAATATGATTCTAAGTATGTCTTTGATTAGATTTACACTAATAAATAATTGTAAAAAGTGATGAAAAAAATATACGGACGAAAACCTGTGCTTGAAGCCATTAAATCCGGGCAAGAAATTGAACAGATATTAATTCCATTCGGTTCAAAGGGAAATTTCTACAGTGAACTTAAGTCCGAAGCAAAAAAAAATAAAATTAAAATTGCTGAACTACCCACACATAAATTCCAGCAGCTCGAAAAAGGGAATAATACTCAAGGTGTAATTGCAAACATTCCTGAATTTAATTTCTCGTCCGTTGAAGAAATCATTTCGGCATCAAAAGGAAAACAAAATCCGTTAGTACTTTTACTAGATTCAATTCAAGATCCGCAGAATCTCGGTGCAATTTTAAGAAGTGCCGAATGTTTTGGCGTTGACGGAGTTTTTATAACAACACATCAAAGTTCACCGATTACCGAAGCCGTTGAAAAAACCTCCGCCGGTGCAATTAATCATTTGAAGATTGCAAAGGTTACAAACCTTGTCCAAGAAATAAAATTTTTGAAAGACAATGGATTTTGGATTATTGGATCTACACTCTCCGATACATCGCAAGATTATACAACCATTGATTACAAAATGCCTGTCGCACTAATATTGGGTAACGAAGAAAAAGGTATTCGAGATCTTGTAGCAAAAAACTGTGACTTCCTTGTTCACATTCCGATGAAAGGCAAAATCCAATCACTTAATGTTTCAGTTGCTGCGGGAATTTTGTTAGCTGAGATTAGAAAGCGATAAAACTACTTCAACATTCAAACCCGTTTACTCCGACCACGAGTATTGAATACGAAATTGCCGAAACGGATTTAGTAACTTTGAAAATATATGATGTTTTGGGGCGAGAGGTTAAAATATTAGTGAATGGAATTCAATTTCCGGGTAAGTATTATGTCAATTTTGACGTAAAATCGAACCTTTCATCAGGACTTTATCTTTATCGATTAGAATGTGGTCTTAGTTCACAAACCCGCAAAATGCTGCTTTTGAAGTAATAATTACACTGGAATTATCTTGATAATTCCCAATTTTAATGCTAAATTTAATATTCTTAATTCGCCCCTTTGTGGGCGATTTTTGTTTTATGAGTATTAATAAAAAACACATAGAATCCGAAATAAAGAAAATTGTTGAATCCCTCGGGTTTTTCTTCATAGAATTAATAATTCGTGGCGATAAAAGACAATTGGTTTTTGAAATTTTTGTCGATAATGAAGCCGGTGTTACAACAGAAAACTGTGCGGAAATAAGCCGGTTAATTCATGAATTTTTCGACACTGTAGATGATGAAATATCGAATTATCGACTTGATGTTTCTTCACCCGGTGTTGATCGTCCCCTAAAATTTCTCAAACAATACACAAAACATCTTAATAGAGATTTTACAATTAAATACGAAGTTGATGAAGTAGTGAAACAACAAAAAGGCAAACTTATTCAAATCATTGATGAAAATTTGTTGTTCCATTTCGGTAAAGAAGAAATATTAATTCCATTCAATAAAATAATAGAAGCAAATGTACAAATTAGTTTTTGATCACGGAGGCAGATAAAAAATGAATACTGAGATAGTTGAATCCTTTGCCGCGATGGCAAGAGAAAAAAGTGTGGATAGAGATGTTCTTGCCGGCATCATTGAAGAAATTTTTGGGCTGCTTGTTAAGAAAAAATTCGGGCCTGATGCAAATTATGACGTGGTTGTTAATATGGATAAGGGAGATATAGAAATTTTTCTTGAAAGAACTATTGTTGACGAAGTTGAAGATCCGAATCTGGAGATTAGCATAGATGAAGTTAACGAAAAAGGAAATGAAGACGAATTAGAAGCTGGTGATGATTATGTAGAGAAAATTCCGCTCGCTGCATTCGGAAGAAGATTAATCAATTTAGCAAGACAAAGTTTGAACCAAAGAATTCGCGAAATTGAAAAAGAATTAATTCATAACGAATACAACGAAATGATAGGTGATATTGTTGTTGGAGATATTTACCAAGTAAGACGAAATGATGTTCTTGTTAATCATAATAAGAATGAACTTTTACTCCCTCGCTATGAACAAATACCGAGAGAAAAATACCGCAAAGGTGATACAATACGTGCCGTGATCAAAGAAGTTAAAAAAACTCCGAACGGTCCTGTAATTATTGTTTCAAGAGCAGACAATACTTTCTTGAGAAGACTATTTGAAATTGAAATTCCGGAAATATATGACGGAGTAATTGAGATTAAGGGAATCGCACGTGAACCCGGTGAAAGAGCTAAAGTTGCAGTTGAATCTCAAGATCAAAGAATTGATGCCGTTGGTGCTTGTGTTGGTATGAAGGGAGTTCGTATTCATGCAATCGTTCGTGAATTAAACAACGAAAATATTGACGTAATTAATTATTCCGATGATCCGGTAATTTATATTCAACGAGCACTTTCACCTGCAAAACTCAAATCAATTGAATTGGATGAAGAAGAAAATAAATGCGTTGTTACCGCAGATAGCGACCAAGTTTCTCTTATTGTTGGACGCAGTGGTGTAAATATCAGACTCGCAATGAAATTAACAGGCTATGATATAGAAGTAATTAGAGAAGAAAAACCGTTTGAAGAATATGAGGGTGATATAGAACTTGTTGAACTTCGTGAAGAATTAGGGGATACGGTAGTTGACCTATTAATTAACAATAGATATGATACGGCGGTTGAAGTTCTTACAGCCGGTACCGATAAGCTAAAAGAAATTAAGGGTATTACCGAAGAAACAGCCAATGCAATTTTAGAAATACTTAAAAATCAATTTGAAGAAGAAGAATAATTAGTCAATTGGACTAATTCCCGGGTGATCTTTTATGGCAGAAAAAACTAAGAAACTTAGAATTTACAAATTTGCTTCAGAGTATAATTTAGCAACCGATACGATTGTTGAATTTCTAAAACAGAAGGGATATGATGTAAAATCTCATATGTCGCTGCTTACCGATGAAATGATCAGCGATATAAACGATAAATTCCGTAAGGATATTGAATCTGCTGAGAAACATTATAGAAAAATTTCCGAGTTTCAGAAAAAACGCGGCGAACGAGTTGATGAAAAACAAACCCCAGCCGAAGCTGAACCAAGTGCAAAAGAAAAAACTGAAGATGTTGAAGCAGAATCGGTTAAAGAGAAAACTACAAAAGAAGAATCTAAAGTTGAAGAATCTGCCGAAGAAGTGAAAGAAGTTGAAGAACTTCCAGCATCCGAAGAAGTTAAAGAAACAGTTCCCGAACCATTTCAAACTGATTCAGAAAAAGAACTCGTAAAAAAGAAAAAGGGTTTAACTGTTGTTGGTAAAATTGAATTAGAAGATAAACGCAAAAAGAAAAAAGCCGGGAAAAAAGAGAAAGTTGAAGAACCCAAACCAAAACCTGAACCTGTTGAACAAGTAAAAGAAGAAAAGAAACCTGAGAAACCCAAAACTCCTGAAGAAATTGCAGCCGAAGAAAAACAAGCCGGTAAACGAAAAAAGAAAAAATTAAAAGCTAAAAAACGCGAGACTGAAGATGAATCTGATGTAGCAAAAAAAGGTAAGAAAAAGAAAAAAGCCAAAAAATTTGATGTTGATGTGGAGGAAGTTGAAGCTGCTATAAAAAGAACTCTTCTTAGTATGGATGAAACAGCCGGTGCTTCTCGTGCTAGTTTCAAAAAGAAAAAGAAAAAAGAAAGAGAAGAAGAAGAAGTAAAAAGACTGGAACAACAAGAAATTGAAAAATCAATTCTTCATGTAACTGAGTACATTTCGGTAAGTGAACTTGCTAATTTAATGAAGGTTCAGGTCAGCGATGTAATCCAAAAATGTATTGAAATGGGATTGATGGTTTCTATAAATCAGCGACTTGATGAGGAAACTATTACTCTTGTAGCTGATGAGTTTGATTTTAGCGTTAAGTTCGAAGATGAATATAAAGCCGAGCATATTGAAGAAGAAGATGATCCGGAAGATTCTTTAGAATTCAGACCGCCTGTAGTTACGATTATGGGACATGTTGACCACGGGAAAACCTCTTTGCTTGACCACATTAGAAAATCCAATGTTGTTGCTGGTGAATCCGGTGGTATCACTCAGCATATTGGTGCATATAGAGTGCAGTTAGATGACGGAAGATACATAAGCTTTCTTGATACTCCCGGTCATGAAGCATTTACTGCTATGCGTGCACGAGGTGCAAAAGTTACTGATATAGTTGTTCTTATTGTTGCTGCTGATGATGCAGTAATGCCCCAGACAGTTGAAGCAATTAACCATGCGCAAGCTGCCGGAGTACCGATTGTAATTGCAATTAACAAAATTGATAAACCCGGTGCTAATCCCGACAAGATAAAACAGCAATTAGCCGATAGAAATATTTTAGTTGAAGACTGGGGTGGTAAGTATCAGTGTGTTCAAATTTCAGCAAAATCCGGTTTAAATATTGAAGAACTTTTAGAGAAAATTCTGCTTGAAGCTGAAGTGCTTGAATTAAAAGCAAATCCAAATAGAAAAGCACACGGAACTGTTATCGAATCTCAGCTTGATAAAGGGAGAGGTGTTACTTCTACGGTGCTAATTCAAAAAGGAACTATGAAGATCGGTGATCCTTTTGTTGCAGGTAATACTTATGGTCGTGTTCGCGCTATGTTTGATGAAAGAAATAATAAAATTACTGAAGCTTCTCCTTCAACCCCTGCTTTGGTTCTTGGATTTGATAGTGCACCGCAAGCCGGTGATATATTCGCTGTTGTAAATAGTGAGCGCGAAGCAAGAGAAATCGGTTTGAAGAGACAACAGCTTAAACGCGAACAAAGCCATAGACAAATTAAACATCTAACACTTGATGAAATTGCAAATCAAATTAGTCAAGGCGGATTTAAAGAACTTCCAATTGTGGTTAAAGGTGATGTTGATGGTTCGGTTGAAGCGTTGGCTGATTCGTTAATGAAGCTTTCAAATAATGAAGTTGCTGTTAGTGTAATTCACAAAGGTGTCGGCGCTATTTCCGAGGGTGATGTTCTTCTTGCTGCAGCATCCAATGCTATTGTTGTTGGTTTCCAAGTTAGACCACATATAGCCGCAAGAAAACTTGCTGAACAAGAAAAGGTTGATATCAGGTTATATAACGTAATTTATGATGCTATTAATGAAATTAAATCTGCTCTTGAAGGTATGCTCTCACCGGTTATTTCCGAAGAAAATGTTGCAACCATTGAAGTGAGAGAAATCTTTAAAGTACCTAAAGTTGGAACAATCGCAGGTTGCTATGTTCAGGACGGGAAGATTACTCGTAATAATAAAATTAGATTGTTCCGTGACGGTGTTGTTATTTACACCGGTGAACTTGCTTCGTTAAAAAGATTCAAAGACGATGTTAAAGAGGTTGACGCAGGTTATGAATGCGGATTAAACATAGCAAACTTTAATGACATTAAGGTTGGCGATATAATTGAAGGCTACAAATTTATAGAGACTAAGAAGAAACTTGAATCATAATGTCCATAAGAAAAGAAAAAATTGAGCATCTAATTAAAGAAGAACTGAGTTTGATTTTTCTTCATAAACTTCAAGACCCTCAATTTGGTTTGGTAACAATTACTAATGTTGCGGTCTCCCCGGATATTAGAGTCGCAAAAGTTTATATCTCGGTTTTCGAGAAAGAGAATAGAGAAGCAATTCTTGAAAAAGTTACTGAGTTGAAAGGGTTTATTAGAGGACAGCTTGCTCAAAAAATTAAATTACGTCATACGCCGGAACTTAATTTTTTTATTGACGATACATTAGACTACGTTGAAAAGATGGAAGATTTATTCAAAAAATTGCACGATGATGATAAGCAAAGCGACGAATGATTTATCGAATTTTGATTTTACCAACGGTGAAGTAATACTTATTGATAAAGATGAAGGAATTAGTTCTTTTAGTATTGTACACAAACTGAGAAAAATTACCGGGATAAAGAAAATCGGTCATGCCGGAACCTTAGATCCAAAAGCTACAGGGTTACTTATTCTTTGTACGGGTAAGAAGACTAAAGAGATAAGTAAATTTCAGGACCTAAAAAAAGTTTACTCCGGAATTATTTCACTTGGAAAAACTTCTCCGTCTATGGATTTAGAAACGGAATTATCCGAAGTGAAGCAAACTGATTTTGTAAATCTTGAAATCTTGAACGAAACCCGTAATTTATTTCTCGGAAAAATTCTGCAGCTTCCGCCAATGTATTCTGCGTTAAAGCATAAAGGTAAAGCACTTTATAAATATGCTCGTAAAGGAATAGAAATAGAACGCAATCCGCGGGAAGTTGAAATTTTTGATTTTACTATTGAAAAATATATTGAACCGGATGTTTACTTTAGAATAACTTGCTCCAAAGGGACATATATAAGAGTTATTGCTGATGATTTGGGGAGAAAATTAGGAACCGGTGGTTATCTGAAAAAATTAAGAAGAGATGCAATCGGGCAGTTTGATGTTGAATCTGCATTTACAATTAAAGAATTTGAAAAAGTTTTTAATTCTATTTCGGTTGACGGGGAATGAAAATTCTTTCTGATAAAAATGACAAACAAAAATTAAAAAACACTTGCGTTACTATCGGTACTTTTGACGGACTTCATATTGGTCATCAAAATATTTTAAGTGTTCTTTCAAATATTGCAAAGCAAAAGAATTTACAAAGCACCGTTGTTTCTTTTGATCCTCATCCGAGAAAAGTAATTGCGAAAAACTATGATATAAAAATTCTTACAACGCTTGATGAGAAAAAAGAAATTTTAAAACAACTCAGTACCGAAAATTTTTATCTAATTAACTTCACGGAGAAATTTTCGGAGCAGACTTCTGAAGAATTTGTTAAGAATTTCATAGTTGATAGATTTGATGCAAAACATGTTGTAGTTGGGCACGATCATAAATTCGGAAAAGACAGAGGCGGTAATGCCGATGCACTCCGTAAGCTTGGCGAAAAATATGGTTTTGATGTTACATCAGTCGATGCGGTTAAACTAAACAACGAAATTGTAAGTAGTACAATTATCAGGCAAGCTTTGATAGAGGGTGATATCGAACGGGCAAATACTTTTCTTGGTAGAAGTTATACAATGCAGGGAGAGGTGGTTGCTGGGGCAAAAAGAGGAAGAATTCTTGGGTTCCCAACTGCAAATTTGGGAATGAGAAATTCCGATAAACTTATTCCTCAAACCGGTGTTTATGCAGTCGGTTGTGATTTGAACGGCGAAGACCTTCATGGTGTTATGAATATTGGTTATCGCCCTACATTTGCAGATACTTCGGAACTTGTACCGGAAGTACATCTTTTTAATTTTAATAGAATTATTTATGGTGAAGTTCTTAAAATAAATTTCATTAAAAAAATTCGACATGAAAAAAAGTTTGCGTCTAAAGATGAATTGATTTCACAAATTGAATTGGATAAAAAAGCAGCGGCAAAAATTTTAGCAGTAGAAATAACTAATTGATCCTGGTTATGAATGATTAAAAATCGATTTCAAAATACTGGGGTTACATTATTAATTAATTTATAGGAGTTACAAATGTCTTTAACAAAAGAACAAAAGTTAGAACTAATTAAAAAATTTGGCAAAAGTGAAAACGACAGCGGAACAGCCGAGGTTCAGGTTGCAATTCTTACTCAAAGAATTAATGAACTTACAGATCACTTTGGGAAACACTCTAAAGACCATTCATCAAGAAGAGGTTTGATGAAAATGGTTGGTAAAAGAAGAAGATTACTCGATTATCTTGCCAAAAAAGATATTAACAGATATAGAGCAGTTATTAAAGAACTCAATATCAGAAAATAAGGAACAAAATGGATATTATACGTAAAGAAGTTGAAATCGGGGGAAAGAAACTCACCCTCGAAACCGGTAGATTAGCAAAACAGGCTGACGGCGCTGTAATGGTGCGTTATGGTGATACTATGGTATTGGTTACAGCAGTTGCATCAAGTGAGGCAAGAGAAGACATTGATTTCTTCCCTCTTTCGGTTGAATACAGAGAAAAAGCTTTCGCAGCAGGTAAATTTCCCGGCGGATTTTTTAAAAGAGAAGGTAGACCTACCGAAAAAGAAGTCTTAAGTTCAAGATTAATTGATAGACCGATAAGACCTCTTTTCTCGAAAGAATTTAAAAACGAAACACAAATTATAGCAAGTGTTTATTCTTTTGACGGAGAAAATGATTCTGATGTATTAGCTGCCGTAGGAGCTTCTGCCGCACTTCATATATCAAGAATTCCTTTTCTTGAACCTATTGGTGAAGTAAGAGTTGGTCGTGTTGACGGTGAATTAATTGTTAACCCGACAATGAAACAAGTTGAAGCAAGCGATATCGAACTTACTGTTGCAGGCACTGCAGATTCGATTATGATGGTTGAAGGTGAAGCAAAAGAGATCTCGGAAGAAGATTTTCTAAAAGCGCTGAGGTTTGCTCATGAAGAAATCAAAAAATTGGTTCAAATACAGAATGAATTAAGAGACGCCTGCGGAATAGAAAAAATGACCGTTGTTGAAAAATCATACGCCGAAGGTTTGGAACAAGATGTAAAAGAACTTGCTTATGATAAATATTCTGAAATTGTCGGTATGTCTCTTGCAAAGGAAGAAAGATCTACTAAAAATAAAGAGTTGAACGAATCGGTTCTCGAAGCTTTAGCAGAAAAATATCCCGAACAGGAAAAAGATATCAAGCAGATATTACACGACATCGAGAAAGAGTTGATGCGCAAACGTATTCTTGAAAATCAACCTCGTCTTGATGGAAGAAGTTTAACCGATATCCGCCAGATTTGGATTGATCTCGGTTTACTTCCTCGTACACACGGATCTGCATTGTTTACACGCGGCGAAACCCAAAGTTTGATGACATTAACTCTGGGTACAAAAGGTGATGAGCAAATTGTTGACGGTCTGCAAGAAGAATACAAAAAAAGATTTATACTTCATTACAACTTTCCTCCTTTTTGCGTTGGCGAAGTTGGTAGGTTTATGGGAACCGGAAGAAGAGAAATTGGACACGGTAATCTTGCCGAACGTGCTCTCAAATTTATTATTCCTAACGAAGAAGCTTTCCCATATATAATTCGTCTAAATTCGGACATACTCGAATCGAACGGTTCATCTTCTATGGCTACGGTATGTTCCGGTTCTCTTGCTATGATGGACGGTGGTGTACCGGTAAAAACTATGATTGCCGGTATTGCAATGGGGCTTGTTAAGGAAGGTGAAGAATACTCTGTTCTTTCGGATATTTTAGGAAATGAAGATCACCTTGGCGACATGGATTTCAAAGTTGCCGGTTCCGAAAAAGGTATAACCGCAATTCAAATGGATATTAAAATTCAAGGTATTTCTTTTGAAATTATGGAAAGAGCTCTTCATCAAGCTAAAGATGGTAGATTGCATATACTTGATAAGATGAAAGAAGCAATTTCAGAACCGCGAGCCGGAATTTCTCAATTTGCTCCAACTTTATTATTTACTAAAATTAGACCTGAAAAAATCGGTTCTGTAATTGGACCCGGTGGAAAAGTTATTCAAGCGATACAAAGAGAATATTCAGTTGATATTGCAATTGATGAAGACGGAACAGTAAATATTGCCGGTCAAGATAAACAAAAAGCTGAAGCGGCAAGAGAATATATTAAGAAGTTAACTCAAGAGCCTGAAATAGGTAAAGTATATGATGCTAAGGTGATCAAAATACAAGATTACGGTGCATTTGTTGAATTTTTACCTAATATTCAAGGATTATTGCACATTTCTCAACTAGATACTAAACGCGTTGACAAAGTTGACTCGGTTATTAAAGAAGGCGAAATGATAAAAGTTAAGTTGATAAAAGTAGAAAACGGAAAATTCAGTTTATCGCGCAAAGCTTTGTTGACTGAAAAGAACGAAGAAGAGTCTAAATAAGCAAGTAAATGCTGAATCATGTATTCAGCATTTTTTGTTTTAATTATACGTAAATTGAAAAGATGCAAATAGGTCAACTTGATTTATCCAAAAGATTGCTCCTTGCTCCGATGGCTGACGTAACGGACTACTCCTTCCGTGAAATCGCAAAAAAATTTGGAGCCGGTTTAACCTTTACTCAGATGGTTAGCGCTAAAGGAGTGCTTGAAAATGATTTTGAGACACTTCGATATCTTGCTTTCAATAAAAATGAAAAACCCATCGGTGTGCAACTTCTTGGTAGTGATCCGGAACTAATCGGATCTGCTGTAAAAGAAATTGCCAAATACAAACCTGATGTAATAGATATTAATTGTGGCTGCCCTGTTGAAAATGTTACTAAATATAAAATGGGTGCATGTTTATTAGATTCTCCCCAGCTAATCGGTAAAATTGTTTCAAGTATGAAAAAAGCCGCAGGAGAAATTCATATCTCGGCTAAACTGCGATTAGGGGGAAGTGATAAATCAATCAATATTATTGAAACTGCTAAAGCTGCCGAAGATAACGGTGCATCGTTCATTATTGTTCATGCAAGAACAAAAAAAGATAAGTACGATACGGATGCAGACTGGGAATGGCTGGCAAAAGTAAAAAGTAAAATTAAAATACCGGTTGTCGGTAATGGTTCGGTGTTCACTCCGGTAGACGTAGTTAAAATGAAAGAACAAACCGGTGTGGATTCTGTGATGATTGCAAGAGGAGCACTTGGCAATCCTTTTATTTTTTCAAGATACAATTCTATAGCAGATAACAACTTTGATCCGGGAATACCCGGTATTGACCTTATCACAGAAACAGCTATTGAACATTGTAAAAAATTGATAAGAGAATACGGTGAATTCAGGGCTTTAAACTTCATGAAAAAAAACGTTATTTGGTATTATAGAGATTTTAATGGAATTACAAATCTTGTTGAAAAATTAATGGCATGTAATTCTGCAAACGGTATAATTGACATTATTAATGAACACAACGATAAAATTAAGTTACAAAATTATCCCAATGAGGATCTAAAAATTATTCAACAAAAATTTAAAATGAAGGTACTCTTTTGGCTCGTGCAAGAGCCGGTTTTTTCGGAGTCCTTCGGCTGAGGTTTAATAAAAATAAATGAGAAAAGAAATTATAATTAACTCCTCTTCTTCTCAAACAAGAGTTGCTATTACCGAAGACGGTAATTTAGTTGACTTTTTTGTTGAGAACCCGGAAAAGCAGAGGATGGTCGGCAATATTTACCTTGGTAAAATTGCAAGAGTACTTCCGGGAATACGAGCTGCCTTTATTGATATCGGATTAAAGCATGATGCTTTTCTTCATTTTTCCGATATTGGAGACAGACTCGAAGCACTTCAATCTGTTTTGGATGATGAAGATGATAAAGAAATCGACGATGAAGATGATGATGAATCTCCGCATCCCAAACCGCAAAACAAGCCTGAGCAGTCAACCCATAAGCTTCATAAAGGGCAAGATATTCTTATTCAAATTATAAAGGAACCTGTTAAGGATAAAGGGGTGAGAGTTTCTTCATCACTTAGTTTGCCGGGACGTTTTTGTGTATTACTTCCGTTTGATACTAAAATCGGAGTTTCAAAAAAAATAAGTGATTACAAAGAAAGAAAACGACTTAGAAGAATCGCTCGAGAAATTCTTCCCGATAATTGCGGACTGATAATCAGAACTGCCGCAAAAGATCAATCGGAAAAACATCTTTCCAGTGATCTGAAGTATTTAGTAAAAACCTGGAAGACAATTGAAGATGAAGCAAAGAGCAATAAACCCCCTAAAATGCTTTACAATGATGTCTCTACTACAAGAAGCGTAATTCGGGATCTATTTACCGAAGATGTTAGTAGGGTTTTCATTGACTCAAAGAAAATATTTAAAGAGATAAGAGATTATGTTCAGTTTATTCAGCCTGAACTTGTAGAAAAAGTTGTTTACTATAAAGAATCTCAACCAATATTTGAAGTATTTAAAATAGAGGAGCAAATAAAACAATTGCTCGGAAGAAGAGTTCACCTTCCAAGCGGCGGTCACATTGTTATTGAACATACCGAAGCAATGATTGTTATTGACGTTAACTCGGGAAGGTATGCGGCTAAAAAAGAACAGGAATTAAATTCACTTAAAACAGATCTTGAAGCTGCCCGCGAAATTGTTAGACAGCTTAGGCTTAGAGATATTGGCGGACTTATAGTTGTGGATTTTATTGATCTTGAAGATGATAAAAATCGAAAAAAAATCTACGATGAACTTAGAAAGGAATTCAAAAAAGATCGCGCAAGAATTGCTATGCTTCCAATGACGGATTTCGGATTAATGCAAATTACCCGTCAAAGAGTCCGTGAAAATATTATGCAGTCGGTTAACGAAGTTTGTCCTTATTGTCTTGGTACAGGGTTGTTGACGAAGAAATCTCACATGATTCATGAGATTGAAGATTGGATTAAGAAATACAAAAATAGCGGTAAAGAGAAAAAACTGATCTTAAAAGTTCATCCTTCACTTGGCGTAAAACTAAAAGAAGGATTATTCTCAACTCTATTTAAGCTGCAGTCAAAGTATTTTATAAAATTAAAGCTTGTCGAGGATAATAAAATGAGTCCTCAGGAATATCAGTTTATTTCTGCCGTATCAGAAAAAGAAATTACCGAGAATGTAAAATAAAAAAAGGAAAACAAGATGAAATTTTTTATCGACACCGCAAATATTTATGAAATTAAGGAAGCTGCAAGTTTAGGCATTTTAGACGGTGTTACTACTAATCCTTCTCTTGTTGCAAAAGAGGGAAGAAACTTTATCGAACTTCTTGAAGAAATAGTTAAGATTGTTGATGGCCCAATTAGTGCAGAAGTTGTTTCAACAGATTATGACGGTATTATTAAAGAAGCAAATGAACTTTCGAAAATTCATAAAAATATTGTAATTAAAGTTCCTTTAATTCGTGAAGGATTAAAGGCAGTAAAAACACTTTCGGAAGATGGAATTAAAACAAATGTTACTTTGTGTTTCTCACCTTCACAAGCTTTGTTGGCTGCAAAGGCGGGCGCAACTTATATTAGCCCGTTTGTAGGAAGACTAGATGATATCAGCCATGAAGGAATGGATCTTGTTTATGATATTATTCAGATTTACGAAAATTACGGTTACCCGACGCAAGTATTAGTTGCAAGTATTCGTCATCCTTTACATTTAGTAGAAGCAGCAAGAATGGGAGCGCATGTGGCAACTATGCCGTTTGCAGTAATCGATAAATTATTTAATCATCCTTTAACGGATTTAGGTTTGGAAAAATTCTTAAGCGATTGGAAAAAACTTAATCAATAGATCACGAAAATCAAATATTGTCAATCATGGGTATTGATATGAAAAAAACAAAATTTTACGAAGTTCATAAAAAAATAGGAGCAAAAATAGTTGACTTTGCCGGTTATCAAATGCCGGTTCAGTATTCGTCGATTATCGATGAACACAAAACTGTAAGAACTACTGTCGGTGTTTTTGATGTTTCGCATATGGGAGAAGTATTTGTCAGAGGCAAAGAAGCATTACAATTTGTTCAACATATTACTACTAACGATGCCGGTAAATTAGTTGACGGTAGAGTTCAATATTCAGCAATGTGTTATGAAGACGGCGGAATAGTTGATGATCTTTTGGTTTATAAAATATCAGATGAAGAATATTTACTTGTTGTTAATGCATCCAACAAGGATAAAGATTTTCAGTGGATGAAAAAAAATAATAAGTTTGATGTTGAATTGTTTGATGAAAGCGACGAATATTCCCTGCTTGCAGTTCAAGGTCCCCAAGCAATGAAAGTTATTCAAAAAATCACTTCCGAATCAATTGAGAATCTTGAATATTATCACTTTCTTAAAACTAAAGTAGCCGATGTGGAAATGATACTTTCAAGAACCGGCTATACGGGTGAATTAGGCTACGAGCTTTATTTCAAAGGTGATGAATCTGTTGCAGAAAAAATTTGGAATGCCGTTTTTAAAGCCGGCGAAGAATTCGGTATTAAACCAACCGGGTTAGGTGCTCGAGATTCGCTTCGTTTAGAAATGGGATATTGTCTTTACGGAAACGATATCGACCAATCTACAAATCCCCTTGAAGCTGGATTGGGTTGGATCACAAAGTTAAAAAAAGGTGAGTTTATTGGTCGTGATGCTCTGCTGAAAGTGAAAGAAGAAGGAATAAAAAGAAAACTCGTTCCTATTACAACTGATGAGAAGGCTTTCCCACGACACGGTTATGAAATAACATTAAACGGAAATAAAATTGGTAATGTAACTAGCGGTACGGTAAGCCCGATTTTAAATAAACCGATTGCTCTTGGTTATGTTCAAAAAGATTATGCTTTAGAAGGTAACACAGTTAACTTTATGATAAGGGAAAAAGAAATACCGGCTGTAATTGTTAAACTACCATTTGTGGTGAAATAAGTATGAAAATTAATGTCTTGATTTCTCCGCTGAATGCGGAGGAAATGTACTTTGCAGGTAAAAATACTGTTGTAATCGATGTACTTCGTGCAACTACCGTAATTTCTGCTGCCCTTGATAACGGGGCTAAAGAAATCATTCCGGTTGGAACGATTGAATTTGCTATGAAGATCTCCGGCGACGCTTTTGGCGGTCACAGACTTCTTGGCGGTGAAAGAAATACAAAAAAAATCGATGGTTTTAATCTCGGTAATTCACCCTTAGAATATGTTAAAGAAGTTGTTGATAGTAAATCAATAATACTTTATACAACTAATGGTTCTAAGGCAATTGTTAGAGCTAAATTCTCAGAGAATTTAATTACATGTTCTTTTTATAATTTGAATGCTGTTGCAGATTATATCGTTAAGATGAATAAAGATTTTGAAATTCTTTGTGCCGGGGATAACGGCAGATTTAGTTTGGAAGATACTGTTTGTGCGGGTAAACTGATTTCGGAAATTATAAAACTTAAAGAAGAAATTGAACTTACCGATTCTGCAAGAGCAAGTATAGCCCTTAATAAATCATTCGGTAGAAGTATTACAAAAATGTTTTCTGAATCGGAACACGGAAGAAAATTGATTGATAATGGGTTTAAGGAAGATATTTCTTTTTGTGCAAAACTTTCAAAGAGTGATATTATTCCTTCGTACAAAGATGGTGTCATTAAAAAATTTGTAAACGAGCAGCCGGCTTAAATTCAAAATGGCAAAACGCAAACCTAAACAGAGTAAAAAGCAAAACGGTAATAATTATTTTATTATTTCCGTAGAGAAAAAGAAAAAACTCTTCGGATTGGTGCTTTCCGTTTTAGCAATGCTGATATTTTTGAGCATTCTTTCTTTTTCTAAAAATGACCAATCATTGCTGGGTGGAATGGGAGACTTTATTAAAGTATTCAGTCCCAGCCCCGAATTCAGCAAACGAATAAGCGGAATTAGTAATTGGCTCGGAATTTTTGGTGCTCACATTTCTTATTTTCTTGTTTACTCAACGATTGGATTTGCTTCAGTAATCTTCCCTGTAATAATGTTTATTTGGGGTTATACAATACTTAGAAATGACGAAACAAAAACAGCACTTTATCTTTCCAACTTTTTTATTGTTATCGGATTAATCTTTTCTGCTTTCTTTGGTTTACTTCGCAATGTACCTGAATTTAATCTGCTTCAAGAGAGCGGAGAGTTCTCCGGTAAAATAGGTGATTTCTTCGGTAACTTACTCGGAAATTTATTAGGGGGTTTAGGCGGACTTATATTTTTAATTACGGCGACAATTATTACGCTTATTATTTCTTTTGACATTAAATTCACACCAATTTTAGAATTCTTCAAAAAATTGTGGGATGAAACATTTGAGAAGAAAGAAAATTCTGAATCAAAAGAAAGTGTACGTATCAATAAACCTTTAGATGAAGTAGAGACTGAGAGTAATTTAGAGAAAATTAAAAAGTTAAGACAAAAGCCTGACGAGATTGAAGCAGGATTTACACCGGGTAAAATCGAAATGGAAGAAGTTATTGAAACACCGGAAACAAAAATCCGTATTCTTCAAAAAGATGAACCGGAAGGAATCATAGAAGAAGAATCAAAGGTAGAAGATCCTTATGTAGTGAAGGAAGACAAGCCCAAATCCGAAAAGGAAAAATCAGAGGAGTATGATCCGGTTATAGATAAGATGGAAGAACAGAAACTTCCCGAACAATGGGAAGAAGAAATTAACTATGACCCACCGAAATTAAATCATCTTGAAACACCAAAAGAAACAGAGGTTCAAATATCCGAAGAGGAATTAAAGCACAATGCCGAACTTCTAAAAGAGAAATTAGCTTTGTTCGATATAGCAATTGAAGATATTTCTGTTACTCCGGGACCGGTTGTAACTTTATATGAAATTGTACCGGCACCGGGAGTTAAAATTAGTAGAATTGTAAGTTTAGAGCATGATATTGCGTTAGCGCTTGCAGCAAGAGGTATAAGAATAATTGCACCGATTCCAGGTAAAAGCGCCATCGGTGTTGAAATCCCAAATGCTCAGTCGCAAATTGTTAAAGCACGGTCTGTAATTGCGAAAATCAAAGAAAGCAAGGCGGAACTTCCTCTTGCATTAGGAAAAACTATTTCCGGTGATGTGTATATCACCGATTTAGCAACAATGCCGCATTTGCTTATTGCCGGCTCAACCGGATCAGGAAAGAGTGTCGGTATTAATATGATATTGACAAGTTTAATTTATGCCAAACATCCCTCCGAAATAAAATTTGTTATTATCGATCCGAAAAAAATTGAACTGTCTTTTTATAAAAGACTTAACCGGCATTACTTAGCCGTTTCACCCGATATTGAAGAAGAAATTATAACCAATCCGCAAAATGCTTTGCTTGTTCTCAAAGCCGTAGAATTCGAAATGGAGAAACGATATGATAAACTTGCTAAGATAGGAGTTCGAAATATTGTTGATTACAACGCAAGAGTCACAGACCCGAAACGCAAACCAAAAGATTCCGATTCTATGAAGCATTATAAAATGCCGTATATAATTGTTGTTATCGACGAGTTAGCAGATTTAATGATGACTTCAGGTAAAGAAGTTGAAGAACCGATAGCAAGACTTGCCCAGCTTGCAAGAGCAGTCGGTATTCATTTAATTGTTGCTACTCAAAGACCTTCGGTTAACGTAATTACGGGCGTTATTAAAGCTAACTTTAGTGCTCGTATTGCATATCAAGTTGCTACAAAAATCGATTCAAGAACGATACTTGATATGAACGGAGCCGAACAATTGCTCGGAAGAGGTGATATGTTGTTTTTACCCGGCGGTATGCCGAAACCGATTCGTATTCAAAATGCTTTTATTACCTCGGATGAAATTGAAGAAATAACCAAATTTATTTATGTGCAGGAAGGTTACAGTAAAAGATTTTTACTCCCCTCAATGTTTGAGAAGAAAAATAAATCCAACGCAAGTTTTATTACCGATTTAGATGATATGTTTGATGAAGCTGCACGATTAATTGTTAGGCATCAGCAGGGCTCCGTTTCTCTTCTTCAAAGAAGATTAAAATTGGGTTATGCACGTGCGGCAAGAATTGTAGATCAACTTGAACAAGCTGGTGTTGTGGGTCCTTCCGAAGGCAGCAAAGCTCGCGAAGTTTTAGTTGAAAATGAAGAACAATTGGAAATGATTTTAAGGTCGTTATGATAGTCTCAATAAAACTTTTTGTGCTAATTTATATGTTATTGGTATTCCCCCAGACTGATAGTAGTCGAACACTCCTTTATGAAGTCCAGGAAAAATACAATACCATTAAAGATTTTAGTTCGGATTTTATTCAAAGTACCGGGAATGGGAACATTAACCGCGGTAAGTTTTTCTATAAAGCAGATAATAAATTTAGAATAGAAGTCAAATCGAGAATAATTGTTAGTGACGGTGAATCCACCTGGACATTCACCCCAAAGAATAATCAAGTTGTTATAAGCTCTTCGGATGATGATCTTAATTCATTTTCAATAAGAGATTATCTTTACGAATACCCAAAGCAATGTACTGTCAGCACTTATGAAAATGAAGATGGGAGTCATACTATAATATTAAAACCCCAAACAACCGATTTAGAATTCAAAGAAGTACGTTTAGTTATTAATGCGAATAACCTAATACAACAAATTGAATTATATGATTTGATGAATAACAATTACAAAGTTACTCTCGAAAACACAAAGCTAAATCAAAATATAGATGAAAAACTTTTTACTTTTGAAATACCCGAAGGAACACGAGTAATTGACCTCCGTTAAATCTGACAAACATACCGTTAGAAAAATAACCGGGTATATCATTCCATTTTTGCTGACCGGCTTTTTTCTATATTTTGCATTTAAAGATGTCGATTTGGCTGAAGCTTTCCATCTTATTTCTGAAGTTTCCATTCCGTATTTAATATTGTTTTTATTTGTGTTTGCTCTTTCGCATTTTTTACGTGCTGTAAGATGGAAAGTTATGGCAAGATCAGTTAAGGAAGATCTTTCGATTACAAATTCACTTGGTGCAACAATGATCGGTTATGGAGTCAACTGTGTGGTTCCCCGGCTTGGCGAACTTTACCGTGGACTTTTTCTTGCCAGGTGGGAAGGAATATCAAGAACATCGATGTTAGGCACAATTATAGTTGAAAGAATAATTGATATTGTCGCTCTTGGCATCGCGGTAATAATCAGTGTTATGATCTATTCGGGAGATTTGTATACTGAAATTACGTGGCTTAGTTCAGCTCTTATTTTTGGAAGTGTTGGAATCATTTTATTAATAATTGTTATTTACTTGACGGTTAAATTGAAACAAAGATTTTATAACGCAATTGTAAAATTTGTAGGAAAAATTTCCATAAGTGCTGCCGAGAAAACTGCAAATGCTTTTCATACACTTACCGAAGGTTTTGCTGCTTTAAGGACAACTCAAAGTTATGTTTATACTTTTTCTCTATCCGTTTTAATAATGCTTGCGTATGGTTATGCATCGTATGTAGCTTTTTATATGCTTCATATGAATGAAATTCAGATTACCACATTTGCAATGGCGTGGATTCTAATGACAATAAGTGCATTTGGAATAGTTATACCGACTCCGGGGGGAACCGGTTCATATCATGCAATAAATATTTTGGTGCTTACACAATTATTCGGTTTCAATCAGGAGATTAGTGCTGCTTATGCTATATTGACTCACCTTATTTCATATTTTGTTTTTATTCTTTCAACAATCTTTTTCTTGTACTTTATTAATGCTCAACAAGCAAAGAAAGGTTTAAAGAAAGAAACGTTTATAAGTGTTCTTACTAATTCAAAGGATAACTGATGAATAAAAAAATTTTTATCGTAATATTTTTATTAACAACACTTGCAACATATTCGCAATTCGATTTTATGACCGGAATGGGTATTTCATTTCAATCAACTCCGTCATTAAAAGATTATATTAATACATATACTCAAGGGAATGATGGACCAGGTGAATATTCAAGTGCTGTAACATTTTTCTTTGAATCCGATTATTCAATCAACCCTAATTTTGATATCGGAATTGAATACGAAACTAAAATATATTCTTTCAATACTTCTTTTGGAGGAATAGGGAAATATGATGTTTCTTATTTAGCACATAGTCCAAGCTTACTTGGTTATTATGTTATACAGGGAGAAGGTTATAAATTTAAATTAGGAGGCGGTGCCGGTTACAGGATTATTTCTGTTGATGAAGAACTTCCAACCTCAACCGCAGTAACAAATTATACCGCAAATGGCTTCGGGCTTTTGCTTAAGGCACAGGCTCATACTTTATTAAGCGGAAATTTTTATGCTTACTTCGGTGCCGATGTTCGCTATGATATTATCGGGGAAGCAACAAAGGATGGTGGAAAACTTGAAGCACCGGGTCTAAAAGAAGAAGTGAATTTTAATACTCTTTCATTCGGTGTAAAAATCGGTGTTTCATATTTAATAAGGTAAAGGAATGTCTATTATAGAAGCAATTTTTCTCGGTATCATTCAAGGACTTACGGAATTCCTACCTATCAGCAGTACCGGTCATTTAACAGTTGCCGGTAAATTAATGGGATTAATTTCTGAAGAACATCCTGAACGTTGGACTGCATTTATAGCAGTAATTCAAATCGGTACACTCATTGCAATCCTGACATATTTCTGGAAAGATCTTATAAATATCACAAAGGATTTCCTAAAATTTAATCTTATAAAACCACGAAAATTTTCCGAACAAAGTTTTGATTCCAAACTCGGCTGGTTGATCATAATTGGTTCAATACCGGTTATTGTGATTGGCTTAGGATTCAAAGATTTTATAGAAGGGGCATTTACAAAAAATTTATATGTAATAGCAATAAGTTTAATTGCACTCGGCATAATACTTGGTTTTGCTGAAAAAGTCGGTAAGTTCAAAAAAGAACTAAGAGACCTAAAATGGTACGATGGATTAATTGTCGGTTTTGCACAGGCACTGGCTCTTATTCCGGGTTCGTCAAGATCGGGGACAACAATAACAGCCGGAATTTTTCTCGGATTCAAAAGAGAAACAGCAGCAAGATTTTCGTTCTTATTAAGTGTCCCGGCAATTCTTGGCAGCGGTCTTTTACAATTATATGAAGCACTGAAATATATAGACTCTTCCGGTATGATTGATTTAATAGTCGCGACAATCTTCTCGGCAATTAGCGGTTATCTTACAATAGAATTTTTACTTCGATTTTTACGAAAGAATTCTACATTAGTGTTTGTATTTTACAGAATTCTTATCGGTATAATTATTTTTGTGTTAATAAATAGTGAGTTAATAAATCCTTAGGAGGAAACATGAAAAAACTAAAATTAGTTGTCTTACTATTGATCACGTTTTCAATTACTAGTTGCGCAGATCAAGATATTCAAGAACAACCTCAATCAATAATAAACCAAGAGAATCAAATGAGTGAAGAAAAATATAATTATGTATCAATCACTCCCGACTCAATGCTTGTTGCAGTTGTTGAAACCAATTTGGGCACATTTGAATTAGAACTTTACCCAAATGAAACACCGATTACCGTAACAAACTTTGTTACTTTGGCAGAAGAAAATTTTTATGACGGGGTTTCATTTCATAGAGTAATTGACGGTTTTGTAATTCAAGGCGGTGATCCAACAGGCACAGGTTCGGGAGGTAAAAGTATTTATGACGGGAAACCATATGCTGATGAATTTTTACCGGCATTAAGACATAATTCTGCAGGTATTTTATCTATGGCGAATCGTGGTCCTCATACAAACACAAGTCAATTCTTTATTACACTCGCACCTACACCGCATCTTGATGATAAACATACAGTTTTCGGGAAAGTCATCGAAGGAATGGACGTAGTAGCTAAAATCGGGAAAGTTCCAACAGAACCGCCTTATAATCGCCCGGTTGATCCTGTTGTAATGGAAAAAGTTACAATCGAAAGAAGAGCTAAAACCAACTAGCTGAATGAAACAGCAAGAGTTTTTTACATCTCGCTGGGGATTAATAATTGCAACGCTGGGTATTGCCGTAGGTACAGGTAATATCTGGCGTTTCTCACGTATTGTTGCTCAAAATGGAGGGGGATCATTTTTAATTCCCTGGGTTGTTTTTCTTCTATTTTGGTCAATCCCTTTAATTATTGCAGAGTTTGCAATCGGAAAATCGACTCGACTAAGCCCCGTTGGTGCAATCTCAAAAACCGCCGGTAAAAATTTTGGATGGATGGGAGCTTTCATTGCTCTTGTATCAACTGCAATTATGTTTTACTATTCAGTGGTAACCGGTTGGTGTCTTTATTATTTCTCCTCTGCAATTTCCGGTAATCTTTTTGAAACACAAAATCATCTTGAATACTGGAATCAATTTTCAGCAAGCAACCTGCCGATATTATTCCATGCAGTTGCAATTGGTATCGGTTCATTAGTGATTTATCGAGGTATTGTAAACGGAGTTGAAAAAGTTAATAAAGTATTAGTCTCCTCACTTGTGATAATACTATTTGTTTTGTTCTTCAGAGCAGTTACGCTTCCAAATGCAATTGAAGGAATAAAATATTTCTTTACTCCGCAAATGGAATTTTTGTTAGACTACAAAGTTTGGTTGAATGCACTTACTCAAAATGCTTGGGATACTGGAGCGGGATGGGGTCTTATTCTTGTTTATGCAACTTATATGAAGAAGCGGGAAGATATTCCTTTAAATGCCGCATTAATAGGATTCGGTAACAATTCAATTTCTCTTATTGCAGGCGTTACAATTTTTTCTACGGTTTTTGCACTCAGTTCCGTTGATGCTATGAATCAAATATCCGAATCGGGACCGGCAAATACCGGGCTTACATTTATTTATCTTCCCTTATTATTTTCAAAAATATCCGGAAGCGTAGGAGTTAACACAACATTTGCAGTAATGTTTTTCTTAGCTTTATCATTTGCTGCACTTTCTTCGTTAATTTCACTAATTGAATTGACAACCCGAGTATTTATTGATTATGGAATTGCAAGAAAAAAAGCTGTTAAATTAGTTGCCGGAGCCGGGTTTTTACTGGGAATTCCGTCTGCAATGGATGCTGATTTCTTTATTAATCAAGATTGGGTGTGGGGTGTCGGGTTAATTATCAGTGGAGCATTTATTGCCTTTTCGATTAACAGATATGGTGTAGATAAGTTCAGAACGGAAATAATTAATGCAGTAGGAAGCGATATTAAAATCGGGAAGTGGTTTAATTATTCAATAAAATATTTAATTCCGCTTCAGGCTATTGTGTTATTATTTTGGTGGCTGATATCATCGGTAACATGGGACCCGGAATGGTGGAATCCGTTTCATGCTGAAAATGCCGGTACCTGTTTAATTCAATGGGGACTATTTATAGCCGTATTTTATATTTTTAATAAAAGAATTGTTCTTCAAAAGTGGTTAGATTAATGGACTTAATTTCTATTATTACTATGTTATTCATTACTACTTTGGTTTGGGGCGGCTTTTTGTTTTTTCTATCAAAAGCTATAAGAAAAGAAAATCAAAAGAGAAAAAATGGCTAAGGTTAAGCACAGATCGTTATATGAATTACCTGATATAATAAAGGGAGAAAAACTTCCGCCTGTTATATTTATATGTGGTGAAGATACATATGCAATTGACGGTGCAGTTAAATTATTAATTGAAGCAATTGAGCCTATGCTTGGTTCAGATTTCGATAAAGAGATTATTTCTGCCGAGAAAAAAACCTCGGCTCAACAAATTATCGATCTTTTACTTTCTTTTCCTTTCGGGGGAAGTAAAAAACTTGTTGTATTAAAAGACTTTTCTAATATAGACGATAAGAAAAAATTTACTGAAATTATTAATTCGCCTCCGGAATATCTTTATTTAATTATAACACAACCCGGAAAGGTTAATGCTACTAAAATAGAACCATATGCCTCTCTTCATAATAAAAAATATATGTTTGAGGCAGTCAAGTTAAAACAACATGAGCTTGCCGATTGGTTGGTAAAGCATGCAAAAAAGAATAAAACTAATCTTTCCTACGAAAATGCATTAGCTTTAACTGAAATTGTTGGTGAAGAAAAATCTCTCCTTGAGATGCAGATGCAGAAATTTTATGATAATTTAGGTGAAGGAAAAGAAATAACTTTTGATATTATAATTGATTTGGCATCAAGTACTCGGAAATTTACAACGTTTAATCTGCTTGATGCAATCGGCAGTGGAAATAAATCAAAAGCACTTGAAATAGCTTATAATTTGATTGAAAACGGCACCGAAATTGGACAGTTAATTTCGATGTTGAACAATTACTGTTTATTTAACGCACAATGGATGGAATTATCAAAAAAAGGTATTGATTTAGCCGAAGCGGCTAAGATGGCTGACGTAAATTATTTTTATTTTAAGAATTCTGTAAGTAAGAATATCTTTAAAAATGAAAATAGATTATTAAAAGCCTCCGGAGCTCTTTTGAATGCCGATATTACTATAAAAACTACTTCCGCTGATCATAAAACCGTCTTATCAATTTTAATTAGTGAGATGATTTCTGACTAAATTTTTTTCTTAAACAAAAATTGAAAAGAGAAGGAAATTAGGCTAATTTATTTGAAACATTTATTCATGGACTAAGGTATAAAAACCGTTGACAAAAAAGCTTACTGAATTAACTGACGAAGAATTAATTAAAGAGTTCCAGGATAACGAAACTCTTGAAGCTTATGAAATTTTGGTGAAGAGATTCAAAGACCCGCTTACCAATTTTGTTTTTAGGTTTGTCGGTGACCGCGATTCGAGCACTGATATTGTTCAAGACACGATGATCAAATTTTATTTGAACAAAGACTCTTATAAGTCTTTTGCCAAATTTTCGACATGGATATATACAATTGCCGGTAACCTGGCAAAAAATGAGTTAAAGCGAAGAAAACGAAGAAAAATATTTTCGCTGGATAACAATATTGATGATGACGAAAGCAAGAAAATTCAAATTGAAGATAAATCGTTTTTTGAACCGGATAGACTTGCTGACAGCAATATAAAAAGTCACATTATTCAAAACGCTCTTTTAAGGGTGAAACCGGTTTACCGTGAAGTAGTTATTCTGCGAGACATTGAAGAATTTACTTACGAAGAAATTGCCGATATAACTGGTCTTTCAATAGGGACAGTTAAATCAAGAATAAACAGAGGAAGAACACAACTTCAAAAACTATTAAAAAATATCTATAAAGAGTAAGCCTATGGGAATTAACAGTTACCATTCTAACGAAGAACAAAAATTTGCTCACATAATATCCGATCTCAAAAATTTACCTAAGGTTAAAGCCGAAGATAACTTTGAATTTAACTTAATGGTAAAAATCCGAAACCGGAATTTTGAATTATCGGTACCTGAGCGAAAATTTATATTTAACCGTGCCTTAGCACCGGCTGCCGCGGTTACGTTTTCTATTATGATTTTCTTTTTCTTTTTTACCGAATCTAATGTCAATCTGGAAAATCCTTTTTTAATCCCACCGGAAATTAGAGCTAATTATTCTGCTGCAAAAACCGATACAATTGTTCTTTCGCAGCCAGAAATGATTACAAGTTATTCGGCTGAAAAAGTTCTTACTCAAGCAGATGATACCGAAGTGCCGCCTTCTAATATTGTACGGGTTGTTGTTGAACCTTCGGATGCAGTAACGGTTGAGACAGTAGATCTTCCTTTTGATGATAATAGTGCGGTAGATCTCGATTCGTATGTTACCGGAAATAGAGTTCAGCAAAACAGAGTTCAACGTGGTCAGTTAGTTGGCGGGGGCTCACAACCTACAAATTTTGATGGATTTTTTATTAAAGAACGCGCAAGCAAAGAATCTATAGAATTACACAAAACAAAGCTGGATTCTTTGAAAAAAGCTCAAAAAACAGAGAAAGAGTAGTTGTATTTATATCTATGTTTGAATATATTTACACTTCGTAAAAATTTAGTCTAGGAAAAAAATGAAAAAAGGAATTCACCCTAATTATAGACCGGTTGTTTTTAAAGATATGTCGGTAGACTATGCTTTTTTAACAAAATCAACCGTTGATACAAAAGATACGATTGTATGGGAAGACGGGAAAGAATATCCGTTAGTTAAGATGGAAATTTCAAGTGCTTCACATCCTTTCTTTACCGGTAAACAAAAAATTCTTGATTCTGCCGGTAGGGTTGAAAAATTCAATAGAAAATACGGTCGTAAAAAAGAATAATGTTTTATACTACTAACTAAGGGTTGTAACTTCTGTTACAGCCCTTTTTTTGTTTTAAACACAAATTTGTCATTAGAAAAACACAAATCCGACAGTACCGGACAAGTGACAAATCGACTAAGATTTTCTAAGGGCTTGACTGCAATATAACCGTAAGAAAATCTTTTGCCGAAGGCATGTACAACCACAAGCCCGACAAACTTAAGTCGGGTAAACCCAAGAAAATCTAAGTCGGGATTTAATACTTATCATTTAACAAGTTATGTTACTATTATGTTATTGAAAAATTTTCCTAATGAACAATCTGGGTAAAATATATTTTGTTTACTGCTCAGCCCAATATTAGTCCATTATTTTTACTATTTTAAAAAACTTTATTCCATACTTAAAAGGGAAATTATTGTCAATGGAGCAAGATACTGTTTATAAAGGACCAGAAATTTATTCAGGAGTTAGAGGATTAGCTGTAAAAATTCTTAATCGTGTTGATAGAACAGATGCATATTTGGATAAATTACTTGATATCGAAATAAAAAATTCCGAACTCTCCGGTGTTGATAAAGCTTTACTTTTTGAAATTGTTCACGGCGTTATCCGTTGGCTTGGCAGAATTGACTGGATTTTAAACGGATTTTATAAAGGTCAATTTTCCAAATGTATACCTAATGTTAAAAATGCAATGCGGGTAGCTCTTTATCAAATTTTATTTCTTGAGAAAATTCCCGAATATGCCGCTGTTAATGAAGCTGTAGAATTTGTAAAAAAGATACAAGGACAAAAACCGGCTGACCTTACAAATGCAGTGCTGCGAAACATAATTAGAAGTAAAAATAATATTAGATATCCCGATCAGACCGAAGAAGAAACTAATTACCTATCGGCTTTTTATTCTCATCCGTCATGGTTAATAAAACGTTGGCTTAAATCATTTGGAAGAGAGTTCACGGAAGAATTATTGATTGCAAATAATAATAAGCCGGATTTAACATTACGTGTTAATAATCTCGTTACAACGAAGGAAGAATTAAAGAAGTTATTAGACAGTGTGAGTCTTGAATACTCAGATACAACCTTTCTTCCTAATTATATTCGCTTAGCAAATTTGACAAATATTACTGCATGGGAATACTTTGCAAAAGGATTTTTCAGTGTTCAAGATGAAAGCACAGGTTTTCCTCCGATATTACTTGATCCCAAACCGGGAATGAGGGTTTTAGATTTTTGCGCAGCACCTGGTGGTAAGACAGCTCATCTAGCCGAATTAATGAATAACGAAGGCGAAATTGTTGCAATTGACCAATTTGAAAGTCGGTTGAACATTCTCGAAAAGAATTTAGAAAGAATGAAAGTTAAAAATGTAAAATTAGTGGTTGCAGATTCAAGAGAATTTAATGACGAACAAAAATTTGACCGAATTTTGATTGACGCTCCATGTACGGGTTTAGGTACATTGCGAAAGAAACCGGATATAAAATGGAAGCGAGATATTGGTGATATTCGTAAATTAAATGTAACTCAAAAAGAATTATTGGAAAACGGTGCAAAGCAAGTTAAAGTCGGTGGTTTTATTGTTTACAGTACATGCTCAATTGAACCGGAAGAGAACTTTGAAATTATAAATGAATTCTTAATGAAAAATCCCGATTTTGAACTTGTTCCCGCGAATACTTTGTTTAGTAAAGATGTATGCAACGAAAAAGGTTTTGTTCAAACGTATACAAATCTGCATCTTATTGATGGATCATTTGCTGCAAAAATTAAAAGAGTAAAATAGATGCCGACTAAAGAATTGAAAAATTTTGGCGAAGAACTTAAAGACGCACGCGAAAAAGCTGAAATAACCCTTCAGCATATTGCATCAAAAACTCGTATTGATATAAAGTTTTTGAAAGCAATCGAAGAAGGAAATTTTAGTATTTTACCGGAAGTTTATGTGCGTGCTTTTATTAAAGAATATGCGGTGCATTGCGGATTAGAACCAAAAGAAACACTTGAAAAATATGATTCTGTTAAAAGTGGTAAAACTCCGGCTAAAGAAACCACGTCAGTAAATGATTTAAAAACAAGTGAAGAGCCGGAGAAAATAAAAAAGGAATTCTCTGATGATATCCCTCAGCAACAGACAAAGTCAACGAATAATTTTAATAAAAATAAAATTTTAATCTCTGCATCAGCCGTAGTAATATTTATTCTAATTGTTATATCCTATTTTCTTTTTATTAAAAACTCGGAACCCGAATTTGTTGTTGAAAAACCATTTGAAGAAGTTCTTGAAGAGCAGAGACAAAGATTTTCGATAGATGAAAAAAATATTCCTGAAACTCCTGTATCAACAGTTGATTCACTTGCACTTAGTTTTAAAGCAGTTGATACATGCTGGATAAATATTACTATTGATGAAAAAATAGATAAAGAATTTATGTTATATAATAATTCTTCATTATTAGTTAAAGCCGCTCATAAATTTGATATTATTGTTGGCAACGCCGGTGGTATTTCAATTGAATTGAATGGAGTATCATTAGATTTTTCAGGTAAAAAGGGAGAACGGAAATTATTTTCTGTTAATAGGGACGGTTTGATTAACACATCTAATTAATAATTCTATGAGTTCTAACATTGAAAAACGCATTGAAGAATTACGCGAAGAAATTCGTTACCACGACTATAATTACTACATTTTAACAGAACCGAAAATTCCAGACGAACAGTACGATAAACTTTATAAAGAACTTGAGAATCATGAGGGCGAGTATCCCGAATTAATAACACCGGATTCACCAACACAACGTGTCGGTTCAGATTTAACTAAGGAGTTCAAACCTGTTCAACACAAGATTCCCATGCTCAGTTTGTCCAATACTTACAGTGAAGATGAATTATTTGATTTTGACAGACGCGTGCGAGAAGGCATCGGTGATATTAATGAAGTTGAATATATAGCTGAATTAAAAATTGACGGAGTTTCGGTATCAATTAGGTATGAGAACTACAATTTGGTTACTGCGGCAACAAGAGGTGATGGCACCGTTGGTGAGGAAATTACAAACAATGTTAAAACAATTCGCTCGGTTCCGCTTAGGCTCAACAGAATAAAAAATTCTAAGTATGATCTTTCGAAAATAGAAGTCCGCGGCGAAATTTTTATGGAAATTGAAGCATTCAAAAAATTTAATAAAGACCGAGAAGAAAAAGGTGAAAAAACTTTTGCAAATCCGCGAAATTCAACTGCAGGAACATTGAAATTACAAAATCCGAAACTTGTTGCACAGCGCCCGCTGGATCTGTTTATTTATTTTTTAGTTTCCGAAAACAACCAAATAGAAACACAATCAGAAAGTTTAGAATTGATAAAACAACTTGGATTGAAAGTGAATCCAAATTATAAATTATGTAAGAATATCAATGAAGTATTGGAATTCTGCAAAGTATGGGAAGAAAAAAGAGAAGAACTTCCTTACGAAATTGATGGTGTTGTTGTAAAAGTGAATTCGGTTAAATACCAGCGTAATCTTGGAAGTATTGCCAAATCACCACGTTGGGCTGTTGCTTATAAGTTTAGAGCTAAACAAGCTGAAACTAAATTAAATAAAATATATTGGCAGGTAGGAAGAACCGGAACACTTACACCGGTCGCTGATTTAGAACCCATATTCTTAGCCGGTTCAACAATTAGCCGAGCAACTCTTCATAATATTGAAGAGATTGAAAGAAAAGATATTCGTGAAGGGGATTATGTAATAATTGAAAAGGGAGGAGATGTTATCCCCAAAGTTGTACAAGTAATTACAGAGAAAAGAGGTAAAGACTCTGTTAAGATTGTTCCTCCTCAAAATTGCCCGGTTTGTAATTCAAAGCTGATTCGTCCGGATGGTGAAGTTGCAATTTATTGTGAGAATAATACATGTCCGGCACAAGTAAAAGGTAAGATAGAACACTTTGCCTCACGCGGTGCAATGGATATTGAGGGACTGGGTAAAGCAATAATTGACCAATTTGTTGAATATGACTTTTTAAAATCTTACGCTGATATTTATGATCTTCATAAACATAAAAACGAGCTCATTGCTTTAGAGGGATTCGGCGAGTTAAGTATAAACAATTTGATATCGGCAATTGAAGAAAGTAAGAATAGACCATTTGAGAAAGTTCTATTCGCATTAGGGATTAGATTTGTCGGCGCCGGTGCAGCACAGAAATTAGCTCGTCATTTTAAAAATATTGATAATCTGTTAAAAGCCTCCGAAGATGATATAGAAAACATTCACGAAATTGGACCATCAATAAGTGTGAGTATCAAAAAATTCTTTGCAACATCGGATAATTTGGAAATTGTAAACAGATTAAGAAAAGCCGGATTAAAATTTGCCGTAGAATCAACCGGTGAAACATCCGAAGCACTAAAAGATCTTACATTTGTATTAACCGGTACTTTAGAAAAATTTACACGTGATGAAGCAAAAGAAATGATTCAGCAAAAGGGAGGTAAAGTTACCGGCAGTGTAAGTAAAAACACATCATATTTAGTGGTTGGTGAAAACGCAGGATCCAAATTGGAAAAAGCTGAAAAGTTGGGAATAAAAATTCTTACCGAAGATGAATTTCTTTCATTTATTGAGTCTGCAAAATAATGAGTTCTCTTAAAGAAAAAATAGCTCTGTTAATTGCAAAGAGAAAATATTTCGGCAAAAAATCGATTTCTCAAAATTTTAAAGGTGTTATAACCGAAGCAAAAACTATTCTTATAGTGCTTCCCAGAACTGCAGAAGACATCCTTAAATCAATGGATATTCCTGCATTCTTTAGGCTAAACGAAAAAAAAGTAATTCTTTTAGTTCATGATAGATTACAACATGTTGCCCGTGAAGAATTTCCTTATGATGTTATTGTTTTCAACGATGAATCAAAAACAAAACTTGGTTTGCCGAGAAAAGAGTTCGCTAAAGAATTGTCGAATATGAAATTCGACGCCGTATTTGATTTGTGCAGAGAAAATAATTTATTTCAAGGGATTCTAGCGAATATTCCCGCAAGTAAAATTACGGTAGGATTCAAAAAATCAAAGGCGGACGAATTATACAATTTACAGATAGCAAATAATCAAAATAATGCTGAAATTTCTTATAGAAATTTCTTAAATTCTGTTCAAATGTTCTAATTATTTACACATATCATTTATTAGGAAAATAAGCAGCTATGAACGAAAATTTTAATTTCGAATTAAAAAGAATTGACGACGTATCCATCTTCAAACTAAATGAAAAAAGATTTGATGCACAGATAGCCGGTCTTGTTAAAGGTGAATTAACTATCCTTCTTCATACAGATGAAATTAGTAAACTGATTTTCGACTTATCCGAAGTTGATTATTGCGACAGCTCGGGTTTAAGTGCAATTTTACTTGCCTACCGAATTCTTCAATCGAATGAAGGGAGTATAAGGATTGCTTCTCCTACCAAAAATGTGAAAAGTCTTATTGAGATTTCTCAATTGGATAGAATCCTTCCAATTTTTGAAACTGTTGATCAAGCAATTGAAGATCTCAAAAGCGAATAGGTAGTTTTATTGAATCGATCTGTCGATTTTATAATTATTTCTGTTTATCTGATTGTCATTGCATTAATAGGTTACTTTTCAGGCGGCAAACAAAAATCCACTAAAGATTACTTTCTCGGTGCCGACAAGGTCCCTTGGTGGGCTGTAACCTTTTCCATTGTTGCAGCCGAGACAAGTACACTTACGTTTATCTCAATTCCCGGGTTGGCATACATTACTAATCTAAACTTTCTTCAGTTAGCATTTGGATTCATTGTAGGAAGAATAATTGTTGCTGTGGTTTTACTTCCGCAATATTTTAAAGGTGAACTCTCAACAGCCTATGCATTCTTAGGTAAAAGATTCGGTACAGAAACACGTTCATTTGCTTCGGTTGTTTTCTTGTTTACAAGATTGCTTGCTGACGGGGTAAGACTTTTCGCAACAGCTATCCCGCTTAAAATATTATTGGGAATTGATTATCCTGTACCAATATTGATTATTGCAGTCATTACTCTTTTGTATACTGTTACTGGTGGTGTAAAGGGTGTAATTTGGGTTGATGTTGCACAGATGAGTGTATACATAGGCGGTGCAATCATCTCACTTTGGTTTTTAATTGATGTTTTCATTCCCGATGGATTCAGTACAATTTTCAACGGTGATTTCTCTCATAAATTTAATTTCCTCAATATTGATTTTTTACAAGATCCGAAATTGCTTTTTAGTGAACCGTATTCTTTAATCGGGGGAATAATAGGCGGAACTTTTTTATCCATGGCTTCTCACGGAACCGATCAATTAATAGTGCAAAGATTACTTGTTACTAAGAATCTTAAAGCAGCACGCAAAGCTGTAATTGCAAGCGGTATTGCCGTCTTTATTCAGTTTGCTTTGTTTTTATTTATTGGTATTGCTCTTTTTGTTTACTACGGACAAATGGAAGTCCGATCTGACGAATTATTTCCCAAATTTATTATAGAAAATTTACCGGTTGGAGTAACCGGGATAATTATTGCAGGTTTATTTGCAGCTGCAATGTCTACACTAGCGGGATCAATCAGCTCTCTTTCTTCTTCTGTTGTGTTTGATTTATTACCAAAGTATTTCTCCGGTGTGGATGAAAAAAAGAATTTATTTTCCTCGAGATTGATGACCATACTTTGGTCAATTTTGTTGATTGGAGCGGCAATGTTTTTTATGAACACATCTCAATCGGTTGTAGAACTTGCATTATCTATTGCGTCTTTTACTTACGGCGGATTACTGGGAACTTTTTTGCTTGGAATTATCAATAAAAAAGTAAATCAGAGGTTCGCAATTATTTCTTTTATAGTTGGAATTCTCGGAATGATTTTGGTCATTACATTTGATTTGGTTGCATGGACATGGTTTACATTTATCGGAGTTACTATTACTATTTCAACGGGATATTTTTTATCGTTTTTTATTAGAAATAAAAGCTAATAAAGAACCAGAACTTTTTGTAAAATCCTCGTATTCTTTCATATTTAATATGACAATTCTTCATTTAACTATTTCATTTATTTACAGTATTTTAGTTTACATAAATATGTTAATTATGGAACATACATTAAATTTCAGGTATTATTTTGATTGACAAAAATCTTCTTAAAAAACTAAAATTGATTGTTTTTGATGTTGACGGGACGTTAGTAAATCAAAACGATCAAATCGGCGAAGAAACGATTAAGTATGTAAAAGAATTAAAAAAGCAGGGTATGAGATTCTCTTTTGCTTCGGGAAGACAGCATAGTGCGCTTATACATCATGCTGAAACTCTTGAATTAAAAACGCCTATTATCTCGTTAGATGGGACACTGATAAAAAGTCATCCCGAAGAAAAGATAATAGACGAATCTCCGCTTCCGGGAAAGTATGTTAGAAAGGCAATCAATCTTGCCGATAATTATTTGCTGAAAGTTGCTCTTTGCCATGACCGGGCAATTTATTATGATGAACAAAATTCCGGAGTTCACACATTGCTCGATAAATATGGTGCAAAGTATCAGGAAGTTAATTCATACGAAAATTATATTGATAATACTTTGGAAATTGTTATTGCCGGCGATTACAAAGATTCCATGAAACATGTTAACAGAAAACTCCAATTCCCTTATAGTTTTGGTTTAATGACATCATTTTATAAATCCCATTCACACGGTGGAGTTTATTATCTTGAAGTAAGAAAAAGCGGCGGTAGTAAAGGAAAGGGATTGAAGAAACTAACGAAATTTTTAAAAGTAAAAATGACTGAAACTGCTGTTATCGGTGATTGGTTTAATGATCGTAGTCTTTTTGAAACCAAAGCGCTTAAAATTGCAATGGGCAATGCTGTCCCGGAGATTAAAAGGTTAGCCGATCATATTTTATCAAGAACCTTTCATGATGACGGTACTGCAGAGTTTTTAGAAATGGTATTAAGAGCAAAGAGAAATTAGAATGATTGAAGAAAAAACCAAAACAAGAATAAGACACAGCTTACGAATTAGAATTCTTATCGTGCTTATCTCTATTATTCTAATAGTTATGATGTTCCCAAGAGGGGAGTCGTTAGAGTTTGAAGTCTCGGTTGGTTCAATTTGGATTCAAGACGATCTAATTGCTTCAACAACTTTTGAAGTGTTGAAAGACCCGGAAGTATATAGACGGGAAGTCCAACAAGCAGTGGATAAAGTTTATCCGATCTTCGTATTAGAAAAAACTACAGAAACAAAGCAGTTAGATTCCATTAAATCGTATAGTTCCTATTTAGAAGAACTTTTCGAAAATATTTTAAAAGAAGAAAGTCCGCAGTTTTATAACCCTACTTTTCTATCAGACGATGGTTTTAGACGGTTGCTTAATTTAAAAAGACAAGAAAATTTAATCGTTAGTCAAAACAGAATTAGGTTACAGACAATTTTTAGAACCACAGAGCAAATTGTTGAACGGGTTTATAGAAGAGGGTTTGTAAGTGAACCATTAAATGATATTAAAAAAGATACGATAACAATAAGAGACGGTAAATTTGAAAGGGATGTACCTAAAAGAAATTATCTCGATGACGAATCTGCGAAAAACTTTTTACAATTATTCATTCGAAACAATTTGGCAGTTACAAACGAATTAGCTCAAGCTGTAGAAGAATATACATATCATTTTTTAAAACCCAACATTATCTATAGCCAATCTATTACCGAAGAAGCAGTGGAAAGAGCAAAAAACAAAGTCTCTCGTAATGTGGGTATCGTAAATGAAAACGAAAGAATAGTTGCAAAACACGATAGGGTGACAGCGGATACAAAATTAAAAATCGATTCTTATAAAATTGCCAAAGGTGAATCAACCGGATTTTGGGGAAACTTGACTCAAAACATCGGAAAGTTTTTGCATATAGTAATCATTCTACTTTTGTTTTCCATTTATATCTATTTATTCAGAAAGAAAATCTATTACGATAATGTAAAAGTTCTATTAATTGCGATTATAATTCTAATAATAAGCGGCTTTGCATATTTAGTTCAACAAATTGTTGTTCAAGTACCAATAGAATATCTCATTTTAGTTCCTGTTGGCTCAATGCTGCTTACTATTATTTTCGATTCAAGAGTTGGCTTCTATGGAACTGTGGTGATTGCGCTTATAGCAGGTGGTTTAAGAGGAAATGATTATGCTTTTGCGGTTATGAATATTGTTGCCGGAGGTTTAGCCGCCTACACTGTTCGTGATATCAAAAATCGCTCTCAAATATTCAGATCATTTCTATTTATTTTAACCGGGTATGTTATTTCCATATTGGCATTTGGATTAGAAAGATTCTCGCCGATTGAACAAATTCTTATTCATTCAGGATTTGCGGCTTCAAATGCTTTAATAAGTCCGGTATTAACTTACGGATTAATAATTTTCTTTGAGAGAATATTCAAAATCACCACCGATTTAACATTATTAGAATTAACCGATTTCAATTCACCGTTATTAAAACAACTAGCTACTAAAGCACCAGGAACTTTTACTCATTCGATGACAATCGGTTCTCTTGTGGAAACTGCAGCAATAGAGATTGGTGCAAACCCGATTTTGTCAAGAGTCGGAGCTTATTATCATGATATTGGCAAATCTTTTGATCCGGCTTCTTTTGTAGAGAATCAATTAGATGATAGAAATGTTCATGAAAAATTAAATCCTCAGAAAAGTGCACAACTTATAATTGATCATGTGAAGAAAGGTATTGAACTTGCAAAAGAAAATAATCTGCCGCAAGATATAATCGACTTTATTCCTATGCACCATGGTACAATGTTGGTTTCTTTCTTTTATGAAAAAGCTAAAAAAGAACTTGGTGAAGAAAATGTTAAGCAAGAAGATTTCAGATATCCTGGACCCAAGCCAAATACAAAAGAGACCGCATTACTAATGTTAGCTGATGCTTGTGAATCAGCAATAAGATCTATGACCGAATCCGATCCGAAAAAAATTGAAAATATTATAAATAATTTAATTAAACAGCGGCTTGAAGACGGTCAGTTAGACGAAGCTCCTATAACTTTAAAAGATATTAAGAAAATAAAAGAAGCATTTGCTTCCATTTTAGTTGGTCAGCATCATAAACGAATTAGATATCCGAAGCAAGATGAAATGGAAGAGAATGAATAACAAATGCGAGAATTTATTGATGAATATTTAACTCTACTTTTGCTCGAAAAAAATCTTTCGGAGAATTCCGTCAAATCATATAAATCAGATCTTTTTCGCTTCCTTAACTTCTTGGAAGAAAAAAAAATAACGGATTTATCGGAAGCCGATCATAAAATTATCAGTCAATTTATGCAGCAATTAAAAAGTGAAGGACTTACTGCAAGTTCTGCATCTAGATATTTATCAACACTGCGCGGTTTTTTTTCGTTTTTATCTGTAAACAATTATGTTGAAAAAGACCCTACCGATCGGGTAAGTTCCGCAAAAATTGTTCGTAAATTACCTGCTGTACTATCTTTTAATGAAATCGAAATGATTTTAGATAAACCGAACGTCGATGAAAAATTGGGTCTGCGTGATAAATCTATTTTGGAATTATTGTATTCATCAGGACTTAGAGTCTCAGAATTAATTGATTTAAAAATTTCCGATCTATTTCTTGATGATGAAGTTATTCGGGTTTTCGGGAAAGGTTCTAAACAGAGAATTGTACCGATTGGTTCAAGCGCAATTTATTGGTTAAATGAATATATGATTCGATCGAGACCCCATTTGGAAAAGAAAATACATAGTAAAAACCATATATACTTGAATACAAGAGGCTCCAAGCTTTCAAGAATGGGTGTTTGGAAAATTGTGGACAGGTACACAAAAGAAGCCGGTATTGATAAAGAGGTACATCCGCATACATTTAGGCATTCGTTCGCTACTCATTTGCTGGAAGGGGGAGCAAATCTCCGTTCGGTTCAAGAAATGCTTGGGCATTCGGATATATCTACTACGCAAATCTATACGCACATAGATCGTGAATATATAAAACAAATTCATAGGGACTTTCACCCAAGAGGATGAGAAAATTTATTTCCATATTACTTGTGGTTGCTTTATTTACTTCATGTTCGCTCTTCCATTCAAAAAAAACGATTGATAATAAATTCTCTGTTATAACTAACTATATAAGTGAAGAAGAACGTGATTACAAGTTTGAAATACTTTCCTCTAGTATTACGGATACTTTAATTAGTTATGAAGATAAATCCATAATTATCGGGATGTTCCAAAATTTTAGAACTGCTTCCGACAGAGGGTTTGAATTATTTGCCGATGCAATTATAGATAACTTTGATGTTATTTATGAAGATACAATTTTTACTCACGATTATTATGACCTGTACTTTATCGGTGAGGATTTAGAAAGAGCGGCACTATTCAAAACAGAATTGTTATTGCCAAAGCCGCAATTGGTCTGGAGTAAATGGGGGCATGGTATTTTAGAATTATTCCGTTCAAAAGACAGAAGTACATTCTTTTTCACAACAGCTCTTCACAAAGGCATTAGAGGAAGTTTCCCGTTGATAATGGATACAAAACTATTCTTCTTTAATCGTGAGCAAGAACATATAAAGAATATCAATTCTTTCGGCAACATTATGAATATTACAGGAAACTGGGAAGATTCAACTTTTATTACTCTATATTCAACATTGGATTCGATGCTGACATCAACCATTTATCAAAGACAATTTGACTATAATTTGGAAGGAGATTTGAATAATTCATCCGAAAGAATTTTTGAACTTGTAAAAGATGGTATTCCGGTTCCAAAATTTTCCAATATCAACCCGGTTTCTTATGATCTTCGGTATAAATTATCTCCATTTAAAACGGATAGTTCTTTAGTCTTAAATATTATTGATGAACTAAACGGAACTAAAATTTTTATCTCAGAACTTAATGGTGAAATAAAGGAGAATGATTGGAATTCGACAAATGATTTTTTATTTATTGTTGTTCATTCAAACTTAGATTCCACAGATTTATTGGTTGTTAATTTACGCGAAATGCAGTTGGTAAGACAATTTTCCGGACCGGGTGAAAAAAATTTCATTATAGTGGGTAATTTATTAATCTTTGACGATGGATATAAAGAAAATTCCCGTATAATTATTTACCGTTACAGAAAAGATAAGATCTATTCGGAAATTAAAGTTGCCGGCGGTTGCGGTATAAATAATATTCCACAAGCGAACAAGATTTTTTAATGAGAACATATTTACGAATATTAAGTTATGTTAAACCTTACTGGCATCATTTACTTTTGTCTGTAGGTGCTACAATTTTATATGCCTTGTTGAATGGTGCTTCAGTTTACCTTGCTATTCCTTTGCTTGATACATTGTTTCAAGATTCTGCCGGAGGAAAGGTAGAACAGACAACAACAGACCCGGTCTCGGCGGAAATTCTACCCGGATGGTTTTCGCAGTTAATTAACGATGTGTCGGTTGCATTTCAAGATTTTATTTTCAGCGGTTCGTATGTTGACTCATTATTAAGAATTTGCGGACTTTTACTTTTTGCTTTTATGGGAAAAAATTTATTCGGTTATCTGCAGGCATATTTTCTTGCTTATGTTGAGCAAGGTGTAATTAAGGATATGCGTAATAAAGCATATGAACATCTCCATAAATTGCCGATGAGTTTTTTCAAGAATGAAAAAACCGGTAATCTCATTTCCAAAATAACAAATGATGTAAATATAGTTCAATCAAGTGTTTCTGCCGTTTTCTTGAATCTTGTTCGTGAACCGTTGACAATTCTTGTTTTTTTAGGAATTGCAATGTCCATTAGTTTTCATCTAACTCTTTTCTCTTTGGTTGTTTTACCGATTTCATTAGGAATCATTTCCTGGATAGGATTAAAATTAAGAAAACAAAGCGGCATACTTCAAAGCAAGATGGCGGATATTACAAACTTACTTCAAGAAACCATATCCGGCGTAAAGATTGTTAAAGCATTCGGAATGGAGAATTACGAGAATAAAAAATTCAGAAAGGAAACAAAGAATTTTTTCAAGTTAAGTTTAAGAATGGTTCGTGTAAGAAATGCTGCTGCTCCAATTACGGAATTCTTGAGTGTTATAGTCGGTGTTGCAATTATATTTTATGGCGGTCAGCTTGTTCTTGTAGATCAGACATTGCGTGCAAGTGAGTTCTTAACTTTTCTTTTTGCGATTTTCCAGTTGATGCCGCCGGTTAAAGAATTAAGCAGTGTAAACAACAGAATACAAGAATCCAGTGCCGCAGCAGATCGAGTTTTTGATATTCTTGATACCGAACCAAACATTAGAAATGCGCCCGATGCTGTGAGCAAACCCGATTTTAATAAATCAATCGAATTCGTCAACGTTAGTTATCGTTATGAAGATTCCGAGGAAGAGGTTGTTAGAGATATCAACTTTAAAGTGAATAAAGGAGAAATCATTGCACTTGTAGGCAGCAGTGGTTCAGGCAAGACAACTTTGGTTGATTTAATCCCGCGCTTTTACGATCCCATTATTGGTGAGATTCAAATTGATGGAATTGACATAAGAAAAATAAAAATAGAAGACCTTAGAAAATTAATGGGTATTGTTACACAAGAAACAGTTTTATTTAATGAATCGGTTGTAAGTAATATTGCATACGGATTAGAGGATTACAATTTAGATGATGTAATTGAAGCGGCAAAAGCTGCCAATGCTCATGATTTTATTCTGCATCTTCCCAAATCTTATAATACAATTATTGGCGAGCGAGGGACAAAACTTTCAGGCGGGCAGCGGCAGAGAATTTCGATTGCAAGGGCATTACTAAAAAACCCACCGATTATGATTTTTGACGAAGCTACTTCTGCTTTAGATAACGAATCGGAAATCCTTGTTCAAGAAGCAATAGATAGATTGATGTATCAGCGTACAACTTTTGTAATTGCACACAGATTGAGTACAATAAGAAATGCAAATAGAATTCTTGTACTGGATAATGGCAGAATTGTTCAAGATGGTAAGCATGAGGAGCTAATTGCAGATACTAAAGGTATATATAAAAAATTGTATGAACTGCAGTTTAGATAGAGAATCACAGTATGGATATACTTCAGTCCCGTTTTAATCAAAAATATATTTTTTTTATTACCGCCGGATTTTTGGCGACATTTCTTTTATCGCTAGCCTTGCTACAGCTTTTTGCCGTATTATTATTCTTTGGTTGGTTATTCGAAAAGAATAAATTAAAAGGAATCAATATACCGGTATTAATAGTTTTAGCATTCGGTATTATTCGAATCATCTCAATAATTTTTTCAGAGTATTTTGATTCAAGTATAATTGCTGTTCAAAAAGAATTGTTTTTCTACACAACATTGGTAGCTCTATCATTTTATATAAAAACATTTTCCCGCAAAGATATAATTCGCTTAATCGAAATTTTTATTCACAGCGGTGCTCTTGTTGCTTTGATAGGCATCATTCTTTTTTCAATGGGAAAAGTTCATCGTGCACAATCATTCGGTTCTGGCTATGCTACCTTCTCTACATATTTGGTTGTTGTATTGATGTTTATACTTTCGTTTCATTCATATTTCCAATCACGTAAGGAATTAATTTTATGGATAGCAGAAACTAGTCTGATAATTTCCGGAATAATTTTAGCGATGGGAAGAGCGGATATTGCAATAGCAATATTACTCGGATTAATTATTATTTTCTTCAGAAAAGTTACTATTGGAAAGTTAAGTATAACTTTTTTTGCCGCTTTTGTAATTGCATTTGCTGCTATTCAGTTAAATAGTGAAGAATCACAAAAGCGAGTTGCAGACCCAACGACTCTTTCCGACAGAGATATTTTATATGAAGGATTTTTTGATCTAGCTTTAGAGCATCCATTATTAGGTTTTGGACCAAGAACTTTTCACGATATATTCCCTCACATAGAGAAATTAGCCGATAAAAAAGTTGGAAGCTGGCATAACGATTTTGTTCAAACCTATTTGGAAAGTGGAATTTTTGCTCTAATTCTATTATTATTTTTAATTTATACTGTTTTTGCTAAGGCTAACTGGGTAATTTTCAAGCCCAAAAGAATGATAACAATAGAACCGGAAAAATTTGCCGCAATATTTGGCTTTATTGCAGTTTTGCTTTCAGGATTAACCGGCGTATTTCTTTATTCACCGATCATTTCGCTGTTATTTGCATTTCTTATTTCTTTATTTTCTTATTTTTTCTATCTTAATGAGGCTTTTTAAGCAGAACTAAAATCAAAACTCTCTTGTGTTGATTTGACATTTGAATTTTTCAAAGTATATTAAGGTATAAAGAAAATTTAGTTTACTACCATCATTAAAGGAGGACACAGATGAAAAAAACATTATTTGCAGCATTGTTTTTGATACTTTCGTTGGGCTTATTTGCTCAGCAAATTGAAAGCGGTGTTTTTGATGTTAATACCAACACAAAAGGTTATTCTTTAGATAAGAATAGCGGTGACAGAATCTTCACTTTGGAAGTAAGATTCAACAAACCTTTTGAAACTATTCCTAATGTAACTGTTGGTTTAAATAAGATGGAATTTGATAAAAACACAAACGCAAGAGTGGATGTGCAGGCAACAGCAGTTTCACGCGATGGATTTGTTCTAAGAATAAAAACTTGGGGCGATTCCAGAGTTCTTGTTCTTGGAGGAAGTTGGGTAGCACATAACTAATTTCTTTTTTGAGGCTGATTAATTGATTGAAATGAATTGTTTTCAACTGTTAATCAGCCTTTTCATTTATTACCTTTCTCACCAATAAAACTTATATTTACCTGTCAAAACATTCCGCACTGGTTATATGAAGAAAATTCTTGTTATTACCACATTTAATAATCATTTTCATTTTTTCCGCAGGCTTCAAAATGTATTGAAGCAATTCCAATATGAGACGCATTTTCTTACAAATAAATACTCAATTATTAGAGAAGCCGGAGAAGATGATCTCATAATTGAACCGTTTGAAAAAGATGTAACAACTTCAAATGAAATTGAAGTTGAAAACTCATTTGAGGTTGCCGCAAAGTTTATCGATAAAAAATTAGCTGTTAATATTGCCAATGTTGTTTGGAAGAAATTAGAAACATGCTATGCAAAATTCGATTATGATTATATCTTTATGTGGGGCGGTGTTCGTTTGATTGAACATACGGCAGCTGAATTTGCAAGTAGGAATAATATTAAGACGCTGTTTTTTGAATTAAGCAATTTCCCTAATAAAATTTTTGTTGATCCCAAAGGGACGAATGCACGCTCTTTTTTAGCTGCTGACTCAAGCGTATTGCTTTCCCTTCCGTATGACTTATCTTTGTTTAATAACTGGAAGAATAATTACATCCAAGAAAGTCTAAAACAACATTCCGTTCCTCAAAGTAAATCTGCCGTTAATGTAGAGTATTCAAAAAACGTTTATGATCTTATAGGGTTCTCAATTAAAAATTTCTTGAAAACGGAACCTATATTAACTAAGGAAAAATTAATCGGGAAATACTTAAGAAATTTTATAAAACTAAATTTCGATGAAATTGATATACATAAAACCAATTACGTATTTTTCCCAATGCAGGTTAATAAAGATGCACAACTGATTTTAAATAGTAAAGTTGGTAATCTTGAAGCGCTTGAAACTGCTAATCAATTGGCTAATGAAAAAGGTCTAAAATTACTTGTAAAACCGCACCCCGGTGAAGTTGAGTTTGGTTTTATAAAAAAAGTAAATAAATTAAAAGAAAAACTTGGTTTTGCTTTTGTTAATAACAATACAATTGAATTGATCCAAAACGCAAAGGAGGTAATAACAATTAATTCTACAGTCGGGTTACAGGCAAAAATATTGAATAAGAAAATTACCTGTCTCGGTAAATCGTTTTATCAAGATTTCGATGATCAGATGCTGGCTGCTTATATTCAAAGTTATTTAATTGATGCTGATTTCTGGAATGATAGACCTATTTCGATGGAAACTGTTGAACAGATTTTTGAACGAGCAAAATTAAATTAAGAATAATCGTGACTAAAGAATTTTTTAAAAAAGGTTTGCTCTTTTATTTTTTCGGTAATCTAAGCTCAAAGATTATTACACTTCTGCTCTTACCTTTATTTACGTTTTATCTCTCACAAGAAGAATACGGATTATTTGATATTCTTAATACTATTGTAATGTTGTTTGTGCCGATTGTCGCGGTTCAATTGTTTGAAGGTGTTCTAAGATATTTATTGGATACAGATGATAAAGAAGATCGCAACCAGGTTATATCTACTTCGTTTTATTTCTTGTCAATTAATTTGATCCTTCTGAATATCTTCTTTGCCGCCATAACAAGTTTTGTTAGTATTCCTCATGCCACTTGGTTGATCTTATACTTTAATTTTTACTTTGTTAATTTCTTTTTACAGAGAATTGCGAGAGGATTACAACTGCAAAAGATATTTGCTCTTTCCGGAATTGTAAATACATTAACAATTGCTGCACTCAGCTTAGTTTTGTTGGTTATCTTTGATTTTAAAACAGATGGATTATTAATAGCATATTTCGGAGGCAGTTTTGTTTCTTCTTTTTATTTATTATTAGGAACAAAAGTATATTCATACATATATCGCAAATCATTTAATAGCTCGCTTTTGAGTAAGCTGCTTGTTTATTCTTATCCACTTTTATTTGACGCAATGTTATGGTGGATAATGAACTTATCCGATAGGTTAATACTCGGTTATCTTCAAAGTCCGGCTGATGTAGGAATTTACAGTGTAGCGAACAAATTTGCCGCTTTATTAACTTTTATAAATCATATCTTTTATTTGGTTTGGCAGGAGTTTGCAATTCTTCAGTCGAAGCAAACCGGGAGTAGTAAAGAATATAGAAAAATATTTTCTGAATATCTGAAAGTACAGTTTACCGGTGTAATTCTTTTAATGCCTGTTTCTAAAATAGCAATTGAACTTTTCATCGATGAAAAATTTATTTCATCTTATTTATTTGTGCCGCCATTATTAATTGGTGTAATGTTCTCCGCGTTCGCAGCTTTTTACGGGTTATTTTACCAAATTGAGAAGAATACATTAGGTGCTCTATTTACGTCGTTAATTGCCGGAATTATTAACGTTACTGCAAACTTTTTGTTAATTCCTATTTACGGAATCTGGGCAGCCGCATTAACAACCTTATTTTCTTTTTTAATTCTTTGGTTTATCCGTGTAGTAATTTTGAAAGGATTTATTGCTTATGAAACAATATTTTCGCTGAAACTTTTTATTGCAATAATCTTCTTGGCAATGGGTCTATTTTTATATTACTCGGAGGGAATATTGTATCAAACTATTAATTTATTTGGTGCTGTTACACTTTTCGTATATCTAAATCAGAAATTGATTAAGGGAATTGTAACTCGTAATCTTTAAGACTTATGATTAATAAAACAAACGTATTACATATTACTGTCCGTGCTGATATTGGTGGTGGACCCGAACATGTTTTTAGATTAATCTCAAGTAATTTCGAAAGAGTTAAACACTTTGTCGCAGCTCCCAATAATAAACCGTATTTTTTGAAATTTAAATATGCCGTAGGAGATTCAAACTGTTTAGAGATACCTTTCCGAAAGTTTGAGATCAAGGTGTTATTCAAATTGTTTCATTTTGTTAGAAGTAATAATATTTCGATTATCCACTCACACGGAAAGGGAGCAGGAATTTATGGGAGACTTCTATCTTTATTAACCGGCATAAGAGCTATTCACACACTTCACGGATTCCATATTGGTGATTACAATAAAATTCAAAAATATCTTTATATAAGTTTAGAAAGAGTTTTATCAATTTTTACTTATAAAATTATTGCAGTTTCGGAAGGTGAAAAGAATAAAATTGTTCAAGCAGGTTTTTGCCATGAAAAGAAAGTAGTTGTAATTCCAAACGGGGTAATTATTCCAAAAGAAAAAGTACGACAATCCGGTTTTTTACAGAAACCTAAAAAAGTAATTTCTTTCTCCCGCTTTAATTATCAAAAAAATACCGAGATGATTGTTGATATATGTAAACTGCTAAAAAACCTTTCTATCGTCAATGATTTTGAATTTCATATCTACGGAGATGGCGAAGATTTTAGTAAAATTAAAAAGTTAATTTCTGAAGAAAATCTCGACAAAATAATTAATCTCGCTGGCCCTGATCCTGATGCACGAAATAAATTAGTCGATGGCTTTTGTTATATTTCAACTTCAAGATGGGAAGGTCTTCCTATTAGTCTTTTGGAAGCGATGGCAGTTGGATTACCGGTAATTGCAACAAATGTTGTAGGGAATAGAGATATTATTGAAAATTATAAAGATGGATTTCTGTTTGACTCCGATAATATAAATGAAGCAGCAAGAACATTATCCGAGCTTGCAGACAGCAAAGATATGTGGGAAAAAATATCATCTGGCGCTATTAAAAAAGTAGAAGAAAATTTCGGTATAAAAAAAATGATAACTAAAATTGAGGAATTATATCTAAGTTGAGAACAGCTATAGTACATGAATGGTTTGTAGATTATATGGGCTCTGAAAAATGCGTTGAATCTTTCAATAATATTTATCCCGAAAGTGATGTATATGCATTGATTGATTTTTTAGATGATTCGGATAGGCAAAAAATCTTAAAAGGTAAAAAAGCAAAAACAAGCTTTATACAAAGATTACCGAAATCAAGAACATCTTATAGAACTTACCTGCCGTTATTTCCTTTGGCTATCGAACAACTGGATATTTCCAAGTATGATGTTATTATTTCAAGTTCGCATTCTGTTGCAAAAGGTGTTTTGACAAATAGTAAACAACTCCATATTTGCTACTGCCATACACCTATGCGGTATGCGTGGGATTTATATCATCAATATATTTATGAAAGCGGTCTTCAAAAAGGAATGAAAGGAGCCGTTGCCAAGTACTTTCTTCATAAAATCAGAATGTGGGATTTCATTTCATCTCAACGAGTTGATCATTTTATAGCTAACTCGAATTACATAGCGAAGCGAATTAATAAAGTTTACGGAAGAGATGCAGATGTAATTTATCCTCCGGTTGATGTAGATAAATTTCAACTTAATAAACAAAAGGATGATTATTATTTAATTGTTGCACGGTTTGTTCCATATAAAAAAGTAGATGTAGTTGTTAAAGCGTTTTCGAAAATGCCGGATAAAAAGTTAATTGTCATAGGAAGCGGTCCGGACGAGGAAAAGATCAAACGGCTTGCTGCCGGTAATATTGATTTCAAGGGATATCAAGGCGAAAACGAGTTAACTAAGTTTATGCAGAATGCTAAAGCATTTATTTATGCTGCCGAAGAAGATTTCGGTATTACAATTGTTGAGGCTCAAGCTGCGGGTACTCCGGTTATTGCTTATGGTTTAGGAGGTGCAAATGAGACTGTTATTCAAGGTAAAACCGGAATATTATTCCCTGATCAAACGGCAGATTCAATAATTACCGCAGTAAATAAATTCGAAACAGATACTGATAATTTTGATCCGGAATTTATCCATTCTCACGCACAGCAGTTTTCAAGAGATGTTTTTGAAAAACGGATTAAAGAATACGTAACAGAAAAATTTAATCAACAAAAATCGTTAAGATAAGATGATTATTGATCAGAAATCGTTGCTTACTTTACAGAAAGTATTTGATTTCCTCTTTCTGAATGTTTCTTTTATACTCGCGGCAATAATTGCACAGCCCATTGAAGAATTATATTCCAACCAATTGCTTTTTATTTTGCTTTTATTACAAAACATTTTATGGTTTGTAGTTGCAAACATTATAAATGCATATCCTGAATTCAGCAACAGATCCTTTTCCGATCAATTAATGATTCTTGCAAGAATTTTAACCGTGCAAGTAATGTTTACAATTCTGTTCTTGTTTTTTATTAAAGAGAACCTTTTTACAAGAAATTTTGTGCTTTTTTACGGATTGATTTTATTAACTCTGATTTATCTTAAGGAATATATTCTTTGGAAAATAATTGATAAGCAAAGAAGCCGCGGGAAAAATTTAAGAAACTTATTGATTGTTGGGCTTAATGATTTATCCAAAGAGTTTAAAGAAGAAATAACATTACGCCCTGAGTTTGGTTTTAAGTTTATCGGCTTTATAGAAGATAGAGATATTTATTCCGATGAATGTCTCGGCACGTTAAATGAATTAGATAAAATACTTTCGGAAAGAAATATTAATGATGTACTTTATGCCGCATCTTTAGATGATACTGATTATTTAACCAAAGTTCAGAGGTTATGCGATAAAAATGTGGTTAAATTAACTTTATTACCACAGATTAAAGCATTATCGAATTCCAATCTCGAGATTAACTTCCTGGGAAATTTTCCTGTGTTGAATTTTCGGCATAATAGATTAGAACAATTTCAATGGCGGGCAATAAAAAGGTTGTTTGATATTACATTCTGTTTGTTTGCTTTGATTACCATATTGTGGTTTGTATATTTAATTATCGCAGTGATTATTAAGACTACATCAAAAGGGAAAGTATTGTTTAACCAAAATCGAATTGGTAAGAATGGTGAGATATTCCTATGTTATAAATTTCGCTCTATGCGTGAAGCTAGTAATAACCAAAACAATGTTGTGCATGATAGCGAAAGAATTACACCAATAGGAAAATTTCTCAGGAAATATAGTTTGGATGAATTACCTCAATTTATAAATGTGTTAAAAGGGGATATGTCAATAGTTGGACCGCGCCCACATGCCATAAATTATAATGCCGTATACAGTGAGATGGTTGAAGAAATAAAATTGCGGCATAGAGTTAAACCCGGAATTACAGGCTGGGCGCAAGTTCACGGTTTACGCGGGGATGTCTTCGATTTTGAAGAGAATACAATCCGCACAAAAAAAAGAATTGATTTTGATAACTGGTATATTGAAAACTGGTCGTTAAAACTCGATGTTCAGGTAATTATTGAAACTGTTTGGCAGATTATTTCGGGTAGAAATTTAGGTACATAGATGAGTAAGATTGAAAAAATATCTTCGATTGTCATAGCAAAGAATGAAGAGAAAAACATTGTAAGATGTATTGAAAGTCAACTTAATTGCATCGATGAAATTATTGTACTTGTAGATAAAATGTCTACCGATAAGACATTCGAGGTTGCTTCATCCTACGATAAAGTTATTTGTAAAATTGTTGAATGGAAAGGATTTGCTGAAACTAAAAAAGAAGCACTTGCGCTAACTACTTTTAACTGGGTGTTTTGGATAGATGCCGATGAAGAGATAACAGACAATCTCAGCAATGAACTGATTGCGATGAAAGAAACAGAATCAAAATATAATGCATATAAAGTAGCACGCAGAGCCTTCTTCTTAGACAAATGGATTAAGCACAGTGGGTGGTATCCTGATTATGTGACTCGACTTTTCAAAAAAATTTACGGCAGCTTTGATGAAAGCAAAGTTCACGAAGGATTAATTATCGATGGTGAAATCGGCACTTTAAAATATGATCTAAATCATTATACCGATCCAACAATTAAACATTACTTTGAAAAATTTAATAATTATACGTCACTTGCCGCAGAGGATATGAAAAGTAAAGGGCGTATTGCCACGATTTTCGACATTCTGCTGCGACCGCCATTTAAATTTATTAAAATGTACTTTTTACAACTTGGTTTTCTCGACGGTTTACACGGGTTTGTTCTGTCCGTGTTTTCTTCTGCCTATGTTTTTACAAAGTATTGTAAATTATGGGAATTAAATAAGGAAGATTAAATATATGTTGATTGGAATTATACCCAACATCGAAAAACCGAACATATTTGAGATAGTTAATTATTTCCTGCAGTTACTTGAAGAAAACAACATCAATTATATGTTCAGCAGTAATCTAATTAAGCATAAAGATAAACTGCGTTATAAGGGTAGTGCCGAGTTCAAAAGTATAAGAGAGTTAGGTGAACTTTCCGATGTGATAGTTTCTTTCGGTGGTGACGGCACAATGCTGCATATCGCTTACGAACTTCGCGGTTCTAAGGCACCTATCTTAGGATTGAATCTTGGTAAATTGGGATTCTTAGCCGAATATGAAATGAAAGAAATTCCCGAACTGGTAAAGGAGTTAAAAGAGAATAAGTTTGTTATTGAAGAGAGGATTGCGTTAAAAGGATTCAATTCACTAAAGAAAGAAGAAGAATTTTACGCTATAAATGATTTGGTTATTGATAAAGGTAGATGGCAAAAGATGATTGAGTTGACTGTAAAAGTAGATAATGATTATGTTGCAACTTTTGTTGCTGATGGAATTATAGTTGCCACACCAACCGGTTCAACAGGATATTCACTCTCTACTGGCGGACCGATTGTAAACCCCAAAGCTGATGTTATTACTATTTGTCCTATCTCACCTCACACTTTAACGATGCGTCCATTAGTAATTTCAAGTGATCAAAAAATTGAGATAGAGGTACACTCCGCATACGAGAATGTACAAGTTAATTGCGATGGTCAGCGGGTATATTATTACCAGTCTCCCGCAACAATTGAAATTTTCAAAAGCGATATACCTGTTCGATTGGTTCATTCAAACAGAATAAGTTATTTCGAAATCTTAAGAAATAAACTTATGTGGGGGCTGGATGTTAGAAAAAATAATTCAACGAAGAAAAATTAATCTATCCGGATTATTGTTTCTGCTTTTTATATTTACTTCATCTCTTGCTGCACAAGAAGGCATTATTGTAATTGATGAAGCGTCCGGTAAATACATGCCGCTTGGTAGGTTCGACCGTTCTGTCTTCCTTGATTCAAATTTTGTTGATTGGTTTAATGAGGAATATAATTCCTACACCATAAACGAGAATGCGGTACGTGCTATCATGAAAGAGGTAGAGGATGTACATGTTAAAATTGTTATGGGAACCTGGTGTAGCGATAGCAGAAGGGAGGTCCCTCGTTTTTATAAAATCTTGGATGCACTAAATTTTGATAAGAACCATGTAGATTTAATTTGTGTTGATAAAGCAAATGTAGGCGTAAATAATGAAGTTGACGGGCTTAATATTAATTTTGTTACGACATTTATTTTTTACACAAACGAAATAGAGATAGACAGAATTATTGAAACGCCCGACGTTACATTGGAAATAGATTTTGAAAATATTTTAAAATAAAAAACCTTCACAAAAAATCACGTGAAGGTTTTCTATTAAAATTACGTACTAATTTTTAGAAGCAGTTATCTCAACAGTTTGCAGTTCCTCAATCTTCTTAAACTTTTTTGGAGCTTTTGTTTTACCATTTCCGTTATTTTTTCCTACTTCTACTTTAATTTCACTGCTCTTTGTTTTCGTTTTGTGTTCCTTAATTTCTCTATAAACGTATACTTCATTTTTATAGTTACGAAGTACAATTCGATCTTCATCTTGATGCAGAACATAATTTGGTATTAAAGGAATTTTACCTCCGCCCCCGGGAGCATCAATAACAAAATGAGGAATTGCAAGTCCGCTGGTATACCCGCGTAACTTGTTAATAATATCCAAACCGGTTTGAATAGAAGTCCGGAAGTGACTTGCTCCTTTAGTCTCATCAGCCATAAAAAGGTAATAAGGTTTAACGCGTATCTTAAGAAGTTTTTGGAACAACTCCATAAGAACTTCGGCATTATCATTAACACCTTTCATCAATACAGCTTGGTTTTGAACCGGGCAACCGGCATTAGCAAGCATTGTACAAGCCTGTGTGCTTTCTTCGGTTATCTCCCAAGGATGATTAAAATGAGTATTTACATATATAGGGTGATACTTCTTTATCATCTCGCATAATTTAGGTGTGATTCTTTGCGGAAGAACACAGGGCATTTTGGTACCGAGGCGAATTATTTCAACATGAGGAATTGATCTCAAACGCTGTAATATTTTTTCCAGCATTGTATCTGTCAGCATAAGAGGATCTCCGCCGGAGAGTATTACGTCACGAATTTCTTTGTGTTGCTCTATATAATTAAAAGCTGATTCCAATTCCTTCATAGAAATTTTTCCGGAGTCGCCAACTTTTCTTTTTCGTGTACAAAATCTGCAATACATGCCGCATTGACTTGTAACAAGAAAAAGACATCTATCCGGATACCTATGAGTAATATTCGGAACCGGGCTCATTGCATCCTCATTCAGAGGGTCTTCGAAGCCGTCCATATCATCAAGTTCAATTCCGTCGGGAACACATTGAAGCCAAATCGGATCACCGGGATAACGGATTAAGCTTAGGTAATATGGGTTAATTCTAGCTTGAAAAAATTCATCGAGATCTTCAGCAACTTTTTTATCAATATTAAATTTCTCGACGAGCTGATCAACGGAATGCACGCTGTCGCGTATCATTTGTTGCCATAGTTCCATTGATTTTTCCTTTATTTTGTTAAGTATTTACCAAATATGATTAGGTTATCTTTAACCTTGTAAAAATTTTTTATTTCAGCTAGAACTTCGTAATCGTTGTTAAGATAAAATTTTCTTGTTGCTTCATAACTTGGTTGTGATGATGTTTCAGCTAAAACCAAGTATCCTTTTTCTTCTTTAATAAATTCTTCAGCATGTTTTAATAATTCTTTCCCGATACCTTTGCCTTGATACTTTGCATCAGTGACAATCCAATATAAATCAAAAGTACCCTCTGTCATGTATCTTTTGCCAACACAATGATAACCGATGGCTTTGTTTTCAAACTCGTAAATAAAAATGTTGTAACTATACTCATCTTTTTGTTTATTCTCAAGAGTTTCTTCAATTAATTCTATTGCAGTAACTTTTTCATCAGGTTTAAAAATATCTATGCCGTTGATTACTTCTATCAAATCTGCTCTGTCTCTTTGTTCAAGTCTTCTTATCATCTAACTTGCTCTATTTAATGCAAAGTGAATGAGCTTATTAATTAGTTCATTATAATCTATACCTGCCGCTGAAGCTGAACGAACAAAACCTGAATCCGGTGAAATGTCAGGATTAGGATTTACTTCAATTACATACGGATGATTATTTTTTGCTAAACGAATATCAACACGAGCATAATCTCTGCATCCCATGGCACTAAATGCTTCGAGTGCCATACTGCTTACTTTTGTAGCAACTTCTTTGGATAATTTTGCCGGACAAATAGGAAGAGTATGTTTGTAATATTCACTTTCAGGTGACCATTTAGCTTCATAGGTGATAATTTTTGGTAACTTTCTTGATAATCCTTTAAAAGTAATTTCGGATATCGGTAAAACTTCATTGCCAAGAATTGATACATTCAGTTCACGACCATTAATAAACTCTTCAACAATAATATCTTGCTTGAAATTTCTGAAAAGATAATTCATTCTTTCTTCCAGATCTTTTTCACTGTGAACAACAGAATCTTCGGAAATTCCAATGCTTGCATCTTCACTTAACAATTTTACAATTAATGGAAACTTCAACTCCGAAATATCTAAAGGCTCATTTGATTTGTAATAAGCAACAATAAATTTCGGTGTAGGAATACCTGAACCGATTAAAATACGTTTGGTGCGCTGCTTGAATAAACAATTACCTAAAGTCAATCCATTGTTGCCGGTGTATGTTATATTCATCATTTCAAAGATTCCCGCACAGTAACTTTCAAAATGAGAATTACCTTCAACCGACTCTATTAAGTTAAGTACTGCATCGGGTTTATTTGCTCGCAGTTCGACATAGAATGATTTAATATTTTTATTAACAGGATATCCTTTTACATTCAGAAAATTCTCGGAAAGTCTTTCAATGATATTATCAATCTGCTCAACAAATCCTTTTTCTGAAAGATCAATTTTATTGGGGCTTGCAGATTCTTTCCCAAGATAATTTTCGTAGATAGATTTAGGTTCGTTATAACAGACTAAAATATTTTTATCAAGCATCATGCGAGTCCGTTTCTTTTTAATGCCGCTTGTAAAACTTCATTTACCATCTGTGTGTAATCCATACCGGCAGCTCTTGCAGCTTTCGGATAGCATGAATTATCATCCGGGTTTGGCAACACACCCGGCAACGGATTTACTTCAATTATATTTGGTTCTCCATTTGCATCTAATCGAACATCAATTCTGCTCCAGTCTTTGCAATTTAGAACCGAATAAGTTTTTAGAACTATTTCATTAATCTTGTTTTCCAATTCGGCATCAATTTGCGCTGGACAGGAAAAAATATCTAAAGGATTATCTCTTGTATCTAAAATCCATTTTGCTTCGTATGAATAAATTGGAATCATGTCTTTAGGTAGTTCCGAAAAATTCACTTCAACAATTGGCAAAGTACGAGTTTCATTTCCGTTACCTAAAACTGCAACGGTAAATTCTCTTCCCGGTAAATATTCTTCTACAATAAAGGGTTGATTGTATTTTTCAACATTCTCAATCAAAGTATTTGTAAAAGTTTCATAATCGTTTACAAAGGACGAATTAAAAATTCCTTTGCTAGATCCTTCGCCGATCGGCTTTAAAATAAGAGGGAAGTTAAGTTCCTTACCAGCGAAACCGTTTTCGCCGTGTGAAACAACAAACTTTGAGTTTGGTATTCTGTAGTAGGTTAGTACTTCTTTGGTACGTGATTTATCTAAACATAAACTAAGAGTTAAAGGATCAGAACCGGTATAGGGAATTTGAAGCATATCCAGTATTGCCGGGATTTGTGCTTCCCTGCTTATTCCGTGTGCACCTTCGGCAACATTGAACACAATATCTGGTCTAAGATTTCTAAACTTTTCATAAGCATCTTCGTTTGCTTCAATCATAATTACGTTATGATGCACAGCTAAAGCATCTCGGATAGCGTAAATCGTTTCATAAGTATCCCATTCGGCATATTTATCAAGCAAACTTTCGGATTGAAGATAACTTTGGGTTGAGTTGTTAGAAACTTTTGTTGGGACTTCCGGTTTGACATTATATGTAAGTGCAACAGTAAACTTTTTTATCATAGTAAGGAATAAAAATTCCTTAAAAAGTTAGTAGCAATATAAAAGTTTAACAATCATATGCAACAACATAATGAAAAATTTTTTTTGTGAAAAATTTTTTTAAAAAATAATTTTTTAGAAAAATTTATGCGATGTGAGAAAACTTTAAGGAAGTATAGTAATTTTTTTTGAGTTGACGTTTTATAATTTGGTTTTCACTTGAAGAAAGATTGGGATCATTAAGTATTACATTGAATGCATCATTCTTTGCATCAATAAGAATTTCAGTATCATTTATAATGTCTGCATGTTTTAGTTGTGGAAAACCGCTTTGTTCTATTCCGAAAATATTTCCCGGTCCACGAAGTTTAAAATCTATCTCCGATAATTTAAAACCATCATTATGTTCTACCATTGCATTTAGTCTAATCTGAGATTTATATCTTTCTATTTCTGCAGGTGAAAGATATTCCAAAGAAAAATTTTTACGTTTCGTTTTTCGAATTAATTCGTCTCGAGTAACCAAAATACAGAAAGATTGCTTGTCGCTTCTTCCAACTCTGCCTCTCAGCTGATGTAACTGAGAAAGACCAAATCGAAATGCTTCATTAATTACTATTATAGTTGCATTCGGTATATCGATTCCAACTTCAATAACAGTAGTGGAAAATAAAACATCGAATTTATTTTTGGAAAAATCTTCCATAATAGTTTCTTTTTCCTGCCAGTTCATTCGTCCATGAATTAAATTTACTCGAGTATCGTCAAGATATGTGTTTTTTATAATTTCAAATTCACTAGTAACATCCTTTAGATCAATTTTTTCAGATTCTTCAACTAACGGGTATACTATAAAAGCTTGTTCACCGTTTTTAACTCTTTCTTTTATAAAAGAAAATATTTCGGGAAGATTATTTTCGCTTCTTAAAACGGTCGTAATCTTTTTCCGGTTCTTAGGCATTTCATTAATTACCGATACATCAAGATCACCATAAACCGTCATTGAAACAGTCCGAGGAATTGGAGTTGCAGTCATAATCAAAACATCAGGAGATATTACTTTCTCAATCAATTTAGAGCGTTGAGCGACACCGAATCGATGTTGTTCATCAATTACTACAAATCCCATATGCGGAATTTCTACATTCTCTTCAAGTAATGCATGCGTTCCGACAATTATATTGATTTTATTTTCTGCTATACCATTTAATATTGTTTTGCGTGTTTTATTTGTTTGTCCCCCTAACAGTAACGCAATATTAAAATCAGTACTTTCCAAAAGTGAATGAATATTTTTAAAATGCTGATCTGCTAAAATTTCAGTTGGCGCCATTAAAACGGCTTGATATCCATTACTTACTGCAATTAACATAGCAATTAAAGCAACAATGGTTTTACCGCTCCCAACATCACCTTGCAGCAATCTATTCATTGGTTCTTTGCTTTCCATATCTTTTCTAATTTCGGATAAGACTTTTAATTGGGCTTGTGTTAATTGGAAAGGAAGATTTTTTATAAAACTTTTTATCGGTTCAGGATGAATGTTAAATTTTATTCCGTTCTTTTTAATTTTCATTCTTACTTTCTTCAATGCGACTAGGCATTCTAAGAAAAACAATTCCTCATATTTGAATCTTTGTTTTGCTTTTTCGAGAGAATTATTATCAATAGGAAAATGATAATCTTTTATAGCAGTTTTCTTTGGAATCAGATTATTTTTAACGATAATATTTTGCGGAAGAGTTTCAGAAATTAAATCGGCATATTCTTCCACAACAGTTGTAATAATTTTTCTTAAACTAATATCACCCAGATTAGTAGATTTAAGTTCTTTGGAAATTCTATAGAAAGGTATGATCTTCCCTGTATTCAAAAATTCTTCGGATTCAACGGCTGATATTTTATCAAAATCGGGATGAATAAGTTGAAGGTTACCGTATCTAGTCATTACCGGCTTAGCAGAAACTGCATAAATATCATTAGCATTAAAAATATCTTTAAAAAATTTAATTCCCTGAAACCATACACATTCAAAAAAACCGGCGTTGTCTTTCATCTTAACTTTAAATATCTGCTTCTTGCCGTAACGTATTAATTCACTTTCAACAACTTTGCCGATAATTGTAACTTCACCTTCATATCCATTCATTACGTGTTGAGCAACTTTTGCCGAGTTTAGAATTGTAGTTCTATCTAAATGTTTAGTAGGGAAATAATGCAGCAGATCTTCAACGGTGATAATTCCAATTTTATTGAATGCTTGTGCACGTTTTGGACCAACCGACTTGATATACTGAACCGATGTTGAAAGATCTCTTGTCATGTAAAGATTTGTTATTAAGGTAACTAAAATATAATTGATTTGATAAAGATATGGAAGGAGAGATCAATGTTCGGATTTCATATCGCGAGTCATCAACTCATAAGTCATTTTCTGAGGATCACGATTTTCATGCAAAGTTTTATAGACAGCTTCTATAATCGGAGTATCTACTTTTGCTTGTATGGCTAAATCACGAGCGGATTTTGCAGTTACTACCCCTTCGGCAACCATGTTCATTGATTTTAGAATGTCTTTGAGTTTTTTCCCTTTACCGATTTGTTCGCCGACATATCGATTTCGGCTGTGTCGGCTCATACAAGTTACAATCACATCACCAATACCCGAAAGCCCGGAGAAAGTTTCCGGTCTTGCACCAAGTTCAATACCAAGTCTTGAAATTTCCGCAACGCCTCTTGTCATAATAGCTGCTTTGGTGTTGTCACCAAACTTAGCTCCATCAACTATACCGGCACCGATAGCTATTACATTTTTTAAAGCACCGCCTAATTCAACGCCAATAATATCAGTTGATGAATATACTCTAAAATAAGAAGTCATGAATGCTGCTTGGATTTGTTCCGCTGTATTAATACTCTTTGATGCAGCAACTACCGCAGTAGGGATTTTTTTAGCAACTTCCTCGGCATGGCTGGGTCCGGAAAGAACTCCTATATTTTCATCGCGAATATTTTTTAATACATCTTTGATAATTAATGAAACAGTCAAAAGTGTTTCTGTTTCAATACCTTTTGCTACACTCACGAGAATTGTGTCGGTGAAATCTACCTTTTTCATTTTTTGCAGAACACTTCTTACAAATTGAGAAGGTACAGCCAAAATAATCATATGCATATTTTCAACCGCATCTTCTAATGAGTGAGTAACTTCTATTTCTTTGGGGATTTTAATACCGGGAAGGTAAATTTTATTGAATCGGGTTTTGCTTAAACTTTTTGCATAAGCCTTTTTGTATTCCCAAAGGGTTACATCATGCCCATTGTTGTGTAACACAATAGATAGGGCAGTACCCCATCCGCCTGCACCTAATACCGATATACGCATTACTTAGATTTTTTCTTATTGAAAAGAGTAATTCTGCTTTCACTCCCGTTTAATAATCTACCAACATTTGCACGATGAGTATAGATTACTAATAATGCTAATAAAATTGCGAAAGGAAGTATAGTGTGATATCCTGAAATTTCTACGTTAAATATATTTTCACGAATTATTAAAATAAGTGGAACAGAGATAGCCGCTAAAATTGAGCCGAGCGAAACATAACGTGATACGGTGACTACAAGAAAGAATACCCCCAAAGCAATAAACATATCTACTGTAATAATTGCTATTAAAAAACCTAGTGATGTTGCAATTCCTTTACCGCCTTTGAAACCGGCAAAGATGGTCCAAATATGACCAACAACAGCAACTAAACCGGCAATAATCTGCACAAGTGTAAAATCATCAAATGGAGTTGCATTCGGGAAAGGGAAGTTTCCAAGATAAAGACGTGCGATGAGAATAACCGCAACAGCACCTTTCAATGCATCTAAAATTATTGTAAGAACACCATATTTCCATCCAAGTACACGGAAAACATTTGTGCCTCCGGCATTTCCGCTGCCATGTTGACGTATATCGATTCCTTTTACACCACGAGCAATTAATATGCCTGTAGGTATTGAACCGACAAGGTAAGATAAAATTACTATTATAATTAGATTTAACATCTCAATATCCCAGATATAAAAACAAACTTATATAAATGAATTGGATTTTGCAATCTCAAAACTTATACTCACTTTCCAATATATGATGCAGTAACTCAACATCAGATTCGGTAGTTACCTTAAAGTTTAAGCTTGATCCTTCGACTAAATTAACCTTTTCTCCAATACGAGTAACAATCATTGATTCATCAGTCCCGATAAAAAGTTCATCATCAGCTTTCTGCATTGCAGTTAATAATGTTTTATATGAAAAAATCTGCGGAGTTTGCACATAACTAATATTTTCTCTGCTAATATAATTTATAATCGTTTCTAAACCCTTTACAAGAGTATCCTTAGCTTTTATTGCAACAACGGCATTTCCTTTCTCTTTTGCCGTCATAATAGCATTATCGAGAATAATTTGAGGAAGTAAAGGGCGAGCCGCATCATGTACTAATATTAAATCATCTTCATCTGCTTCCGCCGCGGTGAGGGCATTGTAGACGGAATATTGTCTTTCTTTGCCCCCTTCAACTATTCTTTTAATTTTTTTGTAATTGTATTTCGATTTTATTCTTCGAAGTAATTCATAATAATTTGGTTGAGCCGAGATAATTATTTCATCAACATTTTTATTTTTCTCAAAAATATCAAGAGTATATGCAATTAATTCCTGCCCGCGAAAGACCATATATTGTTTAGGAATTTCACCGCCGATTCTTAAGCCGGCACCACCGGCAGGTATTATTGCAATTACTTTGCTCATTATATTATCAACATTGCATCCCCATAACTGAGGAATCTATATCCATCTTTGAGTGCCTTTTTATAGCTTTTCATTATAAAATCGTAACCGGCAAAAGCCGCTGAAAGCATCAATAAAGTAGATTCAGGTTGATGGAAGTTGGTTATTAACTTTTTTGTAATCTTAAAATCATAATGCGGGAAGATAAATTTATCAGTCCAACCGAAATTCGGTTTGCAGAAACCTTCTGCAGTAACGCTGCTTTCAACAGCACGTGCTGTACTAGTACCTACTACGAAAATATTTTTTTTACTTTCCAGTGCTTTATTTATTTCTTCGGCAGTTTCTTCTGGAATTTCAAAATATTCGGAATCCATTCTATGTTTTGTCAAATCTTCTACTTCTACCGGTCTAAATGTTCCAAGCCCGATATGAAGAATTACAGTTACTACTTTAATCCCTTTTTTCTTGATCTTTTTAATTAGTTCCGGAGTAAAGTGTAACCCGGCAGTTGGAGCAGCAACGGAACCATCTTCCTTAGCAAATATTGTTTGATAATTCTCGCGATCTACCGGTTCAACATCTCTCTTGATGTATGGCGGAAGGGGAGTTTGACCGATTTTTTCAATTGCCTTATATATATCACCGGCATCATCATTAAACCTAACTGTTCTACCGCGTGAAGTTGTATTATCAATAACTTCGCACCAAAGATTATCGTTGAAATAAATTCTATTGCCGATTCTTACTTTTCTTGCAGGATCAACAATAACATCCCAAATATTTTCTTCTCTATTTAATTCACGTAAAACGAATACTTCAATTTTAGCATTCGTACGTTCCTTTTTTCCGTAGAGGCGAGCCTGCATTACTTTAGTTTCATTGACAACAAGAACATCACCTTTGGACATATAGTCAACAACATCTTTGAAAGATTTGTGTTCAATCTCTTGAGTCTTTCTATTAAGAACCATCAGTTTTGCCTTATCCCTTTTCTTTTCGGGATGCTTTGCAATAGCAGTTTTTGGCATGTTGTACTTAAAATCTGATAGCTTCATTTATTCTCCTCTATATAACTAAATAAATACTGTTAAACTAAGGGAGGGGTGAATCCCTCCCCAGTACTGTTTATTTCTTCTTACTTGTTTTTTTACTGATTTTTTTTGTTTTACTTTTATCTCTTAATGCGGCTCTTGCAGCAGCTAAACGAGCTATTGGAACACGGAATGGGGAACAACTTACATAATTCATTCCAACTCTGTGACAAAATTCAACAGAATCAGGGTCACCGCCATGTTCACCGCAAATACCAACCTTAAGATTTTTATTGGTACTTCTTCCTTTATCGGTACCCATTTTCACTAATGCACCGACACCGTCAAAGTCAATGCTTTCAAACGGGTCTTTAGGAAGAATGTCCTGCTCAACATATTTTGGTAAGAATTTACCGGAGTCATCTCGAGATAAGCCAAAAGTTGTTTGAGTCAAATCATTAGTTCCGAAACTAAAGAACTCGGCAACTTCGGCAATTTGATCAGCGGTTACGGACGCTCTTGGTAATTCAATCATTGTTCCAACTAAGTAATTTACTTTTTTACCTTTTTCTGCAAAGACTTCTTTAGCAACTCTTCTTACAATTTGTTCCTGAAGTTTCAACTCATTAACATGACTAACTAATGGAATCATAATTTCAGGATTAACTTTGATACCTTCTTTAGCCACATTAACTGCTGCTTCGAAAATTGCTCTTGCTTGCATTTCGGTAATTTCCGGGTAGCTGATTCCTAAACGGCAACCTCTAAATCCAAGCATTGGATTGAATTCATGTAATGTTTCAATTTTCTCTTTTACTTTTTGTGGTGAAACACCAAGTGCGTCCGCAGTTTCAGCAACTTCTTTTTCAGCATGAGGTAAAAATTCATGTAGAGGCGGATCTAATGTTCTAACGGTTACCGGTCTGCCTTTCATTACCCTGAATATACCCTCAAAATCTTCTCTTTGGTAAGGGAGTAGTTTATTTATTGCTTTGCGTCTGCCTTCTTCGGTATCGGTTAGAATCATTTCGCGAACTGCTAAGATTCTGTTTTCACCAAAGAACATGTGTTCTGTTCTGCAAAGACCAATACCTTCAGCACCGAAAGCAATAGCGTTTGCTGATTGGTCTGGTTGGTCTGCATTTGTTCTTACATTCATAGTTCTAACTTGATCAGCCCATTTCATTAAATCAGCATATGTTCTGTAAACATCCGAATTCTTCTCACTCATTTCTTTTGTAATAAGAACTTGAATTACTTCCGAAGGTTTAGTAGTTAATTCACCTTCAATAACTTCACCGGTTGTTCCGTCGATTGAAATATAATCACCTTCTTTGAGAATATGATTGGTCCCCTCAACTTTCATAATACCGGTTTTGTAATCGATATTAAGGGTACCGCAGCCGGCAACACAGACTTTACCCATTTGACGAGCAACTAAAGCTGCGTGCGAAGTCATACCGCCGCGTGCAGTTAAAATACCATCAGAAGCATCCATACCTTTAATATCTTCAGGTGAAGTTTCAACTCTAACAAGAATTACTTTATCGCCTTTTGCAGCCATGATTTCTGCATCGTGAGCTGAGAATGCAATTTTACCGGAAGCAGCACCCGGACCGGCGTTTAACCCTTTAGCTAGTAATCTACCGTTATCAATTGCAATTTGTTTTTCTTTCAGATCGAAGATTGGGCGAAGTAATTGATTTAATTGACTTGGATCAATTCTCATTAAAGCATCTTCTTTTGAGATTAGTTTTTGGCGAACCATATCAACGGCAATTTTAATTGCGGCAAAACCGGTTCTCTTACCAACACGACATTGCAGCATCCAGAGTTTACCTTGTTGAATTGTAAACTCAATATCAAGCATTTCTTTGTAATGCTTTTCCAATTTTAGTCTGAAGTTATCCAATTGTTTATAAACTTTTGCATCATCTTTCTTTAGATTTTCAATTGGTTCGGGAGTTCTAACACCGGAGACTACATCTTCGCCTTGTGCATTAAATAAATATTCACCGTAGAATTTATTTTCACCTGATGCGGGGTCACGAGTAAAAGCTACGCCGGTACCCGAGTCTTCACCCATATTTCCAAATACCATTGATTGAACGTTTACCGCAGTTCCCCAATCGGCAGGAATATTATTAAGTTTTCTGTAAACAATTGCTCTTTCATTTTGCCATGATGCAAACACAGCACCTATAGCGCCCCACAATTGCTCCATAGGGTCGGAAGGGAAGTCAAATCCTTTTTTCTCTTTGATTGCAGCTTTATATTCGGCAACCAATTCCTTCAGTTGTTCGGTTGAAAGTTCGTTGTCTTTTTCAACACCGGCTTGTTTTTTCTTTCTATCTAAGATTACTTCAAAAGGATCATGATCGTGCTTATCTTCAGGTCTTAATCCTAATACAACATCGCCGTACATTTGAACGAATCTTCTGTATGAATCATAAGCAAAGCGAGGGTTGTTGGTTTTCTTACTTAATGCTTCAACAGTAACATCGTTGAGACCAAGGTTAAGAATAGTGTCCATCATTCCGGGCATTGAAGCACGCGAACCTGAACGAACAGAAACTAATAACGGGTTTTCTTTGTCACCGAATTTAGCTCCCATTTCCTTTTCAACTTTTACAAGAGATTTAAGAACCTGGTCTTTTAACTCTTTTGGATACTTCTTTTTGTTGTTATAATAATAAGTACAAACTTCGGTTGTAATTGTAAAACCGGCAGGAACCGGCAAACCAATATTAACCATTTCTGCAAGGTTGGCACCTTTACCACCAAGCAAGTTTTTCATATCAGCTTTACCTTCAGCACGCTTACCTCCGAAAAAGTAGACATACTTAGGAGTTCGTTTTGCAGCCATTAATAATCCTCCTTACTTTTAATAGATTTTTTCTTTTCGAATTTATTATTTAGCATTTCGCTAATTTCTTTTTCTTCTTCAATTACTAATTCAATTTTAAGATAATAGATATCAATATCATCAAACTCGTTGCTGAATGTACTCATCTTAACCGCATCTTTTTGAGTTGTTATTACAGAATATGAATTAGTATCGTAAAAAGCTTTTCTTATAGATTGAATCTCTTTCAAATCATAGGATTTATGATCAATGAAATTCATTCTGTTCGTAACATCAATACCATTTTTTTTAAGAACATTATAAAATGAAAACGGTCTGGCAATTCCGCAAACGACCAAACTTTTTTGACCTTTGAATTCATCAATTTCATAGAACTTGTGATCTTTCACATCATAAAAACCGGTTGCTTTATAATACGCATGAAAGATTTTCTTTCCTTCAAAATGTTTAAGGATTTTTGAAGGAATTTCTTCTTTAGCAGAAAATTTACGATTAACAATTATAGCATCTGCTCTTTGAGATGCAGAAAAAGGTTCTCGCATACTGCCAACCGGAAGCAGTTTCTGTTCCATTCTACCGGCAACTATTAAAAACTTTTGTTCAAAAATCAGAAGGTTCAAATCACGCTTAATCCATCTGTGCTGGAATGCATCATCAAGAACTAAACAATCGAGATCAAATTTGTTAATTAACCGCTGTGCTCCTTCAACTCGTTTTTCTGAAACAGCAGCAGGAACGCCGCACTCTTCCGCAGCAAAATAAATTTCATCGCCACTTTCATTAACGGATTTTAAGAAATTCTTTCCATCATAAATAAGTTGGTAACCTTTTGTATTTCTTTTATAACCTCGGCTGAGAATTCCAACTTTTTTATTCATCTCTTTAAGTTTGTTGGTAATATAAATTACGGTCGGTGTTTTACCCGCACCACCCATTACAAGGTTACCAACTGAAATTACTTTTGCATTTACCTCGTGAGATTTTAACCAGCCTTTATCAAAGAACATGTTTCTCGTTTTTATTGCAAACGAATAAACAACTACAAAGGGTGAAAGCAATATTTTAAGTGTTGTTCCTAACAAACTTTTCTGCTTCTTTCTGAAGTTCCGTTAATTTAATTTCGCATTCTTCAATCAATTTGTTTATTTCTTCCCGCGAAGAATCTTCTCTTACATAAATCGGTTCCGAGTATACAACCGAAACTTTACTAAAAGGTTTCGGAACTTGAAATTTATCCCAACTATTAAAAACAAAATTTCTATTTGATGCAGTTCCCATAAGTAATAACGGAATCGATTTTCGATGTGCTAATACAACTGCACCGGCTTTCATTTTGTACGGTGGTCCGGTTGGTCCATCGGGTGTAATGGCAAAAGAGTAACCTTCATCAATTGTATTTTCCATAATATTCAGAGCTTCTTTGCCTCCGATATGACTCGAACCGCGAACAACGTTATAGTTCCAATTTTTCAATAACCTGGTTAAAATTTCACCGTCTTTACTTTTACTGACCAATGCGGCAATTTTATATTTTCTATTTACATACCAAGGGATCAACATACTGCCATGCCAGAAAGCCGAAATAAAATTTTCACCGCTTTTGTATAATTTCTTTACCTCATCATCATTGTAAATTCTGATTCGGTAAGTTTTTATAACCAGGTTTACAATAAATGTAAGAACAGTGAGTCCGAGAAAATTTAAAATACTTTTTTTGATTTCTTTAAATTCCATTATAACCGGCAACTATTATTTCTGCTGCTCGTTTTGATGCACCGGGACTACCGAGTTTTTCTTTTATTAACGATAGTTTTTCCTTGATCTTAATGTAAAGACTTTCATCATTCAAAATTTTTTCCGCTTCGGAGAAAATTTTTTCTTTATTTACATCCGATTGAATTAATTCCGGGAATACCGTCTCACCGATTATAATATTTGCCATAGCAATATTATTAATTTTAGCCAATGCCTTTCCAATTCTGTAAGTAAGACCGGCAGTTTTATAAACAACAATGCTTGGTAGTTTCATCAATCCGCTTTCCAGTGTTGACGTACCCGATTTTATTATTCCAAATTTTGCGTGGTTTATTAAATCATAATTGTTGCCGTGACTAATTGTAAATTCCATATTCCCGGCTACATCTTTCAGCAATGATTCATTTATGTTTTCTGAACAAGCAACTACAATATTCATTTTGTATTTATCGGCAATTAATTTTGCGGCTTTTATAACTTCAGGAAAAATTCTTTGGACTTCCTGATCCCTGCTTCCGGGCATTACCAATAAAATCTCTTTTGATTGCTGAAGATTAAGTTTTTTAAAGAGTTCTTCCTTTGTAAGGAAATTGTATTCTTGAATCCTTTCGATTAAAGGGTGACCCACATATTCTACTTCTACATTAAATCTTTCATAAAATTCTTTTTCAAAAGGGAAAAGAACAATCATTTTGTCGATGTACTTTTTTATTTTTTTTACACGTCCTTGTCCCCAAGCCCAAATTTGAGGGGAAATGTAGTAATAAACTTTTACACCCAATTTTTTGATTTTTGGGGCAATATTTAAGTTAAACCCGGGATAATCAATTAAAACAACTTCTTTTATATTTTCATTCTTAATTCGTTTCAATAGATCTTTCTGAACTCGTTTAATGAAAGGGAGGTGTTTAATAATTTCAACAAAACCAAGAAACGCCATATCTTTTATATGATAAATCAACGTCATGCCGGCTGACTGCATGAGATTACCGCCAATACCGCAGATATTAGCGTTTGGTTCCAATTCTTTTATTGATTTTATAAGAGCCGAACCGTGCATATCACCAGATACTTCACCCGCTATAATCATAATTTTTTTATTCAATTTGTTTCCAGAAAAAATAGAACAACTAAAATTGCCGTTACTAATAAAAATGCCTGAAGACTACGAGTTTCGGAAATTAAACCTTTCTTAATATTGTATTCGGGTTGTTCAACGCCCGGATTTTTATAAGCTGTAAATCTCGGGATTAAACGAGGTACATTTTTTTTATAATCATCATATTGTGAGCCGAAAGTTTTAACCAAGTACTCTTCTTCTTGTGCTATAATTATTCTATATTGAAAATAAAAGAATGCTAAAGCCACAATTTGCAAATAGGGGAATAATGCCATTGACATAATTCCAATTCCCAAATAGAGCAAAATATTTCCTAAGTAAAGAGGATTACGTACATAAGCAAAAGCACCGGTTACAACAAGAAATGTTCCGCCTACCGCTCCGGTCGTTCTTGTTTCGCTGCCAGCAACGCTAACTCCCCAAAGTCTGAATGCTTCTCCAATTAATGAAACAACAAAACCAATAATAAGACTTTCCAATGTTGCTTCTTGATAGATCAACATCACAACCAGAAAAGGTATTGGTGTATAGCTTCTATAAGTAAAAATCTTTTTAGAAAACTGACTCATTAATTATCCTTGTAAATAAACTTCTCTTCGTTTTAACTCCGCCTGGTGGCGATGTTTTAATCTTTTTCTTGATTTAAGTACATCCAACTTTTTTATTACATCATCAAAATTTTCAAACGGTGAAAATGAAATTCTATTTGATTCACAAAATTTCAATAGTGATTTTTTTGCAAATATGAAATCACAGTATTGAACCGGACAAGCATCAGAATAACCATCGCCTATGTAAACCGTGTAATCATCATCGGAACTGTTGTTAATAACATGATTACGTTTACAGTTTGCGCATTGCTTACATTCTTCATCTGTATAAGGGAATTGAGGAATAAGACTATTACCTTCAAAAGTTAGTTTGTTAGTGTAGGATTTTATATGCAGTAATCCTTCACGTTCAAGCACTTTATTAATGTAATAATTAAGTCCGTCACTTAATATCAGCATTTCAAAATTGTTTGACTTACAGTAATCAACAAATTTTATGAAAGTCGGATCGATTTTAATTTCGTTTAAGAAAAGATCAAATTCTTTTTCATCGAAATTTTTTACGGTAGCACAAAGCATCTGCCAAGTATCAACCGATGTGATTTCGTTATTGATCCATCTTTCAATAATCCGAACCGCTTCTTCGGCATCACCAAATTTTAAGAACATTTCTTCGCCGATATCTTTTTGCGTGATAGTCCCATCAAAATCGACGAATATTTTAAATATTTTTTCCTTCACAAATTTTAATTAACCGGTAAATCTTCCTGAAATTGTACACCAACTAATTTTGAAATTCCTTCTTCCTGCATAGTAACACCGTACATATTTTCGGCTGATTCCATGGTACGTTTGTTATGGGTTACTATAATAAATTGAGTGTTATTACTGAATTCTTTTATCAATCTTGTAAATCTGTCTATGTTTGCGTCATCAAGCGGGGCATCAACTTCATCAAGAACACAGAAGGGTGAAGGTTTAACAAGATAAATAGCAAACAATAATGCAGTCGCAGTTAAAGTTTTCTCACCGCCGGAAAGTAGTTCGATTGAAGTTGGACGCTTACCTTTTGGTTTTGCTATGATTTCAATTTTTGCTTCAAGCGGATCGGCATCCTGTTCTAAAATAAGATCAGCTTCATCACCGGGATCAAAAAGCGTTCTAAATATTTTTTGAAATGATGCACGAATTTGCTCAAAAGTATTAATAAAAAGGTCTTGAGCAGTTTGATTAATTTCTTTAATTGAACTTATCAGATCCTTTTCCGAATCAACTAAATCATCCCGTTGTTTTAAAAGAAATTCCAAACGTTCGTTTTCTTCTTCAAATTCCGAATAGGCAAGAAGATTAATTGGTCCTAGTCCTTTTTTTCTATCTTTAAGTTCGTGAACTTCGGAACGTCGTTCTTTGAAATCGAACGAGTCAAGATCATCAAATTCTTTCAACTCTATATCCATCGCATAATCTTCTTGAATATCTTGAAGAAGATTTTCCATGCGAAGTTTTATCTCGCTAACTTGCAGGTCCGATTCATGAATTGAATCCGAAATATTTTCTCTTTCTTTCCGCAATTCTGAAAGTCCGCTTTCCAATTCTATTGATTCCGATTTAACTGTTTGGAGTTCGGATTCGATTGCTCTTTCTTCTGTGATTAAACTTTCCCGGACTTTCTCAATCTCCGCGAGCTCTTCATTTTTAGCAGCTATATTTTCTTTTATGATCTCAATTTCTTCGGATGTGTTGGCAATATCATTTTCACGTTTCGAAATATTTGTTTCTGCGTTAGTTTTGTTTTCTTCCGATCTGTTTAATGAATTTTGGGTATTATCTTTCTGACCGAGTAGTCTTTCCAACTCAACTTTGTGTGAATTCTGCATATCTAATGCGGAACGATATTCATGATCTAAAGTTGCAACTTCCGATTCTAAATCTTTAAGATGAAGATCTTCTTTTTTCTTTTCTTCACGTTTTTCATTTAATTGCCGATTCAAGTCATTAATTTCATTATCTAACCTATTCGATTTACCAACGAGCTCTTGAATTTCATCTTGAGATTTATCTATTTCTTCCGAAGCTTTTTTATTTTCGAATTCAAGTTGTGCAATTTGTTTTTCTATATTGGAAATATCATTCAGTAAAAACTTTCCACGTTCCGAAAACGATTTAAGATTGATTGCAGAAATTTCATTTTCCTTTTGTGCAATTTGCTTGTGAACATTCTGCAGCTCAGTTTCTAATTTTGGAAATTCTTTTTTAAGTTCTTCCAGCATCTGTTTTCGACCAAAAATAGAATCGTCAATCTTTGGCAGTGAACCGGCATAAATAATTCCGTCAAGTTGAACTTGATCACCGTCTAATGTTGTAAAACTGAAATGATTGTATTTCTTACTTAATCTTACTGCAGTTTCCAAATCTTTTACAATTACGGAATCAGCTAATACTTTATTAAAATATGGTTTCCATTTATCGTCTGTTTTAACTTGGTTGGCTGCCCAATCAACAAAACCATGTTCTCTTGAGAGCTGCTTTCTTTTTCTCTTTAGTGAAAAGTTTTTAATCTGCCCTATCAAGCCATTTTGTTGAGTTCTAATATTTTCTAGAACGAAAAACGATGCTTTGCCAAGATCATTTTTCTTTAAATATTCTACGGCACTTTGCAGTTCGGCTGTACTTTCAAGAAGTAAATTGTTCAACACAGGTTTCAGCGCTGCTTCAAGTGCATATTTGAAATTTTCTTCCGTTGTTCCAACATCGGCAAAAATTTGTTTTTCTCTTTCCGTCCATCCCTCGCTTTCCAAAAGGACTTTTGATCCTTGCGAGATTCCTTCGAGGTTAGTGATGAGTGTATTAATAAAATCAATTTTATCGCGAAGTATATGAATCGCCGATTTTATCTCAGCCTCATTCGAGCGGAGATCATTCAATTCTTTTTCGAGTTTTTCTTTTTGTGTTTGTTTTTCCGAGTACTCTTTTTCAGAAGCTTTTAATTTATTCTCTGCAACGTCTTTTTCATTTTGAAGTTCTTCTAAAAATCCAACTGTCTTAGCAATGTTATTTGTTATCGATTGAATTTTTTCATTCAACTTCTGAATGGAGCGATCAATATTTGAACGCGCTTCATTAAAATTAGCCAGTTGATTTTCTTTAGCCGTTAGATCCCGGAATTTATTTAGAACTTCTTCTCTTTTGTCACTTAGTACATTTCTCCGAGATTCGAGTCGTTCTCTTTTTAATTCAATTTCAGATGCAAATTTTTGCAGTTCTTCTTTTTTCTTTTCGATTTCTACATCTAATTCACTTAATTTAGTTCGACTTGATTCAATTTGTGACTCTGCAATATGAAGCTGCTCTTTGTAGTCTTCTAATTCTTCATGGTAACGAACAAGATTACTTTCATGAGAGTTTAATCTTTCTTCAGCAACGGAAATTATTTTTTGTGATTCGTGAATCTTATCATTTTGCTGCCTGATTTGGTAACGTTTATCGCGTAATCTTTTTTCAATTTCTTCAATTTGTGATCTAAATTTTAGAAGTTCGTTTTCAATTCTTCTTATTTCGGAATCAACTACACCTTTACGTTCATTCAGTGTAGATATTTTTTCGAGTGCGTTGTTTTTATTTCTAGTATACAAAGCCCACTCCCGTTCTGCCAAATCAACTTCTTTCTCACGCAGTACGGATTGAATTTGATTATACTTATCAGCTCTTTTAGCTTGCCGTTCCAAAGAGCGTACGGTTTTTTCAACCTCGGAAACAATATCATTCACACGGGTGAGATCGGATTTCACTTCGTCTAATTTTTTGAGTGCAAGTCTTCTTCGTAATTTATATTTGTTAACACCGGCGGCTTCTTCAAACATTCTTCTGCGTTCTTCGGCTTTGTTGCTAAGAATTGTTTCAACCATTTTTAATTCAATAACTGAATAGGCATTTGTGCCCATCCCGGTATCCATAAACAGATTTGTGATATCTTTAAGCCGGCAAATATTTTTGTTTAGAAGATATTCGCTTTCTCCTGAACGAAATATTCTTCTTGTGATTGTAACTTCGGAATATTCGGTTGGTAAAATTCCTTTATCGTTAATAAGAGTAAGTGATACTTCAGCCATACCCATCGGTTTTTTATTTCGTGTTCCGTTGAATATAACGTTCTCCATTTTATCACTTCGAAGAGTACTCGATTTTTGTTCACCAAGACACCATCTCAAAGCATCAACTATATTGGTTTTTCCGCATCCGTTTGGTCCAACTATTCCGGTAATTCCCTTTGTTAAGTGAATTGGAGTTTTGTTAGCAAACGACTTGAAACCGAATAATTCTAGTTTTGATAAATACAAAATACCCTCTTAAAGAAATTTATATTCCGTTACTGCTCTTATAATATGATAAATTGTAGAATTGGCAATTTGAAAATAAAGTAAAATGCCGCCGAGTGAAAATAATAAAACTACCCAACCATAAAAGTGTACAGTGAAGGGACGAACATCAAAAATTACATGAATACCTTTTAATAATCGTTGACCTAACCATAATAAATATAACACAACGAAAATGTAAAGGTACAGGTTTATCAAGTCTGCACTGAGTACTCTGTAAAGAACTAATTCTAATGGAAGTAAAAGAGATGCCGGTAATAATGCCCAAATTACCGAGTAATAAATACTGGAGAAGTAAACTTTATTCTTTAGTAAAAATGAAAATAATTTGATGACAAATGTGAGAATAAAAATTGATACAACTGAAATTCCGAAAAGAATTAAGAAACCATTAAAAGGATGCCAGGATAAATAAATTATCCAATTAATTAATCTTTCTGAACCGAATGAAAGTAAAATTTTCTCTAAAAGAATATTTGTTCGTAAGTAGTAAAGAATATTTATTACAAGTAGTGCTAATGAACCGGCAAGTATGAACATCAATAAATTGGTTTGTATCCCGGAGAGAAGTCTGTGATCTCGTATATCAGCAAAAAAATTATATGGTCTGATCAAAGCACGTGTTGCATCTTCTCTGAATTTTCTTTTTGAATTTATCAACAAAGCCATAAACACAGAGAGAACCAATCCAATTATTACAAAAAGAATCGGCGAATCATCAGAAGCCGTACCGATTGGAATTGTAATTTTATCTGCGTTCGTCAATTTCGATTTAACAACTTTATACGAAATTCTATCGGTAGTTTCGTTATCGGGTAATAAACCGATTACATATTTGTTCTCTTCATTGTAACCTGTGTAAAAAGATTTAAACGGACCCTTGAAATCAAAAAATGAGTTAATTACAAATCCGATTAATTTATTCTTTTCACTAAAATCAATTATATCGCTGAAGTATTTTGCCGCAGCTTCATAAGAATTGCTGTTAAGATAACCGTTTGAATTTCCTCTAAAAGAAGGATACGAGGATTCGGAAATGAAAACAGCACCTCCAAAATTTTGTAATGTATTACTTAATTGTGTTAAACGTAATTCGGTTGCACTGAATAATTCGATGCCGTATAAATCAATCGCTTCAATTTTTTTAGGGGGAAGATTTACAAAAGATGCATAAACAATTCGATTTGTTTTTCCATCAAGTAATTTAGCTTGCCTTTCAAGAAACTCAATTTGTTTTGGGCTTTCACCAATATAACCGCCGCCTAATCCGAATCCAATAACCGAAGAATAACCGGAAAATTGTTCAACTATTAAATTGAGGTAATCTGTTACGCGTAAAGAAAAATCTTCGTTTGCCAAGATTTGATCCGGGATTGAGTTAAGCGGTATTTCAACTAAAGCAAACAGTCCCAACTCTTCACAAATATTTAATGCATAGGCGGGAGGCAGTACTTTTGCAAATCTTACTGTATTAAATCCTGTTTCTTTTATTAATCTTAAATCTTTCTTAAGCTTATTGAAGCTGATCAAACCACCGGATTCATTTTCAGAAAAAAAGTAAGTAGTGCCTTTTATAACAAATTCATTGTCGTTAATTGCAATTTTGTTATCGTCTAATTCGGTTTTATAAAGCGAAACAATTTTTGATGTTCTGTCAATCAAAGAATCATTTTTCGTTAATTCAATATCGAGCTGGTATGAACGCGGATTTTCTGGAGTCCAAAGTATCGGAGCAGAAATTATTATTTCATCAATTGATTCCGTTACCTCGTTATTTTCAACTTTGGTTAAATCTTTGGATAAAACTTGAGTGCCGGTTGGGCTTACCAACTTATAAATAATTTTATAAGTTGATTGAATTATATTTTCATTCTGAATCTGTTTTTTCTTATTGTTTTGGATGTAACTTTTAATTGATAAAGTTGCGGATGAAAGTCCGGGTGAAATAACCGATTTAATTCTTAAATCACTTATAAAAATTTTATTTGTTTCGGTAATGAAAACATCTCCGGTAATACCACCGGTTGAATTAGGAAATAAAAATCTCTGTAAAACCGGTATTGTGTTAAAATCATCAAATGCAAACTGAACATTAACCGTTAATTTATTATCGGTGTTTGGTAATAAGATGTCATCCGGCAGATTAATTTTAAATGGTTGAGTACCCCCCGGATGTTTGTAAATTACTAAATCGTTCAGCAAAATATCGGCTGTGTTATTTATTCCAAGAAAATTTAAAGTCAGACTTTTGCTATTAATTTTCTCTGCAGATAAAAAAATCATCCTTTCATAAGTCAAGCTTTCTTCACCTGTGAATGTAGATGGAACCGAAACTTTAACTTTTTTATCAGGAACATCGGGCGAAAATAAAACCCAGTCATTTTTTAGACTTAGCAGAGTTCTTGTTTCGTTTGTATCAAAAAAAAGGGGGTCGAGTTGGGTCAAATCATAAGAAGGAAGTTCCTTGATTTTTATTTGAGCCTGAATAGTTATAACTACCAAAAGGAATGTAATTAACGTAAAAAAACGTTGAAATTTTACCATTTGCAAATTGACTAGGAATAAGTTAATAAAGACACTAAATATACTAAAAAAAGGAGGGGTTAGCAATCAAATATATTTTAGGAGAATTGACGAAAAATGCGTTTATCTTTCAATAAACGCATTTTTTTATGAATTTACTATCGAAACAAAGGAATCGGCTTTTAGTGAAGCTCCGCCTATTAAACCCCCGTCAATATCAGGTTGTGAAAAAAGTTCTTCAGCATTATCAGGTTTAACACTCCCACCGTACTGAATTACGAGATTTTCAGCTAAATTATTAGAATAGAGCTTAGAAATAATGTTTCTTATGAATTTATGAACTACTTGAGCTTGTTCCGGACTGGCAGTTTTACCGGTTCCAATTGCCCAAACCGGTTCGTATGCTATTATTAGATCAGATAATTCAGGTTCCGAAATACCGGATAACCCATTCTTCACTTGGCTTTCTACTACTTTTTCTGTTAGGTTGCTTTCTCTTTCTTCAAGTGTTTCACCCACACAAAAAATCGGTTTCAATCCTGAACTTAGAGCTTTTTTTACTTTCTTGTTGATCATATCGTCGGTTTCCCCAAATAGTGTTCTCCTTTCCGAATGACCGAGAATAACATATTCACAACCGACACTTTTTAACATATCTGCAGAAATTTCACCGGTAAATGCTCCGTTACTCTCGTAATGCATATTTTGGGCACCAACTTTAATTGAACTACCTTTTAGAACAGTAACGGCTGTCTCAAGTGATGTGAATGGGGGACAGACTATGACTTCTGTTTTACTATCTGATTTGTTTAATTCATTCTTGATTGCTGATATAAGTTCAATTGTTCCTGAAAGATTCATATTCATCTTCCAGTTTCCTGCAACGACTTTTCTTCTCATAAACATCCTCTATTAATTAACTAACGGCTTCAACACGTCTTATACCGGGTACTTCTCTAATTAAAGCTCTTTCAACGCCGGCACGTAATGTCATTGAAGACATTGGACAATTTGTGCAAGCCCCGGTTAATTTAACTTCAACAATACCCTCGTCCGTAATTTGCACAAGTTCAACATCACCGCCGTCAGCTTTAAGATAAGGACGAATTGTCTCAAGCGCATTTTGAACTCTATTATGCAGAGTCTTATCCATCATGTACTCCTTTAATTTACCTTACAACGAGATTTCGATTTTCGGCTTACCGCCTGAACCTAATTTCTCCGCCTCTATAACTAAATTTTCTGCAATTGCTAAAATTGATTTTGAATGTTCGGAATCGGGTAAATCAAAAACAATTGGTACGCCTTTATCTCCGCCCTCTCTAATTCTTGCATCAATAGGAATACCACCAAGAAAATTTACATCCGATTCATTTGCTAATTTTTCGCCCCCGCCGTATCCAAATATATCATATTTTTTGCCGGTATCAGGTGCAATAAAATAGCTCATATTTTCTACTATTCCAAACACCGGAACATTCACTCTTTCAAACATTTTTACACCTTTACGAGCATCAATAAGAGAAACTTCTTGTGGTGTTGTAACTATAACCGAGCCTGAAAGAGGAATAGTTTGTACTAATGTTAATTGTATATCTCCCGTACCGGGAGGTAAATCAAAAATTAAGAAATCCAACTCATCCCATTTAACATCAGTCATAAATTGTTTGACTGCACCGCTAGCCATTGGTCCGCGCCAAATTACGGGAGCGTTATCATCAAGCAAAAATCCTATTGACATAACTTTAATTCCGTAATTTTCCAACGGAAGCATTTTTGCGGATTTTGTATCCTGGTAGATTTTCGGCTTTTCATTTATACCAAGCATCAATGGAATACTAGGTCCGTAAATATCGGCATCAAGCAACCCGACTTTATAGCCTAATTTACCCAGGGCAACGGCAAGATTAACAGCGACAGTACTCTTACCAACACCACCTTTACCGCTGGCAACAGCGATTGTGTATTTTACCTTATCCAAAATCTGTTCTTTTTGTTGAGCTGTTCCAATTGGTGTTACCATCGGTTGAAAATTAACGGTTATACTACCAACCTCATTCAACTCTTTTTTTAATGTTTCGTTGATAGATGACTCTATTTTACTTTTTATGTGGTGTGCCGGCGAGGAAACATTCAAAATTATTTGAATATCATTATTGCTTATAACTATATCTTTTATTTTACCTGAACTAACCAAATCTTTTTTGTCTTCAGGATGTATTACTTTACTAAGTGCATCTAACACATCACCCTTCATTAAATCAGACATCAAAAAACTCCTTTCGTGAAAAATTTTAATTATAAACTTAAGAAAATAAGAATACATTTTCTAAGACATTACAGTCTGGTCTGATGAATTTAATTCTCCCCAAGCAATCTATAAAAAAATATTTTATTTACTTGAAAAAAAGTTTAGGTATACCTAAATTTGACCCAAACAAATAAATGAAAATATGCCTACAATATCAAAAGAAAATTATCTAAAAGCAGTTTACAGCCGAGTGAATGAAGTTGGTTCTGGGGCTACCACATCTGCTTTAGCCGAAAAACTGGATATTTCTAATGCTGCAATTAGTGAGATGGCTAAGAAGCTCTCGGAGGATGGATTGATTACATATGCAAAATATAAGGGTATGGAATTAACAGGCGAAGGCAAAAAAATTGCATTAAGAGTTATCCGCAGACATAGATTGTGGGAATTGTTTTTGATGAAAGTCCTTGATCTTTCATGGAGCGAAGTGCATGACGAAGCTGAAAATTTGGAGCATTCTACTTCCGATTACCTTATTGATAAAATTGATCATTATTTAGGATACCCAAAATTTGATCCGCACGGTTATCCGATTCCCCAGAAAAACGGATCAATTCCCAAAACTCCGGATTTAATTGAGTTGAAGAACGCAATTACCGGAATGAAGTACAAAGTAAGTAGAGTTAACGATGCAAATAATGAAATGATGATTTACTTAACAAAGATCGGAATGTCCTTGTCCAAAGAAATTGAAGTTATTGAAAAACTTGCGTTTGATAATTCGGTAATAATAAAAGTTGGTTCTGAAAAGCATTCATTAAGTGAATTGGTTGCTTCGAATATTTTTGTTGAGAGGATTAATTAGATGGAACCTTTAAGTTTGTTAATAATAGGTGTTGTGATAGTTCTTGTTGTTTTACTTTTATTACACCCACGAAAAGGTTTACTAAATTTTTTCAAAAAAAGTAAACGCGATTCAACAAGAGTCCTGATTGAAGATTCACTTAAACATATTTACGATTGCGAGTATAATAAATCAGCAAGTAATATTAACAGCATTGCAGGTAATCTGAATATCTCAACCGATAAAGCAGCTAAAGTTATCTCAAAGCTGGAAGACATGGGGTTAGTTGATGTTAAGAGCAATAAAGTTTCTCTTTCTGAAAGCGGCAGATCTTACGCCCTTCGTATTATAAGAATACATCGGTTGTGGGAAAGATATTTGGCAGACCGCACAAGTGTCGGTGAAACAGAATGGCATAGCAGCGCCGAAGAAGCTGAACATATTTTAACAGATGATCAAGCAAATGAACTTGCGGCACAAATTGGTAATCCCGTAATTGATCCTCATGGTGATCCGATACCGACTTCTAAAGGAGAAATAAAAGAGAAAAGAGGAATTCCTCTTTCAAGTTTATCTGTCGGTGAACTTGGCAGAATAGTTCATGTAGAAGATGAACCGCAGTCGGTATATTCACAAATTGTTGCAAGCGGTATTCATTCCGGTATGCAAGTTAGAATTACCGAAGTTTCAAAGAACAAAATAAAATTTATTGCAGAGGGGGAAGAAATAATTCTTTCGCCTTTGATCGCATCAAACTTGACTGTATTGCCTGAACAAAAAAGTGATGAGATAAGAGAGAATACCCCAACTTTAGCTTCATTGTTACCGAGTCAAGAAGCCGTCGTTGTTGGAATTTCAAATGCGTGTCGTGGTCAGCAGCGGAGAAGGCTTATGGATTTAGGTGTTGTGAAGGGAACTAAAATTAAGTACGTGATGGAAAGTGCAGGTAGAGACCCAATCGCTTATGAAGTTAGAGGAGCTATAATTGCAATGCGTAAAGCTCAAGCATCTCAAATTTTTATTTCGAAGAAAGGATTTAGTAATGGCTGATTTACATTGTGAAACATGCCCAATTCATAATGTTGATAACCTTATCAAACTTGGTATTAACATGGAAGGGTTTGATTATGTTATTGCATTGACGGGAAATCCTAATACGGGCAAGAGTACGGTTTTTAATAATCTTACCGGGTTAAGACAACACACGGGAAATTGGCCCGGTAAAACTGTAACAAGGGCAGAAGGTGCATTCGGTTATAACAATACAAAATACAAAGTTGTTGATTTGCCGGGCACTTATTCGCTTTTATCAACTAGTACGGACGAAGAAATTGCACGTGATTTTATTCTTTTCGGTAAACCTGATGTAACGGTAATTGTTGTCGATGCAACAAGACTTGAAAGAAATTTAAATCTTGTTCTGCAGGTTTTGGAAATTACCGAGCGCGCAGTTCTTTGTCTTAATTTAATTGATGAAGCCGAGCGTCATAATATTGAAATTGATCATCGTACACTTTCACGCGAACTTGGAATACCGGTAGTTCCAGCCGCCGCAAGACAAAAACAGGGAATGGACGAATTATTAAAAATGATTCACGAAGTTGCTTCAGGCAAATATGTATGCAAACCATACCGTATGAAAACAATTTCAAAAAAGGTTTCAAAAGCTGTTGAAAGTATTACACAAAAAATACTAATAGAATATCCCGCTCTTCCGAATGCAAGATGGGTAGCTATGAGATTGCTGGAAGGTGATCAATCTGTAATTGATGCGGTGAATACCGGAGAGCTTGGCAAAAACTATAGTGAAAATAAAACTCAACCTCAGCATGTTGCATGAAAGGAATTATAATTATGAGTAACAAAGAATATATAATAAAAGAAGCTGATGATTTGAGATGGGAACTAGGTGAAAATTTTCACGATCATATTATTGAATCGGTTTATAATGAAGCAGGTGCAATTGCTGCAAAAGTAATCAATCAAAAAGAAGAGAGTAAGAAATTCCATTTTGATCAGTGGCTTGATAGGTTAGTTACAAGTCGCCTAACAGGATTTCCAATAATGTTTCTACTACTGGCTATTGTATTTTGGATAACAATAGAAGGATCAAATATACCTTCAGGGTTACTTGCATCATTACTTGTTGATACCATTCATCCCGAACTAAAACTATTAGCACAAAATATTGGTATGCCGGTATGGATAAATGGATTATTAATAGATGGTGCGTACCTTGCTATGGCTTGGGTTATTGCTGTAATGCTGCCTCCTATGGCAATCTTTTTTCCCTTATTTACGTTATTGGAAGACTTCGGATATCTTCCACGTGTCGCATTTAATATGGATAATCTTTATCGAAGAGTCGGTGCACACGGTAAACAAGCATTAACAATGAGTATGGGATTTGGTTGTAATGCTGCAGGCGTTATTGCAACAAGAATAATTGACAGTCCGCGCGAACGATTAATTGCAATCATCACGAATAATTTTTCACTTTGCAACGGTAGGTGGCCCACTCAAATATTAATTGCAACAATTTTTATCGGCGGTGCGGTTCCTGCACATCTAGCCGGAATTGTATCTGCCGGTGCAGTTGTTGGTATTGCTCTGCTCGGCGTTTTATTTAGCCTTGCCGTTTCTTGGGGTTTATCGAATACCGTATTAAAAGGAGAAGCTTCTGCTTTTAGCCTGGAGTTACCCCCTTATAGACCACCGCGAATTTTGCAAACATTATATACTTCCTTAATCGACAGAACAATTTTTGTGTTATGGCGGGCAATTATTTTTGCTATTCCTGCCGGATTAGTTATTTGGTTAGTTTCAAATGTGCAAATGGGTGAACTTAGTATCGCCGAACATTTTATTAATTGGTCTAATCCATTTGCTCTTTTGTTTGGTCTTAACGGAATTATACTATTGGCATACATAATAGCTATACCTGCAAATGAAATTGTAATCCCAACTATATTAATGCTTACAGTAACGACAGTAAATATTGTTGGAGTTGGTTCAGGCGCAGGTGTTATGTTTGAACTTGATTCAACCGCAGATACTGCAGAAATTCTTTACAGCGGGGGTTGGAGTGCTTTAACAGGCGTTTCGTTAATGTTATTTAGTCTGCTGCATAATCCATGTTCTACAACTCTATACACAATCTATAAAGAAACACACAGTTGGAAGTGGACTGTTGTTTCTGCCCTCCTACCAATTGCAATAGGGCTGGTTGTCTGCTTTTTTGTTACACAAATCTGGTTACTTGTGGCTTAAAAATATTTTATAGAATAGTTTATGAAAGGAATAATTTTAGATGATAATAAGACAGTTGCTCCCATTATGTTTCGTTTGTTTATTAAATGTGTTATTTGCTCAAACACTTTCTTCATCTGCATCAGAGGTAAGTAACAAAACTGGTATAATAAGTGGAAGAATTATTGATGGAGAGAATATTGCTCTTACAGGAGCAAATGTTTATTTAGAAAATACTCTATTCGGCTCGGCATCGGATGAAAAAGGAAATTTTGAAATTACCAATATTACAATTGGTTCATATTTGCTGATAGTTTCTATGGTCGGTTATGAAACACAGCGACAAAAGATTGAGATAAAAGCAAACCAGAATTTATATGTTGAAATACAATTGAGAGAAACATTCTATGAGACAGGCTCAATTGTAGTTACAGGTACAACCACTCAGTACTTATACGAAGATTCGCCGGTTAAAATTGAAGTTGTACCGCGGAAGTTAATTGAACAGTCAAAATCTATGAATCTTGCCGAAGCAATAGGTTTACAAACTGGTGTACGACTCGAAAATAACTGCCAGAACTGCAACTTCACCCAAGTAAGAATTTTAGGGTTTGACGGAAAATATTCTCAAATATTAATTGATGGTGATCCGGTTGTAAGTTCTCTAGCCGGAGTTTATGCGCTTGAACAATATCCACAGGAAATGATTGCTCAACTCGAAATTGTAAAAGGCGGAGGATCTGCACTTTACGGAGGTGGAGCAGTTGCCGGGACAATTAATATAATTACTCAAAGACCACAGCTTAATCAAGCTAGACTCAATTATTACGGACAAAATTTGGGGGGAAGTTTTGATAATCAAATAGGTCTGCTTGCCGAATTAATTTCGAAAGATGGAAAAACCGGTGCTTTTGTCTTCGGCTCTGCAAGAGTTAGAGAACCTTATGATAGAAATAATGACGGTTTCAGTGAGCTGGGAAAATTAAGTAATGAGACTATAGGTTTTAATTGGTTCTTCAAACCTTCAATAAGAAATCAAGTTAATTTTTCCCTTTATCGAATTCATGAAGAGAGAAGAGGCGGTAATAATTTTCATTTACCGCAGCATGAAGCGGATATCACAGAATGGCTCAACCATCTTAAATGGGGAGGAAAAGTAAAATGGCAGCACAATCTTACTAATAAAATAGAGTACAATTTATTTTATTCTTTTAGTTCTCTTACTCGCGATTCATATTATGGCGGTCTTACTGATTTGGATGATGATGGTGTTATATCTCAGAGTGAAAAATTAGCAGCAGCTGAACTATACGGTAATGCGGAGGATTTTACACAAAATTTCGGCGGTAGAATTAATTTTTTATTGGGTAATCATAAAATCACCGGAGGGGCAGACTATACTTCTAACAAATTACTGGATCGATCAATCAAGATTGAAGAGTTTCATATTGATAAGTTATATACTAATACCGGTATTTATTTACAAAATGATATGTCGCTTTTCAATAACAGTTTGAATATAGTTTTAGGAGCGAGGATCGATAAGCATTCCGAAGTACTTGATCCTATAATAAGTCCTCGTATAAATCTAAAGTATGAGTTGAGTGAAGGCTTAAATTTAAGATCATCGTATACAGCAGGTTTTAAACCACCGCAGACATTTGACGAAGATCTGCACATCGAATCGCTATCCGGAACTCAAAGGGTGATCAGAAACTCCGAAAATTTGACCCATGAAAATAGCCGATCTGTAACTCTTGGTTTTGAATATAAAGGTTTCATAGTCAATGATATTGCTTTACTGATTGGTATTACCGGATTCTTTACCAATCTGAATAATGCTTTTGCTCTCATTCCCTCGGGTGATGAAAATGAGGATTTAATTGTCTGGGAAAGAATTAATTCCGGGAGTGCTCAAGTTAAAGGAATAGAAATAGACTTTGGATTTAAACCGATTGCCAAAGTAGAATTAAGGGGAGGCTTTATATATAAAGAGGGTAAATATGATTCACAACAAGAGATATTTGAAGGTCAATTTTCAGATAAATTTTTAAGGACTCCAAATTCATTTGGTTATTTCAGGTTATCATTTGATCCTTCAAATAGAATGAATCTCTTTAGTGCTATAAAGTTTACCGGTAGTATGTTTGTACCTAATGAAGCAAAGGAAGTTATTGTTGAAACAAAAGAAACTTTTTGGGAACTCGATCTTGGAGTAAGTTACAAGATTCCCTTATTTGATTATTTTGGAGGTAAACTTAATCTTGGTGTGAAAAATTTGTTTGATTCATATCAGAATGACATTGGTACAGGCTCCGGGCGTGATCCGGCATATGTGTATGGGCCACAGCTTCCACAAAGATTTTACGCGGGTATAGAGATATCATTTTAACAAATATTACAAGCAATTTAATGGATGATATCACAGTAGTTAATTACAAGACTAAGTTGAAAGACTTGATTGATAGTAGAATTATTTTACCTTTTCTCGCCTAACAATTTTGTGAACTTTGCCGCTTGCATTGTTCATCAAATACTCCTGCAGATTCATTTTTTCTTCGCCTACTACAGGTAAATTAAATACATATTTTCCTGTTGGAAGCATAACTCTTGCTTTTTGGTTATCATTAATCGCGGTATGAAGCAGTTGTTCTATAATTTCTTTTTTGATTTTTTCATCATAAACGGGGAAAGTAACTTCAACTCTTCTATCAAGATTTCGCGGCATCAGATCTGCACTGCTTAAATATATTTCTTCGCTACCATTATTAAAAAAATAAAAAGCGCGGCTGTGTTCTAAAAATCTACCGACAATACTTGTTACTCTTATATTATCGCTTAGACCGGGTGTTTGCGGAATCAAACAGCAGATACCTCTGATAATCAAATCAATTTTTACTCCTCGTTTCGAAGCTTCGTATAGTGAGGCAATCAACATCGGATCGACAAGTGAGTTCATTTTAAATATCAATCTGCCTTGATTTCCTTTATTTACGTTTTCAATTTCTCTTTCAATTAATTTTAAGAAACTTTGACGTGTATTAATCGGAGAAACAAACAAATGCCGATATTTCTTCTGTTCCGAGTAACCGGTAAGAAAATTAAATACTTCTGATACATCGGCACATATTTCGGGATTAGTTGTAAATAGACCGATATCTGTATATAATTTTGCTGTTGAAGGATTGTAGTTGCCGGTTCCCAAATGAACATATCGTTTAACTCCATCAAGTTCCTTTCGAACAACCATGGTCATTTTGCAATGAGTTTTTAATCCAACTAATCCATAAACAACATGAACTCCGGCTTTTTCAAGTTCACGTGCCCAGAAGATATTATTTTCTTCATCAAACCTTGCTTTAAGTTCAACCAAAACGGCAACTTGTTTACCTCGTTCTGCTGCTTCAATAAGATATTTAACTATAGGAGAGTTAGCACCGACACGATAAAGTGTTTGCTTGATTGCAAGTACATCCGGGTCTATTGATGCTTGTTTTATAAAATCGATAACCGGTGTAAAAGAGTCATAAGGATGATGAAGATAAGTATCACCCTTAGATAGAATTGTAAAAATATTTTCATCCTTTTCTTCAAATTTAGCCGGTATGGCAGGATGAAATGGTTTTTCTTTTAGATGATGAAGAGGAAGATCATACAGCATCATAACTTTGCTTAATCCCAAAGGTCCGTCAATTACATGGAGATCGTCTGTTGAAATTTCTAAATTCTCTATTAATGTTTGCAGCATAAACTCCGGCATATCTTTTTCTACTTCCAAACGGACAACGGAACCGAATCTTCTTTGTCTAATATTTTCCTCAATTACTTCGAGCAAATCATCCGCTTCATCCTCCTGAATTTCCATATCGGTATCGCGTGTAATTCTAAAACGCTGTGCTTCTAAAATTTCCAAACCCGGGAATAATGTTTGAATATTTTTTTTGATAAGATCATCAAGCCAAACGTATTTTATACTGAACTGACCGTTTGTACTTTTCTTTGTAGATTTAATTATATCATCAATCTTTATAAGTCTTGGTAATATGCCGGGAACTTTAACTCTCGCGAAATGTTTTACATCGCTGCTTTTTCTGATTAGAACGGCAAAACTTAAACTTAAGTTGGATATATATGGAAATGGTCTGCCCGGATCAAAAGCAAGCGGAGTAAGTACCGGGTAAATCTCCTTATTAAAATAGTCCGATAAACATCTTTGTTCTTCTTTATTGAGTTTATCGATATTCATTATGTGAACATTGTTGTCACTTAACTCAGGCACAATCTGATTTTTCCAAAGATCATAAATTGCGTCGATCATCGGACGGACTTCTTTTTCGATAAACTTTATTTCTTCTACCGGGGTTAGACCGTCAATTGTCGGCTCACTTATTTTTGCAACAATTTGATCTTTAATTCCGGCAACACGAATCATATAAAATTCGTCAAGGTTGGAAAAGAAAATCGATATAAATTTTATCTTATCTAAAAGAGGTAAATCCGGATTGAGAGCTTCTTCCAAAACACGGCGGTTGAATTCAACCCAGCTTAAATCGCGGTTAATAAAATTATCGTGGCGATAATATTTTTTAAGATTTTCTTTAGTTAAACGCATCGGAGTAAATTTCTAAATTGTTCAAATATAACGTTTTAGGTTCTCAATTGCTCTGAAATCGGTTGCGTTCATTTCTTAGTTTTCTTGGCTGATGAAAATGATTTCAAATCATAATCAATCAGTATATACGGCATTTTAATTCTTCTTAATTTCACTTTCCCCATTTTAAAAAATTCTTCTGCTTGCGTATCGTGATAATCGGAAAAAATTACAACCTCCTTTATACCGCCACCAATTAATGCTTTTGCACAGTTTGTACACGGCATATTAGTAACATATGCTACAGCTCCTTTTGTAGAAACCCCGTGAACCGAGCATTGAAGCAATGCATTCATTTCTGCATGTATTGTTCTTATGCAGTGATTATCAACAATCCAGCATCCGATATCTTCGCAATGTTTTCCACCGGGAATTGAACCGTTATATCCGGTTGCCAATATTCTTTTATCACGAACCAATACACAACCGCAATGCATTCTCGGACATGTTGCTCGTTCCGAGACTAACATTGCGACTTTCAAAAAATATTGATCCCACGAAGGTCTTTTCTTTTTTGCCATTTATTCTCCATAATTCGATTGAACATGCAATTTTATGAAAAAAGGATGAATATTTCTCGAAGTAACTATTTATTTACTAAATTTGTTCGTTATAGGTATAAATTTAGTAGGATAGCAATTCTATGAAGAAACTCTGGTTAAACGGTAAAATCTATACGCAATGTGAAAATCAAAAAATTGCTGAAGCTATTGTAACCGAAAATGATAAGATAATTTTTGTAGGGTCTAATAAAGATGCTTTAGATTTTGCCGGAAATGATTGCACAAAATATGATTTTGAAAACAAGCCGGTTCTACCCGGGTTTATTGATTCCCATGTTCATTTTATGGTTGGCGGGTTTAGTTTAACTCAATTGGATTTAGGGAATGTTAAATCCAAAGAGCAATTCAGAGAGATGATTAGAAATTATGCAAAAGATAATACCTCTGAATGGATATTAGGTGGAAATTGGAATCATCTTCAATTTGATGAAAAAACTTTGCCAACTAAAGAATGGCTGGATGATATATTACCTGACACACCTGTTTACTTAACCCGAATTGACATTCACACTGCATTAGTAAATTCAGCGGCTTTAAAAATTGCTGGTATAACAAAAGATACTTTTGATCCTGACGGCGGACAGATTCTAAAAGATAGTAATGGAAACCCCACCGGTATTTTAAAAGATACCGCAATGGATATTGTTAAAAAACACATTCCTTCACCAACCAATGAACAATATCGAAGCGCTTTTACAGCAGCACAAAATGAAGCGATTCGCAACGGTATAACTTCAATTCATGATATAACCGAAGAGAAATATTTCAACATGTATATCGATGAATATAAAAAAGGAAAATTGAATACAAGAATAAACTCAGTGTTTTTAATTACACAATTAGAAGAATTGATTGAGAAGAATTTTTTTAATATCCGAAACAATAATTGGTTAAAAGCACAAAGTGTTAAATCTTTTGCTGATGGGTCGCTTGGTTCAAACACTGCATGGTTTTTTGATCCTTATAAAGATGAACCGAATACTTACGGACTTCCGACTGACTATATGTTAAACGGAAAATTTAAAGAGTGGGCTTTCCTTGCCGATAAAAATAAATTACAACTCGTGGTTCATGCAATTGGTGATAGAGCAATTTCCGAAGTACTCAATGTCTTTGAGGAAATTGTAAAAATTAACCCGGAATGGGATAGAAGGTTCAGAATAGAACATGTTCAGCATATCAAAGAAAAAGATATTGAGAGAATGAAAAAACTGAATGTAATTGCTTCAATGCAACCCTCACAATTATATGATGACGGAGTATGGACCGAAAATAAAATAGGTAAAGAAAGGTTGAAAGGAACTCACGCTGTTAAAACAATAATAAACAGCGGCGTAAAAGTTTGCTTGGGAAGCGATTGGACTGTTACACCTCTAAATGTAATCCACGGAATTGATATTGCTGTTAATAGAACTACTAAAGACGGTGCAAATCCAAATGGCTGGATACCTAGTGAAAAAATATCCGTTGAAGAAGCTATCAAAGCATATACAATTGATGCTGCCTTTGCTTCTTTTGACGAAGATATAAAAGGTTCAATTGAAATTGGAAAACTTGCCGACTTTATTGTACTAAGCGAAAATATTTATGAAATCCCGACCGATCGAATTAATGAAGTAAAGGTTGAAAAAACAATTTTAGCCGGTAATGTTATAGATTAATAAATTCTATAAATTCTTTTTAAAACATATCTTCATACAAGATAACAACATTATCGCTTGCCGGGTAACCCACACAGGTAAGACAAAACCCTTGTTTAATATCTTCTTCCGTTAGCGCAGTTTGCTCTACAAGTTTCAATTTACCGGATAGAAGTTTTGCTTTACAAGTACTACAGTTTCCAAATTGACAAGAATTAGGAATCTCCAATCCTTGTGCCAGTGCTTTTTCAAGAATTGTCTCACCGGGCATTACTAAAACTTTATGGCGTTCGCCATGCAAAATGATTGTAACTTCTCTTTCTTTTTCTTCAATCTCATCTGTTTCATCCAGAACTTTGGTAGTATAGATCTCTCTATGAATATTTTTGCGATCGACATTTCTTTCTTTTAGAACATTCATAACTGTCTGCATCATTTCTTCGGGACCACAGAGATAATATTCAACTTGCCCGATAAATTGAGTTTTGTATTTCTCAAGTAACTCTATGGTTTTATCGCTATCAATTCTACCGCGCAAACCTTTCCAATCATTCTTTGGTTTACTTAAAGAATGTTCAATGAAAAATCTATTGGGATATTCTTTTTGAAGTGAGTTTAACTTATCATAAAATATAATCGAATCTTCGTCGTGATTACCGTAAAATAGTATCACCTTTGATTGCGGTTCATATTTCAGTATTGTTTGAAGATGCGACATAAGCGGAGTAATTCCGCTACCGGCTCCGAACATTACAAATGTTCTTTCATTTTTTATTTCCGGAACAACTGTAAAATTACCGAGCGGGGGAAGCGATGTAATACTGTCTCCAACTTTTAGATTATTAAGCAGATACTTTGTAGTTACGCCGTCCTTAAATTTTTTTATTGCAACACCTACCTGAGGAAGTTCATCCGGTGTCGTCCAAATAGAATAACCTCGACGGGTTTCAATTCCGTCTACATCGAAAATAAAAGTTAGAAATTGCCCTGGTTGAAATGATAAATCTCTGTTATCTTTTTCATGAAGTAAGATACTAACAGCATCGTGAGTTTCATTTATAATTTGGTCAACAATAAGTGTAAGGGTATTGTTCATTGGACTCCTTGTCTTTTTTACAATAATAACAATTCGTTTTACAAAATCGTTTCAAAATTGAGGTCAAAACTTAAGGGTATTGTAGCTTAGAGGCAAGCTGCTGTGGTCGAGGGCGCAACCACAGCAGCTGAATTGATCATTAAAGGAGGGTACAACATGATTTCTTTTATAAGAACAATTAACATACCAAAAGTAAAAATGCGTTTAAGAGGATATAAGTAGCTTTTTTCTTTTTTTATTGCGGAATTGAGAGAAGGTTTTCTTAATGGTAAGAAAACAATTTCTTGCAAATTATTTTTGTAATAAAATCTTAAAGGTTGTTCCTTTACCAATCACGGATTCTTTTACGAAAATTTTTCCGTGATGGTAGTTTTCTATAATACGTTTGGTAAGACTTAAGCCTAAACCCCAGCCCCGGCGTTTTGTGCTGTAACCCGGTCTAAAAATATCTTTACGGCGTTTATATTCAATTCCTTTTCCATTATCGCTTACTTCTAAATGAACAAAATTACCTTCTATATAATAACGGAAAATTATTTCTCCTTGTTTATGTTCAATTGCATCCAATGCGTTTTTAACTAAATTTTCAATTACCCATTCAAAAAGCTCCGAATTAATTTTAACTGATAAATCCTCGGGACCATCAATAATCATTTTTAAGTTTTGTGAGGAAGAGGGGAGTCTTCTGTTAAAATAATTAATTATTCGTGTAAGAAGTTCAAAAAGACTTTCCTCTTTTAATTCCGGTTTAGAACCAATTTTTGAAAATCTTTGAGTTACTTTATTAAGTCTGGATAAATCATTTTCAATTTCGTCTGCTGTGTCAATTACTTTGTCGGGATTATTGTGGTATAGTTTTAACATTTCAGCCCACCCCATCAAGCTTGAAATCGGTGTCCCGAGTTGATGAGCGGTTTCCTTAGCCATTCCAACCCAAATATTACTTTGCTCGGTTTTCTTCATGTAACTGAAGCTAAAGTATGCAATAAGAACAAAAAATATTGCAAAGGAAATCTGTAGGTAGGGAAATAAAATAAGACTTCTTACTAATTCGGAATCTCCGTAATAGATTTTTCTCCAAACAGTAGTGCCATCGAAGGTAACTTCAATTGGAGCGTGTTGTTTTTTCAACTCTTCAACTTTTTCTTGCAAAAATTCTTGAAGTTCGTCTTCGGTTAATGATGTGTCAATCTCTAAATTTCGTACACCTACATCAAAACCTTGAAAAATAACATTATCGTCAGCATCGGTTAGTATTAACGGAAAGTCAATTCTTTTAACAATGTTTTCAAAAATGAAAGTTATATCGAAGCTGTTGACGTTGGGGTCAGCTATATATTCAAGACTTTTTGCATAAAGTTCTGCAATTTGTCTTTCTCTTTCTTGAAGTCTCTGTACTAAATCATGTGTAAAGAAAAGAGTGCCCCCGGCTATGGCAATTCCAAGGATAAGAAGAATGATTTTAATATTGAAAGATGCCGGTCCGCCGGACATTTTCATTTTGGTAACCCGAAACTAAGTGTGTGAATATTATAAAATAATTGTCTCTGCCCTGCCTGGACCAACCGAAATAATGGCAATTTCAAAACCGCATTGTTCAGAAATAAAAGATAGGTATTGTTGAGCTTCACTAGGCAGTTCCGAATAACTTCTTGCATTCGAAATATCTGTTTTCCAACCGGGTAAAGTTTCATAAACCGGGGTAACTCTTTCCATTTGAGCGATATCTGTTGGAAAAGAGGTTAAATTTTTACCATCAATATGATAAGCTGTGCAAACTTTTATCTCGTCAAGATAACTAAGAACATCAAGTTTAGTAATAGCAACTCTTTCGATACCGTTAATCATTCTAGAATATTTCATCATAAAAGAATCAAACCAGCCGCAACGACGTGGTCTACCTGTTGTTGCACCAAACTCTGCCCCGGCTTGTCTTAAAATTTCACCATTTTCTTCGTCAAGCTCGGTTGGAAACGGACCGAGTCCGACTCGTGTTGTATATGCTTTTACAATTCCGAAAACCGAGGATACTTTAGTAGGAGGAATTCCGGTTCCTGTACATCCGCCACCTGAAGTTGGGTTGGAAGATGTAACATACGGATAAGTTCCGAAATCAACGTCAAGTAAAGTTCCTTGTGCGCCTTCCATCAGAATGTTTTTATTTTCCAAAGTTGCTTGGTTTAAATACATAGGCACATCTTTTATATACGGATCAATTACTTTGTCAAATTCCAGATATTCTTTTATTATTTGATCAACATCAAGTTCGTTTTCATTATAAACTTTTGTTAAGATTGTATTTTTCTCTTCAATATTTTGACGTATCAATTTTTCAAGATGGGGTTTGTTTAATAAATCTACAATCTTAATTCCTTTACGAGCATATTTATCAATGTAGCAAGGACCGATTCCTCTTCCGGTTGTTCCGATTTTCCTATCACCTTTTTCACTAATTGAATCTAATAATTTGTGATAAGGCATGATTAGATGAGCGTTATGGCTGATAAATAATCTATCTTTAATTGATATGTTATTATTCTCTAAAAATTTTATTTCATCTAAAAGAGCTTGAGGATCAATAACAACACCACTACCAATAACACAAACAACATCCCTTCTTAAAATTCCTGATGGAATCAGATGGAGAATAAATTGTTTATCATCAATTTTTATAGTGTGCCCGGCGTTAGCTCCACCTTGGTAACGAACAACGATGTCGTACTTTTCACTCAAAATATCGACAATTTTACCTTTGCCCTCGTCACCCCATTGGCTTCCAACGAGAATAGTTACTTCCATAAACTCCTCGGATTAGTGTACAAAAAAAACTCCGAATGTAGTATTCGGAGTAAAATAATTTTTTTATTGAAAGATTAGAAACTTTTTACAGCTTCTTCAACAGAATCGAAATTCTCAAAAATCGTGATAAGCTTTGTTATAACAAGTAAACTGTTGATCTTTTCCGTTGCATTAGCGAGTTTAAGAGCACCACCGCCGTTTTTGATAGTAGTAAATCCGCTAATCAACATACCAAGACCGGAACTGTTCATAAATTTAACCCCGGCAAGATCAATAACAACATTTTTCTTACCTTCATCGAGAAACTTGTGCAGCATGTCGCTGAATTCTTGGGCTTCTGGTCCGCCCATTACGTTGCCTTTTAATTCAACAACTACGGCTCCATATTTTTCGGAAACTTTAATTTTCATAGGTTCTCCTGATTGTTAAATTCTTTTAAAACATGGGAAATAATATAATAATTTTGAAATTTATACCTAAATTTATTCTTCATAAATATTTATATTAACAGCTAAGTTATTCATTCTGCTTATAAAAAGAAAGATTATTTTCTTACAAATAAACAGAATTCTTTGGAAAGACAATTATGCTTTGTCGGAACATAAAAGGGTAACCATCGTCTAAAATGTCAGATTTGAATCACGAAAATGCCAATCAAATTAACGAGGATCAAAACGAAGATTTTCAGCTGATCAAAGATTTTATTGATGGCAATGAAGATGCTTTTACCAAGTTAGTACTTAAGCACAAAGAAAAAGTCAGAAACCTTGTTTTTCTTACTCTTGGTGATGCTGATAATGTGGATGATATTTCTCAAGATGTTTTTATAAATGTTTTCCATAAAATTGGTGATTTTCGGTTTGAGTCTAAATTTACGACCTGGCTCTATAGAATTACAGTCAATAAATGTCGTGACTATCTTAGAAAGAAACGTGTTCGAAGTATTTTTGTTCCAATAAAAGATAGTACATACGAACCCGGTATAAAAGGGCATTCTGATAACCCGGATTTACCCGGACTAATTCGTAAGGGAATTGAAAAATTACCTGAAAAATTGAGAATCCCGTTAATCTTAAGAGATATGGACGGCTTAAGTTATAAAGAAATAGCAGATCAACTTGAATGCGAAGTTGGAACGGTAAAATCAAGAATTTTTAGAGCCAGAGAAAGTTTAAAATTTATTTTAGAACCTTACCAGGATGAGTTGATTTCTTGAGGCGGGGGGCAGCATGGCTTCACCTTTATTAACACGACAAAATATAAAAAAATTTATACCCGGTATTTTTTTAGCGGTACTTACTATAACACTGATGTTTTACTTTAAAGACAATCGAGGTGCTTTTGGTGAAATTGTAACTAAAAGCAAAAACGATTTATTAGCTCTCTATACAAAGAATCTCAAACCTTTGCTCTTCGGTACCGATATTACAAATGAAGATGTATTTAACTTTGCACTTTATCAGACTCTTCCAATCGATAAAAAAGAAAATAAGCTTCTAAAAATTTCCGAAGTTGATCAGGAAACATATTTTGAAGTAATACCGTCTTCTTATAAAGCCGGTACGGAAAACTATGAAAACTTTGTTAAGTTCATGATGCTTGATGCAAATCAAAAAAACAAACTTGATTCTATTCTGAATTCATACCGCGGAGAATTATCAGAAGCAATATTTACTGACGGGGTAAATACTTTAGCAATAAATTCCCGAATTACCGATTTGCAGAAAGCCGTATTGACAGATATTGCAGCTTTTGCTAGAGATGCTAACAAACCGCAATTAAGTTCTCTGCTCGGAGGTGATTTAGTTTTTTGGGATTCTCATAGATCTTATGATCTAGTCGAGGAAATCAGGAAAGATACTTCAAGACAATTTGTAATCATTGCTCCCGATACTGTATTTACTTCGTATTTAGAATTTGATATAGCGGTTTTGAGGAGACTCGATTCTCTTGATGATGAATGGATAAAAAATGATATAGAATTACCGGAAATTAATATCACAATGAAAGAGACAGTCCCGGATAGTAAATTACCACCGCCTCCACCAATTGTTACGAGAAAAGAATTTGAAAACCAGTTTGGTTATTCTTTTAAACTTCCCTCACAGGAATTTGATAACATTAATTTTAATAGAGCGGCAATGGATTCGCTTAGAAATTCTTTAAGTGCAATTAGGGCAGAATTAAGCAAAATATCTTTTAGTTTTGATATCGATTCCTTAAGAGATTCATTTAATTTTCAGCTTAGGGCATCGGATAAAGAATTGAAGGAAGAGTTATTTTTCGAATTTAATTTTGATAATATTAATGATATTGTTACTAAATCTTTAGAAACCGCATTACAGTTTGAGGGAAGTGAACAAGATTGGGAACATTTCGCTATTGAAATTGATTCTTTGGTTAATGAAATGGTAAATAAAAAAGCCGATTCAAAAAAATTAAATAAAGAAAGAATAAAAAAGTTAGAGGATTTGAAGAAGAGGAAAAATCAATAATTAACTTATGAATTTGTTCTCTCCAAATATTGCAAAATCTCGAAAGTTGGAATATTCAATTGGTTTTTCAATTCTTCTTTTTATCTTCAAGATACTTTTTAGTTCATCTGATTCTTTTTTATATCATTTTGCAAATGAATTTATTGTTTTCTTTACTCTATATTTTTGGCTGCTTTACCTGATTGATTTTGTTCATACCAAATTACGTTCACCGTTACAATTAGTGTTGAATGTAGGAATTCTTGCAGCGTTGTTCTTTTTCTTTGTTGCAATGTCAACAATGATATTTGACCTAAAAACTTTTACTCCTCATCAAAATTTTATTACGTCAATCTTTTCTTTAATTATTTCTTTTATATGTTTTATTGCAGCAGCCTATATATTCTCGGCTTTTAGAGAACTGTTTTTTCTCAGACAGAAAAGAGATCCCAAAACATACTTCAATACGATGATCGTATTTTTTGTGTTTCTTTTTTTCTCAAACCTTTTAATTAAGATTGACCAGGAATTCGACTACCCCAAAAATGCATTTTATATTGTCGCATTAATTTTAATATCAATAAATTCGCTTAGAGTTGCCTGGATTGCATTTCTAACAAAGCGGCAGAAAATTTATTTGCTGATTTTAAGTGTTGTTTTAGGAATTCTCTTCGGATTTAATTTTAGTTTTTCATTAGAGGAAAATATACTTACAAAAATTTTGGTTGATTTATCACCCGGATTTCATTCAGTGTTAAGTTTAATGATGATCTACGGTACAATTTACTTTGGAGTTATTTTCTTTACAACATTATTTCATCTTCCGACAGCCGAAGCATTTGACCGTAAAGCCGAAGAAGTAACCTCGTTTCGTGATCTTACTAAGCTTGTAACACAAGTGTTGGATTTCAAGGAGCTTGCAAATACAATTACTCAAGTAACAACAAAGGTTTGTAATTCGGATTCTGCTTGGCTTGTTGTAATTGATAAAGAAGAATATGATTTAGTTTCCATCAATAATATCGGATATGTGGAAGCGGATGAACTAAGCAAAAAAATATTGGAAAGTCTAAATGACGAGACAGAATCGCTAATAACATTGAACCGGGATATGACAGAGGTTTCTCTGAAAAATGATCTGCAAAAATTTAATTTCAGTTGGATAGTTATTGCTCCGTTAAAGATTCATGAAAAACAAAAAGGATTTTTATTTGCCGCACGACAAAAAGATTTTCCGTTTGACGATGATGATAAAAAAGCCATTGAAGCATTCTCCGATTATGCCTCCGTTGCAATGGAAAATGCGATGTTAATTGAAGAATCTATTGAGAAAGAAAGATTGGAAAAAGAATTGGATGTTGCTCGTGAAGTTCAATATAAAATTCTTCCTTCAGAAACTCCTAAGTATAAAAATGTTGATATATCAGCAATGTTTATTCCGGCATTTGAAGTAGGAGGTGATTATTACGATTTCTTCGAACTTGATGATGATCATTTAGGTGTAGTAATGGCTGATGTATCGGGTAAAGGAATATCTGCAGCATTTATTATGGCAGAAGTTAAAGGAGTTTTCAAATCGTTATCAAGTGTTATCTTTGATCCTCATGATCTATTAGTAAAAGTAAATGCAATCTTAAGTGAGAGTCTGGATTCTAAAAATTTTGTTACCGCAATATACGGAGTACTAAATCTAAAAAGTGGTAAATTCAATTTTGTAAGATGCGGTCATACTCCTTTAATTTTAATTTCCGAAGGCAGGGCAGAGAGATTTACACCAATGGGTTTGGGATTAGGTTTAGACAATTCGGAAAAGTTTTCCGATACATTAAAACAAATGGAAATTCAACTAAAGAATAACGATATTTTAACTCTTTATACAGACGGTATTCCTGAAAGTCAAAATGCACATTTGGAAGATTTTGGCTATGAGCGTTTTGAAAATATATTAATAGAAAATTCTTATTTATCAACGGACGAAATTTCTAATAAAGTTATGGCAAATCTTACAACATTTTCTAAAGATAATATGCAAAACGACGATATCACACTTTTAATTATGAAATGGATTTCTAACAATAAAATAGTCGGGGAGAATTAATGGCAGATTTCAACGTCAATGTCAGAGGGGTTGGGTCTGTAAGCGTTATTGATGTTAAAGGGTATCTTGATGCACATACAGCCCCCCAACTCGAGAACGCTTTCAATCAGTTGATTGATGGTAGTAAGTATAAGGTTGTTGTTAATTTTAATGATCTTTCTTACATCAGCAGTGCCGGACTCGGTGTCTTTATGGCTTATGTCGAAACTATGAGGGAAAATAAAGGCGACATAAAGTTTTCAAATATGCAGGATGGAGTTTACAATATTTTTGACCTGCTTGGTTTTCCAATGCTTTATGAATTTTATAAAAATGAAAATGAAGCGATAGAAAAATTTAAAGAATCTATTTCAAAGTGACATCCAAAACAAATAATATTAACAAAGAACTTACCGTAAAAAGTACTACGAATAATCTTGCTATTATTAGAGAATTTGTTGAAAATATTGCAAGAGAAAGTGGGTTCTCCAAAGAAATTGTAAGTAAAATTTCACTTGCTGTGGATGAAGCTTGTACCAATGTAATCAAACATGCCTATAAATTTTCTCCCGACAGAGAAATAAAAATACTTACCCAGTTTAATGATTCTAAACTTACTATAAGAATTACTGACAGCGGTGATAAGTTTGATCCGAATTTAATTCCTGAACCAAACTTAAAAGAATACCATAAACAAAAGAAAGTTGGCGGTTTAGGAATGTTCTTAATGAAAAAATTAATGGATGAAGTGCAATACCATACTCTTTCCGGTAATCAGAATCAAGTTGTTTTAGTTAAATATCTCGCATAAATAAATGCAAACCAAAGATCAAAATTCAGCCTTAAGAAATCTCTCGGCTTTAGTTGATTTCAGCAATGTAATCAATTCCAGTCTCGATATACAATTTGCATTTAATAATCTGTTATTAACATGTCTTGGTAAATTTCACGCTACACGCGGTTGTATTTTAATCAGAGGTGTAGATAATTTATTAAATGTAAGTTCTTCGAAAGGACTTACGCAAGAATCACTAAATTCATTCCCGGTTGTTAAATTCTCGGAATACGGAAGTAATAAAGAATTTCAGGCTTTTCTTAAAAGGAACAGGTTAGCTTTAACTCAAAAAATCATTTCATCTGACGGAGAAATCGGTTTACTTATCCTTGGCGAAAGAATTGACGGTTCGATTTATTCTGATGATGATATAAATTTTCTCAAAACGATTTTAAATATTGCGGCAACCGCAATTGAAAATGCAAGATCCGTTGAAAAGTTAAAACTTCTTAACCGGGAACTCGACGGTAAAGTTAATCAACTACGATCTCTTTTCGATTTAAGTAAAGAGTTCAGCGGAATTTTAGAAAAAGATATGATCGGAAAACTTTTGGTCTTTTCAATAATCGGGCAGTTAATGGTTTCGAAATATGCCGTTGTTATTTGCGATGATTCCAAATTAGAATTTCTTGAGAATAAATTCCAACATGAGAAACTTGAACCTGCGTTAAAAGATTGTATGCCTGCCGAATTAAAACAGGTTCTTCAAGCTGACGAAATTATAAATAGGTATTCAAAACTCTCCGAGCTTGGCGTGTCATTAATAATACCGATGCAGATAAAAGGGGCAACAAAAGGGTTAATTTTGCTTGGTGAGAGAAGAAGCGGATTAAAATATTCTGAAACCGATATTGAATTTATCTCCTCGGTTGGCAGTTTAGCAATTATTTCTATAGAAAACGCAAATCTCTTTCAAGAAGCAATAGAAAAACAAAAGTTGGAAAAAGATTTAGAATTAGCCAGAAATATTCAGCAGAATCTTCTACCGAACAAAATTCCGCAAATGAAAAATTTTGAGATTGCTAATATCAATAAATCGGCAAAGCAAGTCGGCGGAGATTATTATGATCTGATTAAGCTGGATGAAAACAGATTACTTTTTGCAATTGCTGATGTTTCCGGCAAAGGCGTTCAAGCTGCACTTCTTATGGCTAATTTACAAGCTTTCCTCCAAGCTGTTGTAAAACAGAACTTTCCTTTAGCCGAAGCGACTAATCTGATAAATGATTTGGTCTCCGGCAATACTACAATGGGAAGTTTTATTACTTTCTTTTGGGGTATTATTGATGATTCGAATAGCGAATTGAATTTTGTAAATGCAGGGCATAATCCTCCTTTACTTGTTAGAAACGGTGAAATTACAAAACTCAAAAAAGGAGGAATGATACTGGGTGTTATGGAAACAGTAATTCCTTATGAATCGGAAACTGTTAAACTCCAAAAAGATGATTTGCTGATTTTGTTTACAGATGGTATTACAGAAGCTATGAATAAAAATCTAGAAGAATATACAGATGAACGTCTTGAAGAATTAGTAAAAAACTTGGGACCAATTTCTGCTCAGAACACACTCGAAGAAATTATTGATGATGTCAATAATTTTACCGGTGGCGCAGAGCAGTCGGATGATATTACTTGTTTAGTTATAAGAAATTGTTAGGTTGACCATCAGCACATTATTTGCAAAATATCGAACGAAGTTGAGAACACCATTCTTTTATGCTTTGCTTATTCTTGGCATTTTCAACCTTTATTTTACACTCGAGATTATTCCGCAATCCAACGATGAATGTTTATGGATACAGAAAAGAATTGATAAAGATAATGTCGGGGTATTTTTTGATTTAGTTAAGAAAGACGGTGTTACGTGGGAAGCGGGGATTCGCGATGGCGACAGACTATTAGCAATTAACGGAGTTGAGATCAAGAACACAGGTTCCGCTCAATATCTTTTAAATCAAATTGCTGCGGGTGATTCCGCCTATTATCTCTATGAAAGAGATGGAGTTGAATTTGAAGAATATGTTCAAATTAAAAAATTAATCAACTTTGGTTCGCTGTCCTATATTCTAACTTCAATTATTTGGTTAATTGTTGGTTTCATTGCTATTCAATCTAACCCGGAAGGGAAACTACAATCATTATTTTATAAGATCGGAATCTTTCTGACATTTTTTGCAACATCGAGTTTGTTGAGCGACAACTTCAACTCCAACCCTCTTTATGAATTTGACTGGTTGATTACTATTATTACATTAGTTGTGATTTATGCCGCTTCTTTTTTACCTTTTTATATCATATCGTTCTTTTGGATGTTTCCCAAACCGCTTCCGATACTTAATAAGAATTTTGTGAAAAAAAGTTTGTATTGGCTACCGAGAATTATTTTCTCTCTAGTGATTGTAATATTCATTCTAAATTTATTCGGAATTTTAGGTAGTTATATGTTTTTTATCCGCCGTTATGTTGATATGACTCTTGGTAGTCTATTTATCATCTCGGTAATGACAGGCTTGGTTTCGCTTATTTATTCTTACACAAAACTAAAAGGTAAAAAAGAGAAGAGACCAATATTTGTAATCGTGGTTTCCTACTCATTAGCAGTTTTAGCAATAATATATACAAGCACTTTGGCAAATGAATTAGCGGAGACGATCTTCAACAACCCGGAGTTTTTTCTGCCTATATTATTTGTTGCCGTACTTCCGCTTTCTTTCGGTTATTCTATCTTTAAGTATTCGTTGATGGAAGTTAGTGATGTTATTAAGAATGCAATCTTTTATGGCTTCTTAACAGTATCGCTTGCGGCATCATACTTCTTGGTAATTTATATACTCGGGCTTGGAATCAGCACTGCCATTTCAACCGAATATCAAGGAATTATTGCAGGAATTATTTTTGTAATCTTTGCTCTGTTATTTCAGAGCACCAAAGACAAATTCCAAGAATATATAACACGTAAATTCTATCCGGAACAATTTGCCGCACAAAAGATTTTAATTCAATTCAGCAGGGAAATACCTATGGTGGTTGGAATGGAAAATATTCTGAACTACACACAGGAAATTTTTATAGACTCATTGAAAGTTAGGAAGTATGCTTTCTATCTTAGTTCAAACGGTAATGATAAATTTTCACTTGTAAGAAGTTACGGTATTTATGCATTACCGGTGGAATTCATCAGTAATAATTCTTTGTTGAATGAATCAATTAGTTCAAAAGAAAGTTTGAATAAAACTCATATTATTGAGCATGAGGAGTTTAAAACATTATTACCCGGTATTTCGGAAGAATTGACTAAAGAATCAATTTATACGATTGTTCCATTAATTGTGAAATCAAGAATAATTGGTTTGATGCTGTTTGGTTTGAAATATTCCGGTGCAAGATTTGCCGGAAAAGATTTAGAATTGCTTAACGCTGCTGCAAATCAAGTTTCCGTTGCTTTGGAAAACGCAAGGCTATATGAGTCCGAAGTAGAAAAAATGAAATTAGAACATGATCTGGGAAATGCGAGAAAAATTCAAGAAAGTCTACTGCCTAAAACTATTCCACAAATAGAATCATTACAAATTGCGGGCTGTATGATACCAGCAATGCATGTTGGTGGTGATTACTATGATTTTATCAAAGTATCTGAAAGTAAACTCTATGTAATTATCGGTGATGTTTCGGGTAAAGGTTTGGCGGCTTCATTCTATATGTCGAAACTTCAGACAATGATGCGCTTATATTGTGATGATAACACCTCACCGAAAGAAGTTTTATCTAAAATTAATAAATCTATTTATGAAAGTATTGAGAGAAACTCGTTTATTACGGTTGCTGTGGGGCTTTTTGATTTGGAAAAGAAGAAGCTTCACTACTGCCGGGCAGGGCATACGCCTTTGATTGAAATGAATATTAATAGTTTTACTTATCATCAGTCGAAAGGGATTGGTGTAGGATTGGAAAAAGGTGATATCTTCGATTCATCTTTAGCAGAAATTGTAATAGACTTAAAACACGAGCACAGTTATATTTTCTTTTCCGATGGTATCACCGAAGCGATGAATGAACATGACGAAATGTATGGTGATTCACGATTTGAAAAGTTACTTATTGAAAACTCAAGCAAATCTTCCGAAGCAATACTTAATTCAACTATTCAATCAGTTGAGAAATTCCGAACAAAGAGTCCTCAGAATGACGACATAACATTAGTTGTTGTAAAATACAATTGATACAGCGTACATTACAATACAACTTCCCTTCATAATATTTTATTTATTTTTATCTTTGCAAGACTAACATTCTAACAAAAAAGGAGATGCAGATTTGGATAATATTATTAATATCGCAACAAGATGGGCTGAAACATATACCTTAAGTATCGTTGCCGCGATAGCAATATTAATAATCGGTAAATATGCAGCCAAATTTATGAGAAACCTTTTACAGAAGTTATTGAGAAAAAGTAATCTTGATGCCGCAATAGTTAGTTTTCTCGGAAATCTTTTTTATGGATTACTTCTAACTCTTGTAGTACTAATGGCAATAGGTGAACTTGGAGTTCAAACAACATCGTTTATTGCAGTGGTTGGTGCCGCCGGTCTTGCAATTGGTTTTGCCCTTAAAGACTCTCTATCTAACTTTGCTTCAGGGGTTATGATATTAATTAACAAGCCATTTGGTATTGGAGATTATGTAGAAGCCGGCGGGACTGCAGGAACTGTTAATGAGATTAAACTTTTTGCGTCAAAGTTAAAGACGCCTGATAATAAAGTTGTATACGTTCCAAACTCAAGTATCATCGGCGGAATAATTACCAACTATTCTGCAGAAGCAACAAGAAGGGTAGATATGGAATTTGGTATCGGTTACGGTGATGATATCGATAAAGCAAAGTCAGTAATTCAAAAATTGTTAAGTAATGATGATAGGGTACTAAAAGATCCTGCACCACAAATTGTCGTCGGATCACTCGGTGACAGCAGTGTAAATATCAGGGTTCGTCCTTGGGTTAAGAAAGAAGATTATTGGGGTTTTTATTTTGACATGACAGAAAATGTTAAAAAGGCGTTTGATGCAGAAGGAATTTCGATTCCGTTTCCTCAAAGAGATGTTCATCTCTTTCAACAATCATCAAATTAATTTTTCTTCGCCCACTTTAAAAACAAAAAACCCGAACTCTTTTTAAAAGTTCGGGTTTTATTTTAATTTCTTTTATCTGGAATTAGATTAAAACTGTATACCTTTCTTAATTCTCTTTGCATATTCTAATACAAACGGGCTTGCTACAAACATAGAAGAATATGTTCCTATAAGTATTCCAAAGAATAAAGTAAAAGCAAACGCACGAAGTACCTCGCCTCCGAAAAATAATAAAACGGTAACAACTACTAATGTTGTTAAACTTGTAATAATTGTACGAGGGATAGTTTTATTAATAGCTTTGTTTATATTGTCTTCTAACGGAGCAGTTTTATGTATTTTGATGTTTTCACGAATTCTATCAAATACAATCACTGTATCATTAATTGAATATCCGACTAAAGTCAAAAAGGCTGCAACAACACTAATAGAAATTTCGAGGTTAAGTCCCGGGATAACATTATATAGAATAGAGAAAACACCGAGTGTAATTAAAACGTCGTGGAATAATGCTGCAACCGCTCCTAATGCAAATACAAATTTAAATCGGAATCCTAGATAAACAAGAATGACTACCAAAGCGAGTAACACAGCAACAACTGCATCACGTTTTAATTCTTTACCGATTTTTGGTCCTACATTATCTTCTTTTAAGACCTGAAATTTATTATCGGGCATATTTGCAAGAAGATTTTCCTGAATCCAGTCTGAAATTCCAACTCGAACGATAAATTTATCATTATCTTCTTCTTGGCTGAACTTTGTAGCTTGAAATCCGTTTTGGAATAAAGTTCTAATTATTGATTCCAACTTTTCTTTCTCACTAACTTGATAAGTTACCGAAGCTTTAGTAGAATCAACTAAATTGAAACTAGCGTCAGGGTAATTTTTATTAATTATTTGCTCGAGTGTTTCGATAACTTTTGGAAATAGTTCAGCCGGAATTTCTTGTAATTCAGAACGAACAAGTATACCGGTTTCGCCTCCAAAAGTTTTTACTTCAACGTTGCCAAGACCCAAATCACTCAAATAATCTCTAATCTCACTAATTTGAATAGGTTTTTCAAATTCAAGTGCTATTTCTGATCCGCCTTTGAAATCAATACCGAATTCAATACCTCTAAAAAGTAGGCTCAATAAACCAATTGATAAAAACAAACCAGAGAAAATGTAAGCAATCTTTCTTTTTCCAAGAAAATCAAAATTTGTGTTTTGAAAAATTCGCATGTATTAAAATTCTCCTAAATAAAAACTTTTAACCAATATTAACTTTCATACCTTTAGCCGCCATCATATCTAAAACAACTCTTGTAACAACAAGTGCGGCAAATAAAGAACAAGCTATACCTATCATAAGAGTTAAAGCAAAACCTTGCACCGGTCCGCTTCCAAATTGATATAAGATAACTCCGGTAAAAAATGTTGTTATATTTGAATCGAATATAGCAGAGTAAGAATTAGAATAACCGCTTTGAATTGCGGCACGGATAGTTTTTCCGGTTGATAATTCTTCTCTAATTCTTTCATAAATAATTACGTTAGCATCAACCGCCATACCAATTGTCAATATGATACCGGCAATACCGGGAAGTGTTAATGTAGCACTAAATCCGGCAAGTATTCCCATTATGAACAATACAGTAAAGAATAATGCTATATCAGCTATTACACCGGTCTTTGAGTAATAAAATATCATAAAGATTGCTACTAAAAAAAGTCCGATTAATGTTGAATTGAAACCTTGGTTAATAGAATCCTGTCCGAGTGAAGGACCGACGGTTCTTTCTTCAATTATATCTACCGGTGCTGGAAGTGCGCCTGCTTTTAGAACAATTTCTAAAAGTTTAGCTTCTGTTAAATCGCCGATACCTTCTATTACAGAATTTCCGCTTGGTATTTTGTTTCTGATAGTAGGAGCAGAGTAAACAACACCATCTAAAATAATAGCGCATCTTTTATCAATATTTGCCCCGGTAATTCTTGCCCATTCTCTTGCGCCTTCTGAGTTCATTTGCATATTTACAATCGGTGCGGAAGTCTGCGGGTCAATATTTGATTGTGCATCAACAATAACTCCACCGGTCAACTCTGCTTTTTTATTAACTAAAATCATCCTGTAGATTTCTTCGCCGTCTTGTGTAGCTTCTGGTTTAGCCCAGAAGGCAAACAGCACGTTATCAGGAATTACATTTTGAATTTCTGGTCTAGCAAAATATGCTTCCAATTTCGGTCTGTCACTTTGACGAACAAAAGCATCGGCAAATGGGCTTTGTGGATTAATCATAGCGATGGAGAAGAAAGGATGCTCGCGGGCAAATTGCTCTTCGGTCATGTCTTCTACAGCAGTAGTATCACCTACATTGACTGTATCGGAAGGAGATTTCAGTAATTCTGCCAATTTATTGTCAACGGCATTCATCACTTGTATTGTGAAATCAGCCTCTCTGACAATTTTGAATTCGAGCAAAGCACTTCCTTGTAATAATCTTTTAGCATCTTCTTCCTTAGAAATACCGGGAAGTTCGACAATAATTCTTCTTGCACCTTGTCTTTGTATACTTGGTTCGGAAACACCGTACTGATCAACACGATTTCTAATAATTTCTATCGCTCTTGTTACAGCATCAGACTCTTGATCTTCGAGTGAACTTATTATTTCCGAGTCATCTTGACGGATTGAACCAAAGTACCTGCTAAGGCGAATGTTATTCTGTTGAAGTTTTTGCGCAAGTATCGAAACAACATTTACTTCTTCAATTTTCGCTTGCTGCTCAGCCTCATTTAAAATTTCAAGAAACTTTTGATCCGGATCTTTCGCAAGTTTTTCTAAAAGCTTGGCGGTATTAACTTCCATTACTAGATACATTCCGCCTTGCAAGTCCAAACCAAGCTTAATCCTTTTTTCGCGTGCATCTCTAAAATCAGGATTGCTGGCATAAATTTCATCTTCTCTCATGCTGACCAAACGTTCAAAGCGGTCTTCAGAAAGTTCCGGGTTTGTAGTTCTTAAACTGTCTCTAAATTGTTCTAATTTGGAATTGATGAGTTTGGTATTCTGAGAATCGGCGTAAGTTGGATAAAGCAGATAGAGACTTAAAGCTACAGCACCTAATATGAGAATAATTCTGAATCTAAATTCTTTCATCCTATCAATAAACCTTTAATTTAAGTGAATAATCTGATTTAAATTAAGACAACCAATATAGACAGTTAACCCCTAAAAATCAATTTAAATTGACACATGGAATTTCTCTAAATGATTGTTTTATAAATAATTAACCCGGCAAAAGCCGGGTTAAAAATTGGTACTAATATTTACTCTCTAACAACCCAGGTTTTAACAGTAGAATTAACCTTCGGGTGGAGTTTTACATTAACGCTGTAAATCCCCAGAGCTTTAATAGGTTCTGTGATTTCAATTTTTCTTTTATCTATTTGAAATCCTTTTTCGTTTAAAGAATCCGCAATCATTTGAGTTGTAACAGAACCGAAAATTTTATCTTCTTCTCCAACTTTTACCGGGATGGAAATAGAAATGTTTTCAAGTTCAGATGCAATCTTTTGAGCTTCTTCTAATTCTTTGGATTCTTTCTTAAGAATTAATTTTTTTTCTTCTTCAAAAGCTTTGATATTGCCGGGTGTTGCAATATAAGCAATTTGTCTTGGGATCAAGAAGTTGCGCGCAAAGCCATTTTTTACTTCTACCAAGTCACCAATTTCACCCAACTTATCGTAATTCTTTCTTAAAATTACTTTCATTAGATTCTCCTCAATTACTTAACAGCTTCAGAAACGTAGGGCAATATAGCAACTTGACGAGCTCTTTTAATTGCCTGTACTAATTCACGATGCTGTTTTGCACTTAAACCAGTTATTCTGCGAGGAATAATTTTCCCCTGATCAGTAATAAATTTCTGAAGTTGTTTTGAGTCTTTGTAATCGATGTAATCATCGATTACGCGTTTTACTTTTTTTACTTTCATTTAACTTTTCCTTCAATGAATTTAATTTTTGTCGCTGTCATTCATCAAATCAGATTCTTCATCAGTCAAAAACTTATCAAAAGAATTGTCCTCATAGTTAGAATCTTCATCATCGGAAGTGGAGCTAAAATCTTCATCACCATTTTGTTTGTTGAATTTATTCAAAAATTGAATTCGTTTTGCTTTTATTTCAACTATTGTTCTGTTTTTACCTTCATCAGTTTTGAAAGTTCTACTTTGAAGCTCACCGTCAACTAAAACGGCACTTCCTTTAAATAGTCTTTCGCGACAGCTATCTGCTAATTTATTCCAAGCAACAACCCCAACATAGCAAACATCTTCTTGCCATTGGTTTGTGCTGTCTTTGTATCTTCTGTTAACAGCAATGTGAAAATTTACAACCGGTGTACCATTTGTCGTTTCTCTAAAAACCGGGTCTTTTGTTAAGTTTCCAGCTACAACCACACTGTTTAATTCAGGCATTTTCAAATCAGCCATTACTTACCTCCAACTAGTCTGATGTTTGTTTATCTTCACTAACTGCGTTATCTACTTGTTCAGCTTCCTTTTGAGAAGCACGTTCTTTCATTTGAGCGATGTATTTGAGATCCTCTTTGCCCAACATAATTGTAAGGTATCTTACAATAGTTTCATCAAGACGATAAATTCTTTCTAACTCTTTTATTGTTTCTGTTGGAGATTCAAAACGGAAAATTGCATAATACCCGCTTTTCGATTTTTGAATTGGATAAGCTAAACGTTTTCTACCCCAACGTTCGATGTCTGAAATTTCAGCACCATTTGTTTTGAGAGTTTCTTGAATTCTTGTGAGAGTTGTTTCGATTTGCTCATCTTCTAATGCGGCATTTAGAATAACAACACTTTCATAATGTCGTTTTGTCATCTATTCACCTCCCTATGGACTTTTGGTCCTCCATAATTAATGGAGAACAGGGTTATAAAAAATATGTCGGCAAATATAGTATTATTTTATTAACGGTGCAATAACTAGTGAAACCACCGACATTAGTTTAATTAATATATTCAAAGAAGGACCGGATGTATCTTTGAATGGATCACCAACTGTATCGCCCACAACTGCAGCTTTATGAGCATCCGAACCTTTAGTATACTTAAAACCGTCTATTTCAATTCCGCTTTCAATTAACTTTTTGGCATTATCCCACGCACCACCTGCATTTGATTGAAATATCGCCATTAATACTCCACTGGCAGTTACACCGGCTAATAAACCGGCTAACATTTCTTTACTAAGAAAACCGACAATAACCGGAACACTTACTGCCATCAAACCCGGTAAAATCATTTCACGAATTGCGGCTTTAGTAGAAATTTCAACACAGCGAGAATATTCGGCTTTTGCAGTACCTTCACGCAATCCTTTTATTTCTCGAAATTGTCGTCCAACTTCAATAATCATTTCTTTTGCAGCACGCCCAACAGCATCCATCGCCATAGCCGAAAATAAAAACGGAAGCATTGCCCCAATCAATAAGCCGCCCATAATAATAGGTTTTGAAATATCAATAATCAGGATTTCTGCCTGCTGCATATATGCTGAGAAAAGTGCTAAGGCTGTTAAAGCCGCCGAACCAATTGCAAATCCTTTACCGATTGCAGCAGTAGTGTTACCGACTGCATCAAGTTTATCTGTTCTTTCACGAACTTCTTTCGGTAATTCTGCCATTTCAGCAATGCCACCCGCATTATCGGAAATCGGTCCGTAAGCATCTACTGCGAGTTGTATTCCGGTTACTGATAACATACCTAATGCTGCTATTGCAATTCCATATAGATTTGCTAATTCAAATGAGATAACAATTCCGGCAGCAATTATAATAATTGGCAATGCTGTGGATCTCATTCCAACACCGATGCCGGCAATTATGTTTGTTGCAGAACCGGTAATTGATTGATTGGCAATTCGTTTGACAGGATTTTTATCGGTTCCTGTATAATATTCAGTTATCAACCCAATCGAAGTTCCGGCAAACAAACCAATTAATGTAGCAAAGAAAATTCCATTACTAGTATATGTAAATCCTCCGAATTCCCAAGAAGAGGGAAGAATGGCATTAATAATAAAATATGAAGCAATTACCATCAAACCTGATGCACCAAACTCGCCAATATTTAATGCCTTTTGAGGATTACCACCTTCTTTTACTTTTACAAAGAAAGTACCTACAATAGAAAGTACAATACCTGCTCCTGCTAAAAAGAGGGGAAGCAGCACAGCTTCTAATCCAAGTTCCGGAACTTCCGGCGATGCAAATAATGCGCCGAGAACCATTGTTCCTATTATTGCTCCTACGTATGACTCGAAAAGGTCGGCACCCATTCCTGCAACGTCGCCAACATTATCGCCAACATTATCGGCAATAGTAGCAGGGTTGCGAGGATCATCTTCTGGAATACCTTCATAAACTTTTCCTGCTAAGTCAGCACCAACATCTGCAGCTTTGGTATAAATACCACCACCAACTCTAGCAAAGAGTGCAATAGATGATGCACCTAATGAAAATCCGGAGAGAACGTTAATTACTTTACCTAAATCCCAATCAAGATTGCTATAAATAATAAAAAGAACACTTAAACCAAGTACACCCAAACCAACCACATTCATTCCCATAATAGAACCGCCTGAGAAAGCAATGTTGAGTGCAGGACCTAAACCAGTTCTAGCAGCATTTGTTGTTCTAACATTAGCTTTGGTTGCGGCAATCATTCCGAGAAATCCAGCAAGAGCTGAAGAAAGAGCTCCAACTATAAAAGATAAGGAAATTAACCAGGACGAGTCCTCACGTCCGAAATTTGCATAACCTAATAATAAAGCAACAGAAACTACAAAGATTGCAAGGATTTTATATTCTGTTCTTAAAAATGCAATTGCACCTTCTCTGATGTAATTAGAAATTTCAACCATCTTCTCGGTGCCAACAGGCTGCTTATTTATCCATGCGTTTTTTGTATATGAGTAGAGAAGTGCTAATAGTCCAAGGACAGGAATTACGTAAATTAACGAGTCCATATTTTTCTCCTAGATTTCCTCTCTTTCGTGTGGGGGATTTTCTTTATTAAAATTTATCGAATATTTACTAAAGTGATCCGTCATACTTTTTAGACCACCGCTAATAAAATTTTCAATTAACTCTACAGCAAAGTCACAATTTAATTTTAAGTTATTAAGTTCATCAGATGAAAATTTACTTAACACATAGTCAGCTTGGTAACCTTTATCAAAATCAGCACCAATACCAAACCTCAATCTTGGAAATTCATCAGATAGAAGATGATAAACAATAGATTCAAGACCATTATGACCGCCGGTGCCGCCGCTTTTACGAATTCTCAATTTTCCTAGTTCCAGATTTATATCATCAACTACAACCAAAAATTGATTTAAAGGTATTTCAAGTTTTTCAAGAACATCTAATGCTGCAAGACCGGAATTATTAACAAAAGTAGTCGGTCTTATAATAATGAAATCATTCTTGTTAAGATTGCCCTTAGCAAAGTGGTAATCACTTTGTGATGCTTTATAGACAAGTTTATGTTTTTCAACAAACCTATCTATAATGATAAACCCGGCGTTATGTTTCGTATTAACATATTTAGCGCCGGGATTTCCAATGCCTAATACAACATGCAATAAACTTTACTCGTTGGTTTCTTCTTCAGCTTTACCTTTTTTGATTACTTCCGGTTCAGCAGGTTCATCACTTGCAACTTCCTCTTCAACAGGTTCTTCTTCAAGAATCTTAGGTGCAACAATTGAAAGCACAACAGATTTTTCCGGGTTCAATATTTTTACATCTTCAAAACTGAGATCCGCAACTGTTATTGTTTGTCCGAATTTCAAATTCGTAACATCAAATTCGAGATGTTCGGGGATGTGACGTGGTAAACACTCAATATGCAGTTTATGCAACACTTGTTGAAGAATTCCACCATCCTTAACTCCTTGAGCCGTACCTCTAAGCATAAGCGGTATTTCTAATTCAAGAACTTCACCTCTAGTAATTCCTCTCAAATCAAAATGAACTACTTTATCTGTTACCGGATCAAATTGAATTTCTTTAAGAATTGCCTCGTGCATTTCTTCCTTATGATCATCAATTTTTAACTGAATGAGATGACTTTCGGATGTAAATACAAGTGGATTAATATCATTTTCTTCAACAAGAATCGGAATTCCAACATTCCCTTTTATATAAAATACGCCGGGAACTTTACCATTCTTTCTTTGTTGATTCAAGGTTCCTTTTGTAGAAACCTCTCTCATTTTTGCTTTTAATGTAACTTCAGCCATTTTACTTTATCTCCGTGTAATATCTTTCTTAACTTTTATCTATTTCAAATAGAGTACTTATAGATTCGTTTCTGTATGATCTTATTATTGCTTCTGCAAATAATTCAGAAACGGTTCTTACCACAATTTTTGTCGAATTAACAGATTCTTTTAAAGGAATTGTATCACTCACGTAAAGAGTTTCCAATTCAGAGTCTTCAATTCTTTTAACTGCATCACCCGAAAGCAATGGATGTGTAATAGTACCGTAAACTTTTTTTGCCCCGTGCTTTTTAAGTGCTTCAATTGCCGAAACGAACGTTCCGCCAGTATCAATCAAATCGTCAACAAGAAGGACGTTTTTATCTTCAACATCACCAATGACATGCATAACTTCAGATAAATTGTGTTCCGGACGTCTTTTATCCAGTACGACAATATTTGTATTTAATCTTCTAGCATATGAGCGAGCTAACTTAATACCACCCATATCGGGTGAAACCATTAATAGATCATCACTTATATCTTTGAATACACTTGTAAAAATTGGAGATGCATACAAGTGATCAAACGGGATGTCAAAGAAACCTTGAATCTGAGCTGCGTGAAGATCCATTGTAATTATTCTATTAGCACCTGCTACGGTTAAAAGGTTAGCTACGAGTTTTGCAGTTATTGCAACTCGCGGTTGATCCTTTCTGTCTTGTCTAGCATAACCAAAATATGGAATAACCGCAGTTACTCTTTTTGCGGATGCTCTGCTAGCCGCATCAATAAGTATTAACAACTCCATTAAATTTTCTGCAGGCGGTTGAGTTGATTGAACAACAAATACATCTCTACCACGAATATTTTCTTTATATTTAGCCCAAATTTCACCGTCGCTGAACCGTTTTAACTCTGAAGTGCCGAGAGGTAAACCGAGATAGTCGACAATTTTTTGTGCTAGTTCAGGGTTTGAGCTGCCGGAAAAAATGAGTGGAGTTGAATCCACAATTTCCTCATCGTATTCTAAAATATACAGATTTCAAATATAGTTAAATACCTTAGGTATGTCAAATAATGGTATTACAATAACTTATCTCAATTCTTATGGATTATTTTCTCTTTTTAAATAAATAAAACAACACAATAAGTATGACAGTTAAAGTAGAGTAATAGACCCAATCTGGTGTTTCTTTTAATCTAAATGGACGAAAAGAAGCGGTGATTTTTTTCCCCGTTCCTATTTCGGAAAGAGAATATTCCCAAGTGAGTTTATTCCTTGATTTCGAATCTGCGTTATGATCTAAAATATCACCCGGTAAATAATAAACAAGAGAAATCATGGAGTCATCACCTTTGAAACCGAATCCGGTTGCAAACGGAGGAATAAATTGCGAGAATATTTTTGTTCCTCCGGGTCCATCAATAAGATCAAAGTTTGCTCCCTTAAAAGCTTTTGTAAATTTAAGTGAATCGAAGTTATTAAATTCGAATTGGACTTGAGTATGGATTGTTGAATCTTTATAATTTACGAATGTCTCTATTCTTTTCAGCATAATATGGTTCGAGGCAAATTCACTATTTATACTGTCTTTATTAAAAATATGCAGTTTATTCAATAAGACTGAGTCCCGTTTATCCTCCCATTTTAGCCAATAATGAATGAACATTTCTCCGCTGCCGTCGGTTTTTATTGTAGTTATTTGTTTGTAGTTAAGACAGGATGAAAGAAAAAACGTAATGACAATTAAAAGGAAGATTGTTTTTATCTTCATAGAAGGCTATAAGATTTTTTGGAAAAATTCTTAAGCAAAATAGTGTTTTATTTTTTGGCTTCAAAGATATATTTTTACCCTCCAAAATTTACGGAGATTAGAAATGCCGACTTATGAATATCGATGCCTATCTTGCGGTAATTTATTTGAGTATTTTCAAAAGATTACCGATTCGCCAAAATACGAATGTGAAAAATGCGGTGGACAGTTAAAGCGGTTAATTAGCGGGGGATTAGGCCCGATATTCAAAGGAGCCGGTTTTTATCAAACCGATTATAAAAACAGCAGCAAAGAAAGTGATAAAGATAGTAAAAAAGAGAAAACTGATATAAAGAAGGAAACAAAAACCGAGTCTTCAAATAGTAAAAAAGACGGGCAGAGTTAAACTACTCTGCCGCAACTAAAAATCTACTCCAATAGAGAAATAATATCTTGGTTCCGAAAAAGAATCAATATTATATTTCCAAGCAATATCCATTCTCCATAGGAAAATAAAATACATTCTAAATCCTACACCGGTGCCGATAAGCAAATCCTTCGTAACAGTATTTCCGTCTTCATTTTTCGTAAATAGCTGGAGGTTATTATTATCATTCCATGCAGAACCGACATCTATAAAAGCAGTTCCTAAAATATTTTGAAAAAACAACGGAAGCGGACCTGTTAATAAATATCTGATTAAGGGCATTCTCAGTTCAAGATTTAACAAAGAGTATTTGGTACCAATTTGTTCGGCATAGTTATAACCGCGCAGAGGTAAGCCCGGTGTAAAAAATGCGAAATCTTCGGGGTCTTCTATGGGAACTTCCCCGGTAGCAAATTCTCTATTAATCCAATTATCCGTACCACCTATGAAAAATCTTTGTGGATTTGCTCCACCGGAATATCCTCCGGATAATCGTATTGCAAAGTGGTTATCAAACCAAAATCTTAAATAAGTTCTGTAGTCCCAAAGCACTGAATAAAAACTTCTATTTGCATCTGTGAATCCCGGATTACCGAAAAGAGTTAGCTTATATCTTGTTCCTTCAATAGGAGAAGTGTAGCCGTATAAAACATTATCATGCACAAAACTAAATGACGGAATAATAAAAGTGCGATTTTTTGATGGTTCGGTAAAATCATCTAAATTTTCAGATGAAGTGGAAAAAACACCCAAACTTCCATCAACCCTATAAAATCTACTTAACGGGTAACTTGCTGAAATTACTCCACCAAAATTTCTAAATCTAAATAGATCAGCACCTCCTGGTCTGGAAAGATAGACAAACCTTGCTGTATGAAATCCTTCAATACCGTAGTTTATTCTTTTTGGTAAATAATAATAGGCAAGTCCGTAATCACTATTTTTCAAATCAATTTGTAAACTAGTTATTCCAATTATTCGATGATTACCAAGAACATCACTAAAAGTTAAAACTGTAGTTCCCAAAACTCCGTAAAGCGTGCTGTAACCGGCATTAGCATAAATTAAATCGGGAGAGAAATCCACTTTATATTTATTCATCAAGAAATTGCCATCCTCATCCAGGCGTTCGGAAAACATAGCTTGTCTATCTACTTTACCAGAAGAAGTATCTACTCCGGCAACAGCTTCACCAAAAACAAATCTAGAATAATCAACAATTTCACCGCTTGTTGTATCATCTTTCACATATTGTCCGGTAATTATTTTTGTAGTGTCATTTCCTTTAATTAATACATTGTCTTCTTGTTCTCCAATTTGCGATTCAGTTGTAATTAAACGAGGTGTTACAAATGGGTCAAAACTTTTTTTATCGGATTCAATCAGCTCTTTCATATAATTCGTATACTGTAATTCTTCAACCGGTTTCATTTCAAAGGGATTATTCATCATAAAAATATTATAACCGCTTTTATAAAGAGAATTCAAAACCAGCTTCTTTTTATCGGAGGAAGCAGAAATAAGATTTATTCCGTTCAAGGAGTTAGTAAGAGGATGCGCCGGGAGATCGGCAACAGTCGATACGGTATCGGTATCATAAAGTACAATTCGTTTTTTGAAAACATTTGTTATACCGTTTTTGTCGGAAAGAAATAAAATTTCCTTACCGTCGGGGGAATTTATTGCAGATGTTTCATCACTGTATTCCCAATTAGTTAACCGGGTGATTTTATAATTGTCTATGTTAACAGAATATAGATCGAGCTGTTTATAATTATGGTAATAGATATCAAAATTTTCGGGAACTGCTGTTTGATCAGTAAATCGTCCTCTATCGGAAGAGAAAAAAATGTAATTTCCATCAACCGACCAATTTGGTTCGGAATCAGAGAAGATATCATTTGTAAGATTGATAAGTTCTTGTGTGTTTAAATCATATATAAAAATATCCGATTGAAATGTATTAACACCAACAAATGCGATTTTACTACCATTGGGTGACCAGCTTACGGATTCAATGCCATTCATTGCAACCGGAATTTCAACCATTTCTTCATCAACAGTATCGAAAGTGTATATTCTATCCCAACCACTGGTTTTTAGTGAAAAAGCAATTCTGCGATTATCCGGCGCCCAACTAAGTGAAGGGAAAAGGATATTTAATTCTTCGAAGTTTTGTGTTCTACCGCTTTTAATAATCTTCTTAGTTATTTCTCCTGTATTCGCATCCATAAGATATATATCTAAATAAATATCACGGTCGGATATTAATACAATTTTGTCGCCCTGAGGAGATAGTGCCGGACTTGCATAGTAAAAACCGCCGTCTTTTTTGTGGTCAGTTAATCTTTTTGCAAACTCATCAGGATTTTTTCTATCGGCAATTTCAGGCCAATATTGTTTCTTAAAATAGTTTTTCCATCTTTCATTTAACTCTTCGAAATCCAAGCCGATAGATGCTTTAAGTCCTTCTTGCAAACTTCCTGTTGTTTGAGACTTGTGAAGGATTTCTCCGATTTTTTCCGGGCCATAAGTTCGGGCAATATATGCTATAACAGATTGACCCCCGCGATAACCCCAATAACCGCTTAATCGATTAATATCAGGTAGATTTTCATTCATAATTGCATCACGAATAAACATATCGGTATTAGTTTCCCAACCACTTGCTTGATACTCTGCCATTCCCTCGTGGTACCAGTGGGGGAGTTGTAGCGTAATGTTTTTTGCAATAATATTTTGCAAACTTCCGCCGTATAACATATCCTGCATTACGGCATGAACCAATTCGTGATGTATTACATGCCTAAATTTTTTGTAAGAACCTTCAAAAGGGAAAACGACTCTATTTTTAAAAGGTTCTGTAAATCCTCCGACACCTTGTCCTAAATAAGAACCTGTAGTATTGGTTTCTTGAAAATCGTTATGCGAGTTGTATACTATAAGTGTAATTCTGTTATTAACTAGGTAATCAAAATTCTTTTGGATTGATTCGATAGCATCTTCGGCTGCTTTTGCCGTAAATTCAGCAATTTTTTTTCCTTCCGAAGTGAAGTAAATATCAAAATGCTTGCTCTGAATGAAGAACCACTCAAATTCTTTATATTGCACTTTGTTCTGACCAAATTGCGCAAAAAGATTTATAGTGAAAAAAAGAAAAATCACTAATATATTTTTTACATTTCTCATACTTTTCCTTTTTGAGGGTTAAAGATTATAAGATTTTTCTTAATTCAAAAGAGTAAAATCTATCTCTCTTTTTGATTCATCAACCCGGATAAGTTTGACTTCGATCTTATCACCTAAACGATAACGTTTACCTGTTTCCGAACCAACAATTGCATATTGTTTTTCATCAAACAAATAGTAATCATCTTTAATATCGCGAAGACGAATAAGTCCTTCCGATAAAGTTTCTCTTAGTTCAACAAAAATTCCAAAATTTGTAATACCGGAAATTACCGCTGTAAATTCTTCATCAATTTTATTTTTCAAATATTCTATTTGTTTTAATTTGATTGAAAGACGTTCGGCATTAATTGCATTTCTTTCTTGTGCCGAACAATGTTCACACATATTTTCCAATTGATTCTTAGTATAACCCGGTTGATTACCTTTTAAGTTATTTAATAGAAGTTTATGTACAATTAAATCCGGGAAGCGTCTAATCGGAGAAGTGAAATGAGTATAGTATTTGAATCCTAATCCATAATGACCAATATTATCAGAAGAATATACAGCTTTAGCCATCGATCTAATTGCAACTTCATTAATTAACGCATCATCTTCTTTGCCTTCAACTTCGGATAAAAGTCTTTGGAATTCTTTGGAATTATTAGCTGCTCCTGGATTAAAAGAATATCCCAATGATTTTACAAAGCTTGCGAATTCTTTTAATTTTTCTTCGTCCGGCAGATCATGTATTCTATAAACCATTGGCGATACATCTTTTTTACTGCCGCTCATATGTTTAGCAACAATTTGATTTGCAAGCAGCATAAATTCTTCAACAAGTTTGTGACTGTCTTTTACTTCTTTAATTTTAATATCTATTGGAACACCTTTATCATCGAGTGTAAAATTCACCTCGGGAGTATGAAAGTTTATGCTTCCTACTTTCATTCTTTTATCACGAAGTTTGACAGCGATTTGATTCAACAGGTTTAATTCTTCAAAAAATTCACCGGATTTATTTTCAAGTATTTCCTGAACATCATTGTAAGTAAATCTACGTTTGCTGTTGATAATAGATTTGGAAATTTTATACCCTACAATTTTAGCACGCTTTGTCATCTCAACAATAACACTAAAGGTTAGCCGGTCTTCATTAGGGACAAGAGAACATATATTATTCGATAGTTTTTCCGGAAGCATAGGAATAACAGAACCGACAAGGTAAACGCTATTTGCTCTTTTATATGCTTCTTTGTAAATCGGTGAACCTTCTTCAACATAATGAGCTACATCGGCAATATGAATGCCAATAGACAGATTTCCATTTTTTAATTCTTCTACTGAAACTGCATCATCGTAATCTTTAGCATCTTCTGGATCAATTGTAAATAATACTTTTTTTCGAAGATCAAGTCTGTTTTTTATTTCTTCTTGGTTTATATCAGCGCTTGTTTTATTTGCTTGGGATATTACTTTGGGTGGAAATTTATAATTAAGATTAAACTCTCTTGCGACATTCATTAGTTCGGCTTCATAACTTCCGGCTTTTCCGAACTTATCCTTTATAACACCTTCGGGATTTGTTGAATGATCATTCCAAACTATATCACCAACCAAAACTTTGTCGCCGTTTTTAGCGCCTTTCAAATTATTTTTAGCGATGTATATATCTCTATGGAAATCGGGTTGATCCGGAATTACAAAAGAAGTCGAATTTGATTTAATAAGTTTTCCGACGACTTCTTTATATTTTCTTTCAATTACTTTAACAATCCTTCCTTCTCTGTTTTTACCGCTATGTTTATCAAATAATTCAACTTCCACATGATCACCGTTTAATGCTGTTCCTAAATTCCTTTCTGCAACAAATACGTCTTTAATATTTGAGTTATTTAGAACAACAAAACCGTATTTACCTTCATCAATTATTTGAACAATGCCGGTAAAATTTTTCTGTTTATTATCCGAATAGAGAAAATAACGTTTGCCTTCGCGGTCTAAAAATTTTTCTTTATATAAACCGAATAAGACAACTTTCATCTTTTCGTAAAGATGTTCTTCGCGGGCATTTAATTTCTTAGCTAATTCCCGCGGTTTGATTTTTGTTGAAGGATGTTTTGTAAAGTATGCTTTAATTTCTTTTTTCATTAGAATTCAAACCTATATTTTAATCCTAGCTCGGTTATTTTATCATCAATACCCAAAGATCTTACAATCGGATCTTTTCTTTCCAACCTTATAAGAAAACTGGGACTAAATAAATAATCGAGTCTAAGATTTGCTTTATTAATATTTTGAAATACTTCGGTTGTACCACCGAAACTATATCTGAATTTAGAAAAACGACCTGATACGGCAAATTTAGTAAACTCACCGGCTTGGCTTAGTTGAATATTATTGACAACATCTCCTACCGCAGAATTTACAAAACCTGTTAAAATAGGTCCTAATAATGATGTTGCAGTACCAAGCCCGATAGTTTGGTTAGCAACATCTTGTCTGTTCTCGGCACTAAGATCTGCTTTAAATTGGTTAACAAGAATAAATGAAACTGCATCAGATGCATCGTAGCGTTCATCAGGAATATTGTTTTCAATGTTTCGTGAACCGACATAAACGGAAATATTCTCGGGCTGGTTTGCTAAGTTTGTTCCTAGTTCGCTAACCGGACCTTGTAATTTAAGTTTCACTGCAACTTCTTCGCTTGTAGTGCTGTTAGGCGGGGTGTAGTCGCTTCTATATGTTGCAACAATATCAAGGTATGGATCTGTTATATCTGTTTCAAATCTTAGTGAACCATCTGCTTCAAAAGTTTTAAAGAACTCAAGTTTCGAACCATCCAGTAATTGGAATGACCCTTGTGCTAATGTTCTTCCTCCAATACTCTCATATTTTAAGCTTCCCAAAGCCTCTACCGATAAGGTCTGATTGAATGCTTGTGCTAAAATAATTTCCAATTCAGCAATGTTCTTTGTAGAAATATTTAATTCATAATCGAATTTCATTTCAGAACTTTTAGTATCGTTATTTCTTTTTTTGTCAGAAGCAATTATCTCTTCTAATTGCAATCTTATTCTATCAACCTTCGTTGTATCTACAATGAATGTATATTGATATTGTGTGCTGGCATCGTATCCGGCTGCTTCGGTTACGAATACTAGTCTTGTATTTACAAGATTCACATTAGCAAAAAAGTAAGAGCCGGATCTTTTGTAATTGAAAACCCAGTCTCCGTCACTTTCAATAAAGAGGTCACCATAAAGGGAAGGTAGTACACTTCGCGATCTTTGACCGAGTATTGCGAGGTCTCCATTAATGATAAGCTTGGCACTTTCGGGTACAAAACCGTCTAATTTTCCCAAACCGCTTATTCGCATAGTTCCCGAATTTGGTGTGCCGCCGGCGTTCTTTATAGTAAATCGCTCTATCTCAAAATCCTCGCCGGCAAATAAAACAGCACAATCTATTTTATAATCGAGGTTGTTTAAAGTAGTGTTAAACTCGGTATCCTTCAATTCAAACTTACCATTCAATTCCGGATTATCAATCGTTCCTTTTATATCAACATCAGCGTTAAGAAATCCTTTGGGATTTCTAATATTCGGGATAACATTTCCTAATGCAGAGAGTTCAAATTCCTGCGAATAAATTTTTAAATCCATCAAATTATTACTAGAAAATCTTTCCCCTTCTAATTGATAATTTAAATCAATCGGGATGTTTCCAATAATTGTTAGTTTCGGTTTTTCGATATTCTTGGTTTTGTCTATAAATGCGGAATTTACAACAATATTTTTATCTGTATAACTTATTTCGCCAACCAGGTCTCCAAATTCAATGCCGCCATACGAAATATCATCCAAGTTAATATCGAAATCAAATATTGGCTCAGTAAAAGTACCATTAACCAACCCACTAATATTCAGATTTGCATCTAGTATTTTTATATTGCTGTCAAATAATAATTTACTTAACAGATGTCCATCCACATCCTTTAAACTAAACTGCAAATTTTGACGTCCATCATTATAAATTATACCGTTTACAAATATCGCTGCCGGATCATTATATAAAGAAAAATCTTGAACATCGAGTGATTCGCCGGGTTTTAACAATAATTTTATTGGACGAATATTTTCCCATTTCATTTCATTATAAAGAATAGTTAGCCCTTCAAGGGTAATATCCTGTTCTCTTGGCGACATAATGAAGCGACCGTCTGTTCTTACCCCAATTTTTTTGTTGATGAGTGATTCTATATTAAAGATCATTTTGCTTTGATTGAATACAATATCAGATTGTATATTTTCGATATCGTTACCTGTATAAATTCTATCACAGTTAATGGATAAGGCTCCAAACAGACCGTCAAATTTTGAAGAGGTATTATCTCTTGTTAATTTAAAATCAGCTTGAAGATCCGATAAATATAAAACATCCTCTCCGGCACTTAAAAAGTAATCAATAACCAAATCGGTTTCGATGGTAAAACTTTCTTTCTTATTGCTGATAGAACCTCTGCCCGAACCTGCAATATCAAGTTTTTCTTCACCGAGCAAAACGGCAATTAGTTCAAAATCCTTGAATGTAAATGAAAAATCAAAATCAAGTTCTTTTGATATTATTTCATCGGGAATTTGCTCGGACACAGAAGTTGAGTCGGGTTTATATAAGGGATTGAATTCTTCAATTTTATCCGAAGTTATTTTAGCAATTGTTTGCGCTTCATAAGAAAGAATATCTATTGCATCTTCAAGTGAAAAATCACCAACAATCGTAAAGTCAACAAAATCGGAATTGAGATAAATATTTCGATTAGCATCATTCTTAACAACTTGTAAAGAAAGTCGTGCATCATTAATAATTTTGGAAACATAACGGGACGAATCCAAACGTAAATTAAACATTCCGTAAAGAGAATCTAAATTGAAATAGTGACCGTTCATATCGAAGTAAAAGTTTAGGTCGGAATCAAAGTCATCATTTTTTAGTATCTCGGTCAGATTTAAATTTTCAATCTTTCCCTCAAAATCATATTTCGGTTTTCCCTCTTCCGCAAAATTGAAGAAGCCTGAAGTTGCTACTGCCGAACTATTCAGAAAACCATCTAATGATACTTCAACAATTTTATTTTCCGAATTACTATTTAATCGTACTTGATCTAATTTATAACCGGCAAATGACGATTTATTAATTCGAAGATCAATTTGTGAATTTAGTTCTTCGGGTGTAACACCGGATCCGACAATATCTGTAATCATATTAAGTGAAGTTTCATCGCCAATAATTGGAGCGAGGTTAAGTTTAGATGTTGTCAATTTGATATCGTACTCCATCGGATCGGCATCTAAGTTTAGTTTTGTTTTGCCTTCAATGGTTCCTTCATTTACTTTTGTACGAATATCTGCAGTAAAATTTGTCGGGGTACCAACAAAATCAGCATTAAAATTTGTTACTGATATTTTAGCGAATTCAGGTAAATCGATACCGGGAAGAAGTTTCCGTGCATCATCATAACTTAAATAGGAATCAATAATATTTACATCAAGGAATAATTCATCGGGTGTATGCAGATTTTTGACATTCCCGATTACACTCAAAGATGTTTTGTTTGTTTTTAGATTAAGCTGTTCAACATATAAATCACCGTAAGGTCCGGTAGCTTTAAGACTTAGCTCAACTTCATTACCGAGTAAATCGGTAACCGGTAGAAAAGAAGAAAGATCATCAAATACGAACGGGTCTAACTCGAAATTTATATCTACCGGAGAGGATTGAAGTTTTTCTAATGAGAAATCATCAAAGAAATCAACTTGGCTTACTTTTGCATTAAGCCTAATATTCGAATCATCAGAAGTAAGTTTAAAATTGCGAATAACCGCATCTTTATTTTGATAAACAAAAATTCCGGAGAACTCCTTCAATGTGAACAACTCAACATTAGGATTAAACGAAAGTCTATTAAGATTGAGCGAATAATTATTATTCGATAAATCAATTATGGCTTTCGCAGAAAGATTGAACTTATCGATTAACAAATCATCGAAATCAATATGTCTATAGACATTATTATTACCGCGGTTCTCGTATGTTTGAACTATAAACCGCATGTTATTAAGATTAAGATTATTCACTTGAATAATAAATGGAAAACTTGACTCTTCATCGGGTTCCTCTTCAACTTCTTCCGAAGGAGTACCGAGTGTTTCAACATTCCATCTTCCGTCTTCATTTTGCAGAAGTGAAAGTTGAGCATCTTTTACTATGATATCTCTAATAAGAATTTTCTTTGTTAAAAGTTGGAAAGGGTCTAACTTGATTTCGATACTGCCTGAATAAAATATTGTCGAATTATTAGAATCGGTAAGCGATATTTCTTTAATGGATAATGAAGTTAAAATTGTTCCTTCTATTTTCTCTATATGAAGGTTGCCATTTAGTGAAGAGTTTGCAATGTCGATAATTTTTGTACGAAGGAAATCTCTAAAGGTAGATGTTTGACTAATACCAAGTAGCAAAACAATTAACACAATAAAAAGAATTGCGATTGATATAAAAACGTTTACGATCTTGTGAAATAAAGATCTCTTTATTTGCTTCCGTTTTTTTTTCAACTTTACTTGTATCTCTCAACTATTATGTTAATTATATCTGTTGTTGATCTGTTAGTTATAAATTTAATTCTTTTTACTTCACCGCCGTTTGCTTCAACGATCTCTCTACCAACAATATCTTCGATATTCCAATCTTCACCTTTTACCAAATAATCCGGAATCAATTCCGAAATGATATTCTGCGGAGTATCATCTTCAAAATACGTTACATAATCAACAGCTTTTAAGTTCCCAATTATAAAAGCTCTTTCATGCAAATTTAGAATTGGTCTCTTTTCACCTTTGATTCTATTTACGGATTTATCGGAATTTAGCGCAACAATCAAAACATCACCGCATTCTTTGGCTTTGTTCAAGTAATCTATGTGCCCGGGATGCAGAATATCAAAACATCCGTTAGTGAAAACTACTTTCTTATTCTGCTGCTTTAATTGATTTCGTATCTTCAGAATTTCTTCCCTGTCGTAATATGTTTTCATTACATTTCTTCCAAAATCGTATCAAAAAGTTTTGATTTTGTAATCGGTACAATTCCTACCTCTTCACATACAAGTCCGCCGGCATAATTAGCAAGGTATGCGGCTTCTTCAATTTCAGCACTGGCTGATAAAGCCATAGTTAAAGTAGAAATAACAGTATCGCCGGCACCGGAAACATCAGCAACTTTTCTTGCTTTAGTCGGAATTCTTTTTTCTCCGTTCTTTCCTTTAGCAAACAATGCAATTCCTTTTTCGCCAAGTGTAAGTAAAACATAATCGGCATTAAGTTTATCTAATAACTTAAAACCGGCTTTGGATATATCTTCGTCTTCAACCATTTTAATTCCGAAAACATCTTCGGTTTCTTTCCGGTTTGGTTTGAAGACAGTAACGTTTTCATATTTAAAGAAGTTGTTAAACTTCGGGTCGACAGTGATAATAACATCTTTCTTTTTACCAAGCCGAATAATATTTTCAATTAAACGCGGTGTGAGCACACCTTTGTTATAATCTTGAAGAATAATTGCATCCAAAGAATTAATTTCATCCTCAAGTATGTTAAGTAACTCGGTTTCAATTTTTTTATTTATATAATGTTTGCTTTCCTTATCAATTCTAACAATATGCTGGTTGCCGGCAATAACTCTTGATTTAGTTGTTGTAGGTCTTGATTCGTCTAAAATTAACCCGGTAAAATCGATACCGTTTTGATTAATTAATTCGGAAAAAATTCTACCGTCATTATCATTTCCAATAATTCCAAGAGGGAAGGGGATTCCACCGAGTGTATGAATATTTAGTGCAACATTTGCCGCACCGCCGAAACGAAAGAATTCATCATCGATTTCGACTACCGGCACCGGTGCTTCTGGAGAAATTCTTTTAACATCTCCCCAAAAATAACAGTCGAGCATCATATCGCCAATTACGGCAATCTTTTTACCCCGAAAACTTTTCGATAACTGGTTCAAACGCGATTTAGAAAAAGTCATTTATTTTAGATCTCCCCATTGAGCAAGTTGATTGAACAAATCAATTCTTACAACCCCTTCTGATGAACCGAGCCACATACTTTTCCCGTCGAAGTACATAGCTAAGACTTTATTGGGAATTCTTTCATCGTTCAACATCGATACTTCGCCGGTTATTCGATTTATTATAGCAACACCTCTACCATACTGTTCTTTAGCAGAAATAGAAAATTCGTAGATAGAAGCCCAAATATAATTGCCGGTTAATTCTAAAGAGAAAACGCCGTCGCCATCCAAACCGCTGAACATATCATATTTCAGCCATTCGTTTCTTCTATCATATCTGTATAAACCACCAAGATTGTAATTCGGATTATCCGGTGTAATAAATTGATCTAATCCGATCCAAATATAATTTCGCTCAAAAAGAATATCGGCAACTGAAATATTATCTCCTTCGCCCTGGAAATAATTCAATCTGTTATCATAATAAGATAGTGCATTTGGCTCTGCCATATCTAAGAACTTGTTGTATTTATGAAGACCGTTTTCGGTACCAAACCAAACAAGACTATCACCATCTAAAGCAATAGACTTTATTGTGTTGCTTTTTCGATCTTTATTAATTGTCAAATCGTAGTCGATAAATCTTCTCGAGTTAATATCAAACTTAGTTAAGTAGAGAAACCTGCCGATCCACACGATGTTTTGTTCTGCATCATATTGAATAGAACGAATCCAATTACTCAATTGACCGCCTTTACTAAATTTTCTTTTTATCCAGCGATTTGTTCTTTGGTCTAAAACAAAAAGTCCGTCGATAGAACCTGCAAATACATATCTTGGGTTTGAAGTAACGCAATAAATAAAATCATTTTCCAAACCGTTGTTGGAATTATAATTTTCCCACTCATCTTGCATAATAGAGTATTTGTATAAACCGCCCCCATTAGTTGCGAACCATATATTACTTCCGTCCCCGGAAATATCAAGGATTTCAACATTATCAAGATATCTTCGAAATTCATCTTGTGCTGATAAAGATAGTGCGAATACCACGATAAGTAATAAAATTAATTTATACATATACGAAAGAAGTTGTGAATAAATGTTAAACCGATTCTGCAACAGCAACGTTATCGAATTTAATATTAAAATGCTTTTCAAAACATAAAGTTAAACATTTTCGTAATCTTTTATAATCCACTTTTTCATTTAGGATGGTTTCAATTTCGGTTGTCTTTTGATTCATTTCTTGAATGATTTCTGATTTGCTGGTCTCGGTAAGTTTAAGATATTTGATTAATTCTTTGTGTTTAACTCCACATAAAATTGATCCGTGTTGAAGTACAACATTTTTCATTTTCTTCTGGGCGCTGCCGATTAATTTTTTACCCGAAAATTTCACTTCGTTTTTTGCAGTCGATGCAAAGCAGATGCTGCCCGATTTACTTTTTAATATTTCGGGAAAGTTCGGCTGTAAAGATTCAAGCATTGTTTGATCTAAACGTTTGTCGTAAATAAGTAACCCGTTTATTAAAGCTTCGGAGACGGATTGATAAATTTCTTTTGGTGAAAAACCAAATGAAAGGGGAAACACAACTGAATAAGTCAATTCTTCCGAATGAAGAATAGCTCTACCGCCGGTTGGTCTATGAACTACATCAATATTATCTTTTTTTGCTCTTTCAATGTCGACTTCATCAATATTTTGGTTTGCGCCAAGTGAAAGAGTATATGGTTCCCATTGATATAAGCGAAAGTATATTTCATCTTCTTTACAGTTAACGGCAAGCTGCAAATCAAAGGACATATTAAAATTACCGGTATTAACACCGTGGTCGATAAAACGGAAGGTCATTTTCGGATTATACCTCTATTACTTCGTGCGAAGAAATCCAATAATTCTTTTACAACCGGGATATTTCCGTACGTTTCTTTTATCTTTTCTTTAGCTTGCGAAAAATTAAGACCTGAGCTGTAAAATAATTCAAATGCATTTTTTAAAGATGAAATATCGTCGTTACTAAACCCGCGTCGTCTTAATCCGACAACATTCAAACCCATATATCGAAGAGGTTCGCGCCCTGCAATTATAAATGGAGGAACATCCTGGGTAACTTTAAACCCTGCGCCTATCATGGAATGTTTACCAATTTTACAAAATTGATGAATTGCGGTTATCCCGCCGATTATAACCCAATCATCAATCTCAACATGACCGGCAATCTGCACTGTATTTGCTATTATAACATTATTCCCGATTATACAATCGTGCGGAACATGAACATATGCCATTATTAAACAATTTTCTCCGATTCTTGAGAAACCGCCTTCACCTGTTCCTCTATGAAGTGTAACAAATTCTCGAATGGTTGTGTTATCACCGATATAGAAAAATGTTTTTTCATTACCGAATTTTAAGTCTTGCGGAACATTAGAAACCGATGCAGATTGATGAATAATTACGTTGTTCCCGATTCTTGCGCCGTCATAAATAACGGCGAAGGGTCCTATAGAGCAGTTATCTCCAATTTCAACATCATCATGGATTATTGCATAAGGAGCAATCTTAATATTCTTGCCAATCTTAGCTTTTGGACTTACAATGGCTGTATTATGAATTTCAGTCATAGAATTACCATTATAATTCTTCGTTCATTTGAGGTTCCTTATCAACAATAGCAGCCATCATTTCCGCTTCGGCAGCTAAACTGTTTTCGACAAAGACCGTACCTTTTATTTGAAAATAATTTTTCTTTCTATTTACCAGATCGACTTCAATTCGTAACTGATCACCCGGTACAACGGGCTTTCTAAATTTAGCATTATTGATTGCAGAAAAATATACAAGATGATCTTCCGGATTTTTAACACAGTTCAGTAAAAGAATCCCCCCGGTTTGAGCCATCGCTTCAATTAGTAAAACTCCGGGCATTACAGGTTGACCCGGAAAGTGTCCTTGAAAAAACGGTTCGTTAATAGTTACCGATTTTATTCCGACAACTTTTTTATCAAGTTCTAACTCAACAATTTTATCGACAAGAAGAAAAGGATAGCGATGGGGGAGTATTCTCTGAATTGCATTAACATCAAGAACAACTCCTTCGGTTTTCTTGAACTGATATTTTCTAACTAATTTTTTCTGTTGATATAACTTTCTTATTTTTTTTGCGAACTCAACATTTGCTTTGTGTCCCGGTCTTGCAGCTAATATTTGTGCTCTTATCGGAACCCCAATTAAAGCAAGATCACCGATCATATCTAACAATTTATGGCGCACCGGTTCATTTTTAAAACGAAGGGATTTATCATTTAAAAATCCGGTTGGACCAATTTCTACTTTATCTTTGAAGCCAACTTTCTCCATTATTCGGTCAATGCCTTTTTGGTCAATATCGTGGTCAACAATAACAACTGCGTTATCAAGATTTCCGCCTTTAATTAAACCGGCATCCGCAAGTTGTTCAACCTCGCTGAGAAAACAAAATGTACGAGCCGGTGCAAACTCGGTTACGAATTCTTTTTCGAGATCAAACAAACCGGTATGTTGGCTTCCCAGAGCAGGGTTAAAATAATCAACCATAACAGTTATTCTATAGCCGTCTAAAGGAAGAGCAACAATATCAATTTGATTATCTTCATCATGGTGAAGCACGGTTTCATCAATTATTAAATAATCTTTTGGTTCATCTTGAGTAGCAAAACCGGCTTCTATAAGTTTTTCAACAAAAGGCATCGAACTACCGTCGCCAACCGGTGGTTCAATTCCGTCAATCTCAATTTTAATGTTATCTATTTGCAAACCGACGATTGCGGCTAAAACATGCTCGATTGTATGAACTTTCGCATCACCCAAACCAATAGTTGTTCCTCTTGAGATATCAACAACATAATCTGCATTAGCAGGGATTTCCGGGTTACCTCCTAAATCGGTTCTGATAAACTTAATACCGTAGTTCTCCGGTGCCGGTTTAAATGTTAATGTTGATTTTGTTCCTGTATGTAAACCATCTCCGGAAATTGAAATGGGTTTTTTTATAGTCCTTTGTAGTTCAAGCATTATTTTACCTTTTTATTTTGCTTTTCAAGTTCTTCAATTTTCTTTTCTAAATTTTGAATTCTCTCAACATATTTGGGCAGATTTTTTAAGTGAGCTTCCAATCTCATTGTTAAACCGATTTCTCTTGCAGGTGAACCAAAATATTTACCGCTTTTAGTAATTGCTTTTGCAACTCCTGATTGTGCACCAATTAGAGTACCATCGGCAATCTCTATATGCCCGACAATTCCGACCTGCCCTCCGAACATACAATTTTTACCAACCTTTGTACTTCCTGATATACCGGTTTGTGCGGATATTACTGTGTTCTCTCCAATAATAACATTGTGTGCAACTTGAACGAGGTTATCAATTTTAACTCCTCTTCTGATAATTGTTGAGCCGAGAGATGCTCGATCAACAGATACATTTGAACCAAGTTCGACATTATCTTCAATAATAACATTACCTATCTGAGGAATTTTTTGATAAACTCCTTTTTCATCAGGTGTAAATCCAAATCCATCCGAACCTATAACGGTACTAGAGTGAATAATAACATTATCCCCGATTATGCAATCTTCTCGTACCGTAACATTAGGATAAAGCAAAGTGTTTTTGCCGACAATTACATTATCCATTAATACAGTATTTTGCATAATCTTGGTATTGTCACCAATTTTGCAACCCTTTGAAATCGAGACATTTGCACCTATGGCAACATTTTCCCCGAGTTTAACAGACGGATCAATTACAGCAGAAGAATGAATTCCCTCTAAATTAATTTTTGTAGTAAAATATTTTTCCAAAATTTTTTGAAGTGATGCGAGGGGATTATCGGTAATTATATAAGTAAGGTCATCCCTTTTTAACTCAAATTCTTTTTTTATTAAGATGACCTTGGCTTTGGTAGAATCCAGATATTTACTGTAAGAAGGATGGTAAAGGAAAGTTAAATCACCTTCAACGGCTTCTTCAATTTTTGCCACGTTATTAAACACGGCATCGGGATTACCCGAAATAATTCCGCCGACTAGGTCGGCGGCATCCCTAACTTTAATTTTCATATGGGAATTTATTTTTCTATTTCCAACATTTCAAGAACTAATGGGGTAATATCGTGTTCTTGTTTTGTGTACAAGAAAATAATATCACCACTTTTATCAAAAACAAAATCCAGATCAAGTTCTACGGCAACATCTTGAATAATGTTAAAAACTTTGTTCTGAACAGGCTCCATCAATTCTGTTTGTTTCTTAAAGAGTTCACCGGTTGGTCCGAATTTTTGCTGCCTATAGGTTGAAATTTTATTTTCAAGAGCAACTAATTCTCTTTCGGTTTCAACTCTTTTTTGATCACTCATGATTAGCTTACGCTTTTCGTAATCATCGTATTTCGTTTTCCATTCGTTTTCCATTTTCTTCAATTCTTCCTGCCACTCGGCAATAAGTGCATCAAGTTTTGCTTGTGCATCGGCGGCATCAGGAAGTTGAGTTAATATGGTGTTGGAATCTACGTAACCGATTTTTAACTGTGCATTAACAGATAAAACGGTTAATAGAATTAACAAAACAAAAAGTAATTTTTTCATAATATTTAATTACCTAAATTATCTTCCTCGTTTAAGGTTATCAAGAACTTTGAAAGTTATATCAAATTCCTGATCTGCATAAAGAAGAACAACATCACCGGCTTTATCAAAAACAAAATTCATACCTTCTTCTTTAGCAACTTTATCAATTGCGTCAAAAACTCTTTCCTTAATCGGTCCGAGCATTTGTTCCTGTTTTGCGTAAAGTTCACCTGATTGCTGATTATATTTTTGCTGTCTGAATTGATCAAGTCTTTGCTGTTGCAAAACAATTTCCTGCTCTCTTTGTGCTCTTGCATCCGCTGTCATAGTTTCAGCTTGTTGTTGATATGATTGATATGCTTGCTGAAGTGCAACTGTCATACTGTCAATTTGTTTATTCCAGCTTTGTATAAGGGCATCTAAATCACTCTGTGCTTTTATTGCCGGTGGAAATTGATTTAAGATTACCTGTGAATCAACGTAACCAATTTTAGCAGCCGAACTTTGAGCAGAAACAGCAACAGTTAAAAATAGAAGAATTGATACAAATAAAAATAGCTTTTTCACTTTTACCTCATTATTATTATTAATTAAAATCCTCTTCCAAATTGAAAATGGAACTGCCATTGCGGATCTTGTCCATCAACAGAAGGTCTGTCAAATCCGTAACCGAAATCAAATCCAATTAAACCAATTGGATTGATCAATATTCTTGCACCGACACCGACTGCTCTTTTTAAGTCAAAAAAGTCCGTGCTCGGTATATCAAAATAAACATTTCCTGCTTCAGCAAATACTAAAAAGTAAAGCGGAATAGGGTCTAATGTAATAGCGGCTCTAATTTCGGTAGTATATTTAGTCATTACTCTACCACCGATAATTTCATTTATATCGTTAGGATTTTTCGGTCCGACGGAACGATCATCATAACCTCTTAAAGGAGTAGTGGCAATAATTAAACCGTTACCACCCATAAAATAATATTCGAATGGATTAATCGGTGTTCCGGCTCTTAACTCATCCATATAACCGATACTGACCGATGTATAAAACGAAAGTCTATTGGAATTAAATAATCGTTTATACCAATCGAAATTGAATTCAAATTTATAGTAATCAACTTCACCCGGAAGTAAAGGCCCACCGTTAAGCTCTCCGTTTAGCGAGAATTTAGTTCCTCGCGAAGGAAAAATCGGGTTATCTATATCACTTCGAGAAATAGTTGCTCCAACCGAATATTGCCGTGATAATCCTTCGGTGTAAAAACCTCTTCCTTCAATAATATCGTTATACTGGAATTTAAATCTTCCTTGCACATAAAAGAAGTTATCAGGCCAGGCTAATCTTCTTCCGAGTTTAAAAGTTATTCCGGATTGTCTTAAATCATAAATATAACGCTGCCTTGTATCAAATAAATCAAATCCTACAAGAGTAGGTGTATCCATAAACCACGGTTCAGTAAAACCGAGTGCGAAGGTTCTATAAAAATTACCGACACCAAATTGCCAGCTAAAATTTAAAATCTGTCCTCCGCCAAGTTGAAATGGTTCTGTAATAGAGAAATTTGTCAGTGTAATACCAATAGCACCGGAAAACCCGAAACTGCCGCTGTATCCTATCGAAGCATTCAAATAATCACTTGATTTTTCCTCAACTTGATAAACCAAATTAACCGTGCTGTCATTTGCGGGGCGATAATCAACACCCTCAGTATATAGTTTTTCTACATTGAAGTATTGCAGATTGGCTAGTTGCTGAATGCTTCTAAAGATTCCGTTGCGGCTGAAATAGTCACCAGGTACTGTGTATAATTCTCTCCTAATAACTTTATCTTTAGTTTTTGAATTCCCTTGAATTTGAACTTGACCAACTCTGAATCGATTACCTTCTTGAATGTTTATATATATATCCAAAGAATCTTCGGCAACTTTTTGCTCTCTTGTTTGAAGATTAAATCCAAGGTAGCCGTTGTCTTGATAAATTGCAGTTACATCCGTCTGGTTTTCGTTGAATCTTAAGTTTTGTGTAAACTTTTCAAGATTGTAGATATCGCCTTTTCGAAAATTCAATCTCTCTGTTAAAACCGTATCGGGATAAACTGTATTACCGCTCCAATAAATATTCCTAACCTTGTATTGAGGTCCTTCATAGACTGTAATTTTGATTTCAACATCTTTATTGTTATTGCTGTAAATAAGTGTATCGCTTAAAATTTCAAAATCTCTAAAACCATTTTTATGATAAAATTCTTTCAACAAGACTTTATCTTTATCAAGTTCATCGCGTTTTAGAGTAGAGCTTGTCCAGAACTTCCACCATCTGGCTTCCGAAGTATTATCAAAGGCCCCTCTAAGATCACCGTCATCAAATGATTTATTGCCAACAAAGGATATTTTTCTTACAACTACTTTATCACCTTCATCAATTTCATAAACTAAAATTTTTCTGTTTACCACTCTTTCAATAATTCGGGTTGGAATGCTCGGGTTATAGTCATATTTAGTAGTTAACTCCCACGAAAAATCTTTTTCATTTCTCCAAGTTGCAATTATCTCTTTCTTGACAGTGTCTGCACTGACAAATGTGAAAAAATGAGGAGTTATTTTTGCATTTAAATATCCTTTTTCCTCATATAACTTTTTTATTTTGGAAATTCGATTATATACTTCCTGAGTTCTTAGGATCTGTCCTCGAATAAAATCACCGACTTCAAGAATATCATCTTCATCAAGTTCATCATTACCGGAGGTCATGACTTTCTCAACACGCGGAAATTCTTTTACTTTAATAATAAGAAAAACTCCGTCGTCAATTTTTTTCTCTATTTCAATTCGGATATCTTCAAAAATATTTAGAGACCATAGGCGTGAGATAGCGTTTACAGTTTGATCGCCGGGTATTTCAATCTCATCACCAATTCTTAAACCGGAGTTGGCTATTATTGTTTGAGGGTCAGCAGATTCACTTCCTTCAACAGAAATTCCGAGAATCTTATAATTTGCTTTTTGGAATTGCGCAAATGAAATAGTAGTGAAAATTAAAAAAAATAATAAACCGTGCTTGAGTATTGTGTTACGAGAATTTTTTTGCATTATCAATATCTTTTAACTAATGGGAAACTTGTTCACTAACAAGACCGAATCTTCTTTCTCTTTTTTGAAAATCTTTTATTGCTTCATAAAGTTCAATCGTCCGGAAGTCAGGCCAAAGTACATCTGAAACATAAAGTTCGGAATATGCCAACTGCCAAAGCAAAAAATTACTTATACGGTATTCACCCCCGCTACGAATCATTAAATCGGGATCGGGAAAGTTTTTCGTAGTTAAGTGTTCTGAAATCAATTCTTCGTTTATATCCGATTTTTTAATCTTACCTTCTTCAAACTCCCGGATTATAGTCTTTACTGCTTCTAAAAGTTCCCAGCGTCCGCTGTAACTGAGTGCTAGGTTTAGGGTTAAGCGGGAATTATTTTTTGTTTTATTTATAGCTTGTTCTAATTCTTTTTGAACTATTGTAGGGAGTGAATCAATATCCCCGATGACGGTTAACTTAATGTTGTTTTTATTTAATTCATCGGTTTCGTTTTGAAGACTTTTAACAATAAGTCGCATAAGTGTAGATACTTCATCTTTTGGTCTATTCCAATTTTCCGTTGAGAAAGTATAAAGGGTGAGAACTTCAACACCCAAATGCGCACAAGCCTCAACCATATACCTAACGGATTCAACGCCTTCTTTATGCCCGGCAACTCGCGGCAGATTTCTTTTTTTTGCCCATCTACCGTTTCCATCCATAATTATAGCAATGTGTTTTGGAATCTCACCAATTTTTTTCAGTTGATCGAATCGGGTTTTATCTTGTTCTGAGAGTGTGGCTGCCAATGTACTTTTAAATTTTATTTAGACCAAGTAAAATAGTTTCAGAAGGTTAGAATGTCAAGAAAGTGAAGTATTTACAATACTTTATGAAGAAGTAGTTATTCAGAATGCTTGCTCGTCATTAAGTGCAATGAGTTTAATATTTTTTTGAGATTGCTCAGGTAAAGATTTTACAATCATCTTTGCTTTATTTAGGTAAGAAGAAGGTACACCAACAAATAAACTTATTTTTTTTGTAGAACTTTTAGAATGTTGAGATGCTAAAAAATCCAGTTTGGAAATTATTTTGGGGTCATTCAATTCTTCTTCACGTAAAATAATTCCAAAAACCATTTTCCTTTTATATTTACCGACAGCATCAACCTGGTAATTTCCAACGGGTCTTGGTTCGGGTAAATACTTTCCATATCGTCTACTCAAAGTTAAGAAGCCGTTCTTCCAAAAATGATGGATAAGCTGATCTACCCTATGTTGTGTTGTTATTTTCGATTTCATTTTAATTCACTCTATGCAGATAAAATCGGAATAATTGGTGAAAATTTTTTCAGTTCAAGAATCTTAATGTTGTAAATCTTGTCATATTCAAATTTCTTTACTTCACTTGAATTATTTGGTCTTCCGTAGATGACCTTTTTCCCATTTCTACTTTTTGATATATAATAAGGTTCCAAAATGATTTCATCGAGATGGTAAATAAATCTTACTCTTTTTCTTTTTAATATGGCATTGGCAAATATTTCTGATTTCATTTTTTCCTCAGCTAATTATATTGTCGGAAAACTCCAACAACTTTACCTACTATCGAAAAATCTTCTCTTTTGTTTAATATGATAGTTTGGTAGTTATCGTTTTCCGGTATTAGATGTATTTTGTTGTCTTTTTGTTCAAATCTCTTTAATGTGGCTTCATCACCAATAAGAGCAATAATAATTTCACCGTTTTGAATATTTGATTGTGGATTAACAATAACAGTATCACCTTCAAAAATACCTGCATTTATCATACTGTCACCACGAACTTTTAAGGCAAAACAATTGGATTTTTTGTCCACAAATGAAGGATCAATTACTAAATTACCCTCAATATTCTCTTCGGCAAAAATTGGATAACCGGCTGCAACACGACCCACAATTGGTATTTCGAATATTTTTTCAGAGAATTTTTCAAATTTATTTGTAATCGAATCTACTATAGAAAGAGCCCGACTTTGATGTGATTCAACATTAAGGTAACCCTTTTTCACAAGAGCATCTAAATGCCGTTTTACACCAAATGTTGAGGAAATATCGAATTTTTTGCCTATTTCTCTCAAAGTTGGAGGATATCCGTTGAGGTCCAAATATTGTTGAATAAAGTTTAGAATTTCCTGCTGACGATCCGTAAGCTTTAGTTTCATTATAGTGTTCCTTTGTTCACTACAAATATAGTGTTCAAATGAGCACTTGTCAAGATATTTTTAAAATAATTTTCCCCGGTTAAAGGTTTTTTCTTGGATATTAAAAAAGCTCGCCATTGGACGAGCTTTTACCTTTTAGTCTAAAGTTGTTACTAAATCATTTTAGTCAATATATGTCAACCAATTGTATCTGTCTTCTATTCTACCATATTGAATACCGGTAATTTCATCATATAGCTTTTTACTAAAATCGCCACCTACATCTTCGCACATTTTTAGTATTTTATCTTTGTATTTTAATCTCCCCACGCATGAAATAACCGCTGCGGTTCCGGTCCCAAACATTTCTTCAAGACTACCGTTTTCATACCTGGTAATTATTTCATCAATTCCTATCATCCTTTCATTTACATTCATACCCCAATCGCGTAATATCTGTAATACCGAAAGCCTTGTTACACCGGGTAATATTGATCCGGTCAGATTGGGGGTTGCAATTTCATTTTTAAATTTCACGAAAATATTCATAGTACCGACTTCTTCAAGAAATTTTAGATGAATTGCATCCAACCACAAAACTTGTGTATAACCTTGTTTTATTGCTTCACGTTGAGCAGCTAAACTTGCTGCGTAATTACCGGCAGTTTTACAATCGCCAACACCTTTTCTAACCGCACGAACATACTGATCTGTCGCAAGAATCGGCACGGGTTTAAAACCTTCGGGATAATATGGACCAACCGGGCTAAGTAAAATTACTAACTTAAAATTGGAAGCAGGTTTAACACCGAGAAAAGGATCTGTCGCAAATACAATTGGACGAATATAAAGAGCATGGCCGGGAAGCGTCGGTATCCAATTTTGTTCTAACTTTACTAATTCAAGCATCGCATCTAATACAAGTTTTGGATCAACTTTAGGAATACACATCCGTTCTGCAGAATTATTTAGTCGCTCAATATTTTTTTCGGGTCTGAATAAAGCAATCCTTCCGTCATTATGTTTGTATGCTTTCAGACCTTCAAAAATTGATTGACCATAATGCAAAACCATAGCTGCAGGACTCAATTCAAGTTTAGTTCTTTTTTTAATTGTTGGGGAATGCCAGCCGCCGAGCGCTTCATCATAATCCATCTCAAAAACATGATCTGTAAATGTTCTACCAAAAATTAACTTTTCGGGAATTTCTACATGGTTTTCACGCTCGGCAATTTCATAAATAATATTTTCCATAGTAATCACCATTTTTTATTGGGGTTTTTAGAAGTAATTTAAAATAAAAATGCCCGGTGGAGGGCTCAACCGGGCACTTTAGATAAGAATTGGTAATTATTTTTATAATTACCAAGTTTGAAATAATAATCAGAAGTAAAATATCTATATACAATGCTAAAACTCTCTTCTTATCAGAATGAAATTTCTTTCTACTCTCTGAAATATAATAAATTATACGATATTGACAATGGGAAAAAGCGTCTACTTTCCGGTTATTATCTGGAAAATTAGTTTTAAATTGCTTCATCAAAATTAACTTGTAAAATAACGGTTTATTAATATTATCGAATTTTTTTTAACCTTGTTTAACAGGTTTGATGAATCTATAATAAACGCAGATAAACTATAATTGCTAATAACGATAATAGTTAGACATATTTTGTAAATGTATTTCTTATTTTTGATTTTAATTTTCTTCATAGTACAGATAAATGAATTGTAATTTGATGCCAAAAATAAAGGAGTAATAATTAAGTTGACGGCAATTGGTAATTTGTTAAGTTCATTAGGGAAAAGAACGCTAGATTTTTTTCAAGAACTTGGTGAGATAACATTACTCTTTCTTGGCATTATAAAATTTACCCCAAGCTTAGTTAAGCACCGTAGACACTTGCTCGTTCAAATGGAACACATCGGAGTAAATTCACTACCGTTGGTTTTGATAATTGCAGTATTCACAGGAGCGGTTGCCGCATGGCAGGCTGCTTATCAATTAAAGGGAGTTGCACCGCTTTCATTTCTTGGGACGGCTACAACCCGAGCGATTATTACAGAACTCGGTCCGGTGTTAACTGCAATTGTAATAGCCGGCAGAGTAGGGGCATCAATTGCTGCCGAACTCGGTTCAATGAAAGTTACCGAGCAAATCGATGCATTGAAAACTATGGGGATTTCCCCGGTTAGATATCTTGCCGTACCAAGATTCTTTGCCGCAATTTTAATGATGCCTGTATTAATTATTTTTGCAAATACCATTGCAGTTATTGGTGCTTTTATTATATCAAATTATTTCCTCGATGTCTCTTACAGTGTTTTCTTTGATTCCGCGAGAAGGTTTTTTGAAGTAGGCGATTTCTTTTTTGGAATTGTTAAAGGAATTTTCTTCGGCGGTATTACCTCACTTCTCGGCTGCCACATCGGTTTTGCAGCCGAAGGCGGAGCAGAAGGAGTCGGCAATGCAACCATCCGCTCTTTCGTACTCAGCTCTGCAATGATTCTTATTATTGATTATGTTTTGTGGTCGTTGATCTTTTAAACGCTGGAACTTCACAAATCATCCTTCGTTAATCTATTGTTCTTAAATCAAAGCGAAGTACGAATAGCGATTAACGATTTTTGATTTTAGAAGTAAAATTACTCAACTCATCTTTTGTTAAACTAATTTTATCATGTCCGCTGTGTGTCGTGGACTCTATTATATATTAAATAAATATTAACACAACCACCAAAATTTGTTTTAATTATCTGTGATTTGTATTTTAATAACAATTACATTTGAAAAAATTAGGGTGCTGTTATGAGGAGGTTATTTTTAATAGGATTAATTTTTATTTCGAATTATGTTTTAGGTCAAACAACAGTTTTTAGTGATAATTTTAATACAAGCCAAGGTGAAACTTTTACAACCAGTGGTGCAATTGGAGTAAGTGATTGGACAGTTAACAGATCTGGTGATGATTGGGGTGCTAGAATTCATAACAATATCCTTGAATTAACAAACGATGCTTCTGCAGCAGGGAATGCAAATGGTTGGGTTTTTACTTATGCAGTGACGTCTGATTTTGAGGCGACATTTGATAATACTTTAAGCTCAAACTCAGATGTTGTGAATTATATTTTTAATATGCGACAAATTCGGGATAATCCTTCCGGATTTTCATCCTCAAATAATTATGGTGTTGCGTTTATTATAGGTTCTTCATCAACTAATATTCGTGATGCAGGAAACGGTTATGCTGTTGTTCTTGGTAATGGAGCTGTAGCAGATCCTGATCCCATTAGATTTGTACGATTTACTAACGGAATAAAGAATATTGAAGCAACAGCAGATGGTTTAATTGTTGCAACTGCACCGTTAGATGATATTGGAAGTGAATATTTAAGTTTGGCTCTTTCATATGATCCAACTACCAATGAATGGAATTTATACGGAAGAAATGATGGCGGTTCTTTTGGGGATCCTGCCGATGAAGGTCTAACTTTACTCGGGACGGTAGTTGACGATACGTATACTTCAACAGCATTGGATTATATGGGGGCATACTGGCAAGGATCAACAGCAGCAAATCAAACTTCTTTTTTTGATAATGTTTCTGTTGTTGTTGGTGCCGTTCCTCTCCCTGTAGAACTAACATCATTCTCAGCTGAATATGCAAACAACTCAGTCCAACTAAATTGGGAAACTGCAACGGAAGTAAATAATTTTGGTTTCGATATTGAGAGACAGTATCAAGTATCAAGTAGCGAATATCAAGAATGGGAAAGAATTGGTTTAGTATATGGTCATGGAACAACAAACTCGCCCAAATATTATTCTTATATAGATGAAGATTTACCAAACGCAGATAAACTTTTCTACCGTTTGAAACAAATTGATAACGATGGAACGTATGCATATTCCAAAACAGTTGAAGTTGATCTTTCAGATGTAACAAGTGTGGATGAAGAAAATATGCAGTATGAGTTTGCGTTAGAGCAAAACTATCCTAATCCGTTTAACCCTGTAACAACAATTAATTTTACAATCCCTAACGTAGTGGACGCAAATTTTGCGTCCACTTCCAATGCAGTGTTGAAGGTGTACAATCTGCTTGGTCAAGAAATTCGTACATTAGTAAACGAAGTAAAACAAGCCGGAAGTTATCAAATCCAATTTGATGCAAGTGATCTACCGAGCGGTATTTATTTCTATTCACTTACTTATGGTAAGCATATTCAGACTCGTAAGCTCGCACTTCTAAAATAGTATCAAATGACCACAGGAAGGTCTAAAGCATTGTAAAGAAACAAGTTAAGAAAGAGCAAAGATTAAAATTTCAAACAAAGTGGGCGCATCAAGTAGAGATGCGCGCACAAATATAAAGAAA